>Ga0180434_10000182_pt1 | contig 96488 bp, 81 predicted proteins | sample SS_ome_7_FD_132453 | JGI IMG/M metagenome (GOLD analysis project Ga0180434, IMG submission 132453) | Hypersaline lake sediment archaeal communities from the Salton Sea, California, USA - SS_1_D_2 metaG | ecosystem: Environmental > Aquatic > Non-marine Saline and Alkaline > Hypersaline >... | reverse complement strand
GGCAGTGGCGTCGCCGTGGGAAGACCAGGTAATGCCCGCCTATCCGCCGGACATCGGCAAGGATGAGATGTGGCAGATTGAGCTTCCCTCCTTCAAGCCCATCGACCACGACCTGGAGCCCGGAGCCTACGACCTCATCGTGGAGGTCTACGACCACGAAAACCGCAAAAGCGATTATATCCTGCCGTTCATTATTGATTACGGGGCGATAATCGACTGGTTCCGCTACTACGGCGAGGACATCACGATAAAAGACGTGCAGGACCCAAACATCATCGGCTGGAAGCTGAAGCACAACGGCGACGAGTGGGATTTCACCGAGGACCCGGATAATCCCGGCGTATGGACGATACCGAGCACGGTGCTGCCGGAGCCGCAGCCGGGCAGCCCGCTCGTCCCGAAGGTCTTGCCGTCGTATCCGCCGGATTTCGCGGGTGACATGCTGCCGGAGGTGGAGATCGGCGTGCATGCCCTGCCGGAGGATTTTCCGCTGATTAACCTTCTCGGATACGCTAACAGAGGTAAGAGAGGATTAGATTTTGGATATGCGCAGAAGCTGAAAGCATTTGCCTCTATCGCTGACCTTGCTGATATACAAGCGGCGCTTTTCTTCCTTGAGCAGCTTGATGACCAGGGAAATGTAGTTGGCACCTTGCCTTTTGGGGAAGCGACAGATAAGGATGAAGAGACCGGTCAGTATGTCATTGAAAAATACCTAAACGATGTTCCATCTGGAAACTACCAGCTGGCGGGCGGGGCACGGCGTGCCGATGGAAGTGAAGCAACACCTTCTAACCCTCAAGGAAACATTGATAAGGTTAAGGGGCCAGAGCTAAATGTGGATGCGGAGAGCCTGGAAACGGATTGGGAAAGTAGCAAATACGAGTTCCCCAGGCATCCAGTTGACCCGGAGTACAAGTACAGGAAATACTACGACGCTTATGAAAGAACCAGGGATGCGGATGTTCAGAACAAGTATAATGGCGTAATCCAGCGGGCGGCAGATGAAGAAGGTGTCAACGCCGCAGTGCTGAAGGCGATTATTGCGGTCGAAAGCGGTTTCAAGTACTTGGCTGGTCACAGCTCGGAGACAGGAAGCGGTAAACACAGTACTTATCGGGGACTGACCCAAGCTAGCACAGACGAGAACCATCAGCAATACTGGGACTCTGTAGAGGGCTCGCAGGCCTTCGATGGCGAATCTGACCCCAATTCGGAACGCGGCAACACAAACGTGAAGGTGGGCGCGAAGATTCTGAAGGACAAGTACGAACACTGGGAGGACCAAGGTGTCACTGATCCGGATGAACTAGATACCCTCGCTGTCGCTTCATATAATGGAGGACAGGGCTTCATTGACAAGGCTCGTGAACTAACGGAGGAGACAGACCCGGGACCGAGAGAGGATGGATATTCCAAAGAAGGGCTTGAGCGAGCACGCAAGGAGGTCTATCCTGAGACTCCGTTAAAGGCTGCGGAAACCTGGGACTATGTCGCAAAGGTAAAGGGCGGTGAGTCCTACGATGGCGAAATAGAGTACCCCGGATACCTCGGAGAAGACGAAGGGCAACTTGACCCCCGGAAGCACGACCCGGAATCGTAGGGAGTTATATTGGTGATGGTTCTAAGACACCTAGGTTTGGTACTTATCATCGTAGTCATTTTAGTGGCTGTTAGCCTCATAGGATTGTTCCCAGCCAACGCACGTACTGAGCGCGCACTGCCTTTTCAATTCCGAGATAATTTCATGGTCGAAACGGTGCTTCCCGTACGAGTGGGCGGTGTAGAATACTACGTTTACCAGCTCTTAGGCAACTTTCCATTGGGCGGCAAGGAATACATTGAAGTTCAGAAAGCTATTCTTATTCAGTCCGGGCTGACGACATACTATTTCAAAGGAGGCGACAGATGTTTTTGGGTAGAGATGGACCCTCCAGCTAAGTCTTGGGGAACTCACGGAGACGGTCGCACTGTGGCCTATTTGAATGTGGCCTCTAGCACGGGTGGAATGGGATACGGAGGTGACCAACATGATGTTCTAGAGATGAGCGTAGGCGGTGTGAGATCGTTGTTGGGCATTCTACGGTCGGAAGGACTCCAAGGAACGATCGTTAAACTAGTATCACTCGACAGTCGAGCGTATCTTCCTCAAGTTCTCCTGCTTGACGATAGCTTATTTACTACAAACGTAAGCAAGGCACTCCCGTTTCCGCTTTCGAAATCATCTTTTCCCGGGTTTCCTAAAGTGTTACAGGTCGAGCCATACGGAGTTCATGACATTACTTCCGAGTTGGAAGTGGGATTGAAACAGGACCTTATCAAATTGGCGGAATCGGCCTTTTTCACGGCAGCCACTAGTATCATCTGGGAGGAAGGTTGGGATTTGCCTGATAGCGGAGCTTCGCTCTCGGTAAGCGATATGCTCTCCATCTCCGAGTTCCCGTATGACCCGGACGCGCTTTCATTCGCAGTTAGCGTGCTTGCCACCTACTACGCGGTCGGCTGGCCGGAAGAAGGAGAAAAGAGATTCGCGGAGCTGATCGCCGAAGGTGACTGGTCGCCCGGATTTACGAAGGGAATTGATACTATCTCTGTTGAATGCATAAACACTGTGCGTCTGTTGTTTGAAGAATCGAGTGGCGTGAGATGAGTCTGCTCACAGAGCCGACCAGATGCGCGGGGCGAAGGTTATGATTGCGCGGATACCGTTTAACTTCAGCATCCTGCTGCTATACTTCCCACCAGGGGCTAACGACCCCAACGACCCCAACTACGACCCGGAAGCGCCGGAGGATTTCATTCGCATCTGGGGCGCGCATCTTATGAACCTGAGCAGCGCGTTTCATAGTGCGGTCTGGTCTCCGCGTGACAACTCACAGGTGGACGTGAGCATTGATTCCCCGGCGACGTTTAGTGGCGTAGACATTTACCTGCGAAGGCTATCGGATAATCAGGACTTCTATCTCGGGGAGATTGGAGCATCGGGAACGGGCAGAAACCGTTTTTCAGAAACCTTCGACTTAGGAGAAAGCCAATCCTTTTCCGACCTTCTCGATTTGTCAAATCCCGAAGCGCCGTCCGAGCAGTCATTTGACCTCTATGCAGCTGCTTTCTTAGGAAGCAGTGCGAACAAGGTTACTACCTCAAGCCGCAAGGCTGGCGAAGGCAAGGCGAAGAAGTATGGTTATTTAAGATCGCATTGGGGGAGCTGGGCTCATACAAGGGAGCAAGCTGATTCGAACAAGAAACTGGGACGCAAGCCTGATAAGTGGTGTAATCTGAACAAGAAGGATCTCAACTCCCCGCCGCCAGAGAATCCAGGTGCTGGTGTGCCGCGAGAGAACTACTATAACGACAAAATAGGCGAGTATGCAGATGAAAAAGGAGTCGACCCAGTTCTGCTGAAAGCATTGCTGGCTTCGGAAAGCGGTCTTACCTCAAACGCCAATGGGGATAGCTTTAAAGGAATCGGACAGATGTCTAAGGCGTCCTTCAATGAAGGCTTGGATAGACCTGCGGACGATGACCGGTATGATCAAGAGTGGGACGATCCCGACAAAGGGATTGAAGCTGCAGCGGGTTACCTTAAGAAGAACCGAGACTGGGTTTCAAATCATGCCAGCACGAACAATCAGGAGGTCGATGACGAAACCAAGGATAAGCTGGCTGTGGTGAGCTATCACTATGGATGTGGAGATACTTGGAAGCTTATGAACGAGGCGGCAGCTGACGATGACAAGATAGAGTGGCATGAGATCAGGGATGTTCTAGAAGAACGGAAGAAGGATGGAGTGCAAAAGGCCAAACACGTACTTTCACAGACCGCCAAGATATTCGGGGGTGAGGAGCCCGAGGAAGATGACAAGCTAACAGATGCCGCGATTTCGTACGACGAGGATGAAGCTGAATGGGAGATAGAAGATAACCAGATAGAGGAGGAAGAGGTTGAGAGTGCTGGTTAGACATGTGGTAGTTCTGCTCGTGTTCTTGCCTAGCTTCATATCTTCAAGTACTGGCTACGCGTCGTATGACGCCGCTTGGCATCGCATGAAGGTGGAACTACCAGCAGAATATGCAAGTTCCTACGATGTGATTAGGGTTATACCAATCCAAGTAGACAAGGCAGAGTATCTTGTATTCGAACTGCGAGTGAAACCTGAAATAAGCAGGGGCATGCCCGTTGAGGAAGCTGTGCTTGTGTTGCGCAATTTTCCTCCATTCGAATCCGTGACATGCTACTTCACGAATGCATACTTTATCCAAGTGGGGGAGGAAGTTAGGTTCTGGACGGATTCCAAGGGCAAAACAATAGCGGCCTACCTGGACGTATTCTGGGACAGTGGCGGCAGTTTGCCCATCGCCTCGACTCCAGACATCCTTGAGTTCACCGCTAACGGCGTTCTGTCCTTACAAGCAGCAGTAGAAGGTTCGGGATTCACTGGCTGGGTAGACAAGCCAGTACTGGTTGATTATGATTACCACTACCCCGATATGCTCTTTATAGACCTTTCCATTTACACGTCGATTCCCGGCTTCAGCTTCCACTGCAACACGAACTATGTGACTTTTCCCCGAATCCTAAGAGTGGAAAGACAGCGGGTTTACGATATAACTTCGGAAATCGACGACAAGTACAAGAAGTTCCTTGTTGAGAACGCCGAGAAGCGAGGATTCCGGTGGCGTTCGGGTGTGGTATCTTCTAGCTGGAGTTATAGTTTGCTTAGATATCCTGACAGTCCAGAGCGTCTTAGCGAAATGTACGAGCAAGAATACCTTTCAAGTATGGTGACTATCCTAGCAACGTATTACTCCGTTGGCTGGAAGGATGAAGGGATAAGACGCGTCAAGGAACTCGCATATGCCCGCGAGTGGGAATTCCCCTTTGCTGGCGCGTACGATGAGGATAGGTACTCCCCAGAAGCCATTGTTAGTTCCTGTATTGAGGCGGTGGAAGAAGTATTTGCCGCCCAGACGTGAATAGGATAATGCCATCGTGCACGGCGACCAGATACGGGGGATGAAGGTGCTGACAGCCGAGCTTAGGTTTTCTTTTTGCTCTTAGAGGATTTCGTGCGCTTCTTCTTTCGCTTCTTGGCGGCGGGCTTTTTTGTTTTGGGCTTTGACGCTTTTGCCTTTCGCGTGCTTTTGGGCTTTTTGGCGTCGCCCTTGCGCGGGTCGGTGACAAAGGCGATGCCCAGCACGTCATCTAAGTGCTTGACGTACTCGAACTTCATCCCGTGCGTGATTTCTTCAGGAACTTCCTTGATGTCCATGCGGTTGCGCGATGGGACAATGACATTGCGGATGCCCGCGCGCTTCGCACCCAGCAGCTTTTCTTTGAGCCCGCCAACGGGAAGAACGCGGCCCTTAAGCGTGATCTCACCGGTCATAGCAAGATTCGATTTCGTTTTCACTCCGGTAAACAGCGAGATAAGCGCGGCCGCAACGGTAACGCCAGCCGAGGGGCCGTCCTTGGGGATGGCGCCCGCGGGGAAGTGGACGTGCACGTCCACCTTGGTTAGGTCGTCCGGGATTATTCCGAGATCTTCCGCGCTGCTGCGCAGGTAGGTCATCGCCGCCTGGCAGCTTTCCTTCATTACATCGCCCAGATAGCCCGTGAGGATAAGGCCGCCCTTACCCGGCATTTTCGCTGTTTCAATAACCTGGATGTCGCCGCCCACGCTGGTCCAGACGACGCCCGTCGCGACGCCCACTTGGTCCTTTATCCGTTCTTCTGCGAGGTCGAACTTGCGCACGCCGAGGTAATCTTCCAGCTTGGCGAGCGAATCGAGCTTTTCCTTTTTCTTTTTGCCGGAGGCGATTTTCAGTGCAACCTTGCGGCATATCTTCGCCAGCTCGCGTTCCAGGTTGCGCACTCCTGCCTCTCGCGTGTAGTTGAGAATTATCGAGCGGAGCACTGGCTTGCTAATGCCGAGCTGGGTTTTAGCAAGCCCATGGTTAGCAAGCTCCTTGGGCATAAGGAACTTGCGGGCGATTTCGATTTTCTCAAGCTCGGTGTAACCGCTCAGCCGGATGACTTCCATTCGGTCGCGTAGCGGCGGCGGGATGGTGTCCAGTAGGTTGGCTGTCGTGATGAACAGGACCTGCGAAAGATCGAACGATACTTCCAGATAGTGGTCGGAGAAGGCGTTGTTCTGCTCCGGGTCGAGAGCTTCGAGCAGTGCGGAACTTGGGTCGCCCCGGAAGTCCATGCCCACCTTGTCGATTTCGTCGAGCATAAAGACCGGATTTCTCGTTCCGGCTGAGCGAATCCCCTGGATTATACGCCCGGGCAGCGCGCCCACGTAGGTGCGCCGGTGCCCGCGGATTTCGGCTTCGTCCCGGATGCCGCCAAGGCTCATACGCATAAACTTGCGGCCAAGCGCTCGCGCGATACTTTTGCCCAGGCTCGTCTTGCCGGTGCCCGGCGGCCCAACAAAGCAGAGAATCGGTCCCTTCAGCGATTCGGTCAACTTCAGCACGCCGAGGAACTCAAGCAGCCGCTCCTTTATCTCTTCAAGGCCGTAGTGGTCCTCGTCCAGGATGCGATGCGCCTTACCGATATCCTTCTCGTCCTGAGTGGCAGTGTTCCATGGAAGGTCGCACAGAGTGTCGAGATAGGTGCGAATAACGCCGCCTTCCGCCGATTCGGGATGCAGGCGCTGCAACCGCTCCAGCTCCTCATTGGCCTTCTTCTCCACTTCTTCCGGCATATCTGCGGCCTTAATACGCTCCTCGTACTTGCCGCGCTCGACTTCCTTGCTGTCAAACTCGCCTAACTCGCGCTGTATGGCTTTTAGCTGCTCCCGCAGGAAAAACTCGCGCTGGCTTTTCCCGACTTCTTCCTGCACCTGCGACTGGATCTCGTTGCTCATATTGAGCAATTGAACCTCGCGGGACAGGAAGCCGTTGACTAGATTCAGGCGCTCCTCGGAGCTGAAAGTCTCTAATATGTTCTGCTTCTCATCGAGTTTTACGTTGATGTGCGTCGCTAGGAAGTCCGCGAGCATCGCCGGTTCGCGGATATTGTTGGCGGCGACGAGTATCTCGGTGGGCAGGGAGCGTGATAGGTTGACGAACTCCTTGAACCGCTCCAGCGCTGACCGCATCAGCGCCTGCACCTTCAAGCCTTCGGGCTTGCTTTCCTCGATAGTGTCTATCTCCACCTCGAAGAACGGGTCGCTCTTTAGGTATTTCTTCACGGCGAAACGCGACATGCCTTGAACAAGGATGCGCGCGCCGCCTTCGGGCAAAACGAGTTTGCGCAGGATAAGCCCGATGGTGCCAACCGAATAAAGGTCCTTGGCAGCCGGTTCTTCTACGGACTCGTCTCGCTGCGTCAGCAGTCCGATAAGCTTTCGCCCCTCGAAAACCTCGTCAATTGCGGCTACCGACTTCTCACGCGATACGTGAATCGGCAATACGAGATTGGGGAAAACAACGACGTTCTTCAGCGCCAGCACCGGCAACCGATCCGGCATCGGCTCTTGAGCTGCAGCGTGCTCTACCGGTTGTTCGGCCATAATTCGCTCGAATTCGGATTATAGCATAGGGCCCGGCGCCCATACGGGCACCGGACCCTATTGTCACAGGCATAATACGCTACGGATCGAGTTCGGCGGCCTGCTCGTCGCTGAGCAGCAGTCCGGTATCACCATAATTCATGATGTTGCCGGGCCCATAAGCGCCCTGGGCTTCAGCCGTTGGATCGCGCTGTATGCCATCCCTTGTATCGTTCATATCCGCGCCGTCCAGAACGTCAAAGTCGCCGTCGTTACGCAGGTCCATCTCGTGGACCTTCTCGTGCGCCAGAGTGAGGTTGTCCGGGTCGGCGCCGTTGTCCACCGCAACCTGGCTGTTGGGCCAGTAGGTTGTGCCTAGCGCGCCGCCGCGTATGCCGGGAACGTAATAGACGTTTTCCGTGTTCGGATTGACGTCGTAGAAGCCGTGCAGCATCGCATTGAACAGGTCATTGTTGTCGCCGTCGTCGTCGTAATCGTTGTCGCCGTTGGCGTCGTAGCGGTCGAGCCCGTCACCGTCCTCGTCGATTTCGTTCCAGTCGGCAGTTGGAATAGTGGTAATCGTCAGATTGAAATCCACGTAGAAGCCGAGCGTGCACATCAGCGCGTTCAGATTGAACATGTCCTCCGCCGCCTGCACGTCGTCTTCGATCTCAACATCCGTCGCGGCACCTTCTACGCGGTATACGTGCATGTTGAGTGTCTTGGTGGGCTTAATCTGGAAGAAGAATTCGTAGAAGCCCTCAAACATCCCGGCATCCTGGTAGATATTTATGCCACCGTCGTTTTGCATCAGCATAGTGAGCGGCACTAGGGTGATTTGGCACTCGGCGGGGTCCATAACCTCAAACGCGTTAAACGTGATTGAAAAGGCTCTCTGCTCGCCGTAATACTCCGACACGTCCGTGGTTCCGCCGCCGACGCCGAGATGCCACCAACCCATTCCGTCGTCCTCTGGAATTGATGGAACAAGCGTAACGTTACCCAGCTCGGATTGGTGGGATACGTAGGACATGGGCGCATCGGTAGGCCATATCAGCTCCAGTTCGAAGTTCTGCCAGCCATCGGGGTAACCGTCGGGTATGCGGATATCGAAGTACACGTCAAAGAAAGAATCGAAATACGTATCGCCCGGTATCCCGCTCTTTTGATCACTCAGGGCAGGCGGTATATCCTCTTCGGGAGGAAGCGAGGGATGTGCGGGATCGGGCTCGAAAGACATCTTCCACGGTGGGTAGCCCACAGGGATGTCATCCACGACGGTGCCGGATGGGAGGTGCTCGATGTCTATCAACGCCGTACCCCAGTCCAATGCGATAAACTCAGCGAGGAGAATGGAATCGGATTCTGAAAATAGGATAGGAGCCAAAGGCACGATTGCCGGATTGTCACTGAAAATGTTGAACTCCGCCGGATCAGGATTGTGCACCACGTTAGCGTAAGCGTCCCCGCCGTAGAAGAACAGAGGCCCGTAGCCGTGGTAGTCCATAAGATCCCAGCAGACTCCCACATCTGCGACGGCCCCCGGCAGGAACTCCAGATACTCCAGGTCACCCAGATTGGCCATCTTATCGGGGAGCCGCGTGTCCACCACGATCGCGCTCAGCGCCAGCACGCCTGACACTTCCGAGCTTAGGCTGCCGGTGTACAACCCGCCACCGTCATCGGCAAGCTGGATAATACGCTCGTGGGTGCTGCCGGGGAGCTGGCTCATTGTGTCGGAACGCTCCGGCGATATCTCGACGAATACATCAAAGAAGCTGTCGTAAACCGGGGTCATAGTCCCGTCGTAGCACTGCACTTCCAGCCCAACGGTGTCCCCTGTAGTTATCGGAGCAACGCCTACCAGGTTCAGCTCGACGATCTCCGTCTGAACGGGCGGCAAGTTGTCCACATTAACGTTGACCGGGCTGGTCTCCCAGAATGGCCCGGGATCGTCGGGATCGCCTGGCTGTGGTCCGCGCGTATCGTAATAAAGACACCGCAGCGTGTGCGCGCCGTTGGCTACGCTGGTGCTATCCCACATGCCGCTCCATATGGTGGTATCGCCTTCACGCGCGAGCATATCGGCTACAGAGCCATCGACCTCAAGATAGGCGTTGATCTGGTCGCCCGGGTCAAGGTCGATGAAGCCGATCCAATCGTCAGCGCCACTGGGGTCAACCTCGGTTCCAATATAAACATCGCCTGAGACGAACTCGTCGTTGAGTGGCTCCTGAATCTCGCCAATCGAATGATAGATATAAACGATGCAGGTCTGAGAGGCGAACGCCGAGCCGTCGTCGCGCTTGAGGTGGAACTTGATGTCCAGTCTTTCGACGCGTGGCGGTCCGTCCTTCGGGCCCGAAATCGTATAGGCAGTCCAGCTCTCGCCGGGCTTAACATCTGCTCCAGCAGGAGGCGGGCCGGCCATCGGGTCGGGCGTGACGATATCACCGCCGCCCTCGCCGTTGCCCTCATTATCGATTTCGCCGCGCGGGCCCCATAGCCAGGGCGCTACCGGATTGGGCGCGAACAGTTGGATCTGCGAGAGGCTTGGATAGCCAGCCGCCAGCGGGTTCATCCCTCCGTTGTCGGTGTATATCAGCCAGAGAGTTCCTCCAGGTGGCCCGTGTGCTATCGAGAGCGGGCAGGGGTAACAGCGAGCGTTAATGGGCGGACCGAGTGGCGGTGGCGTTGGAATTGGCACTGTGGGAATCTCAACCGGAGGAGCCGGAGGTGGAGTTGGCATCAGGCAAGGATGAACCACCAGCGTGAGCGAAGCGGAAGAATACTTATTGTGATCCCCCGCATCCATCACCTTCATCCCTACTTGGTAGTTGCCGACGGCGGTATAAGCCACAATCGGCTCAGCTCCGGTTATGCCATAGTCACCATATGTGCCGTCACCGTCGAAGTCCCAGGAGTACTCGACATTGCGGCCGTCGAGGAACTCCCCGTCGCCAATGAACTGGACGAGCATATTCTGTGTGCCGCAGGTGATATAAGCGAGAGCGAACGCACTCGGCAAGTCGTCGGTGGGATTGCCGATGATTAAGGTGCTTCCGGCGCTGCTATGGTTGGTTTCGTCGTCACGTACGTGCGCGGTCGAATAGTAAACGCCGTCGCTGGGGTAAACGTGGTTCGGGTCCTGCGTGGTGTCGGGTAGTGAATTGTCGCCGAAATCCCACATATAGGTCTCGGGCCCACCGTCCATGTCCGCGCTCTGGCCGACGAAGCCGACGGTTGTAGTTCCCGCATTGACAAAAGGAACGTTCATCGCCGAAGGATGAAGATCGGGAATGCTCCCCGAAGGGCAAGCTCTTATCACCAATTGCGCTGATGACAGCTGCGCCTCCTCATCCTCGATCATAAGTTTCACCGTGAATACCCCGGCGGTCGTGTACGTGTGGTCAACGGTTGCATTGCTCTGTGTGGGCGAGCCGTCCCCGAAATCCCAAGTGTATAAAAGGATGCTACCGCCATCAGGATCGTTGGAGAAGCTACGGAAACGCACCTGGAAGGGCGTCTGGCCGGTCAGGTCGAATACGAGTGCGCTAACCGAAGGTGCGGCGGATGCCGGGGGCGAGTCGTACGCTTCGACAGTGACCTTCGCTTCGCTGAAGTTGCCTGATGCATCATAGACTCTCAGCGTTGCCGTGTAGGTGCCTTCGTTGGGATAGGTGTGCAGCGGACTCTGCTCGCCGCTGTCGGTATCCGGGTTTAGACCCACGCCGGCGCCGCGAGTGTCGAAAATGCCGTCGGACTCGAAATCCCACAAGAACGCCACGTTTCCGCCGTAGCATGTGCTACCTGCGCCGTAGAACTGCACGTCGCGACCCTCAGCGTTCGCGTCAGCCTGGGCTGTAGGCCCGCCGTAAGCCAGGCGGCTGCCCGCGCCAACGATGTTAGTCGAGTCTACGGCGAAGATGCGGAAGAAGCGGCGCGCGCCGGCTCCCAGCAGTTTGGCGAATCTTACGCGGCTTCCTTCGACTCCCTCTTCGAAGTCGATAGTGCCAATTTCCTCGTCCGGTTCAACGCCTTCGCTTTCCGTGCCCAGGATTACGTAATGGTCAACGTTGTTGCCGTAGTGAATCGCTAGCGGCGTGATGTCGCTGATGCCTATTACGCCATCGCCGTCACCGTTAACCACTTCCGTGTCGGGAGTGTCTGCGGATTCTCCGTAAAACATCGCAATCGGCGTGATGTCGCTAATGCCGACGGTGCCGTCCTGATCGTAATCGCCAACATTGACGTAAGACCAGGTGAAGTTGAAGCTGTCCTCCCCCGCGCTCTCAAATGCGAAGTCGGCAATTTCGTTCTCGGTTCCGGTGGGTGGTGTGCATACGATCTTGCCCGAGTAAAGGCCAAGAAGCTGCTTGCGCAGTTCTTCTTTGAGTGAGTTGTATATGACTGGATCCACGCCCGGGGGTGGGTCGGCGGCATCAATGTCTGCCAGCACGTCGTTGATGCTGAGTTCAACCGGTGGCAGCGGGGCCGCAGGCGCAGGCGTAATCCTAATACTGCCAACGCGCGATTTGCCTCCACAGGCGAAAAGCAATGCCAGCAAAATCAAGACGCTGAATATTACTGCGAGAATCTTTGCTGATTTCGTTTTCACGAAAACCCCCTCCATAAATCGTTGCCGCGGGCGCATGGTGCGACCGCAGCGTATTAGTAATAATAGATATTCTACCAGAAACAATGGCTTGACAACGGGACGCACACCCGCGTAATTCGTAGTATGATGGAATCCAGCCGAAACCGGCGGGAGGAATACGATGTGCGAATTGCATAAAGAGCTACTTAAAGCTGCGGAAGACGTGTTCGCGGCGTTTCTCAGCATGGGCAAAACGCTCGCTACGGCGGAATCCTGCACGGGCGGGTTGTTGGGCGCGGCTGTTACGAGTCTTCCAGGCAGCTCGGATATGTACCTGGGCGGCATAATTTCGTACGCTAACGACGTTAAGACTGCGCTCCTCGGCGTTGATCCCGACCTCCTGTTGCAGCAGGGAGCGGTCAACGAGGAAGTCGCCCGGCAGATGGCGACAGGGGTTAAGGAAGCCACGGGTGCGGAAATCGCAGTCGCTATCACGGGTATCGCAGGGCCTTCCGGGGGTTCGCCGGAAAAGCCGGTGGGCACGGTGTTCGTGTGCTACCTCGACGGCGAGAACGACCGGCTCGAGATGTACAGCTTCGAGGGCGACCGCGCTCAGATACGCCACCAGACGGTTCTCACAGTGCTAAACGAGCTCAAGGACTTCGCGAAACTTCGGCGGCACTAGCTTGCGGCGTATCCTGATTCCAGCCGGATAGACGTGAACTTGCCATACCGGGGTAAACCAATCATCACCTATGAAACGCGCCCTCAGCTTCTGGATTAACGTCGTTATCTACCTGCTGATAGCTTTCCTGCTCTTCAGTGGGTTTTTGATTAAGTTCACTATGCTACCAGGAACAGGCGGGGCGCTGCTGCTGCTCGGAATGGACCGCCACGGATGGGGCGTGTAGCACTTCTGGGTGGCGGTGGCGCTGCTCACCGGCGTCGCACTGCACCTGTGGCTGCACTGGGCGTGGATGCGCGCGACCACGCCGCACTTTTTCAAGCGCGCGTGGGCGCCCGGAATCATTGCGCTGCTTATCCTCGCGCTGGTTGCCCTGGCCGCGCCGTTCATCGTCCAGCCCACGCTGGTGCCGGGCGGCGGCGAGAAGCACGAGCGCGAGATGGCTGAATCCGTTGCGCACCTGGTAACGCCCGAAGGATTTGCGGAGCAGCCGTCCGAGCCGCAGCTCGTTGACCCGTGCGAGGATTGCGGCGCTGCTTGTGGCGATGAGGGTGGGTCTGGAAGCCCACCGATGGAAGTCGAAACAGAGCGGGAGACCGAAGCGGTCCCGAACGGAGACTAATCTCCCGCTGTAAATTCCCGCCAGCGCGCTGAGAGTACTTCGTTCTCGGGAGGAGCGTCGTTCTTCAAGGCTTCGCGGAGCGCGTCCGCATCCATGACTTCCACGCCGAGCTTGCGCGCCTTGCCCAGCTTGCCGCCCGCTTCCTCGCCAGCAAGCAGCACGTCGGTACTTTTACTCACCGACGACACGAAGAAACCTCCGGAGGCCTCGATTATCTCTTTCCATTCTTCGCGCGTGAAAGGCTCGATGCGCCCGGTAACGCATACCTTCTTGCCGCTGAAAAATCCGCCCGCCATCTCTTCTGCGCCAGCCGCAAATTGCAGTCCGGCTTCGCGGAGGCGCTTTATTCGCTTAAGGTTTAGCTCGTCGTGTAAAAACTGGTATATCTCCCGCGCCACGACTTCGCCGATGCCGTAGATTTCGTCGAATCGCTCCGGCGAAGCCGCTATCATCTCATCAATATCCGCGAAGTGCTCCGTGAGCAATCGCGCCGTCTGCGCGCCCACCTCCGGGATGCCCAGCGCAAACAGCACCCGCGCAAAAGGCCTGCGCTTACTGCCCTCGATCTCGGCCAGCAGGTTCTGCACCGAAACCTCGGCGAATCCCTCTAGTGCGACCAGTTCCTGCTCGTGTTCGCGCAGCGAGTAGATGTCCGCAACGTCTTTCAACAGCCCTTCATGCACCAGCCGCCGCGCAATCTTCTCGCCCAGGCGTTCGATGCGCATCGCGCCCCGCGCGGCGAAGAATGCCACCTGTTGCGAGACGACTTCGGGGCAATCGCGGTTGGGGCAGGCGAGGTTCGGCGGATCGTCGCGGCGTACAAGCTCTGCTCCGCAGCTTTCGCAATGCGTAGGCAATTCTGCTAGAATATCGCGCCGCGCTTCACCGGGATCGGTGACTCCTTCGACTTTAGGTATCACTTCACCCGCGCGGATGACGCGAATCTTGTCGCCTATCGCGACTCCGAGCCGCTCGATTTCATCTAGGTTGTGCAGTGTAGCGCGCCTGATCGTCACGCCGCCGATTTCCACAGGTGCAAGCTCAGCAACGGGCGTAAGCGTGCCAGTGCGCGAAAGCTGAAAGCTCACGTCCTTCAGCGCCGTCACTGCTTCCGACGCGGCGTATTTAAATGCGATGGCGTATCGCGGCGACTTCGCGGTGAAGCCGAGTTTTTCCCACAGCGCAAATTCATTGAGCTTCACCACAGCGCCGTCGGTGGCAAACGCGAGCTCCTCGCGCGCAGCGGTGAAATCGCTTTCGAGGTACGACACGACTTCGTTAATGCCCCGGCAGAGCGCGCTCAATGGCGCGGTAGGCAGATGTAGCTCGCTTAGCTTTTCCATCGCCCCTGCCTGTGTTTCGACACCGCGGCGCTCGGGCTCTTCCAGTGCATAAAGGTAGATGCGCAGAGGGCGCGAGGCGGTAACTGTGGTGTCAAGCTGGCGCAGGCTGCCGGCGGCAGCGTTGCGTGCATTGGCGAACAGCGGCTCACCCGCGTCCATTCGCTGTTTGTTCACTCGCGCGAAGTCGTGCTCGGTGAAAAACACTTCGCCGCGCACGGTAAGCGACACGTCCTGCGCCAGCCGTAGCGGCAGCGGCTTGACCGTGCGCAGATTCTCTGTAACGTCCTCGCCTTCCAGTCCATCGCCGCGCGTAGCGCCTAGCGTAAACCGCCCTTCCTCATATTTCAGCGACACCGCCAGGCCGTCCAGCTTCGGCTCCACGTGGTAGGCGAGTTTTTCCTCCGTGCCCAGCTTCAAGAACCGGTGGATCCGCGCATCGAATTCGTGCAGCTCGTTAAGCGAAAACGCGTTATCAAGGCTGTACATGGGGAATTCATGGCGCACCGTCGCCAGTTCACGCGCAACAGGCCCGCCAACCTTCTGGGTGGGCGAATCCGGCGTGGCGAGGTCGGGAAACTCCCGCTCAATCTCGATAAGCTGGCGGTAAAGTGCGTCGTATTCGGCGTCGCTTATCTCAGGCGCGTCGAGCGTGTAGTAAAGGTAGTTATGGCGCTCGATTTCACGCCGCAACTCCACGATGCGCTTAATAGCCTGCTCGCGGTTCATCCCCACCCGCTAATTGTAGACGCACCGCCCCGTATCGCCAAGCCGCATCTCTAACCGTCAGGGTCTACATTTTCAGGTTAACTACTGTAAACGCCCCATAGGTGTAACGCCCTGCCAAAGCCGATTCTAGTGCCGATGACGATATAATCAGCCCATGAACGCTCAGCGCACCAGGTCTCTGGCCGCGATTGTCATTCTAATCGCGCTCGTTATCCCGCTTTCGCTGCTGTCGGTGCGGCTGTGGGGCGGGAAGCCGGAGAAAGTCGAGGTTCCGGAGCAACTAACGCTTCGCCCGGATATGACTGTAGCGCAGGTTGCTGAGGCCAACTCGCTACCGACGGAACTCCTGAAGCGTGCCTTTAGCCTACAGCTAGGGCAGGGACAGAAGGCGACGCTATCCGATCTGGGATTTAGCGTGGAGCAGGCGCAGGCGCGGATAATCCGGGCGTCCGCTATCGCAAGCGAAGAAAGCACGAAGGACTGGCGTAAGATAATCCTCAAGTTCGCGCTGTGGATAGCCTTCCTCATCATCCCGTTCGTGCTTATGCTGCGCGGGCGCGTCGGCCCGACGGCGCGCAAGTGGCTGCTCGCGGCGGCGATGGTTCTCTTCGGCGTTGCGCTCGGCTCCGATCCCAGTCCGATGGGAACGGTCAAGGACGCGATCGTCCTCTACGGCAGCCACAAAGCCGTCTTCCCGCCGCGGATGATCGCGCTCGGGATATTCCTGCTGCTCGTAATCGCCGCCAACAAGTACATCTGCGCCTGGGGTTGCCAGTTCGGCGTGTTGCAGGACCTTATCCACCGGCTGGCGCGCAAGCCCAACGACCGCAAGGGCGTCTATCCGCAGTTCAAGCCGCCGTTCGCGCTTACCAACACGGTGCGCATCATCACGCTGTTAGCTCTCACCGTTGTAGCATTCCTCTGGGCGTACGACATTATCGAGCCGGTTGACCCGTTCAGAATCTACAATCCGGCGCACCTGGGCGTTGCGGGCGGGATCGCGGTCGGAGTGCTGCTCATTGCCAGCATTTTCGTCTGGCGCCCCTGGTGCCACTTCTTCTGCCCCTTCGGGCTGGTGGGATGGCTGTTTGAGAAGCTGAGCGTTTTCAAGATAACCGTGAACTACGAGACCTGCGTCCGCTGCGAAACCTGCGCGAAAACCTGCCCGTCAACGGTGATGGAAGCAATCCTCAAGCGCGACCGCGCCATCCCCGACTGCTTCGCCTGCTCAAGCTGCATTGACGTGTGCCCGACATCTTCGATTGCATTCCGCGCCCGCCGCCGCGCGCTGCCGCCGCCGGGCGAATGGGGTGCGGTCGCCGAGAGGCAGCAGGCTTAATTGCGCACGCGTACGCTTGCCAACGGCGGCATCGAGCCTTCGGCAACGTCTGCCTACTCCACCGGTAGCGGGATGTTTGCCGGTCGCAGCAAGTAATCACCATACGCGCGAAGGATGAGCCTTATCCGCACCGTATAAGTGGCATTCACTACCTCGACCGTTTCTTCTACTATCTTCCGGCTGTAACCTATCCATACGACTGTCGTAATCGTCGCTCGTTCCCCCACTCTGACGGTATCCGGAGCTTTCAGGTCATGTATGGGCGCGGGAAAGGGATCGCCTTCCCACCACCAGCCGCCGGGTTTCCATCTGTCGGGAATACAAGCAGCAGCGAGCGTAGCGGTCAGCACAACAATCGCCCAAACCACATAGTATCTCTTCGCATCCATCATCCCCTCCTATGCCATCACGCAACCTCTGTCTTACGATACCCGTTTCGGTAAAGGATTATACAAACGAGCCGGTCTATGGCGCCGCCTTCCTGGCCACATCTGTTAGAATCAGGAACCTTCCGCGTTTCGTGCGGTCTAAGGATGTGGCATGGAAGTGACGGCGGCAGAGAAAGCCGGCTCGTACAACTCCCCCGAGGTGGACGAGCTTATCGCGCGATGCCAGTCAGGCACATTGGAGGCTTTCGACGAGCTGGTCGCAAGGTACCAGCGGTTTGTGTTCACCGTTGTGTACCAGCACCTTGGCAGCACGGACGAAATCGAGGACATCGCCCAGGAGGTATTCCTGCGGGTGTTTAAGTTTATAGGGCGCTACCGGGGCCAGGCGAGCTTCGAGACCTGGCTTTACAAGGTCGCGCTTAACTACATCCGCACGCACCAGCGGCGCCGGTCGCTGCTGGGACGGTTTTTCCTCGAGCTGCCGGAGCGCACCGACGATTCGGGCAAGTCCTCCGATATGATCGCGCGCCTGTCCGATGAGGCGAAGGATCCGGCCCGCTCTGATGAACACAGGCGGGTCGTCGAAGAGATTATGAGCGTCGTGCGCCAGCTGCCTTCCATGTACCGAGACGTGTTGATTATGCGTGAAGTGAATGAGCTGTCTTACGATGAAATTTCGGCCATACTCGGCGTGAGTATGGGTACTGTAAAGAGCAGGCTGAACCGTGCCCGCGAGATGGTGCGGCGCCAGGTGACTCTGTAATGGACTGCAAAGAATTCCGGCGGATGATCTGGGAAGAGCTTGACGGCGCCCTTGAGGGTGCCCGCCTGGCGCAGTTCAACGAGCACCGTAAGCAATGCGCTGCCTGCGAGCGCGAGTACCTGAAGCAGCGCCGCATGAAGCTATACATGCAGTGTTTCCCGACTATCAGCGGAGTCAGCGACCGCTTCCGGCGAGAGCTGATGACGCGGGTGCGTAACGGCGACTTGCGTTCCCACTACCGGCTGAACTACCCGCGCATCACGGCAACGCTTGCGCTTTTCGCCTGTGTTTTGATAGGGCTTTTGTTTGCCGTGAACTCGTACCGCGAGTACATGGTTACGGAAAAGGGTTTTATTGCGCGATACAAAGAAGGCGCTGAAGCGGTACAGTCCGCGATGCCAAACCTTAGGCATGAGCTGGGCCTCCTGGGAGACAAGCCGGTCTACGCGCTCGTGCTCCCCAACCTGCGTGCGGAAGACTTCGTCGTGAAACTGCTGGCGAATTATGAAAACGGCGAAGCGCCTGAAAGGCTCGTGAACCGGCTGGCTGTAGAAACCGGTCTGCTGGACGGAGTCTCGATGCATCCCTCGTCGCACGGGCTCTTAAGCCAGACTGTCATCGTATTCCCGCGCGCGCTGCCGCCGGTTGTTATTGCTTTCGTAGAGCGCCAGGACTTAGTTGACCTTCGGCGGTTCACGCTGGATGTGGTCAACACATACGGTCCTAAAGCTATAACGTCAGGCTCCGTTCCGTTAGCGTCGCTGGATCTCAGTCCGATGCTGGCTGAAACCGGCGGGGAGCTGGAGATTGTGGACGTTGGCGGCGGCACATTCAATGAAGATCAAGTACCCAACGGTATCGTGCCGCTGGTAATCACGTTCAAAGGCGCGCAATTGGAGAGTATGCCCCGCAGCAGGAATTAACGCCCCCTTACATCCCGGAACGCTCCTGACGGGTATTCGTAGGTATAGTCGACAGCGCAGCCGTTGATGCATCCCGAAAGGTCGAAACAAACCCGGTGCTGAACCGTCATGCAAGCCGGACAGACCACAATGGATTCGTCGGCGGCCATGGCGATAAGGCAGTGCGGGCAGCTCGCGCCCAGAGCATCGGCAGCGGATTGCTGGAGTTTCTCACGCGCAGCTTCCTGCGCGCCCTTGCGTGCCTGCTCAGGGGACAGCTCAAGGGAATCACCGTCCGTTCCCAGCGTGATCTTCGCCGCCATCTCATCGGTGCGTTCGCGGTTAACCTTTTTCTTCTTCGCAATGGCCAGTAGTTCGGCGCGCTTGCGCATTACCGCGTCTTTGCCAAACTCAGGCTTGTCTTCTCTCAAACCCCGGTTGACCATCCTCACGATATAGAAAGCTACAACCGTCATTAGGAGAATGAAAAACAGCGACACGGCGATGATAGTCATGCCCCGCGAGAAAGCCTCACTGCGCAGCTGTAATATGATAAGGGCTTCAGTCATCGTAGCGCTCTTCTGTAGGCTCTTTCACTGAGCCACCGTTCTCTCCGCCGCTGCCCGGAGCCTGCTCAGATTGCTTTTTCGCTTCAGCAATATCGTCGAGCAGTTTCTTAAGCTCTTTCTGCGACTTAAGCGAGGCGCGCGAGTAAAGCGCCGTTATTAGCCTGAACCGCCAGTACACGAACCACACAGTGAGCACGAGCAGGACGATCATCAGCGTGAGTAGCAGGATCATTCCCCGAACTGTCATGTACCAGTCCAGGATGACTCCAGCTAGCATCAGCACGATATCCACTGAGATTATGATCTCCAGCGCCACCGCCGTGCCGAACGGCTGCTCCTTCAGCGACCGGTAAAAGCTAAACTCCAGGGGCACGACTGCGATGGCGACTATAAAAAAGGCTACAAGCAGCACTAAAGCCACCGCTTTCGCGGCGGGGCTGGTTGCCAGTAATGACGCTTGACATAAAGGGTTCACGGACCTCTCCCCGGTCTACCTCGCAGATCCCGCTTTTAAAGCCGGCTTGTCCGACTCCAGGATGACTTTGATATCGCGGAACTCGCCGTGCGTTGTTATAGTACGTTTCAGTGCACCGTTGCCCGCATCCATAACGTAGACCTTGCCGGTAGTGAAACCCACAGCGTATATGTCATCACCCATCGGGCTCACCGCAATAAGGCTGCATCCTTCATCCGTCTTAAATATTTTGACAACTTCCAGCGTTTCAACATCTATCACTGCAACTTCCATAAGCTCGTATACCGGGGCATAAAGCAGCTTGCCGTCGCGGCTCAGAGCCATATGGCGAAAGCGCCCGTACTCGACCTTCCCCGCGATTTCAACGTCCTGGGGATTTTGCGCTTTTTTCAGCACTGTAATCGCCTTGTCCTTGATTGATGAGACGAAAAAGTGATCGCCGTATTCCGGATAGAGCAGCCCCATCGGGGCCGCGCCGATGTCGATGGTGCGGACAAGTTTGCGCTCTTCCATATTAAAGATGAAGACGTGGCTGGCCTTCGCGTCAAGGCAGTAGACGTTCTCGCCCGCGTCGTCCACAGCGATGAACGCGGTGAGCGACAGGTCGCGTTCGCGGTAGATTGCGCGCTTGCGCTGGGGATCTGCGGCGGACTGCTTAGTTAGATCGAGAACGTCGAATCCGCCGGCCATAAAGTCCGTCTTGCTGCCCGAGATGACCGCCAGGCGCTCGTCATCAGGGAACACGGCAAGCCCCTGCGGCACACCGTCCACGATTATCTGTTCGGACTTAAGGTAGCTGCGAGTGTCAATAAGCGTTACCCGGTTGCTTATGTCTACCACGTTGGCGACGAAGGCAGTGTCCTTGCTGTGGTTGAAGACGACCTGCTGCAGACCGTCGGCCACGAGCAGCTCTTTTTCCACTTCGCCCGTGTCGGGGTTTACGACGACCAGCTGGTCCGGGCCGTGGTTGAGCATCCACAGCCGGATGCCCCGGTCCGTTTGCACGCGCACGAAGGCAGCAATAAACGCAACCACGATAAGCAATCCCAGTATCGCGACAATCGCGAGCTCCCGGGACGACGTCCGTCCGAAAGGTTGGAGCTCTGCGGGTGCGGAAGCGTCTGTCACCAGGCGCGGGCTGCGCCTTTTAACCCATTTGCCGACGACTTTTACCATATCCTAATCGCCTTCGCCGTTTGGCGTTTCGGCCTCAGTATTATACACAGCCCGCCGCACCGCGTCCTTTTGCCGGGGGAACAGCGCGTTCAGCGTTTTTACGCGGTCGCGGCCCGAAAATCCCAGCTTCGCCAGGCTTTCCGCCGCATCGGAAAGACCTGCGTGCGGTTCGGCTCCCTCCTTTGCACGCGGTTCAGCTTCCGGGGGCACGAAAATAAGCGTAATCTCGCCCCGCGTCCCTTTAGCGGCGAGCTCCTTCAGCTCGTTAAGCCCGATGAACTTAACCTCCTGAAACATCTTGGTCATCTCGCGGCAAAAAAGCACCCGCGTCTCCGCCGGCAGCAGTTCAATCGCAGCATCGGTGAGTTTCGCGAGGTCGTGCGGCCCGACGAAAACCACCGCCGGATGCCCCATTCCCGCGATCTCTGTGGCGAATTTTCGAAGCTGCGTGCGTTTCTTGCCGGGGAAGGCCATAAACGTGAAGCGCTGCGGCTGAAGCGGCAGGTGCGCCAGCGCCGCTGCTAGCGCCGACGGCCCCGGAATCACGTCAACTTCCAGCCCCTCCGCCGTGCACATCGCGACGAGTTGCGGTCCCGGATCGGACACACCGGGCATCCCCGCGTCGGTGACGTATCCGACCTTCTTGCCCGCTGCGAGGTCGCGCTGCACGCGCTCGACGACCCGCGCGTCGCTGTATTCGTGGAATGAAGACGTGGGCTTGTTGATGCCGTGATGCTTAAGCAACCGACGAGACACCCGCGTATCCTCGCAGTAAATGACGTCGCACGCCTTTAGCGTTTCCAGCGCGCGCAGCGTCACATCCGCGAGGTTGCCGATGGGCGTCCCGACAAGATAAAGGATTCCCTTCGCCGCCACGCTGCGATTGTATCAAAGCTATGCCGGACGCGCAGATGCAGTGAGGGTCTGGGATGCGGAATACTACCGGATTGCGAGACCGACGAAGTGGCGCAATACCGTCAGGTCGCTGGTCATTTCCGGGTGGAACGTCAGGCCCAGGACGTTGCCCTTGCGCACCGCGACAGTCTCGTCGCCCAGCCAGCCGATGGCTTTAGTGGGCTGCTCCATACGGATTATGGCGGGCGCTCGGATGAACACTCCCGGCACCGTGCGCTCCTCGCCGTTCAGCCGCAGGCGCACGCTTTCCTCAAACGATTCCACCTGGCTGCCGTAGGCGTTGCGCGAGATCGTGATGTCCAAAAGCCCCAGCGGGGCCACCTTGGAGGCTTTCTCGTCGAGCACATCTGCGAGCATTATGATTCCGGCGCAGGTGCCCATCACCGGCACGCCCCGTTCGGCCATCTTGCGCACGGCGGGCCAGAGGCCGTTTTCGTAGCCCAGGAGGGTCATCGTGGTGCTTTCGCCACCCGGTATGACCAGCACGTCCACTCCAGGCAGACCCCCTGGCGAGCGAACCAGGCGCGTGCCGCCTCCCGCGCGATGGAAAGCCTGCTCGTGCGCTGCGAAGCCGCCCTGTAGCGCGATAATTCCGATTGTTGGCCTGCCAGGCATGGGTAGCTTTTGCAAAGGCTTCGGAAGTAATCTATACTGAACCGGAGACAATTTGCAAGCGCTGGGGTAAAATTACTCTAGCTCCGCGTGTAAGGAGAAGGATATGATTAATAACAGGATATACCTGTGTTGGTGCATCTTCGTTGTATGCTTGTTCCTGGCATCGTGCGGCGGGGGCGGCAGCAGCAAATCGCTAAATCCCTCGGTCACTACCCCGCCAGCGGCGACGGACGCAGGCGGCGATGAAAACGCCGCGAAGCCGCCGTCGCCCTCCCCGTACACGGAGGCGCCGCGAACGGTGACGGACACCGAGTATGTGCTGGTCAAGACCGGCGACACTCCCGAGGAGTTCGCGCCCATTGCCGCCAAGCTCGGCTACGAGGTGGAATACAAGAACGGCAACTGGCTGAAAGTCCGCGTGCCCGACGGTAACATCGATTATGCCATCACCGAGCTACGCAAGGAGTACCACGTCTTCGACGTCCAGCCGCTGCTGCACTACGTGATGCCGCGGGAGCAGCATGTGAATACGAGTGCGGACGTTAAGCTCGCGAGTTACCTTCCCTTCGATTGCCTTTACAATGACTTGGTCGAGCTGCCCACGGGCGTGGACCCGGACACGGGGGATTTCACGTACGGATTCTACTTCTACGGTCAGAGACCGTACGTGGCCCCAATGGGATTCGAGGGAGCCTGGGATGTCGCCTGGCGCGACGATATACGAGCAGTCCCCGTAACCATCGCGGTGATTGATGCCGGCATCTGGCACGACTCGGGCACCGGAGGCGTGCATCCGGAATTAGAGAGCGCCAGAGTGGCTGCCGGCAGCGGCACCGTAGCCGGGGATGGCACCTTCACTCCCGACGAGTACTTCTATGAACTCGACGGGGAGAGTGCGCCCTACCGGACCACCGGTCACAGGGTCACCGGTCTTTTTCTCTCCACAGTGAACAACATCATCTCCTGGAACATGCCGGTGGGCGATCCTCCGCAAGATGCACCTTTCCTCTGCAGTATGACTCCCGTCACTCCCTTCGCCAACGTGATGATAATCAAGACCGGCCACGTTGACGGCGATAACTGGGCATTCTCCGATGATGAGATCGTCAGCTCCATCAACCATGCGGTCACCAACGGAGCCAACATCATTCTGCTGGACATGTGGGCACCGACAGCGTCTATGCCTCCGGTTTCGGCTCCGCTGCAGGACGCGATTACAGCAGCTCGCGACGGCGATGTTCTGGTTATCGCTCCCGCAGGTATGGCGGATCTGGACAATAGCTCCGAGAACATTGATGAGTGGACATGGGGTGTCCCCGGCGATGTTACCGGAGTTACGCCTGCTGCGGGCACCGGTGTCGTTTCCGTGATGGCAACCGGCTTCGAGCAGATTGACATGGACCAGGATCCTCCTCCCGCCCCCGGTTACGTGAACACAACCTACCCGAACATCGGCGATGCCTGGAACGAGATTGCTGAGTTCTCGTACACCGGTGGAACCATGGCAGCCGTCGGTTGGGGGCTATCCTGGTGGAATAACTTCTTCACCTACGTCGTCTACGGCTTCATGGACACGGACCCCGGTGCAGCCTCGGTCGTCGACGTTACCTATGCAGCGGCTTATGTCGCAGGTGCGGCGTCCATTGCCTATCAAGCGCTCGTCAATGCCAATGGAGGCGCGCCACCGGCGGATGTGGACACCATAATTGAGAATCTGCTGCTTGATGAAGCGCTTACTATATCTGGTGACGAATCTTTCCTTGCTGCCGGCAGTGTCGCGCACGTCGCTGCCAACGGCGGTTACGACAAGTACATCGAGTCCATTAACATCACCACGTACTCGCTATCCGGCGCGATCTTCAACGCCTTCGGTAACGCGTTCCTCGAAGTGGGCCAGGAAACCCAGCTCACGGCGGGCATGACCTCAAACGGCGGCGACTATGAAATCGTCGTCGGCTGGGGCAATGGGGATGTCTATCCAGACACCTACCCCGATGACGGCAACTACGCGCCCTACACGCCGGGCGACCCGCTGGATTACACCTACACCGAGGCGGGAAGCTACGAGTTGACCATTCTGGCGCACGAGGCCGTGAACGACACTTACGACGAGATTTCCTTCTGGGTGTTCGTCTACAACCCGCTGAGCGCCCACATCGAGATAACCAACGTGCTCGGCGGCGTAGGCACAAACTTGCTGGTGGATGAGTCATATCAGGCGGCGAGCAACGTAAGCTACGAGCCGGTCACCGGCAACGATATTACATGCGACTGGGACTTCAACTGGGACGGCGTTGCAGGCCATTTCAACATCGACATCGCTGACCGCGAGGAACCGCTGTTCTGTTACGGTGACGACCCGGGCGGTGGTGGCGCAGTCCACTACCTTGGCATCGGCCCCGGCGACTTCACCATCGGACTGCGCGTTACCCAAACGCGCCGCCCAACGACCTACTACCAGGTTGATGTAACCGTGACGACCGAATAGGATTGTTGCGGCTTTTTCGCGAAACAAAAAGCGGCCCCTTACCGGGGCCGCTTTGCGTTATAGCGCGTTCGTCATCACTCAGGGCGCTAGCTACGCCGCCAGGGCCTAGTGGCCTCTATACGCTGCCGGATCGGTATAATCGAAAGCCTCCATGTCCTCGAAGATTCCCGCGATGCTCTTCCCAAGCACGTTGATTTCAAAGTCCTCGTTAACCGGACCCTGGCTGAAGAGCCTCATCAGCTTTTCTGGCTTTAGGGGCTCGTAAAGATAGGCAAACGAAGGCGGCCATCCGCCCGGATACGATTCGGAGTAATACTGGCTGCTCAGTTTAGAGCCCTCGAGCATCCCCTTGACTATTCCCCGCTTGTGGCACAGGATGTTGAATCCTCGCGCATCTTCCGGGTCCATCGGGTCCCACAGAGACACTACGTGATCGGCCAGCACGCCTACGAGAACATCGGCTATGAGCCGCTGAATGAGCCGGGCGTTCCGCGTCTGGCCAAAGCGGCAGGCGTAGCGGTGCACTGTGTTGAGCGCGTTCACATCGCCGTTCAAGTTGGCAGCTACGCACATCTCCTTGACCATGTCTTTCAACTTGTTGTAGTTGGGAATTGGATAGGCGTCCAGGCGCATCTTTAGCGAGGCCAGGCAGCCGACCCGGTCAGCTCCCACAATATCCTGCAACTCCCCCAGCCGCGCATACACGTAAGACATCGGAAACACGTGTACCTCCACATTATGAGGGCAGTTGTTCCCCAGTTCCAGCAGCTCCAGCACGTGCTCGGTCTCGCCGAGGCGGGCGTAAAGCTGGGCCGTCCAGTAGTACATCGTCGCATTGCGGCCATCCATCCTCGCGGCGCGCTCTACTTCGCCAGCCGGCAGCTGAGGCCAGTTGCAGTAGATGCTGAGCTCCTCCGGTGTGAGTGACTCCGCGCCTTCCGATTCGCATTTCATCCATAGGTTGTGATAGGGCCCCCAATCGCCCGCTAGCTCCTTCCAGTATATATACAGCGATACTGCGTCATCAGGCGCGGCCTCAATGGCCTTCTGCAGCAGCAGTATCCTCTCAGGCGGTTCAGCCAGACTCAGGTAGTAACGGAGCTGCCAGTATTCGGGCATGCCGCCGAACTCCGCTTCCAGCGGCATAATATCCCCTTCTGAGACCGAGCAATCTAGCGAAGCGCGAGCATTCCAGTAGTAAACGTCTGGCGTGCCGCCGTTATCCGCCGCGCTCTCATCCCACATGGCTTGGCAGGCCGCGAGAGCGTCCACGCGCGTCTGCAGCGGCATCACATCAAGAAACGCTTGAAACAGCGCGTCCACGCGGTCGGGCGGCGAGTAGAAGATGGAGTATTCATCGGTGGCGGTGTCAGCATCCGCATCTGTCTGCGTATAGCCTGGCTGCGGAATCAGAATGGCGACAGCCGCGCAGGCGGCTATCCATATCGTCTTAGCGTTCATTTAACTACCTCCGGCACTATAGACAGCCGGCGATCGGACTTGAACCGATGACCTGCTGATTACGAATCAGCTGCTCTGCCTCTGAGCTACGCCGGCGCGCGCCTAATTATAGCCAAAATGCGGCTTCCTATCAGCATTGCGCTGCCTCTGCTAGAATCAGCGCGGGAGGAGCGTGCATTATGAAGCTCTATCTCGCGCAGATAAACACGACCGTCGGCGATTTTACGGGCAATACCGAGCGGATAGTCAGCGCGTGCGGCGGCGCGGCGGCGCGCGAGTGCGATATGGTGCTGCTGCCGGAAATGGCCACGACGGGCTATCCGCCGCGCGACCTGCTGTTTTTGCGCGACTTCCTCGACAGAAACGACACGGCCGTGCGGGAAGTCGTCACGGCCAGCGCGATGTGGCCGGAGCTTTCGGTATTTCTGGGCTGCGTCGTTCGGGTGGACGGCAAGCTGCAAAACGCCGCCGCCATCATAAAGGACGGCAAGCTATTGGGGCACATCGCCAAGACGCTGCTGCCGACCTACGACGTGTTCGACGAGCTTCGCTACTTCCAGCCCGCAACTTCGTGGCTGCTCCCGACGTGGCGGGGCACGCAGATTGGCGTCACTATTTGCGAAGACCTGTGGGACGAAGGCTACGCCGAAAAGGTCGTGCCCCGGCTCGTTAAGATGGGCGCGAACGTCATCGTAAGCATCTCGGCGTCGCCGTTTTGCGCCGGGAAGTGGAACGAGCGCCGCGAGCTTCTGCGCCGCCATGCCACTAAAAGCAAAGTCCCGCTTGCATACTGCAACCTCGTCGGCTCTCAAAGCGAGCTCGTATTTGACGGCGGCTCGATGGTTGTCGGGCGCGACGGAAGGCTTGTCGCGTCGGCGAAGAGCTTTGAAGAAGACGGAGTAGTAGTGGAATACGATCCCGAGGCTGGCGATTTCGTTGGCGAAGCCGAAGAGCCATCGGTTGCGTTCGAGGAAGAAGTATTCAGCGCGCTAGTGCTCGGCACCCGCGACTTCCACCACAAACAGGGCTTTGCTAAATGTGTTATCGGGTTGTCGGGCGGCATAGACAGCTCGCTTGTCGCGGCAGTCGCGGCACGCGCTCTGGGTCCGGAAAACGTGCTGGGCGTGGCGATGCCCAGCCGCGTTAGCGGCTTCGAATCAACGGAGGACGCGCGAATGCTGGCGGGCAACCTCGGCATCGAGTTCGCCGAGATGCCTATCGAGGATTCGGTGAAGCACGCTGAGGAGCGGTATGCGCGAAAGTTCGGGCTTTACGCGCACCCGGAGACGCGTGAGAATCTTCAGGCGCGCGAGCGCGGAAAGATACTGATGGAGATCTCAAACGACCAGAACCGGCTGCTGCTCGCCACCGGCAACAAGACCGAATACGCGCTGGGCTATTCCACGCTCTACGGCGATATGTGCGGGGCGCTGGCTGTCATCGGTGACGTGAACAAGGCAGAGGTGTACGCGGTTTCGCGGTGGGTCAACTCGCGCTTCCGCAACCCGATACCGCAACGCGTCATTACCAAGAAGCCGTCGGCGGAACTCGCGCCAGGGCAGGTTGACCCGTTCGACTACGACGTGGTGTCGCCGCTGGTGGACGCACTGGTGGAGGAGCAGGCGTCGCCGGAAGGGCTTGTGCGGCGCGGGTTTTCGGAAGACGAGGTGCGGCGCTGCGCGAAGCTGCTGTTCACGAGCGAGCACAAGCGCTGGCAAGCGGCACCGGCGCTGCGCGTCAGCCGGCGGGCTTTCGGGCGCGGGCGGCAAATGCCGCTGGTGAGTAAGTACATTCCTGAATAGCCTGACACCGGAGGGGGGAACGATGGAGCTAATCGAGCTTTACGGACAGATCGAGCGCAACGCGCGGCCGCGCATGCTGGAAAACCTCGAACAGTTGTCCGCTGAAGAATTCGTGCGCGAGCTGCCGGGTATCGGATGGGGCAGCATCCGCAACTCGCTGGCGCACATCCCTTCGTCCGAGCACTTCTGGATTGCGCGCTTACTTCAAGGCGATAATGACGCAAAGTTCGGGCACTATGAGGATTTTGCGGCGGTTGCGGACGTGCGCGCGAAATGGGAGGAAGTCGCCGCCGAAACCAAGCGCTTCCTGCGTGGGCTGACACCGGAGCAGCTCACAGAGGTCAAGACCTATAATTTCCTCGACGGCACGATGGATTTGCGCATAGACTTCGTCATCCACCACGTCCTTACGCACGAGTTCCACCACAAGGGGCAGCTTATGATGGCGCTGCGCACGCTTGGCTGCGAGCCGCAGGAAACCGATTTGCTGTAAGCCGCGCCATCGGGCGCAGCCAATCCGCTACAATCATCGCGCATGGAACGCGCGCGTGAGCTTCCGCTGGTTGTCATTGTGGGGCGCCCCAACGTGGGCAAGTCTACGATGTTCAACCGCATTGTCGGCCACCGGCTTGCAATCGTGGACGAGCTGCCGGGCGTCACGCGCGACTTAGTTACGGCTGAAGCGGAATGGGACGGGCTGCGCTATTTCGTATGCGATACCGGTGGCATTGGCAGCGAGAGTGAGGACCCGCTGCATGAGCTGGTGGCCGAACGTGCGTGGGAGATAGTCGAGGACGCGGACATCGTCATCTTCACGACCGACGTGCGCGCGGGCATTTCCGAAGGGGAGATGGAGCTTCGTCGCGCGCTGGTGCGGCTCGAAAAGCCGGTAATCCTCGCAGTAAACAAAGTGGAAAACGAGAAGCTTGAGGCGCAAGCCGCCGAGTTTTACGGCATCGGCATCGAGCCCGTAGTGTTCATTTCCGCGCTCAGCGGGCGCGGGTTCGGCGAATTGCTGGACGCGATAAACGCTGCGATTGACCTGAAGGCCTATCCGCGCGCGGACGTTCGGGCGGGAGCGGAAGCGGCGTCGGAGGAGAGCGGGACCGATGTGCGCCTGATAGTGCTGGGCAAGCAAAACGTGGGCAAGTCGTCGCTGGTTAACGCGCTGCTGGCGGAGGACAAGGTAATGGTCTCCGAGTTGCCCGGCACTACGCGCGACGCCATCAGCGGCAGCTTCAACTATAAAGACCGCGCGTTTGAGTTGACCGACACCGCGGGGCTGAAGAAGCTTTCGCGCATGGACGATGTGGATTATTACTCGTTCACCCGCGCCGATACCGCCACCCGCAGCGGCGAGGTGTGCCTGCTGGTGTTGGACGCCGAGCGCGGCATCGAGGAGATGGACAAACGCGTCGCCCGCCGCATCGAGGAGTACGGGCGCGGCGTGGTCATCACCGTGAACAAGTGGGATTTGATGGCGCAGGGCGAAGCCGCGCGCGACGCTTACGCTGGTTACGTGCGTCGCGAACTGGCAAAGCTCACCTGGGCGCCGGTGATTTTTACCAGCGCAGTCGAAGCGACGGGGCTGGAGGAACTGCTCGACGCCGTGCTTTCCGCGCACGAAAACTTCAACCGGACGCTCGACGCGGGAGCGCTGCGGCAGGTCATTGACGAGGAAACCACCGTCTACCCCCCGCCGGTGGTGAAAAACCGCAACCTGACATTCCACGGCGTCGAACAGGTGCGGACGCGCCCGCCGTCGTTTGCGTTTGAAGTAAACGACGTGAAGTTGCTCCGCATGGCGTACCGCAACTTCCTGGAGAACACGCTGCGAAAGTACTTCCAGCTGGACGGGACGCACATCAGGCTCTTCTTCCGGCGGTCGAAGAAACCGGTGAAGAAACGAAAGCGCCGTGATTCGAAAAAGCCCCCGAAAACAGGTGGCGGTAGTGCTTGATATGCGTTATCATAATAGGGCGTAGTAATATACTCTAGGGAATCCGATGCGAGGAGAAGATGGCGAGTGTTATCAGATCGCGGGCGGTTTCGCCCGAATTGTGGTGGTTTCAGTTTAGCGGCGACGTTGACATAAATTCGGCCTACGACACGTCTAAATATACCTTCGAGGGCGCTGACCAGAGCCTGCTTCTGCTACTGCATTTAATGGTATCATCACGGCAGGGGATATGAAGCCCTGGCGAAACTATCGCGGCGCGGAGCTGATGATTGCACGGCTGGGCGATCCGGAGGACTTGATTCCGATACTCCCGTATTACCCGCCGGGCGCGAACGACCCGGAAGACCCCAACTACGACCCGGAGGCGCCGCCGGACGGGAGCGCCAATCCGCCGTGGTGGGAGGGGCCGGTGCTGCCGGAGAAGCTGCCGTTTTTCCCCTGGGACCGGGTCAAGCCGCCGGCCATTGACCTGTTCGACCCGGGCGATTGCGATCCCGGGTTTCAGCTACCGCCGGAGTTTCTGGGCGGGCCGCCGGAGTTACTGATACCGCCGGTTCAGGTGCCTTTCCCGCTGATAAACATCTCGGAGCACGACCTGCCCGCCGGCGACCACACCATCATCGCCCGCATCTACAACGAGATGAACGATTACAACGAATACACACTCCCGCTGCATATCGAGGTGCCGGTAGAGGTGCCAGGGATTGGGCCAATTGACCGGGTGAAGGATGTTATTGTTCCTGTAGCGTCTCACACAGAAGGTGAGTCCACCGTTGATCATAATGTTGGAAATATCGTACAGGGCTTACTCACACTGGTGAATAATAGCGGGCAGACATTCTCCGCGACAGTCCACATCCCGCAAGATGGTGGGTCTTTGGACATACCGCTTACGCAGGACACCACTGACCCCAATAAGTACTCCGCGCCAATGCCTGAAATGACCGGCCCGCTGTTCAACTCAACACTCGAATTCTCCCTGGGGGGAGAGCCACCTAGCACAATCGAGTTTCCTCTTCACGAAGTCTCCGAGGAGGTTATCTCGGACATAGTGCTAGAGGACCTCGATGGGAATGTGCCAGATGCAATAGGTGTGGCTAATATGTACCGCATACGCGCGAGTGTTCAGTCGAGGACTCCATTTAATCAGGTCGCCTTGCGAGTTGGTTATAACACGATTTCTGGTCGGTCCGTTGAACAAGACATACGAGACTGGAGTTTCCCTTATTACCTAGGTCACGCGAACTTCGACTTCACGGTGTCAGGTTCTGAAGTACTACAGTGGAATCCTGCCGGTGTGATAGAAAGCTGGTTGATGATGCAAGTCGTAAACGCTTTTGGACGCCGACAGGAATCTTACGAGAAAACCCCAGTTCCACCACCAGAAACCTCCGAACGCAGTATAGCGGAATCTGTGAAATACTACGTGGACGAGTACCTCGCAAGGGATCTTATCTACGGCATTGACAGCAATAAACCGGTAAAAAAACGTCCCCTTAGGGATGGTAAAGCGAAGCTCGAAGAGATTGATAGGAAGTGGCCAGGTGGCGTACCTGACAGCGCCAGAATCCCGGGCACCGAGGATTTCGCGGGTATCGATTGCTCTGCGCTGGTGTACAATGTTATCGACTACGTGCGCCTTGAGCACGATCTCCCGTCACTTGATGAAGTTTTAGGTTCCCACTACACAAACTCTGGGGAGACGCTCAAGAACAACGATCAGTTCCCTGAACTGAAGGAGTATTACAAGCCTAAGGCAGGCGCTGCTGCTACGCCTGACGCAGGGAACGTAAGGATCAAGGACCTTAAAGCAGGCGATTTCATGTATGGCAAGTTTGGCGAGTATGGCCACTACTTACTGGTCAAGGAAGTCGAAGAGAACGAAGATGGCACGTACGATGCTGTTATTAGCCACAGCAGCAGCTATATAAAGGAAGGTACCGACGACAAGAATGGTCCTCATGAGTACAGGATAGATAACGTTAGCGGGGAAACGGGCACACACGAGGTGCAGGAAGGGGACATAGAAGTAGAAGAAAACCGCCCGGATGCTGAGTATGAGAAGGACATTTTGCACGGTATGACCAAAGTAAGGCGGGACAAGGACCTGGCGGAGGAATACGAGAAAGAGGAGGCGGGCAGTGGTTAAGCTCACTCGGATGCCTTTGAATGCCACAGTCCAGGTTCTCATACTGACACTGAGTTTTCTACTAGCTACCGGGATGGTCGGCGGGTCGCCAGGCGCGCATGCGGAGCTTGACCGAGATCAAGGTCCCATAGAACATCCGCGCAAGCTGCCCAGTGGAAAGCTTATCGGCGACGCTCTGTATTGCATCATATTGCCGGGAAATGGTATCAATCGCGCTGACCCATCAGTGGATTGGGAGTATGGCTTGTGGAAATACTCACTGCAAAGCAGGCGCGCCGAACTCCTTATCCCCTTAGACCGCTATGCATGGCTCGAAAACGCAAGTCTGCCGGATATCCTCCCCGACAGGTCGCTCGCCCTGCAGCTACTCCAGGACCCCAATGGCGATTTTAGAGAGGACCTAAACCGAATAGTTTTTCTGTCTCCCTCCGGCGACAACGTCCTAAAAACGGTTCAGTTATCCGCATACAAGCTTGAGCAGTTCGGCATGTGGGGATGTATACACTTCCACGGGGAACAGGTCGTACTTAAACACCCCACGCTATTTAAGGTGCTTTTCCTGCAAACCTTGGTCAACGAAGAGGACAGCGACTATATCGTTGAAATTCCTTTACACGGCGGAAAGGACATTGTGAAACAGCAATGGACGAACTACGACCTGTTTCCGCTAAAGCTGGCAGATGACGGAGTATCGCCGTTTCTAGTGTTGGACGCTGAGTTCTTCGGCTTCCGCATCCTCGACCGGGAGGGGCGGCTGTTGTATCAGGGCGGACAGGTGCTCCCGTCATCGTTCCTCAGCGGCCCAACCTCGATCTTGCCAGAAGGGAAGCGCATGGAGGATCTTTTTCGCTTGTTCTATCCGCCGAGAACGGCAATGGTTGTGTACATGCATGTTGGCTGGCCGGGGATGACCGAAGAAAACCTGATCGTTTTCTATGACCAGTACCTTAAGTGCATCTTTATCTGCTCGCCGCTGGGGGACTTCTACAAGAAGGTTGACCGGCCAGAGGATACCTGGAAGAAGCGCATCGTCGGCGCGGGACTCACCGGTGACGACGGGTACATGCTGCTGTTTGAGGATGGCTCGACATTCGTGGCGGACTATTCCGACATCGCCCAGCAGGTGCGCGCGGGCGAGCTCGATCCGCTCGGCCCCCTGCGCGAACTGATGGGTCTGGAGGAGAAGTGATACAGGATATTTCGCACCGCACGGAAGAGAATCGAGATGAAGAAAATAATTAGCTTGCTGGCACTACTTGTATTTCTCGCGGTTGTCAGTGTCTGGCTTCTTATGGGTTCGGTTCATGCACACGGAGAGGAGCTTGCCGAAGAAGACCGTGCTGCCATTTTAAAACTGGCTGACCGTGTAGAAGTCATATTTCTGGAAGGCCGCGATGAGAACTTGCCTGCCCTCGTTAGACCTGAGAAAGGCCTGTTCGTTGACCTCTGGGGTGACTGGGACCCGGAGGGTGAGAGTACGGTACACATCGCCTATAAAGATGTTGGCCGAATGTTCATCGACTACACAGTGCGGGAATGGGGGCCAGGGGAAGTAGGAAGAGGAGAATGCGTGATAGTCGGTGCCGTGCCCTACGTTCTTCTAAACGGGTGGTGCGATGTGCAGCTTCTCGACGCCGAGCCTGAGGAAGAGAATCCGGTTTGGAGCCAGATGTTGTCCTTGCTAGAGATGATGCGCCGGTACGACGATAAGCGCATTGACGGTCTCGCAGTCGATCCGGCCAATCACAGCTTCGCGTATGACGGGTACCACTATGTTCAATATTGGCTTCAATGCAACGAGTTGGAGGGAGACTTCTGGTTCCTTATCGTTGATAAGGACGAGCACGGATGGTTCCTCAAGGGCCTCGTGCACATGGACAGGTGGACAATCTGACATCGCGGAGAAGGTGCGCGCGGGCAAGCTCGACCCTCTCGGCCCCCTGCGCGAACTTATGGGCCTGGAAGAGGAGTGACCTGACTCGCAGGATGAAGCCGCCGATGCGCTAGAATACTGCGCTGTGGCGGGCGTCGCGGTTAATCTTTCTTGTCCGACAGCTTACCCTTGGTTTCAGTCATACGCCGCATCGCATCAATCTGGCTTTTCGGCCGGAGCATCACGCGCACATCGTCCACGCGCAATCCCAGCACCTCTTCGATTTCCCCGGGCAACTCGCGCGCGCGCTGCTTCAGCGCTTTGAGCGCAGTCGTATTGGCGGCGTAAAGCACGAGAATCTCTTTTCCTTCTTCCTGTAGCAATGCAGCAGGCGCGGAGAGCGCCTGTAGGCTGTCGTCCACGAGCGAAAAGGCGGCGAGAAGCTGACGCTTACGGTCGGCCTTGCGCTTTTTGCCTTCCGGCAGTGAATCCCAGTACGACCGGAGAAGGTCACCCAGCGAGCTGTCTTTGGGCATGCTACTCCTTGATAATCTTGTTAAGGTCCCTGAAGCAAGGATGGTTCTTGTCCCGCGCCCATTCGAAAGCCACAGACTCATACGAAGTTACCGTGGCACCCATATGCAGCATCGAACGAAGCGCCCACTTCTTGTTCGCCTTGTTGCGGCTGCCAACGCAGTCGTGGCAGACGCGTACGTAGTATCCCAGCGGCAGCAGTCCCATCACCGTCTGCAGGACGCATACGTGGCTTTCGATGCCTGCGACAATCACGTCTATCGGCCGCGGACTCAGCCCGTTGTCCACAATGAGTCGGCTCTGCCTTTCCGTCATCTTCTGATCCAGCCCGACCAGCTTATCCAGGAAGGACGGTTCCAGGTTGCACGAAAACGAATCTTTCGTGAAGAAGTGCTTCTCCGTTTGCAGCGCGTCGAACGTCTCCCTGACGGGCGGCGTGGACGCCCCCAAACCCTGGGGGTACTGCTCGGTCAACAGCACCGGTACTTCGAATATATCGGCGATACGCATCAGTTTGCGCGCGTTCGCCGCAATCGATTCGCCATCGTGGATAAGCGGAAGCAGCCGATCCTGGAGATCGATTACCACCAGTACGCTGCAGTCGGGACTTGCCAGGTGCGGGTCGAATCCTGTAGCGCTTGACGTCATTCGTTCCCCTGCTTGAATTCAACTCTGATGCGTTTGTTTATTTCAATGACCGCGGCGTTCATCTCGAGCAATGCCCCGGGATTCACGAAGTACGTGGTTTCCCAAACGTCCAGCCCTTTGGCTTCATGGATGTGCCCCGAAAGCACCAAGCGGGGGAGGTGCTCCGTGACCAGCTTCAGCAGACTCTCGCTGCCCACGCCGCCAACGCCCACAATCTGGTCGCGAAAGCCACGCACCGGCTGGTGCAACACAAGAACATCCGTGCCCTCCATAAGCGGCTCCAGCGTCCGCGTAAACCCCACATCAGGTTCCTCAAACGGCGTCGGGCTGGGACAGGTTATGCTCCCGCCCTTGCCGGCGAAACGCAGGTTACCGAGCTGGACGGCGTGATTATGCAGGTTGGTTATGCCGTCGACCTGGTCGATTTGGAGGAGGACTTCCCTTGGGTCGCAGTTTCCCGGAATCACCAGTGTGGGAACGCCGAGGCTCGCCATATCTCGCATAACGTCCCGCGCGAAGCTTAAGGGTTCGAACGTGATGAAATCGCCCAGGAAGATAACCGCATCAGGCTTCACCGTGTCTGCGAGATCGCAGAACCACACCTTTGCCCGGGCGTTGTTGTGCAGATCAGAGCCGACGAGGAGTCTCATGCTGTATCATCCTTCAATAAACGCTCCGCAGGCATACCCCTGCGGGTGATGAAGGCGTCTATCTCATGTCTGGAAAAGCGTGCCATTGCGGTTCAGGCTCGGCGATTATAACACAGGGAAAACGCCAATCCCGCCGCACTGGTATAATCCTAGTTGTGACTATGAGTACTGTACTGACAGTTCTTCAGGCAACGGCAGCGCTGGCAACCATCGTGCTATGCGTGTTCGTGATTTACGCCGCCGTACGGCTGCAGAAGCTAGCGCGAACGCTGGACGACTCAGGCAAAGAGCTCATCGAGAATATCGCGGCTCTCAGCAGGATGGCGCGTGAGCGAGAAATCCCGCTGAAGGTTGCCGGCACCGCTGAAGACCTTTCGCGCGCCTCGCGGCAGGTAGCGGCGTGGGCGGAGACCTGGGCCGAGAAGGGCTCGCGCGTGATGTCCCGGATGGATGACTGGATGGCTGACGAGAACACCGCTTCGGTGCCGGGAGAGGCGCGGGAGCTGCTGGTGCGCGGCAAAGAGCTTGTCGACAACCTAAATGAGACCTGCGCGGCGCTCAGGAGCGTCGTGTCCGGCCCTGTTGAAACCGCAGCCCGCGTCTCCGACACCGTGCTGCCGCTGGTGGAGGACGCGCGCCGGAAAGTGGAGCAGATGCGCTGGTTTCTGGATGCGATAGGAACGGGCTTCAGCGTGGGGTGGGAGGAGCTCCGTAAGCCGGACGAGCCGTCTGCAAACGGGGAGGACTGAGAACGCGCTATCGGCAGCGTGTTATAATTCTTAAGCGGCATAAGGAGAGAACGATATGGACAAACACGAAGAGGAATCCACCAGGAATATCGGGTTACTGGTTGCGGGCTTCGCGCTTGGCGCGCTGGTCGGAACCGTGATGGGCCTTTTATTTGCGCCCAAGTCCGGGCGTGAGCTTCGCGAGGAAATCAGGGAAAAGGGCGCGGAGTACTACGGTGTAGCCAGGGAGAAAGGCACCGAGTACTACGACAAGGCCAAGGAGAAGATGTCGGCTGCTTACGACGGCAGCAAGGATCTCGCCGATAAGGCTAAGGGCAAGGTGTCCGACGCCGCGTCTAAAGTAAAAAAGGCGGTAGACGCTGGCGTTGAGTCCGCCCGCAAGAAGATGGATGCCGGCAAGGATAAATAACCGTTACGCCGGTTGGCTCTAACCTAAGAATCCTCGCAGCTGAAAGTGCCACGAAAAAAGCTGATAATCCTCTCAAGGCGGCCGGAACTCCCGTCGGTCGTGCTGCTCACGGAAGCCGCGCAGCGCCTTGGCGTTACGCCCGTAGTTCTCAGCATTGACGAAGTGATCGTAGAGCGCGTGGCGAAAGACGTTCGGAGCGTGGTGATTCGCACCCAGGACGGTGCACTCCTCTCCCCTCCAGCGCTCGTGCTGCCGCGCATGGGATCCGTCTCCGACGAATACTCGCTGACAGTGCTTAGGGCTTTCGAAGCGGCGGGTTTCGCAGAGGTTAATAGCGCCGGAGCTCTGATGCATGTGCGCAACAAAGTGTCCGCCCTAATCGAACTCGCATCCTCGGGCTTTCCGGTGCTGCCCTTCGCCTTGCTGCGAACGCCCAGTGATGCCGGTGCCGCCGCGAAGAAACTGGGCGGATTTCCGCTAATGGTCAAGTTCATCCGGGGCGCCCAGGGGCTTGGAGTTATGAAGGCTGGCGACGCCGCAACCGCCGAAGCCATCGTCGGCGCGTTCAACGCTCTGGGCTTCGACGTGTATCTGGAGCGCTTCTGCCCTCCGCGCAAAAGCCGCGACGCGCGGGTTCTGGTTGTGCGCGGCAAAGTCCTCGCCGCAATGGAGCGTGTGAGAGGCCACTACGATTACCGGGCGAACGTGCACAAGGGCGCCAGGCCTAAAGGCTACGAGCCCACGGAGGACGAGTGCGGGCTGGCGACGCGAATAGCCCGCAAATTCAGGCTGGGACTCTGCGCAGTGGATTTCTTGCGAACCCCCGACGGTGATTTCATACTTGAGGTAAACGCCAGCCCAGGATTCACCGGCATCAGCGAGGCGACCGGCAGGGATGTTGCGGAAGAAGTCCTGCGAAAGCTGCTCGGCCTGCGCGTAAAGCCAAAGCGGAGCTAGAATTGCCCTGTGAGATAAGGATTGCCCGCAGCTTCGGCTCCCACAGTCGTAGCAGGCCCGTGCCCCGGAAAAACCACAGTCGAAGGCGGTAGGGTCAGTAGCTTATCGCGAATGGAAGCCATGAGTGCCTTCTGGTCGCCGCCCGGAAAATCCCATCGGCCAACGTTTCCTTGAAATAACACATCGCCGGAGAAAACTCCCGCCGAGGTAACGAAACCGACGTGCCCCGGCGAATGGCCGGGCAGATGCAGCACGGAAAGCTCCTCGTCGCCCAGCCTGAAAATATCACTCTCTTCGCAGTAGCGGTCGGCGCGGGGCGAAGGCTCCATGCGCGGGAAGCCCCATTCGTTCGCGGCCTTTGGCGAACGCTCCAGAACCGGCTCGTCCAGCTTATGATAAACAAGCGGCACGCCCCAGAGCCTGTGGTAGAGCGCGTTGAGCCACGAATGGTCGAAGTGGCAGTGCGTGTTGAAGATAAACTTGGGCGTTAGCCCCGCGGCGTCATCGGCGACGCTCTCCGCGTCCATCCCCGGGTCAATCAGCGCGGCTTCGCGCGTGTCGCCGTCCCAGATGAGATAGACGTTGGTCGCCAGCGGTCCCGTCACGAAGGTTTTAAATTCCAGCACCGCGCAGTATTCTAGCGCATAAGAGGGCCCATCCTGAGAGCCAAGCTCACTCCTCCTCCAAGCCCATCAGGTCGCGCAGGGGGTCGAGCGGATCGAGCTTGCCCGCGCGCACCTGTTCGGCGATGTCCGAGTAGTCCGCTACGAAGCACGACTTACAATGCCCATCGCGCCACAGCTTCAGCTACGATGCGGCAGTTGCTTCTTTCACCTTGGCGGCGAAGTTGGAGTAGTCCATTTCGGAAAGCGCCTTGTAGAACAGCCACCGGCGGTGAACCGAAAGCTCCGCCTGGGCCAGCAGCAGCTCCCCCTCCTCGGGGAACTCGCGCAGCAGCCGGCGGAAGCGGTTTTCCTTCATCGCGTAATCGCGGAAGGTGTACTTGGGCTCCTTCATGTCGAGCTGCAGCGGGTTTTTGCCCTCGTCAATGAGCCGGGGGTCGTAGCGGTAAAGCGGCCAGTAGCCGGACTCGACTGCGAGCTTGCCCTGCTCGCCCACGGTTTGCAGCGGGAAGCCGTGCTCGATGCAGTGGCTGTAGCAGATGACCAGCGAGGTCCCGGGGAAGGATTCGGCTTCCAGCAGCGCCTTAACCACCTGGCCCGGCTTGGCACTGTAGCAGACGCTGGCGATATAGGCCGAGCGGTAGGCCATTCCCATCAGCCCCAGGTCTTTCTTGGCGGTCTGCTTGCCCGCGCTGGCGAACTTCGCCACGGCGGACATAGGCGTAGCCTTGGAGCGCTGCCCGCCGGTGTTGGAGTAAACCTCGGTGTCCAGCACCAGCAAATTCACGTCGTCGCCCGAGGCCAGCACGTGGTCCAGGCCGCCGTAGCCGATGTCGTAGGCCCAGCCGTCGCCGCCCACTCCCCAGACCGACTTCTTGACGAAGTAGGGCAGCATCTCCTTTAGATACGCGAGCATTGGCGACTGCTTGCCGTTGGAGCGCTCGAAGATGGTCTCCAGCTCAGCCACGATATCCTGGTTGACTCTGATGTTCGCGGGATCGGTGTACTGCTCTTCTACGGTGTGCAGTTTGGCCAGCCGGTCTTTTATCTCACCCGGTATGTTGCCGTCGGCGAGCAGTTGTTCGCGCATGGCGTAGGCTTTATCGTGGAGCGCGTTTACCGCCAGGCGCATTCCGTAGCCAAACTCCGCGGCGTCCTCAAACAGCGAACTCGACCAGGCTGGGCCGTGGCCTTTAGCATTCGCGCAGAACGGCGATACCGGCGCGGTGCCACCCCAGATGGACGAGCAGCCGGTAGCGTTGGCCTGCATCATCCGGTCGCCGAAGAGCTGGGTCACAAGCTTCATGTAGGGAGTTTCGCCGCAGCCGCCGCACGCGCCGCTGAACTCCAGCAGCGGCCGCCTGAACTGGCTGCCCTTGGCGGTGGTAATCTTGATGAACTTCTCGTCGGTCTCCGGCAGGCGCATGAACTCCTTTACCGTCGTCTGGTCGTCTTCCAGCACCTCGCTCTTGAGCACCATTTCCAGGGCCTTCCGCCCGGTTTCCTTCTTGTCCACCTTCTCCTTGCCGGGGCAGTACTCGGCGCAGGCAGAACAGCCGGTGCAGTCGTCGGGGAACACCTGCACGCGGTAAACGTCATTCTCCGTGGCTTGTTTGTCCTTGTAGGGAATGGTGACGTAAAGTTCGTCGGAAAGCTGGATTTCGGATTTGGGGTGAACCTTCACCCTAATCGCCGCGTGCGGACACACAAACGAGCAATAGCCGCACTGGATGCAGAAATCGGGATTCCACTTCGGCAGGTGCGTTGCGATGGAGCGCTTCTCGTATTGCGAGGTCGCGGTGGGGAAAGCCCCGTCCGCCGGCATGCGGGATACGGGAACGATGTCACCTTCCTGCTTGATTACGGGTTCGATGACTTCGTCGTAGAACTCGTGGATAACCGGGTCTTCGATTTCGATAGGTTCCAGGTCCGCACCGGAGACCGTGATCTTATCCGGCACCGGCACCTCGACCACCATCTCCTTGCCCTTGCGGAATGCGGCGATGTTCATGTCCACGACTTCTTTGCCCTTGGTCGAGTATGACTTGCTGATTGCGTCCTCGATTGCCTTGGTGTAGACGTCTTCGGGCATAACGCCGGAGACTTTGAAGAACGCGGCTTGCATCGTGGTGTTAATCCTTCCGGGAATGCCGAGGTCTTTTGCTATCTCGTAAGCGTTGATGCAGTAGAGCTTGAGCTTCTTGCTGATGATGGTTTCCTGTTCGCGGCGGGGCAGGCTGTCGAAGAGCTGGTCCGGCGGCACGTAAGTGTTTATCAAAACCGAGCCGCCCTCCTTGATGCCCTTCAGCACGTCGATCCTCCCGAGGAAGCTCTCCGCGTGGACGGCGACAAAATCGGGCTTTGCGATTAGGTACGTGCTCTTGATCAGCTCGTCGGAGAAGCGCAGGTGCGAGCAGGTCACGCCACCCGCTTTCTTGGAGTCGTAGACGAAGAAGCCCTGCACGTATTTATCCGTGTTCTCGCCGAATACCTTGATGGTGTTCTTGCTGGCGCCGACGGTGCCGTCCGCGCCCAGCCCGTAGAACTTGGCCCGGTAGGTCGAAGGATGCTCGGAATCAATCTCCTCCGAAAAATCCAGCGATAGATGCGTCACGTCGTCGTGAATCCCGACGGTAAATCCCGTGAAGGGATCTTTGGTCTCCGCGTGCTTGAAAGCCGCCTTGACCATCGCCGGAGTGAACTCTTTGGAGCTGAGGCCGTAACGCCCGCCGATAACGAGCGGCATGGTCTCGAACTTGCCCTGCCGCGTGCCTTCGACGCACGTGTTGTTCAAGTCGAGGTACAGCGGCTCGCCGTCGCTGCCGGGCTCTTTGGTGCGGTCCATCGCAACTACTACCTTCACGGTATCCGGTAGCGCTTCCAGCAGGTGTTTGGTCGAGAACGGGCGGTAAAGGCGCACTTTAATAAGACCGCACTTCTTGCACTCCGTCTTGTGCATATAATTCACTGCTTCTTCTGCCGTATCCGCCCCGCTGCCCATAATGACCATCACTACTTCGGCATCGGGCGCTCCGTAGTAGTCAAAAAGCTTGTATTGGCGGCCGGTAAGTCCGGCGAACTTGTCGTAGGCTTCCTGCACGATGTCCGGGCAATTGTCGTAATACGGATTGACCGCCTCGCGTCCCTGGAAATACAGGTCGGGATTCTGCGCGGTGCCGCGCATCGTCGGGGTTTCGGGCTTAAGCGCGCGGTTTCGCACGGCGACTATGTCTTCTTCGTCTATCATCTCGCGCATCACGTCGTACGGGATCTCCTCAATCTTCTGGATCTCGTGCGATGTGCGGAAGCCGTCGAAAGCCTGCAGGAACGGTATGCGGCTTTTCAGAGTCGCCCGCTGCGCCACCAGCGCGTTGTCCGTAACTTCCTGCGGACTGCCGGACAGCATGATGCCGAACCCCGCGGAACGGGCGCACATTATGTCCGAGTGGTCACCGAAAATGGACAGCGCCTGGCACGAGAGAGATCGCGCGGAGATATGGAACACCGTTGGCGCAAGCTCGCCCGATATCTTGAACATGTTGGGGATCATCAGCAGCAATCCCTGCGAAGCAGTGAATGTCGTCGCCAGCGCGCCGCCGGTCAGCGCTCCGTGGATGGCGGCTGACGCGCCGCCCTCTGATTGGAGTTCCACAACGGTTGGGATCTGCCCCCACACGTTCGTGCGGCCGTGCGCGGAATAATCGTCCGCAAGCTCGCCCATAACCGACGAAGGTGTAATGGGATAAATTGCGACAACTTCGTTTGTAGCGTGAGCCGTGTAGGCGGCTGCGGTGTTTCCATCGATTGTTACGTGCTTTCCAGCCATCTCTTCCTCCCGGGTCGCCTTTAGCGACGCGAAGTTAGGTATTGTAGCTTACGCCTGGTGTGGTGAAGCTCATCTCATACTGAACCGGGCCCCGCGGAAGCGCAACTAAAGCCTCCATTCCCGGCCGCCAATCGCTAGTGACGGATATCACTAGCAGTCGAACGGCGAAATCGCAGCCCTGACATCCAGCCCGACAATAATATCACAACGCGCCATCTGATGCCACGACCTCAGGGCGGTAGACCAGAGACCGCCGGGAGATACAGCCGGTTGTGAAATGCCACACAAGCAGGTCAGATGCTTCGCATTCTGGGTCATCAGGTATAATCTGAACCGGTCATTTGGGAGCGGCCTATGCTTACAATAAACGACGTCGAGAAGTATAAGTTCGGATCGGCAATATTCGGCTATAGCCGGGCCGACGTGGACGAGTTCTCGTCTTTGGTTGTGGAAGCCCTACAGCACTACGTTGACGACATCGAAGCGCTGAAGAAGCAGCTTGCCGGCACCGAGGCCGAGCTTGAGCGCCATCGCGCCAGCGAAGCGACGCTGCGCGACAGCATTGTTCTCGCCCAAAAAAGCCGCGACGAGATAATAGCCAACGCCCAAAAGGAAGCGGAGAACATCCTTGCCGCGGCGCGGGTGAAGACCGTGGAGATGTCCGCCAAGCACGCTGAAGTCACCGCCGCCCGGCAGCGGTTCGAATACGAGTTCTACGGGCTGCTGAAAGGCTTTATCCAGACTCTGGAAGCGGGCAATCCAAGGCTCGCAGAAGGCGCATCACCTAAACCGCCGCGCTCAAGTCCCGTAGTCAATACTGGGGGGCGCGAGAGCGAGGATAAGGAGCTTTCATCCGGCGAAGTAGTCTTCCCTGAGGAGGAATCCCACTAAGGCCTACAGGCTAAACGCCTTCCCAGCCGGTATCCTTCACTGGAGTAGCGCGAAATGTCAACGAAACGTAAATCTGAACAAGAGCCGCAATCGGCGGCGAGCCTGTACGAAATGTTATACGGTGATTCTGAAGTGCGCGAGTACATTCGCCTGGCGGACGAAGCGATGGCGGCTATAGGCTACACCGAACACGGCCTGCGGCACGTCAGCCAGGTCGCAAGCAGCGCCGCCAGAATTCTTACCGAACTGGAGCATTCGGAGGAGGAAGCAGAGCTAGCCAGGGCTGCCGGTTTGCTCCACGACATAGGCAACCTTATTGCCCGCGAGGACCACGAGCAGAGCGGCGCGCTGCTTTCCTATCATATCCTGCAGCGGCTAGGATACACGCCCTACCAGATGGGAATAGTGATGGGCGCTGTTGGGAACCACGAGGTGATAGGCTTTCCGCCGGTTAGCGCCATAAGCGCCGCTGTCACCATCGGAGACAAAGCGGACGTGCACCGCTCACGCGTGCGCGATTACCACGAGGAGCTTGAGGACATACACGACGACGTTAACTTCGCATGCGTGGAGTCGGAGCTTACTGTGGACAAAGAGAAGTCGATTATCACGTTGGAACTCAAGATTGACACCGGGATTGCCACCGTGATGGAGTACTTCCAGATTTTCACCGAGCGCATGATGATGTCGCGCGAAGCCGCGGAATTCTTAGGCTGCGAGTTTCACCTCATTATAAACGGCACGAAGCTATCGTAAGCCTACTTCTTGCGCGCACGCTTGAGCTTCGATATCTCAGCCTCCAGGGCCTTGATCTTTTCCGTTAGTTCCGGAAGCTTGTGTGTCAATGCGAGCACGCGCATCGCCTGCTGGTGCGGTCTCGCCGGATAGCCGGAAACGCTACTTCGCTCTGGAAGCGAGCTGAAAACTCCACTCTGGCCGGCAACCTGGCTGCCTTCGCCGATCTCTATACCGCCCTGAACTCCCGCCTGTCCTCCCAAAACACATCGGGGGCCGATTTTCGACCCGCCCGCTATGCCGACCTGAGCCGCAACGAGCGTGTATTCGCCGATTATTACGTTGTGCGCCACCTGCACCAGGTTGTCTAGCTTGCAGCCACGCCCGATGCGGGTCTCGTCCAGTGCCGCCCGGTCTATGGCGCAGTTTGCGCCGATTTCCACATCGTCTTCGATTACGACGCGCCCGACCTGCGGGAACTTGCGGTGCCCTTCTTTGGTGCTGACAAAGCCAAATCCCTGCGAGCCTATCACCGTGCCGGAATTGACGATGCACCTCGCGCCAATCTCGCAGTCCTCCAGCACAGTTACGTTCGGGTAAAGCAAGGTGTGCTCGCCAATGACCGCTTTCTCACCGACGAAGCATCCCGGGCCGATGGTTGCGTTCGCGCCAATACGCGCTCCCTTTTCGATAACCGCATATGCGCCCACGCTCGTTCCTTTCCCTATCCGGGCTTTCTCGTGGACAAAAGCGAGCTTGCTTATAGACTTGCGGTGCGGCCTCTTCTTGTGCCCCAGGAAGTGCTCCATCACCATTACGAACGCCAGCCGGGGATGGTCCACGATTATAGCGTTGGTGAAATATCGGGCGAGACCCGGCGTTGTGATGACCGCGCCAGGGAGTTTATCCTTAAGCAGCCTTCGGTCTCCACTGTGCTCGATGAAACCGATGCGGTCGGGTTGCGCCCGTTCAGGCGAGCAGAAGCCCTTTATGACCAGAGAGCCGTCGCCCTTGGCTTTGCCTCCGACAAACTTTGCCAGTTGATCCAGCGTCGCTTTCATATCCTTACACCCACAGATGCGAAAAGCTCATCCCGGAAGTCAGTGGTTATTTTGAATTCATAGTAGTTCCGGAATATGTATGTAATGCCGTACTCGTTCTCGTCCTTAAGGCGGGACTTGACGTAATGTTCCGCGGAGAAATAGAAGTCCGGCAGGACGGTTAGCTGGCCGCGAAGTACGGCGCTGTTCATCTTAAAGTCGTAGCCCGCCTCGATCATCGCCTTATTCTCCGCGCGCAGCCCGATGCCCAGTTGCGGGCGCAACTCGAACTCGGCCGGAAAAAACGTGCCGTGGAACCACACGTCGCTCGAGGGACTCATCCGAAGCCCCGCGGCGAAGTCCAGTCGCGCCTCGTCTTCTTCCCGGTTGAAATCCACCCGCCCGCTGGCGCTCAGTCTGACCCGCTGGGACTCCACCGTGAAGACAAGCGATATGTCATCCCGTACGACGAAAAGTTCCGCCGAGGCTTCCGGCTTCAGCAGGTTTAAATCCGGCGCAAACACGGCTTCAGCCGCCAGATAGCCGCAGACATCACCGGCTTTGCTGGCAACGAAATCCGTCGGCAGTCCCCGCAGGTTTTCGAGATTCGCCGACACGAAACTGGCCACGTCGGCTAGCTGCAGATTGAGCATCGTGCTCGAACGCAGCTTAACGAAATAGCGGTTCACAACTGTTGCGCTCTCGCGCGGTATCAGTGTCACGTAGACGTTAGTGGCAGTTTCCGGCAGCACGAGCACGAGCGTATCGAATCCCGCATACTCCTCCTTGGCGGACAGGAAGTCGCCGACCTGGCGTATGACCATTCGCTCTATCCAGTCAACGTCGCTGTAGGGAGTCCCGGCCAGGCTTGCGGCAAGGGATGCCGCAAGGGAGTTTCTATCCGCTTCGGTTATAGAAGCAAGAAACGGCGTGTCCGACGTGAAGCGGAAATGGACGGCGAAGCTCTCTATGGTCTGACCTTGAAGTGCGACCTGCAACTGCACCAGTGTAGTCTCGCCGGGGACTATTTCCAGTTCTTTTAGCGCCATACCGCGCTTGCTTAGCACCAGATCTAGCACGCTAAAAAGCGTTCGCGTGACCTGTTCCTGGTTGTCCTCGAGCCGCCGAAGGGAAGCGCCTAGCTGGTCTACGATTGCCAGGTTAAGCGTTCGCTCTATGGCTTCCTCGACTTCAGCCGCGACCGCCTCGCCCGGCTTCCCTTCCAGCCATTCAAGTTCAAGTTCGACCGCCGTGATTGCGGGAATATCTTCCTGCGCGTAAGCGAAACACGGAAGAGCGGGGACGATTAGCAGGGCGAGCATCGCGGCAAATGCCGCAACTGGCAGAAACGTGCCGGATGGGTGATAGCTTGCTCCTCGAGAGTGCATCGTATTTCAGCCGACCTCGGTCTAAGAGCACTAAAACATTTCGCCAATGCCGAAATGGAGTTTTGCGCCGCCGTCCCTGAGATCCCACCCCATATCCAGCCTGATGGAGCCCAGGCCCAGTGCGGGCACCCGAAAGCGGATGCCGACTCCGGCGCTGTATGAGCTGTCGGTTTCTGAGAAGCTCTCGCCGACCCAGGCCGCATCAGCAAAGACTACACCGGTGAAGGTTTTCTTCTTGTCCAGCGGGAAGCGGTACTCGCCGTTGAGCAGCATCATTTTGGTGCCTGTGAGGTCGTCCTCAGGAAGGCCGCGCACCGAGTTTACGCCGCCTACCCGGAACTCCTCGAACACTGGCACGTTACCCTCCGCCAGTCCCACCTTCGCGCGCAGGGCAACCGTGTTCTTCTCCGCATGGGGGATAAACACGCGTCCGTCCGCGGTGTACTTGCGGAAGTCAAAATCCCCGCCGAATCCCGCAACCTGCACGCTGGTGCCCAGATAAGTGCCGTCGTGGGTGGTGAACACGTTGTCGCGGGCATCGTGGGTCAGCCCGAACGTAACGCTGCGCGTCTGGCCGGTCTGTTCCAGGCGACGCCGCCGCTCAGGGCCGTATTCGCGGAAGGGATCGCCCTTGATAACCTTATAGTCGTAATCCGTAAGCCCCAGCGAAACGCTTCCCGACAGCTCATCGGTCATGCGGTGCCCCCATGTAAGGGTGCCGCCGACGCTGTCCACGTCTATCTCGCTTTCAATTGGTGAGTCGGGATTGCGCTGCTGCCGGTAGTTAAGGTCATAAAGGCTGGCGGAAAAGAAACTCTCCTCGCTTAAGTACGGGTCGGAATAGTCAAGCTGGTAGCCAGGGTTGTTTTTGCTGAATACGATGAGGGCTGAGATGGTCTTGCCTTCGCCCCGGAAGTTGCGCTCACTGTAGGATAGGGTCCCTTGCACGCCGTTGACTGTCGAATAGCCAAGACCGACGCCGGCCTGCCCGGTCGCGGCTTCGACTAGCGAAAACCGGAGTATGATATTGCCGCCAGTAGGCGCAGGGTCCATCGTGGGCTCGACCTGCTCGAAGATGCCCAGGTTGTAGAGATCCTGCATGGCCTTCTCCGCGTCGTCCTTCTTTAGCACTTCGCCGGCCTTTATCCGGCGGCCTACGACCATCCGCAGGAGCCCTTCCTTGGTCTTCTCGTTCCCCTCGAAGACGATGTCGTCAACGATTCCTTCGGCTATAGTGATGTAAACCGTCCCGGAATCTTCCTCCAGAGTGCTCAGGGCGAATTCCACGATATATGCGCCAACGTATCCGTCCTCGGCATAGCGGCCCAGGATTCCCAGCGAGATATCTTCCTCCAATTGCCGCAGGTTCGTCACTTCCCCGGGCACCTGGGTGACGTACTGCATCAGATCCTCGTCGGTGTATAGCGTGTTGCCTTCGAACTCAACGCTCCTGAAAGGAGGGTTTTCGAGTACGCGGACGAGCAGGATGGTCAGCCCTTCGTGATAGTCCAGCGACAGCTCCGGCGGCTCCTGGAAATATCCCGTTTCATACAGGTACTGGCTGTTCCGGTTCAGCTCGCTGAGCACAGTGCCCGTAACCTCTTTGCCGACCTTAATGGACAGTGCGTCCAAGACAACGGCCTGCTCAAGGTTCACCAAGCCCGTTATCTGGATGTTGTCTACCACGACGCCTTGCGCGTAGCACGGGGGAGCCGGTGCCGCCATCTCAAGCGCGAATACCAGCAACGAGCAGAATGCCAGCTTCAGACACCGCAAATGCAGGGGTTGACTCGCCATCCCTCCCTCCTGGATTAGTTCGGGTTCCTCAGATTATAGCAGTGAGTAGCGCTATTTCTCAAATTCGCTCTCAAGAGCTGAAAGCAAAGCGAGCGCGTCCAGCCCGGAATCGGCTGGAGTCACCGTCGCCGGCGCGGCGGATGGCGAGGAATCTACGGCTGGCGCGGGAACGGGCTTCTCTTCCGTTATAACTGCTGTGGAATCCCTCGATGGGCTGCTCGCCCGTGCCGGCCTGCGGGTGCGCGGTTTGGGCTTGGTCGCCACGGTTGGCGCAGTGCTCTTCAACGCAGGGGAAGCAGTGGATGACACAACGCCCCCCGAAGGCAGTTCTGAGGAGGCTTTGACGAAGACGACATCGCTCTGGGAGGCAATGGTAATCGCTCTCTCGAAGTTGTGACGGGATGCGTCAGGCAGTCCGATGAAGCGCACCATCCCCAGTGTGAGTGCGATAATCGCAACCAGGATGGTCATCGCGGCCAGGTTGCGCTTCCATTGTGCAGCGCCTGCGGCCCTTTCGCGGAGCACGTGCCGGATCTCCGCTTCCATAAGATGGAGTTTCTGGTCCAGCTGCTCATCGTCGTGCGAGTGGGCTTCCACCTCACGCCACCAGTGCGATAGCCGGTTTATCTTCTCTTTCCGTTTCATCACCGTGCATCCCTATTATCGTGTGTAATAAGGCGCGGTTAAACACGGCGCAACAGGTTGCTTATGCTAGAATTAGTAGCTAATGTCACGCCGGTGACGGGGGAGCGTATGAACCGACCCTTGATAAGAATTCTGCTGAGTGCCGGAGCCCTTGCGCTGGCTACCGTCCTCATTCCCGCGGTGCCAGCCCGAGCGGACCTGGTGAACGTTACCATATTGCACACGAACGACACGTGCGGCCGTGTGCAGTCCTACTATTACCGGAGCACAAAGCCTTTGGGGGGGTACGCAAAGCGCGCCATGTTCTTCCAGACCAAGCGCCCGCACGCGAAGATGAACTGGCTCACGCTGGACGCGGGCAACATCTTTGGCTACACGCCGCTCTCGTACTACCTGAAAGGCGAGGCCGACACGCAGTTGATGGCCATGCTCAACTACGACGGATGCGGCCTGGGTCCGATGGACTTCGTAATAGGCGGCGCCGAGCTATCCTCCCGGATCGACGAAAGCGGTCTGCCGTTCCTCTGCGCGAACGTGCTGGAGGAAGCGAGCGGGAAGTACCTGGGTGAACCGTTCAAGATTGTAGATTTCGGCGGGTTCCGGATTGCCCTGCTGGGTCTCGCGGATCCCACAACGCCGTCACAGCTTCCTGCTAAACTAACACGAGGCTTGACCTTCCGCGACCCACGAATGGTTGCCGCGGAATGGATACCCCAGCTCAAGAGCCAGGCGGATACCGTATTCGTACTCTCAACCCTCTCGCTCGCGAACAATATCGCCCTGGCGGTCACCCATCCCGAAGTCTCGGTGATTGTGTCGGGCGGGCAGATGGCGGAGTTGCAGGTGCCGCTCAAGGTGGACGGCACGCTCATCGTGCAGGCCGGGCGCTGGGGCTCTAAAGTCGGCATGCTAAAGCTCACGTTCGAGGGCGACCGGGCGGCGGGCTACAGAATGCGGTATTTCGACGAGCAGCTTGTGGCAATGGACGGCGCCTGGGTAGAGAACACGGATTACCTGAATATCGTGTCCGCCTACCAGGAGCGATTGTCGAGAGAGCAGTTCGCGCAAGTCATCGGTAGCCTGGGCATTGATATGCCCGCTACCAAGATTAACTCCTTCGAAACCAACCTGGGCAACCTGTTTGCCGACGCCGTTCGGGCGGCAACCGCAGCTGACATCGCACTGCTGGACGCAGGCGGTTTTCGTGGTGACTTGAAGACCGGGCCGGTTACCAGGGGCGACCTTTACCAGGCTTATCCGGGCGACACTCGCATTGTCGTAGGCACGCTTGCGGGAGCTGAACTCGCGGACTTGCTGTCGCAGTCCGCAGCAAACGTAGGGAACGAGGGATTTCTCCAGGTAAGCGGTGTCAGCTTCGGCATCTACGACCGTGCAGCCTACAGCATTACCGTCCGCGGGCTGGCTGTCCGGCCCGATGCGGTATACGAAGTAGCCGTAACCGAGCGTGTCGCACGGGGTATTGAGGGATTGACGGGGGTGCATCCTCTGACCGCACGCAAGCTGTACCCCTATCTTGTGCGCGATGTCGTAGAGAATTTCTTGAGCGAGCACGCTGGCTATGCCAACGAGCTGGAGGAGCGAATCAGCTATTTCGCCGAAAAGCCTGTCGAAGAGCCCATTCTTGCGCCAGAGCCGCCCGAAGAAGTGGTGGAGCCGACCGTCGAAGAGCCTGTCGAGCCGGTGGAAGTCGAGGAAGAGCCGCCGGTGGAAGAACCTGCGCCGCTAGAAGAAACCGCGCCGGACGAATACGAAGTAATCGTCGAGGAAGAAGTGGACGTGGGGCTTGCGCCGGTTCCGCCGGAAGAGCCGCTAGAAGTGCCAGTCACCGTTGAGGAACCGGTTGAGGAGCCGGAACCGGAACCGTCCGTCCCCGAAAAGACAGAGGGCGACCTTGTGGGCTCGACCAGCGTAGAGATGGAAGGAATGGCTTACGACCTCTCCGTGCGCGAAGTCACGGTAGAGGGCCAGCCGGCATTCGAGTTCACGCTCGTTATGCGCAACTCGGGCGAGGGCCACAAAATGCTCAGTTTCCCTACGGGCCAGCACTACGATTTCAAAGTCTACAAGGAAGACGCCCTTCAGTGGAATTACGCGCATAACCGCTACTTCACGCAGGAAACCAGCTCGCTCGCGCTCGAGCCAGGCGAGGAGGTTACTTTCCGCGCCTACTGGGACGGTTCGACGAACAATAGGGTCCCGCTGCAGGAGAACCTCTACCGGTTCGTCGCGGAGGTGACAACCACGCCGCAACAGGAAGTGTCCTTCATCGCGCTGTACACTCCACTGGCCTTTTGATGACGCCAGGACCGGATACTGTGGTTATCGTCGACCGGGCGGTCGTCGTCGTCGCCATCCTCATCGGGCTTATGGCGATGATCGACACGCTCGCGCTCACCATCCGGACCAGCGGTGCGATTACCAAGCGGCTGGCGACGTCGCTTGCGCTGTTCAATCTCGTCATCGTTTTTGCGCGGCTGTCCAACCTTATCCAAGCGCCGATTGTCGGCAATATGGCCGACAAGACCGTCGTGCCGGATCCAGTTGTGCAGGACGTTCTGATTCAAGGACTTCTGTGGAAAATCCACATTATCATCCTCGCAACCACAATCGGCACGATTCTTGGCGCATTGCTGACGCCGACGTTTATGCGCATTTTCGTGCGGCTGATTGAGGTGTTCGAAAAGGTCAAAACCCTACCGCGGGTGGTGCTTTACCTGCTCAATCCCCGGCGCTGGCTGAGACTCCCGCACTACGTTGCCCGCCCTTTCACGCTGCGGACCAAGGACTATCTGAATGGATTGCGCCGCATTCCGCTGGACTTCATCGCGTTTCACGTGCTGGTCACGGCGTTTTACACCGTGGGCGTCCTGTCAACGATTTATGCTGCGGCGCTTGAGCCTTCTCTGCGCGCCACTAGCGTTACCCTGTCCGGCATCGTAAACGGCATAGCCACGCTGCTGCTGTTTATACTCGTAGACCCGCCCGCGGCGATGCTTACCGACCAGTGCATCAACGGCACGCGTCCGGTCGAGGACGTCAAGGTGATGAACACGTATCTGGTGATTGCGCGCTTTCTGGGCACAATCCTCGCCCAGTTCATAGTCGTGATTATGGCTTACTGGGTCATGCTGGCCGCCGGCTGGGTGAACCGGGTGTTCTGAGCGAATGGATGCAGTCAAGGCTAAGGTGCCCGCTATTACAGGCCCGACGGGTTGCGGCAAGACCGGGCTCGTGCTCGCCCTGGCAGAGAAAATCCCCCTGGACGTCGTTTGTTGCGACTCGCGCAAGGTGTATCGCGGCGCAGACATCGGGGCGGCCAAGCCAACCGCCGAACAGCAAAAGCGCGTGGCGTTCCACTTGCTTGACCTCGTTGAGCCGCAGGATAGCTTCTCGGTCCAGCAGTACGTGACCGCCGCGCTGCCCGCCATAGCGGACATCCGCGCAAAAGACAGACTGCCGGTTATCGAGGGCGGTACCGGGCTTTACCTCGAAGCCCTGATGAGCGGATACGATTTTGGCGGAGCGCCACCTGTGCAAGAGCTGAGAGAAGCATTCGCCGAGCAGTGGGAAAGCGACCGCGAATCGCTCATAGCCCGGCTTCAAGAGCTGTTTCCCGATGCGGAACATGAAATCGATTTGCGAAATCCGCCACGCGTTGTCCGGTTCATTGAAAAAAAACTCGTTGGCGAATTGGCGGACGGCGAAATCAAACGGCATCTGGCGAAACTTGGAATTGAAGCCGCGGGAAATGCCGTTAAGAACGCTCGGCGGGAATCTAAGCGGCGAGCGCGTACAACTGAACCGCTTGACGTGCGCGGATACGTTCTAAAAACCGAACGCGAAGTTTTAAGACAGCTCATCGTACAGCGCACAGAAGAAATGCTCGAAGGCGGCCTAATAAAAGAAGTCGAAAGCCTGCTGAAAGCGAGCGTCCCGCGTAAAGCCCAGGTGTTCGCCGGTATCGGCTACCGCGAAGTCCTGCTCTTCCTGGAAGGGCAGGTGTCACGGGAAGAGCTTGCAGAACTCATCACCGTGCACACCCGCCAGTTCGCGCGGCGCCAGGACACGTGGAACAGCAGCCGCTTTCGCGGCTTTCAACAGGTGCCTTTCACGACTCCCAAGGAACGCGCTGCGGCGTCGGAGTACTTCGCGGGCGAATTATCGGGGCTGCTCCGAGCCTAGCGGAACTCGCGGGAATCCAGCACGATCGTCACTGGTCCGTCGTTAATAAGCTCCACTTCCATCATCGCGCCGAACACTCCCGTCCGCACCGTAAGGCCTCTCTCGGTGAGCGCGCTAGCCAGTCGCTGCACCATCTTCTCGGCCTGCTCCGGAGCCATCGCCTGGATAAATGATGGGCGGTTGCCCTTTTTGATGTTCGCGCACAAGGTGAACTGCGATACAAGCAGGATTTCAGCGCCCGCGTCAATAGGCCCTAGGTTCATCCTGCCTTCGGCGTCCGCAAATACGCGGAGCTGGGCGATGCGCCGAGCCATCCATTCGAGGTCCTCATCGCCGTCGTGCTCAAACACGCCCGTGAGAACCAGGAATCCGGGGCCAATAGCCGCGATAGTCTCGCCGCCGACTCTAACTTCCGCCCGCTGTACTCTCTGCACGACCGAACGCATACTATCCTCCGCCTGCACTCTCGTGGTGGCGTTGCACCAGGATCACATCCTCGATCTGGCCGATAGCTTTCACAACTTCGTTGAGCTGTTCGGTATCCCACACCTCGACCATCAGATAGAAAACGGCGTTGCCATCGCCATGAGACACGGTCGGCTGGATGTTTATGTTGCCGCCGGTGAGATTGACCGACAGCTCGGAAAGCTCACGCATAATGTCGAAGAGCAGGCCCACGCGATTTAGGGCGATGATTCGCAGAGTCGCCGGATAGAACTTGCCCGGCGATTCTTCATCCGACCACTGCACCGGTATCGCTGTCAGCTCCACTTCATCGGCGATGGCGGGGCACAGGGCGTGGTGCACATCAACCCTGTGTTCTTTACGGTTATCCAGCCCAAGTATTTCGTCGCCGGGAATCGGCGTGCAGCACGGGGCGAGCTCGACTTTGCGGCGCAGCGCTTTTCCGCCCTTCCGTGCGATTCCAAGCTCACTTGCTAAGCCTATTGCGGGAGTAAACGGGGCTTCCGGCTCGCTGTCGGGCCGATAGGACCTTTTCATCGCCTTTTCTACATAAACGTGCTTCAGCTTCTGCACGACTTCTTCGGCCATAAGGTTGCCGGTGGCTATCTGATCAAACATATCGTCAATTTTCCTCACGCGCAATGACTTCACGAGCGCCATCAGGTTGACGTTTTCCATCAGGTTCAGCGGGTACAATCCGCTTTTCGCGATTTGCTGGCGGAGCAGGAACCGGCCCATCTGCACCCGTTTGCGCCGGGGCTGATCGCGGAACCAGCGTTTTATCTTCACGATGCTCTTCGGGCTCCGGACGATGTTGAGCCAGTCCGGCTGCGGCCTGGGAACTCCTTCTTTGCTCTTCACGATCTCCACGACGTCGCCGTTCTTGAGCGTGTAATCGAGCGGAACGCCCTTGCCGTTAACCAGCGCGCTCTCAGTTGAGTGGCCCAGGTCCGTGTGGATGTAGTAGGCGAAGTCAATGGGGGTTGCGCCCTCCGGCAGCGAGACGACCTCGCCCAGGGGCGACAGCACGAGAACTTCGCCCTTGGTCAGCGACTCGCGGGTTTTCTCCACAAAGTCCCGAGAGTCCAGTTCTTGCTCCGACAGGTCCGCGATAAACTCGAACCACGAGAACGTCTCGCGCAACTGGTAGGGTGAAGTATGCCCCTTGTATCTCCAGTGCGCGGCAACGCCGTGTTCCGCAAGGTCATCCATCTGCTCCGTGCGTATCTGCACTTCGCTTATCTGGCCGTTCTCGCCCATGATAGTAGTGTGCAGGCTCTGGTAGCCGTTGCTCTTGGGCGCGGCAATGAAATCGCGGAATCGGTTAAACAGCGGCCGGTAGATTCCGTGGATAACGCCCAGCGCCCGGTAGCAGTCAAGCTCTTCGCCGCCGAGTACGATCCGAATTGCCATCAAATCGTAGACCTGATCTAGAGGTATCTTGCGATCTCTTATTTTGCGCCAAGTGGAATACGGCGTCTTTGTGCGGCCGAATACGTGCTTGACTTCTATTCCGGCTGCGGTGAGTTCGCTGTCCAGCCTTTTTTTTGTCAGCTCGTAAGAAGCCGTCTTGCGTCCCACCATCTTGTCCAGTTCGCGCACGACCCACTCGTGTTCTTTCGGATGCAGAAGCTGGAAGCAGATGTTCTCCATCTCGTGCGCCAGCTCATGCAGTCCCAGCCGGCGAGCCAGAGGGGCATAGAAGTCGAGAGTTTCCTTGGCGTTTCGCTTCGCGCGGTCCTCCGGCAAAGCCGCTATCGTGCGCATATTGTGCAGCCGGTCCGCCAGCTTGATAACCAAAACCCGCAGGTCTTCCGCCATTGACACGAACAGCCGCTGCAAATTCCGCGCCTGCTCGTCGCTCATCGTGCGGCCGACGAAGCGTGAGAACAGGTCAATGCGGTGGATCTTGGTGAGCGAGACGACTAGGTCGGCGACTTTCGCCCCGAAGCACCGCTCGATCTTCTTCGGGCGCACGCTCGTGTCCTCAACGGTATCGTGGAGCAGGGCGGCAACGATGGAATCCTCGTCCATGTTCAGGCGGGCGCACGTAAGGGCGACGCTCAAAGGATGGGTTATGTACGGCTCGCCGCTCTCTCTGGACTGCTTGGCATGGGCGGCCGACGCGAGCTTGAAGGCTTCTTCCAGCCTGGCCGTGTCCGCGCCGGGATTGCGCTGGACATATTTGCCGGCGAGCTGCTGGAAGAGGTCTTGTGCCCCCGGTTTCTCGTCCCTGGCTTGAGGCCGCACCTTTGCCATAGGAATCTCAGCTATTATACCTGCGCTCGGTCGGATGCGGATTATTCATCCGCTATGCCGATTAAGCCCAATTGAAGCCTTAGGCGATTCTGATAATTATCCAGGTCGAGCTCAACGTCCAGGTCGCACGTGGACCCCTCGCTTAGCCGGCCTGCAAGATGCGATTTTCTGAAGCCGATAACGCGCAACAAAGATGCTCCCCCCTGCTGAATATCGAGCATCAGATGAGTCCTGTCCTGGCCCACAAGCCTCGCCCTTTCCACCCGTGCATTGCGCAACCTGATTCGCGGAGGCGGGTGGCCCTCTCCAAACGGGTACAGGCGGGCCAGTGCCGGAGCCAAATCGTCACCCAGCTCGCCGGGCTCCGCCTCGCATTCGAATTGCTCATCGGGCTTCGTGCCCTCCAGCGGGACAACTTCCGCGTCGTGCAGCAGGCTTCGCAGTTCGGGAATCTCGGACCTAGATACAGTCATGCCTGCGGCCGCAGCGTGCCCGCCCAGCCTTGTGACGGTGTCCCGTGCGGATTCCAGCGTCGACAGCAGGTCAACGCCCGATGGCGCGCGCGCGCTGCCGATGGAAACACCGTCTTCGGCGTCCAGATCGGAAAGAACCAAGGCGGGCCGTCCGAAAGCCTCGGCGATTTTCGCGGCGACGATGCCAGTCACTCCCTGGTTCCATTCCGGCTTGTACAGCACAAGCACCGCCGCGTCCTCCTGAGCCAGCGCCTGTTGAGCCGCCTCCTCGTAAATCCTCTCCTGCTGGTCGCGCCGATCCCAGTTCAAGCGCACAAGCTGCGCGGCCAGAGTCGCCGCCGCCTTTTCGTCGCGGGTAAGAAGCAGCTCGGCAGCAAGCCGCGCGTGAGCCATTCTCCCGGCGGCATTCAATGTCGGCACCAGCTTAAACGCGAGGTCCCGCCAAGTGAGGAACTCCATCGTGCCGAGCCGCAACGCTCTTAGCATCGCGCGCAATCCCGGATGTGGCGATCGCGGTATCTGCTGCATGCCTGTGTGGGCCAGAATGAAGTTGTCCCCCACCAGCGGCACAACGTCGCCTACCGTCCCGAGGGCGGCGAGGTCAAGGAAGTTTTCGTCAGCCAGCGCAGCGTTTTCTCCTTCCGCAGCCAGCCATTCGCGCGCAAAGCAGTATGCCATCCCGGCGGTGCACATCGGATCGATGCCTTCGTCAAGGTGCGGGTTGATAAGCGGCATATCGGGCACGTCGCCGGTTGGCGCGTGATGGTCCAGGCAAACAACGGTCAGGCCAAGCTCGTGGGCAAGGTCAACTTCGTCCTTGTTTCCCGTGCCGCAATCGAGAGCGAACAGCACCTTGTAGCCTTTCTCCGGAGCGCGCTGGATAACGTGCTTGTTTAACCCGTATCCCTCGTTAAACCGCGAGGGCAAAAAGTAGCCCGCGTTCATCCCGAGCTGCTGGCTAACAAGATATAGCGTGCAGACGGCAATGACGCCGTCCACATCGTAGTCCCCGTAAAACAAAACCGGCAGCTTCTTTTCACGCGCTTGCCGCAAAACCTCAAGCATTTCGGGCAGCGCCGGAGACGCCCCAAGCCCCTTTATCCCTTCAATCCGGGGCGAAAGGTAAAGCGCGCTTGCGGATGTGTGGTTTCTCCATCGTGCCGCAAAAAGACGCGCAAGCAGCGGTGGAAAGCCGTGTTCATCAGCAAGCTCACGTTGTAGCCCACCCAGCGCTTCTTGCCCGGAGAGCACAAATGCCCCTAGCGCCGGCGCGCCTTCCGCTTTTTCTTCAGTTTTTTCTCGGCTTTTGCAGCTTTCCTGTCAGGAGCAGCGGGCCTGGGTTGCTCCGCAGCCGCCTTTGGCGCCTCGTCAGGCTTAAGCTCAATTTGCTCCGGCTTTTCGTCGTCCTCGTCCACCACGACTTCGTCTTCGTCAAACATGCCGAGCGCGGCCTGCTCTTGCGCCGCCAGAAGGTCGATGGTTCGCGGGATGCGCGCTTTTCGCTCCTCGCGGGTGAAGAACAGCACTATCGGCGCCGCGATAAACACCGACGAATACGCGCCGGATATCATCCCGAAGAGCATAGCCATGCTGAAGTTGTATATGGCCGCGCCACCGAACAGCAGCAGTGCAACCAGCATCACAATGACGGTGCCGACCGTCATAACAGAGCGGGTTAGCGTCTGCGTCAGGCTCAGATTGATGATTGTCGGGAAGTTCATCTGCGGGAAGTTGTGCAGATTCTCCCTGACTCGGTCGTAGATGATAATCGTGTCGTTGATGGAGTATCCGATGATAGTAAGGATAACGGCGATAAAGAACGAGTTGACCTCGAGTTTGAGTATCGCGGTGCCGGTGAGGGCTATCGCCACGTCGTGGACCAGCGCGACGACTGCCGCAATCGCAAACACGAAGCGGTTGAAACGGATGAAGATGAAAACCATTATCGCTAGCGTGCCGAGTATCAGCGCGATGATCGCGTTCCTGATAAGCTCCCCGCCGACGACCGGCCCCACATAGTCCCGGGCGAGAACTTGCACGCCGTCCTGCTCCACAACTTCCTCCGCAACAGGCTCTTCAGCGCTTTCCGCAGGCGGCGTTTCTTCGTCCACAGTTCCCGCAGCCGCCGCTTCGTCCGCCGCTTCAGCCTCGGCTGAATCAGTATCTTCCTCTGCAGCTTCTACATCCGTAGCCGCTTCGTCTTCAACCGCCGCCTTTGGCAGTGTCGCCTCCTCAGAAGCGGGTGGTGCAGCCTCCTTGGCGGCGGCGCTCTCATCTTCGTGGGCAGTGGCTGTTAATCCGCCGCTGCTGTATTCGGCGGCGATTTCGTCGATCATCTCCCCTATTTTTATATTGCGAACCGTGTTCTGCTCCGCTTCCGTCGCCGCGCCACCGGTGTCGATGCGCAAGCGGATTTCCACTTCGCGGGGATCTTTACGGCGCAGCTGGACCAGCGGCTCGCCGACTGAGTACTTGCCGGCGATCTCGGCGATTGCGCGCGCGTTGCCGGGCTCATCCAGCTTCAGCGCGACGAAGCTCCCGCCGGTAAAATCAATGCCGAGGAACAGCGGGCTCCCGATGGTGCGGCTGTTGCCGACCATAGTGATTATGCCGATGATAATAGCTATCACCGAAATGAGCAGCCACAGCTTGTTGTACTGGACAAAGGGAATCAGCCGGTAACGATGGAGGTCTTTGAGCATTAGTTCCCCTTACGCGTAAAAGCTGGCCTTCTTAACGGCCTGTGTGAATAAAAACAGAATGAAGCGGGTGACGAAGACCGCGCTGAACATTGAGATCAGAATACCTATCGACAGCGTTATGGCAAAGCCTTTCACAGGACCGGTGCCGTAGAAGAACAGCACTAGCGCCGCGATCAGCGTCGTAAGGTTGCCGTCCAGAATGGCGACCCACGCGCGGGCGAACGCCGCCTCAAGCGCGGCGCCAAGCGTTTTCCCCCACGCGAGCTCCTCCTTGAGCCTTTCGAAAATAATGATGTTGGCGTCTATCGCCATGCCGATGGACAATATAAAGCCCGCTATGCCTGGAAGAGTGAGCGTCACGCCCAAAAGCGACAGGAATCCGAGCGTCATAAAGACGTAGAGCACCAATGCGACGTCAGCGACCAGCCCCGGCAACCGGTACATTGCCAGCATTATCAGCAGGATAATGACGAATCCCGCGATGCCGGCAATCAGGCTTGTGTCAATGGATTCCTTGCCCAGTGTCGGGCCGACCACGCGGCTTTCCAGGACCATAACCGGAACGGGCAGGGCTCCTCCCTTGAGCTGCTGGGCCAGGAGCGTCGCGCTTTGAACGTTGAAGCCGCCCTCGATGATGCCCTGGCCGCCCCAGATGGCCGTGCGGATGACGGGGCAGGAAATGATTTTCTTGTCCAGGGCAATCGCCATGTAGCGGTTTACGTTGTTTTGCGTGAACCGGCCGAACGCCTCCGCGCCCGCGGTTTTGAATTTAAAGCCGACTGCGGGGCGGCCGACCGAATCCCGGGTCGGGAAAGCGTTCTCTAGGTCCTTGCCCGTCACCACTACCGGATAATCCGTCTCGGATTCTGTGATGTCAAAGCCGTCTTCGAGCGGATTATCGCCGACATCGAGGAACTCGAGGAGCGCGGTATCCCCGATCAGCTTCAGTATTGTCTCCACCTCGCTTTCACCCTCGCCCGTATCGCCGGATTCCGCCTCGCCTGCCTTCCTCTGGCTGGGAACCTGCACGAGTACGCGGTCCGTGCCGACCCGGGTGATAGTGACCTCGCGCTGTCCCTGCGGATCCACGCGGTTGCGGATTACCTCAATCAGGCCGGAGATGTCGTCGGCGGTCACCGGCTGGCCGGCGGGAGGCGTGGCCTTCAGAAGCACCGATACGCCGCCTCGAAGGTCTAGCCCTAGAGTTATGATGTCGAAGTTGTTCGTGTAGCGGTATATGGGCTGGATCAGCGCGATGGCAAGTACAGCCGTGATTAACAGGAGATTGGCCTGCCGTTGGTTCATATTCTCTCCAGGAATTGCTGAACCTTTATAATATCACGACACTTGCCGCGCCACAAGGCGCTAGGTCTGCTCCGCTGCGATAATATGCCGCTGCTGAGGTATTAGAATCGGTCTGCACGGAGAAAAACATCAGGAGGAGCCTATATGGACGAACCCAAACAAGCGAAACCGGTGAGGAAATCCAAGTCTTTCCATTATCACATCGAGCTGAAATGGCTTAAAGGACGCAGGGCGGAACTGAATCTCGGGGAAGAAAGGCCCGTGCTTGTTGTCGGCTCACCGGTCGAATTTAAGGGAGAGCCGGGCAACATATCGTCCGAGGATATGCTGGTGAGTTCGCTAACGATCTGCCAGATGGGAACGTTTCTTGCTTTCGCCGCCCACAAGGGCTTCGAGTTTATCGCTTACAGAGATTCGGCGGAAGGCGTAATGGAGGTAATCGACCGAAAGCTCAGATTCACCAGAGTGACGCTTCATCCCACCGTATCCGTCGCCCGGGAGGAAGATAGGGATATCGCGCTAAAGCTGCTTGAGGACGCTCATCACTCCTGCGTTATAAGCAACAGCGTGAACTTCGAAGTGGTCGTTGAACCCGAGGTGGTTGTTGGCTGAGCAAGACTAGCGCTCGCGCAATTCACTGCGCTTCAGCTTACGGATAGCTCATCTCGGAACCACTGGTAGAAACTATCCGCCCTTGACGGTTATCCCTTGCAGGATATCGCAGACATCCTCGGTGGCGTCCACCGCTTCTTCCACAATGGCGTAGATTTCGCGCCACTTGATTAGCTTCACGAAGTCGCGCTCTTCCTCGAACAGCTCCGCGATGGCCTCGCGGTATACGCGGTCAGCCCTCTTCTCGTAGTAAATCACCTGGTCGCAATAGTGATCCAGTTCGCTGTACTCTTTGGGCTTATTAAGCAGCGAGATCGCTTGCACCAGCTCCGAGGTCGCGCTGTGGAGCTGCTGCGCCAGGACCTTGAAGTGAGTCGGCGTGGCTTCCAGCTTATAGAGCACCATCCGCTCGACAAGGCCGTCGGTGATGTCCAGTATGTCGTCTATCGCCTGAGCGAGGTCCGTGATGTCTTCGCGGTCTATCGGCGTTACCAGGCTTACATTGAGAAGCCCGATAATCTCTCTTGTGATGCGGTCGCCCTCGTGCTCCAGGCGGTTGACTTCGGTCGCCCATTCCGGGGCGAGCTTCACGTCCTCCGACACCCGCTCAAGGATCTCAGTAGCCTTGAGCACGTTTTCAGCCGCCTCTTTCAGCAGCTCGAAAAACCGCTCTTCACGGGGAAACAGCGTCATACCTAATCTCATTTCACACCCCTCATTACACCCCCGCAGGCAGCACCATCACTGCCAGCTTGAATATTAGCGCGGCAAACAATGCCGCCGCTGGAATGGTCAGCACCCAGGCCCACACGATTCTACCGAATAACCCCCAGCGCACGGCTGTCAGGCGCTTTATCGCGCCAACGCCGAGTATTCCTCCGGATATCGTATGGGTGGTGGAGACAGGTATGCCCAGGTAGGCTGTGCCCAGAATGGACGTTGCGGCGGCGGTCTCGGCGCAGAAGCCCTCCATCGGTTGCAGCTTGGTGAGCCGCACGCCCATCGTCTTGATGACCTTCCAGCCGCCGATCAGCGTGCCTAAAGCGATTACGGCGTGCGCGGCGAGAACCACCCAGTTGGGGACAAAGCCGCTACTGTCAAAAGTAGAGCGGAAAAACCAGTTGCCATGCTCGATGGAGGTTATCCCGCCCGTCAGGAGCAACACGGCGATAATCCCCATCGTTTTCTGGGCGTCGCCGGTCCCGTGACCCAGGCTGAACAGCGCCGCGCTCACCAGTTGCAGCCGCCTGAACCACCGGCTCACGCGCCTGCGGTCGAAGCGATGAAAAAGCCAGCTTACCGCCCACATATTAAACGACGCCAATCCCATGCCCACGATGGGCGAAACCATCATGAATATGGCGATTATCCAGATGCCCTTCCAGACGATCAGGTCCAGCCCGCCGTGCATCAGGCCCGCACCGAGTATGCCCCCCACCAGCGCGTGGCTGACGCTGATGGGTATGCCGAACTGCGTAGTGATGACCGTCCACACAATGGCCCCTACCAGTCCCGCGAGGATGACCACTGTGGTAACGCCATCCGGGTCAACCACGCCTTTGCCGATGGTTCGGGCGACCCTGAGATCCATTACCACAACGGCCGCGAAATTCCAGAACGCTGCCCAAACGACTGCCATAAACGGCCTGAGGACGCGGGTTGCGACGACGGTGGCGATGGAGTTTGCGGCGTCGTTGACACCGTTCATAAAATCAAAAAACAGGGCCAGAAAGACCCCGACGAATACGAGTGTGGTTAGCATTCGCGGCCGGATTATAACACCGTTTTATCGTGTGTAAACCGCGAATCCTACACTAATTGGAATTAGCCCCGTGAAAAGGCGAGACGGCTTTCGCTGGCGCTGTTGGCCTGTCGGCAGCTTCCGCCAGAATCATTCGCGAGGGGAGCTTGGGCGCAGAGAGCGTAAACGTCGCCTGCGATGCTAAGCCCCGAATGCCGCTGTGGCGAGGGACGGAATCGAACCGCCGACACAGGGATTTTCAGTCCCCTGCTCTACCTACTGAGCTACCTCGCCACCAGTGTTCGCCAGCAGAATTATACACAGAAGAAATGACGCCTGTAAAGGCTAACTGACACAGGTGCCCCGTGCTTTTCATGTGACTGCAAATACCTTCTTGCATCCACACTGGGAATGGACTCTGTATTCAGATTGTGCGTTTGCTGTCCGGTTGGCGCGTATTTTACAGCCCAGCACGATTCTCGTCAGACTCTGCACCTAGCGCACGACGGAACATCGCATGAGAGCCTGGAAGGAGCTAACTTGACTCGCCCTTTTTTTTTGTTAAGCTCAAATAGGATTAGTAAGTAAATCCAAATTCGTTCGTTTGGGATGTTTGGGATAAGGAGAAGCGGTATGAAACCGTGCTTGACACTGGCAGTAATGGTTGTGATTATCGCAGGCTGGTCAGTCTTTGCACATGCGGAGTGCTGCCTGACCGGACGAACCTGGCATGACCCTCCCGCAATAGTAAACGTTCCAGGGATGATGCCTCCCGCTTGCGCGGTAATTGAGGTCTGGAGTGACTGCCCTGTCGAAGAATGGGATTGGGAGTGTCAGCATCCGTGCCGCGCGTGCCTTCAGTGCGTGAATTATGGAACATACATAATTCTCGCGCGAACAGAGGCGAGAAACGCAGATTCTCTTGATTGGAGTCCCGTGGACGCCTCAGCCTGTCCCGTAACCAACTATTGCTGGATAGAGCACGGCATATACTACAGCGCAGTTAAAACGATTTGCCGGTGCCCAAACGAGTGAAGGCGTGATATGTAGCGCGTGCCCGAAATCAGTAGCATTAATGAGAGGCAATATGATGGGCAAGAAGTATGTTCTATGGTTGATGTTGGCAACGGCAGTCCTCGCATTTGCCGTGCTGGCGCACGAAGTGGCGGGATTCTCTCAGGTTCAGGCAAGAGCTGAGAATACCGTTGCGCAGGCGGCAGAGCGCGTGCCGGAAGTGGTTCGTTGGAAGATGCTGGTCAACGCTGTCAGACGCTACCAGTATGCCACGGGGACTTTGCCAGGATCTCTCGATAAACTTGCAGATGAGGGATTCCTTTTCTTCAACCCGGGACTTGAGGGGCTCTCATGGGAAATTAGCGGCGACACTCTGACTGTCGGTGCACGCATGGAGCGAAATGGAAGGGGAACTGAAGTGAGCATGCAGTTCTTCAAGCCCGGGTCCGACGACTACGAATCATGGTTGAATACGATGAGGGTGGAAATGCGGGAGTTCGTATCCGAGGATAAAGACAAAGGTATATATCCGGCAGATGTGACCGAGCAAGATGTAATGAGCGGACGCTTTTCAATGTACTTCTACGACAAGCTCCGTGCCCACACGTCGTCTCCCGAGGAATTCCATCAGCTAATGTGGTCGTGCGAACTCGCGAGTTTGCTTGGCATCTCCCTGCGGCTGTACTCATTGCAGCACGATGGCCGCTTTCCTGCCGACGCCGAGGAGCTCTTCTCGTGGGTCGGCCCGCGGATAGCCAAAGGCTGGGAAAGCCCAATCGGCGGTGGCCTTGTTTCAGTTGGCGATACCTTCAAGGGGGAGAACATTGCCTATCTCCCGAAGCCAGATTTGACCGGATTCCAACTGTTTGTCCCGCTATTCGGCGCTGGTACTCGGAGCCCGCCTATGGGCATGCTGATCTCTGAGAAGTGGGGACTTCATCCCGGTAAGTACGTCTATAAGGCAAAAGGAATCTCCAGCGTGGAGGACACTTCGCTCAACTACTAAGCTCACCTGATCGTGACGATTACGAGCCTCCTCTGAGCGGTCAACGCTCCTTCAGAAAGCACTTGAGATGGCGACTCATTCAAGTGCAATTAAGCCGTGCTAGAATTGTACCCGTTTTCGCGGCCCGACGTATGATCAAAGGAATAAGAATGGTCGTGCTTCCGGTTAAAGACTGGGAGCGCGCGCGCAAGTGGTACACGGAGAAACTCGGTTTCAAGCCCGTTTATGAAGCTCCAGACGACCGCTGGGGCGAATACTCAATCGGCGACGGCTCGGGCGCAACGCTCGGTCTGTGGGGCCTGCCTGAAGGCTACGCGGTTATGCACGGTGACGGCCTTAAAAATATCGCACCTCAGCCCTATATCCAGGTGGATGACCTGGAGAAGGTCGTGGATGAGCTAACAAAGCGGGGAATCGAGTTCGAGCAGGTTTTATCAGAAGAAGAATTCAGAACTGCGCGGTTACACGATCCCGAGGGCCACGTGCTCTATATCTACGAATACGCGCGGGAGTAGCCGGTAACGACTCAGCTGCCGCGCGCTTGTTGCAAGACAAGTCAGCTAAGGTGCTACAATTCCTGCGGTGGTCACGGGGGAAGCAGTCGGAGTGCACAAGGAGCGCACTGCGTTCATCCTCTTCACGGACATCTACCGCTCCACACAGCTGTGGGAGAAATTCCCGCGCGACTTCAAGACTTCCCTCGAAAAGCACAACACCGCCGGCGACTACTATGGCGCCGCGCGCGCGACCCACCTTAAAGGTCTGGCAATCAAACGGGAAATAGGCGACAGGAACGGCGCGTCGTTCTCCCTGAACAACCTGGGAAATATAGCGGTGCGCCAGCGCGACTACGCCCAGGCGGCTGAGTGGCTTAGAGAAGCGCTACAGATAGCTAAGGAGATAAAAAGTGTCATAGCGATTGCTGCCCCACTGGCCATCAGCGCCGGCCTTTTCGCCGCAACCGGGGATTTCGCTGCCTGCGGAATCCTCGCCTACGGCGCGCTGTTTCATGAGAAAAACCTGGGAACGCCTTTTGACCCGATGGATAAGGGCATGCTCGACGAGGGAATGCGGAAGCTAAGTGAGTCCATAGCCGCCGACAAGCTTGCTGAACTCAAGTCCCGCGCAGAGAAGATGAGCCTGGACGAGCTGGTGGATTTCGGACTGGATGTGTTGGGTAAGTGATACGAGAAAAGCCGTCTGAAGCCAGATAAAACAATGGTATTGAGACGATGGTATCGAACAGCACGGGGCTCGCAATTACCTCTTATTAGGAAGAACCATGTCCTTAGTAACCGCAAACGACTTGGAAAAAACCTACCAGACCGGTGAAGTATCGGTGCACGCCATTCGTGGTGTGAATTTTACGATTGAACCGGCATCGTTTGTTTCTTTTGTAGGGCCTTCCGGCAGCGGCAAAAGCACACTGCTCAACATGATCGGCTGCCTTGATCCACCGACCAAAGGGTCTTTACAGGTTGCAGGTCAGGACATTGCTCGTTTGGATCGCAAGCAGGCCGCGCGTTTCAGGGGCGAACACATCGGTTTCGTGTTCCAGGACTTCAACCTGATTCCGGTTTTGACGGTCTTTGAAAACGTCGAATATCCATTGCTCATGGTGCAAAACTGGCCCGTCCAGGAGCGCAAAAAGCGGGTGAACGCTCTGCTTGACGCTGTCGGCATGGGGGATCAGGGCGGCAAATATCCGAGACAGATTTCGGGCGGTCAAAAGCAGCGGGTAGCCGTTGCGCGAGCTTTGGTGACCAACGCGAAGCTTGTCCTCGCGGACGAGCCCACCGCGAATCTTGACGGGGAGACCGCAAATCGGATCATCAACCTTATGAAGAAGATGCGTGATGAATTCGATACGACATTCGTCTTTTCCACCCATGACCCAAAGGTGATGGGGAACGCGGAAATCGTCTTCACCCTTGAAGACGGCAAGCTTCTGAACCGGCAAGTTCATAGCGGAGGGGCTCATGCTTAACGTTATAAAAATCGCCTCTCGCAATCTTCGCCGGTATCAGCGGCGTACGGTGCTTACATCAGCCCTGATAACTTTGGGAGTTGTAGCAGTACTACTTTTCATCTCGATAACCGGGTCCTTCAAGGAATTGATGGTTGGCCAGATTACGGACTCCATGCTCGGGCATCTACAGATTCATCGCAAGGGTTACCTCGCCTCTATTGACAGCCTGCCGCTCAATCTCAACTTGAATCAGCGCCAGGTTGCAGAATTGGAGGATATTCTGGATGGTGACGATGCGATTGAATCCTTATCCATGCGCATCAAATTGGGCGCCATGTTCAGCAATTTTATGGAGACCACCAATATCAGGCTCAATGCGGTTATTCCTGACCAGGAGATCAAGACAGTCCCTCTGCTTTCCGACCGTATCATTGAAGGGGATAAAGAGGGTGGTTTGCTGCAGAAAGGTCAAATCCTCGTTCCGGAGCTCATCGCCAAAGGCATGAAAGTCAAGATGGGCGACGAGATCGTGCTAGTGGCCAACAACAAGGATGGATCGGTAAACGGGAAGACTTTCGTGGTTAGCGGGATTCTTGAAGGCATTTCAGGTCCGGGTGGCCGGGACGGCGTAATTCATTTGGATGATGCCAAGGAGTTGCTTCGCATCGACGGTGTTGAGGTCAGCGAGATAGCGATTCGCCTGAAAAACGCGGACGACCTGCCCCGGGTCCTCTCCAATCTTGAGGCTGAGCTTGCGACTCTAAAGAGTGAGGATGGCAAGCCGGTATTTGAGGTGCATACCTGGGAGAAGCTGTCGCCGTTTTATAACATAGCCCAAATGATTGACTTGATGACCTTTTTCATCAAAGTCATGTTAGTAGCGATTGTCTTAGTAAGCATCATGAATGTGATGGTTATGGCGGTATACGAGCGAATCAATGAAATCGGCACGATTTCCGCTATTGGCACATCGCCGGGCAAAATCATGGCCCTTTTTATGGCCGAGGGCTTTCTGCTCGGCGTTCTGGGGACGTTTATCGGAACGGCTGTCAGCCTGATGAGCATCGCTGTCCTCAATGCCACTGGGCTCACTTTCAGCTTTGGCCGGCAATCCAATCTGGCGCTGGCTCCCACCATCGGAGTCGGGGACGTCATTGCCGTCGGATTGACTGTAATCGGCATCGCGGTGTTGGCAAGTCTGCAACCTGCCTTTAAAGCTGCCGGGATGGACCCGATAACCGCATTACGGCACGTGTGATGGAGGTATTACTCATTATGTGGCGCAAAAACTTATCTATGCCCCGGATATCCATACTTGGCTTTTGCCTTATCGTGGTCGCCGTCCTTATCCCGGCCCTCCCTGCGATGGCTCTCGACGGTAATGAAATCCTGCTTAAGGTGGACCGCAATCTGCACCCCGAATCCTACGAGATGTACCGTAAGCTGATTAATGTCGAGCCAGATGGCAGCGAGAAGGAGTACGTCCTTTACACGATCAAGAAGGGCCAGGAGAAGATGGCAGCTCTGTTTCTCTCCCCTGCCAGCGAGAAAGGCAGGTCAACCCTCCGGCTGGGAGATAACATGTGGCTGTATATCCCCAGCGTGGGGAAACCACTGCGCATAACGAGCCTGCAGTCCGTGGTCGGTGGTGTATTCAACAATTCCGACATCCTGCGTCTCGATTACAGTACAGAGTACAGCGCCACTATCTTGGAGGAGACCTCTGAAACATACCTTCTCGACTGCAAAGCCAAGACTTCAGCAGTAGCGTACGATCGGCTGAAGATGAAGGTGGACAAGAAGACCATGCTGCCGGCGACCATTGAGTGCTATGCCGCCAGCGGCATGCTGATCAAAACCCTCCACTACAAAGAGAACAAGTCATTTGGCGGCGGTTTGGTTCGGCCATCCGTTCTTGAGACAGACAGTCCCCTGCACAAAGGATATAAGTCCATAATGCTCTTCGCCAAAATCACCAAGAAAGAGCTTGCTGATGAGGTATTCACGCTGAACTATCTACCCCGGATTGACGAATTGCGATGAAACACGGTTGTGATTGGATAGTCCCCGGTATCCTCCTGGTCCTTATCGGCCTGGCTGTGTTTTCCTCACCCTCCCGCGTTGCTGCGGAAGAGGATTATAGTTTCGACTTAGAGGAGTTCGAGCCGAAAAAATTCGATTGGGGTGGATATAGAGAGATCAAGGTGGGGCATGTTGATCTCAATACAGATAGCGCGTTCTACAGGCTCAGTTTCCACAAAAACCCGCGCAATACGATCGACCGTTTTACCGGCGCGATGCAGCTGGAGTTCAGCTATAAGAAAGGCATCGGGGCCTTCACCACGGTGCTGCGCACCGAAGCCGTGCAGGACGATATCGACTGGTCGGCAACAACGGATGTTCTGGAAGCCAACCTGAGTCTTAGGCCGACGCCGTTTGCCACCATTGATGTGGGGAAGAAAGCCTTCAAGTGGGGCAAGGGATATGCCTGGAATCCTGTAGGATTTATTGACCGTCCCAAAGACCCAAACGATCCCGAGGAAGCATTGGAGGGGTATATCGGAGTTGGCATTGATCTGATAAAGAGCTATGACGGCCCCCTGCAGACGGTCGCTCTCACCGCTGTGGCCCTGCCAGTCTGGGAAGGTGTGAACGAGGATTTTGGTGAAGCTAACCATATAAACCTCGCCGCCAAGCTTTACCTGCTCTATCGGGATACGGATATCGATCTTGCGGTATTTACCGGCGGCAGCCGCTCGACCCGGTACGGCATAGATTTCTCAAGGAACCTGTCCTCAAATTTCGAAATACACGGTGAGTTCGCCTACCTGACAGCCCTTAAGCGGAATTACCTTTCCGAAACCGGCGCGCTGGCCACGCGCAAATTTGCGGCGGAAAAGTACCTGTTGGGCCTGAGATATCTGGCTAAGAACGATGTTACCACGATCATTGAGTATTATCACAACGGCGCCGGTTACCCGGAGGCGGAACTGGAGCGTTTTTACCAGCTGGTTACGGACGCAAACACGCAACTGCTTGGCACCGGAACCGACACCCTTTTTCAGGCCGCAAGGGACGCTGTTAATATGGGATATGGCGGACCCCACGTGGGCCGGAATTACCTGTACATGAGAATCAGCCAGAAAGACCCCTTCGACGTCCTCTACTTCACGCCAAGCCTGACCGCTACACTCAACCTTGACGACCAGAGTTATTCTATAAGCCCCGAAATACTGTATACGGGTTTCACAGACTGGGAACTGCGGCTGCGTTACACTCATCAAAACGGCGGCAGTTTCACCGAATTCGGGGAGAAGCAAAGCCAGAACAAGCTCGAATTACGCGTGCGCTATCATTTCTAGCTTCAACACCTGAGAGCTTCGTGCCCGTAGCGTGCCTTTGCGTCCGACGGACAGGGGCATGCTCGACGAGGGAATGCGGAAGCTAAGTGAGTCCATAGCCGCCGACAAGCTTGCTGAACTCAAGTCCCGCGCCAAGAAGATGAGCCTGGACGAGCTGGTGGATTTCGCTCTTAACGCGTTGCAGAAAATGAAAGCCTAGCGCGGAGGGTGTGGGATTCGAACCCACGGTACGGTTTTGCCGCACACACGCTCTCCAGGCGTGCACCTTCGTCCGCTCGGTCAACCCTCCACAGGCGGGCAAGCCCTCCACAGGCGGGCAAGCCCTCCACAGTCAGGCGGGTTATCCGCCTTTCCGATTCTAACACAGCGCGATTCGCAATTACTCCCTGATACCGCTTTACAAAGCCCGCCAGCGATGCTATTGTCACTCGCGGTAAGCAGATAAGCTCGCAAAGGGCGGGCGCAAGAAAAAAACTGCGGTCAAGAAAGGACTCGCAGAAAAGGGCTGACAGTATGCCTCACAAATCCCGGCCTGAACGTGCCGAACAGAGCGAACGCCTGAACTGGTTCCACCAGCAGGTGACGGACGGTAAGCACCCGACCGCCACCAGGCTGGCGGAGCATTTCGGTATCAGCATCAGCACGGCGAAAAAGGACATCGAGATCCTTAAAAAAGTCCACCGCGCGCCGCTGGCGTACGACCACAGGAACCACGGCTTTCGATACGCGGATCCGCTCTTCACTCTCGAACTTGAGGGGCCTTCTCCGAAGGCGAAGCCGCCAGATGAGCCCGCGCGCACAGTGAAAGTTGAAACCGGCCTGGAGCAGGGCGAACTCATCGCCATACTCGTGGCCGACGCCCTCCGCAAGCAGTACCGGGCATCTCCCTTCAGTGACTCCATCCGCAGCGCGTTCGACAAAGTCGCCGCATTGCTCGGCGAGAGCGCGTCCTACGACCGCGAAAGCCTGGAGCGCATACTCGAGCTTGACCTCGAGCCGTTCCCCACTATCGACTTAGGAATCTTCGACGCGCTGCTAAAGGCAATCGCCTGGCGCGAAACGGTGGTGCTTAAATACTTTTCCGGGCAAAAAGCCACCGTGACCAGCAAGCCCTGCGACCCGCTGCACGCCATCAACTACAAGGACAACTGGTACTTAGTCGCGTTCTGCCACGAGAAGCAGGACTACCGCGATTTTCTGGTGAACCGCATCCTCTCCATCGAGTTCACCGGCACGAACTTCCAGCCGTACAAGGACTTCAAGATCGAAAAGCACAAGCGCGACTCGCAGCTCTTCAAGGGAATGGAGTCGCCGGTGGAAGTCGTGATGGAGTTTGACAAGTTCGCCGCGCACTGGATACGGCTGCGCCCCGTGCACAAGACGCAAAAGATTATCGAGCGCGCCGACGGCAGTTTAGAGATTTCGTTTAAGGTCTACAGCTACGAGAACCTGCTGCGGTGGGTGCTGTCGTTCGGCGAGCACGCGCGCGTGCTGGCGCCGCTTGATTTGCAGGAGCGCGTCCACAAGACCATCAGCCGCATGAGCTACCTCTACAACCGGTTCTAGGTCGAAGTTAGCCCCACCGAGCTAGATTCCTTACCGCTGCTCGCTCAGATACGCATCCATGGCGCGGGCGGCTTTTTTGCCGTGCCCCACCGCCATAATCACGGTCGACGAGCCGACGGTCGCATCGCCGCCGGCGAACACGCCTGGCACGCTCGTCATCATCGTCTCCTCGTCCACCACTATCGTGCCCCACTTGGAAATCTCCAGCCCCGGGATGGAGCGCATCGCGATGGGATTGGGGCGCTGGCCGATGGCGACGAGCAGCGTGTCGCACTCGATCTCGAACTCGCTGTCGGGTATCGGCACGGGCCGCCTGCGGCCGCTGTCGTCAGGCTCGCCGAGCTCCATCTGGATGCACCGCATTCCGGTGATCCAGTTTTTGTCGTCGCGAAGGATCTCGATTGGCTGGGTGAGGAACTTGAAGATGATGCCTTCCTGCTCCGCGTGCTCAATCTCCTCGTTTCGCGCGGGAGCCTCGGCGCGCGTGCGCCGGTAGACGATGTAGCTTTTTTCCACGCCCGGCAGGCGCTTTGAGACGCGCGCCGAATCCATCGCGGTATTGCCCGCGCCGGTCGTCACGACGTTCTTGCCCACGAACACCGGCGTGTCGGCGTTGGGGAAGTCCCATGCCTCCATCAGGTTCACCCTTGTCAGGTACTCGTTGGCGGAGTATACGCCGTTAGCGTTCTCGCCGGGGATGCCCATAAACGTCGGCAGGCCTGCGCCGGTGCCGAGGAAGAACGCCTTGTAGCCGTCCTCCAGCAGCTCTTCGTAGGTGACGGTCTTGCCGAAGACCATATTGCAGCGCAAGTCGACGCCCATCTGCTCGATTGAGGCGAGCTCGGCGTTGAGGATGCGGCGCGGCATCCTGAACGGGGGAATGCCGTAGTTGAGCACGCCGCCGGGCTTGTGCAGCGCCTCGAAAATGGTCACCTCGTAGCCCATTTTCACCAGGTCGGCCGCCGCGGTGATGCCCGCCGGGCCCGCGCCGACGACGGCGACCTTTTCCTTCGTGGGGATTATCTTTTCAACCTTGGGCGGCTCTTTTTCGTACTTGTCGAGCATATATTCGGCGACGAACTGCTCCAGCCGTCCGATTGCCACCGGCCCCTTTTTAGCCAGCAGGCAGGTCAGCTCGCACTGTTCCTCCTGCGGGCAGACGCGCCCGCACACTGCAGGAAGCGCGTTGTCGGCCTTGAGGATACGGTAGGACTCCTCCAAGTCGCCTTTGAGGATTTCCGTGATGAACGCCGGGATGTTAACCTCCGCGGGGCAGCCGTCGATGCACTTGGGCTTCGGGCAGTCCAGGCAGCGCTGCGCCTCTTCGTAGGCCATTTCCGGCGTGTAGCCGAACACCACCGAGAGGAAGTTGGTGATCCGGTCTTCCGGCGCCTGCTCCGGCATCGGATGCCGCTTGATCTGCAAGCGCTCCTTCTTGGTCAGGCCGTCAGGGCCGACCTTCTCTTTTTTCTCCGCCTTGGAGGGTTCGGTATTCTCAGCAGTCTTGTGGGTGTCCTCTTCCGTCATTTCACCGCCACCGCAGGGATTAACTAACCGCCCGAATGCGCCCGTTCCGGGTGCTCTTCGAGCCATAGGTCGAGCGATTTGCGCTCGAAGTCGCAAAACGTCTTCTGGCGCATCATCAGCTCTTCGAAGTCCACCTCGTGCGCGTTGAAGTCGGGGCCGTCAACGCACGCGAACCGCGTCTTTCCGCCGATACTAACCCGGCAGGCGCCGCACATGCCCGTGCCGTCCACCATTATCGGGTTAAGGCTGGCGAACGTGGGGACTCCGGCCTCGCGCGTGGCTTCGGCGACGAACTTCATCATTATCGTCGGCCCGCACGTAATCACGAAGTCCGCCCGCCCTTCCTCGACCAGCTCCTTGAGCGGCTCGGTGACCACGCCCTTTCGCCCGAAGCTGCCGTCGTCGGTCGTGATGATTATCTCGTCGGAGACGCTCTCCATCTCGTCCACCATCACGAGCAGATCCTTGCGCCGCGCGCCGACAATGGTAATCACGTGATTACCCGCTTTGCGCAGGGCACGCGCAATGGGGTACATTTCCGCCGTGCCCAGGCCGCCTGCGACGATAATCGCGTTACCGTAGTTTTCGATAGGCGTCGGGTGCCCGAGCGGGCCCACCACGTCGTGCAAAGATTCCCCCTGCTCAAGTTCGCCCAGCGCGTACGTGCTCCTGCCGACCTCCTGGTAGATGAGCGTGATGACGCCCCTCTCGGCGTCCGCGTCGGCTATGGTCAGCGGTATGCGCTCGCCGCGCGAGTGCACGCGGATGATCACGAACTGGCCTGGCAGCGCCTTCTTCGCGATCAGCGGGGCCACGACTTCGATGCGCACGGTGTTTTCCGACAGCCGCTTTTTGAATACAATCTCGTTTGGCTTAGGTTCAGTCATCGGTTTGGAGTGTATCCTCGCACCAGCGCCAGCGCTCACAGCGCCGGATTTCGCTAAAATCTTGTGGGCGCAGGCATTCTAGCACCGTTAAAGGGGTGCTGCAACACCTGAAGGTTAGGATTCAGCGAGCCTTGCGGCGAACATCCCTTCGAGGTAGTCCTCAGTGGGAAGCACCGTCCAGAAGGGCTCTTCGCAGCGCAGTTCCAGCTTCTCGGAAGCGGCAACCACGTCCTCGTTTTCGTCACGCTGCAAACTACACGTGATGTAGACGATATCGCCGCTTTCTGTGAGCAGCGTGCGGCACGATGCGATGAGCGCCTGCTGCTTCTCCGCCATCTCCCGCGCCGTACTCTCACGAAGGCCGTAGCGCTTGAACGGCAAGCGGCCCAGCGTGCCGGTGCCGCTGCAGGGAGCGTCAATATAGATTCGCGCGAAGCCTGCTGGGAACGCGCTGCGCAGTCCGGCGGCAACCTCGCGGTCGGTCATGTCGCAGGCGAAGCAACGCGGCGCAGGCAGTCCGATGCGCTCGAAGTTTGCCGCAAGCTCGTTTAGCTTATCAGCCACGATATCCGCCGCCACCAGCCGCTCCGAACCGCCCGCAAGCAGCGCAATCAGCGTGGCTTTGAGACCCGCGCCCGCGCATGCGTCCAGAATAAGCCCTTCTTCCGGCGGCGGGAAGCGCCGGATAACCGCCTGGCTGGCAACTCCCTGCAGCGAAATAAGCCCGGCGTCAAATGCGTTTCGCACGAGCTGCGCCGTTCCGGTGGGCGCGAGCGCGTACTTCTCGCCCTCAAACTCCACGTGTGGCGCTTGCTTTTCCAGATGCAGTGCGAGTTCGGCTTCGGCGGACGAGAGCTTTCGCCTTAGCATGCGCCAGTCCAATCGCAACGCCTGGTGGTGCGGTCGCTGAGCAGCGGAGAGTACTTCGAGTGCATCGTATCCGAAACGTTTACGCCAGTCCGCGACCAGCCAATCGGGATGCGACGCGGAAGCAGCCAAGTGTATGTCCGATACGCCTCGTAGCGCGGAAAGCCACTCGGTCTCGCCGGATGCCAGGCCGCGCGCGCATGCCACGAGCGCGGATGCATCTGGCAGTAGAGCTACTGCATCAGTAGGTATAAGCGCTTGCGCCGCTTCGCCAATATCAGCTATCTTACGCAAGACGGCGTTGGCGACTCCTGCGAGCTTCGGCCCTGCTAGCCGTTTTGTCTCCTTCACCCACGACGATACGCAGGCGTACTCCGGGGTGTCGCAAAAGAGCGTTTCCGCCGCGCCCAGCCGGAGCCCGTTTCGCGCAATGACCGGCAGCTCCCGCGTGCCGCCGCGCTGTAGGAGCGAAGCGAGCAGCTCGTCCAGCAGCGCCAGGTGGCGGCCGGTGGTGAGAACGAAGTTTTGCACCGCGGGTCGCGCTCTGACCGGCACTACGCCCGACGCGAATGCCTGCTCCATCACGATCGCCGGATCAACGTAATCGGTGCGGGCACCGCCGGGTGTTGAAGCTGGATCCGCACTCGCAAGGATGCGCAATGCATGTGAACGGGCGCTTGTCGCCTCGCTATCCACGTGCAAACTCCGGGCTGCCGTCCCCGCAAATGCGCCGGTGCAGCATTTATTCTCTCTTCGCGCGCACCCACGCGGGTACCGAATCTGTAACCTGGGTTATCGCGTCGGTAATCCCGGCGGCATATTGGGGACGCCCGCACGCGGGCACTAGCTCTTCCAGTTTCTTTCCCGCCTGCGCGAACAGCTCATCGGCCTTGCCCATCGCGTATGCCAGCGCACCGCTCTCAGCCAGCCATTCACGCACCTGCACGGCTGCGCCGTCCGAATGCTCCTGTTGGAATGCTGCTACAAGCTCAGCCGTCTTATTAGCATCCACTCCCACAGCGTGGATGATGGGCAGTGTGATGCGCCCTTCCTGCAGGTCCTTGAACGTCGGCTTGCCGGTTTCGTCTTCGGTCAGCGTCACGTCGAGCAAATCGTCAACCACCTGGAAGCCCAGGCCGAAGCTCGTCCCGAACTCGCGCGCCAGCGCCATCGCCGTTTCGCCTGCGCCGCCGAGATACGCGCCTCCCTCGCATACCAGCGCGAACAGCGCGCCCGTCTTGTAGCGGATTATCTCGAAGTAGCGCTCCTCCAGAAGGTCTAGGCGGTTGCGGTGGCGCACCTCCTCGATGACGCCCAGGCCTAGCTGCTTGCTCGCCGCCATCGTCAGCTCCAGCACCGTGAAGTCGCGGATGCCCGTCAGCCACTGGAACGCCAGCGCGAGGATGTAGTCGCCGGTAATGACCGCAATCTCGTTGCCGTAACGGCTGCTGAGCGTCGCCAGGCCCCGGCGCGTCTCCGCTTCGTCGATTACGTCGTCGTGGATGAGCGACGCGGTGTGCAAAAGCTCGCAGCACGCGGCGGTGTTGGTTACAGTGCGGGCGTCGGGGCTGCCCAGCAGGTCGGCGAATGAGATAAGGAGCTGGGGCCGGAGCCGCTTGCCCACGCCCTGCGCCACCTCGCGCACGTAATCCAGCACAAGCTGGTCGGAGCCGAAGAGGATGTCGTGGATGGCGGTTTCCACCTCTTCGAGCGTGACACAGCAGCGCGCCTTGGCAGTTTCCATAAGCGGCTACCAGTCTAGCCGCGATAGCGGCGGTTTTCAAATGCAGACCCGGCCTTCAGCCGCATCGGCAGCGCGGCGATGTGCTAGAATCGCCGTCCCGCCTCGCTAATAAAGGAGCCGGTATGCAGATATTTCTTGACACTGCCAACGTAGAAGAGATTCGCCAGGGCGTCGCGATGGGATTGGTCGACGGCGTCACCACCAACCCGTCGCTCGTTGCGCGCGAGAACCGAAAGTTCCGCGAGTGCATCGACGAGATCTGCTCCATCGTGGACGGCCCGGTATCCGCCGAGGTTACCGCGACGGACTACGAAGGAATGGTCGCCGAAGCCCGCGAGATCTCGTCCTGGGCGCCCAATATCGTCGTCAAAATCCCCATCCTGCCGGAAGGCCTGAAGGCAGTGCGCACGCTCGCCGGCGAGGGCATCCGCACAAACGTCACGCTTGTGTTTTCGCTCAACCAGGCGGTGCTCGCGGCCAAGGCCGGCGCGTACTTCGTCTCGCCGTTCATCGGGCGGCTGGACGACATCGGCCAGGACGGGATGGACGTATTAGAGGAGATGGTCGTCGCGTGGGACAACTACGGCTTCGAGGCGCAGATACTCGCCGCGAGTTTGCGCCACGCGCACCATTTCAAGGAAGCCGCGCTCATCGGCGCGGACATCGCAACGGTGCCGTTCAAGGTGTTGCAGCAGCTTTTCAAGCACGCGCTAACCGGCACCGGCCTGGAGCGTTTCTTGAGCGACTGGGAGAAGGTAAAGAAGCTGGTCTAGCCCGGGATCGTAGCCGCCGGCAGTCGTAGAATGGTCCGCTATGTTCGCACGGCTTCACGCACGCCGCGCCGCGCGGTCAGTCCCCCGGTGTCAGCGACAGGTCGTCCATCTCCACGGCGGGCCCGAGGTCGCTTACGCTGAAGTCGTCGTCCACGCCGAGGTCTATCACGTCCTCGTCCTTTTCTTCCTTCCCGCCGGGCCTTTTCCCCGAAGACGGCGCTCCGCCATCGCGCCGTGAGCCGAGAAACAGCACTTCCCGCGCGTGAATTTCCGTGCGCGTGTGCTTGATCCCGTTGACGTCGGTCCACGTGTTGGCGCGTATCCGCCCTTCGACGTAAACCTGCCGCCCCTTGGTGACGTACTCTTTAACCCGCTCGGCAAGCTGGCCGAACGTGACTATGGTGTGCCACTCGGTGTGCTCCTTGGGCTCGTTGGTGCCCCGGCTGATCCACCGCTCGTTAGTGGCGATGCTAAAGCGCGCGACCGCAGTCCCGCTCGCGGAATACCTGACGTCGGGATCCTGGCCCACATTGCCGATGAGTATCACTTTGTTCAGGCTCGCCATTTGCTTGGTTTCCCCATTGAGATTGCTCCATTCTAGCATAGCGCCGCCTGCGCGCCGCACCGCGCAGCAGCGCGAATTCGCGGTAGAATCCACAGGAACCTTAAATGCGACAGGGCCCGCACCATGCGAGCCCTGTTCGGAATAGCGCTGCAAGTTATCCGGTCGGTTGGGACTACTCCATGCAGCTCCCGTCCCGTGCGCGGAGACGGTCACGATCTCTTTCGCCGTCGCGCATTCCGCGCATCAGGTCGCGAAGCTTCTCCGCGGATACCTTGTCGGCCAGCATCATCAGCACCGGGCCTTCATCCCGCCCCATTCCACGGCGCGGTATCATCGCGATAATCCCTTCGCCCTTGCTGAAATCGTCGATAGAAGCCCTCTCGCCCCCGTGGAAGAAGCGCGTGCGGTCGAAGACGCGCAACGTCACGGCTTTTTCCTCAGGCAGCTCTTTGATGTTGGGCTTGTCTTTATCCTCGCCGGCGGGCAATAGCATCCCCTTTATGATGATGGTGACGCCGTCCCGGTCGTAGCCCTCAAACGTGCCGACGACCATCGGCGGCTGCTGCTGGCGGCCCATCATTCCCTGGCCGCGCTGCCCTTCGAACCTGCCGCCGGGCCCCTGCATTCCGGAGCCCTGCTGGCCTCGCCGCTCTTTGATGCGCTGGCCAATCTTCTGGCGCATCCCCGCGGCAACGTCCGAGCTGACCAGGACGCGCAGCGTGTATTCCCCGTCCTCAAAGGCGGTAATCGCCACGACAGCGTCGCCCTTGCCAAAATCGGAGAGCTCGGAATCACGGCCTTCCTCCGTGACGAAACGCGCACCGTCGCCCACTGTAAGGCGCACCGTATCCGGCGGCTCGCCCATCGGGCCTTCGCGGGGGACAAAGATGTCCTCAACCGCGATGCTTATGTAGTCGCCGCCCACGCGGTCGATTGTGCCTTTCACGATGCGGGCGTTTTCCGGCATCGGGCCCATTCCCATTCCCTGCCCTATGCCGCCTGCGCCGCGCTGCGCCCAGGCAGTTCCCGCTCCCAGAAGCAGCAGTCCCAGTGCACCGAATATCGCAATCCTTTTAATCATATTCAGAACCTCCAAACGTCGAGTCGTGCTGAGTAAGTAGACGGAAGTGCTGGAGCGTTGTTCAAATAATGATGCGGCTATTGCCGGTGCGCTAATCCTCGCAGGAAAACACCAGGCTTGCCGGGAAATGCGAGCCGCCTGCGGGTATCGTCGCGACGGTCACTTCGCGCTTTTCGTAAGGGCCCAGCCGGAACAAATGCAGCATGTACGGATTGCGCGGGCGCACGACAGGGGTTTTAGCCAATCTGCCATTAATTAAAAACGCACCTTGCGCTTCGCCTGCCGTGGCGTCGAAAGCCAGCGTAACTATCCTTGACCGGCCTTCGCTGTTCATCAGCGTCACCACGTGCTCCACCAGCATACCGTAGTCGCCGATGAGAGCCTTGCCTGTGCGGTCGCGCATCTCGCCTTTGCCAACTCGGAGGAAAAGCCAGTTGCCGTCAAGGTCGAACATATGGTGCTGTGTCAGTTCGGCCGGCTCATACCGGGGCGGTGTGCCCCCGTAGAGCAGGGGATTCTGGGAGCTTATGGCGTTTCCCCCTGCGCCGGCCTCCTCGGCGAGAACCATCACGCCGACTTCGCTTCCGCTGAGCAGGTGAAGGTCCATCAAGCCTGACACCGACTGGTTCGCCGGCAGCTTGCGTTCATCAATGCAGGTTACGGCGTGGCGCGAGAGGGTCAGGTACGCCGCCTGCCTGCCCGCCAGCTTGCGCAGGTAGCGCTCCGCCGCTGCCGAACCCACAAGGTAGGTTGAGATGTCAGGACCGGCGCAGCCGCTGCGCCACATGGCCTTCTGCGGCAGGGCGCTCAGGTTCACTAGCAGCACGCTGAGCTTCAGCGTGCGTCCGCTGCGGTTCTGGTGGTGGTAGACCAGCCGCGCCCTTTCGCCTGCCAGGAGGTTCGACTGGTAAAGCAGCCCCGGCCCGTGCACCCGTTCCGGATCGTTGGAGAAGAGGATGACGTCCGAGGCTTCGGCGTAGTCAGGTACGGAGATTACTTCAACGGGTATCTCTCGGCCGACCTTAATGCGGTTGGGCGCCTGCGCGACCACCCGGGCGCTCAAGCTCCTGGCGCTACCGCTTACGCGCTCAAGGCCCAGGAAATCCACGCTCGCCTCCGGCGCAACGGTCGATATTCCTAGGAGCTGCGCCCGGACGATTTCCTTTAATTCCTCGCTTGACGGCATTGGGCCTGCAAGCTCCACTACGACGCGCGCCGGGAAGTAGGCCGCGAGAAGCTGCACCGTGAACTGCAGCGCTACCTCACTCATCCCCCTGCGAAGCACAACGGCACCGGAGCCTTCTGCAAGCCCCTCGAGCGTGACCGTATCGCCTGAAACGATGGCGTTCACCGCGTCCGGGTGGGGATTCAGCACTTCGATCGTAGAGCCATAAACACTGGTGAGTTGCGCGCTGCGTGTCTCTCCAACAGGGACTGTGAGTGCGGACGGCGACACATCAAGGGCCGGGCGTTTCAGCGCGAGGTCAAACCGCGCGGCGATCCTTCGGGGCAGGCCGCTTGTGGCCGCTTCGGGGAATACGATTTCCGCAAGCGGGATTTTGTACTCGTTCTCGCGGTCGAAGCTCAATATGAGCATACCGCTAGCGATAGCGATACTTTCAACGGGCACGGGGCTTTCGGACGAGTTGTGGGCTGCGCGGGAGATGAAATCGGCGATTTTGACAAGAACCGCGCGGTTATCAGCGTTCTGGCGCAGCGCCAGGATTTCGGTGTCGTTAATATCCAGGCGGACGGTAGCGCCGTGCCCGGTTCCGCTGCGCGTGACCTCGGCGCTGAAGTCCGCGCGCGCACCGCTTCCCCCGGTCAAAAACAGCGGGATAAGCAGCGATGCGAGTAGTATCCCCCTCACGGGCTGCGATTATAGCCGATAGCGGGGAAATAAAGACCCCCCTTTCGGGGGGTATAGGGGGAATTATGGCCAGACAGCTTGAACGGTTGTAAAAGAACAGCTGCCGGTTAATCAGACCAGCAAACCGGGCAAATGTTCCCGTTTGGGGCAAAATATCTAAGATTCCCGCTTGGTTGGCCACTGACTCCTCATACCAGGTAGAACGCGTCCTATGCCCCGCCTTCGTGGTATCCTAGGTTATGCTGCTTGTGGGCTGCGAAGACCTTGAATTCGAGCGGGTGCTGGCGCACGCCGCCGGCCACTGCCAGTCGGAAGCCGGCCGCAGGCTCGTGCTCGGCGCAGTGCCGCAGGCCCATCGGCGTGACATCGAGCGCCTGCTGGACGAGACATCCGAGGGCATCACGTTCTGGCAGCAGGTCGTAACGGCTAACCCCGTAAGCTTCCCACTGCTGCCGGAAACTCCCGCGTTCCTCGGCGCGTTCCAGGCGGGGCTTGCGCCAGAACGCGAAGACCTGGCGCGTCTCGGCGAATTCATCGCGGTGGACAAGAGCGCGCGCAAGGCGCTCGCACAGGCGACACCGGCGAAATACCCACGGCTGGCGGAACTGGCCACCGGGCTCGGGGACATCAGCGCACTGGCGGCGGATTTCGCGCGCAAGTTCAACGAAGAGGGCGAGGTGCGCGACGCCGCATCCCGCGAGCTTAAGGAGCTAAGGCGCGACGCGGGCAAGCTGCAATCAAACATCGAAATCCGCATCCGCGGCCTTATCAAGAAGCGCGCTCCGGACTTGGCGGAAGAAATCCACCTGTCCATCCGCAATAACCGCCTGACGCTCAATGTGCCCACCGGCGTGCTGTCGCGCTTCAAAGGAATGGTCGTTGACTACTCCGGCACGGGCGCCAGCGTCTACGTGGAGCCAAAGGAAATCGTCGAGCTCAACAACGAGCGCCAGCAGCTATTCCACGCCGAAGAGATGGAGGTGCGCCGCATCGTTAAGGAGTTCGCGCGGGCGGTGGAGCAAAGCCGGGGCGAGCTCGCCCGCAACTTCGAGATACTCGCGCAGCTTGACGCTGTGCTCGGGCGAGCGCGCTACAGCCTTTCGGTGAACGGCACCCGCCCGCAGTTGAGCGACGGCGGGAGCCTGCTGCTGCGGCAGGCCAGGCATCCGCTGATGCTGGAGGATTTCGTGCCGGAGGACTTCAGCTTCGAAAGCGAACGCATCGCCATCATCAGCGGCGTGAACGCGGGCGGCAAGAGTCTGCTGCTGAAAATGGCCGGGCTGTTCGCGCTTATGGCTTACACCGGGCTTTACGTCCCCGCGGGCGAGGGCACGCAAGTCGGGCTTTACGACGGTGTCTTCGTGAACATCGGCGACGAGCAGAGCGTGCTTAACAACCTCTCCACGTTCACTGCGCACGTCGCGTTCCTGCGCGACCTGCTTGGCGGGCTAGCGGGCAGGGACGGCGGTGCGCGTCCCGCGCTTGTGCTAATTGACGAGCTTGGCACCGGCACCGACCCCGGTGAAGGCTCCGCACTGGGATACGCGGTGCTGGAGCGGCTGCGCGGGCTTCCCGCGAAGGTCGCCGTCACGACGCACTACGACTTGATTAAGACGCTGGGTGAGAAATACGGCGACTGCAAAAACGTTAGCCTCGCGTTCGACGAAGGCGAGCTGAAGCCTACCTACCGCGTGCTGGACGGCATCCCCGGTAAGAGCTTCGCGTTCGATATCGCGCGCAGCGAAGGCCTGCCCTCCGAGCTCGTGGAACGCGCGCACGGATACGCCGACGCCGCGGGGGAGATGTTCACCGAGGTCGTGGGCGGGCTTAAGCTCAAGCAGGACGAACTGGAAGCCGAGATTAGCAGAATTGTCCGCGAACGGCGCGAGCTTGAGCTTCGCGCGAAGGAAGCGGAAGACGAAAAGCAGGCGATGCGCGAGCGGGAGCGCGACCTAAAGCGGCGGCTGGACGGCCTTAAGCGCGACTTCGATGTGCGTGTGGAGGAGTTCGTCGGCGACGCCAAGCGCCGGCTTCGCAAGAAGCTGCGCGATTCCCGCGGGCGCAGCGGCCTGGAAGTCGCGTCCGAATTCTCCAGCGAAGTTAAAAAGCGCAAGGAAAGCGCGCTGGCGGAGCTTGAGCGCGAGCTTGGGCTTGCGCCGGATCCCGGCGAAGCCGGGCACGTATTCACCGTCGGCGAGAAGCTTCGACTGCACAGCCTGGGGATGGACGGCGAAGTCACGCGCGTTGACGAAGCGCGGCGCGCAATCGAATTAAACGTGCGCGGCAAGGCGCTGAAACTCACGTTCGAGAAAGCCGCCGAGATGGTGCGCGAGCCGGAAGAAACACCCACGGGAACCGGCCCTTTGCGGATGACGCGCGCACAGCGCGAGAAGCTAAGGCAGCTCGGCTCGGAGCTGGACAGGGAAGCCGGCAGCGGCCTGCTCACGACGGCGCACCAGCTCGACATCCACGGCCACACCGCCGGCGAGGCGCTGCCGAAGCTCGAAAAATTCGTCTCTGACGGGATTTTGAGCGATTTCACGACGGTTGCGATAATGCACGGCGTGGGAACCGGCAGGCTGCAAAAATTCGTGCGCGAATGGTTGAAATCCTGCCCCGACGTCGCGTCCTTCCGCGCCGCCACCGCCGAGGAAGGCGGCAAAGGCATCACGGTTGCGACACTGAGGTAGCTGTCTGATTCCGCTCTTTGGAATGCGGTTTCCTTAAGCATCTGTTGCAGGGGTCTGCTCGCCTCAGGCGGGCAAGATTCACGAATTGCCCTTCGCTCAGTCTAAACCATACCCGCGCGTTTGGTGGTATTATTAAGTGGAAAGGCGCTCCAATGAGCGAGTGCAGGGGCCGGAGACCCGGCCCCTATTGTTTCAGCGGCCAGCAGTCAGCCGTCAACTACCAGCAAGACTTCGGACAAGCCCCTGCGCCTCTGGCCTAACTCCTGCTGACGACTGATAGCTGGTGACTGGCAGCTGATTCAGCGGTCAGAAACCGATCGGTAGTCTAGCCCCTCCACAGGCGGGTAAACATCAGTGCCGCGAAACGCGGAATAGGCCGGCCATTTATTACCGGACGCGCGACCTCCAGGTCGCGCGATTAAGGTGTGGTGACCTGGAGGTCCCCACTCCGGTCATTTTCTGTAAGGCGTAAGTATCTCCCCGCTACATCCTGCCGATGAAGTCGGTAAGCGTGCGCACCATCGCGCCGGTCGCGCCCGGCACCAAAAAGTAGCGCTGCTTCTTATCGCAGTCCGACGTTCCCGCGATGTCCAGGTGCGCCCAGCTCACGCCCTCGCCGATGAAGCGCTGCAGGAACAGCCCCGCGGTGCTCGCGCCGGCGTAAGGCCCGCCGACGTTTTTAATCTTGGCGACCGGCGACAGCAGCTGCTCGTCGTACTCCACCGGCAGCGGCAGCGGCCACAGCTTCTCGCCCACGCTGGCGCCGCACTTTTCGAGCTTCGCCGCGAGCTTTGCGTCATTAGACATAAGCCCGGTGTAGCTCAGGCCCAGCGCGCGCAGGCACGCGCCGGTGAGCGTGGCGACGTCGATGATGGTCGTGGCTTCGAATTTTTCCTGCGCCCACAGCAGCCCGTCGGCCAGCACCAGCCGGCCTTCGGCGTCGGTGGAGTGCACCTCGACGCTCACGCCGTTCTTGTAGCTTATGATGTCGCCCGGCAAATACGCCTTGGCGTCCGGGCGGTTCTCGGCGCTGGGGACGATGCCCACAACGTTTTGTTTCAGCCCCAGCGTCGCGATTGCCTCCATCGTGTGGATGACGGCGGCGCTGCCCGCCATGTCGCCTTTCATCTCCCACATCTGGCTCCACGGCTTCAGTGAGATGCCGCCGGTGTCGAAGCTTATGCCTTTGCCCACGAGCGCGATATCCACGCGCTTGCGCCGCGCGCCCTGGTAGCTCATCGCGAACATCACCGGCGGGTGCGCGCTGCCCGCGCCGACGTTCAGCAGGCCCACGTGCCCCTGCTTCTGCAGGTCGCTTTTGCGCAGCAGCGTGAAGTCCATCCCGTGCTTCTTGGCGACCTTCGCCGCGTGGGCCGCGATGCCCTCGGGCACGAGCGAACTCCCCGGCCGGTTGACGATGTCGCGCGCGCCGTTCGCCGCCTCGCAGACTGCCTGGCGCTCTGCCACGATTTTTTCCGCTTCTGGCTCCGCGCCCTGGGCGACCAGAAGCTCCACGTTCATCGTCTTGATGGGATATATCGAGTCCTTGAACTCGGTGTATTCGTAGGCGCCCAGCGTGACGCCCTCGACTATCTTGTCGGCGATGCGCAGCCCCGCCTTGTTTTCGAGGATGAAGGCGATGCTGTCGATGTGGTGCTTGCGCGCGAAATCCACAACCTTCGCGGCAGCCGTGCGCACCTGGTCGTCCGCTTCCTGGAAGAATCCCAGGCGCAGCGGCATGAACGCGGTAAACTCGAAGTTCACGTTCTCACACGCGCCGAACGCGTAGTCCCAGACGGCCTTGTCCTGCGCGCCCTTCAGCCAGCGCTCGGCCTCCGCGCGTAGCGGGCTGCGCTTAGCGAGCGCGTACTTCATCCCGTCGTCAATGAGCACTGCCAGCACGCCGCCCTTGGCTTTCTGCAGGTCGGCGGCGTTAACGGTAATTTTTACGTTCATCGTAACCCTCCCGGCAATATTTCGCGTTTACCACAATTGCGCTTCTTCATCTTCTTCGGCCGGCTGGCGCTCTTCACCGTTGTCGCCCCCGCCCTCCTCGTCATCCATCTCTTCGAGGGCTTCTCCGGCGCTGCCCTGCTTCATCTGCTCGGCCACGCCGGTTAGCTTCTGCGCGCCCTCGTCGGCGGTCTTGCACGAGGGGATTATGAGAAGCATCGGCAGCACGAGCAGCGCTCCCAGCAAAAATCCCAATAGCCTCCTGATCACATTGCACCTCCTCTAAATTAAGTACGCTTCGAGCTTATCCTGCATAAAGCGTCGCAGTTGCGCGATTTCCACACGCTCCTGCACCAGTGTATCACGGTTGCGGATTGTGACCTTCTTGTCGTCCGGCGACTCGAAATCGTAGGTGACGCACCAGGGCGTTCCCACCTCGTCCTGCCGGCGGTAGCGTTTGCCGATGCTGCCCGTGTCGTCGTAGTCGCACGCCATAAAGCGGCGTAGCTCCGCGTGGATTTTGCGCGCCTGCTCCGCCAGCTTCCGGCGCAGCGGCAGCACGGCCACCTTCGCGGGCGCCAGCAGCGGGTGCAGGCGTAGCACGGTGCGCTTCTCCTCCTCCGCCCGGCCGCCCTCGCGCGCCTCGGGTCCGGTCGGCGCCTCGTCCACGAAATACGCGTCGCAAAGCGCCGCCAGCATTATCCGGTCGAGCCCCGCGCTCGTTTCTATCACGTGCGGGACGAAGCGCTCCTTGGTCTCCTCCTCGAAGTATTCCAGGCGCTTGCCCGACGCCTCCTGGTGCTGGCGCAAATCGAAGTCGGTGCGGTTGTGGATGCCCTCGAACTCCATCCAGCCAAACGGGAATTCGTACTCGATGTCGGTTGCGGCCTTCGCGTAATGCGCGAGTTCGTCCTTCGCGTGCTCCCGGAAGCGCAGCTTTTCCGCGCGGAAGCCTATCTTGCCGTACCATTCGCGCCGGTAGTCCTTCCAGTGCGCGAACCACTCGTCAGCCTTTTCGGCGCGGCAGAAAAACTCCATCTCCATCTGCGAGAACTCGCGGGATCGCGCGGTGAAGTTTCGCGGGTTTATCTCGTTGCGGAACGCCTTGCCCACCTGCGCGATGCCAAACGGCACCTTCGCCCGCGCGCTGCCGCGAATGAGGTCGAAGTCGGTGAATATCGGCTGGCAGGTCTCGGGCCGCAGATACGCCACGTTGGATTCGGTTTCCGCCGCGCCGACGAAGGTCTTCATCATCAGGTGGAACTTGCGCGCGTCGGTAAGCTCGGCCGCGCCGCACGCGGGGCACTTGTTTTCCGTCAGCTCGTCGGCCTTGAAGCGCTTCTTGCACTTCTTGCAGTCCACCATCTCGTCGGCGAAGTGCGCCAGGTGGCCGCTGGCCTCCCACACGCCCGGATGCGTGATGATGGCAGAATCCAGCCCCACCACGTCGTCACGCACGCCCACGGTGTGCTGCCACCACGCCCTGCGGATGTTCTCGCGCAGCTCCACGCCCGGCGGCCCGTAGTCCCAGAAGCCCGAAAGCCCGCTGTAAATCTCCGCGCTGGGGAAGATGAAGCCGCGCCGCTTCGTGAGCGACACGATTTCGTCCATAAGTTCGCTTGGTTGTGAAAACTCAGCCATAGCCCAAAGCCGGAGACTGCATTATATCATCGCGCGGGCGTGGCGCCGTTCCTGCTATAATCGGGTTATGCGAATGCGGCTTGCAGCGCTTTCGGTTCTAGTTGCGCTTTTCGCGGCTGGGTGCGGCGGCGGGGGCGAAATCGCGCCGCCTCCGGGCGGCGAAGTCAGCATTGACGGCTACTACGCCGGCATCGCAACCGCGTCCTCATCCGGCGCGGAGATAACCATCGAGATTGAGCTTGCCACGTTTGAAAAGCTGGAAGTCGCGCTGCGCTATCCCGAAGATTCGCAGGTCGAGCCGCTGTTCGGCGTTGGGAGCCAGTGGGGGCGCAGCTTCGCGCTGGTGCTAAACGAGCGCACCGGGCGCGAAAGCTACTTCGAAGGATTCGTAAGCGTTGACGGCACAGAACTCACCGCCACGCTCCACTACCCCGACCGCGACGAAACCTTCACCATCTGGGCATTGCTGGTATAAGACAACGGGCGGCAACACTTCACCAGAATAACTACTCCGCGCTCTCCGTAGGAATGACCTCAAAGGTGCCGAAGTAGCCGCCTCCTCTAAGGTCACCTGCACTACCTACTGGCGGGTCGCCTGCGGCAGCATACACCTCGTAGCTGCCTACTGGCAGGATAGGACTACTCTCAAACTGCTCTCCGTCAGCATAGCGGCCCGATACCTGGAAATCGTCAGGGAAAGACCACTCAAAATCGACAAACGGCGGAGTATTCAAGTCGCTCAAATCCCACGCCTCGCCCGGCCACGGGACGAGGATTCCGCCAAACAATAGGCTGTACAGCGCAAGCTCTTCGTCAAGGACATCGATGCGCACGAACATGTGCATAGACCTCCAGTCCTTATACTTGATGGCCACATTAGTCCAAGCTTCGTCGTCTGGTAGGTTCACGGAAAATGTGAGTTCAAGCGGCTGGCCCTCCGGGAGCGTCTCAGGAAAGTTGATGTCTTTTATGTAGAAGTAGGCTCCAATCGGGACGTGTATATAATCCTGCTTTTTAACGGTTCCTCCGCCGCACCCGCTAATGATAATGGGAAGCAGAATGAGCGCGACGACACACCAGTTTGTATCACGTTTTACGCTCATCAGTTCCAATCCTCCAATGCGGCTTCATAATCAACGATGCCTGCAATATGTTCGCGCTGTTCGCGAATTGTGCTGACTATCCGATTCCACACCAGCATGCGATTCGCTTCTGTAGGCATCATATATCCTGCCTGTTGGAACAAGCGCGCGGCAAGAGCGGCGACCTGAGGTGCGGCGGCTGATGTCCCCATAAAATGGTCGTAATAAGTGGTGTAGTACGGTGGTGGGGAGGTATTCGGAAGCACCGTGGTCCAGAGAGAAGGGTGCAGGTAGTTTTTTGGCTGACCTGACCATTCTGGAGGGTCATAATTAAAATCGAAGAACGCGCTTACAGGATACACGTACGTATTGAAATAATGTGTGCCTGGATGCTGGTTCAGCTCCTCCATAAAGTCGCCGTCGTCGTTTTCATGAAAAACAAGGCCATACATACCTGTCACACCCATCACGTCAGCATAGGCTGCAGGATAGTATAAGCCGTAACAGTCGTCATCGTATTCCTCCTTGTAGTTCCCAGCGGAGGCGACATAGAATCTGTGCTCAACTTCTATGTCGCGTCCGATGTCATACTCCGCTAAATCCTGGTCTTCATACTTGGATGAGAGGCTCATGTTAACCACCCGTACAAACGGCTCCTTTGCTCCAAAACCAGTTAGCGGGTAATCGAAGCGCAGCGCCCTGATTGCCTTCTCCACACTGTTGCCTTCAAAATCGACGTAGATTGGAAGGATCCTTATCCCCGAAGCGCAACTCGCAACACCCATCGCAGGGAATTCCCCGTTGTTAGTTAATGCGCCAATGATCCCGCTGACCGCTGTTCCGTGGTAGTACTTGTCGTCCGCTTCACGATACCACCCGTAGTTGATTCCGGAAACGTACTTGCCGTTGAAACAGTCCACTCCCCACTCGGTAAACACACCCTCCAAGTCCTCGTGGTTACGCTTCACGCCCGTGTCTATAACTGCGACCTTGATGTAGGATTGAAACGGTGGATACTCGCGCACTATATGCTGACGATTTGGATCAAAGGTCCAGACATGCAATGAATACTGGAACCAAGACCGGTCCCCTGGTTCTTCCACAAGTCACAAAGGACGCGAGAATAAGTCATCAGGTGGCGCCGTGTCGTATCTATGGTCGTGGAGGTAGTTGGGGCATGCGTCCAGCGTGTATTCCAGCGAAAGCAAGTAGTTGAGAGCGTCGTCCACAGTCGGATGCGTTTCCCGGTCGAATTCAAGCTGGAAGGACGCGTGCTCGTTCGTCTCCATTTCCACTCCCGGCTCAAACCATGAGAAGACGACCTCAAAACCGTTTTCGTCGAACATGTCACGTAGCTGCTGTTCACCGGCGGTCTCGTCGAAGTATGCGCGGACTTTTCCTGCGACCACTTCTCGCGGCTCTCCGGTTTCGGGATCAATCCAGATCTCGATATCTAGCACTTGATTGTCGAAGTAGGTTACGCCTTGCTCGATGAAGCCCTGCAATTCCTCCGGTGTGACATTCCCCACGAGAATGGTCCCGTCTTGCCACTCGTACTCGGCAGTAAATGGGTCAACGCTCGCTCTTAGCCAATAATCTCCTTGGGGTGGCCCAGGGCGAATCTCCGGATTCCCGTCAAGAGGCGGAGGCGGATCGTCTCCACCGCCACCACCGATACCGCCGTGAGTTGCCTTCGTCACCAATGGCGGTGTTGTATCAAGCGCCGATACATCGGGCGAATTGCGGGTGCTGCCGCCGCACGAGACGAAGAACAGCGTAAGCATCACAATGAGGGCAAATCCGACCGCACTAAAGAGAGCCTGCCCCCCCCCTGACAATTTTTACACTTACCATGATATCCTCCTTGCTCCCCGGTTGCCCTGGGGCTTGCTGTGACTGAGTATACCGCGAATATGCTGTGCGTGCAATCCGGCATAATCGGGCTATTCTAAGTTCGGTTGAAGCCTACCCCAGATGCTCGCGGATGTCGTCGAGTGCGGGCTTGTAGGAGAGCTTGGGCAGCCCGAAGCGTTCCAGAAGCTCGTGGATGTCGTATTTTTGGCCCTCGGCCCACACCGCGCGCAGCCAGTCGCCGGCCTTTTGGTTTCTATACCACTTCCTGCCGAATTCGCCGCGCAGGTGCTGCCGGATAGCGGCCTCGGCGAGCCAGGCTTGTAAATACTTCGCCACGTAATACCCCTGGTCGAAGTCCGACAGCGCGCGCTTGGACGAGTATTTGAAAAGCAGCGTGCCGGTCAGCTTCTCGCGGTAGGAGCGCCGCGCCGCGCCGAGGTCGTATTCCGGCCAGAACCCGTACTCGTAATCGAGCTTCGCCGCGTAGCGCCGCAGCATATAAAGCTTGTTGAAGCGCGAGAACCGCACGTAGTCCTGAAACCGCACGCGGTCCAGCACGTCTTCCAGCCACGCCGGATCGGTCGTCAGATATTGCAGCAGAAACGCGAAGTTTTCGTGCACGCTCGTGTCGCCCTCGTGGCGGTAGAGGAACGGCAGCTTCTCGTCCATATGCGCGTAAAACTCAAGATGCCCCGCCTCGTGGAACAGCGTGGAATAGTCCTGCGACCCGCCGATGGGCGTGAGCACGAGCCTTACGTCCTGCGGCACGCGGATGCCGATGCAGAACGCGCGCGGCGACTTCTTCGGCCGGCTCTCTAGGTCGAGCGTTACGTTTTCCTGCGCGTCAATGTCTATGCCCAGTCCCGCAAGCGTGTCCTTCAGCACGGGCACCATCCGCTCCTGCGAAAACATCCCGTCGAACGCGTCCGCGCGCATCAGCCGCCCGATGTCGCACTGCGCAAGCTCGCCGAGCCTCAAGCCCAGCGCCGTCCACGCGTACTCGTCGAGCGCCTCGCGGTAAAGGCAGTTGGTCTCGCGGACGAACCCCTGCATCGTGTCGCGCAGCCATCCGAGCTTCAGCCCCGTGAGCTGCTCGGTCAGCGCGGTGTAGTTCTCGTAGCCCAGCTCGCCCGTCAGTGTATATAACTTCTCGAATATCTGCTCGTAAAGCGGGTTGAGTTCGCTATCCAGCGCCGACAGCGCCTTGCCGTCAAGCTCCCGCCGCAGCCGCACGTCTTCCTCGTTCGCGTTGACCACGGGGATGGAGCGGTAGGCTAACTTTTCGCCCTTGTGCTCCACCTTGAGCGCCGCTTCCCTTTTCTCCTTTTCCTCGACGAGGTGCTTGGTTTCGGCGGTGAAGTAGTTGCCGGTGGCGAAGTAGCGCATAAGCTTCAGCTCGCGCTCATCCATCCCGTCCTCGGCGGGCTCCAGCGCCATCACCCCGTCGTAGGTTTCGCGCGAGAAAAGCTCCGGGTACTTGCCGACGATCTCCACGATGCGGAACTCGTCGGACAACCCGGCGAAGTTGTTGTAGTACTCCAGCGCGATTTCCGCGTAGAACTCCTCGGCGCGCTGCATCAGGTGCGCGGTGTCCATGTGCGATTCTCCTCCTGAAAAGGCGTGAAGCGATTATACCAGCCACGCGCCTGCGCGCGACGCTCGGTTTCCGCTTACGCCCCGGGGGCGCGCCGCTGGCGGTTGTAGAGCCACAGCCAGTAGCCGTCCACGATGAGCATTACGGTTCCCGTAATCGCGTACGCCCAGATGGCGGGGACAAGCTCCTGCACCGTGGGCGCGAGCCGTCCGTAGAGGATGAACGCCATAGTGGCGATCCAGAACCACATTATGAGACTGAAGATGGAAACCGCGGGCCCGCGCTCAAGGGCAACCTTGCGCGCCCGCACCGCCACCAGCACGCCCAGGCTCAAAAGCGCGATGACCATCGCGGTGATGAAGTCCGCCGGGAAAATCCCCCACTCGTAGGCCGGCTCCCAGACCGTCACCGTCCCCGCCGACGCCAGTTCGATGTGCTGCACCGCGACGCCGGCGACCATGGCGCTGTATTCGAGAATTATGTGCAGGAATATCGCCGCGCCCAGCAAAAGCCTGGCGAGCGCGAGGATTCTCTCCGCCGCCTGCAGTCTGGGATATCCCCCCGGTTTAGCGTTCATCGTTAACCCCCCGCGCCGTTTGGCGAAGCCCCGCAATGCCTGCGCGCCTCCGCGCCCCCATTATACACACCGCGCCCGCCGCGCTACCCCAATCGCTTCTGGAAGCGCGTGGCGGCGAGGATGACCATTCCGACGGCGAACACGGTGAGCACGGCGATCTCCGGCAGCAGCGCGACCGGGCCCGCGCCGCGTATCACCAGCCCCCGCACGATGTTTAGCGCATACGTCATCGGCAGCAAATACGTGAACGGGTAGATGACCGCGGGCATCGACTCGCGGGGGAACATAAAGCCTGACAGCAGAATCGACGGGATGATGACCAGGATGGACATCAACACCGCCTGCAACTGGTTGCGCGCCGCGGTCGAAATCAACAACCCCAGCGATAGCGACGCCGCGACCCAGAGCAGCAGCAGAACGACGAGCAGCGGCAGGCTTCCGCGCAGCGGCACGGCGAAGACGTACACCATCACCAGCAGCACTCCCGCGCCCTCAAGCACGCCCAGCCCGAACATCGGCACGAGCTTGCCGAGCATCAGCCCCATGCGCGAAATCGGCGTGGCGATGAGCTGCTCCAGCGTCCCCTCCGCGCGCTCGCGCACCACCGACAGCGCCGTTAGCAGCACGAGCGGCAGGTGCAGTATCAGCACGAGTATCGCCGGCACGAAAAACACGGTGGAGCGAAGCTGCGGGTTGAACAGGACGCGAGTGCGCGCGTTTATGCCCGCGCTCTGCGCGCCGACGATTCCCGCCTGCGTGATGTAGCGCTGCGAGAGCTCCTGCGACACGCCGGAAACCGTGCTCATCACGTAGTTGGCGGTCGTCGAGTCGCTGCCGTCCACCAGCACCTGCACCGTGCGCGACTGGTCGTCGCCGGCGTCCGGCGCAAATCCCGGCGGGATGAGGAACGCGGCTTTAGCGTCGCCGTCCACGATCGCCTGGTACGCGCCGTCGTATGAGAGCTTCGCCGCGCGCAGGATGAACACGCCGCTGTTGTCGAGCTTGGCTATAAACTCGCGGCTGCTTTCGGTAAGCGCGAGGTCCACGACCACGGCGGTCACGTTTTTCACCTCGGTGGAAATGGCGTAGCCTAAGATGATTAGCTGGATTACCGGTATGAGTATGGCGATGACGATGGTCACGCGGTCGCGCCGGAGCTGCCGCAGCTCCTTTAGCGCCATCGCTCGGAGGCCCCTAAACATCGCGCTTGCTCTCCCCCGTAAGCGCGACGAACACGTCCGAAAGCGTCGGGCGCGCCGGTTTCACCGACACTTCCGCGCCCAGCATATCGCTAAAACTCCGCGCAAGCTCCCCGTCGCTAAGCGCCGACTTCACCTGCAGGTGCACGTTGTTGCCGAACACCGTCCCGTCGAGCACTCCCGGCTGCGCCAGGATGTTGTGCAGCTGGCGCGCCGCGCCGGGGTACAAAAACTCCACCCATCGCGTGCCTTCGGGCGTCACCGCGGGCAGCGCCACCAGCTCCTCGGTCGTGCCAAGCGCGAGCACCTTCGCGAAGTAGATGTAGCCCAGCCGGTTGCAGCGCTCCGCCTCATCCATGTAGTGCGTGGTGATAAAAAGCGTCTTGCCCTCGCCGGCGAGCTCCAGCAGTATTTCCCACATCTCCGCGCGCGAGACCGGGTCTATGCCCGACGTCGGCTCGTCCAAGAAAACCACCGGCGGGTCGTGCAGTATCGCGCAGGCAAGCGACAGGCGCTGCTTCCAGCCGCCCGAAAGCGTCCCCGCGAGCTGGCGCTGGAACTGCGCCAGGCTCAGGCGTTCCATGACTTCGGCGATGCGCGCGCGCAGCGGTCCGCCGAACACGCCGTAAAGGCTGCCGTAAAGCTGCATATTCTCGCGCACCGTGAGGTCCGGATAGAGAGAGAACCGCTGCGGCATATAGCCGATGCGCCGCTTCACCTCGTCGGGCTCGCGGGCGCAGTCGTATCCCAGCACGCTCGCCGAACCGCCCGTCGGCGCGAGCATCCCGCACAGCACGCGAATCAGCGTGGACTTGCCGCTGCCGTTGGGGCCTAAGAATCCGAATATATCGCCCGAGGAAACATTAAACGTGACGTCTTTCAATGCGGTGATGGGCCCGAATATCTTGGTGACTTCGCTTATGGAAATTGTCGTCCCGTCGCTCATGGCGCAACGAGAACGCTTCCCGTCATTCCCGCGCGCAGCTCAACCGGCGGCGCAAGGGGCTTAAGCTTCACCCGGTACACCTGGCTTACCCGCTCCTCCGGCGTGGATATGTTACGCGGCGTAAACTCCGCCTGCCGGCTTATGAAGTAGACCTCGGCTTCGAACGGCTGGCTACGGTAAGCGTCCAGCGCCACGCGCACCGTCGTGCCGATGCTGACGCCGCCAAGCTTGGATTCCGGCACGAACGTGTCGATCCACACGTCCTGCGTGCTTACGAACGACACGAGCGCCTGCCCCGGCGCCGCCGTCTCGCCGGGATCCAGCAGGTGCTCCTCGACGACCCCGTCGGTTGGCGCAACGACGGCAAGATCCGCGATGTCCAAGTCGAGAGCCGCGATTTGCGCGTCGGCCTGCCGCGCCGCCGCTTCCGCGGCGGCCAGGCGGTTAGCCGTCGCGCCCACCACAAGCTGGTCGAGTACGGCCTTTCGTGCCGCCACCGCTTCCGCCGCGGCGTCAATCTCTTCCGGCCGTAAGCCGCGCGTCAGCTTATCGAGCTGCGACTGCGCCGCGGCAACCTGCGAGCGCAGCGAGTCCCGCTGGGCTATCGCCGCGTCGAGCGCGCTTGCGGCGACCACGCCTTCGTCGAACAGGTTCTGCGTTCTCTTGGCGTTCTTTTCGGCTGCGTCCAGCCCTGCCAGCAGCGCGTCACGGCTGGACGCCGCGGCCTTTATGTCCTCGTCGCGGAATCCCGCGAGCGCGAGCTTATGCTGCGCTTCGGCGGCGCCAAGCTCCGCGCGCGCCCGCCTTAGCTCCTCAGGCGTCGCGCCGTCCTTGATGTCTTCGTAATTCGCCCACGCGGCTTCCGCGCCCGCGACCAGCACCTTGCGCCGCGCCAGCAGCACGGAGGCGTCAAGCCCCGCGAGTATCGCGCCTTTAGGCGCTTCTTCGCCTTCCAGCACCAGATGGTCCACCACCTTGCCGCCGACGCGGCTGCCCAGCCGGTACTGGCGCGCGCGGACAATGCCCGAAAGCTCGGCCGGCTGCGGCCCGCAGGAGTATGCGCAAAGCGCGATTGCGGCCAGCAGTGTGCAGCGAAAGTAGAGCCGTCTCCCCATGTCCGTTACGTTCGTTCCCTGCGCGGATTATAGCAGAGCTTTAGCGCTTGCGGGGTAGGGGCGGGTAACGCCCCCCTGCGCGGAGAAGGCGGGTTTCGCGGCGGTGCAGAGGCGTTACAATAACCTCATTCCCGCACTGCTGGCTAGCGGACGAACCGCTTCCCCGCGCAGGATGGGGATTGATTCAGTTCCGGTGAGAGCAAGCCTGAAGCGTTGGCGGGGTTGGGGCCCGGCATCCACAATACCGGCCTTGGCGCGCGCGCCTTGGCCGTTATAGTGCCAACCGCTGCAATTGTCCTGGAAGACATCCTGACTCCTTCCCGGAACCTTACCCTAAAGTATACCGCCAGATTCACGAGTCTGCAGCGGAGCGTCCATTATCTTGTAGGGGCTTGCCAGCCTGAGGCTGGTTTTTGCGCCTCAGGCGCATTTATCCGCCTATGGCAGACGAGTTCACGAATCGCCCTCTTCTGTAGGGCAGTCATTTATGGCCACCGCGATTAAACCCGGAGTGGCGGTCTCCAGGCCGCCACACCTTAATCGCGCGGCCTGGAGACTTGTCCGCCCCGCCGAAGGTGTAGGCGGATTCATCCGCCTTTGGAG
>Ga0180434_10000179_pt1 | contig 97475 bp, 118 predicted proteins | sample SS_ome_7_FD_132453 | JGI IMG/M metagenome (GOLD analysis project Ga0180434, IMG submission 132453) | Hypersaline lake sediment archaeal communities from the Salton Sea, California, USA - SS_1_D_2 metaG | ecosystem: Environmental > Aquatic > Non-marine Saline and Alkaline > Hypersaline >... | reverse complement strand
CCCCGACGCCTTCGCATATCCACTGACGCCGTGACGAGCACCCCACGATCAGGCATGTCAATTGTCTTGGCAATGCGCACCAGATCCTCGGCCAGACATATGCGGCAAACCGGAGGTTTCATCACTAATGCCCCAAAGCACAAGGGTCCTCGTGCTTTATCCCGATCTATGTGTAGCTCTCGCGTCCCGTTGGCCTGCCAAAGCACATCGCCCTCTTGCGGGTCTGTCCGTGGATCACGTCGCATTGATTTCCCCTTGTTAACCAATCCAGTCATTTTTCTAGTCCGCTATGCCCTATCAATTCTTCAATTGTCGCCGTCAAAGGCTTGGGCTGTCCTTTTCTTTTACGCATTATCGACTTTTGCTCTAAGGCGGCTAATCGTAGAAACTTAAAAAACTCATGCGGATCATCATAGGTTTCGAAAGTTTTCATTAACAGAACATCTTGAATTTTTCTCTCCTGAACAGACAGCCTCTTCTTCTGCTTTTCTCTCAACACCTGAAGAACCCTCATGATGGACGTAGCTGACATGGAAACCCCTATTGTTTTCCTGGAAGCGTTGTTACAGGGACCCGTGGACTAGAAACCTCAAGCCGAATATTCGCAAAGAATCTCAGATTATTATTCTCCACCTTCAGATGTTCCATCTTCTTCGCCATCATCTGTATCTTCAGATTCAGATTCTTTATCTCCTGATTCTGATCCTCTAACCGATTCTGAAGTATCTGTTCCCGTGTCATCTGTAGTCACCCTATCTTTAGAAAGATGTTCCCATATCAAACTTCTTACCGTTTTTCTTAGGACCCTACGTCCATCGCCATACCTAAACAGGCTATCTATTTCGGTCTGCAACACATCTTTTAATGTGCGTGCTACCGAATCAGAAATGACCAAGGAAATATTATCAGGAGTAATTACCTTTTCAATCGCTACATGAATATCCTCATCCATCTGCATAATATACTCAGTCAAAGCCGTTTGAACAGAGTGTTTCATTCCCTCAATTTCTAATCTAACTATCGGAATATTCATTCTTATACTCTCCTTTCTGCCCTTGCACTTCTACACCGGTCTACACCTCACCCCGCGATCCCGCAGCACTTCTTGGACCTACTTCGCCTCTGCAGTGTCTTACTGAACTATGTCCTGCCTTTGCTTTGCATTGCCGCACCTAGCGCGACCTTTCCTTCACTTAACCGTCCCTTTCTATGCCTCTGCACAGTCTTAGCGTCTCGAGTCTACGCAATTCCATCGCATTTCGTATCCTCACATCTCTTTGCCTTTGCTGAATCATGCTTCGCAGCACAGTACCTTAGTGATGCCGTTCCAAACGCTGCCTACGCTTTCCGGTTCATTTCCATGCCTTTGCATTTCAACACGCCTCAAGTCCAGGAATTTCATTGCCTTCGCATGTCAGCACACCGCTTCTCCATCGCCGCTCAAAACCAGATTCTACCTTGCCTTTGCTTACGACACGAGTCAATTCCGTACTGTTCTGGTGCTCAACTCTTCAGTGCCTTTGCAGTTCCAATCCAAACAGCTCCACTCTACGCCTGGGCCTTACGTCATAGTACCTTGCTTTGCCTACGCTTCACTGATGCTTATCTCATCTATGCTTTGCTAAAGCCGAACTAATCTCCGCGACACACAACCATTTCAACGCGACACACAACCATTTCAACGCAAAACCCAACTTCTCAAAACCTTACCGGAGCATAACGTAGCTTCACTCCCCTTCGCCTTGACTATGCCTTTGCAATGACCAGCACCACGGCCCCATGCCTTTGCTTTGCCCTGCTAGAGTTCGTCCATCTTCTCTTGAAGTTCTTCAACGGTCATTTCCTTCAAACCATCGTCCTTCTTTGCCTGAATAAGTTCTGCGATCTTCTCTTTCTGAAGTTTCACAATAGCTCGATTTTCTCTCTCATCGGCTTCCTGCAATTTGGTCTCGACGACATGTTTCACAAGATTGATACGTAGATCAAGATTGGTTCCCGCAAGCCTCTTCGACTTCAAAAGACTTTCGGTGCTTGTTTCCTTCTGCTCAGTTCTCAGCAGTCCATACATATCATCCAGGTCTTCGACGGAGAGATCCCACAGATCTTCTACTGATATTGACCCGTGATAATTAAACCGCAATTTCTTTCTCGATGCTTTTTCGAACATTGTTTTCTCCTTAAAAATTTACCTTGAGCATTCGCTCAAAAGTACCTGTTACTTTCACTACTAGTTGTGCTCTCTTCGTCATTGAAAAACCAAGTCCAGATAACTGATTGCTTGAATCGTCTACCCGCATCTTGGCCCCTAAAGCCTCGAATACTCTCTTATGTTCCATCAAATTTTGATTCAAGAACTCATTAAAAAAGCCGTTTGGGCTCTCTGGATTCTCGCATTTATCGAGGAAAAAAAAGAGGTGTCGGTGACCAATCTCGTCTTGTTTATCCCAATAATTGGGCGAGAACGACGCCACCGTTACGGGATGAAACTTGTTTGAAGAAAGGCCCCAAATCTCCTTAGAAGAATGCTGAGACTTCAAAAGCCCTTTGAGCGTAAATGCTTTCCCATCAAAATGCACTTCAGCTACGTTCACCTTCTGACCTTGCCTCAAAGGCCTTGGATACTCGAACGAATAAATATTGCCATCGAACTCAATTTCCGCAGAAAAACCGGCCCTACCTCCTCGTGAAGCATAGTTATGTACCAAGAAAACATACCTTCCTTGTTCCATTCTACGTAGACTCGGCCACGTAATATTTTCCACAGCAACTTCTTTATGTGGGTGTGTTATGTCGACATCCAAATGTCCACCCGTATTCTGATTCCGCATATTACTAAAATAGATAAGATTCCCTCTTGGCTCATAGCAATGCGCATCCAAATCGTCTGGCGTATCGGCGTCGTCATTCCACTGAATAGAGAACCTAAGAACTCCGTCGGTCTTACCTCCGGCAGACTTCACGCGCTCTTTCATGCTATCCGTGATATTGCCCGAATAAGCCCAAGAAAAATTATTATTCCATTTGAACATCGTCTTGCTGCCGATGTCTTTTGGAGCAATCAAAGAAACCATATTTTTCTCGTGCTTGTTTTCTAAAAGGGCTGAGATGCTTGTAGCCTTTGGCAACACTTGTTCGACGAAAGTCCGAATATCTATCTCTTCTACTTTGGATAGATTCTTCGGTCCATCTGGCATCTCCGCTGCCATCTCCTCAAAGACATCGCCCGTCATAATCTTAGTCGCGCTGCGATTGGCGAAAAGGGTATTCGGCACTGTAATGTCTTCGAGTACTGCGAACCGTCTTCCCAAAGAAGCCTCAAAACCCAACTCTTTGACAGTCTTTTGAGCTGACTGAATCATCATCTTGGTGAAGATAGCCTTTGGCCGTTTGTAATTTGTAGGCGCTACAATGGCCTCATAACGACTAACGGCCGCATCAAGGTCTGTTCCTTCCGAAAGGTCCGTTAACAAAACTCCGATAGAATGATTTCGAATCTTGCCAATAATCGGCCCTACTCGAACTGAAGTTTCCCAACAATAAAGTTCTGAAATACTCCGACTGTCTATACTCGAATACTCCTCCTGAAGCTTTTTAAACTGCTTCAAAACAGACTGCCACTCTTCTCCCTTGTACAGAGACTTCTGAGCAATCAGCTCTAAAACGGTCTTCGTCGCCTCGATACTGATTTCTTTAAGCGACCTTTTGAATACGTTACGAACATCCCTCATTTGTCCTTGAACAGTACTGGCCTGGCTTAATCCATATGTCACCAAAGACTTCGGTACGGGGGTATAAAAATGATTCCACTCAAGGACACCCCCGCTGTCCAAAAGCTCTATATTATTCTTTGTCCCGATTGACTTCGTAGTAGGGATGAAGACATCCACAATAGGTCTCGACTTTATGAGGTCTGAAAGAGCATTCACTACGGGCTGATACTCATCACTCTTCGTATCGAAATCCCAGATAGTAATCACTTCCCTGTTTTTAATGGCAACGACTCTTCCTAAATCCCGAATAAAATGCCGACAGCAACTGCAATCATGCTCGCGACGTTTTCTAAAAATCGGGTTTGTTCCCTCTGGATAACTGTTCAAGTATGTATCCCAAACAGTGTCCTTATCGAGATCCACCATAAACAAATACTGTTGGTCTTTTGCCATCGCCTGAACATGCTTCTGCAACAACGAGTTAAATTCCTTAAATTTCATAACGATTCCTTTGCTTTCTACTCATCGCCATACTATTACTGAGAAATGCCAATCCAGGCTATGCTCTTACCTCGCCTGGCACAACCATGCCTTAGCGTCTTAGGACAATTCCTCCCAAACAAACCGCCCTTTTCCTGAATTCCGCCACTGGCCTATGCCGGACCATTCTCCGTATTCCAACGCGTCTCTAATACACTCCTCAAACTTTGGGTGCCTCCAGTAGATAGTACACTCCAACTCCGTGCCCTTCGGTACTTCTTCGCTGGTCGCCAAAGCAACCCGTTCCCCTTTCATCGTCTCAGCTCTGAGGGGCCTTGTGCACGTCGTTACCGTAGAGCCTTCGGGCATCCTCAAAGGAATCTTTCGTGGGAATACGAAGATATACTTATCGATGTACCGCTTGTAGGTATACTTCGACAGTTTGACTGAAGGCTTTTCTTGAAGGACTATTGGATCAAAATCCACCATCGCACCGATTGTCTCTTTAAGGTAGCCCTTAATCTGATAATCAAATAAGAAAGGATCTCCTGCGGGGTCGCGGCTAAAGACCGTCATCGACTTATCCATCAGTTCTTCGCTTGGCAGACTGGCCAGCTCCTCTTTCATCTTGGCCTTGTCTGCGCTCTTAGATGCAATATACTCCTCATGCAATTCTGGGTTCGCACTAGCAGTCCCCAACAGACCTTCAGTGAAAGTCATCTTGACAGTCAGCGTTGCTTTTTTCTTCTCTTTTTTCTTCGTTTCTTTTTTCTTCGTTTCTTTTGCCATTGTTTTGTTCCTCTTCATTTGTAACTCATAGGTTAAAGACTAAAATTTTGTCAGTACTTCTCCTTTTAGTTTAGAAAAAATAAACATTGCGAAATTCGCTACATCGAGGCACTCCATACGAACACGCTCAGGAAGACAATCGTTAAAAGCATCCTGAAGTTCTCCTACTTCCCCTTCTAGCCGATGAAATAACCAAGCTACCGAAGCATCTCTCCAACTATCCCCACGATCTTCATCGTGAACCCGAAGAACAGATTCTTGAGCATCGGCAAACTCTCTCAACTCTTCCCGAAGCTTTGAAGGCTGCGCAATTATCTCTTTGAGGTCTAGATTCTCCTGTTCCAACACTGCGTTCGTGCGGTTTATCGCCCCTATTGTTACTTCTTGTTCTTCTACTTTCTCTTTCACTTCCCCATATTCACTTCTCAATTTTATCAAGTCTACCTTTAGTTCTGCGATTATTTCAGCGGCATCTTTCTTTTTTACCAAAACACGCTCCTCCATTCATTACTCCTATTCCCCTAAAAGGGCTTTTTTATTCGTTCTTTCATGAAATCAAAAGTCTTCAACATCTCACTCCATTGTTTCGTTTTGTAATTCTTTTTTGATTTTTTGGTTCTGGCTCGCTGGTGGCTCAGAGTAAGACTGTTTTTATCGGCCAAATATTTGTGCAATCGCTCACCCATCTCATCGGTCTCTAATACATTCACAAATACTAGAGCAGTCATCGCGTCATACATCTCAAATAAAGTTTCTTGATACTGTTCGAGATGATACTTAATTCTCTCGTAATCCCCTTGATATTTCGTATCCATCGAAGACTTCTGTAATCGAGCGAATACCTCATTCGCCATATCTTCCCCTGAGTAATTTCGAACGTACTGCCCGCTTTCTTTTAAGTACCGCTCAGTAGCCTGCTGATACCTCAAAGCCCTCTGATGCTCAGAACTTTCTTCAAGAAAACGAGTCGTCGCAACCTCCTTATATTTTTCGTTAGCCTTTCCCATCGACCGAGCAAGACTTGCTAAAAAGGTGTTGTCAAGTGACGGCTCGACTTTTCTGCTTGCATGTCTCTTCGTAGTCAACTGGTCATCTCCACGAGGACAGAGCCAACCATCTCCCTCCGGCAATTCTTCTTCTTTGATGACTCCTGCTGGCGCGACAAACCAAAATTCATGAAAGTACTTCCGAACCCACGAATTCTTGAGGGGCTTATCTAACTCATTCAAAAAATCTGCCCGAGATACTTTTACCTCGAAAGCTCGTCGTGTAAGTCCGTCAGAAGGCCACAACCCTAACACCGCAGCATCCACCCAACTAGTACATCGAAACCCGGTCCCGTTAGCCACTTGCTCAAAAAAGCATACTTTTGGGTGTCTTCATATCGAAGCCGCAATCGCCGTATCAATTCTTTAGAAGTATATTTCTTAACAAGCTTCATCTACTTCAGCCTTATTAAATCGTCAGGGCTAGTTGCTTGTGCAGTATAGGGCTCATCCCCCGTAATCATGACACAATCCAACCGTTAAACCTCTGGGTTTTCGTCTTCTTTCTCTTCCGAAATGAATTCATCGAGAAGCTTCTCCTCAAATGAATGCTTTTTCTGAATGTATAACAGCTGCTCTTTGGTTGGCTTATAAGCGTCAACAAGAAAACGTAAAGCTATGGAGGTACTACCCTCAGCTAGCTCAAGGTACTCTTCATATAATGAGGAGTACCGTTCCTTTCTACTTTGTGCAGAAATCGCATCATGTATTCTAGCGTCTACCCTTTTCCGTACCTCGGAAGCCTCAGCCATCTGAGACTTATATGCCGAAGTCAGCTTATCATTTTCTTTTTTGATCTTTTTGTTATCGATCAATACCTGCGAGTAATTTAAATAGTCTTCTTTGGAATAGAGCTTCTTTTGCCGAATGACCAACTCCTCCGCATCGGAAGAAAGCTCTACACGATACTTTATGTCATACCCAACACTGTAGTCATAATCCTGCTTGTACAGAGTTACTCGGTCTAAAACATTCAGTACTTCCTGAAGATCCTCCATCGTCGCAAACCCGTAGTTATCAAAAAGATTACATGAATACATGTCCAACTCAGGTTCTGGAATAGAAATCTCCTCGGCAAAAGTCACGGGCTCTGGAAATTGAACGCCCTCTTTCGCCATCGTAAGCTTAACCTGAGTTTCGATTTCCTCATCACTGAGATTCACAATCTCTTCATCGGACATATCAAAAATAGACTTCATCTTTTCCTCCTAAGATGCCTTATTTATTATCCAGCCGCCGTCAGTATCTTTGACAACAGCACTTGGAGAAATACCAAGCGCTTTCGCCGCAGATAAAGCCCGTTTTTTCGAAGTGAATGCTTCCGCTCCCGCAGCCTCAGATGCATCTGCTACAGTCTTTTTTCCTGACTTCTTTTTGGTCTTAAATTTAGCGTCACCCTTCTTTTTGCTCTTCGAATCTTCCTTCGAAGGTTCCTTTGATTTAGTCTTATGACTACCTAACGGTGGCAACCCTTTTTCGGCTCTGATTTTATTTCGATATTCCCGTGTCCAAGATCTGTCTTCAGTAACTTCTCGGGGTAACGCTCCCTCATCTGGGCTTTGAACTCGAACAAATTTTATATCTTTCCCCTCGAGAACCCAAATTTCTTTGAACCTGTCTTTCTTCTCGACATACTTCGTAGTCACAGACTTTGCGAGTCCTTGAGCAACACTGATACTTGAAGTCCACCGATAGACAAAGGGCTCTCCAGTCAATCGAAGTCCAACCACCACTGCTTGAGGCTCTCGTCCCTCTCGAAACCGCTTCTGAATTTTGATGTTCCCAGGCAAAGTAACCTCGAATACCTTAAAGGGTGCTTCTTTATCTACAGTTCCCTTCCCCTTGCGACTAGACTTAGTCTTGATTTCTTCTTTCGTGGTTACTGCCGTGTCTGCTTTTTTGTCTACTTTTTTGGCTACCATGACTTCTCCTTTTGAAAAAATTCGGCTTTTCAGCCGGTTTCTCTGCCTTCCATCTATTGGGTATGTGTTAAGAATAGCATAATGAAAAGTTTTGTCAAGAGGCAAGCTTTTGAATACTAAAATGAAATCTTCGTGTTACACTCGACGCATGGAACACAGAAAATATAAAACTCCCCACAACTATACCGTATATCTGGACCTAGAAGAATCATACAAAATGGTCGCCAGAGTTCTTGGCACTTACGAAACATTTAAGTTCAAACTACTGAGCAACCTCCTTCTAGAGAATATGACCTTTCTTGATGTTGGTTCTTGTAAAGGAGACTTTGCTCTCTTCGCAGCAACCCTTATCAACAAAGGCCGAATATACGCCTTCGAGCCAGAACCTACTAATTTCAAATGGATTGTAAGATCCATCCAAGAAAATCAATTCGCAAACATCACTGCCATTAATGCAGCCTTAAGCGACTCCACCTCCACCGCGATACTACATTTAGGAAAAGAAAGCGGCTGGCATACGTTAAACGAAGAACAACTCCAACCAACTCAGACTCAAGATTCATCTCAATGTTTGGTATATACCAAACAGCTCGATAATATGAATCTGAAAAATCTACACCTCATGAAAGTAGATGTAGAAGGTTCAGAACACAGAGTCTTTGAAGGCGCTAAAGAGACTATTGCTGAATACCGACCTATCATTCTTCTGGAGCTTCACGCTCATTTGGGTGCGGACATAGCCTCAATAAATGAAATGTTTTCAAAATTGAATTATACGTTTGCTCTTACTAAGAATCCGACAGTTAAAATAGATGCTCTTCCTACAGATCCAAAATCATTAGACTACGATGTTATTCTATGGCCCTAATTAATCTATCTCATCATCTGCCGCCTGAAGCTCATTGAGCCACATCAGCATTTTCGCCATTGCCCCTATCTCTGCTGTCTCCACTCCAGGCCCGTTGTCATTAAATCTGATGTAGTGCCAATCTCCTACTTCAGCCTTATAAGCGCACAAAATCACTCTTGCTCTGTCCTCGTGTAATCGCTGAGCTAAATCAGGAATACCGGGTAACGTCGAAACTCTCTCATTAGAACTAGACATAAAGAACCTCCGTCTACTTTTCTCGTTGTTTCCATTCTTCCAACTGCTTCCTCAAATTCGTGCCGATTACTGGTGACTTCGGGGCGGGCTTTCGACGCCGTAAAGGCTCTACCCGTTCCCACTCCTCATCTTCTTCCAACTCCCAATCACGTTTCTTCTTTCTCTTTTCCTCCATGGCTGCTCCTTATCCAACACACCGTTCCACCGTCCACACGACGAAAATGATTAAAAGTAAAAGACCAAAGATATCCACTTTAGATGTACTTTCAATCATACCCCAACCCCAAACTGTTCAGCCTCTGAAATTGACAAAGGTCTATTCCACCGAACACTTCCAAACACACGTTGAACAAATTCTTTAATCTCAGCCGCTACCCAAAATCGCCGGCCATCTAAATCCCGAAGTTGTCTTTTCTTCGGAACCTTCTCCTCCAACAAACCTAAATCCTTGGCTTCTTCTTCTTCAATTACAGGCACGATCAACAAGCGCCCATAATCCGTCTTGGCCACATCGATGCCCTCAAGAAGCCCCCCGCATTTATTCGCTCGAGTCTCCCAGTCCTTACGAGCCCAAGTCATATGAAAAATTCGCTGATGTACCAAGACTTTGCTAGTTTCTATCTTGTCAGGAAGCATTTTCTTCAAAGCCTTCTCAGACTTTCGCATACGCTCTCGCTTCCTTTTGGCAAGTATCTTCATTTCTAACTTATACTCAAGCTCTGCTTTTTCTAATGCCTCCTGTTCCTCTGACGATCTCACTACAGTGTACTTAGGTGCAGAAAAAAATGAAGACCCCAATCCTTCACCCATCAGGTATGGCCGCTTTTCTTTACCAATTACAGCCAAAGTATCTGCGTTCCAATTTGTAGAGTGATCGACTGGAACAGTAAACATAGAAGTCCCCATCTCTATCTTAGGTCCCATACGCTCACTCATCATCCTCTGATACAATTCCAACTGTTGTTTTGTTGGCTTCCGAATCTTAGGTTTTTTGACCATCATGACGTACCTCTCCTATTGTTTTTGTGTTCCTCTTTTCGTTCGATTGAATATATGATCAATTATAGTAGAGTAAACAGTTTTGTCAAGAAAACAACAAAAAAGAATGATATATAGTCTTTAATGGGGTGGCTAAAGTCTATCTGGCTTCTTCAATTTCTTTAGACGAAAGCTTATTCAACTCTAAACGAGCACGTCTGCTGGGCCTCATACCTCCTCCTTCCGTCCCACTTATATCTAAGGTCATGCGGTCTCCTTTACTATTAACATACCTGGTAGTACTCCCCCAAGCGCTTGACCCCATACCTCCGTGCGGCTCTCTTTCCATCCGTTTCCAGTCCTTAGACCCTTCCACACCCCGTTTTACTCTATCAAACTGATTTTCTGTCAACTTGCTAGACGTCGCTGTCTTACCATCGGCTGAGATTTCTAACTTTTTTCCTCCGGGTAATAATTTACCTCCCTCAGTCTTTTCTATTGGTTTTCGAGTCTCTGCTTTTTTAGCCACAGTTTTCTTAGCTACAGCTCCTTTATCTGGTTTTTTAGCTACCGCCTTCTTGGCCTCCTCAAATCTTTTCACAGCCTTCTCAGCATCTTTTACCGAAATCGCTTTATCTGCCTTAGTAGCTTTAGGGTTATTCCGAATAGCTATACTAGCCTTCGCTAACCGTTCAGCCTGCTCCTTCCTAGCTTCTACTTCTTTAGCCGTAAATTTCTTCGCAACCGCCTTTTTAACAGCACCACCTCCTCCACCTCCACCGCCTCCGCCGCCACCTGCTTTTGACCCTCTGCCTCCCATGAAATCCTCCTTTGCTAGTTGTAAACCTCTGTACATAATATAAATATAAGGATGCATATCAGTTTTGTCAAGGTTCTGTAACTAAATAATGCATTAATCGAAAACAAATAATTTCAATTGTCGTCTATCTAAAGCTTTTTCAAGCCTCGCTCTCATCTCAAGTACTCCCGTAGGAGCATATCGACACACTGGCACTACGTCATCGAGTCCTAGTTTTTCCCACTGTTCCCCATATACAACCACTAAAGATGGCTGTATTGCCTCCACCATTGCGTAGTATCCCGATTTAAAAAGGTCTTTATCACTATCACTAGGAAGGACACCCATCGTAGAAATAGCCACCGTCGCTCCTTGAGCTACCCCAGAAAAACAAAAATCGTAGGTTCGCCAATCTCCCCAAGTGATCGTAGGAATAACAGAGATACCGTGACTCTCCCAAAAAGCACCCAACCATCTATTTCGATAGGTGTTCCAAATTTGAGCTGCTCTAGGCCACTCAAGATACATAGAGAAATCTGGCGTGAATACTGCCTCGGCCCTTAAAAGTTCTTCGAGGTATTTATCTGGTTTATTCCAAACCGGCTCGAATCGGTAATCATCTGTAAAGAAGTGCCATGCAAGATCTAGTTCTTCGCCTTCTATCTGTGTTCGCCTAGTCCACAACTCCACAAAATTAGGCTCGAGCGCTTCGATACCTTGAACGACGGGAATTCCATACTCATTGTCGCTATAATACTCTTCATCTCTAACAAGATTCAGAACATCAAAATTACCTGGAAGTCTTTTCCACTTAGATGTATCAGGTACTCCCATGAAATCCTCCTAACTTCTAAGAGACTTCAACTTATCCTTAGCCGTCTCCAGCTTCGCCTCAGCCTCCCATGAAATCCTCCTTTGCTATGATGATTCAACGATACCATACTATGCAGCCCATGCAAAATATGAACTCACAGTAGGGTAATAGAGTATAGCAGATAGAAAAGTTTTGTCAATTAGAGAGAAATACGAGACTAGTCTGTCAACAAAGAATGGTCTATTGCGATAAGGTCTCCCGAAATACTATATGCCGGAGTATCAGAAACCAAACGTCGAATTGCTCGATCAACACTGCTTGAGGTTGCCTGTGGAACAGCCAACAGTACCAGAGCTATCAAATCCTTTATCAAAAGCGGAGCATCTTTGCGTTCCTCTTCCTTCATACACTGAACAATCGCTGGACGAATCCTGACCCGAGTTTTTTTCCCGCCTTTTACGAGACCTAAAGAAGTCTCCAGTCCCTTTATTTGCTCGTTCACCTCTTTGAGCGCAGACTCAAGGCTTTCCTCCTTCAGTCGAAGCTGAGATAGCGCCATCTCACCCTGACTTTTCCATTCATCATAGTTAAATCCGGCTTCCTGTTTATTATCCTCTGTCATTTGCCTATCTCCTTTTACTGACATTCAGTCTGTTTTTAGACAACGTAATCGGATGCATTACTCCAACGAATCCTAACAAATCACGTTGCCCGTCTTCTGTGTTTAATGCGTAGTCCATACCGAATATTCGAAAATTCGCTGGGTATTCCTCCTGGTATTCCCGAGCAATCGTATAATAATCATCCCAATACTTCCCAATGGCCTCTTTTTTCGCCAGAGAATAACTCGGAAAACATCGATCCCATTCCTCCTCTTGTCTCCAAAGTTTATTCTGCCAAGACTGAGAATAAAAAGACCAATGATTTCTTCCTTCAGTCTTGTGTAGGTAGCTTTCAACTACTTCTTCCTTGGGTCTCTGTAAACAAACAGCCCGAACATCAAAAGACTTAGAAAATAACTCAAAATAAGGCATTAGATAAAAAGCCACATCACCCGCTATGGGTGTAGTAGTACTCCTCAAAATATGTGCGATTTTTTCGAATTCCCCTGTATCTACAATCCAGGGGAGTCTATACATTTCATGGGTAACCCCATACCCCTCCTGAATATCCAACAATCTCGATAAAGATACCGTTCCGCACCTTCCGGTACCTAAGCCTAAAACTAACTTTTTCATTGAATACTCTACTTATTAGAATCCCCAAGCCATGTGCAAAGCACGGGTCTGAAGTGCTGTAATGGTGTCCGCAGTCCTTCGAGCATAAAGAATGCCGCCGATAGGTAGGTCTGATGTAACATTCGTATAGGCTCCGTTGGTCACTACAACACCGGTCGCAAATACAGTCCATCGGATTCCTGCGGCCTTAAGATCTGCCCGTGATTGTGGCCTGTCAACGTCTTCTACGAGACCATACAACGACACAGTTAACGTCTCGGCCCCTGTACCCAGCAATGCCAACTTCAAAACAGAAGGCGCGTTGATTTCCTCACGTCTCGGTCTTGGAACCAACAAATGGGGCAACAAAATCGTATTCGGAGCAGCCGCTGGATCTACATCGGTCTGTCCCGCCAAAAATTGTCCTGATGCTTGAAACCTCATAACTTACCTCCTATTTCCTTATACCCTAAATCTCCTTGCCGCTCAATCTTCTGATACGTCTGGCTCCACATCAATAATCTTATTAGCTGCCCTCTGAACCTGCGAATTTCCTGATCCTGATTTTCCAACACCTGTAGGAGCAAAGACGCCTGCCAAAATTGAGGACAAAGCCCCTTTACCTCCCTTAGCCCGAATCTCTATTTCCTCTTCAACTCTGGGTGCAAAGATACTCTTAATATCTGCTACCATACCAATAGTCCGCTGAAGCTCCGCAGACAGATTCTTATCGAGCACTCCTCCTTCAAGCTTTTCAAAAAGTACTCCGGTCATAACCCTTCCATACTGAGCCTCCAGTAATATCTGAAGCATTTTCTGTAGGTCTCCTTGAGACTCTAAACGAACATTTATATCATATCCACAAGCTTCCCCTGCTTTCCACCGAGGGCATCGTCCAGTCACGTGGCAAGTATCGCAATGGAGTATCTCATGAGATCTGTCATCTGAATCCGGATCTTCCACTGCCAGTAATCTTCTGGCTTCCGCTCGCTCTATCGAAACTTTTCGATCAATAACCCCTTCAGCATTGAACGCCTTAGACTTTAACGTAAGCGCTCTATCCTTCTCCTCTGGAGTGAGCCAATAGCTTCTAATAGCAGAATATCTCACGTAGTCACCGAGCTGTTTCCAAGCAAGCGCATTCATCATGTCTACTTCGAAACCCTTATCCGCCTCGATGTCACTCCAAATGATACCATTATCCTCAAAACGCTTTTTAAATCTTCGACGCACAGCCTTATTAAGATGATCATAATGCCGAATTCGACCATTCTCAAAAACCATCGTAGACCCAAACTTTGACCCATTTAACCAGGTAGTTGAGTCACAAGAATAATACTGAGATTTGAGCATAGTCTTGGTATCGGTGACCCCGAAACCATGAACTAATATTCCTTTTTCCTTACACACATCAAATACTTGATTCACCCATCCTCGATAACTGGGGGTTGTAAGTACCAAAGAGCCGATTGCAATATAAGGATAATCATCAAACCATCCAAGATCCCCATAGAACTCTAAGGGTTTTCCATGCATCACAGGGACTATAGGCACCCCTTCATCCACCATCTCTTGTTTGATGCTCTCATAATAATCCCATCCCAACTTATTCGGAAGGTCCACTTCAGCACACCCTGCAAAGATAGATCCAATACGTTTTAGCTCAGTATAATACTCGCTGGAATACTCGTTAATATCTACCTGGACGCCTTCTTTTTCGTTCTGGACCATCAACGTATATCCTCCAGAATCCAGAAACACGAAATCAAAACGACCAAAGTCTTCTGCAATCTCCTGGGCAGGTCGATTCTTTAACCACTTTCTCAGGTAGTAATACGAGACGAGAATATGTCGAATCCCGGCTCGATACAAACCATCCCGAACTTTCTTCTGCTCAGCTCCTGCTAAAAGCAGCTTCATTCCATAACATCGATTCTCCTCAGAAAGATCTCTATCCCATCGTTTCAAATGAGCTTCGAGCTTCTCTTTACTTAGAGAAAGGGGGTCTTCTATCGGAACAATCGAAGTCTCGTTCTTACTCATTGGTCCTTTCCTTTCTGTAGGTGCCACTCTTTATTGCCGGTATGAGAAAACGTAGTTGTGTCTCCTACTGCAGAAATCCGAATAATCGGTTCTCGAAGACCATATGCTCGAACCTTATAGGGAACTGGCGGAAGAGGAATCTGATTTTTCATTAGGCAAGACAAAAAACCTCGCTTAAACCACTGTCGGTCTAACGTCTCATACATCGGGAACTCTGCGTGCAACGCTACTTCAGCACCCCTCCAAGAGATAGCATATCCCTCAGTCCCAAATCCCCCAATAAACTGGCCATCGCGGTCGAGTTCTCGACTATTAGTGCCCTCTTGATGTCCAGACAAAAGCACTACATCTGCCCCCATAGGTATCATATACCTTAAAACGTCCCATAACCTCCGATTAGCCACAAACTCCGTAGGCTCAGTGTCATCCTCAAGAATGACCGCCCAGGGTATCTGCTCTTGATAAATTTTTCTCCATATCTTTGCGTGACTTAACGTACAACCCAAGTCACAGGGAACTCCTGGCCAGAGGGGGTTCGTACCTCCTATGCTATAAATCGGATGGTCTCCAAGTACACCCAAATCCTTCAACATTGTTACCTTCTCTGGATCCCAAAGAACCCTTCCAGTATCATCCGTTTTTCCCCCCAGCTCCCACTGTCTTCCATCTACTGCCCGAATTCGCTGGAGATTATCTAAAGGAAAAGTCTTGAGCATCGTTTCCCAACGATCTTTTGATCGGTCTAAATTGATCACAAAAACTGGATACATCATCCATTCCTTTTTTCTGAACTGTCGAACTTACGAATAAACCCCAGGAATGCATCGGGGTCTCGTTTGATAGCCTCATGGAGTCGATAAAACATAGAAGATCCCCAATTCCCTCTGTCGACTTGAGATGGATGCTCGTAGTGAAGACATTCCGCATAAGAATCAAAAACCCCTAATCCCATCTTCTTGGTCATATAGGTATCTTCCCTCGGGAGATTCCCAAGCTCAGGTAAACGTGAACAAGAATTCAAAAAACGAGTCTTTCGAATCAATATGCTCTGCGTGCCGGCTATCTCCAATTGAGTAATGACTCTCGTAGAGTATCTAAAATACGGAATAAACCATGGGTACTTTTGAGTCCACTTCAAAACTTCCGGATTATCTGGATCTACCTTCCAATCGATATATCCATCTAGCTCTAAAGCCTTGGGCACTAAAAAACAATGTGGGACCGCCCAGGGATACTCAAGTCCAAGAGACTCTACCAAGATTTCCAAGCACCTGGGGTATAGAACTACATCGTCGTCTATCATCAAAATCAACTCATTCCTGGCTTCTTTCGCCAACAATAGTCGAGCAGCTCCTATCCCCTTCCGCTTGCGATTACGAAGGATCTTTACATCGATACCGCTTACCGAAAGAACATCTAAAGCCTGATTCACGGGATAAGACTCCGAAATCGGACAAGCCGCTTCATCCAAAATAATAATCTCATCGATCATATTATAGGTTTGAAATTCAACTGCGGTGATCACTGCCGGAAGAGTCTCGATTCTACCGATAGTAGGGATTACTACAGATACCTTCTTGTCTTCTTGAATAGATGTCATGACTGCTCTTTTCTCAACTTTAATGACGAAAGAAGACTCCCAACTCTTCGAAGTTGAGCCAGGTATCCTTCACTTCGTTTGGAGTAATCTCCCTCACTCTTTCGAAGTCCGCCGTGACTAGCATTCACGTGCCAAACATCACATCGAATATCAAAAAACAATTTATACCCATGGAATAACTGGAGCTGAATACTCCAAGCTAAATCCGAAAACGTACAAGGATGCCCAACATCACTCCAAGGAGCCCCCAAATTTGGTCGAAGCATAAACGCAAGAGGACTTATAGCATCTGAAGGGTGAATTTGTGGCTGAGAACTATCCACATCAAACTGAGAATTAAATCGTACTAGACGACTAAAAGTCTCGTGTGCATTTCCGTCCAAAGGCTCATGATGCGGAATCAATTCCACCATCCGAGTATCTTCGTCAAACGAATAGTTAATGACCTCTGGTCCAATCCCCTCCCACGCTCGATCCATCCACGGACTGACCGGGCTCAATACTACCGGCTCGGAACCCTGAGTTTCTAAAAAATTGAAAGACTCGATTAGCCACCCCAAGCAATTCGGCTCAACCCAAGTATCGTCATCTAAACAGAGCAATACCTGGGACTGGCATTCCAACATCGCCCGATTGTATGCAGTTGCGGCACTTCTCCCAATCTCTCCCAAATAAATCGAACGCACGCTGAGATCCATAGCTTTTAGGGTATCTGTAAATCGAGTAACAATCGGAACCTCAGTCTGATTCTCTGTTGGACCATTTGAAAGAATAATAATTTCTGAAATATACTTCGCTTGAGGTATCAGAGAACTCAATAGAATTGATAGATACTCCGGCCTATCCCTAGTGGGAATGGCCACTGTTACTCGGTCAATCGGATTCATGCTTCCCTCCAAGAGGAACACGCTTCAATTCCGGATTCCCTTCAAAATATCTCCCAGCTCCTCCATGCAACAACTCAAGCCTTTCCTCTGCCACATAATGCCTGGACCGCTCTCTCCCGCTCTCAATACCGATGTGTGGGTCCCGTGCTCTCTTGATACACTCGTATGCAGGATTCCACAGACACCCCTTACAAGGAGGCCCTTTCTGGATAATATCCAAAAACTTCTTCTGGCCTGTCTCCGTATTAAGCTCGAATACATTCATTCGGTCTTCTTCTCTAAAAGGAATATCAACGCAGTATTTTAGGCTGCCGTCTGCATCTATGGTTAAAAGCCCTTTATCGTTACACATCCAATCCTGCTTACGGAAGTGTTTCGGCCAAACGTTGAACCAGGCTGCATCGTTAGAACACAAGAACCTTCCCGATTTCACCATCTCGTACATTAGAGGAGAAATCTCGTCGAGATCCTCTTGTAGAGGAAGATCCTCTACATTGCCCTGAGCATACTCATATCCGGGACCGCCAATATGCAACGGAGTAAAGATACTATGAATTCCTTCGGAGGTTAGCGCTCGAAGTATATCGGGCAAATACCGAATATTTTTTCGATTCACTGTGACACACGCCACCAAGTCTCGAAGACCATAAATATCCCTGAACAATCTGAGCGCCATCAATCCGTACAACGATTTCTTTCGTCCCGACATATCAAGAGCTGAATTCATATAAGCAAGACCATCAAGAGAGACTGACCAATTTTCCAATCCCGATTCTACGAGCAACCGAGCATAACCCGAATCTTCAACTACCCGAATCGAATTAGAAATGACAGGCAACTTCACTCGATATAACCGGCCTGCCCTCAGCAACTCCGGTAAATCATCCCGCTCAGTAGGCTCCCCTCCGTACACCACCATAGGTGCTCCCGGCCAATTTCGACTAAACAACTGAACTATCTTGACCAATGCTTCAGTTGAAAGCTCTGGAGCCTTCAGAGTGCGGCTATCCCGTATTTTACAATATGAACACTTGAGATTGCACTTCCGAGTGATCATCCATTCCGCTTTTAAAACCTGCATTTTTTCAAAGGACTTATCCCACCGTTTTTCAAATGTTCCTTCTTGGTTATCAACCATCCTTCTTTCCCTTTCTGTGCTTATCGGCATGTGGACATGTAACAAAGTGAGACCGATAACAAGTGCGAAGTTCTACCCGTGATTCCTCTCCTGGAGCTGCAAAGGGGTCTGAACACAAAACATACCGTTTCGTTGGCTCAACATCTAAAGGAACTGCTTTTCCCTTCACTGTTTTAGACCAGATAATAGATGCCCCACAACTCTTGCACTTTGCCATGTTACACCCCCAAAGCAGCCCATATCCGCTGTGTTCGTTTTTCACTATACTCCCCGGCATCTGCCCGAAGACGATACTGTCGAGCCATCTCACTTCTTACGGGGTCTTGCGCATACTTTTCAACAAGCCCGTTTAGAGAAAAAGCAATATATCGACGAATACATGCCGGACAATTCCCGCAAGGCAAACCTTCTGTTCTCTGATAACACGAAGTAGTCATCATCAATTTTTCTGGATTGAATCTCTCAAGATACCACTCAACCATATCAGTCTTATCAGAAATTGCCCAGGGCGTTACTACTTCGATATTAGACTGACCTAGTGTATCTAAAAGATAAGGTAACTGGCGCATAAACTTGTCGGTTCTATCTGGAATACTTTGCTCGTCCCGCTGTACTGAGAGATAAATACGTCCCCCATCTCCATCAAAATTCTTTGCGGCCATTAACACCAAAAACGCATTGCGATTCCAAATATATCCATCCGGTTGCTCAAGCTCACCTAACCCAATCAAACTGCGATCCACCCGAGTCTCAGGTACGGTCCTAGCAACCGCTACCAACTCTGACGTTGCATACCTGTGACCTAGATCAAAATACTGAGGAATGATTTCCCCACGACGTTCGGCATTATGAACACCCTTAACGTATCGATAAGTTATGTAAGAATCCGGGCCTCCACTATACAATACTACCTGTTTTTTCATTGGGGATTAGTTACCTTTCTGTGGAAGGGGTCTTTTCCTCCCTGCTCCCATCTATCCAATCGTCTTTTTACCGTTTTATCTATGTCCGCCGCGACTTCAAGAGCGGTAGCCTCATCTCCTGGAAAAAACGCTTTTGGGTAATTGCGATCATCAATATAGATCTCACCTCGGGGCTTATTCATATAGAGTCTAGAAAAAGGTATGGCGTTTTGGTCTAACCAGGCGATAGTTTTCTCGCGGTCAACCTCCGGCCTAGCTGTATTGATTATGATCGTATGATTTTTCAGAAACAAAAGACTAACCAACAATCTTGAAGACTCTACAACTTCACATTTCTCATAGGCCCATCCCGCCTCGTCAGAATAAATCTCTTCCTTCGTCCCGGTGGCAATAACGCCATCGAGGTCAAAAACTATCGTTCCCATAACTACCCTCTTTGGAGTTTCAAAAGGTCAAAAAATTCGTTCTTTGGAATGGTTCCACGAATGGCACTTGTAATCGTCATATGATTAGGCTTTTTGACTCCCCGCATCGCCATGCACATATGCATTCCTTCTACCACAACGATAACGCCTAAAGGAGCTATCTGGTCAATAATATGGTCCGCTATTTGAGCAGTGAGACGCTCCTGTATCTGCGGCCTCTTCGCAAACCAATCCACTACTCGACCAAATTTCGACAACCCCGCAATACGATCCCTGGGAATATAGCCGATATGTACCTTTCCAAAAAAAGGTACAAGATGATGCTCACAATTTGAAAAATAGGTAAGGTCCAATACTGTAATCATCTGGTCATTATTTCCGCGGTCAAACGTCGTTATCTTGGGTGCGGGTTCTCTGAGACCTGTCGTCATTTCTAGAAACATTCTCGCTACTCGCTCAGGAGTATCTTTCAAGCCCTCTCTGTTTCCATCTTCTCCCAACGCCGGAAGTATTTTAGACACAGCCTCAGAAATAGTAGCTACAGCCTGAGCATCTTGTTCTGTCATCTTGGAACTCCATTTGGCCCAACAAGCGTTGGCTTACCTACGGGCTGAATTACAGAAGCGTCTCTTGCCCTCTTCGATGCAGGGTCCCTCATAGAGGTCATGCACATAGTAGAAGCTCTACGAGCTACCAAAATTGCCTGAGTATCCATTGAAACACTGTAAGTAAGGTCCCGAAGTTCTGGAAGACTCACAGAGTGATCCATGTTCAAGTCGGGTAAATCGGTTACCAGCTCAATTCCGTCTATAGTTTTGACTATCAAAAATGCAGTCACTATCCGGGGCTTCTCAGAAACGACATCCTTGTGGCTATCTTCGGCTGCACCTACTTCCTCACTTGGCCCCTTTGGATCTGGGTCGTGTCCTTCTCTGTATTCTTTTTTCTCGTCCACAATATCTCCTTTATTTTAGTCCCATCGAGGCATGTGCCTGGGGAATCACTCTCCACTCTTCTTGTCGATCACGTAACCATGCCATAGCTAGATGCTTAGCGTCTAAACAATTGTCCGTCCATTTCCAACTGTGGAATCCTTCTCGTGGGAGTATCGGCTGAAGAACCCTTGACCTCAACCGAGGTCCATTGGCCGACATGTATTTCACCACAGACCGAGACTGCATCAAAGGAACTACCACTTTAAGGCAAGTGGCTCTCTCGAGTATTTTATCTGATACTCCGTTTGGACTCTTCGGACTTACTACAACTTCGTCATACAGACCCCAATCAAAATCGTCAGGAACTATCGTTCCGTTAGTCTCGATACACAAGGAAAATCCCAAGGTTTTTATCTCATCTGCGATCTCATTACTGAGCTGCATCAAAGGCTCGCCTCCGGTGAAGACGCATCGCAAAGGAATATGATCCAAAGACTGCGGCCACAGCTTCTCTGCCAAGGCACTTCGTACTCTTCGTGCAATTTGCTTCGCTGTTAGTACCTCGTGAAACTCGTGAGAAGTATCACAAAAAGAACACTTCAAATTACATCCAGAAAACCTAATAAAGACTGCGGGAAACCCGAGAGATTCCCCTTCTCCCTGAATACTAAAGAAGACCTCGTTTATCTTGTAGGTCATCGCTCTTCTCGATATTCCGCCACGCTCGTAGGCGTCTCCCAAATTCGAGCAGTCACAATCTTCGTCTCCTTTGGAGAAAGTGTTGACGCCACATCAAGCGGACCTGACAAATACAAAAGATCTCTAGCTTTACGATACAAAATTTCAGCCATGTTTTCTGCTGTAGGATCTCCTACTGTAAGAAACATATTTGGGATGTCTTCACCAAGTTGGCTAGTCAACAATAACGACACCAAAGGATCTCTATCGTTAAGAATAAGACAATGATCCCATGCCTTATCTATCCAAGAACCGACAACTTCTTTAAGAACTCCAAAATCAATAACCATACCCGAAGCCATCTCACCTACTACAGACGTATTATGCTGTATTACCACTTCAGCCACATATCGATGTCCGTGGATATTTTTGCATTTTCCTGGATGTTCCATCAATCTATGAGCCGCATCGAATTCAAATCGTTTTGAAACCTCGAACGTCATCCCTACACCGTCTCCTTCTGCACGTAGAGCTTTATTGCGGTTCTATGTTGACCATTCACATACTCATCCACAAACCCAGGGATACAATTCAGATTCCATCCGTAAGGCGCTACCATTCCCCGAGCAATACAAATAGCCTTGACCGCCTGATTAACAGCCCCTGCCCCCATTGCTAGGAGCTGCACCCTCTTTCCTTCTTGCATGTTCTTTACAAGTGCTCCTGCTACTTTCGCCGCAGCCGATCCACCCGCCACCCTTAATTCCGTCTTATCAGGATACTCTGTCTCCGTCTCAACTGCGGTTTTCATTCACTCCTCCTGGGTTTTCCAATATGTAATAGCCACAGACAATGCAGACCAACAATGACCAGATACCCCGTAAAGAGGTCCGGGTTGCTTCTTGGTACCGATCACGGGCCTCTTACCCCCTCCGGTAGCTGGAAACATATCTATGATTGCCTGTCTAATCTGTGCGTCCTTTATCCCCTGACGCTTATTCGTCTTGGGATCAATAAACGTTTTGCACCCACATAATACTATCTTCTCATCACCTCTGCCAATAAGCCTCACAGTGGTATGAGATACCCAACACCTTCCCTCAAACCTACCAACCCATCGAAGAGTGTCAAAAGTCGTATTTCCTACCGCATAACCCTGTGGCTGAATATCCTCGATAGCCACAGCTTCCCAAGCACTATCACCCAACCCCTCAATCCCACCAGTCTTAGACCACACGAGGCTTCCACCCAAAGATGCAAATATCTCGTGATTATCTAAGTGCTTTGAATAGAGAACCTTTTGCTTTTCAGTATCCAGAATGACCACTCCGCTCTTAGTCTGCCCAGGGTCTATCCCCAAGATTTTCATGCCCTAAACCGGTCCTTCCCCTCAGAAGTCTGCTCTCCCCACTCCAAACCTCTACGGGTGATTTCTCGGCTGATAGTGGCCCGCTTTTCTTCGTATCCCGCCAACAGAGCCTTCACCATATCTCGTATTCCGCTGGCTTCTAACACGCGGGCCTGTATCTTCTGCAAATCAGGTCTTTGTGCAATAGCCGCCTTCATCTCAGTAACAGTGCCGTAATCACCTTCGCTTTTAAACACTGCCTCACTCATTGAAGTACTGTACTGCTCCTTGTATGCGGCTGCATTCGTATCTGCTTCTGCTAAATGCTGCCTGGCATAAGAAGCCCAACCTGTCCACCAAGACATATGCTCAGCAAGTTCATCTACAGAAAGATCTCCGACATTGGCCGGCCATTCTAGATCCGCCGATCCTCCTGCTGGTTTGTCGGGAACAGGGAGTCCAAGTTTTTCTATCTTTTTTCTAGCCTTTATAACCGTTTGACTGTCTTCCATATTTCACCATGAAACTTTACTGTCAGCATTCCTTCCAAAACGTTCCAACTCACCCCAAGAAAGACTTCCGAAACAATGTGAACCTACATCACACTTCTTTGCCGGAGGCTTCAACATATTTGTACATTCTGCCTCTCGAGGAGGAAGCTCTCGTCGTGTCATCGCCAATTCATACTGAAGAGGTTTCTGCAACTGCTCATCAGCTACATCTTTGTCAAGATCCTGCCAAAACTCTTTTTCTTTAGAATTATTTTTCCCAATATAGAACACTATTAACTTGGTAGGTCTAGGAACATTCACCCCCTTCGGAACGGGAACATGTCCGTCTCGAATAAGCTCTCCATAAATCTGTCCCTGAAGATCTGCATTGTAAACCGGAGCACTAAGATAGCCGAACCCTCTTTCATTTATGGACTTCATCTCCAGTATCGCCCAGATATTATCGATTTTCACGAGCCCGTCAGTGTGTCCCACAATTCGAAGTTTACCCGAAGGAGCAGCCAACTTCCCATGCTTTGACGGCTTATATCCTATCAAGGGTGCTACAATAGGTACTTCTAGATATTCCCAAAGACGACTTCCCAACTCTGGTTTGAATCCCCAAACTATCTCCTGAGTAATAAGGTTCTTCCATTTCCCCCAAAGAATACCCATATCGCCAAAATATTCGTTCTGATAAAGGGCATGAAGTGCTGAACCTAAATCAAATATCCGCTGTCTTCCGGGATCTGGTTCTCCCCATTTACTCGGCATTTGTATCAAACTATGAAGCACTCTCTTTCGAACACATATCCCACAAAAATCTGACGGATGCCATCCAGATGCTCTATAATCGCCTTCTCGCTTTGCAAGAAATAGGTCTAGTGCGGGGATTAATTCTCCGGGTCCGTGAACGCTTCGTATTAAATCCTGTAACGTCATCCATATCTCCTAGTATGTCTTACTGCGATAACTGAACTATTACTTCTTTTTACGCTTGAAATACTCTATCTGTTTTAGTCGCTTCTCTGCCTCTTCTCTGGTTTTATAGACTTTACTTAATTTCTTGGAGCCATCTTCAGAAAATATTACAAAACCACCTTTGGTTGACCTTATCATCTAAAACTCCTTAAAGCTATGCTACCGCAGAAAGCACTCCTCCTGCAACTTTCATTATATCTAATTTACGCTCTTGGTCCTCACTTTGTCCAGCTACCCACGATAAGGCATTACTAAGTCGCCATGCAGTATCCCCTGGGGGTAATAACTCAACTCCCCCAGTGTTATAAATTTCCGTAAGTAACTCCGTTTCTCCTTTATTTAAAGCAGTCGATACCCTCTTAATCGCCACCCGAGGATCTATCTTCTGCTCGTGTGCTTTCCGTATTACCTCACAATACTTGTTCGTCGTATCAGGACTCAATGCCTGGGTTACTACATCCTTGATAGCCGAAGCCGAAGTAGCAGTATCCAAATCGTAAGTCTTTTGGCTAAAAAGCATATTGTCTGAGAGCTTCTTTCCGAGATGGACTTGAGAAAATCCTGTTTCACTGATCATGTAATTAGTGCACCACAATCTCATCATAAAACCCCATATTTTCAACTTGCCCTTTCCATAATCACTGTTTTCCCACATCGCCCCGAAAGCAATGACCTCGTTGTCTGCTGGCTCGAACACGTACGGCAAGAGAGCCTTCATCGCTACCTTGGTATTGTTCCCATATCCCCGAATAGGAACAGCTCCACATTCCTGTGCAGTCGTAGCAAAAGCCTCGAGTAAAGGTCTTGAATCCAACCTTCGATAACTGTCGCTGAGAAACCCTCTGACATTCTCGTGATAACTCCTCACAAGGTACCTCTTGTTCCCCTGATGCTTATAAATCTCGTTTAGATTGTTAGCCAACAGAGGTAGACCCCAGCCTATCCTATCTGGCTCTCGAAGCCACTGAGCGTACTTCCACGCAAGCCCCGTCTTCTTGCCGTCAGTTCTCCCACAAATCTGAGACAACGCATGGTCTTCTAGTGTAAAATCCTTCTCTACAGAAGTACCCATTATTCCTGTACGGTCCTTCTCAGCAAACTGAAACAATAAACCATGAGGAAACCCTGGAGGTCTATCATCCACCATCCCATCAAACCGAAAATCTCTTGCAGCGATAACTCGATCTTCTGGCACCTCAGTCTGTACCTTATTCACAAGCCACTGGGCAGAAGACCGACCTTCATCGATAAGCCCATATAACTTGTTCTTCGCGTGTGCAGCCGCCTCCGAAGCCGCAACCGCATAATCCTTCTCCCCATAATGCGTCAACATTGTTTGAATTCCTTTCTTTTATTGAACTGAAAATACGAACCCGGCAGATTACTCTTCTTCCTCAACAAAGAACTCATCGAGAATGCCTTTAATTAGAGCATAAGTAATCTTGGGACGAATATCCTTTCCCGCCGCATTCTCCAATGCAACTTCTTTCGCCCGTTGCATGATTGCCGAGATAAGGGCTCCGCGCACTATCGGTGCCTCCATATCAAGATACTTGCCCCCCTGGTCTCCTTCAACAAATTCAATGACTTCCCTCTGAGCCTTCTCGTTGATAGTAATATCCTCTTCTACTTGATCCGCACAATCATCGAAGAATCTCGCTACGACTGTCAAATGGTCATCCTCTAAGGGTCTGAAATCTACCTTTTTGACTTCAGCTGTGCGCTCTTTGTCGTATCCTAAACCCGCACAGATAACTGCGCTCGCCTGCTTGATGACCCGAACGTGCTCCACAGTCTGTGCTACGGGTGGCTTATCATCACCTTCCCCATCATCCGGAGCATCCTTCTTAGTACCCGGAACCTTTTTCTGAAGCTTGTCGAGCTCCTGATTAATCATAGCCACCAACCGTTGTCCCGAAAGATCTTCAGCTACGCTGACATACTTTGCCTGCTTTTCAACGGGAAGCCTGTCAATCTCAAAAGCTGAGACCATCGAAATTCTCTCTTCGTGTACAGCATCCCGAACAATCTGCTGCAACTTAAGTAACCTCATCCGTTGTTCCACCCGAGCCTTCTTGACCCCAATAGAAGCACAGATTTCCGGAACGCCCATCTTATGATCTTCTTGCATACGTTGATAGGCATACGCTTCGTCTACAGAGTTCAAATTCTCTCTGTGAACATTTTCTACAACATTATACTCAAGCATCTGCTGCCGAGTAACAGACCTCCGAGGCCGTACCAACACAGGAACCGAAGTCAACCCTGCCAATTTTGCTGCAGCCAACCGCCTAAATCCAGCGTAAATTTCTACCTCTCCTCCTTTGCCTTTGTCCTTACCGAGAATCGGCTCAAGGATACCCTTGACCTTGATAGATTCCGTCAAATCCGTAAGGTCCCCTGGACCCATTTTTCGAGTATTGAAATCGTCATTCACAACACACTTCTCAACTAAAACTTTCTTTACTTCCGGCATAACTCCTCCTATGGTGCCACACACTGTGCAGCTAGTTTGTCTTCTCTTATCCTAAAGAACTGTGGATGTCTTAATTTCCGCTTTTTGGTCAATCCCTTACATTCCACTTCTATTACCGACCCAATTAGTCGTTCTCTATTCGCGTGAAACCATGCCCTCGTTCCTGGCTCCTGGCCATCTTCATAAAGAGGCTTCAATAAACAACCTGGAGAATTCGGAGCTACAGTATCGCCCGCATCGTTGACATAAAAACACTCCCCTTCTGGCATACCCGAACACTTCCCAATCTCTACAAGCGCTCCATCTTTATACGCCCCAAATCGTACTGCACCAAACATCCCCCGAAGCTTTTTGTTTCCCTCCGTAAACCCCATTATCACTACGTCGTAGGTTTCCTCCTTCTTCCACTTAGTCCACCCCTTTCCGTAGATAGCCTGGGGATCTTTCAAAACCAATCCTTCACCTCCCTCTGCAACTATCCGATTAAAAATCCTGGAGTGGTCCGTACCGTATAAAACCTCCTCCTCATGTATAAACTCAGACTTAAGCGAAACCCCTAACCTCGCCACTCGACGATCACCAAGAATCCGGTTTACAAACAAAGATCGTCGCTCAACCCAAGGTAATACCCGAACATCTACATTTCCATAGAAGAGAATATCGAATACTTTGAATACCGCCTTCGGCCCTTTCTCCTGTCGCATAATTGCCTTACCTGGTTTGCATCCCAAAACAGACTGCACGGCCTCAAAGGGCTCTCCAGGAATTACAATCTCCCCATCTAACACTGTATATCCAAGGCCCCTCTTCTGAGCATACTTATCTGCTGGAACGATGATCTGCGGCACCTTCAGACCATTCTCTGCGAACTCCCCAGTCTTTATTGAAATACGTCTAGACGTCAGATACGCCCGAGTAAGATGCTTCCCAAAATGCAGCAAAGCACGATGCCCATCTATCTTACGTTCCGCCACATGCTCTACTGAAGTATCGCAACTCCCATCACACTTTGCTGGCTTCAACTGCAGAATAGTCTTCAGGTCTTCCATGTCTCTCTCCTTTATCTTTGGTATATCTTCTGTTGTTTATAAGATCAATTATATTGTAGCATATGACAAAGTTTTGTCAAAATTTAGAGCATTCCCCTAGCAACTAACTCTGGTCGAACTGTCTCCTTCACATTAGGGTCTCCACTCTCAAATTTGGCTAACAAAACCTTCGTCTCAAGAAAACGCTTCACTAAAGGCTTGGAAATGGGGCCTGTTAACTCCAAAGAACCAAAAGCACCGACAAATAAATCTAACGGGGATTTATTCCAGCCCTGCTCATTGACAACGATACGAAGAACTTCTAGGCATATTACGATCAACTCATCTAGTTCTTTATTTTGGATCTTGCCTTGCGCCAATTCCCTTATCCGTAAGTTCATCTTCTCTGGCGACCACTTTCGTATCTCTCTGAGATCCCCCATTACTCAGATTCCTCGGCCTGCTGTCTGGTATGTTTCTCCGCAAGTCCCTTAGTACCCCCAAGCTCTCGCCATTTCGCCACAGCTTCAGGAGATCCCCAAGCAGTCGAAGGGATCTCATAGTAGCAATAAGCCACAATGTCCTTCATATGAGCAGCATTATGATCGTCAGCACGGACAAACGCTTCTTTTAAATTATTCTCAAGAACAGCGGTAACAAAATCACCACAATGACCACCTGTCACAACATGACGATCAATAGCATCCTTGATTCTAGGGAGTAACGACATTCTCCTTCTCCTTCTTTAGAAAAGCCTTCTTAGCCGCCTTCTGCTTTGCCTCTTTTTCAAGACGCTCTTCTTTTGCGGCTGCCAACAATTCATGTCTTCTTCTGTCGAAACGAATGTTTATCAATCGCATCGCCTTTGCCTTACTCGTATGCTCGAATACTAAATTTCTGCATGAGCGTTTCCGGCATTTGAATTCTACACGATACCTAGGCAGCTGCTTCACTTCACTCCAGCCCCCTTTAGAGGTTTTTCGTTGGAGATTCCTATTCACGTTTCCCTGAGAAACCAACTTCATCTCCCGACCGCACTCCGGGCAATACACCTTCTTCATTAATCTAACCACCCTTTCTCTCCAGCTATCCACTCAGTAACCACAAGATCCCCCTCATCTCCTCGTTTCCAAATTTCCGATTCAGCCTCAATTTGACTTTGAGGAACCCATACAGGCTCATCCAACTCCACTGCATCTACCAAAATCGCAGTACCCTCTCGATTAACCGCAACTACTGTTGCATCTTTCAAAATAAAACTCACGATACCTCCAAGATCTTCTGTATCATTTCAACATCTTTAGTCAGAAGGCGAGGCAATACTACACACATCACCTTTTCATACCGAGATACCTTGACCTGAGATTCCTTTAAGGCCCTAGAAAGACCTCCCAGCTTTCCTGCCGCTTTCGCTATTCGACCATTCAAACCGGAGATCTCCACATCAGTCCCCTCCATTTCCGCCTCCAATCGAGCAACCTCTTTCCGAAGACAATTAACACAATCAAGAGGAACAGACCCATTAACCAATGTTATCGAATTCAGAGGACAACCCTCACATAGCTTCAACTTAGGAAGTACTTTCAAACTTTGTCCCATTATTCAATCCTTTCTCGCCACTAGTTTACTCCTCAAATACCCCTAAAGGGAAACAGACCCATTCCTTGGGTATCGGGTCCGGTATTCCATATGCAGATAGTACCAAAACTGGGTCTTTCCCTGCTCGTGCCGCCTCGTTGCACAGCTTAGTCAATATGTCTATTCCAACGATTATCTTAGACCCCTTGGTTTCCTTACATTCCACCATAAATTCCGAAGTAACCCCGTCTCCTTTTACTGAGACCCAAGGAGTATTACCCGAACCTGGCGTCAGCCTAAAACCTAGAGCCTTTGATAATCGCTTTTCATTGCCCATCGATTTTGCCTTTGCTGAAGGCTCCTCCGCATCCCACATATTTGGCCGCGGCTTGTTTGGAGTATGCTTCTTTGGCTTAAGCATTTCGAAGTTCTCTAGCAAGATCATAAGTTAAATGTCGAAAAAGGTGGTCCCAATATGCATCGTCCATACTTCCATCAGACTCATCTACATACTGAAGAGGTACGCGTACAGAAGCTGCTACCGCCTTCATAGGTAGACCTTTAAATTTACGGTAAATTCTAGCTGTTATTGATACTGTAGATGAATCAAAGTTAAAAGAATCACATAGTCCTACCGGGCGATAAAATCGAAGAGCCACCTCAACATCCGGATACACCTTAAGAATCTCCATCTGCAAATCGACCAACCTTCCATGAAATTCTTTTTTGGATAAGATACTCATGATCCACCCTTCTGCCCCATAACCCGCTGAATCAACGGAGTGTTTAGAATATGAAATACTACGGCCTCTTCGCACAAACACTTCTCACCACCGAATGCAGCGCACCCATCATCACCAAAACAACCCCGTGCTTCCATAAAATCGCGGCACTGTACCAACGCTTCTACGAGCACTCTTTCCAAACACTGCACTTTGCAGCTTAAACACTTATCTGGTTTTTCCCCGGCGTGAGATAAACATCTTGTCATAGTATCCTTCATTGTAAACTCCTCTGCTCAGCTTCTTCCAACATATCGTAATAGACATAAGGATACGCATCGTCACTATACAGAAGAAAATTTATTTCCTGCTCAAGAGCAAACTTCGCCATAGTTCCAACCTGAATCGAACATCTCATACAGGATATTGCTTCTTTAAACGCGTATGCTTGCCTGTTTCTCTCAATAAAACGTATTGTGTTTAAAAGATGTCTATCTCCCATATCGGCTACTCGAACTTCTCTTCCATCCTGTGTTAGCCAAACAGAATCACAAGGAAGACCTGACCCCGCCTTCCTAGGCGAAATTACTTCTGCGTATTCCTTGCGCGCCTGCATAAGAGAATCCGCTGTTGTGCCAGTATGGAACCACGGCTTCTCTTTCGACTTTTCAGTAATTCTTTTGATCAACTCTGCCATGTCTTCTCCTTTGTCTATGCTTTATCTTTTCTTCTAATCCTCCGGCATCTCAAAATACTCTGTATAATTATCTCGAGGTGCTTCAAAATCATTAACCTTACAAAATTTATGTATAAGCTTGGCTGCTACAGATGCATCATGCTTCTCACTGAAGGTGATTGCCTGCTTCCGTGTTGTAAGCCAGGCCATAAATCCGAGTAGTACTTCAGAGGGCTGCAACGTATCGTAATAAAACACTACTGTTTGATCTAAAGTCTTTGCAACATCTATAGAGATAGATGAATACTCTGGAGCCAAAATCTTAGGTGAGATGTCGACACAATCAGTCAACGTCATACTAGTCTTCTTTACAGATTCTTTTTCTTTTTTGATAAGTATCTCAGCGTGCTCAATTATTTCGTCTAACATTTGACCGCTATCCGAAACTCCTCCCATATCGAAATTTACGTGTTCACGGAGTAAAAAATCTTTCCATAAACATGCATTCGAAACAATAGTCGCTTCGGAATACCCTAAATTCTGAAGCTCAATATACTCAGATAGCTCTATAGATTTTCTATCTCGATTCCAAATCACATCTCCTGCACGAAATCTATCTTTCTGTCGATTCGCATACCAAATGATACGCTCAAGATCCTTAATGCCATTTTTCTTCCGCCATCGAGTAGCATACTTCACAATAGACCCATCGATAAAATCAAGACCCCAATCTTCGATCAAATTAATTGGCTGAATAGAAAGAGATTCATCATAGTGTTGATCTTCATTTCCTGGGGATGTCATTCTTCCTCCTTCGGTATCTTCCAATGGCGAGTGCGAGATTTCTCGCCTACATCAAATCCATTTTTCTCGCAAAAAACGTGGGTAAGACGTAAAACTTCTTTATGAGACTTACAATTCCCTAAAATCATCTCTTTTTTTCTTACTGACAACCAATTCGCAAAAATAAACAACACCTCCGCTGGCTGTATAGCCTCGCATAAAGTCACCACATCTTGAGCTAACCTCATCGCTGACTTAGTAGGCAAAGGCCCATGTAAAGTAGAGGTAAGAACATCCGTTGCAAATTTCTTACTCTCTTCCAAATCAAACTTATCAGTCATCTTCTTCTTCCTCTTCGACTTCAACCTCTGTCTCTCCTGCATCCCCGGTATTGACCCAAGCTAACTCTCGAGCTTCGATTTCTTCCATCAAACTGGACAGGAGTTCTGGATTCTCTTTCAAGCATTCTGCCGTTGGTCTCAACCCCTGGAATTTCTCTCCACCAGGAAGCTGATACCAAGACCCTTTCTTCACGATAAGCTTCCAAAAAATAGCTGCTTTCAATACCTGCATATCAAGGTCAGTACTTCCAACTTGATATTGACCAGGCTTCGGTACAAAATACAAAGCAAAACTTCCTCCTGGCGGTGCTGGTGGAGCTGTTTTGTTCTTCTTAACTACGAAATCAACCTGCAAACCGATTGGCCGTTTTGTCACTGGATCTAGAAGGAGGTCGTCTTTCTTGAATCGAACCTCTACGGACTCATAGAAATCCAATCCCTTTCCTCCAGGCGAAGTCATAGTAGGCCGATACCCTCCGATACTCACCCTCATTTGGTTTACCAAAATTATGGTGACGTTTGTCTCTGATAACAGACCGAAGGAATTCATCCCCGAGGTCCACTTCCTCAAAGCCTTGTTCATCAATCGAGCCATCACGCCCATTTGCCATTTCTCACTCGACTCCGCTACCTCGATGGAAGGAGTAAGAGCAGCAACCGAGTCAACAACCATAAGGTCACACTCTCCAGAACGAATAACAGCATCTGCTACATCGATTGCCTGTTCTGCATATTCCGTCTCGATGACGTATAGATCGTCTATAGAGATTCCCCATTTAGCTGCGTAAGGCGGATCAAACGAATGCTCAGCATCAAGCCAAACTACCCGCATAGGCTCATTTCTTCCGCACTCGCAATCCTGCTCAGTAACCTCCCCATAAAAGGAAATAAATTCAAAGGGAGTACCACAATAACGACAATAGCGCTGTGCTGCTGCAGCTGCTCTCATGCATACCGCAGACTTGCAAGTAGAAAATTCTCCTTTGAACATCGTGATTCGACCTCTCGGAATACCTCCTCCTAACTTCATATCCAGATCGAAAATTCCCGTTGGTAGCCGATCAATAACAAGACCTGTAGCCTCACCTGCCGGCAGTATTGTCCCATGTCCATACTTTTTATTGATGGACATCATTGTCTTGTGAAGCGGTGATTTTGCCATTATCGTTTCCGACGAGGAGGACTATTGATCTGCTCTACCTGTGCCTGAATCTCTTTGTGAGCTATCTCCCAGGCTTCTTCAAACGCCTCTGGGATCTCTTCCACGTAACAAGGCAACGTAACTCCGACATCACATCTAGCACTCTCATAGTTACCTAGATTCTTTGTTAGACCATACCCAACTCGTATCCATGCAGGCTCTACTTCAAAAGACCTAACATGAAGATACTTTTCATCTTGAGCATCCTTAGACGGATTCTTTGGATATTCTCTTGAAACCCAAATCTTACCGGCTGCTTCTATCCCCTGCGGCTTTGGGGATTTCTTTGACGTATTCTCTTTTGACTTTGCCATGTGTTCTCCTCAATATTGTTCTGGGTCAATTCCCAATGGATAATCTTCCCAAAGCTTCCTCGCCAACTCTGGGAACACCGTCTTGTTTATTCGGTTTTTCACCATTCTACGACCATTTACCTCGATAGCTTCCTTGAAGATAGCTACCAACTTCTCCACCTGAAACTCCGTATATAATCGATTCCCTGAACGTCCCCCTGAATCTCGATACATCGCCGAAGGTATCGTTCCTCTTCTCTCCCACATTCGAAGAGTTTTTACTCCCCTTCCAAACCGTTTAGCCAAAACACCAATAGTAAACATCTTGACCTTCACTTCCGTATCTCCTAAAGAGATCAAGAAGTAACCCGGTTCCAAGAAATTCCTCCTCGGCTTCGGCCCTCCCTCTCGATACCGCTGTTCAGCCAATCTCTGTTTTCTCTCAAGCGCCCGTTGAATACATTGCTCTCGATATTCAGGATCATCTCGATAGCGATTTCGTCTGTATTCTTTGAGTCTCTCCTGGTTCTTCGTGTAATACGTCCGATTGTATTCAGCCGCTTTGTTCCCCCCACCCTCCGTGTCTACTGAATCTGACATCTAGTTACCCTTCTTAATAGGAAGCCTCTTTACCGCAGAAGGCTTTTTAACCTTCAAAGCATAAGTAGGTTTCCCAACATCAGTTATCCGTGCAATATCCCTCTTAGAGAGAAGACCAGCTTCCACAAGAAATTTGAAAACAGATTCATCTACTTTTGGTACGTATTTGATAAGAGACTCGAACCTCGAATCATCTCCCCATCTCTCAATCAATTTCTCTACTTCCTCCATCACAAAAGAAATTTTGCCAGACCTATGCTCCTTCTTCGCTTCACCATCCCCGATAGGATAAATAAAGGACCCCTTCGCGTCCTTAGAACCTCCCTCTTCCGCAAACTCCATAAGAGCAGTCCGCAACTCCGCCTTCCTCTTTTTGAATAACTCCTTCTCGATACGATCAATAAAAGACCAAGCAGCCAAAACTGCTTCTTCGGTCATTTCTTCTACAGGAGTAGAAAACAAAACTTCCTGGTCTACGACTATTGAAGACTCCTGTAAAACAGAAGCAAGTTCACTCAACTTTCCCATTATTACCTCCTTCTTACACTCAGTTCAGCGGCTATTGATTGAAGACTCCTGTAAAACAGAAGCAAGTTCACTCAACTTTCCCATTATTACCTCCTTCTTACACTCAGTTCAGCGGCTATTGATTGAAGACTCTGCTTAAAAATCGAATGCCTTTTATCTTCTACCTCATCGACTACATCCCCCCCAAATCGATGCCGTAATGCGGCATTAGCGGCTGCTTCCTCACAAAACAGAACAACCAAATCTTTTTTCGTCAGAGTCTCCCACGATACTCGTAAATGTATTCCATCCGTCGTACTTCGAATCTGCGTAAGGGCTGGCCAGTACAAATCTCCATCGAATAAAACCAATTCTTTAAAACCCTCAACACCATTAACCAACAAGTTTTCTAGCTCTAATCGTCTCCAAAGATAAGTAAACCAAGGGATGTCTAGACTGATTAATATATCCTTACCATTAAGTCTCAAATCGACGGATTTTCTAGGGATACGCACATGTGAAACCTTCATATCTTCTCCTTATGCTTAATGACTATTGGGATTACTGTTCCGTCCTCCCTCGTTTCTCGGATAAAAAGGTCTACTTTGTTTCCTTCCTTATCGACAAAAGCCAAGAAAAAATTCTCTTCTACTAAAGTGCATTCAGAGAGTTTTGCTATATTCAACCTCGTTCGAGGCGTCTCGATCAACATGTACTGGCCGGAGGTCTTTTCCATCTGATCGAAAAGCAACCCAATCGTTAGGTCCGTTGTGCAACCTACTTAGCATCTCACTTTCATCAATGATTTTTCCTTCTTTTGGATAGAAGACAATACATACATCTTCCTTCCCGAGATCTTTTGACAAAGGAACTGGAGCCTCATAATACCCACCGCAATTAAAGGCTATCGATTCATCTTCAAACCAGTCCACAAGTTCTTCATCGTCTTCCCCTCCGCTTTTAATCGTCACCTTCTTACAAAATTCTTCATCTATGTAAATCTGATCAAGCGTATCAGGAGCTTCCCCATGGATACATCCGAACTCCGGACCCGTTGCAAACATCGCCCCGTAATCTTCAAAATCCCAATAGTGCACTCCATCCGAAGGAGGAACCTCCTCTTTCGAAGCCTCTACCCATTTGGGATGGCTACAATTAGGAACTGGCCCTGTTTTTTCTTCTCCCGTATAATAATCACTCTCAAAAAAATATTTGCCCAACCAGAAGTCACAGTCTTTACATCGTATCACTCAAAACTCTCCTACAACTTCACATCCTAAAGCGCGATATTGTTTTACCCGTCCAAACGCCTGACCTCTCAACCGCTCAACATCTGAATCAACAAAATCAACTGTAACGGGAACAGCCTTACCTTCAAGCTCTCTCAATATTCGACCTACGGTCTGCGTAACTCCATATTGAGGGGTAGCCATAAACAAAGCATCCAACGCCTCAATATCTAATCCTTCTTTGGCCATCTGATAGGTATTACCAGTAATAAAAATAGAACCTCTACTCCGAGCAATCCAAGTGTCATTCTTCGTCTTCGGACACCATACCTTCCCTCTATACTTAACTGGAGCTACATGAAACTCTCTATCCGTAAGACCAACAAATTTCTTCTTAGTTAAGAAGACTCTACCTATTCTTTCATCCTTACCTACATAAGGTGAATAGCCACACCGAAGAGCTAAAATAGTAAACCAATCGACCGTAGAAACTTTTCTCTGCGTAAAAACAACTGTGTTTTTGTAGTAACTCCCATCACCATCAACCAAACCAACAAATAAAGCGTCTACTTCCCTTTGAGGCAACCCTATTAAAAAAGAATTTAAATCTTTATCTGGAGACCAATTCAAAAAAGTAGCTCTAGAAAGAGCTGCTCCGAAATGCCAACTGATTTGTCCTGGACGATACTCTCTTCGAGAATACGCCCAACCAGCTATTCCGAGTAAATAGTCTATCCGCTCAGCAGTCTTCCCCTCGTTTTGGTATAAAATCACACCATCATCCCGCGTACATGTACCTTCAGCGATAAACCATCCCACCAACTCTGCCTGCGAAACTCCTATACTCTCCCCATGTTCTGGATAATCAACAGGAGCAAACACTCTAACTTTGTCTCCAGTCTGTAAAAAACACGCCTTTTCAAGAAATTCTTTACCTCCTCTATAAACTACATTCTTATGACCCCAAGTCATCCTAACATTTAATCTTTTCCTATCTATTTCAGCGAGATAGCCATCAAAATCATAAACCTTAATATCTACTAGAGGGACATACTCAATAACCTCTCTCTCTATACTATAGGATGCTACCCACTCCCCGATACTCAACTGAGAATAATGCTTCCACCCAGTTAGAGTTAAACACAAAGCATCTTCTTCCAAACAGCACATGATAAGCGGCTTCAACTGTACCTCGTCTAAATCTTTCTTCTTGCGACCCCCTACAAAAAATCCAATATGCTTTTCATCTACGCCTCTACTCTGAAGCTTCTTACTAAGCTCCTCAAGCTGCGCCCGTCTTTCTGAAATCACTAAAGTTATTCGATTGCTCTCGAAAGCCTTGAGAATATTCCGAGCAATCACCTCATTCCTGCCATCGTGGTTTGCTAAAATAGATACTAGCTTGGCCCTCTTCATATTATCGTCCAACCACTTATGATTCCATGCCGATTCTGGAATTCCTGTAGTCAGTTTCACCATGAATACTTTATTCTCGATAGGATCTGCATCGATACAAGTCGCGGTATATCCGACATGTTCTTGCACGAGTCCCCACAGCCCATCATACCTCTCCGCGGTGGCTGTTAACCCGAGTCGATACCGAGCGGGGAACTGCTGAAATACCTGGTGCCAAATTTCAGCCCCGTATCTGTGACATTCGTCTGCGATTAACAATCCAAAAGAATCAAAAAATTCTTTGGGATACTCCCGCTTTGGATTAGTAAGACTCTGAGTACTCGCAATGACGAAATCAAAATCTTGACCTGTATCACATTGATCCCGCTTCAACCGACCTACAGTATGAATTCCAGAAAGCATTTTTATAGCTGCTTCCCATTGGTCTGCCAAAAACTCCTTATGCACTAAAATACATGTCGACTTGTTTAGTCTGAGTGCACTTTCAGTGGCCATAACGGTCTTTCCTTTTCCACAACCTGCAATAAGAACTCCTCCCCTATGCCGAGACAGGTACTGACATGTCGCCGCAACAGCTTCTTCTTGATATTCTCTTGGCTTAAACTTAGCCTCGTATTCCCGATCAATACTTCTTCCTTGAGAAGTACGATCTTCACAATCAAAATATCGTTGGGCCGAACGTGGAAAAGAAACTACCCCAGAATTTGAATCTACCGAATAGAGCTTAAAACCTCCCTCTACGGTGTTGAGTGTATACTCAGAGTAAAGATACTCAGGCACCTTAGTCTCGAATACTCGAACCATACTATCCACAATAGCACTCTTAAAACTCATGAAAACTCCTCGGAACAATACCCATCACCACGTATCCGTCTTGAAGACCGAAATGGGGATCACTCAACAGATAAGTGACCTTCATTTCCAAAACATTTCCTGAATAGGTTTTTCTAGAAGGATCATACTCATTAAGATTAAGTATATCTCCTACCCGAAATCCCCTATCGTTTTTACGGATTTCAAAAGTCTTTATTCCTTTTCGCACAGCCTCAAAAAAGTTGGGCCAAGCCTTCAAAGTATGTGTCGCCATAATTTCACCTGTTAAATGGCTGGAGGAATAAAATCCTCGATTCTTAATGGCCCTACGACTCCTGGAAGGTCTTCTACCTTACATCCATATCCATCAATCGTAGTCCATGCCTCTCTACCAGGAAGCTTAATTATCTTAATTATTATTGGGTCTTTACCCTGCAAACAATACCAGTAGTGTCCTGGCTTATCGGGTATATTTTTAATCATATGCTGAGTTTCCTTTTTTTGACCTAGCCTCAGCTACTCTTCACCCACATAATAGAGTTTCCGTGGTCCAGAAAAGAATATTAAACCAGGATGTGCCTTTATCAAACACGCAAGCCATAGAGCTTCTCTCTTAGCATTCTTCTTTCGTTGTCGTTTCATCACCAGACTCCAATCCAAATCCACCCGGTATGCAACATATAATATGGACGGTCATACCAAACACGCCCTATGAACCAAACAGGCTTTTTGTTGATTCCACAACGAAGCTTCATATCAATCCAACTTTCATCTACCGTACACTCCAAGACACGAGGTCTATATAAACTCAATTCCTCACAAACCTCCTCTAAAAAGGAGGGTGCTTCAAAGGAATAGTTCTTGATTCGGACATTGTTTCTCCAAATATAAAACGGTGCCGACAACCTCAAGAACCCACACATTATTGTCTGGTCTTCTTGCTATGTACTTTTGTTGTCGAAAACTCGCGAAATCTTAGCTGCCGGCACCGTCCTTATCTATAGGACTACCCTTCAAATATTAAATCGAGCACAGCCTCAGCTACATCATTTTTATCTTTCAATGGCTGTTTCAGATAACCCCGATCATGAAGAAACTCTGCAATATTGGCGATGTAACCAAATTTGAAATGTGGGTCCTCCTTAAAAGCCTTTGAAATAACTTCTCTTGCCTCTGCTACTGAAATCTCCATTAATCTCTCCTATACTTTCGCAGACAACCAAGTAGGCCCTAGTCCGGGCTCTGCTATCATAGGTGCCCGAAGTTTCACCGCATTCTCCATATGCCTCTGGATGTCGTTCTTACCCTCTTCTGCGAAATCTTTTCTAAGAGAACAGATTACCTCATCATGCACTTGACTCTGGATTTTAGCCTTTCCTTGCTTAGTCCAATAATCATAAAGAACTCCTCGCTCTTTCCATTCTAGATAAAGATTCCTCATTGCGATTTTGATGACATCGGCCACCGAACCTTGGTCTGCAGTATTGACTGCGTTTCGTAAACCCATAGCCCTAATTCGGGGATTCTTAGAATATACTTCAGGAAGCAGCCGAACACGTCCAGTTATCGTCCTCACATACCCATGCTTTAAAACATAGGCATGTTGCCTCGCATGATAAGCTCTAACCATTGGATACGCAGTGTGCCACTTCGCATGAATCATCTTCGCCACTTGAAAACTACATTTTAAATTCCCCGAAAGGGTTTCTGGCCCCATCTCATAAATAAGACCAAGATTCAAAACCTTCCCTGTAGGTCTCGGACAATCACACTCAGTAGCAGTCAACTGATGAAGATCCCTATCTTCCTTGTTCGGCCGATTAAACAACTCTAGCATTTTGGGGTCTCTAGAGAGATGAGCCATCATCACTAAATCAGCTCCTGAATAATCTGCATCACAAATTACCCATCCCTCCTCCGCTATGAAAGCGTCTCGAATTATTTTTCCGTCACCTCTACTTGGAATGTTTTGAAAACTCGGATCAGCTGAGGATAACCTTCCGGTATCTGTTCCATGTTGCTTGAATTCACATCGGAGACGACCATCTACATTTGAGTCGGCTGCTTTAACTAGAGAATGAGTATATGTCGAATTCAGCTTTGCTATCTGGGCATGCTTACTTTTGAGGTTAAGTGCTGCCCATCCGGGAGACCCCTCCTTCAACCTAGACTTCAGTTTTTCTCTATGGCCTTTATCTATCGAATAATACCCTGAGGCTCCTTTTTTGAACCCCTTACAAGGCCACCACTTGAGTTCCTCATACAACCGCCTAGATATTTTCTGATTAGAAGAAATACTGACCCCTACTAAATCGTAAAAGGCGTCCCCAAGTCTTTTCTCCTCTTTCGAAAAATCCTCGTGCATCTCCAAAAGCATATCTCGATTGATAGCAAAGCCCACTTCACGAATATGAGTAAGCACTTCAGCAAAAGGACACTCAAGATCTTCGAACACATGAATTAAATCCAACTCCCGCATCTCCGGCACCCAGAGTTCGCCGAGACGCAAAGTCTGCAAACTATCATCTCCGCAATAAGGACCCATCACTTCTGGGGATACCTCATGTGCTCGTTTAGTCTCAGAAATCACTTCTCCCCATTCAGTCATCTGCACACCTAAATATTCTTTGGCTGCAGCTTTGAGCCCATGTCCCCTACTCCCTCGAAAACCTTTTCCGAGTAACCACTGAGCAAGAAGACTACATCTCTTCTTATTCTGAATTTCGAGACCAATCGCCCGACTTGCTTGAATCTCAAATTTTAACCCGTGTGCCCATACCTCCTTCTTTGGATTAGATACCGCTTTCTCTAAAGTCGTCATGGCCTCAGACATCGGGGCGTTACCCCCATCAATATGAGCCATGGGAACATAGGTCTTGCTCCCATCAGGAAACCCCAGCCCATAACCGACTACTCGCAACTTATCATGATGCAGCGCCGCCTTCGGATGTGGATGACTACTCGTTGTTTCGTAATCAAGACCATATCGAGGAAACTGCTCAAGCTTCTGCTCAAGCTCTCGAAAATGCTTGGGTAATATAGTTAAGGTATTCATTATTTGAATATCTTTTCTACTAGTGCCTTAATGCTATACAAAAGTACATAAACTACGGTGGAAGAGACTACAAACACAATCCCCAAAAATAGAGCATCCATTGTTTTCCTTTCAATTAATGAAAGGAGCCTAGCCCCACGTGACCAGGCCCCCACAAAGAGTTAGAACCGTATTAAGTCGTCTTGTGCCTCTACCTCTTTAGCTGCTCCTCCTGCCAATATGTCTACAAGCTCCTTTTCACTCTTTGGCATAAAAAGAGTCATGTAGTCATAAGGAACTACATTCTTCGGCAATTGGTTCCACTCTTCAAATTCAAAAAGGTCACCCGTATTCGGAGCATCCGAAGAAGTTCTGGTAACCTCCACCAACCAACCCCGCAACCCCTTCTTTTTCTTGCTGGCCTTCCGAATCATCTTGTATACCTTCGTCTTACATACAAACAGATTGAGCTCCGTTCCGTCAGCATTCCGAATAGACCCATCCTTTACAGTATAGGAATCCCTATTCTGGACTGTGTATGCAGCCGCTAAATAGGGCCTATTCTCCGCCCTACACAACGGACAATGCTGTGGCTTTCCATCTTCTCCTGGCAACCCTTCGATACAAGTAAACCAATTCCTCCAGTGTCCATTCAAATGGATATTATGCTCTCGAAATACGAAAGGAAGCTTATATCCATCTGGATGCTTCTCATCGTCAACAAATACTAAATGCTTCTCATCGTCTTCGTCCGTCGGCCTCATCCACCAGCGACGAATCTGATTTCTTGATCTTTCTTCTCTGGCTGCTTCTTGTCTTGCGACTTCATCTTTCACCGCTTCATCGGCGTCACTACCTGTAGAATACCAACTGGCTTTTGACATCTTTTCTCCTTTGTTGATTGTGGGCTTTTAGCCGTAATTCCCCTTAGACCACTGATGTATGTAGGTAGATAATAATGATAAGTATATTAAAAAGTTTTGTCAAGCAGTATTATTTAGCTTCGGCTCGATAAAAACTATTGGCGTAGGGAGCGTCTAACTTTACCCATCGAATACCAGGAGTATCCATATCTCCTCCAAAATGATTAGCCCCATCCAATTTACTGGGTCTATTACCTTTGGCCCATTCCTCTAAATTATCGAGTATCCGGAACCATAATTTTTTATGTACCTTCCAACTCAAATTACTTGGCCAATGTCTTGGCTTACTTCCATTTAACTTCAACTCAAGAATCCACTTACGAGTCTTAGTACTTCTTTGCTTGACTGCTGCAGAATACCCTTTGATAACCCTCAACAAAGACAATCCTTTTTGCCGAGCAATGGTCGCATATACCCAGGCGATCTCCACATGCTCTTCAAGAGCCAAAAAACTCGCCTCGCCAACAACACTCCGAGCCATCCACAGACGTTCCATATCTGTCCACTGCTCCCGCGATACTGGACGTCCCTGAGGTCTAACTACACCAAGACCTTTCAGCCCTCTGTGAGACGTAAGCTTGCCGTAATAAACTGGGTCATAAATAGCTTTCTGCGCGAGACTGCTTCCTGAAACCCCCATCAATAGACACAACAATAGCATAAACCTAAACATCGTATCTCCTTTCTATGCTAATAGACCAGCAGACTTGCAGTCTTAATCAGGCGTACTAAATCTACTCCGTTCTGCATCAAACTCGCCGGGTCATTGCCTTTACCTCGGGGATACTGAACTCCTCGGGGATACTGAACTCCTTTCACCATAACCTTTCTACCAGACCCTTTAACCAACCTGAGCTGACCTGACCAACCTGCTGGATCATCGTCTAGAAAGACTATCATTTCCTCCCAGGTAGACGCCAATTTTGCCATTTGCTTATTTGACGCAGAGGCTCCAAGCAAACCAACTACATCACAATACTCCCCCATACCTGCTTTCTGTAATGACTGCCAAACTGCAATAGTATCTAATATTCCCTCTACAACCACTACAGTTGGTCCAGTCTTAGTTAAGTGCTCCCCATATAAATGATTTGCTTTTTCTAATCCAAAATAATTGAAATATTTTATATCGCTATTGACTACTGTCCGGCCAACTGCACCTACAAGACCTGCATGACATTTAAGTCCCGAAGAAAGTACTCGGTCTCGAACAGGAAATACTACTCGCATATAGCGATCATCATAATGACATTCCCAGGTTTTAAGTGTATCGACAGAAAATCCCCTTGATACAATGCTCGTATGCGCTCCAGGAGAAAAGGACATTCTCAAAAGACATTCTCCCAAATACGCCTTTCGCACTGCCTGGAACAAAGGCTCATCGTAACTTCCCACAGATGCAGCCACCTGAACAGGGTCCTTATCCTCAATCTCCCGCATTCGAGAAAGCAACTTAGAAAGGTCTACCCGACTTTTATACTTATCCAACAATTCAACAGCTCTGACAAAGGAACCACCGAATCCACAACTGAAACAATGCACCTTACTTTCATCTTCGGAATCGATAGAAATCCCCATCGAACCTGCATGGTCACTGTAGGAGTCGTGTCCTCTTCGATAAGGAGCTAAGAAACAAGAACACTGAATATTGCGATCATAAATTGAAATGTTTTTGGCGTCTATCTCTTCCAAGACCTCCAAGATTCTTCTTTCGTCCATGAGTTCCCTCCTCCAAGAAAATCTAAAACCCGCGTTATCTCCGTAGCGGCTGCATCCCCATAATGTTCGTTATCAATATGCCGTTGAACCCGAGAAAGAGTCTCCTGTAAATATTCTGCTGTTTCTTTAGTTATAGGCTCGCCTTCTCGATCAACTACATATTGGATAGCTTCCATCAAACTTCCAACATCTTTCAACTCAACGCTAACGTATACAGCCATTTAAAAAGGTACTCTGTCTCCTTCTGAATCTTCTTCATAAGGAACAGCCTCTCCTACATCATCTCGTCCTTCAGATTTTACTTCGAAAACCATCTTATCTAGATCCCATTCAGTCACCCACTCAAGTCTCTCTCCTTCTCGTTGTTTGTTTATTTTAAAAAGCATCTCCTTATTCAATCGCAAATCCTCTGTCTGATATAACCCGACAATCAAATCAAACCACATCTGTACGTCACCATACTTCAGAGTATCTGCATCCCCTTTATCGTCTTTACCCTCCAGATTAAATTGATGTGATAAGACTATCGGAAGATTCTCCTGTTGCGCCAGCTTCTTCAAATCCCGACATACATTAGACCACCGCTCCCAAGATGCTCGAGCACCTCTCTCATCTTCTAAAAGATAACCTCCGTCGATATAGACTATTGACGGCTTATATCGATGAATCTTTGCCGCAATACCAGATACGCCCAATCTTCCCTCATCATCACCCGTCACCCAAAAAGGTAACCCATCTTTCATTTCGGCCAAAGATTTCGACCATCGTTCAAACTCATCAGTAGTCAACAACCCAGATCGAAATCTCTGGTACGGGAGCTGCGCATGCACTGCATCAATACGCCGAACAATCTGATGTACCGCCATTTCTCTTGAAAACAGTATCGGCGTATAACCTAGCGACCACTGAGCACAAGCCAAAACTGCCTCACACCACGTTTTACCAATTCCAGACCTCCCAGCCATCATAATGAGTTCTTCCCCATTAAACCCCTGAGTAACCTCGTTAAAACATGCCCAAGGAGTAGGAATACCTGTAACACCTCCTGCTTTTACAATGTCTTCATATGCAGTAATACGACGCTCAGGTTCTTCTACAATATTCAAGTCTTTTGCAGGTCTCGATTCCACCTCCGCCTTGAGTAGAGTTTCCCTCATTTCATCTAAAGCCTGCAAAGGTTCTCTTTTCTTCAAGAGATCCGCCTGAACCTTCATGCTCGTGGCTATCGTATTGTGAACCCATCTCTTACGAAGCTCCGATATGAAAAATGTCATCGAGGTTTCTGAAACCTCCATCGAAAAATCTCGAAACCGTTGTTCGACTGTATCTACTGGGGGAACGCTCCCATGTTCCCGAAAAACCTCCAAAACATATTCCCAAACATCCTTATGCGATTCGAAAAGGTCTACAGAAACTCTAGCGTCCAAAACCTCTTCAAGACACCCCTCCGTCAATATCTTAGAAATCAACGCCTCTTCGTAGTTCATTACGCTTTCTCCGTCCAACCAGATAATCGAGAAGTAATGTTATCTAACCCCAACAAGGCTGCATCTTCAGTGAACACTCGATATACCTGGGGAGTAATTCTGACCCATTGTCTGAAATCCTGAACTGTGTCGAAATGATATTGCTCTGCGATGTAGTCCCCTAAAATCATATCAATAGCTGGTGCTAGCAAGGGCACTCCTACTGATACGCTTGCGAACCTCCTTTCCCAGTTTCTTTCAAGCCAACCCCGAGCACCGACACGCCAAGGTAACGCCTCCCGCATCATACCTTCAAAATGTTTGCTTAGAAGTAACTCAGGTACTTTTACGAGGAACCATCCGTAAGGAAATCTGATATCCAATAACACTCGGTAATCAACGCCACAAATAGCTGCGGGCCGATTGGACAGTTCTCCGCGCTGCATTCCTCAATCAAGTCCGTTCTTCTTACGAGCGTATTCCGCAGCAATCGCGTACGCCCCCTCCTCATGTACACTTCCTCGATAAGCTCCTTCACCTTGAAGAAAACCCACCAACCAGCCTCCCATGCACATCAAAATAAAACCCAATATCCACAAAGTACCTCCGAGAACAATTCCTACTTGCATATGACCTCCAAATAAAAGAACTCCAAATACGAGTAGGCCCATAATAAAAGAAGTGACCATACTGACTTCAAATTGTTCTACATGTACATTCTCGTGTACTTCCACATCGGTATCAATCCCATCTCCTCCCGACTGGCCGGGTCCAAAAAATCCACCATGACCTAAAGTAGTTCCTGCCCAGGTATACCATTTTCCGTATTGTTCCCACTCAGTGATAGGCCGTATCTTAGCGATACCTTCACGAAAGGGAACTCTATACCAAGATTTGGTTGGCCAGGAATTTACCTTAAGCTCACACCACAGCCCACTATACGAAACCCACTGTAATTTAGTTCCCCAACAAATCCAAAGAAACAACACCGATAACCAGGTAAGTAAGTCCATTGGAAAGGTAAACAAATATACAATAACATATCGCTTTGATTTTCGCATAAACACCTCCTATATAAGTTAAGAATTATTCTATCAGTTTATTGAACTGCTGCGAAGCCTTCTGTAATACATCTTTCATCTGTCTTTCCTGCTCCCATGCCTCATCCCAAGCAGGTTGATCCACAGCCGCCATGATAGAGTTCTCCACTATCTCAGCAAGAACACGTGGCTCTAAAGCATCTAACTCCCAACTAAGCTTGCCATGTTTCTTAATATAATCTTTCGCTCGACTATCCGTACGAAAAGACTTTTCAACATATCCTTTAAGCATAGAACTATCCGACTATCTTTTTCGGCATAATCCCATCTTTTGCGAAGAGTTCTTTTGGCCAGACCTTCATGGCATACTTACGAGTACGTTGCCATCGTCCGTTCTTTATCTCGTCGTTCCATCTTCCCCAATGTGAATTAGCTAAAGATCTCATTATCGCCCGTGCAATAGAGAGTTGATTCTCTTCTGTGGCTTTTCCATACTTATCTATGATTTTGCACAACTTCTTCAAAGTTACTGCTGGGGCGTTTACAGTATGAGACCACCATACTGACATAGCTAAATCGAAGTCATCAGAAAAACAATCCGTGACTGCCGAAAGATGCGTAGACTCATATACCGCATCGTTAATAGTCATGGCTCGATTAAAACCATATTTACTGTAGGACAGTCGCTTACAAGATCTTTTTTGAAAGTGGCGTAACCCATAAGCAACCTGGATCGGAAAAGTGGCTTCATCACTGAAAAGCCTATGAAATAATCTAACCCACTTCGTGGCCGCTTTTCTTCCCGGTCCTTCTTCCGGCATAACTCCATCTCTATCCCCAGTAAAAACTTCTCGAATTTTCTTACCGGGCACGAGACGTCCGTTAAATGCCCATCGACATTTACCATCGCCAGAGAGATACCACCCCTCACGTTCAAGAGCGATGTCTAGTTTCCGATGAGTCCACAAACCAGGCTGAGCTGCCCGAATACTTGCGAGCAATCCCCACAAGGGTCCCTGGTCATTCTTTCTCTTCCCGTCGTCCAGCGCTCTCGGATACACGGCAATACACTGGTCTATTCCTGCTGTCATGCCGGTACCGTCATAGTTCAAGACACACCCGAATTTGCCGCCACTCTCTACCTGAGAAGTAAGCCAAAACGCATGTTCCATATGGAGTGTCGACTCAGAAAGGTCCAACGGAATCTTGCCACCAACCCGAACCCCTGCATAATTTTTGAATTCAATCCTCTTCATGTCTGCTCCTTTGTTTATGCCGTTGCTTGAAAAACGTCGTATATTCGCTTGGCTATCCGTTCCCTAATATCTTGTCCCTTGAGCCGGATAGGAACCATGCATTCCCTCATTAAATGCTTCGTAGATGGACCGTAGACCTCCCCAAACTCTCTCGGGTCCAAATTACTCGTAATCACCGTAGTCAAGAGTTCTTTCTTTCTGCTCCGAAGTAAAGCTCCGAATTTAGACTCGGCAAAACCCGAAGATGTTCGATGTTCTTTACCGAAATCATCGAGAACCAAGAATCTCGCTTCTTGAACTCTGTCTGTCATCATCTCTGAAGATCCTGGATGTGCTTCTACGTCATCAATCCAGGCTTCTTTCAATTCAGATGCCGTTACGTAGTAAGAAGTTACTCGATAATCTGCCCAGACCTTTCGGCATAAAGCAGCCGCGATATAACTCTTACCTCGGCTATTATCTCCCCACAAATAGATACCGATACCAGACCGAATCATGCCTGGCAGATCACTAAGGTATCCGGCTATCGCTTTTTTCTGTTTGGGAGTAAAATTCTCGGTATCCGCACCCCAGTACGCTTTACCGATATTCATATACTCATGATGTGCTTCGCTCAATTTCATCGGCATTTTCTTTTCCTCCACTTTTCCCCTCGGGAGGCTTATCTTCTATAATATCTGTCTCGGCATTATCCGAAACGGGTATACCCTCATGTTTTACCGTAATCAACTCCGGAGGCACCTGGAATTTAGACATCCAAGCCCTCTTGATTCTCTCGGTATCCATAGCGTGTCTGGCCAGATATTCAGATATGCAACTCCCATTTCGTCTGGGATCAAATACCTGAATTCGGGCCAAATATCCCGAGGTTTCACTCACGTCTATCGTCATTCGACGGCACCTTTTTAATGCCATACTGCTCATCCCTGCCATCAACTAACCCCAACTTCCTGACGGAATATCTGAATCTGAATACTCCGCCCCATAGTTTTTTCTAGCCTTCGGTCCACCTTCTAGGGCCTCATAAAGCCATGTTCGTCTATAGCCATATAGACAAGGTACGCTGGGTTTCCCTGACACATTGAACCTAGAACATAAAGCATTCCAATGTTCAATTGCATACTTGATATAAGTAACCACAGCCTCTGCTCCTTGCTCATCTATCAACTCTTTTATGTGCTTTCGATCTCTTTTTGTCCACCCTATCGGTTTACCTTCCCATCTCCAAAAATCTTTAAACACATACCACATATCATTACAATTATACTCTGAAACGTCTTTTTGTTCCATAGCAGCTCTTTGTTGCTCTGCGCGTGTCCTTTTTACCTTGAATACTTCAGTCTGTTTCGGGGCCTTAGATGTCCTCTTTTTAGCTAGACAATGAGCCTCTTTTGACTGAGATAAACCCTGTTCGACCGCATCCCTAATTGGGCCTGATGGTCCTGAAACTTTGGGCATGACCTCCTCCTTTGGTATCATTTCTGTGTCTAAGGGGAACAAGTAGATAATGTTGGATTCTGGTGATATTAATGGTTTGTCTATTCGACATCGAAGTTTGTTTTCTTGTGTTTTATGTTTCTCTAAAGACCTAAAACAACCTAAAGAACTCCGTTCTTTGCTGAGGTCCAGCAAATTGATGGGTCGCCTTCTATTTTTGTTCTGTCTGGCTAAGGACAATTGTCTCTTAGTATGTATAGACAAGGGAAGGCGAATCTTTCGTCTGTTTTTTGGCTGGGAAGACTCCTCTTTAGCAAAAGAATGATGGGTCATTTCTGACACTTCTCCTGCCCTTTTTGATGGTGCATGATGGGCCATTTTTTGTGACCCATCATGGAACTCATATCTCCAAAAAACTGACCCCTCACGAGACATATTGAGAATCTCCAGCTCTCTAAATTTCTTTAGAGATCTTTCTATAGTAGGTCTACTGACGTGAAAAAACTCTGCTAGATCTGCGATTCTAACCCGAACTCCTTTGTTCTGAAGGGACTTGATTTTGAATATCAACCTGATGTCTCGATCTGAAAGGTCGAGACTGTCTACCATCGATTCTTCACTTGATGTCATATGAATCTCCCGAGAAAAAGAAAACCCCGTTGGCTCCTACGATTGAATCAGGCGAAGTAGTTAGAACACCTCGAATGAGGACCCGACCAATCACCAACGGGGTCTCGATGCCGAGACGGCCAATTTTGATTATAGGGCAACTGGTGTTTCGTTCAACCAAATTAACCACTTCTTCTAGATAGAGTCACTACTTCTACCTTTAACGGTTCCACTAACACCTCGTAGGAAAAGGTAAAATAAGGATATTGAATGGTTGGATTTTTGTAAATAGATAATTTAGGGTCTTATGAAAAAAGTACAGTTATAGTCTAATCGTCAATAGCTTTGAATAGTTGCGTAGATCCTACTTGCACCAAAACGGTCAAAACGACGCCCACACTCACCCATAAAGCCGGATGTTTCCACCATTTATTCTTCGCAAGGTCCATTTTTTCATACTTTTCAATAGACTTATCGAGTATTTTCATCGTCTCGAGCTGCTTCTCTTCGGACTTCTTGTTAATATCCTTCCAAAGAATTATCCGATCCTCCTTAGCCCGAACCCTTTCTTCTAAAACATCTACTTTCGTTTGGAGTACTCGGGCGAGTTCTATGTCGAAAAGCATGTCTGAAACCATGTCCGAAGGAAACCACATTCCTTCTTCGCCTTCGTATTCCAAAGAAATGGCTTTAGTCAAAGCGTCCGTACCTTCGGCAAGAACACTCGACGGTATGAGAAGCAGCCAACTAACGACGATATATTTCGTTAAGCCTCTGAACAATTTCTGCACTCGTTTTCTTCTTAACATCTGACTTCACTTTCTGAATCTCAGAATCTAAACTTGCCAAACGTTTTCCAAGATTCGAATCCTTACGCCCGATTTGCCTTTCTTGTTCTAAAAGGGATTTCTTCTGTATTTCTAGATGCTGAAGTTTCTCTCGAGCTTTCGCTATGGCAACCTCTGCCTTCAGCCGGGCTACTTTTCCTTTCTCGTAGTCTAGTGCAAATAGGATTCCAACTATGATTGCCAGTATTCCGACAATCCACAATGCGGCTTTCTTGATTTTTTGAAATATCATGGCTTCGGCGGATAAGCACTTCCTAGCAGGCCAATTTCTACGTCGTACTTTCGCTTTATCCATTGTTTCAATACGTTAAAGAAAGTAATGGACATGGCCGAGCCCCCCGCAAAATAGAGCATATTATACGTACGCCCTACTACACCGGGTGAAGATTCCCCGGGCCATATCGCCCCCATGACTAAACCCATCAAAAGCAAAATTATCGGGAAGATCCTCCTCACCCAAAAGATTGCTACATTTTTCCTCGCTAGGTCTACGGTGCAAATCCTGGTCTTTACGATCTGAGCTAACATCGATAGGACGACAATCCACATCAGAATGGGCCAATGAACCCAAACTGTCGTGGACAGAAACTCTATAAATCCTTGTAGTGTTTCCATAACTTTCCTCCTTCATTCGAAATTATACTCTAAAACTGGAAAAATAAAAATGTCCACCGAGCAAGGGCTTGGGGAGGGCGATCACTCGATGGACGAAGAAAGGAACAAACAAACAATGGTCTATTAATGCTACAGCGTGGTTGGCTTAAATGCAAGTGTCATTGCGACACCGGCCGAAGAGGGTGTATCGCCGGTAGCGTAGGCTGTGATAATGCAACCGTCCGCGTCGATTCCGACAAGAGCCTCTGCTGGAATCCGCATCGAAATTCTGCGAATCGCTGGGACATTGCCCGAAGATGTAACCGAACCCTCGAAATCTAATTCGTCGGCTTCTGCTACGGTGGCTGTTGCCCAAGCGCCGGTAGTCGTGTTCCATTCCTTGTTGTCGGCAAGTCTCTGGATCTTCAACTTGTACTTGAGAGCCTTGGCCGTCTCTACCTGGACAACACCGGGAACACTGTTGTCGATACCTGCCTGCGATGCGCCGGAAAACAAATCATATCCAATTCTTAGAGCCATTTGGAGCCTCCTTCTAATCGATACTTTTGATCGATAGGTTACTCAATGATTGCTGATGTCATCGCCGAAATAACGTGGGCGTTGTTGTCAGTCTTCAATTCATTCACTAGGGTCACGAGAGCTGCATCCGTGGATGCAAGAGACTCAGTGACATCGTTGGTTGTATCGTCCACTGCGTGAACGCCGGCCTGGGTTCTGTGTACATCGAAATCTGCTGCCAACTCGTTGGCCAAATCGATAGCAGTATCGAGGTCTGTCGCCGAAGGAGCTGAAATGGTGTTCGTAGAATCTTGGATCTCGTGAACACCCGTCGTCGCCCGGTGTAGGTTGTAATCAGCCTTCAACTCGTTGGCCAGAGTGAATGCCGAAGCCTGGTCTGTGGCGTCCGCTGCCGCAATGGTGTTGGTTCCATCGTCCGATGTGTGAACCGTAGACTGCGAAAGGTGCGCTGTGTAGTCTGCCTTGATTTCGTTCACAAAAGCCACTGCCTCTGCGAGGGCTGTCGCCTGGTCCTGGGTGACGTCGTTTACCGCATCGTCGACCGCGTGAACTCCAGTCTCCACTCGGTGAAGATCGAAGTCTGTAGCCAGCTCATTCGCCAGAGCGATAGAAGTGTCCAAGTCCGAAGCAGCCGCCGCAGCGATTGTGTTAGTCGCATCTGCCAGCTCGTGCATACCGGTGAGAACCCGGTGGGCGTTGTAATCGGCTTTTATCTCGTTAGCTAAGGTGTAAGCCGAAGACTCATCCGATGCATTGGCAGAAGAAGCCACATTGGTCGCGTCGTCTGTGGTGTGAACTGTGGACTGTGAAAGGTGCGCGTTGTAGTCGGTCTTGACCTCATTCACGAACGTCACCATCTGAGCCAAAGTCGTGGCCAGATCTTCCGTAACGTCGTTCACTGCATCTGCAACTGGGTGAACGCCTACCTGAGACCGGTGCAGATCGAAATCCGCCGCAATCTCGTTCGCCAGTGCGATGGCCGTATCCAAGTCGGATGCATTGGCCGAAGCGATAATGTTCGTTGCGTCTGGGATCAAGTGCGTTGCCACTAAAACCCGGTGGAGATTGTAGGCCGCTTTTAGGGCGTTGGCCAAAGCCTGTGCTGTCGGGAGGTCCGAAGCATTTGTAGTCGAAACTACATTCTTCGTGTCATCCGTGGTGTGGACTGTGGCTTCTGCCAAGTGGAGATTGAAGTCTGTTTTCAACTCATTCGCCAGCGTGATCGATGTTGCCAAGTCCGAAGCATTGGCTGCTACGATAACGTTGGTAGTGTCGTTCACTGGGTGAACTGAAGCCTGGGTTCTGTGTGCATTGTAGTCTGTTTTCAATTCATTCAACAGAGTCTGAGTCGAGGCCAAGTCCGAAGCATTCGCCGAGGAGACATCGTTCGTCGAGTCGGCCGCATCATGAACTGCGCCCAGCGCTCTGTGAATGTTGTAGTCGACTTTGATCTCGTTGAGTAAAGTCTCGAGCGTGGCCTGGTCGGTCGCATTTGCTGCGACAACCGTATTCACTGCATCGTCCGTGGAGTGAACCGTCGCTTCGCTCAAGTGTGCGTTGTACTGAGTCTTGATGTCGTTGGCCAGATCGTAAAGATCCGAAGCCAAATTGGTGTCGGCTGCCGTGATCGCATTCGAAGTGTCATTCACTGCGTGAACACTTGCCTGCGATCTGTGTGCATTGATGTCCAACTTCAACTCGTTGAGCAAAGTGGCCAAGGTGTCTCTTGTCGTCGCGTCCGCAGAGGCTATGACATTGGTTGAATCCGCAGCATCGTGAACATCTGCGGTGGCGCAGTGTGCAGCATACTGAGTGTCGATGTCGTTAAGCAAAGTCTGAAGAGAAGCCAAGTCTGTTGCGTCGGCCGCGGTTACTACATTTGTAGTATCGTTGGTCTTGTGAACAGTGGCCTGAGTTCTGTGAGCGTTGTACTGAGCTTTGACGTCGTTGGCCAAGTCATAGAGGTCTGTGGCCAGATTTCCGGCCGCATGGGTTACCGCATTGGCCGAATCGTTCACTGCGTGCACGGTGGCTTGAGACCGGTGTGCGTTATAGTCAGTCTTCAGCTCGTTAAGCAAAGTGACCAGAGTATCTCTGGTCGTTGCATCAGCCGAAGTGACTACATTCGTCGAATCCGCTACATCGTGAACATCTGCCGTTCCAATGTGCGCCGAATAATCGGTGTCGATCTCATTCAACAGAGTCAACGCCGAAGATAGATCCGTTGCATCTGCCGAAGACACTATGTTGGTAGTGTCATTGGTCTTATGCACGGTCGCTTCTACCCGGTGTGCGTTGTACTGAGCTTTGACATCGTTGGCCAAATCGTAAAGATCTGAAAGACCCATACCGTCAGCTGAAGATGTCGAGTTAGTCGAATCGTTGACTAAGTGAACACCTGACTCCGTGAGATGGGTATTGTAATCAGCCTTCAACTCGTTGAGCAGCGTAACTAGAGTCTCCCTTGTGGTTGCATTGGCTGCAGTGATAGACCCTGCGGAAGCCGCTGCGTGCGCCCCCGTAGTACCTGTCGATGCCAAGTGAATGTTGAGCTTCGCCTTTAGGGAATTCGCAAGTGTATACGCCGTCGCTAAGTCCGACGCATTCGCTGTGTCCTCTACAGAACTGCCCAACTGAGTTTTGTGGAATACCGTTGTGATTCCTGCGATAGCGTTCGCTGCGTCTTCTCGGAGATCCCGAAGAAACTCCCATAGCTTGGTAGCTGCAGCGTTACTTGCAGTAATCGCGATGATGTCCAGTTTACTAATACTCTGACCCATCTCTTACCTCCTTACGTCCCATTAGCCTGAGACAATGGCCTTATCTAAAGATACTGGCTCGTTAATGAGCCTGCAACTTTTTACGTATGCGTAACTGTTCTTATTGCTCCGCCCGAATAGAAATGCATCACATTTCCCGTAATCCATATGTCGCCTTCATTTGGAGCGGCTGGGTCTCCTGCAGTGAGTTCTATTCTAAGAGGAGCTGCGTTGCCTGTTGACGTTGCATATACTCCGGCCCCGGTTCCTGTTCCTTGTCCCTGAACGCCGACACCGTTGGTAGCTCCTCCCACACCTTTTACTCCAGAACCATTTGAGGTTCCACCTATTGAATAGACCCCTTCTGCGGCCGCACTTCCGACAGAATATATACCAAAACCTCCACTATACCCGTAAGCCATTACGCCGTTACCGCCCCCAGAACCTCCATATCCCTGAACTCCTGCACCGATGCCCGATCCGGTTCCGTGAACCCCTACACCGCTCGTGACGCCGCCACCTACGCCTACGACGCCATTATTACCTGCCGACGGTCCCCCAGTTCCATGTACGCCATCTCCTGTCCCTGTACCTTGTCCTTTTACACCCGAACCATTAGGAGATCCTCCCGTACCGAATAATCCAATGCCACTCGTACTTCCGCCTAACGCATAAACTCCTCTGCCGGCACCGTTGCCTGTTGCATTTACTCCATCGCCGCCACCTTGACCTACACCCCAAACACCATCTCCACCGCTCGAACCTCCTAACGCATAAACTCCCATACCTGTTCCCGCTCCCGTTCCCGAAACTCCCATGCCATTAGTGACTCCACCAATTCCGGCAACGCCAGCTGCGTTAGTAGTTCCTCCTATTCCAACAACACCTTCACCTGTTCCCGCTCCGGTTGCTACAACGCCATGACCGTTTGTGGCTCCCCCTGTCGCCTTTATTGCATCGCCGTCAGAATCTCCTCCGGTAGCATCGATAGCCTCTCCGGTACCGTCTCCTGTAGCAAGTAAGGCTATACCGTTTGGGGTCCCCCCTGTAGTAATGATTCCTTCTCCACTACTCGCTCCTCCTAGCGCTACAATACCTGGGCCGCCTGTAGCTCCACCTGACGCTTGTATGCCTCGCCCAGATCCGGTTCCCTCAACGACCATCCCATACCCATTGGGACTTCCACCTGTAGCATTGAGACCTGTTCCACTAGTATCTCCACCTACTGCAATAACTCCTACCCCGGTACCGTCGCCAATAGCTACAAGACCACCGCCGTCTGGAGATCCCCCAGCGAACTCTCCTCCTACACCACTAGTAGCTCCTCCTGTGGCAATTATTCCTACACCACCGCTTGCTCCTCCGTAGGCTAAAACACCTGTTGCTGCTGAAACTCCACCGGTTGCTTGGATACCGGCTCCTGTTCCTGTTCCCTGAGAAACGATTCCTTTGCCGTTTGTCGCTCCACCTGTGGAGGTAATTCCGTCGCCGTTTGTTGCTCCACCTACGGCTGTCACTCCACTACCGCCGACGCTTCCTCCCGTGGTATGAATTCCTTCCCCAGTACTGATACCTAACGCAATAATTCCTTTTCCGCTGGTTGCGCCGCCTGTAACATTGAGACCTTCCCCAGTGCCACTTCCTACGGCTGTGATTGCGGGATAACTTCCGTAAGCAGCAATCGGATTTACAGATATTCGACCTGTCTCAATGTAATCAGAAAAGACTTCTTGGGTAATATGAGCGGTCAGAATATTTGCGGTAGCTGCTGGCCGTACAAACTCAGCTATCTTCAGATACCGAGCATCGAAACTGTGGGCATCGACTGTTGACGGAGTAGACCCACCTTCAGCTACTCGAACACACCATCTCCGTTGTCTTCTATGACTCGTTTCAATGTTCAAGCCAGCATGAACGCAATTCGAATCTTCGTCTTCGTTAATATCTTCCCACCAAACCATGATGTAAACTTCATCTGTCCGAGGAACTGCCACAGCTGAAGTCAACGCTGGTGGCTTTATGATAAAGGTATCGGTGGCTACGATTCCGGCTTCTACCGTGGTCAACTCAAAAGTCGTGTTGTTCGTTCGACTAAGGATTTCGAAGGTGTTTCCGCTTTCGGCCCCTGAAGTCATCTTCACCCGACATCCGGCCAAACTATGAAATGTTTCCCAATACTTGGAAGAATCGGTCAACTGAGATCCAGTTCCGCCTACGGCAGTACTCGTGACCGTTCCTTCTCCCATGAGGTTCGTATCATCTTCATAATCGTGGTCTGTCGGTGGATGTCCTAAAACCGTAGGCACTAAAACGCCTTTAACCATCGCCCAACCGGCCTCGATTTCGAAATTCTGAGAAGGAGCTGAAGCTTCTATGACTCGATAACCTGAATCTATTGCTGCGGTGGGGTTCGGCCCGAAAACTCCGTCACGCTGCGTATAGATTCCTCCAAGGATCTGCGACATGGAAAGAACGTCGGCCAGCTCATTCCAGTCTGAATCTGGTATAGGCACTCCTTGCTGAAGCGTTACTCTATCGTACAGTTTTCCAAATACAAAACTGTCTCGGCTGATATTTGGCGTATTCCCTGACATGTCTTTCTCCTAGTTTGTCTGGAATTCAATCCTGACTTTGCGTTGAATCGATATCGCTGGTGACTTGATAATTTTGTTGTGAACAACCCAATTTACCATTTCCCCTGAATCTAAAGCCGCGGTAGCCGTGCCTCCGAATAGTCCAAATTCTCTCATCGTACCGTTGGCATCGCCCGCACCCATGTTGACGGTAATCTCTATCTTAGAACTCGGAGTACCACCTGTAGGGAGGTCTGTAGCTGGGTCAATAAAAACTAAGTCTACTTGAGCGATGGTCATTCTCGCATACTCGGTGGTCAAGGCTGTTTGGCTGTAAGGCTGTGCTGGAGGGGACGTATCCCAACCAATCAATCCAGACCCGATGCCCATATAGCCTATTCGATTGTAGCCTGCTTCTTCTCTAAGCCAACACGTGAGTAACGTGGCAAAAGTGTTCTGAATCTGATTAAAATCCCATTCGAATTTACCGTGTTCCCCGTCATACCACCTACCGTTTTTACAGCACCTGTCTTTCCAACGCCCGACTATCTTCATCACATACCTCGCCTAGCTGATTACGTCATCCCAGTCTTCGATAACCCAATTTGAGTACCAAATCTCTTCTGTCTTTGGGGATACAATCAAGTCAGCCGTTACAAAACCGGCCTTGCCCCAGTCAAGAAGCTCTTCAAATCTATCTACCATTTCTTGCGAGAGATCATCAGAAACCGTCAAAATCTCTGACATGAATAATCCCAACCCGTTTGCTGAATGCCACGAATTATTATCGTTTGTATACTTCAGAAGATCATCTTGAGTACCTTGGTCTGTGATGATTCCTGGAAGCGTAGTATCTGGAGTAGTGCACTCAAGATCTGTAGACCACATGATATATTTCCAACCCTCTTCGATAGAAGCATCCCATCCAGAAACCTCTTCTAACATCTGCTCATACGCAACTTCTCTGCCTAGAAGCTTGTATAAATCTACTGCCTCCTTGGTTTCCTTCTTTCGTTTCAATCCTCCTGCTGCATACCACGTAGGCCAACCGATTCGTTTGTCTTGGATATACACTAAGTCATCGTGCAGTTCATCAATATCGAAGAGGTCTAGAAGAGCTTCGCAATCGGTCTTTATGTTATCGGATAAAGCTCCAAAAATGGCCATGAAATTTTCTAACGGGTTTCCCGATTCGTCTGCGTCGGCTGACCTCCATCCCCTTGGAAGCGAATCAAACATATTCAAACCCGAACCCCAACGATCATAGGGATAAGCGGAATCTCGGTTGTAAATCTTGTCGTTAACCCAAGTACCGTCATCTCGAAGCGCAAACAAAGAATAATAATAAGTCTGCCTTGGCACCAACTCGTCTTGGTCTATGTAGTGGGTAGCCTCCGTAAAGAAATAATCGTCGATCACTTCTTGAGCATCTGCGTCATCCCAAGACTGCGGCCATTCTCCCGTCTTCCTCAAAATGCGTAAACGACGAATCCACTGAGGAGCATCAGCTATTGCCGGAATAGTGAAAGTAATCCGAATCTTATATCCTTCACTCCGAGACACCGCAGAAAAATCGAAATCCCCTAAAGACCTGTAGTCTTGAGGTCCTCCTGCGACTACCGACCCGTAGGGTATACCCATTCCATATGCCCCTAAACCAAAACCGGACATGACTTATTCCTTTCTGATTTCTAGACTTCGTGCTTCAGCTTCAATTACTGGCTGTTTTTCTCTCGGTAAATGGGCGTTTTGACCGCCACCGAACATATGTCTAGGTCGATATTCAGTAGGTTTATTTGGCTTAGGTTTTTTCATTGTTATCGGCTGCAATTCAAAATCCATTACGGATCTTTCATCTTTGATTCGTTGCAACCACTGTTCACGAGTAATTAGAACATGCCAAAACCAATCAGGTTCTGGATCACCTTCTTCAACTTCGCCAAAATGTACTTTTACTGGCTCAGAATAAAACCGATGCAATAAATCAAGGTCTATATTTTCAGATTCTGGGTCTTCTCTTAATTTTTCCCATTCTTTTGAAACATCTTTGAATTCTTTATCCTGTTTGTATGCTGCAATATCGATATATTCTCTCGGTATTTTTGGAGCTAGTTCTTCAAATTCATCAGCCATAACTTACCCCTTTGTTGTTGGAATATTATAAATTCTTAAATTTTCTATCAAACCACCAAACTGATTGGTCATAAGTCTATTGTTACCTATAGCTATTTTGTCTATATCGTCTGGTACTCCACAATCAATATCTGCAGTAGCATCTGTTTCATCAGTTCTACCAATTAAATTATCAATTTCCCATCTACCCCTTATTGTATGAATTATACCGTCAAAAACATCAACAGTACCCGCAGATGCTCCTGCATTTCCTACAGAAGCAAGCATACTACAAATATAATGTTCTGAACTGGTAGTAAATCCGTATATTCTATCAGCTGAAGCAGCACCATCACTCAATGAATATATCCAACCGGCATCTATTGGAGTTTTATCAGGATGTAAAATGTTAGCAACTATAGAGCCTTGTTGGTTGTTAGTAATATTCCCATCATCACCCTTAAATTCTAATTGGTCTTTAAGTCGAGTACTAACTCCACCTGAAGTTGGGATATAACTAGTCGCGTAATCTCTTCCTTGTTCGTATTGAACACCCCATACATATGTCGAAACTGTAGAATCGTCGCCAGAGAAAGACGTGTCCCCGTCATTTTCGGCGCAAAATACATAAAACGAGTGGGCAGCACCATCACCTGTAAAGACCATAATACAACGGAACCAGTCATCCCCCCAATCTTCTATGTATCCAATGCAATTAACTGGAGTACCTTCAACAACGCCGTTATCTAAATCAAAATAACATTGAGCCGCCGCACCTAGCCCATAATACCCGAGCACCCAGTCTTGATTACCTTTTTTGGCCCAAAATGACACGGTATCAGTACCAGCGCTAGACGTGATACTATCTTGTATTGCATGATTACCAGCGACAGAACTTGCAACCATGCCTATTGCATTTTCGACACCATTTGGAGCAGCAATTTTAGTTGCATGAAAGGTTGCCTGCGTTGGCGTCCATGCAACGTTGTCAATATCTTCTGAATAATCAACCTGATTTGTACTTGCAGCTTCAGCTAAATACCCATAAATGTCGTATGTCCCATCATTTCGATGACACTGCCTTAACCATTCGGAACCAACGTAATAAAGTTTTCTTGTTCCATCTGATTCGATTTTATCTAGATAAGCTGCAAAAGCTCTTGTTGCAACTATTGGAAGCTCATCGACACGTGTAACTGTAACATCGTCAAACTCGACATATACACCTGCACTTAAAGTTCCGCCTTGAAGTCTAAGAGCTGTGGTTAACGCAACATATGTTATATCAAAAGGTTGCCAAGACGTGGAAGTAGTACCAGTCCAATGGGTAGCACCTATCTCACTTATTTTTGGAATTCCTGTTCCGTCACTTCGAGCTACACCTGTAACTCGGTATTTATGACCTACTATTTGAATTGCTTGTTGAGCATATCCATTAAAAGCTGACAAATAAGTAAGTCTTAAATGCTGTGTACCTTCGTATAATGGAGCAGTTGTATCTTTAGATAGGGTTGCTGTGGTAACAGTCCAATCCCCGTCTTGTTCTAGTACCTGTATGTTATCAAAATCTACAATTCCAGGATGTGTACTACTACTTCCAAAATAAATAACAGTACCTGTAGCTACAAAAATTTCATTAAAATCCTGCCAATCAGTACTTGTTGTTCCCGTCCAAACAGTTCCAACAGAATTAATTTTTGGAATTGCCGAACTACCAGCCGATCTAGCTGATCCAGTTACTCTATATGTTTTTCCTACTGTTAAGATTGTCTGTGATGCCCAAAAAGTATTAGCTGTTGAAGTTATTCTAAGATGTTGGGTACCTTCATTCAAAGGAGCTGTCGTATCTTTTGAAAGCGTAGCATCTGTCGCAGTCCAATCACCTGTTCCAACAGCTTCACAATCTCCATCAACAATAACCTCTATAGGACTTGCTTCCATGTCTCCATCAATTAAAACATCATCGTGCGTAAAAACTTGAGGATAACGACCAGATACTTGAGCAAATCTACTCGCCGCTAAATTAGCCGCTTCTGCTTCACCTTGAGCACCTGCTGAGAACAAATCGGAATATTTCCACATCGAACAATAAGCTAAATTACAAGTTGATTTGGCTGATCCTAGATAAGAAGCTCCAAGCTGAAATTCATTAGTGTTTAATGTTCCAGTAACTGCTGAAGAATCTTTTCCGGAACCTACAGCAACCCCATTAATATAGAAAAAACTACCATTAACGCTTGCTTCATCCCGATTGACATATGCTAATAAATAATACCAACAACCTGGAGTTAATACAGCACCTGTATTAAGCGTTGAACTTCCACCACTATCTTCTATATAAAGCCGTGCATTATCTGAATTTGTATAAAGAATATATCCGGTAGATCCATCGTAAGTGCTTATAAGGTATCTTCCTGCATCAGCCTGATGTTTAAATAAAACCTCAATAACAAAGTCTTCAGTTGCAACGTCGTTATCAGTACCATCGTAAAATCCACCATCATTAAATTTAACCGAATCATCATTTGTTCCAAGACAAGGTGAACCATCGTTGTAAGTTGGAACTGGTGTTGCTGTTAACGTTAAAGTCTGTCCGCCAGTTCTTGGAATCCAATTTGTTCCATCAGCATCGCCGCCATAATAAACAAAAGTAGGAGAAACGGTTGTTCCATTTACTTCAATATCTTCATCTAGATTTGCAACTCCACTTCTTCCATCGAATATTTGAAAGGTTAAATACAAATCCAACCAATCTTGCAAACTTCCAACAAATAATTCTATTTCAGCTTCATATTCCCAAATAAAATCTTCACCAGCTTCACCAGTATATGCCATCGAAATAACATCATCAGTATCATCCAATGAAAAAGATAAAGCTGAAGTTGCCGTCTCTGAATACGTGGTGTCTGAACTCGAATCTATTTGATCGAATTCGTTATTACCATGTTGGTTGTACATATAAGTCGTTTCGGAACCAAAATAATAATCCTCACCATACGAAGCCTTATTATATGCAGATACCTTGCACGAAACTCTGATAACGCCTTCTTCTCCGGAAAACATCGTTGCAATAGAATTCTCTAAAGCTGATGTCGTTGGTGTGGCGTCTGAAGTTTCAAACTGCCCTTTCAAATTCATTTTGTGGATAACTGGTTCCATGATTATCCTCTAGTAATTGGAGTATTATAAATTCTAAGATTCCGAAGTAAGCCAGAAAATTGAGTGCCTAAAGCGTAACTAGATCCTATCTCGATTCGATCAATATCATCTGGTATATCGCAAGATATATCTGGAGAAGCATCCGGAACACCATCTAAATATGCAGTAAGAAGATCAGTTTTCCATACTAATCTTGCTGTATGCTTAGAACCATCACTAATATCCCCTACAGTTGAAGAAAAACCAGCATTTCCGGCTGTTGCCGCAGTTTGCCCTGCTAGTACGTCGCTAGAACTACTCGCATACGCACTAATTCTATCTGCCGCTGCGCCACCATCATTGAAGGACATAATTCTTTTAGTGTTTTGAGTATCGTAATTCTCTAAATAAAAATCACAAACAACCGCTCCTTGTCCGTTATCTGTAATGTTTCCATCATCGCCTTTATGGCGCAATTGATCAGCAAGTCTTGTGCTCGTTCCGCCAGACGTCGGGATATAACTCGAAGCGTAATCCATCCCTTGTTCGTATTGAATACCCCAAATATAAGTGTCAACATCTGAGCTATTGCCTGAGAAAGTAGCATCCCCGTCAGCTTCTGCTGAATAGATATATGCATGTCTACTAGATCCATCACCAGTAAAAACAAGAATACATCGAAACCAACCATTTCCCCAATTTTCTATGTAACCAGTGCAATTTGCTGATGTTCCAACAACTCCAGCATCTAAATCAAAGAAACAAGAAGCGCCAATGGTAGTGATATAACCTCTAACCCAATCATAAACGCTATCACCCTTTTTTGCCCAAAATGAAAAAGTATCTGTACCAGCACTCGTAGCCACTACATCATGCACAGTATGATTGCCGGATGTACCGTCGGAAATCAACCCATCCGCTGTTGTTGTTCCATCAGGAGCAGTAATTGCATCTACATCAATTGATGCAATATTTACCTGTACCCAAGCAGCATTGTCTAATTCCTGTGAATAAGATATCTGATTTGTACTCTGAGCTTCTGGCAAATATCCATAAACGTCATACGTCCCATCATTACGATAGCATTGCCTTAACCATTCGGAACCAACGTAATAAAGTTTTCTTGTTCCGTCACTTTCGATTTTGTCTAAGTAAGCTGCAAATGCTCGTGTTGCGACTATTGGAAGCTCGTCAACTCTTGTGACCGTAATATCGTCAAAATCAACGACCCCAGGATGACTGCTACTACTACCAAAAAATAAATTTGTTGCTGAAGCTACAAAAGTTTCATCGAATTCTTGCCAATCCGTTGAAGATGTTCCACCCCATACTTCACCAACTGATCTATAAACTTGAGGAATTGCTGAACCGCTTACAGATCTAGCTACTCCAGTTACTCTATATTTATGTCCTGATATAGTAATTGACTGATAAGCATAAAAACTATCCGTTGTGGAAGTTATTCTTAAATGCTGCGTCCCTTCGTATAAAGGAGCTGTAGTATCTTTAGAAAGGGTAGAATCTAAAACATTCCAATCGCCTGTTCCAACAGCTTCACAATCTCCATCTGTTATTACGGTATCATGCGTAAAATTCTGTGGGTACCTTCCGGATACTTGAGCAAACCTTTTAGCAGCTAAATTTTCAAAAATTTCAACATTAAGACTTCCACCAGGAAACAAATCGGCACCCTGATACATGGCAAAATAAGCTATGTTAGAATCAAATCCACTAGTGCCTGTAGTAGTAGCACCAAAAGTAAGACTAACTGTACTATCAGCATCCCCAACACTAGAAAAATCTACTCCAGTACCAGTCAATGATCCATTTGTTATTATAGATGAACCGTTTACACTCGCTTCATCTCTATCGATACAGATAACAAAAAATCCCCACTCACCGTCTAAAAACGAATTAGACGCCCCATATACCGTAGCAGTATTAGTGGAACCATCTTCCATCACTAAAGCTATTCTTGTTCCCGTACAAGATATATTCCAACCTTCACTAGACCCATCTCTTTTTGATGCAAGATATTTAGACGAACCTCCTTTAATTAATCCCATAAATATAACGTCATTTGTTCCAATATCACCGAAACTTGAACCAGAATCTTGATAATAAGTGCTACCGTCACACAATACTGAATCGTCATCACTTCCCAAACAAGGCGAACCATCGTTAAGTGTAGGTGTTCCAGCAATTTTTGTTAAAGTTTCTCCTACTTGTGCAGTCCAATCACTATTGGTTGCATCGCCACCATAATAAACAAAAGTAGGAGAAACGGTTGTTCCATTTACTTCAATATCTTCATCTAAATTTGCAACTCCACTCAATCCGTCAAAAATTTGAAAAGTAAGCCAATCCAAATGTTCATCTATTACCGCTGCGTTTATTTGCGCTTCGTAATTCCAATCGAAAGTTTCACCGGCTTCACCTGCAATCTGTAAGCTTATATCACTATTATCATCATTCATTGTACACGTTAAAACAGATGAAGCGGGTTCTGAATGCGTGGTTGAAGTAGCCGTTCCAATTTGATGAAATTCGTTATTCTCAAATCGATTGTATTCAAATAACGCATGAACTTCAAAATAGTAAGCAATAGCTGCAAAATGTCTATTTCTAGCCGTTACTTTACAAGCCACTCTAACAACTGCTTCATCGTTACTTTCGGGTAACATTTCCGCAAGATTGTTTTTAACTTCAATATCTGTAGCTGTTGCATCGGTAGTAGAAAATACCCCTTTAGCCAGACATTTAACTACGTTATTGATACTAGTCATCTTGACTCCTTATGGTCCCACGAGCAACGAAGTATCTAGTTTCTCAATTCGAAAACCACCTTGAAAAGCTAAAGTGTAACCCGTTCCCACACTTGTTGAAGACTTCCCAATAATCTCCAATTCTTCATCTGTTTGATTAAGATCTAGATAAACTTCCCAATCACTTTCATTTCCATTATTGGTTGAATGAAGCTCATTAACATCAGAACCAATTAATCGCAAAGTCCCGCCATCATTGAATACAGTAAAGCTGACTTCCCAACTTTTTACTAATGGAGTACCAGAAGTCATATCTGCTCTTGCAGCTTGAATAATTCCCTTACCAGTATAAGCCGCATCGTTTGCTAAATCTAATTCAGTTCCTGAAGTTCCATCCGGTGTTAGATTGCAAGTTCCCGAAGTAACAAAACTACCAAAAAGTGAAACACTGAAAACATCTTGAGCTTGTCCCCTTGTTGAGGCAATTTTGTGTGAAGAATTTACAAATGACCCGTCCCATTCTCTTTCGGATGCTTCTCTATCATATTCATCAAAAACATCCTGAACTGTAGTAGCAGCACTATCAATATTTCCCCCAAAACCCGTATTAACTACGGACATTGCTTGATTGACAGCATTCACTAAACTGACTTCTCCGAATAGAGTCTCAAAATTACTCCATTCCGCACTACTATCCGACAAAACTAAATCAGATGAATAAGTAGAACCAGCTTTGTAGCCATCCGCAAAAGACATCAAACCAGTTCCAGCCAATAACGCCAGAGAAGATGTAGTCGTTAAACTCCCTACTGTTACCGCTTTAGCTCCAGCTCCCGTTCCAATATTTACACTTTGTGCAAGTGCGTTTGTTCCAATATCTATATTACTAGCACTTGAATTAATAGAAACAGAACTGCCCGTTAATGTACAAGCTGTCGTTCCTCCTAGAGTCAATATTCCTCCAGAAGTGACCACTAGTCCACCAGACCCAGTATTAATCGCCACTCCTGTCGCACCCGTAGCATTACCAACGGTAATTGTTCGTGCAGCCGCTCCTGTGCCAATATTTATGTTTTGTGCATCTGCGTCATTACCGATATTGATAACCCCGCCGCTTGAATTGAGTGAAAGTGCTCCAGAACAATCTAAATCAATAGTAGTGATACCGGAAGTCGACAATGCCCCAGTTCCCCCAAAAGCAAAATAGCCTGTGTCATCACCAAATTGACTGACTCCTCCACCTCGAAGAGTTAACGCCCCCGACGGAGTTATATCCGCACTGACAAGTGACGTCTCTGTTAAAGCACCAGCACCATCTAGATCCAACTGTGCGATACCATCGTTTAAATTTATACCGCCAGTTCCAGATAGAATATCAACAGCTGTTGCACCAGTGGCATTGCCAATTGTAATTGTTCTTGCAGCAGCACCCGTTCCAATATTGATATTTTGTGCATCTGCATCGTTGCCAATATTGAGAACCCCACCACTTGAATTAATAGATAGCGCACCTGAACAATCTAAATCTACCGTAGTAATCCCCGAAGTTGATAATGCTCCCGTTCCACCAAAATCAAAATAACCAGTATCATCTCCAAATTGACTGACTCCCCCTCCTCGAAGAGTCAACGCTCCCGAAGGAGTAATATCCGCACTAACCAACGAATTTTCTGTTAATGCTCCAGCTCCATCTAGATCCAACTGTGCAACACCATCGTTTAAATTTATACCGCCAGTACCTGATTTGAGATCTACAGCCGTTGCACCCGTAGCATTACCTATTGTTATTGTTCTTGCTGCAGCACCGGTTCCCATATTGATATTTTGTGCATCTGCGTCATTACCGATATTGATAACCCCACCACTTGAATTAATAGATAGCGCAGTACCTGCATCAATATCTATCAAGTCATCTGCACTAATTGAAACTCCAGCCGCACCTGCACCTATACTAGTTGCTATAATCTCGACATCCGCATCTCCTGCACCAGTAGCAAGAGCTAATAATATTGCAGAAACGTCTCCTGCACCTGAACCATCTGCACCTAAAGAAGCTGTATACTTACTACCAGAAGAATTAGAAGCTGAAAAACTTACATCCCTATTCGTTCCGATAATTCTTCCATCTCCCGATCCTGTAAATTCTATACTAGTTCCGCTTGAAGTATTATTTTCTATTTCTAAAGCTGATGGATCATTCGTGTCATCATTATTGATTACCTTAAGCCCAACATCGTTTGTCGTGTCAGGAACAGTAATTTCGACCGGTCCACTATCTGCTGTGATCGACCTACCAGCACCTGCGCCTAAATTATCGTATGCCTGATCTAAGGAGCCTGCATGTGGTGCTGGCTCCCAATCAGGAACACCGTCATCGATATATCGATAGTCCATGTCTTTAAGATCGACATATCCTATCCAACCCTCGGAAGGAGTAAAAGCCTCCCAAACTGACCCGTTAAATTCCACGACGTCAAGCTTAGCTGCGCCATCCCAGTCTGCGTGAACTGCTCCCACGGTTTGATCGAGAATATATCTATCCCCCATAACCTCAGTCGGAGGCGCTGCGGTACAATCCACGTAATCAATTACTGTTCGTATTCGAAAAGATCCTGTGGTTAAATCTATCGCCTCGATTACTTCGGACAGAGCTTCTTCCCATCCAAAACTCGATCCAAACTGTATCGTCTCGCCTGGAGCTGGTTTTCTAAGACCCAGATACTGGGTAGAAAACGCCAAAGCATTTCTGGCGTAAGCTTCTCCACTATTGACAATACATTCCACGATATATGTGGCCGCAACGTTGGCTGTCGGGGTAAAGGTCGGAGACGCAGCCGTAACACTCGAAAGAATTGCTGATGCCCCGTCAGTTTGCCCGATAATCGACCACTGATACGAAGTTACTCCCGTGGTATCTGCCAAAGAAAGCGTTACTAAAGGAGGCGCAGGACTTACCTTTGAGTAAGCAAACTCTCTAGCTATTCCTGGTGATCCTGCAGCTTCTCCTGCAACGTCGATTACTACATCAATACTGATAGTCATCTAAGGCCCTCCTTGGCCGCTACGAATTATCCAAATCCTCATGAATTCGTACTCGGATCAATCCATTTGACGGTAAAGTCATAACCACACCGCTTCCCCAATCAAGATCGAACTCTGCGTTGTAATTCCCTGCAGTATCTACGTCCGCTGCAGCCCACTCGTATTTTATAATTCCCGCCGTAGCTGGAGATTCTACGGAACCGGCTGCATCTACCTTCTGCACTCCATCAAGGTCGTACATAAGAAATCGAACACTGAAAACGCTGGTCAAATCATAGGCGTTTCCATCTGCATCTTTTACCTGAAGGCGAACGTAAGGACGTCGAGAATGACGCTTAGTGATGAAATTAAGAACTACTGGTATTTCCGACATCCCTTACTCCTTATTCGATTAATTCTGTGTCTACTTCCGATACTACCGAAAGCTCGCTTACCTCTTCTACAAGCTGGGTATCGATAGACTCGAGTAGTAGATCAACAAAAACCTCAACCGCTACAGCTACCGGAGAATCGACCCAGCTTATAGAAATCCTTGGCATCTACCTCCCCTTCTTCGCAATTGCGTCTACGATTCCTTGTTTCATCTCAACTGGATTTATGTGCAGATCTATAAACCCCAACACCTCATAGGTGCTGTTGAATCCACGCCACTCGATCCCTTGAGCGGTTACTAGAATCATTCGCTCCGGAAGCCCTTGATTAGCGGGAGGCTGCAGCTCTGGCGGCTGAGAGTCTGCGCACGGTACTGCTTCTAGATCTTTTTTGTGAACGTCCGATTTTTTGTTTTTTGTTTTTGACATGTCTACTCTCCTGTTTTCTTCTGTGACTTGCTCCCTTTAGCAATACAATTTCAAACTTTCGTTCAAGATGTTCCTGAGACTCTTGAATCTCCTTCTGACCTTCTTTTATTTCGTCCATAAACCTAATCTGACCTGCGTGCATCTCCTTTACATCTGTCGATATAGTGTCCATGGCTCCCTGTGTAATTACAACTTTAGAGGATAATGCGGAATATTGCCACATTGCCGCACCTCCAGTAGTAACGAGAAATACAATTACTCCGATCATACTTCTACGAAACCACTTAGACCAATCGGAAACCACGGTCCTTAATTCGGTTACTTCCATAGATTTTGGAGCAAGACTTACCTTTTCACGAGTAATATCGAACATTCTTTTTATCTCCATGAGGTCTTTTTCAATTTGTTTATCTTTTAATTTAATCCAAGAAATGTCCGCCTTCTTCTCCATTGCTCTTTCGCAATCAGACTGTTTCTTTGCCCTCGTTTTTTCACAAAAAGAATATTTCACTCTTCTTCCAAACTGGTCGACTACCCATGCATCTATCTTTGAGGGTGCTAATACTCCAGTATTCCGCAAATCATGATCGCTATCTCTACTCACGGTTCTTCCTAACCCACTCCTCCCACCAAAGAGAGCGTAAAAGTGTCCCCCAATAACTTGCATACCTCAAATTCATCTGGATCTATATTCTGACAGATGTATTTTCCTGTGACGATTTCCCAAACTTCACTTACGATTGGCGCAACCGCCCCTGCAGTAACCGTAAATCCAAATCCCCCGTTATCTACTAGATAAGCTACTCCGATAGTTCCTGTATTGACCTGAAGACCGGTATCTACTCCATACACCTTGAATGCAGTAGGACTTGTAAATTCGACACTCCACGTATCTGTCGGAGTCTCTGCGCCATAAACTACATCGTCGAAAGTGCAGTCTGAAGAGGTATCTGAAATCTTCCTTGCATACGGTTTTCGTTGAAATCTAAGGAAGGTTACATAATCGACTCCTTGGAGATCTTCGATTACTTTTGAAATTAGCGAAAGCGGAATCTGTTCTCCCATATCCTGGGCATCTACATCTAAAGTGGTTGATAGAGCATCCTCTATATATCGTTGGGCTATCTCCTGTCGAATATTCGGAAATAGATTGACCCGTATATTCATCGATATTTCTACGACACAAACCGGATCAATTTCTATAATGCAAGGCACCGTTTTTCTGGCGTCTAGATACGCACCTACTGAACCGATCAAACCTGTTCCTACTCCCGTTCTGGAATTCCAAGTTCCCGTAGGCACTGGATTGCTTCCTCCGGCAGAAATTACAACCCTCTCTTTGAATCCTACGTAGGGGTCCTTATACGCCTTAGCCTTGGATACCCCAGAAACTTCTAACGCCAAGGCTTTGTAATCCCCATGTCTCACTGCTCTGTTGAGCGCCACAAGACTCAAAGGTGCATTTATACGAGCTTCTTCAATCGTCTCTTTTGGCCTACCGCCTGAGGGAACTGCTGGATTCGTAACACTGTCGATAAACGAATAAGATCCCACTAACCGAGTGAGTTTTCCTATTCCTACCTGGTTTCCGTCGGTTCCACCTCCAACCCGATATATCGGCTGAATGTTGTCAATTCCACTGGCCGGCTTCTTTCCGGTAACACCATCCCCGAAAATGACGGTCACAATATCATCTTCATCGATTTCTACTCGGTAAACCTTGTCCGTTGGCTCTGACTCGTGAAACTTTGTTACCTCCGTCCACAACTCTGCGGGACCACCTTCGGTAACCCATATTTCTAGACTCGAAGTTCCATCTGGATTGATTGCTAGCGGAGATCCTTCAAGTTCTAGAGTCTGGCCAGCCGAACCATCGCTGGAAGTCGGAGTATCTGTAGTCGATTCCCCATGCAACGCAACCTTTCCAGTATAGGTTCCAGCACCTGGAACTACAAACGCAGCCTCTAACTCAAAAGTCTGGTCTTCTGACCCATCCGAGGTATCAACACTTACTTGTGTTTTTATGGGAAGTGTTCCTGCCCCGTTTGCTACAAAGGTAAGTTCTACGCTAGCACTTATGTTCGGCCTTAATTCGTAGCCTAAAAACCTTGAGTGCTCGATCATCGATTTTCGTCTGGTACAACTTAAAGGAAGCGCTTCGTTGGCACACCGATCTTGATAGTATGAAAGACTATCCCCTATATAACCAAAAACTTCGGTTAAAGCTACGCCAAGGTCTAATTCAGATCGGTCAGTCCAATCAGGTGTATACTGATCTGCCAATCCTCCCGACGAAATTACGTCAGACCGGTACCCTTCAAAATCCCGAGTACCTAAATCCAAAGTTATTTGCGTACCTGATAGTGTCGTAACTGTTGGCATTCACTGCCTCCTTACTGTATCCGTGTTCTCAGTATAACAGGGTCTGAAGAATACTTAAAAATAAACGAAATCTCGACATATACTCGCATCTCCCCTTCTTCGTACTCTTGCGGAAAAACGTTAACCTGCACATCTTTAGCTCTTGGCTCAAATCTCGTAATAGCCTCTAATACTAAAGATTCTACAAGGCCGGTGTTATTGTGGGCAGACCTAAGTACTCGATGAAAACCCACTGTTCCTACTTCTTTCCGGATGAGTCTTTCCTTAACCGAAGATGTTATAAGAGCCATAAGATTGGCACTTATTTTCTGACCTGCAGAAACCTTAGCCACACCACCTGAAGCTCTAAATCTAAAAGGAAATGCTATTCCGCTTGGGTATGTCGCCATCGTATCCTCCTATTACGGCACTATTCCAAAAAGACTAAATAGTGCATCGGCTGGAGCCGTGGTTCCTCCCATGGCCAAAAAAGAAATACCCGCACAGTATGTATCTCCAGATACACTGCACGGTCCCCCGGTAGCTCCTAACCACTGAGACTGCAACCAATCGCCATCGCCTTGCCCGTATACAGGTAGCACATAAGCCCCTTCCATAGTCAAAGCTCCTGCCAAAGTATCTAAGGCCGCTTGGAGTGTTGCCCCGATAGCCCGAAGCAGAGTAGCCTTATCTCGTAACTGACCTGCAAAATTCGTATAGATACTGGAAGCGGAAGCTGCGGCTGAAATACTGTTGGAGTATCCCAATAACGTTGTCACTAGGGTGTCGATTCCGGGGACTACTGCACTCAGCTTCTTAGAATTCCAATCAGGAGCTTTTCCTACACCTGGGATTACTTCGAAAGCTTCTCCGACTGTTGGCCATGCAAGTATCTCTGCCGACGTTGGAACTAGCGCTCCGAACAATTCGAACAACTGTCGAAACAATGACATCAGACGAAAATAATCTGAATTAACGCCTACTATGGTGACACTTCCTACATAGGCATAGGGGTCTACTAAAATTGGCCGATTTTCGTCGTAGCTGTCATCTATTGATGTCGATAATGCCTGCATCCATTGGTTAAAACTCGGTGTTGCCTTAAAAGAAGTAGAGGCATTGACCAACATGTAGATTCCAGTTTGAGTTAATTGCTGGACAGCACTGGCGATCAAAGACTGCAGGGTATTGATAACAACAGCCTGTGCATCTTGAAACCCCTGAACAAAAAGAGCAGCTACGTCTACGACATTCGCGGCAAGATCTAAAGCAGACGCTATTGCCTCACCTGTGGTGTTTATACTGCTCACTAACGAAGCGATGTCCGAAGGGTATAACGTAGACGGATCAAAGGAAACCCATTCAGCCATTAGATAGCCCCTCGTTCTTTCCTATCTCTCATCGTAACCATAAGTGCCCTTGTCTGTATGGCTGTTTCATACTCCATCTGGTCTCCCAACAGATTAAAAATATCTGCAATGACGATCAACTTCTCACGCACGTCTTTCTTTTCAAGCGCTTCTTTCCCTCGAACGATTAAGGAATCTCGTCTCTCGTTCAATTCGTCTGGATAAGCCAGCTTACCATTCGGTAACGTTAAAGCGCCTTTTGTCATTCGATGTCGTACTCCAATAATCCTACTGAAAGTACTCCTCCAGTATTTGCCTCGACGATAACCTCCGCTACGGCTGCCATAGCCTCATTCGCTGTTAGCGGTGGATCTGCTTCTGTATTCTGTATGAAAATAGTATCTAAATCCGCTACTAGATTTAGCAAATTAGGCGGAAGTTCTATAGCCGTTCCATTCTGATAGAAATTGCTCGGAGTATCCTGAATAAATCCCCACCATGCATTTATACCGTTGTACAGTTTTAAAACACCCTCATCTAGAAATCCACTCATCGCCTCTCGCATGGCATTTTTAGCGTGACCTTCGTTTACATAATTCCACGGAGCAATGTACAAAGCGTAATCTGCTGGAATAAAACTGGGCGTGCCGCTCTGGCCTAACATCCCAACTTCAATATAATTCGCACTATCAAAAACAACTACTGAAGTGTCGAAAGCTTCTGTGGGCTTGTATTCTACTCGTACTGGAGTTCCTGTAGCATCTGCTGACCCCGTTACTGAATCGACCCCAATTTTTAGTCCACTTCCAGATACCTCAATAACCGTTGGTAGATCTGATAGCTGGTTTACGTAAGAAGCACCAAAGAAAGTACACCACAAATCTACCCAAGCCTCTATCGTAGTCTCTTCATCGACCATGGACTCCCTATCCAGCGCCTCAAACTGTTCAACCAAAAAATCTTGATTCATCCACTTCATTATTTCCCCATTATGGACAATGATTTTGCCGCCGTAGCCTGAGAGGTCAAACCTGCAACCTGTGCTACAAAATCTGCTGAGAATGATGTAGGTCCCATGGCTGACGGATGCGTATGCGTCGAAAGAGCTGTGAGTAAACTTGTTATGAAAGTAAACCACGAATTCCCTTTAATAAAAGGTTCGGCTGCTCCTGTACCTCCCAACAATACATTGTTTACTGCCGGGGTTGCCATTACATGAATCGCTCCACCCCCGGTTCCTCCTTCTAATTTAACAGATCCCGAAACCGGAGTGCCGTCCAAAACTACTTGAGTGCCTGAAAGACCTGCGGCCAATGTCGCAGAACTCACGCCTATAATTCCATCTAATTCTAAGCTGGCTGAACTTGCCAAACCCGTTGGGTCAGTACTCTTCATAACAGCCAGACCGTTATATCCATGGAGTAGTAATGAATTGGCCGTAGGAGACCCCAAAGAATTAGAAGCGCAAATCTCCATATTTTCAAGAACTGTCATCTGAAGATTTTGACGAACCATAAAAGCTAATCCACCACCGAAAGTAAGAGATCCCTGGCCCCCTGCCTGAAGGGAATAACCACCGCCTAATTGAGTGGTAATACTACCCGTCCAGGTATCTGTTTTCGATTGACCCGTTCTTTCGATATCGCCGGAGTAGTCTTGAACCAGCTTAGCTCCGAAAGTTTCTGTCCGAGAAGCCTCTGCTGTGAAAGTACTTATGCCCGTAACAGAATAATCCTCCCCATCTGCTACTTCTACTTTGTGTGTCCCTCCTACCCGCCTTCTGACGCCCGCTACTGCGATTTCCTGCAAACCCCCATCAGAGGTCATCTCGATACGAGTTCCTGTCCTGTGGCTTAACTGAAGCCGCTCCACGCCGGAAGTATCATCAAACTCTAGAAAACTCCCGCCAGACCGATTTTGGATGAATCGAACACTTCCATATCCTCCCTCAAACTGAGAAGGAGGAGCTGTTCCAACACCCCTTCCTGCATAATCAGTATCATCAGCCTCTCCCCTAGAATGCTTGGGAAGCATATTTTCGCCTTCGCGCATAGCCCAAGGTCCTGGAGACCACACAGCCTTTGAGGGATCTCCTTCTTCAAATTCTACCCAAACTAGATCACCTATTTCGGGGCAAGAAAAATCCCCTGAATTTCCCCCGCCACCTGAAGAAGGACTGGGAAGTGCCCAACCGATGTCATCGTCGAATCCCATGACTACTGGAACTTTAGTCATAATTCGACCCAATTCCCTGGGGTCGTCTGTTCGAGAAACTATCCCGCGATACTTTCCAAAGTACCTGCCAGAATATCTCTGCCTAAATTCGTCTCCACCTTCCATCTAAATCTCTTCCTCCATGTCATCTACTAGGGCTGAAATTAAATTTCCACCCTCCGAATAAGGCAAAAGCATATCTTCTACTGGAGTTTGGTTTGGATTACTGGCACCTCTAGGACCAAGAATACCTCCCCATGTAGGACTTGAGACTATTGGTTTAACATCATAAAGAAACTTAGTGGTACGCGCACCTGGCAAGAACCGAGTCCTAGATACTTTAAGCAAGGTACTAAAGGAAGTTGCCCCTTCTCCAAAGGTCTGTACGGTCTCTGTTATGAGATATTCTCCCGAAAGAAATTTACCTAAACCCACGAGAGTTACTTTTCTATTTGGAGTATATAGCATTGAAGCTACAGTGGGCGACGCATTTCCCTTTATGATTTCGGCCGATTTGGCGGCATTTCCTAATGCCCTCCGTTTAGCCTCATCCTCATTATCGGGAGCAGCCGCCCCGCTCTCGTCGCCTTGTTCGAGTTCTTCGTTTTCTTCTTCTTCCGTCTCTTCGGTATCTTCTGGAGTAGGATTTGCTATTTTCGCTGCAGCCTTGACAACCTTACTTTGAGATTCTGCTGTAGTTTGATACCCCGTATCATTGAACCAACTAACAAGTCGTTCCATCGAATCCACTGCTTCATGGTAGAAACTACCTACACTCTCACTTCCCGTTATTTTCGCCACACCCTTGGCAACGCCCTCTTCGACGATTAACGCGGCTTTACTGTCATGAGGATTCTCGTCAAAAAGCCTCTTCTTTTCCTTATCTGTAACAACCATTGAAACAAGCTTATCGGAGATAAACTCCCCCAATCCCTTGCCGTCCAATAAATTGATGTTCCTAAAACCCTGTTGAGCCTTCTTCCTTTTTCGTCCGCTCGTATATTTGATTTCTGGTCGAAAAGACTTTAAGGACCAGTCATTCATTCGATACGACAAAACTGGTGGATCATACTTCCGTTTATTCTGCCTCGATGCTGGCTTCTTGAAAAAAAGAGTTCCCCCATCGACTCCCCAAATATACCCATATCGAGTAGCAAGCCGTTGAATCAATGCAGCGTCCGTCATTGAAGCCTGTATTAAAGGAAAGTCGTCGGTGAAAGTAAAACCTTCGATAGAATCAAGGTCATATCCTAAATTGTGACTCTTCGCGATTTTCTTCAAAATGCTCTTAGCACTTCCCACATGCCTTTTTTGTTTCTGCTTTTTATTCAGCCTGTGCGATACGTCTTGAAATTTGACTGTAAGGGTAGGAACTCCTGATTCTGGTGCATTCGGAATATAAGACTTGATTACGAAAGGTCCCGCAGGAAGCGCTTCGTTTATCCATCCACATAAGAAATGGATTGCCTGTTTTTTTCTAAAAATCCGAGAATCGAACAATTCAAAATTCTCATCTCTAAAGACTATGGTTCCTGATTTGGCTTTTCTTCGAGGTGAATTCAGAGTCAGACTTTGAACTCGACGCACGAGGTCTGGCGACATCTCTCGTCCGTTAACCCAAATAATACAAATTGCAGTTTGAGTACTCATACCTGTGCCGCGTATGCTTTCGTTGGTCGAACTATTCGATCTCCAACTTTTAAGTCCAGAGGGAAGAAAATATGTGGATTGAAATCTGCTAGCACGTACCACTTGTTGGCGTCACCAAACAACTCAAAGGCCATCGACTCGAAGGTTTCGCCCGCTTTAACTAAATGTCCTTCCAACCCCTCCGGAGGAACAACCGTCGTAGTCCTGGGAACATACATGGCTGCAGTCTCACCATCTTCAAAAACTACCCGAGTTTTTTCTACATTTCGATATCTAGATCCACCAAAGATAGTCATCGTTACATCCCCTCTATGATTACCATATCTCGAAAACGTCTAAGCCGTTGTAATCGACTAGAAATAGCTGATATGTCAGTAAAGATTGCCCGCATTTCCACTGTGACGTATGCCCGAGTAGGTTCGTGTCTTCTGTTTCTTCTCACTGTTCGGATACTAATTCTTGGTATAACGACATCCCAATATTCATTGCCCATACCGTATCGAACTTGAGGGGGCGGAATAAACTGACCGAGGTCTGCTGTGAACTTCGATATGTCGGGCTGTGTGTAACTCTCCAACTCGGCCAACATCGCAGTAACGCCTTCCCATTCTTCATAGTAAGGGTCTGTAGCATCGAGCAACAGCTCTATAGTCATCTCCTCACCACCGATATGCTTGAAGGTGGCTACTGGCTGGGGAGATCCTGGCGAAGAAGTAAAAGCGTACTCAACAGACCGAATTCTCTCATCTTCCGTAGGATTGAAAGGAAAACTAAAAAAGGATTCCACTCGTCCTCCGGATATTCTAGCAAAATATCCGTGGGCGATTTCACTTCCAGTTACCATACTCATGCGAACGCTACCTCCTGATCATCGTCTGTTGCCTCTCGAATCTTGTCCATGATTTGCTTGGCGATTTGCTCCAATTCTTCAGGAGTACCCTTGGAAACTCGAAACTCCATTTTCTGAACATTAATCGTTGTCGGGCCTTTTGATGCGACCGCTCCTCCCACATGGGGCGTTACTGCGGTACTCACACCAGCCATTGCGTGAGTAACTGTGGCCTGCATTGCTGGCGCTTCTGCTTCAACTCCAGTCTGTAAAGCCCGCATCAAACCACCACCCGACTCGGTGATATGCATCAAAGGCCCAATTTTGGCATCAGAACCAGGAAGAATGTCTGCTATCCATTGAGCCGCACTTGTCAGAAAATTTACGATAGCGTTCCATCCACTCTTTAGCCCATTTAGAAGCGATTGCATCAGTCCGAGACCTGCATCCCGACTCTGGGTAAAAACGTCCCAAATATTCTTACCGAATTCCCATAATACTTTTATCCATTTCCACATCAGTGCGATAAACGCGACCACAACTACACCAAACAAGATTAGAAAAGCTGAATAGGCAAAAGCGGTATACATCACCGCCGCAGCATGAGCTATCTGAACAGCCGTAGCCCCGATTAAAGTAGCAATCCATAAGACCATTTTGATTATCAAAGCACCTAGAACGATACCGGCAAACCATCCCAACAAACGACCGAATTTAAACCAGTCGTCTGACATCTTACCGATGTCTACACCTTTCCATTGAAGTACGAGCCAATTGATTCCGTCGATAACATATCCTAAAGCATCTCCGATCCACTTAAAGACCACTGCTACTGGCATAAAGACATCCTTAATTCCTTCCCAGACACCTTTATAGACCGCTACGATTCTATCTTTTACTGCGAGAATCCTCTGAACAGTTCCCCACAGACCTGCCGCCTCGAGTTTTTCCTTAAAATTGATGTCCCCCTCACCGTCCCAAAATTCTTTTAGTCCCCGCCAAATCATCTGAACATTCTGAATGAAATACCGAATCGTCGTTAGGAAAGCTCCAGCATCTTCTTCCCAGATCATCTTCCAGAGCTTTACGCCGGCCATAGCCAAAGCAAAAACGCCTAAGATCACTGCCCCTATTATCAGCATAGGCCACAAAGCCGCCTGTAGTGCAGCAAAACCTGTTGCAGCAATACCTGCAAATCCACCTGCAGCAACTAATGCTGGGCCTACTACCTGCGTCCAAAAGTATAATCCAGCAAGAGCCAACATCGCGCTGCCGGCCGCAGTCGCTACCGCGGACAAAGCAACCATCGTGATACCCAAAGCCTCTGCTACAGCTGGATTTTCTTCGATGTATTCTAAAAACCCGTTTAGCATCGTTCTCCAACTCATGTTGAAGGACTGCATGTACGGTAACAGGGTCTTGCCCATAAGAATGTTGATCGTGTCTTCTGTACCCTCAATGAACTTCTCTAAACCCTGCTGAGTGTTTTCTATTGCCGCTGAAGCTTCTCTACTGGCACCTGCAAAATCCCCCATACTGGCCATCATGTCTTTAAACGCTTCTGAACCCTTCAAAGTTCCTCGTTCCAAACCAACAAGACCGATCAACAAGCTCCTGGCTTGCTCAGTAAACGCCGCAGATACCGTCTTAAGATATTTTGCTTCACTCTCTCCGCTCAATCTCTCTAAATTACGTACTAGGTCTAAGATTATGTCTTTTGGTTTTCGTAGCTTGCCAGCCAAATCAAACATCGAAACTCCGAGTTCTTTTATGGCCCTTACCTTCATAAGACCTCGGCCTTTTGTGATGTCTGTCACGTCCATCTTTTGAAATTCAGCTGTCGTCATCTTTTGCTTGAGGAGATACCGGTCTAAAATCTTTTCATTATTTACTAATCCTCTCGCAAAACCTGCGAGGGATTGACCAGCCTGAGCTGCCATCATACCGGAGTTCTTTAATGCACCCACTAAGGTCAAAGCCTCAGTCGAAGTCATCTTCAATTGCTGGGGAGCAGTTCTTAACGAATTCAAAATTATAGGTAGATCCCTAAATTCAATATTGGATTCTCTAGTTGAATGAGTCAATGCATCCATAAGTTCTCTAACAGGGGCACCTGTATGCTTAAATTTCATCATGGCCACGGCTGCAGTTTTCGCCGCTCGTGCGAGCCCCAACTCTCCTGCGGAACCTGTAGCTAAGTCCAAAGCTGGCTTTAATGCGTCCAAAGATTCTTTGGTGGTCAAACCAGACTGTCGAAGAGTTCTCAATCCATCGATTGCTTCTTGGGGAGACCACTGCGTAGCAAGACCCGTTTTGATAGCTACACCCTCAAGTTCTGCCATCTCTTCTTTTGTTGCTCGAGCAACAAATCCTAATCTACTTAATCCTGTCTGGAAAGTTTTTGCCTGTTGAGCCATGGGCTGTATTACCTGCCCTATTTTTGCTCCAACTCCTACTAAGGCTCCACCGACTGCTCCTATTCCCATACTGGCAGCCATGGCATCGCCCATTCCCGTTGCAGCATTAGCTACAGCAGTCTGAGTCCTTCGAGCTTTACCCTGAATTCTATCGAGAGCCCCCTCGGCCAGCGATGCGCCAGTAACTACGCCTTTGGCATCCATTTGAAGACGGATACCTAGTAGCATCTGTCCTCCAGTAGTTCCTGGCATCTCTACCTCCCTTTATTCTCTCGCTGTACATCGGTATTTATTCTCTCGATGTACTGGTTTCTATGTGAATTCGGAAGGCGAAGGATTTCTGCTTCGGTCCAGCCATATCTTGTAGCTATGGCATGTATGTGGCTGAACAACGCATCAATTATTTTTTCATTCTCCTCCGCCGACCTCCGAAAAAAGAGGCGAGATCTAGAGTGATCTGCAATGTGTTTCCACAATTACACCTCACATCTTTCCACTGCTTTAAGCCTGGAAGTTCGTTCTGAATAACGGACATCAGAAGTTCTCGATCTCGTCTCTTCAATCGTTTTGCCTGCTCTTGGTCAATATGTTCTAAGGTTCCTACCTTCGTAACACAAGCCGCAATCATGGCGTCCATTATTGACGCCTGGTCATCCATCTGACCCGTCAACTCTTGCTCTTTGCCTGTTGGAAATCGAATCTTTCCTTTTTTGTGGAAAACTGCTTTCCCATTCTTCATTTCTTTGAAGCCTACCTCCAACTCAAAATCCAACTCCCGTGGCTTATCCTCGGGCCACGAGACTACGGGTAGATCCGAAAGTAGAACAGATTCCTCCCACACGTCACCACATCTGGGACATCTCCCAGCCATGATCGCATGGTTATTGCCTGAAAGCATAAAGATTCGAGTGATCAAGTAATCCCGGTCGGGCTGCGTCATGCGCCTAGCAAATTCTCGGTCGAACAGTTTTTCTGAATCCTGTTTTCTTGGAAGCAATCCTTCTACTTCCTGAGTACTGCGACAGATGACCAAGGAAAGAGCCTTCGCTCCATTGTTCCCCGATTTTTTCCCTGATACTAGGTGGTCATCAATTCCGGACATCTCATCTATCACTAAATTCCGATAATTCTGTCCGTCTTTTATGACACCTACGGGAAGGGTTACTTGATCGCTGGGAACAAAGGATTTGTCTTCGGTCTCTCCGGCCTCGCCTAGCCAAGAATCTGTGGATTGCTCTATCTCTTGGGAGGTTTTTTCCTGCATGTCGTTTCTCCTGTTATGTCTTCTTTAGTAACTATTTCTTAATCACTATTGTATTACGTCTATTTTATTAAGCGAGTTTTTCTTTTTTGATACCCTCGTTGGCTAGAGTCAAGGTCTCGGTCAGTACGTCGTTGGCGCTTGCATCGAGATCTCCGTTACCATCTTCTTTAGGCCAGGCTCTGTAGATGGTCCACTTGATCTTTCGAGTACCGGCTTTGTCTTTGGCATAGATGATAACCGTTTTCCGGTACTCTTCATTGTCGCCTTGAGAACCGTCAACGTTGTCTACGTCGTAGATTTGATTGCTCCATGTGATGAAATCGCTGTCGGTAGAAGCACCTCGTTCTAAGACTACATCGTCGAAACTTACCTGGCCGGAAAGTTTTCTGGGAGTCTCGTTTTCACCACCTTCCCGATACTCGATCGTCTCTACGGTTCGTTTGAGTCCGGAAACCTTTGAAAAGCCGGCTCGAACAAAGCCTTCGATCTCGACTTCAAACTTAAAATTGCGATATGGGTCCATTGATTTCTCCTTTCGGCCTACGCCTCAGCTACATCGTACCCACTGTCGTATTGAGAGAAAATAAAGATGATAAACTCACCTGGTTTGTTCGGTGCGAGACCGATATGGCCGATAACTTTACCGTTATCTACGTCGGTCTGTGTCATCACTCCATCGGTGATGCCTACAGAAACAAAGAAAGCCAACGCTTTTTCTGGCGTTGGGAAAGCCCTACGTGGCATGAGTGAAACCAACCACGTATCGATTCGGTCTTTCAATGAAGACCAGAGACGGAAATCGTTATTCCTAAACACGCCCCATCGAGTAGAATCGACGATTGATTTCTGAGCATACTGAAAGAACCTCCGCACATTGATATACCGGAACCGAAGATTGACGGCTGTATCTAGGGTTCGTCCACCCCAGACTGTGACTGGAGATGTGTTCCCGAATTTCCGAATGACATTGATACTGGCATCGTTCAACGTTCCAGCATCAGAATCCCGATACTCCGTAACAACATCCGTTGCCCCGCGCAACACGCCATAATCGCCTTCACCTGCAGGAGTCTGCCACGGCCCGCCATTCGGATCTGGCAAGGTGTCGACTCTCGCCCGCAATCCCATGAGAGCCCCTACTCCTGAAATCGAACGCTGAGGATTCGAACCGGCTCCGATAGGATCGAAAACTTTGATTCCGCCTGCATACAAACACCCGTAGGAAGAACTGGCTCCCAGAGTATTTTCCCGATAAGCCACCGCTTGCGCTGTGGTCAATCCGGCAGTGACGAAACCGATGTATTCCATGAACATTCGGCTTTCGGCATAAGCCAACGCCGCTTGAAATACGCCTACGGTATTCTTGCCTACAGTACAGAAAGGCATAAATTCCCGAATGGAATCCCATCCGTAAAGTCCAGTGCCTCCAACCTGGGTACCAACCCAATCTGCATCGACAAGACCCGAAGTCTCATCAGTTCCGCTGGCTAGAGATACCGCAGCTGAATCGGTTGCAGGAAGATCTGCTCCGATACCGCAAGCAGCATCCAAGTCCTCTGCCACGAAGTATTCCGAGCCAAGATTTTCGTCGTTGATAATGGTCTCAACGTAGTTGTCTGCAGTGTCCAACATCGAGAGTTGGCTAAAAGTTTCTTTTAGTACCAACCCATCGTATACCTCGATGTCGAATTCACAAGAAGCTACCTGACCGGCTCCTGTGGTGTAGGTGTTCGAAAGCGCTCCGTCAATGTCTGCGAAGAAAGTTACCACGGCTCCCGAAATCACCGTTCGAACCTGGGTAACTTCGAAATACTCTGTGTTGGTAACATCGTAAATCTTGATGACAGATCCCGCATTAATGCCTTTGGTAGTCACCAATTGAATCGTGGTATCAGCCGCAGTTGCTGTTGCCGCAAGATCGTTACCAACACCTAAAGTCGGGTGTTTTGGATTCTGGGTTATCTTCTTCTTGAGACTGTTCCCATCCACACCTGGAGATTTCACTCCCTTGTATCCCGCGTGGAGCTTGAGCGTGTTGTAGGTAGCACCTGCCGCGGTTCCTGTAAGGACCTCTACTGAAAGTCCTAGAACCGAAAGTGCCGTACCGCTTTGAAAGTCCAACTCAGATGCGGCTCCCGTCGTTGGGGAACTGATTGTCGGAATCCCACCACTTACTGCCACTGTTGCCGTGGTGTCTGCTTCGATAACCGTTTTGATCTCTGCCGCAGTAACTGCCTTGATGTCAGCTACATCACCCGTTCCCGCTACAGCTGCAGCCCAAGTCAGCGCACAAGTACCGGTTCCGATGGCAACTGAACTCCCTGTTCCTTTGCTATCTGAAGTGATCTTTACCTGACCACCAACTTCTGCCACCGAACACCCAATGAGCTGGGCATTCATCTGAGATGCCATACTCGCGGCCGTTGTAGTTACTCCCGAAAAAGTAACAGTCTGTTCGGACCCACCGTCAATAGTGACTTTTTCGGTGAGGGTGTCTTGATCTGCTACTGGATACGCTGTGGTATCCGTATCAGTTCCGGCTGCCGCATCGAAAGTAGCTGTAGCTACGCCTACATTGTCTACGTCTAAATCGATGTCATCTCCAGGGTCCATTTCATAGGTCTCAGCCCCGCAAGCCTTCGTTGCCGCAGTTGCTGCCACTCCGTCTGTAATACTGGTGCTGTACGAAACACCACCGGTATAAGACGTAATGTCGTCGAGGTCTGAATAGTGAACTTGACGGATGGTTATCAGCTCGAAACCACCTTCATCAAAAAATTCTTTGGCTTCGTATGCAGCATCCCCTCGGGCTACTGCCTCTCTTCCGCCAAAAATTCGTTGCCATGCCTGAAAAGACCGCGTCCGTGTTGGGACTCCTGCGGGGCCTTTTTTGGTGATCGCCTGCATTCCGCCAAAACCTAAAGCCGTGGCTCGAATCGGTCCCTCAAGCTGGGTTGCTTCTTCAGCATATGTATCTGGTCGAGTATATACTGGCATATTTCACTCCTCCGCGCTCTTGCGCTCGTTGAGCCTCCTCCCGAGTAGGACAATTCGAGTCTGACGAGGAGGAAATTTTTCTGTTTTTATCATGGAAGCGGCTCCTCTGTCGTATCTGTTACCTTGATGCCTAGATCTAGGACATCCGCTCCCGAAACCCACTGTATGCCTGTCTGGTCCATGATGGTTTTCGCCACATAAGTCTTCCAATGAAGTTCCATCGCAACTTTTGTCTCTTCAACGTCATCGTAGTCAACCTTCGTAATGTGCGCCGGAATCTCTAAAGTCAAAGTCTTGTGGTAAATCACCTCATCTTCTAATCGCTCGTCATTCCCCGCGATTCCTCCAGACCAAAATACCCATAGGTCTACATTCTCTCCATCGATATTCTGAACTGTAAGATAACTTCTGGGTGGCGTTTTTCGTAATACTGCATACTGCAGTAAATCACGAGACTCGCTTACTTTACCCCGATGCCAAGTATCTACTGAGTACATTAACTTGCAAGGTACAGGCCGGTCTCTCATCGACCGAACATTCGGAGTACTTACTGCATCATAATCTACTTCTTCTGCTTCGTCGTCTAAAGACTCTAGTGAATCTACATCTTCGGATAAACCCATAAATTTCAAAGATATAGAAGGGAAAATTCTTTCGGGATATTCCTCAATATTAGGTTCTTCTATGAAGACTTCTACGGGTTTCAAAACTCCTGAGACATACACATTTATCCCCGAATATTTCGCAGCCAATGCAGCATCTATGTGCTCAATGTCCACTGCTATACTCATCCGATGTTAACCTCTGCACCCATGCCTAAATTACTCAAAGCCTCCAACAATTCATCAAATTCTGGAAGTCTTTTCATTTCCTCAAAAGAGGGTCGCCATAAGGGGCGAGCTGGAATCCTAGAAGTTCCGTATTCCAAGTATCGAGACAACACTTCTATAGGCAGTCCAGAGGGGTGATCCCCTTCCGGCTTTATGTCTAATATTGCAGCCTGAACACTCGGACTCTGAATTCGATACTTAATGCTATTTCTAAAAGTCCCTGTTTCTAGGTACACACTGTCGTGTCCTTTAGTATTGATTGTCGAACTACTCAAAGGAATCCAATCTAAATCCTGTTTGTCGATGTGTTCCTTAATAAGTTTGACTGTGGCTCTTCCTAGGTTTCTCAATTCCTTATTTACTGCGGTGGCTACTTTTTTACGACGGATCTCTCGTAACCTCATCCGAGTTTCTTCCCAATCTCCTGTAAAAACTCCTACTCTCATGAGTCTCTTTGCCCTGGTATTGAGTTAGCTAAAACTATCATCAATAGGAATTTTTCTCCTACCTGGCCCGAAGGAGCTACTCTCTTGATTTTGTATCTCCTATTTCTCCATTCCATCTGACCCGAAGGATCTATCCATTCTCCTTCTAAGGCTGATGGAAATTTTGCGACCATTTGTACTCGGCTAAACAGAAAGGCAATCTCGTACTCTTCTCCACTGCCGATTACTGTTAGTATCTCTGGCGTAGGGCGATGGATTGCCCGCCCTATCAGGGCTACGGCAGATCCAAAGACTTTGGTTTTCTGTTTGTAGACATCCGTAGCACCGGAAGTGTACGGATAGTAACTGATTGTGGTCGACTTGTACTTTGTAATCGTCGCATCGACTTTCAGTTCTGCCTGTGCTTCCGTAACCATCAAACTACCGCCGAAACAATATTGCTATCCGTTTTCAAATCATTCGGATTGACTGTTTTGACTCTGTAGTAATAGGTGCCAGCAACCAGGTTTTCATCGTCCATAGTTACGGTATGGTTGTCGTCGATTATCTTAATTCGTTCTTCACCTGCCATCGTAGCACTCTGAGACCGGTATACCTCGTAATACTTGAAGTGATTACTGTAGAGAGTATCCCATGTAAGCGTCACCGTAGATCCGGATACTGAAGCGGCCACAGTTACTGCGTCCAACCCGGGGTCTAGTTTTCTGTTAGCCAAACCTCCGGTAGTCAACGAAGTACGATTGAGAGTACTTTCCTGTATCGTGGCTGCTAATGCCGCCCCGCCTGCTTGAGAAATACCGTCATCGTACTGTCGTTGATACCGCTCAGCGAGATCCAACCAGCTAGCTGCATCTTGGGTATCGCTATCGGTGGAACTTGAAATAGAAAGATCTGGAACCGAAATGGAGGATATATCTCCTAAGTCCTCTTCATCGGAGGCATCGTCTGCGGCTCGCATGTAGCAGACGTCAACTGAAGCCACCAAGACTAAAAGGTAAACATAACCTACTTCTACAGAAGGAACTGTAGCGTAGGTAGTACCTAAATCTGTTCCCAGTTTTCCCAGAGCAAAACTGATCGCGTCTTGATAATACTCGTCTTCATAGATCGTAGTCTCCTTGTAATCGGCTACCCGACGCCTAACCTGACGAATGACTTGTGCTTCAGTTGCCACACTACCTGCCTACTCTACGTACCCAGCACCCCGAAGAACTTCGATGACTTCTTTCGGAGCAGTGAAAAGTACGCCTTTTTTTAAATACCGCCATCCGGCAATGTACTTACTACAAGTTTTCAGAGCCATGGTTGTCTCGTGCGACAATACATCTGACGTTGGAACCGCACGACGAACCTCTTTCAAATCTTCCTGGTCTTCAACCACCTTAAGATTGGGCTTAAGCTCAGGAATCTCTTCCGGCCTGGGTGCTTTTGTTTCGACGCCTTTTTTCTTTGGCTTTCTGCTTTGTTTTTTCATTTTCTGCGCCGCCATAACTATCTCCTTGGCACTACAAAGTATCAGAACACTGAAGTGTTCTAGACTGTCTCAAGCCTAACGATGAAATCGTCTTCGAGGATACCCGCACCCTGGATACCATACCAAGCCAACCCGTGTTTACGACCGTAGTCGCGAACACCGTTGTCTCTCATCTCTACCGGCAGACCCGTGGCTTTGCCCCAAGCACTGTCTGCAAACAAGAGAGCTTCGTATACGTCAGCATTGGTTGCGCCACCTGTTGCTGCGTTAACGAGTGCTGCCAGATAACCTGCATCTGTGGCTGCCGCCGCACCGTTCCGGCAATGCGTAGTACTGATGAAAATGACGTCTTCCCACCGTCCAAGCTCGCCTGTGAACAGTGCACGAGTATTCGCGTAGTTGTTGGCCGATACCCAATCGGGGTCTCTCTTGAGATATGCAGCCTGATGTGGATGCACAAAACAGACGTAGAAATCGCCGTTGAACTTGGGAGCGTTTTTGGTCTGGAGAATCTCGACACCCAGCCTGAGAAGTTCTACGTCGAAATAGTCTGTTCCGCCGATCAGATCTGCACGTGCAGTCTGAGCGCCTGCGTACAGAACCTGGGTTGCGCCCGCGACGACGTCTCGACACATGAGATCGTTCACGATGGCATAATCTCGCCCGAGCAAGATTGCCGCTTCTGCCATCTGATCATCGAAAGACATCTGAAGCAACTTTTCAGAAACACCGATAGCATTTCCATACTCAGTTACCGTCACAGAGTGCTGAGCGGCTGACATGTTCTTCTCATCCATTTCGGTCTGCTCATCGAGCTGTCCGCCACGGGTGATATTGTTGTACCGAGTCATCGTTATTGTCTGACCCGGAGATTTCCCTAGTTCAGTCTTTTTGACTCCGAACTCCTCGAACCGCATGATAGCCAGGGCCTCATGCAAGATATCCGTGGAGTATACATCTAGGATTGCTTGTGAAAGGGCGACAAAATCCCCCGCTGTTGCTACACCTGAATAGGCTGCCATCTAACTTCTCCTTCAAAGTTATGGCCGACTACGTAGTAAAACCGGCCTTTTGTTTAGCTTCTTCCAGCAACCGCTTCCGTTCTTTTACCCAGGCTTCGCCTTTGAGACTCGCAATGGCTTCTCGATTCGAGGCCGAAACGTGCGGTGTCGGACCTCGACCGTGCTGCCCATCTAAAGAAAGGGGTTCCGGTAGAGTATCTGCTACTTCTTTTCTGACTTCTTTTCTCAACTCTTCCCGAATCTTCTCTTCCTTTTCGAGTGTCTTCTTCACAGCCTCGTCAATAGCTTCCTCGGAATCTCCGACGATCTGTTCTGTAAACTGAATCTTGTTCTCACGAAGAACTTTTTCTCGATAGGCTTTCAAATCTGACTCGCGAATACGATCCGCCGAATCTGAGGCTACCTGCTCGATGGCCTTATTCAACTTTTCGTTCGTCTCTCGCTGTTTCGCTAACTCCTGGGCGATCGACTCCAACTCGGAAGCTTTACCTTTACGGATGTTGTCTAAATCAGACTGTGTATCCGCTAATGCTTTCTCCAACTCGGCTATCTTGGTCTGGCTTTTAGTCTCGGCCTGCTTCATTTCGTCAAGTTTGCTATAGACTTTGCTTTTCTCGTCAGCTCGAGCTTTCTTGATTTTTTCTGCAACCGCGTCTTCGTCAAAAGACTTCTTTTCTGGGGTTGTTCCTTGATTTACTGATTCTTTTGGTTCCGATGTTTGTACTGAGGACGTGCCTGACGGCTGCTGGACTCCATCACCCGCATCTTCCGTACCTGATGTGTTTACTGCAGTTTTGCCTTCAGTTGCCATTACCCACTCCTATTCTCTTGTATCTATGCCTTATTACTGAATGATTTGTTAGGTAAGCCTGGAATCCTTGACTACCCTTTTGTTTCCGTCTTCGGACAGTTTGTTAGAAGAATCTCTTCCACCGCCTCCGACCTTACCAGTCTTTCGACCTGATTTCGTGAATGAAAACTTCATGACGGAACCTCGACCCTTGTCGATCTGACCATCGTTTCCTCCACCTGTCTTTCCTGCGCTGTTGTTTCCCATTTGATACCTCCTAGTACCAGCGTACTGTTAGGGCCATTTAACGTCAAGTATTGTACTCTCCCTTAAAAAATACACTAAATCAACTGTGCATTCAAATTAATTAATTTCTGGTGGGTGTCAAGACCATTTCCATATAACACTTACAAAAAGGATGGGGATAGCTCGGCCAATTTCTAATAGTGTATAAACCATCTGAAACTAAAGAATTGATTGCGACCTTATTTCTTCTAAAGACTTGTGCTACATCATCGCCTGTCCCTTTAGCTAAAAAGTCGCAAATTTCGTTTCCACCATAATTTGGATGGACTGAACTGAGTCTCCAATATGCTAACTCAATACCGGATGCTTGGGCTAGACGTTGTTCTACGATATGTGCCATCCGAGTTTCTTCTGCCACCATTATCCGTTGCATATTCTTGGTGGCACTTCCTCCAACTAAAGGAGTTCTTCCTGGCCTAATGTGGGTCAAACCAGTCTTCATTTCACGGGAAATCTTAGAAACCCCGTCCCCTAAAGAATGGGTTCTCTTTAGTACTTTCCGCATTTGGGCCTGGTGATGTCTTTCTACTCGAAGAATTCGGTCTCTGAAATTAAGACCTGAACCCTTGGGAAACTCCTTTCCAAGTTCTTTCATCACCGACTTCTGAATTTCTAGTACTTGCGCGCGACTCAATTCTTTTGCACCTATAGACCGAAGATGTTCTAGTTGTGCCCGAGTGGTCCTACGAATGGCCCGTTCCACTCCTTGCTGAATCTCGACTTCGATTTTTTGAAATGCACGAGAAGTAGTGCGGTCTAACTTTTTTGTTAATCCTTTGAGGCTGCTTGGCTTTATTTTGGTTCCGTCCGCTGAAATGCGAACATCTAAATCCTTGACTGATTCGTTGTACGCTTCTACTAAAGGTTTTCTTAATGAGTATGAATCTCTAGTCCACGAACGAAATAGCTTACTCCGAGCTTCTGCTAAATTCTCCGCGGTCATTACTTGCCTTCAGTTATCTTTTTCTGGATTTTCGCGTCGATTTTCCGGCCTCGAAGTTCTGGAGGCCCACCCCGCTGAAATGTTGCATTACCACTACCAGGTCCTGGACCTAAAGATGGCCCTTCCATCTGGAACATTGCCTCGGCTTCTTCTTCCATTTCCTTTTTGACGTCCGCTAGAATCGCATCGATTTCTGCCTGCGAATGTCCCAACTTTTCAAGTTCTCGTTTCCGAGTAGTGATAGCCAAATCAAGCCGGATACGGATTTTCTCTAATTCTGCGGCTTCATCGTAAGGCATGGGATCTGGGAATACGATCTTGTTTCGATACTTGTTTCCTTCCAGCTTATTCATCTTCGCAGCAAAACCTGAATCCGCGATTTCTGTCGTCTTTAGCATTAACCGATTGATTAATCTGAGACCATATCCATAAGTCAATACTTTGAGGTCTCGCCGTTCGATCATCGGAAGGTATGATATCTGAAGAGCGATACCGGGGGTGTTACTGATTCCTTGACTTTTCCCAAAAGCTTGTTCTGGAGTTCCTGTCAGCTCCAGCATGGTTTTCTTCAGTCGATCAATGTGAGTATTTGACGCGTTAAGATCTCCACTTAAAACTAGATTCTCTAACCGAGCCCCTTCAGGTAGACCCCACATCCGATTGGCACCTTTTTCTAAATCTTTCAACTTGGCACCGTACACAACCGTCGTAGGTGATGCGTGATAGTTAATGATGTCTGAAACGTCTGTGACCTTTTCGTTGTATTCGCGGTTCAGCTCAATCACGTCTACTAAATCTGATATTCCGTAGAACTCCCCGGATAAAGGATAATTAGGAATATGAACTACCGGAATCTCCCCAAGGGGGTTTATCTTTGTTTCGATTACTTCTTTGTCTTCGTAATAAGTAACTCGAGCGGGAAACTTTTCTCTTCCTTCTTTGTCTACAATTTTCGGAGTCCACTCTTCAGACTGAACAATCATCTCCAACGCTTCTTGAGACTTCGTTCGCCTAGAAAAGAAAGCTCCCGAGACTGCTACGTTTGATTTTTCTTTGAAAACCGGAATTACGATTAGCATTCGAGTAAGCCGTTTTCGGTCTACTCCGTGCGGTCCTCCGAGTTCTGGAAAACATAAATGACTGGGGAGGATATCTACTCGAGCATACGGATCTTCTAACGGGTCTGTTTTATCCCAAGCTACCCGTGCGAACACGTCCCCGGTCACGCCACCCTGTTGCCCTGCCTCCATCATCCATAGGTCTTTTTGATTTTTCTCCCATGTTGATTCCAACATGTGTCGAACGAATTCTCTTTTTTCCTGCTCATTTTGTGGTGTAGCTGGGTTATCAGGTATCGCCACCTTAAAACCCTTTTTAAAGGTAAAATCCACATGTTTGTCTAAAAGGGCTCTGGTGTAATTCACCGTGACGGTAGGTTCTCCGGAATCTCGAGCATAAGACCAATGTTTCCCTAAATAGAACAACCAATATTTTCGATACGCCTGCAGCCTGCGTGTGTGGTTCCGGTTTAGGTCGTCGTGGAAAAGTAACTCGAAAGCGTTCGAAATACCGTGACTCACTGTCGGAGTAGCATACTCGCCCATTATCTATCCCTTCAATCCCACCTACCTCTGTGGCCTTTGCGGGTTTGTTTAAATCTTGGGTCCATCTTTTTACGATACCACGCTCCTGCGTTTTTGAACATTTCCGCCGCAACCCACCGAGATTCTCGTCCGAGGAACGGATTCGGGCCTTCTTCAATCTCCATAGTTCCTCTGACATTTACAGCCCAACAAAGCATCATAGCTGAATCGCAAAAGTCGTCCGAAGCTTCTACAGAGTCTTTTGGCTTACTCACGACCATCCTCTGTCCACGCCAATCCTTTTGTAGGTCGTACATTTGACCACAAAACTTTTGCCATTTCTGAAGACGGGACGCCCTAGATCCGGCTGGAAAGGTAAACCGCCTGGTAGATATTTCTTGACTAAATACTTTATAGCCGATGTCTTTTGACTGGGCGGTAAATACAAAAGGAGTTACTTGAATATTCACTTTGTCCAAGTCTGCCGCCAGTCGTGAATATACTGGGTCACCCTTACCAGTAGCATCCACAATAACATCCGAGAGCTGATAGTTTTTAAGAAAATCTAAAATCTGGGGATGCTGCGCCTCATGGTCATCTCCATAGAGTTCTAACCAGTTCATGACGTGGATCGGGTATCGGTCAGAATCACCGTGTTGAATAGGAGAATCCCAAAAGACTTTGCCAACAGTGATTACTGTAGATGCCTCTCGTCCGACGTCAATGGCTGCAACCATATTCGGAGTAGTAGAATCAAAGGTTACTACGTTCGGTGGCCGTTTAAACTCGATTTTTCGTTTTCTTCTACCTCTTCCAACTGAAATATATAGACTTTGTTTTTCACCTTTAATGCCACACTCATCAAACAAATCTGGATTGATGAACATCCCTCGTTCCAACATCCAGTGCAATCGATACTTCATTCTAAAGTCGTCAGAACCTTCTCCAAGCCGCATCTTCTCTTTTTCGACATACTTGCGATACTTTTTGTTGTATTTTTGAGCGACCGTATAATCATATTCATAGTGCAACCGATACTTAGACCGCACTCTTCCATTATTCACATCCGATCGCTTATTTCTCCGACATGCATCGTAGAAATCAGACCGAAGACGATTGCACGTCCCAATTTTTACTAGCGTGCCGGCCGTTGCCGCCGCCATCGGATGGATAGCAGACCGCATCATAGAACTAACAATATCCTGCGATTCTTCTAACAAAATTAGGTGATACGTTTTACCTTCAATTTTTGCCTGCGGTGCCGCAGTACCGCAATCAACAAAGGACCCGTTTGGAAGAACTAGATTTTCAGTTGCACCTGAGAGGTCCATATTGATGTCTGGATCTAGCAAGGTAGAAATGGCCTTTTTAGAATACATTCGGGTTTTCATGCGAGCCCACATGATTCCCGCCTGGTCGTATCCTGGCGCGTAGATACCACACCACAATCCATTTTTGAATTTTGCCAAACGCTCATCATGTTCTAGATGCTTTGCAAGACTCGGAAGCATTACTGCCATACCACATACTACGACTGCGACTGTTTCAGTCTTTCCAGATTGCCTAGAAAACAACGCCGTTATCTCATCGGCATCTTCTCGAAGAACTGAATAGGCAATCCGCCACCCAAATTCTTCCTCGTAAGGGTATAACTCAATACCGCACATAGACTGAGAAAACTGAATCACTGCATCGGCTAATCTAGAAATTTCTAAATCCGTAAGTCTTCTTTTGGGAATACCTGACGATGCGTCGATTGCTACTTCTTCAGCCTGCTGAGTGTTCTCGTGTATCTTATCCATATCTAACTCCTAAAAGGAGCATAACATGACTCAACTATTTGGAAAACTTTTGACGGTCTGGGGATTCTAGACTTTTGGTCCTACTTTTTCGGGGCGGGCTAACTGAGTATCCATTTCGTCAATTTCAAACTGAAGACTCTCGATTTCTCGTTCGATATATTCTTGTATGCTGGTGTCGTCAAGATCCTGGTCTGCTAAAGTATCTAACTCTGCGTACAATTCATCCCGCATTTCTTTTAGCTCTAGCTGTTTTTCTTCTACTGATTTCGTTTCCTCACAATCACAAGAACCACCTACGCCTTTGAAATCCCCACACTCTGAACATTCTTCGCACGTACAATGAGCACGACACTTAATCTTTGGCTTGCCACAATACCTGCAAAGTCCGGGATACAAATCTACTCCCATCTGTTCTGCATCAAACATCGCGTCTTCTTTTGTATACATTGCTTCGCTCCTTCTTTGTTTTCTGACCCTATTGTTTTTGTTTCATCGTCCATCGTCCATATATAATATAAGGGTTCATACTAGTTTTGTCAATGCCCTGTGACAAATAAACGAAAATAACTTATCTACTTGATTCCTAAATCTACATTGACTACGTTTTTTAACCATCGAACTTTTACTCGACGAGCAACTTCTTCTTGAATTACATCCAATAATTCGGTTATCTGATCCTCCGAAACACTCGAAATAACTTCTCGAATGTGGTCAGAATCACGGTCCATGATTGCGTTTGCTAGTTTTGGGATGTCCACTATTTTTGAAATATCCACCATTGTTTTCCTCCCTTTTTATGGAACCTTGAATGCATACACGTTATAAATTCTTTTTTCAGCTAGATTAATTTGTAAGGTTGTATGTGCTTTTGGATAGTAATAATAACTCCATTCGCCTCGATGGGTTATCTGACTTGGAGGTCCATATCGTATTTTGAATTCTGCTGTAGTGGCCTCGAATATCGATTTTCCTTCGAACGTTTTCAATTCTTCTTGAAGTTTTTCTTTTGTGGTGGGTATCGTTTTTGACGAAGGAATAAGTCTAATCGAAGGGCTATATTCAACTACAGATTCATTATCCTCTTTTGTAAACTGATAGATACAAAAAAGAAGAAAAGTCAGAATGACCGCAAGTTCCTTTGCCCTATGTATAAACATACTTCACCTCCATATTTCTTTTTAGAAAGCCTCTCTTTCTAAAATTGATATTCCAAAGTTTTTTCTTTGAAATCGTCACACTCTTCATCATCGAGACGTATTACGAGCAACCTTTTAATGTCTAGATTCTCATTTTCTAATTCAGATTGGCATATGAAAATAGTACCTCGTATTGTATTAGGTACACATAAAGAATATTCACATGCAATACATAGATTTATTCGATTTTGTGTATTGTTTCTTTTCATAGAGTACCTCCTGGGTAGTTGTTGTGCGGATTTTCCGCCATAGGCAAAATTTAAGGGTGCAAATGGGTTTTGTCAATACCTTGCTGGGAAATACTTTTCAACTGGTCGAAATTATTGGGGAATTATTTTCGCCATTGAAAAGACGTTATGGAATCGAAAAAACAGAGTACGACTCGGGATTTTGGCAGGGTAGGAATTAATCAGGCAAGAATACAACGCGGAACTAGGGCTGACTGGACGCCCTGGGGCACCTGTTGGATTGCTTTGGGTCAGTGCATACATGGAGTAGGGTCAGCATTTGCGGACAATGCCTTGCCGCCTATGAGTCTTCGCGCGTCTAATGTATTGGATAGTGTATCGTATATAGAGTATAGACAGGGTATAGACAGGGTATAGACAGGGTATAGACAGGGTATAGACACGTATGGGTTAGAGAAGGTTAGAGAAGGTTAGAGAAGGTTAGAGAAGGGAAGGATTAGAGGTTAGGAAGGGTTAGAGGTTAGGAGAGGTTAGGAAGGAAGGGAAGGATTTCGTTGACAGTCAATTCGCCCAAAAGATGGAAGAAGGGAAACATCATGGACGTGGACACAGATGCGGCCTTCGCGATTTTGCGAAGTTTGCGGATTTCGCGAGCCCATGTACGATCTTCGGTCAATTCAGAATCAAGTTTTGATTCGTCAGATTTCATTTTTCGAACGAATTTCACAGGAAGGATTTTCGCCTCGGCATAACGTTTTTCGATAAACGTTTCAGATTTTTTGTCAATATAATGCGCGTTGACAGCGTTTAATTCGCGTTGAGCAGATTTTTCGGAAGACGTCCACCGCAGGGTAGCCCAGACATTCTTTTTGTCGAGACGTCGCATAACAACGACGTTTACGGGTGCGTAATTTTCGCGGAATCGTTTATGGAACGTTTGGCCGTCTGGAAGCTTGCACGAATAAACGACGAAAGGGGCGTTATTCGTTTTTTTAGCAGTCGTTTTTTTGGTGTCGGTTTTAGCAGTCGTTTTGACGTTTTTCGTTTTTTTAGCAGTCATTTTTTTGGTTTGTTGTTTTTTGGTTTGTTGTTTTTTTGATTTTTTGCTTGTTTTGGTCATTTTCGACTCCTTGTTGTTGGGCAATTGCCTGCCATGAGTAAAATTTAAGGGTATAGGCCAGTTTTGTCAATAGCGAAACTGAACAAATACTTGATTCAGTGGGTAACCATGCGAAATCGTAGGTAAAAAATCTCACATGTCGGAGTAGTTTAGCACGAAATTTGGGTCAATTTTTGCCGAAAATCTGCCGAAAATCCGCCTTTTCGCTACCTTTTGGATCAAAATAAGCAATCCCATAAAATGCAGCTCAAAATTCAAATAAAATCACGGATTTTAGAAGGAGTTAACTAGTCCTTTTGCAAAAAATCGAGGTATCACCAACCTCAGATACTGAGAATTCGATTTTTTAGCCCGTTAAAAGTTTCAATTCCCCGCCAACAACCGAAACAACCGAAATTTACGATGTATGATAGGATATATATCTGTAACCGAAGACTGGAGGATTCATGCCAAATAAACACACTAAACACACTACCTTCAAAATCTTCAACGTCGAAAGAGTCTATACACATCCGTTCATCTGCTCATCACCCCGCTGTAAAGAACTCGCATTCTTTAGACTCGATGACCAACTGTATTGTCAGTACTGCCTCGTCGACCTCCTATTAGTCGAAATAAATAGACTGCACTCCATCATCAAATCCCTGGAAAAACTCGCGCCCTAAAGAATACTACTTTCTATCCCCTCCGTTAGGGCTCAGTCTAGTCCACCTAGTTCGTCAGGCTCCGCTACTTCACATACCCCAGCTGTTTAAAGATATACTCACACTCATTCATGAGGCTCGGTAGAAGGATTCCTCGATTTCTGCTATCGGCTGTGCTTCTCGAAAGGCTACATTTCGTATCTTCTTCCTAGTGTGAGAAGTAGGTGGGGCACCACACCGTGACCGGCCCTTTAAGGGTCGAAAACTCGTGCTAGAATCTAAAACTGATTTTCGGACCTAATTGTGCTTGACTTTTATTTTGTCTCGTGCATGAGACCGTGCAGTAATACCGGGGGCTCCAGCGATCTTCATATTGTCCAATAGTACCAGGGGTCCTAGCGATCTTCATACTATTCCCTCTATGAGTATGTTTCCTTCATCTTAATACCGAGTAGGCTATGATTGAGTCTTACGAATCACTGTTAAATATCTTTGAATAATTGCCTTGGAGACTAATCGTAGGGCTCCAGGTAGTGGGTAGTTATATATAGTATGGAGTCTGATACCCCTCAAACTGAATTATATTCGGCCAAGTTGGTGTTTTCGTATGGGGATCAACCTAATAACGTTCGGTCTCAGGGGCCGAACTATTGTTCAATCTGAGCACGTTTTACCGAATCGCTGAATCGCTAAAAGGGGTCGATACTATGCCCTCTATGAGGGTATATACTGCGTCCGGTATTCAAAATAGACCTCAGCTTCTTTCTTCGGGCTCTCGTATTACTGCTGATAGAAACGCGGAAACGTAGACACCGTGCGGGTCTCAGCAATCGTCATACTATGCAGTGCTATCAAGGGTCTCAGCGATCTTCATATAAGCCAATAGTACCAGGGACTCCAGCGATCTTAAGACTATGCAGTAATACCGGGGATTGCCTCAATCTGCATATAAGCCAATGATACCAGGGGTCCCAGCGATCTGGCCATTCTCGTTTTAAACCGAAGTGAAGACTACGAGGATCTTGGGAATTGGGGAGGCACTATGGGATGAGTATCTAGAGGGAGCTCTATCTTCTTCTTCTTAGTCTTTATATAAGTTCTTTTTAATTCTTCTTTAGAATTGCGCTTTTCTTTTAACTAGTTAGGGCGTTTTCTCTTTATTTTGAGGGGCGCTTTTTCTTCTTTTTGAGGGGTGTTTTGGTTTCTTCAAAGTAGACTTGTCAATGTCCTAGTACATTACGGGGTATGCAGTTTCTTCATATTTTTTTCTAGGCCGATTTCCTGACCACGGTTCTATTTCCAGGGGACCATCTTTGTCTTCCCAAAATCTGCATTCAACTTTACTCTCACCATGTTTGTAATTACCCATTTTAATTGGCATCACTGTTAACCATTTTTAAGCCGATTATTTTCGAGTCCGGTT
>Ga0180434_10000178_pt1 | contig 97570 bp, 68 predicted proteins | sample SS_ome_7_FD_132453 | JGI IMG/M metagenome (GOLD analysis project Ga0180434, IMG submission 132453) | Hypersaline lake sediment archaeal communities from the Salton Sea, California, USA - SS_1_D_2 metaG | ecosystem: Environmental > Aquatic > Non-marine Saline and Alkaline > Hypersaline >... | reverse complement strand
TTGTTGATTACAGTGTGTTTTCATAAGACAGCTCCTTGTCTCTGGTTTAAATCTTTTTGAATAAAAATGTTATATCAGAACAAGGAGCTTTTTTCAATGGGGTTGTGAGAAATGCGGGCTAAGAGCATTTTCCGGAGTTTTTCCGGAAATGTCGGATCCTTCAATACCTGAAACGGGAAAAAAGCAGCGTCGGCGCTGGTATCGATCCCTGTCGAGGGTACCAGCGGCAACCCTAACATACCGACGAAATCATAAACATGCGCGTCCGATTTACGAGCCCCTCTCATTGCTTCAAAATCATTATACGGGTCGCTGTTTGCCGGTTTCGTTGCCAGGATGCCCCTGATAGGTTTATTGCGCACCATCTTTGCGAGTTCAAACAGTCCCGGAAGTTCTCTCCTCAACGCCTCGACATTTGCAATACCGGTGCCCTGCCGACCACCCCAGGTATTGGTTTCTCTTGTCAATAAACCGTAGCTGCAAAGCATCATCTCCTTCGCATCGCCAAGAACGGTCTGACGCGCCTGTTCGAGATAAGTTTTCGGCGTAGTGGCCAGGGCATCAAACCAGCCGCCGCCGGTTTTAGCGCCGCCGATACTACCGATCCACCGCATGTTGAAGTATGACTGATATTGGACTTCCCCCCGTGGGTCGACATCGAAATCGTAGTCCCGTGATTCAGTGCCGGCCCAGATTAAATCGAACTGGGCTGTTTGACGCAGAACATCGTATCCCCGCCGGTGGAAATCGTCATACCAAAGGGGGTATTTGATAATAACCTTAACATTTGGATTAACTGCCTTTGCCGGTTTTAGAATATATTCGCGGCTGACTTCGTTCATCAGATCGCGGCGATACTCGGACATCCGTCTCTCGCCGCGAGCTACCCGGCAATCCTCACATTCGCAGTCGGTAAAAAAATAATCGTCTATCATGATTAAATCAAAGATGGACGCTGTGTATTCAAAGATATTCTGAAGCTCTTTACGCGTTTCTCCGCTGGTATAACATGAGACGAGTGGGCCTGTTGAGGATGATTTCCCGATCCACTTTGTGACGATCAAGCCTGCACCTTCAATTCCAACTGCTTCAAATCTCGCCCTGGCCCGTTCCAGTATTTCTCGCCTGGCAAGTTCTCCTTTACTTCCTTCATCGTACGCTCCGAAAAAAACGCGGGTAATCCCTGTTCTTTTGCACCAGTCTATAGCACTGTTCAAACCTTCATCGGTTTCCACGTGATGTGATGATATCCAGGTAGATATACGCAAAATATCTTTGTTTTCGTTCGCCAATTCCCATAGCGATTTTGAAGAAAAACTCGGCGTCTTCCCCCGCCAGTCCACCTCAAGCCGACCCGCCGGCGTCCGCAGGCGCAGCACCCTGTCGATCAGCTCGACCGATGGGGATTTCATGACCACTCTGCCGTTTAGAAAATCGCTGTCGATCGGAACCACGGCTCCGTTGACAGTGATGTCTGGACGAACCAGCACCCGTGTTGTCGTCGCCTGGTAGTCTGGCGGGTTCCACGTCGCCGTGAGGGTATCGCCCTTCACACTTGTATATGCCACCGAGAGCTGGTCCCAGTCCACAACGAGGGGGTTCTGGTTCACCGCTGTCTGGAACGCCCCGAACGTGGCGAACTCCTCCTTGGTCGCGATGTCGAAGACAAAGCCGGTCTGTGCAAAGGCGCTGCGGATCACTTTGAAGTCTTGTGCTGTAGCCACCGCTTTTTTTCCCGGTGTGTAATCGTCACCGATCGTATAAGCCTGCAGCGGACGGATGGCGATGTAGACATCGCCTTCCCGCAGGAAAATCCAACCGTTCTCCTCGGTCTTCTGGTCGATTGACGTTGGATAGCTCACGAGCGCTTCCTGGATCAGGTTGTCGAAGTGGCCGTCGCGCGAGGCCTGCCAACCTCCGAGGCCTGCCCAGGGATCGGCGGTGGGGATGTTGAAGATGGCGATCGCTGTGCCCTTGTGCTGCGCCATCTGCATGAAGGGAGAATTTAACCCCTGCCATATGGGATCATCGCTGTGCCAGTAGGGGTGGTAGCACTCGATGCTGTTGAATCTGTCCGGGCTCTTGTAGATAGCGCGAAACGCATTGTAGTCAACGTAGAACTGGCCCGGTTGGTACTGGAAAAATCCGCTTCCCATTGCGTAGAGCTTGTCGCGGTAGACGTAGCGCACGCACTCCCCCGCCCGGCCCATGAGTGTTGAAGAATCGGTGACTCCCCAATACGCTATCCATCCGCGCGCCGAGGCCGTAAGCTCGTAGGGGGCCGTATCTCCCCGGGCGAGGCTGTTGATGGCGGCAGGGGGCTTCCAGCTGGAGACAGCCGCGTAGCCGACCATGTTGCCATCTACGCCATCTTTTGCAAGCGGGGTGAAGTTCTGCGCGCCAGACCAGTAGAGCCAGTATGTCCAATGCATACTGGGTCCGGCAGGCATTGCAAGCGAATGCGCATTCAATGTGGCACTTGAATAATCGCGGTTCGCAGGCGTGATGCCCACCCCCCCGAAGTGGTTGGCCGCGGCGTTGGCGATGTGGAAGAGGAGCGCCGCGTCGGCCGCGCTTTTCATCTCGGGATCAGTGGCGCATTCGTAGAGTGCGTAGTAGGGGTAAAGATGAGTCGGCATATAGTTGTTCGAAAGGTTCTCTGCATACCCATAGCTGTAGAGGCTTCGCATTGTCCCCAGCATTTGCGCTCGGGCCGTCGCCATAAGCTGCGCGCTGGTGTGCGTACCGCGCAGCCACCCGGTCTCGTTGGGCCAGTACTGGGCGAAGAGATAAGCGGCGGCACCCTTCATGATGGCATGGTTCTCGGTGCCGTGCCCCAGGAGATCGCTGAAGCCTTTAAGTTTAGCCTTCAGATGGTCGCGTTGTGCCGGGGTGAATTTGTCCCAGTACTTACCCAGCACCCAGGCCACGCCGGCGTAGGAGAACTGCTGGGCGTTGGTTCCTTCAGGTACATTATCATAGTAGCGGGTGATCCTGTCTATCACATAGGCGTCGTCGGGGTTCAGCGCGAGCCGCGCCAGGGCCTTTGCACCTCCAAACTTGTCGTTAAAACCTATGCTTTCACCCTCGTACTGCCCGATCAGCCAGGCGGCACGCGCCTCCTGGGTGGACCAGTCTTGCGCTGTGGCGAAGCCCGGCAGCGGACTGGCCATGAGACCGCAAGCCATCAAGACTGCGGCCGACTGGCGAATAAACTGACTTTGATTTGACATGATAATTCTCCCTGTTTTCAGTACGTTATCAATTCTGTCGCTTTGGCGGCAGATCGGTCGGCTTGCCGTTCAAGGTATTAAAGAAATCGGCTTTCATCGCTTGCTCATCGATATCGCGAACGATGTAAACATTTGTCGGGGTTTCGACTTTCTTCCACCGATACCCCTGATCCGGACCGAGCACCACCGAAGGCTCGACCAGCGTCAGCCAATCCTTTCCGAGGTGATTGCCGATGACCAATGAGACCGCCGTCAGGTCGAAGAGCGCTTTCTTGCGAGCGGGCGTGATCGCTTCCAGATATTTGCCCAAAGGGTTGTTGGGATAGAGGTCGGACTCAACACGTTTGTCCATGGTAAGGCTGGCACCGGTGGGATTCTCTAAGATGATCCAGAACTCGACATCACTCTGGCCCGTTACATAGACCGACCAGGGATCGTTCATTCCGTTGAAGGTCCTGGCGTTGGCCTGTTCCGGGCCACCGCCCAGCCAGACGATCTTGATGCGGCTTTTCAGGTCCAAACCTTCTTCACGCGTCTGAAGAATCGCGCTGGCGATGTTGGTGCATGGGCCGACGGGAAGGACCCACACAGGATTGTCGGGCGATGCGCCCCGGGCAGCCGCGAGGATGGCTTCGCTGGCTTCCGTGACGATTGGCTTGGTGCCATACCATTTGCGGCTGGATGGAGTTTTCAAAGGTTCTGTGGCTCCGCGAAATACCCTTGGCACCCGTGCATCAGACAACCCGCTCTTTGTCGACAAATCCAGGATATTTAGAATCTCATCATAATTACGCGTTTCGGTCCCTGCACGAACAAGTCGTGTTTCGTTATCTGCCCACCGAGTATGATGAACGCTGTTGATCCCCAAAACGTCCAGCTCACTGAACAGGGCGTAGCCGATGTAATGCTGGTCATCGACTTCGTTGCGGGCGTCAGTGTCGAGAAGGACCTGCGGCAAGTGCACGGTTTCCGGCGTGTGGACCCGCACGATGGCGGAAGAGTGCTCGTTGAATGTTTCACCCGCCCTGGATCCCATCACGACGCGGTAAACCCCCGGTTTCTCGAACGTGTGGCTGACCGACTCGCCGTCAGCCGTTGCCCCGTCTCCCAGATCCCAGTGAGAGTCGCTCGGTTCGCCATTAGCCCTAAACGTGACGGGCTTGCCAGCCAGCACCGGCCCATCGAGCGGGACAATCGCGGCTGCACGCGCGGTGAGCGTCTCGCGGGCGGACTGGTCTTGCGCCGCAGCAAAGCCCGGCAGCAGGCCAAGGATGAGGTTGCAAGCCAGCAAGATTGCGGCCGACTGACGAATAAACTGCTTTTGGTGTTGCATGGTAATTCTCCCTGTTTTCACTTGGTGCACTACTTGGGAACCGATTTGGCGGAATAATCCGGGTCCCAGACCCTCGGATCTTTAAGAACGGCCACCATTGCACGATACAATTTTGTATGGTTTAGACCATTATCTGGATTATGCACACTGTTCTTCGGTCCAGTATGACCCATATAGAGATGCCCATAAGGATTCGTGTTGACGTCTTTAACCTCCATCGGTTGTGATCCTACATAGATTCCATCACTCGATATCGACTTTCTATTACCATCACCGACCATGATTCGCCTCTGCGCCCCGGTCACTAGGTGCTGATTGAAGTACCATGCCACGGGGCCACCATCATGTAAGGCTAGGAATCCATTCCGGAGATAATTTATCAACGGGTTGTTCGGTGTACCCTCCCACGCCGCCTTGTCACCACCCATAGCATGGGTCTGGCGACCAAAAGAAATATGTGGAGCGCGCCTAGCGGCAATGTGAGACGCCCACTCGTCTTTGCCGTTCCACCCAACGGGTATCGACGAAAGGGAGAAGACAATCATTCTGTTGGCGATATCAGGCCTCTCGAGAATCGCTGTTGCCACGGTGGTGGCCTGGCCCCCAACAAAGACGATCAGCGGATTGTCGGTCGTGGAGGCATCGGCCTGCTGGATGATGAACCGGGCGCCGTCCGAAAGCCTGTACTGGGTGTCTTCGATTCTTCCGCTGGCCGGCCTGACCAGGCGTTGGCGGGCCCCAGCAATGAAAGTATCAGGGACAGTCGTCAGCCCCGAATCTCGCATAAGATCTCTGTAAAAGTTGTAGCCATCAATCTGTCGCTGCCAGGTCTGTTGATTGCTTTCCGCGTAGGTCATGATGGCTCCTCTTAAATCGAGCCTCCCGAGTTTGGCCTGAGCGTTCACATAGGTCCAACAGATCTGTTTACTCTCACTATACATGTCGTCGTCCCAGATAACGCGGTTGGTCGGATTGGTCGCACGAATGCCGTCAATCCGCACACCGTTGGGTGTTATCCGATAGCCTGGCCCCCACTGATTATCCGCGGTGGACTCGTCTTGCGCGGCGGCCAAGCCTGGCAGCAGGCAGGCGCTGAGGCCGCAGGTCAACAAGACTGTGGCGATCTGACGAAGAAACTGGCCTTGGTTTGGCACGGTGATTCTCCTTCTTTACTTTACTGGAGGTTCCTCCTTCATCCCTTCCGCTCCCATCCTGCCGGAGAACCTGGCAGGAAACATTTTCTCCGATAAAGTGCAACCCGCCACCCAATCCGTTCCGCCGAATTCATAGGCTCCTGCATCAGGTGCAGTTCCCTGGTAATCGCCGGTTATTCCCGCGATCACGATTCCATGATCAATGGCAGGGGAACCGGCTTTCAGCCGATAGGCGAGTCCTCCTTCACCCGCACCCAGGAACAGCGGATCGGTCTCAGAAGTGATTTCACTTTCCTGAGGGGTATGATTATTTAAGGTTGAACGGTAAATGTTATTCTGGTTGTTGGTGGGGGCATAACCTCCTTTTTGGGTTAGAAAAGAATCCCAGAAATCAGGGCTGTCTGATGCCAAAGTATTGTTATAAAACAGGTTACCGGGAAAGGCCTTCTGGTGCAGCCGGATATCATTCTCATGGTTGTTCCAGCATACATTATGGTTTATGGTCGCGGGCCGGGTGTCCTGGTCAAGGTAAATCCCTGCTACCACAGAGAAATTATGGGTTTTGTCGTTGGCGGCATCGTGAAGCCAGTTATGGTGGATGCGTGTGCCTGTAAGGTCCGTACTCCGGGCCGAATAGATGGCACCCAGGTCGGTGTTGAGCAAGCCGAACCCGTATATGTCGTTGTAGGCAATCTCCTTGTTGCCGTAGATCATGTCTATACCCGATCGCCCGGTCCGGAAGATGGTGTTGTGGGTAATCGTATTGTGGATACCGCCAGGCGCGGGAAAGATGCCGCAGCAGTAGGTTCCGCCATAGGAGATCTCACGGATAAGGTTATTGTCGGCCACGCACCCCTCGCCCCCCAACACGATCCCGTGCCCCGCACTGTATTCCACGATGCTGTTGCGGATGACGCTGTTGGGGCCCATGAGCCGGATGCCACTGTCATCGGTGTGCGAATAGATAACATCCTTTGACGGAAGGGTCACGAAGTGGCTGTTGTATTGGACCCTCAACCCGTCCAGAGTGATGCTTTCGCTCCTGCTGTCTGTGGTGATCGTTGCCGCAAATACGTTGATATTGCTGATCGTAATATAAGACTTAGCGGAAAGGTCAAAAGCGTAGTTCCGCATTTTCACTTCTACATTTTGCGGCATTCCGCCATCCGGCGCCCATAAATATAGTTTTGTCCCGTCATAGAACCATTCTTTCCTCGCATCCAGCGCTCCCAAACGTCCTGTCAGATAATAAAAATCACGATGTCTTTCACGCCTGCTCATAGCGAAACTGATCTGTCCCGAAGAAGATGCCGTGATGGCACTGCTTCCGGGTATAAACCAGCCCATTATCCATATCGTACCTCCGGTCCATCCACCCGGAATGTCAGGAATAGCATTATCTTTAAGAGTGGTGGGGGTCCCTTCTATCCATCCGTCTTCTTTGGGAATCTTCCGAAAGTCATCCCTGTTCATAAGATCGTCGGAATTGGAAACATTCGGCCAGCGGGCCTCGATCATCATTTTCCCGTCCACGAAAACCTGGTTGGCCAGTAAGGTTGCGTTCCCAGTGATCGCATCACGGTATCCTGTGGTGGGTAATGAGATGGTTTTCTGATAGATATTGCCATCATAAACCGTCCATCCACTGTCTGCCCTGTCGGCTCCGCTGATCGTCACCTGGGCGTCCCCATCCGGCTGAAAGGTGATCGGTCGGCCTGGCGCCCCGGAGTTGGCGGGCACGACCGTTTCCCTGTAGATGCCGGAGCGGATGTTGACGACATCGCCGGCCGCCGCCACATCGGCGGCCTGCTGGATCGTCGCAAAGGGCTCAGACGCCGTGCCCGGGTTGCGGTCCGAGGCGCCATCGCCGCCCACGTAGAAATCGGCCGCGAGCAACTGCCCCGTCCCAACGGCCAGCAAGGCGAGCACCGTCGAAACCATGATGCCGGCTACCCAAACTCGCGGAAGGCTCTTGTCGAAGATAGATTTCCAGCGTCTCATGCAATTTCCTAACTGATTGACAGGGGATTTGACTGATGGGGAATGTTACGGCTGTCTCGCGATGTTACGCAACCCGCAGGCAATAATCTCCCCGCAGCGCGCTGTGGTCGGTGTCTGCCCGAGCCACCCGGCTGACGGTGAAGTTGATCCATTCACCGAAAGTTCGCTTCGTTATCGTTTTCACAATTCGATATTGGCCACTCGACGGGCGACCATGGGTAAAGGGAACGTGATTCTGTTTATGTACTCTTTCCATTTGCCGTACTCATATCCATAGTCCCGGGGTAGCATCGAGCAGAGTTCCCGGTGCGCGTAGTCCACCAGTACATAGTGCAGATCATTAAGGTATTCGACCAGAACGTCGAATCCTCGTTTCTCGCCGCAACGGGCGAGCGTGGCGGCGATTCTGCTCTCCAAGATGGCCGGGAAGATATTCCACGTCGCATCCTCTGGAACGAGTGTGATATTGCCGCCGATGTAAGGGTCATCGAGGAACCTGGTCAGACTGCGGACAGCAATCCTGTCGGGTACCTGCTCAACGGCGAAGCAGATGTTGATGATGCGGTTGTACCACGGAAGCAGACACCAGTCGGTTCGCCCCTGCTCGTATGCGTTACGGCCCTTTTTGGGCGGGTTGTTGAGTTTCATCGAGTCCGCAATTTCCAGAATGGCAGGCAACGCTTGCCGGTCGCCACTCATACCCAGCAGCGCAATGTTTTGATTGATCGGCCAGAACGTTGGTTGGCGCTCGGGAGGAAACCGACCCGACTCGACCTCCTGCTCCCAGAGCGTCTTCATTTCCCGCAGCAACAGATCATTGCCAACGGGATTCCCGCACCAGGCCAGCGCCTTGGCGAGATGGGTTCTTTCCGCGTCGTCGCTGACCGCTGCATACCGCTTGGACAAAACGGGCTCGATCTTCTCCATCGGCAGCATCAATACGTTCAGCAGGCCACGCTCCTTCCCCGCCACCAGATCGTCGACCCGCTTTTCAATGGTGTCACGATTGTCCCAGTCCTCTTCCGAATCGACCCGATCCTCGTCCTGAATGATCTTCAGGTCCAACAGTCCCTGTTGAATGGATCGGACGTCAAACTCGCGCGTGCAGATGCCTTGCTCCGAGATCGAAGCGGCGATACGACCCGTGACGTAACCCCTGGTCATCACGTCCCACGACATGCGAGTGAACTGCAGCGCGTTGTGCGTCTCCGATATGGCCTTGCCCGAGATCAAGAGACCGTCGATCCCCTTCGGCAGAATCGCCCGATAAGGAATCGCCCCGGTGGCAGAGATGCCGAGAATGGGCACGCAGCCTACCCGAGTCAAAGGCGTGTCGCCAAAGGTATGCGGGTCGTAGTTGGAGTATGCCAAACAGATGGTGTCCGGATACCGTCGCTGCGTGAGAATGTCCCGCATGTTGATCGTGTAATCCCCGACGATCCTTCGCGACTCGCGAACGGTCAGCATCGGTCGAAAGTCGTAATAGTGAGACTGAACGTGGGTGAGTTGGTAGCCTCGTTGGAACTCGGAAAGGTAGTGACTCATGAGGATGTCATAGTCGCGTGAGCCGCCAGCGTCCCGCCATGATGCACCGGGAGGAAGGATATCCCATTGGCTATAGTTCTGGGTCGTCTTCATCCTCTCGATGCCGTATCCGACGATGCCCCGGCGAATGCTGCCACGTCCCCGTCGCCCGTCGCATCGATGACGACGTCGCCCGTGAGGATCGACAGTGCGCCCTCCCTTTCGACCACGATCCCGGTCATTCGATTACCGTCCATGGTGACGCCGCAGACGATGCTGTTCGTCAGCAACTGGCCTCCATGCTCGGTCACCTGCTTTCGGAAGTAGGACATCATATTGGTAAGCCCGCTGCCGAAGGCATCACGTTCTTTGCGCACGCCATCGTGAAAGATCTGCCACAGCGACGTATCCCTATGGGCTGCATACCACCCACCTACTCCACCAAGCGTCTTCGTTCCTCCAAGTTCCGGAAAGTACTCCACAACGGCAACCTTCGCTCCCTGTTCGACCGCGGCCACTGCCGCCATGGCGCCTGCTGTCCCCCCGCCGGCGACGAGGACGTCCACCTGACGGCGCTTGGGCACGTGCCGCTCATAGGCGAACGCAATCTGTTGGATTGCATCAGGCGACTTGAAGTCATCCAGGGGCGTTACCGTGCATTGTTCCAGGGGGATTTCACCGGAACGATGATGGATGACATCCGTTTCGGCCTCGCGGCCCGTTCCAACCGGCAAGCGATCGACACAGGCTGCCAGTCGGGTGTCCATATCGATGACGTCCTGGCAGCTCAGTACCGGTCCTTTCGCTGCATCGATGGAGAGGACGTTCCTCGAAACTCGTTCTTCCTCAATCGACTCGGCCTCTTTCACCCTGAGCGTCTGCCAGGCCATGCGATTCACCGATGACTCTGCAAAGGCCTGATGGTTTCGACCCAGATGCTTGCAGAGTGCTTCCGCCTTTACCCGCGCCTCGTGTTCGGGATCGTCCAGTTCGGGATCAAACTGGAACTCGACAAAACACTGTCTCGGCGCACGTTTTCCCTTGTGCAGGTGGATGTCATTGCCGGTCAGCCCGAGCGACTCCGGAACCGAAATCCGTCGCTCGACAGGATCCCTCACACTGAAGAACTCGAGCGAGAAACGCCGCCCCGCACGATCATCCTTCGGCCGGGCAGACAACTGGCCGGTCGTATCCAGAATGCTTTTGCAGCGAACCAGGTGGTGCCCGAACTTGCTGGCCACCACGACCGCTGACGCCTGCGTCTTCTCCGGATCGGCGACGACACCCCAGACGCCAGTCATCAGCAAGACGTGAACCCCGTCCTGCATCATGCTCGCCATGAACTGCTTCTTCACCGAGCCACAGAAGAGCGGAATCTCCTCTCCGAAAGGCCCGTCGGCGTCGTGCGGGTCGAAGGTCAAGCCCACCTCCGGCTTCTCCGCCTCGGGGAGAAACATTTCTTTCATTTCGCTGTCGAATGCTTCCCAACCCTTGCGATGCAGCCACGGCCGCAGCGTCGCCGTGATGTCGCTCCCTAGGAACGTCCGCCGCTCGATCAGCAGCACGCGCTGACCCTTCCGGGCCGCACGGCGAGCCGCGAAGCAGCCGACAAGAGTTCCACCGATCACGATCAGATCATAGGTATCGAAATCCAAAGTCGAACCGTCTTTCTCGGTTCCGAATAGGGAAAGTCCTCCGAAGCCGCCGTGAAGTAACGCGGCGACCGGGATGGCCGATTTCAGAAATTCTCTGCGTTCCATCGTTTGCACCTTTCTTATGCACTTAAGACTCCCGATCGACATCGCCCCGAGCTTTCTTGCCGAAAGGGACGGTTACCAAGCAGGACAGCCACAGCACGGGTTTCCTTGGTCATCACGGGGCCTCGTGCTCAGATTCCCAGACCGGTAAGGACACCGGCCCTCTGCCAGGCTTTTCAAACGGTCCGGGCGAAGGCTGCTCGCGGCTCCGCCGCTGGCCCAAGTAATCGGTATTAACCGCCAAGGCCGAGCCATCCGGATTCTCGAAAGGAAGCTCCGGTATCCGCGCCCGTCCGAGAAGGGCAGTCGTGACCAACGTGGTGTTTGCGTTGTCAAGCTCGGGAAAGCCGTCAAACCGAATGACCGTGCGGCCGTCTTCTTCAACCAGCTTGAGACCGGGATCCATCTCAGAAAGCACCAGCGGACTTGCTTCCTTGGCGTGGGGCTTCGCTCCGATGAGATAGACATTGCCGCCCGTCTGCAACGGCAGTTCTTTGTTGTCGTACACGCTCAGACCGCGTTTCTGTCCCTCGGCCCCGATGAAGATGTTATTATAAAAGCGATTGTCGCCTCCGGAAATGTTGCTTGTGCCGGCGATTTCGGTCGAGTGGGCGAGGTGATAAGGCGTCACTCGCTTGTCAGGCCTGCTCCTGATGCTGCCGGCGAACAGGTTGTGGACGTAGGCCCCGCCCTGAGAGTTATCGTCCAGGCTCCGGTCCGACAGGAACAGGTTGTTGTCGATCAGATACGGCCCGTGGCTCACCTCGACAAACAGGTCACAACAGGTGCCTCCTCCGATGGTTTCGGTTCCGTCCTCCAGGGGGCGACCGTTGTCATGCAACAGATTTCTCGTAACCTTCGTGCCCTGGGTCATCCAGTCTAACCAGATGCCCCGGACGGCGCGATAGATATGGTTCCGGCTGATCTCCACGTCGATCGCTGCGTGGAGTTTGATGCCCGCCGGCTCCCATCCGGTGAACAGGCGACGCACGTGGATGTCGTGGATCGTATTTCCGGTAATCTTGCTGAACACGGCGCCTAGGCTGCCCGTGATGCCTGACTGTTCGCAGTGCGAGATGGTGTTGTTCCGGACAACGTGGCTGCCGATGGTATCCCGGTTCCAGCCCTTGGCGTGAGCGCGCCGGGCATATTCGGTAAAAATGCCCCCCTTGTTGTCCCATTCGTCGTGGCCCAGCGTGATTCCGGTACAGCGTGAATACGAAATGGAGTTGTCTTCAATGATCCAACCCTTGCTCCAGTGCGTGCCGATCAGTCCGACCTGCTCCGACCGGGGCGGCGCCCACTGCGTGGCCGCCTGCTGCATGGTGAAGCCGCGGACGGTAATGTAGTTGCAGTGCGGCTTTTCAGGATAGAACACCGCCCAGCGGACGTTGATTTCCACCGTCTGCTCGTTTGGGTTGACGCCGCGGAAATGCGCGGAGATCGTGGTGTTGCGGCGGTCGACATGGGCGAACCACAAGGGGGTCGCGTTCGGAGGATGGAACATCTTGTCGATGTCGGCGGCCTCATCGAGCCAATGACCGTTCAGGTAGACGGCCCCGGTGTGGTGCTCACGCCCCTTGCTTTCGAACCAGCCACCACGAATCAGTTCCCGGTACGGGTTGTAGCTTCCGAAGAATGTATTGGGCAGAACGACTTTCCATACATCGTCCTGAACGTGAACCCAGTCTTTGATAACCTCCGAGCCCTTGATCACCACCTTCTCGCCCGGCGCCGCCTGATAGACGATTCGTTTCGTGTCGGATTCGCCGCCGCGCGGTGGATTGACACGTTCGCGGTAGACGCCCTCATGGACGGTGACCGTATCGCCCGGTTGCGCAAGATCGGCCGCCCGCTGGATGGTGCGCAGCGGTGCTGCGCGAGTGCCCGGGTTCGAGTCGTCGCCGTTGACGGCGACATGGAACTCGGTCGCACCGCGGTCCTCATCCGCCGGGTCGTGATTACTGCTCCCTTCACGTTGCTGCGCCGGCACCGGCGCGGCGCCGAAGCTGGGTAGCAGGCTGACGATAAGGGCGAGAGTCATCAAGACTGCGCCCGTCCGGCGAACAGGCTTACCTTGGGTTGTCATGATTATTCTCCTTGTTTGAATCGGGTGTTGTCTTCGCCAGGGCGATCCAGGCCGCATAGCCGTAGACCCCCGCCCGGCTGTAGTCAAAGGGCTGGAAGCCGGTCTGCTTGATGACCTTATCGGAGGCGAAGCGGAAATCGTAGCTCTTCGGGTTAACAAACTTCGGATCGGCGATGATCGAGCCTTCTCTATCCCGGCCCATAGTCCGCCACTGGTCCCAGGACTTGCCCGCAAAGCCCAAGTCCTTCCCGTCCGTGCGCCAGTAGATGTTGTTCCTCAGGTCCGCAAGAACATCGGCTTCCCACTGCCAGGGTCTGCCAAAGAGCTCGCCTTGGTCGAAATAGACGATGTTGCGTTCGAACGTGAAGGAAAGGTGGTCCCCCGCCTTCTTTTGGGCTGTGCCCCTCACCTGCTCCTGCTCGCTAAAGGCCAGGATGTTATTGCGCACCGTGTTCTCCCGGCCGTAATGCTGGTGGAAGCCCCCGTCCGTGACGTTGTACACCAGGTTGTTTTCGAACAGGATGTTGGAGCTGCCCTCGTCGGGATACAGGCCCCACCCGCCGTAGCCCCAACAGTAAACGTCGTGGATGACGTTGTGGCTGATGACCGTACCGTCGGAGATGCCCAGGGAATAGACCCCGGCCAAGTCGCTCATGCGCCGCTGGCCCAAGTGGTGCAAGTGGTTGTAGCTGATGTTATTGCGTTTCGCCACACTATTGCCGAAGCCCCAGGTCCAGCCCACCGACACGGCGGAATAATAGAGGTCACCGATGTCATTGTGGGTCACGTTGTTGTCGCCGCTATGGCCGATCCAGATGCCCACGGCGTCGGTAAAGATACGGCCGCCGCTTTGGATGATGTTATTGTCCAGGGTGATGTGATGCGTCTGCTCGGCGGTATTGTCTCGAATCCTGATTTCGCCGATCTTGACCCCACCCGCTCCCAGGTCGCTGATCAGACAGCGTTCCACCCGGCACTGGCTGCAGCCCCGCCGGAACCACAGGCCGTAGATGCCCACGTGCGCGATTTCGCAGTCCTCGAACACGACATTCCGGGCGCCGTCGAGCATCACGACGGCCTCGATATCACTGGCGGCTTGGAACGGACCGTAGCCCCCGGCCGGCGTGAGCCACTGGCCGTGGTTGAAGGCCAGGCCCTTGAAGTGGACATGCTCCACGAAGCGGCCGCTGGCGGGGTCGCCCTGGATTTGCAGGAACTGGCCGGTCACGGGCGCTATGAACTCCATGGAGGTGGGGTCTTCTCCCGGCCGCGGACTGTAATAGAGCTTTCCATCCCGGGCCAGGAACCATTCGCCGGGTTCGTCCAGCGCGGACAGGAAATTTTCCAGGTGGAAGTAGCCTTTCGAACCCCAGGCCAGATCCTTCCAAAGGCTATAGGGGCGAAGGGCCCTGGGGCCCTCGCTACTGAAGGTACGGCGGCCCGCGTCGATGTCGCTGATGAAGCGGTGCGTATTGTTCCAGGAGTGGAACACCAACAGTTTCACATCGGCACGCTCCGCCGCGCTCAGCGGAGTGAGCAGCGACATCACCTCCTGGCTCACGGTAACGGTCTGGCGAAAGCGGCCCCCGCCCAGGTCGGTCTCGACCACTTCCTCGAAGAAGAATTGGCCGGTGTCGGGTTCCACGGCGCGCCGCGCGCGGTGGCCACCGGCCCACAACTGCTCAAAATACCACTGGCCCGCGGCCACGCCCGGCACGTCGGCCACCCACAGGCCGTTTTCCAAGGCCCGAAAGCCGGTGATTTTTCGTCCGCCGCTCAGCACCGGCTTCGCCCCCGGCGCGGCCTCATAACGGACCGGCGCCTCGGCGCTGCCGCCGTCCTCGGGTGTCAGCACCAGCGGCTCGGCAACACGATAAGTGCCGTCCGCCACCATCACCCGTACCGGGCCTGTTCGGCCGGCGGCGCGCAGGCGGCGCACCGCATCGCGGGCGCCGATGAGGCTGCCCACCGGCTTCGCCCGGCTGCCGTCGCCGGCGTCATCGCCCATGGGGGCGACATGGACCACCACTTCGGCCGCGACAGCCTGACCAGCGGCCAGCTTCACCGGAACGCGGGTTTCGCGAAAGGTTGCTATGCTGGTAAGATCAAATGGATTTGCATTCGATGCAGGCACGGGCTTGACGCCGTCAAGCCAGACCGTATTTCCGTTACGGGCCCGAATGGCCGGCCTGCCGCCGTCAATGCGCAGTGTCACGTTATGCAGCTCAAGGTGGTCAAAGTTCTGAATATCGATTATTGTGGGTGAATTTGAGCCGACAGAGAAATCCCCGCCATTGATGATAATCCTGGCTTCTTCCCCTGATATCGCAATCGGCGACGCGTTTGAATTCTCAGGCGGTGTTGCTGTTATGTTGTTGAAGGTAATCCTTCGTACGCCGAAACCGTCCGCCCCCTTGCTGTATTTGTACGCCACTCCGATATTGGAGAATGTGCAATTTTCTATCAACCAGTTGTCGCTGGGAGTGTTAGGTTGTCCTCGTTTCCAGTCAGGAGGCCAGATAGCAGGCCTCGAGAGGTTTGTTTTCTGTTTTCTATGTTCATACTCACCCGGTCCCCAGAATTTGCAATCCCGGATCACAACGTTATTACCGGTAATACGAACCCCCTGCATTGATGAATTGAACCGGGAGTTTAATATCTTTACATCCTGATTGGCGACCCCGGCAATACAATCGTCACCGGTGCGGAAATCGCATCCCGTTACGGTAACATCAGTGCCCCTGTTAAAATCAAAACCATCAAAGCCGCCGCGGACTTTAACATTTTCAATGGTCACGCCTCTTGACCCTTGGCCGACCATGATTGCATAGTTAGCCGCTCTTACGATGGTGATACCGGATATCCGGATATTGGATTGGCCTTTACCCGACAGGTAAATGGCATGCGGGCCCTGCATCCCTACCTCTCCTTTCTGACTGAAACAATCGACCCCGTCAATCAGGCCCGGCCCTTCTATCGTGACGTTGTTAGTATTATTCCGCGAGCGAATCATGGCATTGCTCCAGCTCCAGTTATCGCCACTGAAATCTCTCCAGTCCGAAGAACTCTCGAGGACCGCGCCTTCGCTCAGGTACAGGGTCATGTTGCTCTTGACCCAAATCGTGGCAACAAGAAATTTGCCGGCGGGAACAACAACCCGGTCGCCCTTGCCGCACGCGTCGATCGCAGCCTGGATTGCCTTGGTGTCGAAAACCTTATCATCAGGTACGGCCCCAAAATGGATGACATTCCTGTCGGCGGCCGCTGAGATGCATACGGCCGGCCCGAGCAGCGTCAGCAGAAAGACCGGCAGCAACGCCCCGCTGAGCAGTGGAGCTGCTGCGACCCTAATTTGATGCAACAAAGTGTTCATTGTTTTTTCCTTTCGTTCTTAAAAAAGTCATCCAAAAGCCACATATAATCGCCTGTTGAGACCACCCAGATCTCTTTGGGGTTGTGCCAGTTGTCCGACGGCCAATACGGGGCATCCCGATTGAATTTCGTGTGAATGCCGCAGGGAACGGCGCCCACAACGTTGCCGATTAAGGGGTTATAGAGGGCCTGGTGTCGATATCCTTCTCCCCACATGAGGGTCTGATTAAAAGGATTCAGTCCCAAGAACCAACCAAACTGCCTTTGACACAAATCCATCAGCTCCGGGTCATCGAGATAGTTGGCGACCGCCGCCAATCCGATTGCTTTCGATAACAGGGCGGAACTGTTTCCTCTGCCGGTTTTCCAGACGGGGAAGCGTCGGATGTAATACCGGTCACTTAAACGGGTCCCGTTCTTCACTTTTGCTTCCTCAATCCGATCCTTGGCATCCTTCAGGTCATAAATCCCTGCCGGGAGCATGAAATACGGATCCGTATAAGCGGCGATGTCTTTGCAGTACTCGCCGTACAAGCGAATTGCCGACTCCCACTTCTCCACATTTTCGCTATTGGGAAAAGTTTGCAGGAGGCCGACCAGACCGGTCACGGTATATTTTTCATCACCGCCGATGCTTCGCGGAAATGGTAGATTCGCCCGCTTCGAGTCCGGATAGAAAAATCCTTTTATGGGAACCTCATCGCTTAGATTGTCCTGTTGCTGACACTGGAGAATGTAGTCCCCATAGGAGATGGCAGCGCTCTTATACTTGTCATCCTTGGTTGCTTCAAAGAGCGACAGTGAGGCATTCAATACGATGCTCGCGATTGCCAGATTCATCTTGTCGATATTCTCTGTGGCGAAGTCCCAATCTTCTTTCGCGCACTTGAGCGCGTAGTTCGCAAAGATGGGGTCGTTCTTTATCAACAGAGTTGCTGCTTTCGCTTGTGCCCTTGCCCCGTGAAGATTAAGGGATGCCAATTCGAAGGTGGCTCCCATCGTTTCCCTTGGTACAACTGGCGAGCGATCATCCGCAGTCCCGATGATGCCATCGGTCCAGTAATCCATGGTCGCCCAGTACACTCGATAACCGTCGCCAAACCGGGTTTTCAATAACCAATCCGATCCCCACTTCGCCTCTTCCAACAGGCGATCGGACAATTCCCGGTCGGTTTCTTGGAGTATTTCGGACAACAGGCAGAAGTTGTACACGCCATGCGCGGTGTGCCTTGTGTTTTGCGACAAATCTCCCGCATCATGCCAGCCACCGTTTGTCACAATGCTCTTGTCATCATGCGTAATCATCACGTCACTGTGGCAAGCAGAATGCCGTCTGGGTATCTCTGTTCCGCAGCGTTGCGTGTAGAAGAAGTTGAGCACTTTGATCAGGTTGTCTCTGTACAACTCGTTGAAATTATCTATTCGAAATGGCCTGGTCTGTACATCTCCTGCCTTGAGGACATAAGCGCCTGGCTTGTCAAACTCGCTGAACTCCATTACCTGAAAGGTCCCTTGATGTGTCTCCTTCACAGCAATGTGTTTCTCGAAGACCTGTTTTTGTGTATTCGCATCAATCAACGCAAAAAACTTCGCGGAGAGATCCGAGGAAAGGGCCGTCTTGGCAAAACCCGTTGCATAGCCCACGTGATTATGTGCAATGTGACCGGGAGCCACATTCCATCCTTCGTAATGCTCCGGCTGCTCCACCTTCTCGAGATACAACTCGTCGAAGTAGTACTTGACCGTGTCGGTCATTTCTCGTTGATTGCCTTGGAGCCTGTACCGCAGTTCGAGCGCGATCACTTTATCCCTTCTGACATGAGGGATTTCCCAGTAGACCTTGTTCCATTTATGATTCTCAAGCAACTGGTAGTTCAGGCCACTATATATGTTATAGTAGTAGTATCCATTAGCAGAATCATAGGGCACAAAAGCATCGTCGTATTGCTTGCTGTCAACGGTCGGGTCGATTGGGTTGTCGTTGTGCAGCACCAGATTAAACGAGACCGTCCGGAAGCCGGGTAAATCCGGGTACACCCACAGAGAGATCCGGTTCCACTCCGACCAATCTTGATTATCGACTCTGTAGATGGCGCTGGCTGAGCCCCAGGGCCGGCCGCGGGAAGAGGCGAAGTTCGGTTGTTCGCCTTTCGTGGGGGAGGTCAGCAGGACGGAAGCCTGGCCTTTGTAGAACTTATCCTTCGAAAGGGAAATCGTTCCGAATGCTCTGGGATCGACCCAAGGCTCCCAGTTGTCAAGGCTTTCCATGTCCGACAGTTTCTTCGATGAAATAGCCGGTTTCTGAGAGATCTCATAGACAAGGGAATTCTCCACCGGTGCCTTCATGGGCATTTCGGGGAAACCCTTTCCGGTTAAAGGCAGTTTTCCGGCCCCGTCTTCAGCGCCGGCGAAACCGGCAGCAAGCCAATGATGAGCCCACAAGTGAGCAAGACTGCGGCGAACTGAGGAACAAACTGGCGTTGGTTTGTCATGCTAATTCTCCTTGTTTTCTGTACGTTATCAATTTTTCGGCATAATATACGTGTCAGGTCCTTCCGCAAAAAACAAGCGGAAACGGTTATTTTCTCTCAGCACATAAACACCCGGGCTTAAATCAGATTCATTCAAGGGCACGAAACCATCATCCATCTCAAATCGTTTTACCATTCTTCCCGAGATATCCGTCACCATGGTGGAATGCCCAGTAAAATTTCCGTTTTAAGGTATGTTCAATGCCTCCAGCCCCGTGCTCAGATTCCAGTTAGAAGTGGAGTCGATTGACCAGGCGCCGAAATCGTAAATACGCCTGTCGCCTCCATGGCTGACATACAAGTGGTCATGGCCTATCTTCTGTTTGACCCACGGACTCTTAATCAGCCATCCCTCATGACGTTTGTCAAGGTTGGGCACATCAACGCCGTTAATTTGCCTTAGCGGCAGGGTCTTTCTTTCCGCCCATGCAAGTTTCATATGCACGCCGCCGAGGTTGACATACTCAATAACCGGTTTGCCGCCGGGGCTTGTGTAAACCGCCTTATCAAAGGCCTTGGTGCAGGCATCGCGAAATGCGCTCAACTTTTGGGAGTTGGTCGAACCCGGATAATCGTCAGGGTCGGCGGCTTCAACCAACAAGCCCATTGTCAGGTAGTTATCCGTGACATTAATCCTAAAATGATAATATTGCGTTGCCCGGTTGAGAGTTACACTTTTTCGGGGCAGAAAAGCCATGCCAATCATGACTTCCTTGAAATAAAGGAACAACCGGCCATTGTTCATTTCATCGATTTTGGCCAATTCCGTATTTGCCATATGTCCTGAAATGTACGGGCGCCAGTATTCCTCGCTGAATTCGGCAGGTCTGTTTTTGGGAATATTGTATGCCGATATGACCGTGTTTTTGTCATGGAGCATTTGCTCGTAGAGCGTGCCGCCCATGTAGTCTTCACCTCTCTTGGGGTGCGGATGCTGGACCGCAAAATGACTGTATCGGCCGGAATTGGCATCTGTCCATTTCACTCCCCACCTGTCCAGTTCAAAAGACATATGATCTTTCGGACCCAAATCGTTGTTCACTTCATATTGGCTGTAAACGGCATATTCAGGCGTTATCCATGAGTTCAGCTTGTTGCTCAAGTTTGGCTGTGTATAGTGAGCGGATTGTAAATGAAAAGGTTCCGCCCTGTCGTTGGCTATTTGAAACACCACGCCGGGCACCCGGTACGATGAGAGGGCAAATGGCAGCTGCAGGCCGCCCGTGTTCCGGTGTCCTCCAAAAAAAAGATCTGAAGGCGCTAAAGCGTTATTGTTCCGTTGAAGCATAGCGTAAGTCCTTTTTGTCGCTGCGGCGTAATGTCCATCGAGACGGGAGGATGCCGCATTAATCAGCATCCAGTCCACAGTCATCCTGGCCATTTTCCTGATCATGGGATCTTCGGCAAAATCGGCAACGGTTAAAATGGGCCCCACGTTTAAAGCCATATATGTATCTGAATTGTATTCATGATAACCGTAGTGGACTATTTCCGTAAGTTTATTTTTTATCCACCCCTCGACGCCCCCGGGCTTGTCGTAGGTATATCTCATTTCGCCTTCTCCCCAATGCTGGTTGGCCAGGAGCAGGCCCGCAGCCATCATCCAATAGTGGTTCGGAGTGCCTGCTGACTTATCGCCATCAATTATATCGGCATTGATGAATGCTTTCAAGGCATCGATATCACGCTGCGAAAACTTGTCTTTCCACCGGTAATAAGTGTCCATAAGCGACCAAAGCGGCATTTCGGGATCTTCGAAGTTCTTTATCGCCATACCCTTGTATATGTTGTTAAGAATGGAAAAAGCATCGGAATCGCGCCCCTTGGCGAACAAAGCCGACGCCTTTAAAGCGCTGAACTTGACTGATTGAAAACTTCTCCAATTGATATTTGTATTCGCCGAGGCATTAATGATATTTTGCGCCCTTTGCTCAAAAGTATCATCCTGCGCGGCGCTCAACCCAGCCAGCATGCATACAATAACCGCGATTGCCCTTCCTGCTTTTATTGCGTTTGTTTCCTGCCGTTTCATTATATTTTCCTTTCCTCGAATTGCCGTCGCCAAACGGTGCGCCGGCAGGTTTATCCTTATCTCAGCAAAACCATTTTCCCAATAAGCGTCTGTCTTCCCCTCGTAAGCCGGAGGCAATAAATTCCGCCCGACAGGTAATTGCCCCGGCCATCCCGCCGGTCCCATGTAATGACATGGTCTCCAGCCTGCTCCGACTTATCGGCCAACACCCTGACCAATCCGCCCTTTACATCGTAAATCCCCAGGCTTATCATGGAAGCGAGGGGAAGGCTGTTATAGATGGCCATGCTTTGACGAGACAGCCGGGGCCAGGAAAGGTCGCTTTGGCCGGGTTGAGCCGGGAGGCCGAAGCCGGCGCCGACTCTTTAATCTCTATCCGACCGCTCACGTCTTTCATTACGGCCTCCGGTATCGCACTCACCTTCAGCCTGACAGTTGCCGAGCCGTCCTCGGGGACCGTCCACGTGTATGAGCCGGCGTTGTCCAGCGAATCGGCAATTTCCTTCCATGCAGCGCCGTCGGTCGTATAGGCGATCCTGACCCGGGGAATATCACCCTTTGTTGTCCATTTGATATCGTGCTTCGCGCCCGCTTCCCAGGTTTCTCCTCCCCGCGGCGACGTAATCGAAATGGCAACGGGCAGCTCGCCCATGAGCGCATCGATAACTTTGCCAAGGTCGGCATTCGAAACTACATCGACCTTGAAGTGCATGGGATTGTCGATGTTGGAATTCCAAACGTTGTAACAGTTAAATCCTTCCCCGGGGACCCAACTGCCGTGCGACGTGATCTCCTGAAGGCCGGCCTGCGCGCCACGCACCGCAAAGTATGCCGCGCACTGGTCCATGGAGTGGTGATCGGTTTCGGAATCGATTGTGCTGCCATTGCAAATACGGTAGTTTTCGCGCACCGGATTATCTGCGGGAGTCTTATAAAGCGACATGCCCGAGCGCACCTGGCCGCCTCCGGGCGAAGCGTATACAGGTATGTTCGGAGGCAGTTTCTCAAGCATCTGCTGTCCCCAGCCGCCATCCGGCAACGGATCGTGGAGCCTGGCTATCCCCCAGTTGTAGGGCGGCCCCATCGAGACTATCCTCGAGCATTTCCGCGCTACCAGCTCATAGCCCGTGAGTGGGGACACTGTGTCGGACGGACTTTCGAGGAGGCGCGGTATTACGTTGGTTTCTCCGACCGTCAGTATGGTGACGCTTCCGTCTTCGGCTTCAGCCAGAGCCCGCCGGTACACTTCAATGGCGCTCGGGCATTCCTTGGAACTTATGATTTTATGGCCATACCGCGCAGTATCCTTAGCGATGCCCTCTACGTCTTTAAATCCATAAATCGCTTTGGACCCGCCTTCGCGGTTTTCATTGGGAATCTTGTTTGCACCAATGGGGATATCGCCGCGGTTGTAGTAATGGTTGATCGCGGCCCAGTATCCGGCCCCGAATTCGTTGTATTGCGCGCCGGTGCCCGTGCAGAAGATGCACGCGATGACTTCGACCTCGCCGCGGTTCTGCAGGGCGTGGAGCATTGCCGCGCACCCGCCGTCGTCGGTATCGCCGCCCATATCGGAGTCGAATATGATCTTCATCGGCTGGGCTGCGGGGGCCTGCGCAAGGCAAGGTGCGGCGAAGCCCGGCAGCAGGCTGACGACCAGACCGCAAGCCATCAAAACTGCGGCCGCCTGGCGAATAAACTGATATTGATTTGACATGATAATTCTCCTTGTTTTCAGTACGTTATCGATTCTGTCGCTTTGGCGGCAGATCGGTCGGCTTGCCGTTCAAGGTATTAAAGAAATCGGCTTTCATCGCTTCCTCGTTGACATCGTGAATGATGCGAACGTTCGTTGGCGATTTGACCTCTCGAAACCGGTAGTCCTGATCCGGACCGAGTATCTCTGAAACCGCGACATACTTCAGCCAATGCCTCCCATGCCAGGGAAGGGGGGCAGGTCTTGAAATTTCAGCTTCTGTCTGTATCTTCGCGACGTGGTTGCTGATGACCATGGAGATTGTCGTCAAGTCCAGGAGTGCTTTAGCGATAGCGGGCGTGATCTCTTTCAGATATTCGCCCAGCGGGTTGTCGGGATAGAGGTCGGACTCAAAACGTTTGTCAAATAAGAGGCTGACACCGGTGGGACGCGCCGGGATGATCCAGAACTCGACGCCGTTCTGACCGGTCACGTAGACCGACCAGGGATCGTTATTTCCGTTAAAGTTATTGGTGACCCGTTCCTGGGTACCGCCCAGCCAGCAGATTTTGATTCGGCTCTTCAGGTCCAATCCTTCTTCTCTCGCAAGAAGAATCGCGCTGGCAACGTTGGTGCATGGTCCGACAGGCAGGACCCATACAGGATTGTCGGGCGAGGCGCCACGAGCCGCCGCAAGAATCGCTTCGCTGGCTTCGCATTTGACCGGCTGTGTGTCCGACCAGTTGCCACTGGCGGGAACCTCTAACGGCACTTTGGCACCGCGGAACGCCTGGGGAATTTGATTTTCCTTCCGATGCTTCAATAGACCGCTTCTGCGGCTGATCATAGTTTCTCTGCTCTGAGCGACCATTATCGGGACGGCGAACGTTATGGATGCTGTTGATGCCCAGCACGTCCAGGTTGCTGAACAGGCCGTAAGCGATGTAATGCTGGTCATCGACTTCGTTGCGGGCGTCGGTGTCGAGCAGGACCTGCGGCAAGTGCCGTGTTTCCGGCGTGTGGACGCGCATGATGGCGGAGGATCGCTCGTTGAATGTCTCGCCCTCCTTGGATCCCATGACGACACGGTAAACCCCTGGTTCCTGGTACGAGTGGGTGACCGATGAGCCTTGATCCGTCGCCCCGTCTCCGAGATCCCAGTGAGGGTTGCTCGGATTGCCACTGAGTTTGAACGTCACGGGCTTGCCAGCCAGTACCGGCCCATCGAGCGGAACAATCGCCCCTGCACGCGCGGTGCGTGCCACCCGGCTGGACAGGTCCTGCGCGGCGGCCAGGCTCGGCAGCAGGCTAAAGATTATGCCGCAAGCCAGCACGACTACGGCGACTTGAGGAGCAAATTGACGTCGGTTTGACATGGTAATTCCCTTTCTTTAATGACTGACTGCTAGACTCCGTCCCCGTCGGTCGTCCCAACGAAGGTAAACCTAAGCTACTACGCTCTTTCAAGTTATGTCACACTACGGGCGGGGCGGCCGCCTGCACATGGTGCATAGACGCGGGCTTCCGGCTGAGGTTGCCCGCGAAGGGCTTCTCAGATGCGTGCCGTAGGCCCGCGCGTATCTGCCGGTCGGCGGGATTCACCCCCGCCGCGTGAACGCGGACAAGGATCTCGAGCGGTCCCGGCTCAGGGACCGGGGCATCCTCGTAACAGAGCACCTCTGTCCCGGCGTAGTCATGGATTCGAACAGCTTTCGTCATTTATCGCTCCCAATACAATACAACCGGGAAGAAGTCCGGATCAGCAGACGGTCGCCCGCCACCGCGGGCGTGGCCAGACACAGCTTTTCGAGCGGATTCGTGGCCAGGAGCCGGAATGTCGGTCCCGACTGCACGACATAGGTGTCCCCGTGCTCGTTCAGGAAGAACAACTTGTCCCCGCACATCCACGGCGAGGCCGTGAAGTGTCCACGCAGCCTCTCCTCGTAAACCAAAGTACCGGTGACAGCGTCGTAACAGGAGAGTCGGCCGTTGTCCTGAATCACATACAGGTACTTGCCGGCTGCCAGAAAAGACGGGACATAGGGAGCGGCTCGCTGTTGCACCCAGGCAACATAGCGGTTCTTGGTCTCGCCATCTTTCAGCGAGATATCGCCCGCCGCGCCCGGGAGGATCGAGTAAATCGGTTTCTGCCGATCCGCAACGAACCCAGAGCCGACATAGACCATTCCGTTTCCCGATACAGGGTTGGGCACTGTGATCCGGGACATACCTCGCAGTTGCCAAAGCGGCTGCCCAGTCAGATCGTAGGACGTAATCCCGCCGGTCGCAGCGACGACCAGTTCCGTCCGCTGATCGTTCTTCCACACCAGGGGCGTGCTCCAGTTGGTCTCCGACGGTCGTTTGGTCCGCCAGATCTCCTTTCCGGTCGAAGCATCTAACGCCGCGACGTAGGCGTCTTCTTCGTTGTCATGTACCAGATAGACCCGGCCGGCGTGCATCACCGGAGATGCGCCGAACCCCCAGTTTTCTCTGGATTTGCGTGGCGGTTCCGAGAAAGACCAAACCTCTTCGCCGTTCGTTACGTTTAGGGCTACGAGAACTCCGCACACGCCAAACCAGGCGTACACCCGCTCACCATCCGTCACGGGTGTCGCCGAAGCGTAGCTGCTCTTTAGATGTGTGCGTGGCGGCACAGCCTGGTGAACTTGACGTTCCCATAGTTTCACTCCGGTGTTCAAATCGTAGGCGAGAACCAGCCAGCGATGTTCGCCACGGCCTCCGCGATCCTTGCCCAGGTAGAAGCCGCCCTCCGGCTGCTCAGTTCCCTGGGCGTCCACCGCGGTGGTGAGGAATACGCGGTTCCCCCAGACAATCGGGCTGGACCACCCCAGGCCCGACACATCAATGCGCCATGCCACGTTCTTCGTCGTGTCCCATTGCGTGGGGACTCCTCTACTTTTCGGATCTTGGGCTATACCGCTGCCGCCGGGCCCTCGAAACTGTGGCCATTCGTTTCCGTCCCCGGCAAACGCCACACCCAAACATGCCGCCACCATGAATCCAGCACAGATACTGCGTAACGTTTCGTTTCTCATCTTGGCCTCTTAGTCAACGGGATCACTAACCGTGCGCTCCCAATCAGTGTTCTGGTCATCGTTTCGTCCTTTCGTACTGGGATTTAGAACTTCCAACACGCCGCGAACGAGAAATACACTTGCCTCTTTCGCTCCGTGGTATCCTTGGTTACGCGATAATAGTCGCCCTATGTAACGCATGAAGATCATTCCTCTGATTGTAGAGCAAACGCCCTGGACCTACTGAATTCCGACAGCCAGTAAGTAGTATGCTGTCGAGCCAAATCTTCGGCTTCCTCGGGCAATCCCGAGCGTATGGCCTGGAACAACTCCGTGTGCGCCCGGATCGTCATGTCGCGATAGATTACTTGCCTGTACATAAATACCTCCTTCACATGTCGATAAAAATGTTTCACCATATACGTTCAGATTCAATACTTACGGATCGGTTCGATACAACCCAATATCGTCGAAATACATTTTACCTGAACCGCCGGGGATTGTTGTATTGCCACTCGTGCCCAGGCCGATAGCGATCCTGTCAACGTTGGTCAGGACTATGCCCTGATCGGCAAAAGCAGACAATGGAATCACCCATTCGGTCCAGGTGTCAATCGTTGCCGCTGCCGGATCATCGTGAACCACAACCGCAGGACTGCCTGAGATGTTGTAAACAGCCACATAGAGCGGCTCGGCAGCGTTGCTGGCAATGCCAATATCCTGGTGAGCCCACTGGCCGGTGACGTTGCCGGTAGTCGTGACGTTGGAGAACACGGCCTGACACGTCAGAGCGGCATCGTGGGCCGTAAGAGCCAGACCAATATAGACATTCGATCCCATCGGGATATTCTCCGCAACTGCCCCCATTACAGGCTGCCAGGTCGTGCCGTTCGACGAATGCGAAACCGTAAACAGGCCGGAAATGCTGCGCTCCAGTTTTACCCAGTACGGAGCGGCTACACCAGTCTGATTATAGTTGCCGCTGGTGCCACCCGTACTCGGACGATACTGCGAGGCAACTCCATTAGCCGGTGTAACACAGGCAAAGGCATGTGCCGAATCCGGATTCAGCGATTCGCGAATCATCACGCCGGCCTTGGCCCAGCCGTTCGTGTTCTGGACGCTGTCAACTTTCGCGATAATCGAGCCGGCGCCGGTTAGCATTTTATAAGCAAAATGGAACTGGTCGGCTTCGACGCCGTTAACCGCCCAGATGTCTGCACCTGAGCCCGTCATCGTGAAGGTGCCGGCCGGGCCTTCGACGAAGCTGCCGACTGATCCCGGATAGCCTCTGAACCACAGCGACAATTCAGCAACGCCCTGTTCGGTCCAGTCCCGCTGGTCTGTTAGCTTAAGCTCAACCTCCGAATATTTCGAGTAGCCCTGCTTGTTATTATCGTATGCAACCGGCATAGATTGGCCGCCGCCGTGGACTATAGTCTCCTCTGTATAAGAAGGAGTGGATTCGTCGCCTACTGCGGCACCGGTGCCGTTACCGGCATAGTAATCGGCAGTGCCCGGAGTGCCGTAACCAAGCCCATCGTGCCAGGCGTACCATATCTGGTTGTCGCCTGCATTATAATCCTCGAAGTCGTCGATAACGAAATAATCGCCGGTCGTAAAGCTCCAGACGTTGCCCGCCCACGGACTATCGGGATTAGTGGTGTTGACCTCATCGATCCGCCAGTAGTACGTCGTTTCCAATAAAAGCTTGCCGGGAGCGTAACTTTCCTCGCCAAGGGCCTTGGCTCCCTTGTACTCGGGCGAGCTTTTCGTGGCGTTCTTTACCGCTTCTGCATCCGTGCCGAAATATACCTCATGCGAAGCGGCAACCGCTCCGGCATCCCAGCTAAGAGCCTGTGTGGGGCTTACATCCACGGCTCCATCGGCCGGATTCGGGCCGCTGACCGCACCCAGTATTGTGAAGCTCCATACCTCACCTTTATACGTAGCTGCACCGTCGAACTCATCGACTCGCCAGTAGTATGTCTTGGCCAATTTGAGCGGGCCGGGAGTATAGCTCACAACTCCTATAGCTGCCCCGCCGGTAGCTTCGTTTACGGTATCGAAATCTTCGCCGATATACACAGTGTGCAGCTTCGCGCCAAAGCCAGCCGTCCATTTAAGCTTTGCATCCAGTGCGACAAATTCAGCTCCATCAGCCGGATCGGGGAAATACGCGGTTTTAGGTGGAACCATAAAGCTCCAGACTTTACCCTTCCACGGGCTGTTCGGGTCGGCCTCGTTAACCTCATCGATACGCCAGTAGTAAGTCGTGCCATTAACAAGGCCGTCCGGATAAGCGTATCCGGGAAAGCCGGCGACATAAAACGTTGTCTCCTGATTACCTCGGAACAATATCGAATCTCGTGTAGCCTCGTTAACATCGTCAAGATTATCACCCATATACACATCGTGGGAGACCGCAAAATCACCCGCCCTCCAAGAAAGTGTTACCCAGGTATCCGGATGGAGGGCACCATCCGCCGGGGAGGGGTTATCGGCACGTCTTTTCGGTCCGGCGTTGTCTATCAGCCCGCCAAACGTGACCTTGCGCAGATTGGCGGCATCATCGGGGTTGAGACCATCCCAATCGATGAACTTACCCGCTTCGGCCCCCTGAGTGCCTTCTTCATAACCGGGCATCATGCGGAACTCACCTCCCTCTATAGGGCTCATGTTTTTCATAGAACCCAAAGGGATAGCAACCTCGAAGATTCTACCAGCATCCCCCAATTGAGGTTCCATGACAATGGCAAGTTCCACATCCCCAGGTTGCACGCCGCCAGCACCGGCAAGGACAGTGGGTTGGCCACCGAGCAAGAAGAAACACGGCTTGTTATCACTGGTACCGTCAAGATTGGCATCGATGTAGAGGAAGAGGCAATCCCCCGTCCACGGTTGACCGGCAATCGGCTCCTGGTAGATATCATCCCGGACGGCTGCCGCGAAATAGAAGGCGTTCTCATCCCACATCACCGACCATACGTAGCTCAAGTCATCAGGCCCACCCCAGTTACCCCGAAGAACGTCCTCCTGCTCACCGATGAACTTGAACGCTGCATGCTTCCAATCGGAGAGGTCCCCGTCAATGATTGGCGTTTGCTTGGCCCTGTAAGCAATCGATTCCAGATCCGGCAAATTGGGTGTTGGTTCAGGGATGGGACCTGCGAAGGCCCCCAACCTCATCACGAGAACCGCGAACAGGGTGACTGTTATTAACCGTTTCATAATAATCCTCCATCAATCAGATATTACCATTTCGTTGGGAGGCGACTGCCGCCACCCACAAGTGTACTTCGACCTTCACACTGCGCGACGGTACTCTCTGTTCGTTGACCACCTCCTTCCTTTACCCAGAACCCAGGTTCATTGGGCAGAATAGACTATCCACGCCTATTCAACGCATGAAGATCATTCCTCGGATTTTGGAGCAAACGCTCTGGACTGATCGAATTCCGACAGCCAGTAAGTGGTATGCTGTCGAGCCAAAGCTTCGGCTTCCTCGGGCAATCCCGAGCGTATGGCCTGGAACAACTCCGTGTGCGCCCGGATCGTCATGTCGCGGACGTTGGACGTCTGCACCCGTCCTTCTAAAGACTCGTGAAACAGCCGCATCACCAGCGAAAACTGCGACAACAGGTTCACCCAAGCGCGCATGAGTCGCTTGTTGCCTGCGGCGGCAAATATCAGACGGTGGAACTCCAGGTCGAGCCGGGTGACGTCATCGAGACGGCTGACCGCCTTCAAGGCATGAAGGTTTTCCTCGATCGCGTCGAGACCGGCCTGAGGCCGACGTTCGGCGGCAAGACGACTCGCGCCAGGTTCCAGAGCCATGCGCATCAGCCCCAATTCCCGAACGTCTTCCAGGTCAAAATCGCAAACCCGTGCCGTCCCCCGCCGGTCGAACTCGACCAATCCCTCCCGTTCCAGCAAGGTGAGTGCTTCGCGGACCGGGGCTCGGCTGACGCCCAGCTTCTCGGCAACTTTCGATTCAGGGAGCGTCTCGCCGGGCTGCACCCTCCCGCAAATAATCTGCTTGCGAAGATGCTCTGTCGCTACAGTGGTCACAGTGGTCCTAGCAAACGCAATAGCTTTTTGAACATGCATATTGGGCTCCTTGAGTCTAACAATTTCTTATTATATACGGTCGACGGTATTCTGTCAACCCCTCGCGAAAAGTTTTTTTTAATGGCGTCTGTGAAGGGCGGAGTTGCGCCTGTCAAGCACCGATGGTACCACCCCGGAAACTGCCTTATCCTCTGGATTTACAGACACTTACATCGCTGAGGCTCCACACTGGCGTTCCGGCCCCCTCTGACACTACAATGCCTCCCGAATCGGCATCCGTTGCCCTGTGAATGACTGGGGGAGGCACTATGGCAGAAAATCTCGATACTCTCAATACCGCCGTTTCCCTGCTCATCCGAGCCGTGCTGCTCATGGCGCGGTTCACCATACCCGGGTAGAAATCCGAGGTGCCATCGCCGCCCACGTAGAAATTGGCGACGAGCACCTGCCCCGTCCCGCCGGCCAGCAAAGCCAGCACCGCCGAAACCAGGATGCCGGTAACACGATCGCTCGGAAGGCTCTTGTCGAAAGTGGATTGCCTGTCTTTCAAGTGATGTCCTGACCGATTGATAGGAGGAGATTTGACGGATGGTGAATGTGATGGGTGTTTCATGACCTTGGCTCTTTCATGACGTACGTTACTCATTCCGATGCACGCGCGGCGAACACGGCATGCAGTCTGTTGCGTGCCGCGTCCGTTTCGGCGTTCGATCCCGGTTCCTCCGATTGCGGAGCAAACGCTTTGGACTGACTGAATTCCGACAGCCAGCAAGTTGTATGCTGTCGAGCAAAATCTTCTGCTTCCTCGGGCAATCCCGAGCGTATGGCCTGGAACAACTCCGTGTGCGCCCGGATCGTCATGTCGCGGACGTTGGAGGTCCGCACCCGTCGTTCTAGGGATTCGTGAAACAACCGCATCACAAGCGAAAATTGAGACAACAGGTTATGCCAAGCTCGCATGAGTCGCTTGTTGCCCACTGCGGCAAATATCAGACGGTGGAAATCCAGGTCGAGCCGGGTGACATCATCGAGACGGCTGACCGCCTTTAACGCATGAAGGTTTTCCTTGATCGCATTGAGACCGGCCTGAGGCCGAAGTTCGGCGGCAAGACGACTCGCGGCAGGTTCCAGAACCATGCGCATCAGTCCCAATTCCCGAACGTCTTCCAGGTGAAAATCGCAGACCCGTGCCGTCCCCCGCCGGTCGAACTCGACCAGCCCCTCCCGTTCCAGCAAGGTGAGTGCTTCGCGGATCGGAGCTCGACTGAAGCCCAGCATCTCGCCAACTCGCGATTCAGGGAGCGTCTCGCCGGGCTGCACGCTCCCGCAAACAATCTGCTTGCGAAGATGCTCGGTCGCTGCAGTGGTCACAGTGGTCCGAGCCAACGCGATAGCTTTTTGAACACGCATATTGAGCTCCTTGAGTCTAACAATTTCTAATCATATATGGTCTACGGTATACCGTCAACTGGCTTAAACAAATTTCTCCCCTGACATCTGAGAGTTTACCAGCGAAACTGGGACGATCCGCCGGCCTCACTGCGAGTGGTTCCATCTGGTTGTCTACCGGTCCGGATGGGGGCCGCCTCTGTATGTTGTTTCCAGTGGCGAGTGTGGTGAGTTGAATGTTCTTCGCCATTTGAGGAGTGGTTTAAAACGAACAGCTTGGCATAATATGGCGCGCAGCGTTATGGCTTCTTACTCAATTGATGCATAGTTTACTGCGCCTTTGAGCGATTGTCAATTGATGCATTACAGGTAGCTCCATCTCCGTTCGTAGGATAGGTGATCCAAGGCCGATTATCCAGACTGGGCCGACCTTTGAACAGGACAAGAAGGTACTGGATATGCTGGACTTCTCGATCTGGTGAACGGCTAATACGAGGGATTATTCGCGTTCGATAGCGTGCGTACAGTGCAAAACTCATCCGTACGCAGATTGAGCAACCGTAATCTGCTGTGTTTAAAAGTACCTCTTTGCTTTGTTCTGTTTCATCGCCTATCTGTCCTGACCGACATGTGTAAGAAAAGTCAGGAGAAAAGCATGAATGCCATACTTCACACAGTATCATCCCAAGGCAGTCTATCAGGACTCAAAAGCCAATCCGCTTCTTTTCCAGTTGTCATGATCGAAGAAGAACTCTCAGATTCCTCCGGATTCCTGAGATCAGCAGTGCCAAGAATTACCGGCATGTAATTGAGAATCTCAAACGCACAGGTGGTCTCCCGAGAATTCATCTCTGCGGAAAAGCTGTATATCTGACGGATGCAGTTAAGACTTGGCTTGAGAATCGTATTACCTGTGGTCAGTAGATGCTCATTATGGTAAAATTGGCTTGGACCAACCCAAGCCTTTGGCCAGCATCGGAAAGGAGGTTTAGAAATGAAAGATCTGGTAAGGCTTAGAATGAGGCCCTCGCGTGATAAGAAATCCTTTCGGTATATGCTTGATTACACGGATCAAAGTGGCAAACGACGGCAGATCTCACTGGGTCATGCAGACAAGCGCAGGGCAGAACGTCAACGATACGAAAAGGAACTGGAACTGCGGATGCAGATTGCTGAACCCATATCCATGCGATTAACAGACTTCTTTCAAGATAGTCTCATACGCACGAAGGGACAGGTTCGAACCACGACCCTCAAGGACAGGGCGAGGACCATGAGAGATTTTACAGCGTGCGTGGGAGATATCGATGTGCAGGACGTTCGATACGAGCACGGTGAGCGATTCATTCAGCACTGTCTGACGAAGGAACTTACGGCGGGCACGACTACGAAGAAAGTCAAGCAACTGAAAAGGGTATTCCAATTGGCAGAAGATCGTGGACAACTTGACCGTCACCCGCTTCGCAGGCTCAAGCCACCGAAAGCGCCAAGGCGGAAGATCCGCGTATACACCGACCAGGAGTGTCACCGTCTGTGTAGGTTTGCCCGGCAATACGAGGAGAAAGGCTCTCCTATCAAATGGGAACTGCTCATTCGTATGGCTTTGGGCACCGGTATGCGACGTGGGGAACTGCTGAACACCACATGGCGCGATATCGACTTTGCTCAGTTGACGATTGATGTTGCTCCTAAAAAGGATCGTGAAGATACCTGGGAGTGGCACATTAAGGACACCGAACGGCGTACACTTCCATTGACTACCGAACTGGTAAGACTTTTGGTTGAGCATCAGATGTCGCAACCTGAAGGTTGTCCACACATTTTTGTTCCGATGGACAGGTATAAACGCATCCAGGAATATCGTCAGTCTGGACAGTGGAATGTCGAGAAAGGCCGATTACCCTTGTCGAAGTTTTGCCATCACTTCAATAAGATCCGGGATCGAGCGAGTATTCGTACAGGGACTTTTCACGATCTGCGGCGAACCTGCCTGAGTAACTGGATCGTTCAGGGACTCAGTCTGCATGAGGTCAAAGAATTGGCCGGGCATGCCAGTATCGAGACCACTGAACGGTTCTATCTGGCGGTGAGAAAGGACGTGTTAGACCGCGCCCGAGCGGCCTCTGAAGCATCCCGTAAGGGTCAATTTGTTGCGCGCTTGTTGCGCGCCTCGTCAAAATCTTCTGAAAATGCAAAAAGCCCTGTGTGTAAATGCTATACAGAAGATGATTTAGAAAGCAAACGCCCTATAACGCATGCGAAAGGGTAATAGTACAACAAGGGCTATCTTCACATTACAGGTAATATGCACTGCAGGCCCCTGCGTTATTATCGAACGAAGGCCCCCGCGGACATCCACACGTTCGAGGCGATTCACAGATGGGCCGGCTATTACGAAGACAGAGTCACATATCCCAGTCTGTTGAAGCTCCGCGACGGGTCGATTTACATGATGTACAGGCACGGAGGCAGCGGAAACGGGATGCGGATTCTGGTCCATTATGACGAGCAGACCCGGCAATGGACGAAAACCGTGCCGGCCCTGACCAACGGGCGCGACAGGAATCCGACCTGCAACGCTTACCCGTTCGGTGTTCTGGCACAAGGCACTGCCGACGAAATACCCAAGTCCGGCATTTTGGCCGATAGCGAGGGCCTCTGGCATATCGCCTGGTGCTGGCGCCAGACGCCGGACGTCGTTACCAATTTTGATGTCTGCTACGCCAAAAGCAACGACCGCGGGATTTCCTGGAAGACCTGGGGATGGACGCGATCTCGAATTACCGATTACTCCGGAAAACGCCGGCGTAGTTGAACGCATCGCGCAGAAAACCGGATTAATGAACGGCGGAACTTTAGTCGTTGACGGCAAAGGATTGCCCTATATCAGCTATACGCGTTTCGATGAAAACGGTCACAACCAGATTTACGTCGCCACTCCACTCGACGGCCGATGGAAAATCGTTCAGTTGACCGACTGGAAACATCGCTTCTATTTCGAAGGACGCGGGACGATTCCAAGCTATCCCCCCATCCCCAGGCTTTCGATTACCAGAGACGAGAAAATCCGGGTAACATACAGCTACGCCCATGCAGAGCCGAGAAAAGGCCAGTTTGTTCTAACAAGAGACCAATTACTCAATGCCAAACCAGGCCAATTTCCAGCCGAGAAATCTCAAGCCCCTTATTCCGCTCTGCCGAACATCCGCGCCGTCAATCACGGGCCGCTGCCGCCAGGCCAGATACATTACATGCAGCAAAAAACAGATTCACCCAACAGGGACCGAAAGCCCGAAAATGCGAGGCAGCCCACGATGATTTACGTCGTTGAGGTAAAAAATAAAAATTAAAAGAAAACGACATGAGACCGACAATAAAGTTTTTAAGCGACGAACTGATCTGCCAGATTATCTCCCAGGCAACCGACATAATTTGCACATTCGGGCTCGAAATTCATAACAAAACGGTGCTTGGCAAGCGCATATGTGGTCGAAAGATGTGAAGAATGAGCTATCTTTAGCCGATACGTACAAAACCAGTTATCGGCGAGTTCAATGTTAACTTTTTGGAAATAATCCTTGACTGTTCAAGCTGAATTTGGTAGGTTTATTTGTGCTGTACGGAGAAAAATAAGCCTTTTAGCCGTATAAAAGGGAATAGCAGCCAGAAATTCTTTTTTCACATGGAGTTCAAGTGAAAAATCAAGCATACAGGGATCCAGAGTTTGAAGTGGTCTTGGCTGCATGGGTAAACTTAGAGGCCGGCCTCTAAAAGCATTTGCTCCCAGCTTGAACGGGTGATTTACTAAGAGATATTAGCAGACCTTCGAATCATCCTCACGATAAGCATGTCTTGAAGTAATCACTATAAAAATACCCCTGAACGGTAAAAAAGGGGCAAGTATAGATGCGAAATGTCAATTAGAAATTCACTTTTCAGGAGGTAGTGCAATGAAAAAGTCATTAATTTACGCAATAGTGGGATTTGTCACGGCGGTGTGTCTGCCGATCTGGCCTGCGTCGGCTGATCAACTTATCAATGTGCCGGATGCGGGCTTTGATAATCACGTTCTGACTAATGTGGGTGGTTATGCATATATTGGCGACAGTAGTTATAACGGGTCGTGGAAAAATGATTATGGCCCCGGCGACGGCGCCTGGATTGATTACCGTTACTGGGATGGCGATTTGCCGGCCCGGAGCGGCAAATTCAAGGCGTACCCGTCCGATGCCACGACCTTTGACTATATTTATCAGATTCTCGACGAGACATATATTGAAGGCGCAACTTACACATTAAGCGTCTGGGTGGGAAATGCGTGGCCAGAGGAGGGCTACGCCGACGGCTGGGGGCTTTACTTTACCGGAGAAGATTACAAAACCAATCTGATTGAGGCACATGGCCTCGCACTGTCGGGTGACTGGGAGCAGATCAGCCTGGAATATACCGCCACCGCCGCCGACGCCGGACAAAGGATCGGGATAAAAATGTCAGGGCAAGAAGGGGAATCCTACATCGCCTTTGAAGATGTAACATTGTATGGCCCCCCCAAGACAAGGGGTCCGGTTCCCGCTGATGGCGCCATGATTCTGGGCACCTGGGTGAACCTTGCGTGGACACCGGCAAGTTTTGCAGTTACGAACGATGTGTATCTGGGTGATAATTTCGACGATGTGAGCAACGGTACAGGTGATACGTTCCGAGGCAGCCAGGATACACCTTTTTATATTGCCGGCTTTCCCGGAGGAGCTTATCCGGAAGGTCTTGTAAACGGCATGACCTACTATTGGCGAATCGATGGGATTAACGACGTAAATCCGAACAGTCCTGCGAAGGGGGACGTCTGGAGTTTTACGGTTCAACCCAAGACAGCCTATAATCCCAATCCGGCTGAAGGTGCCGAATTTGTCGATCTGAATGTACAGCTTAGCTGGACGGCGGGCTTTGGTGCCAAATTGCACACGGTTTACTTCGGCGATGATCTCGACAACGTCAATAATGCCACCGGTGGCACTCCATCAGGGCTTGCTACCTATACTCCCGGCCCACTTAAACTGGCCAAGACATACTACTGGCGCGTCGATGAGTTTGATGCCGAAACCACTTATAAAGGTGACGTCTGGAGCTTTACTACCGAGGGCGCCGTCAGCGGTCCGAATCCTGCTAATGACGCCGTGGACGTAAGTCCAACCAAGATTATAACATGGGATGCCGGAGCAGTCGCCGCCTCGCACGAAGTGTACTTCGGCACGGATGCGGACGCCGTAGCCAACGCCACGACAGCCTCGCCTGAGTACAAAGGAGCAAAGGCGCTCGGCGAAGAGAGCTACGACCCCGGCAAACTCATGCTGAATACGGCTTACTACTGGCGTATAGATGAGGTTAACGACAGTCCCGATAGTCCGTGGGCCGGCACGGTCTGGAGCTTTACGACCGGCGATTTCTTCGTTATCGATGACTTTGAAGACTACGACATCGGCGATAACCAGATATGGTGGGTATGGAAAGATGGGCTTGGCTATGTAGCTCATGATAACGAACCAGCCTATCCAGGCAATGGAACCGGCTCGGCAGTGGGTGACGAGAATACTGATTCATACACAGAAGAGACCATCGTTCATGGGGGCAACCAATCGATGCCGTTCTTCTATGACAACAATAAGCAGGGCTATGCGAACTATTCGGAGATCGAACTCACGTTGACAGGCCAGCGAGACTGGACAGAGGAAGGTGTTGCGGAATTATCGATTTGGTTCCGCGGCAATCCGGCGTCCGCAGGCAGTTTTGTCGAGGGCCCGACAGGCACTTACACGATGACCGGCTCCGGCGCAGATATCTGGAACGCAGCGGACGAGTTCCATTACGCCTTCAGGATACTCACCGGCCCAGGATCGATCATAGCAAGGGTCGATAGCGTCGAGCAGACCGACAACTGGGCCAAAGCCGGCGTTATGATCCGCGAAACGCTCGCCGCCGGCTCGAAGTTCGCCGCGGTTTACATAACACCCACTAATGCAGACGGCACTTCTACAAACGGATGCAGATTCCAGGCCCGGCTGGATGCCGACAGCGCCGCCGACAGCGACAGTAGCGTGGCGACTGACGAGCAAACGGCAATCGTTGCTCCATACTGGGTGAAACTGGAGCGTGATGTTGGAGGCAACTTCAGAGGTTATTACTCAAGCAACGGATCCACATGGCAGTCCATGTCATGGAATCCACAGAACATCCCGATGAGTTCTAATGTTTACGTTGGCTTAGCGATAACCAGCCACAACGCCGGTGCAACATGCGAGGCTCAGTTCTCCAATGTTACGATCACCGGAACAGTCGGCGCGCAGTGGACAAACCACGACATCGGTATTGAGAGCAACGCTGCCGAGCCGCTGTATGCAGCCGTATCCAACAACAGCACCGGTGTACCTGCGATTGTAGTCCACGATGATCCGGTTGCAGCAACAATCGATACATGGACCGAGTGGATTATCCCGCTACAGGCCTTTGCCGACCGGGGCGTGAACCTTACCGACGTGGACAATATCTCGATCGGCTTAGGCAACAGGGATAATCCGCAGCCTGGTGGTTCGGGCAAGATGTACTTTGATGATATCCGGCTGAATCAGCCGAGTGACACTGCTGCAGAATAAAAAGCAGCTCTCACTGAAATAACATCAGGATTACTATTAATTCGGGGCTAATGTTGCTAAAGCCTGGTACGGGAAGATTGTTAGATAGAATAATTATTGAAAGAAAATTGACATGAGACCGACAATAAAATTCTTAAGCGACCGGCTTGTCCGACAGATTGTCTCCGAGGCGACTGATATACTTTGTACACTCGGAGTCGAAATCCACAATAAAACGGTGCTGGACATGCTTTCAGACTGTGGCTGTGCGGTAGATATGGAAAAAAGCCATGCCGTGCTGACTAATGAGATAATTGAAAAGTCCCTGAAAGCCGCCCCGGCATCGTTCGGTCTCTACGATGTCGCCGGAAAGCAGACGCACGATTTGGCCGGCGACAATGTCTATTTCACTCCCGGCTCTACCGCCCTGAATATTCTCGATTCCCGGGAAAGGAAAATGCGTAAGGCCGTCACCGCCGATTATGTAAACTTCGTAAAAATGACCGAGCAGCTCGATAATATCGCTTCGACGAGCACCGCATTAATATCCACCGATGTGCCCGAAGGAATATCCGACAGCTATCGCCTGTATCTGAGCCTGCTTTACGGCAGCAAACCCGTGGTTACCGGCGCTTTTACAATCGAATCTTTCGAGGTGATGAAAGATTTCCAGCTCGCCGTTCGAGGCGCCTCTGCGGCTCTAAAAGAAAAACCTCTTACCGTTTTCTCCTGCTGTCCCACCTCGCCTCTGAAATGGAGTGAGGTTACGTCGCAAAATCTGCTGGATTGCGCAAAGTATTTTATCCCGGTGGAATTTATCGCCATGCCGCTATCCGGATTCATGGCCCCCGTAACGTTGACCGGGACGCTAATTCAGCATACGGCCGAAACTCTCAGCGGCATTGTCCTCAGTCAGACGGCCAATCCCGGCACGCCCATTCTCTACGGCGGCTCGCCGGCAATATTCGACGTCCGGCACGAAACCACTCCCATGGGTGCTATCGAGACCATGATGATTGACTGCGCCTACAACGAAATCGGCAAGCACCTCAACCTGCCCACCCAGGCATATATTTCCCTGAGCGATGCCAAAGAGCTGGATGCTCAGGCAGGCGCCGAGAGTGGAATCGGTGCCGTATTGGCTGCGGTGTCCGGCATAAACAACGTATCCGGCCCCGGCATGCTCGATTTCGAGAGCTGTCTGTCTCTTGAGAAGCTCGTGCTGGACAACGAAATCTGCGGCATGGCGCAGCGATTAATCGCCGGGATCGAACCGAAAGATGACTTTCCGGCGATTGGATTATTCCGTGAACTGCTCGAAGAAAAACACATGCTCATCTCCGACCACACCCGGCGATATCTCAAGACCGAGCACTTTTTCCCGGGCCCCGTAATCGACCGCGCCCGCAGATCGCGATGGGAAGCAAAAGGCGCTCTGACACTCGGCCAGCGGGCCCATCGTGAAGTAGAAAAACTGCTGGAAAATTATCAGCCTCCTGACCTGCCGAAAGATGTCAAAAAAGAGCTGACAAAACTAATGGCCGCCGAAGCCCGCCGACACGGCCAAAACACCCTGCCGAATCAGAGTCCTTGAGCACAACATCATTAGACTCGGATTGCTACTCTTCCCTGGGTGAGCTTTCCGGTTCTTTATCCTCCTGAGCTCCATGCTTGCGCAGCAGCTCCACGATTTCCTTTTGGTTCCGACGCAAAGCGACATCGCGAGGTGTTTGACCAGCTTCGTTTTTGGTGTTGACGTCTGCTCCGTTAGCGATGAGCAGTTCGACGATATCTTTATTGCCTGCCCGTACTGCGAAATGCAGAGGCCTGTTATCTGCATGCTTACTGACGGGGTGCATAAAATTCGCAAATATGCTCATAATAAACCGCTCCGGGATTCCGTCCGGAAGGACGGCGATTTAAAGAGTTTTTTATTGATATTTCTCCACAAGTCCGGTACAATCCGGCCGAAACTGGATTTCATGGAGGATCAGTTAGAAACTTGTAAAGCTTTTTGCTAATGAGCTTTCCCTCGTGCAAGATATGGTTGCAATGAAATCCGCCCCGAAAATTGTATATCGAATTGATTGTTAATGCTTGAGTGTTTCCGCACAATAAGTGCGAAGAAGAACCGATTATGAACGAAATCGATCTCCAGACACATCCACTGCCCCGGTGGTCACGATTATTGCTTTCAGCCGTTCCATTTACCATTACGTTTTCCGGCTTCGGGATACCCGCCGCATACTTTCCAAAGGAGAAGACTTCATGATAAACGACGACTTTCTCGATCTGCCAAGCCCGATAGCCGTCTCAGGAAACAACGGCTCAGACCTCAAAAAAGACTGCATTAAAGCCGCCGGCGTGCTTCGCAGATGGAAGAACCTGCTTTTCATGATTATGGTCCTGTGTCTTCTACTGCTCCAGACATCCTTTTGGCTCGTCAGAACCGGGCAAATTGGAATTCCCGAAGGCACAAATACCGAGCCATCCGTTGTCTCAGAAGGTGAGACTGCAACACGGATTTCGACGGCGCCGAACGACTCGGCCGGGGTGGGATCCGCAGAATCGGCAAATGGACCGCGGAGCCTGAGTCTTTTGACCTTCGACATAACGTTCGAGCTTTTAACCTCAATAGTGCGCCTTACCAATGTCATACTCGTATTCATATCTGCGCTTTACGGCCTGACGATGTATTTCGGCCTGGGAGTTTCGCTCAAAGTGGGGCTCGGCGGGCTGGGGCATATATGTAAAGCCTTCTACTTGTCTCTTATCATATTCGTTCTGCTGCTGCCCTGGCAGATTTTCTTTGACTCCATCGCCCTGGGAGCCATCTATACTCCGCAGGAGCTCGTTAGCCGGTGCACAGCGGACATAAGCGACACATTCGGCATGGTCCTTTTCTATCTGCGTTTCTCCGGTTACTGGGCTCTTGTAATGCTGCTGCTGATTATGGCGCAGTTGCGCAGTGCCCGGTGGACCAAAAGCATCCTCATCATACCCGGGAAAGCATAGAAACCAACAGCATCTCGAAGCCGGCGTCCAGAGCAGTGAGAATTAAGGGCGAAAACCAGCATCGAGGGCAGAAATCACGTCAAATCCTCGATTATCTGATTCGCACCTGACATACAGCAGGCGGAAAATAAAGTCCTATATTTCTGCTTTATACCGACGAAAAGTGATTATTATTTGGTCCGTAGAGGTGATTTTACTTGACGGCAGGCCCGGCCGTTTGGTATAAGAGATAGTGGCTTAGTTTACGCTCGCATAGGCGCATAAGCGTGGTTTCCGGTCAATCGGCAGGTGATTTCGCTGTAAAAAATCGAGCGAGCACCGGAATTGCAGTGAAAAATATGCCGAGAGAGACTGTCGAAAAGGCTTCGGGAAACCATGCCGGGATTTTGCGCTTCGCATTTGTGAATATTTGAATTTCATTCAACGGCTCATACCGGGCTTTGGAAGAAAGGAGGTGGTGTTAAATCGTCTACAATTGCCCACAAAAGGCGCAAAATTTAGTAAAGACGTACGTTTTATCAGTCGTTGTAATGACAAACAGGGAGTGTTTTGGTATGTGGCCAAAACACGGTAATCTTATCTCTTATTGAAGGAGTATGATTATGTGTAGAAGATTGTTTTTTTTGATTTCTTTTGTTTTTATACTGGGCCTGTTTCTAACGACCGCGGCCCAGGGGGAACTCATGGGCTGGTGGAAGCTCGACGAGGGCTCGGGCACTACCGCTTATGACTCAAGCGGTAACGGTCGCGACGGCACCGTAAACGGCGATCCACAGTGGGTTGCCGGATGGCTCGGCGGCGCGCTGGATTTTGACGGTGACGACCACGTGGACACTGGATACACGGATGACCTGGCCAACTGGACCATCGCCGCCTGGGTTAAGAGCCCCGCCGCTCCTTCGGGAGACGCACCGAGCGGGCCCGTCCATAAGGAGAATAATTACCAGTTCAACTGGAACCACAGCGATGCGATATACCGGGGAGCAGCAGCCCTGAACGTCGGAGGAACGTGGTATGCCGCCAAATATGAGCCGTTAGAGGCCGATACATGGTATCACATAGCTGCGACTTATGACGGAGAGAATCTCAAAGCCTATAGAGACGGCGTCCTGATCACGGACAACAGCGCTCCATCAGGAACTCCGAACGCCGATAGCAACACCCTGAAACTGGCAAGACACGCTTCGGCAGCACAGTTTTATACCGGAATCGTCGATGATGCTCGCGTTTACGACGAGGCGCTGCCGGAGGCGGATATTCAAAGCATTATGTTCGGGACAGGGATTCCCACTGCCGTTTCACCGAGCCCGGCCGATGGTGCGTTACACATGGATACGTGGGTGACGCTGAGCTGGCGTCCGGGAGATTTTGCGGTCACGCACGATGTTTACATGGGGGAGAATCTCGACGATGTCAACAACGGCACCGGCGATACGTTCCGAGGCAACCAGAGTGATGCGTTTTATGTTGCCGGCTTTCCCGGGTTTGCTTATCCGGACGGTCTTGTTAACGGCACAACATACTACTGGAGAATCGATGAGGTCAACGACGCCGAGCCGAACAGTCCGTGGAAAGGTGAGGTCTGGAGCTTCTCGATTCCACCCAAAACGGCCTATAGCCCTACTCCAGCTGAGAGTGCCGAATCAGTCGACCTGAATGTAGTACTAAGCTGGACATCAGGTTTTGGCGCAAAATTGCACTATGTAGTCTTCGGTGAAGATCTTGACGAAGTAAATAATACTGCCATGGGCACTCCTTCCGGCATGACAAATTACAATCCCGGCCCGCTTGCTCTTGCCAAGACTTACTACTGGCGCGTCGATGAGTTCGACGGCGCCGAGACGCATAAAGGCGATGTCTGGAGCTTTACGACTCTGGGCGCTGTCAGCGGCCCGAATCCGGCCGACGGCGCCGTGGATGTAAAACCATCGGTGGTTCTAAACTGGGATGCGGGCGCCGTCGCCGCTTCGCACGAGGTTTACTTAGGTACGGACGCGGACGCCGTCGAGAATGCCACGACAGCCTCGCCCGAGTACAAGGGGCCGAAAGCCCTCGGTGAGGAGAGCTACGACCCCGGAAAGCTTGCATTGAACACGTCTTATTACTGGCGGATCGATGAGGTTAACGACAGTCCCGAAAGTCCATGGGCAGGCAAAGTCTGGAGCTTTACGACGGGCGATTTCTTTGTCATAGACGATTTCGAGATCTACGACACGAATGACAATCAGATCTGGTACGCATGGCACGATGGGCTTGGCGCCGGCGCGCCGGGCACTCCCGATTACGTTGCCAGTAACGGCACCGGCTCGGCTGTCGGCGACGAAACGACTCCTTCTTACACCGAGGAAACTATCGTACACGGCGGTAACCAGTCGATGCCGCTTGCATACGACAACGACAAGCAGGGCTTTTCCAAGTATTCGGAAACAGAGCATACGTTGACAGACCAGCGAGACTGGACCGAGGCAGGCGTTGCAAACCTGTCGCTGTGGTTCAGAGGCAACCCGGCATCCGTCGGAAGCTTCGTCGAGGGCCCGGTCGGCACTTACACGATGACCGGCTCCGGCGCAGATATCTGGAACCAGTCCGATGAATTCCACTACGCCTACAAAACGCTTACCGGCACCGGCTCAATTATCGCCAAAGTTGAAAGTGTCGATAACACCAATGCCTGGGCCAAGGCGGGTGTGATGATTCGCGAGACGCTAAATGGGGACTCGAAACATGCTATGATGATCGTTAGCGCGAGTTCCGGCGTATCCTTCCAGCGACGCCCCGAGACGGGCGGTGACAGTGTCTCCGACAATGATCCCGGTGGACTCGCAGCACCGTACTGGGTGAAGATAGAGCGTGACCTGGCCGGGAACTTCTCGGCGTACAGTTCAGTCGACAGTTCTACATGGCAGAAGCTGGGCGTAGCCGAACCGATTCAGATGGCCACGAATGTCTATATCGGTCTGGTGGTTACCAGTCATGACACGGCTCTGACATGCCAGGCGGTATTCAGCAATGTTTCGACTACCGGCTCGGTCGGCGCACAGTGGGCTAACAAGGATATCGGCATCGAGAGCAACGATGCAGAGCCGCTTTATGTGGCGGTCTCCAACAGCGCCGGGGCGCCCGCCGTGGTGGTTCATGACGACCCGGCTGCAGCACAGCTCGAAGAATGGACCGAATGGATAATCCCGCTGCAGGCTATTGCAGATCAGGGTATTAATCTGACCGACGTCGATAAAATAGCAATCGGCCTGGGGACTCAGGGCAATATGACGGTCCCCGGCGGTTCAGGAAAGATGTACATTGACGATATCCGGCTGACTCCGCCGGCTCCGGAACCAGAACCGCAACCGTAAGCCGGATTAAACTTAGCAGTTAAAGCTGAAGATTCGTATTACCTCGGGGCCTATACCAAAATCAAACGGTATAGGCCCCGACTGTTTTACGCTTAATTTGATACGATCGGCTGACTCGGCAAACTTAACAAAAACATCATGAACGATATCCTCAGCCATATTCCTGTTGCCAATGAGCACTACAGCCAGCTTAAGCAGCTCGATTTTGTACTTGTCGTAAATCTGCCGTAAGGACTCGCGATTGCCTTGTTTAAACCCGAAAATAAGCAGCTTATCTTATACCATCGTGCACGCTTGTATGAAAAGTAATCACTCTTCGCCCTATTACACACCGAAACGGCGCACTTGGGTATGGAGAATATTTCAATTTTTCGGAATTTTCGCGCTGAATCAGAATGTGGAAGGTCTTAATACTACACTTGAGGAATGTCAGATGGGCTAATGATGTGTAAAAAAATGGAGCTTTAAAGTCAGATCATACACTCCTTAACAGCAGGAGGCTGACTTTAAAGCTCTCGAAAACGAAACTCTGAAGAAAGCCTTTTATAACTTTTCGCCGTTCCGCAGGTCGTCAATCAAGGTTTAACAGGAGGCTTCGGAGGCCTGTATTGGCCTGTAACAATTTGACTCTGGCCCATTTTCACATCCAGAGTATTGATTACCATAACATTGGAACACGGGCCGCCGTCGACCGCTGCAAATTGTGCCGTGCCGACAGTCTGGGAATTCGTACCGATTCCGCGGGGACTCATCTGAAACTGTTCCTGAGTCCCAACGAAACGCTGTGCACCTACCGCTCCGCCAACACCGCCGGCTTTCAGCACTACATTATCAAGGCCTACAGTGAGACTTTGTCCCTGTGCCTGCACGCCGGGTCGGCCGCGTACGATCATCTGTCCCTGCAGGGCGTCAACCGACGCATTTTGCAGAACAGTCGTCGCACCGCCTATGCCGGCGGCTTTTGCACTCTGGGTCAATATACCTTTTTCTCCCTGTATGGCCGCCGTGCCTGCAGTATAAACCTCCTGGCCATGGCCGACCATTACTACATTTCCACTTTTTGCCCATCCGGCTCCTCCGACCCTTTGGACCAAGTTCAACGCATTAATTGAGAACCCTTCCGCCTGGCCAACCGCTGCAAAAGCACCGGAAGACAGCAACAGAATGACCGCGACAGGAAGCGAGAAGCCTCTAAGCATTTTTTTAAACTCCTTTTCTTATACGTTTCGATTTCCTTTCGGACTGCTGATCGCCGATCAGCAATAACAATATAACAGACAACTTTCCTGCTGTTTGCTCAATAGGCAACCTCCTTTCCGTTCTATCCTGGGCAAAGTTATCACGATAGTTTCTTTCGAAACTTCTGGCGCCTAAATAATCTACTTTACTTTCAAAAGGTCCACTTTCTGGTTCTTTTCAAACCCGGCCATGTCGTAAAGCTCCTGACTAATTTCCACTCCCGGTTTCTGTCTATTTCTTGTGACATCGGCGGTCTGTCGGGCAGCACCCACGGCGTAGCCTCTGGACTCCGCGGGCGTAGATGCCGATGTGATCTGTGCCCGAATCCTGTCGTAGAAGGCCTTTGGAATTCTCCTTCGATTGACAGCCTTCGGCCAGAATCGATAAGCTTCGGCGCTGACAATGGCTTTTCCCTTGCCTTCCGTAATGCCGCTTGAGGCAGAACCTAACAAAGAAATGGAATAGTTAGTCTGACTGTACCCCCCGGCGGCACCTGGAAAGGAAGTATTGGAGCCGACAGTGACACCTTTCATGCCTCCCGAGATAAGCAGGATATCCACGTCCCACGGCAAAGTTTCAGCTACGGCGGCGTCATACACCTGGTCCCAGTTGCGATTGACCTTACCTTCCAAACTCACCTTCCCGACATAGGCATAACCCGCTCTTCTCAGAAGATTCGTATCCACGTTGGTGTCGATAAAAACCAATAAAGGTTTCCCGTTCGGTCTGCGAGTCCGGACAAGCGAGCTTGCTATTTCAAATCCTCTGCCGTGATGGTAATTATCAGGTCCCCCGAATATAACTCCAACGCCGTTCAGGATGCCCCCTAAACTCTCCAGCGGACCTTCATAAGACAGTGACTCGACAACGCCCTTTAGCTCTTTCATATCACCTGGATTATCCGGGTCGAACGTCCGCTCATACGTCTGGTGATCATTGTTCGGGCCGTTGGGGAAGTATGCCTTGACCGTGCCCCATCCTCCATGGTTCCAATAAGGCAAATAAGGTGGGAATACGGAAAGCGGGGGGGTCCGGGTTTTGTAGTTCGACACGGAAGTCGTTTCAATGCTGGCGCCCGAACTGGATGCGGCAACGGAATCCGCACTGCCGCCCTCAGCCTTGGAAATCGAATCGCCACCGCCAACGAGAGAGACGTTTTGAACCTGGCTGGTATCAATCTGATTGTCAACATCAACGATCGTAGAGGGAGGATTCTTGGGGGGGTTCTTGGGGGCCGGATTACCACCGGTCGCGTAAGCACTTCCCACAACCAACAATACAGGAACCAACACTGTTATTAACCTTTTCATTATCATTCTCCTTAATAGAAATTCCGTTTCTTCTTCAAGCTAATCCTTACAAACACCCTCCTGGCATTTAAGAAATAGTGTTGTTATCCTGTTCTGATCGCCTCCTTTCTTCCTCCGTAAAATCCAATAAGGTTCTCCCGCTTTTACCGCTATGACTGTAAATATAGACTTGCGTGATACAAATGGAGAATTAACGCCCCCCACGATGGCATAAACCACACCAATCCATTGTAAACTGCTCTGAGTATCCATTCTCATACCAGCCGGCAAGTTTTATTTCCCAACCTCGTAAGCCGATCGTTCACCTTCCCGGACAAACGATCGTATCGATCCATCCTGCTTCTCGTAGAGTTAATTGTAATCTTATAGGACGTTAATAGCAAATAAAAAAATATTTTTTATAAGGGTAGTAAGCTGTTTCTCCTCCGAAACTTATGATAGAGCAGGCAAAAAATCCTGGAAAAATTTATAACGCCATGAGAATAAGCGTGCTCAGATTCATTTTATTTCGATTACCGAGTTAAAACCGCCGAACGGATTCAATTCGGTCAACTCGTTATACGGGTCCTGCTGCCACTGGCCGTCGACAACCAGCCTATAGCGATATCGTCCCGGGTCCAGCTTCATTTCCGTCTGCCAGACGCCGGTATCACCCACTTTATTCATCAAAGCCTGCTCCGGCTGCCAGTTATTAAAGTCGCCGGCGATCTGAACGCTCTCGGCGCGCGGATACAACGTTACAAACACTACGGCATCTTTGATCTGGCTTACGCCGTAATATTCAGAAAGCTTGGCTTCGGTACGCTCCTCTAAAGCCTCCGGCTCCGGTACATCGGCCGCCTGAGGCTCTTGCGGAGTCTGGCTTTCGTGAACTTCCGTTTGTTCTTCAAGCTCCAGCAATACGGGCTCTTCGACAGCGATGGGCTCATCTTCGAGAACAGTGAGTTCAGGCTCAGGCTGCTCGGTTACCGGCGGTTCGGGGGCCTTTTCGACAGGCTTTGCCGCCTCAAGCAGCTCATCGGCGGTAGCACTGATAGACTCGAGCTGATCCGCCAGGGAATTGACAAACTCATTACGCTGCTCTTTCGTCTGAGTGCCCAGGAGCTCCTCGGCCAATGAGCTGAAATCTCTCCGGCCCTTACTGGCAGGATCATACTCGCTGATGGGCTGGCCGAAACTCGACGCCTCTTTGATCTTGGTATTGAAGCAGACGATTGTGTTGAGCATTTTGTCGCCGAAGCGACTGCGCAAATCGGCCAGAATCTCTCTGGCCATTTTGGTCCTGATATCATACATACTGGCCAGAACCTTGACGTTCACCTGCTGGTTGCATCGCCTGCTTAGAATACCCAGTGTCTCGAGCTGTTTGCTAAGCCCGTGCAGTGCGAAGTACCCGGTCTCGACTGGGACAATCACATCCGTCGCCGCCCTTAGCGCGTTGAAAGTCAGCAAGCCCACAGCCGGAGGGCAATCGACTATCGCATAGTCGTAACTATCCTTAATATCGTCCAGGGCTTCTTTCAGGCAGCACTCACGCTCGGCAATTCCCGCCATCTGCTGCTCGAATGCAGACAAATCTATACTCGCCGGTGCCAGCTCCAGCCTGTCGCTAATCTGCCAGAGTATCTCCGTGAGCTTTATCGGTTCGTGCCTGCTCCTGCTTATCAGAACATCGTATATGCTCTGCTCGATTTGTTCCTCGGGAACAGCAAGCCCGACCGCGCAATGCGACTGAGGGTCCATATCGACGAGCAAAACTCTCTGGCCGGCCTCAGCGAGGGCGCTCGCCAGGTTTATCGATACCGTAGTCTTGCCACAACCACCTTTCTGATTAACAACCGCCATAGTCTTCATAGTGTTTCTCCAGCCCACAAAATGGATAGCCCGAAAAAATCCTTTTTCGCTGCAGAAAACGCTCTATTAGCGCTATAATAACTGCAAAACATCTTTTTATTTTATTCGGCAAAAATTTAGGAAAAACTTTATCTTTTTATGGGACGGGCCAATAAAAACATAACTACCCACATAAACAGATAGCATTTCCACGCCGCCCGCTGCATAGAAATGCTCCGAAATAAGCCTGAACAAGTAATCCCGCTAAAAATGTGCTCCGCCCAACAATACCCGTATAATACCCATTACTGTTGCGCAGAGTTGGTCCGCAACCACCCCTGCGTAAGCCCGTATTATGGTGCCGGGGCCGTGATTTATTCAACTTCTTCAGCCGGGGGGATTTCCTCGAACAAGTGTTCGGCAAGGACTATCAGGTCCTGGACATCGACTATGCCGTCGCCGAACGGCGTAGGGCCGATGTCACACAAAATAAAAGAGCTGGTAGATTTGAAAACTACCAGCCCTTTAAGTGCTCTAATTGTTTTTTATCACTTTTGAACATGGACTATTGTGCCATGACTGCGATTTCTTCGGCGCTCAGAACATTGTTGTAAATGCGAACATCGTCAACCAAGCCGGAGAAGAAGCTGGCGGCATCAAGAGTCTTGTCGGCGCCAATGTACAGGCCGCCATCTGAACCAACGCCACCTACGAAATCGCTGTCTTCTGCTACCTCAGTCCCATCCACGTACAGGTATCTGTGCAATCCAACGAAATCATAGACCAGGCCGATATGATGCCACTGACCATCGGTGATTACAGATTCGGACACCAATGGCGGGAACGGCGGATGCATCAACCTTGTCATCAGTCTGCCGTATGATGCGTCCGCCAAAAGCCAAGTGTTTCCTGGATTAGTAGTTCTCCCGTCAATAACATCCCTCTGAGATATCATCACTTGCCCAGGAGCACCGCCTTTAATCCAGGCAGAAATGCTGACCGACCCCTTTGCCGGGTTCAGGATAAAAGGCGTGCTGACGTAGTCATTGGTCCCATCAAACTGCAGCGCCCCGCCTTCCTTGCCGCCGGCAGGCTGCCATACGGGTCCACCGTGAAGCTCGGCGTCGTTCTTGCCTGCGCTATCGTAAGCGACACTGCCCTCTGTCTCGTCCAGTTCCCAGTGGGCTATCAGCCGGTAGTCCTCAAACAGATGTTCGGCTAAGACGATCAGGTCCTGGACATCGACTATGCCATCACCCCAGGGCATCGGACCAATGTCACATAATGGATAATCCGTAAGCCAGTGCTCGACCATAATGCACACATCACCAGCATCGACGATGCCGTCACCGTTGAAGTCCACGATGGGAATGATCGGCGCCAGCCACAGGTCGTCACCGCCAAGGGGTTCCCCGTTCTCCTGAGCTTCATAGACGTAGGCCCACCACTGCCCATCGGGTGTTACTGTTACACCCCCTAGCTCAGAACGGGATGTATTGAAAGAAGGCCCCAGGTTCACCGGTTCGGTCCAAGCCGCGCCTTTGTAGGGACGACGGGTCATCCACATGTCCCAACCGCCGAATCCGCCCAAACGGCTGTCCGCGTGGATGAAAAGGGTCAGCCCATCCGAGGAGACCCCCATGGGAAAGTCACGTCCGGACGTGTTGACCATGGGACCGAGGTTCACCGGCGGACCCCACGGGTCCAAGGGGGTGGCCCGCGTGCTCACGAAGATGTCGCACATGCCGATGGTGCCCGCACGCCAACTGCTGTAGAAAAATTCCAGATCATCGGGCGAGATAATCCCAATATAGTCGGAGCCCCAGCGTCCGTCACTGCCTCCCACCGGCCCGTTGAGGACCGGGCCCATGTTGACGCGGGGCTCCCAGGGTGCGTCTTTCGTAGGCCGCGTCGCCGTGTACAGGTCCGGGAGGTAGCCGGTGGTCTGTGCATACAAGTATAATGTCAGGCCGTCTGACGATATGCTCGAAGCACGGTCGTAGCCGGCGCTGTTGATTCCCGGGCCCAGATTGACCGGTGGTCCCCAGGGGTCGTTGGCACTCGCCCGCTTGCTCATCCAGATGTCGTCGGCGCCGTATCCGCCGGGACGATTGGAGGCAAAGTATAACTCCAGGCCATCCGGTGAGATCATCGGCCAATTGTCGTTCTGCGGAGAATTCACGGTGGGCCCCAGATCCACGCGCTGGCCCAACACGAAATCCGCACGCGCGGGCGGCGTGTCGAGACCGGACAAAAGACAGAATCCAAGCAGTGACATGGCCAGGCCACGAGTTGACAATAGTGGAATTTGAAACGACTTCATATTACACCTACCTTTCTGCCCTAAGGCAACATTGATTAATGGAATTTCATTTACATTTACAGGTCTTTCTGCAGAAAAGACGATTTTGTAACCGAATGGACCTCTGATAATGCGCCTGACGGCGGACGACTCGTCGGGCCCAAAATCCATAGGCATTTTTGGGTTGAGGATAGCCCAGTATCGCCGCGCGTCGGCGCGCAGTTTTGCATCCTCATGCAACGACCGGTAGTACCCCGCGCGATGGAGGTAGTTGTTCGCGTCAGTGGGGTCAGCATCAATCCTGCGGGTCCTAAGGGCGACCATTTCCCGCAAGTGCTCGTCGGTCGTCTGAGCGGGGCCCAGCGATTCGACGATGGATGCGTTTGGCTCAAGGTCGGCGGTCCAGACTTCGAAAAACGGCGGGCCCAGGTTGAAGGCCAGCTTCTGACCCTGCTGCGACCAGGAGCCCACATCGATCTGGCCGTCCAGAATCTCTATAGGCTCATCGTGTCCAAACCGGCAGATCCACAGCCCCGCTTTCTTCTCAGCGCCGCGGTTGCCGCCCACAGAGAGTTCATCGCCCTTCGGGGACCAGGCCACCCCGCCCCACAAGGGGGAAGGGAATTGCCACTGGGCCACCGTGGTCTGCGCCGCCACATCCATGACTTTGAGGAAGCGGCCTTCCACATACGCGAGGTGCCGACCGTCCGGCGACAGGGACGGGTAGGGAATTGAGCACGGCATGATCCGCTGGGGCGCAGCGCCCGCCGCGGTTACCGAAATCGAGTACAGCGCCTGGTCCACCCACGAGTGATAGTAGATACCGGTGGAGTCTGCCCGCCAGGACGGCCAGTGCCCGCGGGCCAGGCGCCGGGGTTGCGTCCCATCCGCTTGCATGACCCAGACCTCTTCGTCTGCCGGGGGCCGATTTTGATTCCTGCGTTCGACCATAGCCAATTCCGCCAGCCGCAGGGCCTGGCGATCCCGCACGAAGGCGATGTACCGGCCGTCGGGCGACCAGGCCGGGTCTTTGCCGGGGCAGATCAATAGATCGGTTTCCTTCGTGGTGGGGTCAAAGAGCGCCACGCCATTGTACCCGTGTACCCCCAGGCTGAAGGCTAGCTTGCTCCCATCCGGTGCCCACTGGGCTGTGAACCCATCCGTGGTGATCCGGTGGGCTTTGGCCGAGAGGGCTCGATACGTCTCCTCGGCCTCCACCAGCGGCCAAAAGGCTGTCCCGGCCGGCTCTCGATCCGGCGGATGCCAGGAACGTCCAGTCGCCAGAGTATCAAATACGTACTTGGCACACCAGTCCTCAAATCGGGCGCGAGAGTCCGGGCCGGAGCGGACGATCTGACGGAACAGGGTCCCGGCCAAATCGTATTCGCCAAGAGCCGTGTGGGCACAGAAGCTGTAGTACTGAAAGACGGGCTTATCGGGCGAGAGCTTGAAGCACTCCTGCGTCTCAGCAATGACGTACTCGTAGTCACCCATCCGCAGAAAGGTCTCGCAACGTTGGGAGGACAGATCGATGTACTGCGGGTCCCCCTTGGGCGTGAGCACCATCGCGCTGTCGTACTCTGTGATTGCCTCTTGATACTTGCCCAGCTCGCGGAGCGCGATCGCACGCAGAGAGTAACCTAAGGGATCGCGGGGTCGTAGAATCGTCATCGCCAAGGCGTCTTCTCTCATCTGCTCGTATTTGCGGGAGGCATAGTACGTATAGGCCCGGAGTCTTCGGGATTCGAAATGCTGCAAATCAAGCTCCAAAGCCTTATTCAAAGCGGCAAATTGGTACTTAACCGTGACGCCGAACATGGCCCGAAGAAAATACGCCTCGGCGGTATCCGGAAGCAACTGCTCTGCTTTCCGGCGATGCTCCTCAATCTCCTTGAGTTTCTCGGCGTTGGGTGATTCGCTCTCCCATAGGATGCGGGCCAAAAGCGAATGAGCTGCCCCGGCTATCTCCGGGCGTTCATTGTGTAGATTAGATAGAATGATTACGGCCTCATCTGGGCGGCGGTTGTCGATGAGGATACCGGCATTAAGAAGCTGAGCTTCAGGGCCTACGTGTTTGCTGTTATGAATTGGCCTGAGTATCTCAAGGGCGGCCTCTCGTTCTGCTTTGGCGTACTGCTCGCGGGCCTGGGAGAGAATGCCCCTGTGTCGGAAGCCTTCCGCCTCAGCTAATTGGAGCCGGTCACGATTCCACATAGAAAGGACGACAACTGCGGCAGCAGCTATAATAAGTATAGCCAGGGCAGCTATAGTTTGGGAGCGATGTCGGCGGAGGAATTTTTGAAGGCGATAGGCTGTGCCGGGCGCTCCGGCCGTGACCGGCTCATGTTCCAGATGATGACGGATATCTTCTGCCAGCATGTTAACCGTCTCGTAACGCCGGCTGCGGTCCTTCTCTAAAGATTTCATTACAATCCAGTCCAAATCGCCGCGAATAGTTTTTGTCAGCAGATCGGGTGTACAGCCGCGGTATTTTGCTATATCCGTCAACGTTTCGCCAAGAGTGCTCAGCTTCGTAGATGGTTTAGGCGGCTCCTGTTCGCGGATGATACGCTGCATTTCGATATAGCCTGCTTTGCGAAGCTCTTCTTCGCCGAAAGGCGTGGTGCCGGTGAGCAGCTCATAAAGCAGCACGCCGAGGGAATAGATGTCAGTGCGGGTATCTATATCAAACTCGCTCAGCTCGGCTTGTTCGGGACTCATGTAAGCAGGTGTACCTATGATATGGGCGTAGCGGGTAAATAGCGTCTTTTCCGTCAGTTTTTGATTTATTGCCTTGGCGATGCCGAAATCGATGACTTTGGGCATAGGTCGGCCATCGCGCAAGGTAACCATCACGTTGGTGGGCTTGATGTCTCTGTGGATGATGCCCTTCTGGTGGGCGTGCTGGACGGCGTTGCAGACTTCAATGAACAGGGCCAGGCGTTCTTTGGTGTTGAGATTGTTTTTATCACAGTATTCGGTGATTGAGACGCCGGTGACCAGTTCCATTACAAAATACGGCCGGCCTGTTTCGGTCGCTCCGGCATCGAAGACTTTGGCGATATTGGGATGATCCATCATGGCAAGGGCCTGGCGCTCGGCCTCGAACCGGGCAATGACGGATTTGGTATCCATGCCTAATTTGATGATTTTCAAGGCGACTTTCCGTCGAATCGGTTCGGTCTGCTCGGCCATATAAACCACAGCCATACCGCCTTCACCGATTTTTTCCAGCAATTTATACCTGCCGATGACTGTACTTGGGCCTTCGGATATAGGAGATTCGTCCAGAGTAATATTGGCAACAACAGGCAGATTCTCAAGAAGACTGCCTGACCTGTCATGGGCTTCGAGAAGCGATTCGAGCTCTATTCTCAATCCCGAGTCCGAGCCACACACTTCGTCAAGATATCGAGAACGTTCCTCGGAGGTTTGCTTTTTATAGACTTCGAAGAAGAGTTCTCTGATTCGCTGTCTGCTGTTATCCGTTGCATTTTCCGGCATCTGTAATTCTCCACTATAAAGTGCGACAACCACAACTAAACAGGGCAGAAAAAAACGGAAAAAATCTCAAAAAATCGCAATCGGCCTGGATTAGGCCGGATTTTCCCGGCCGTCTTTGGTGATTTCTCTGGTCAGCCAGGAGCGGGCGTAAGCCCAGTGGTCTATTACCGAACGCCGGGAAATACCCTGAATTTCTGCGACTTGATCAATAGTCAGTCCTGCAAAGTAGCGAAGCTTAACAATGTCGGCCACAGAAGGCTCTTGTAAGGAAAGTTTGTCAAGAGCTTCATTCACCGCAAGCAGATCATCCGATACTTGCTCTATGCCGAGGTCTGCTTCTTTAAGTTCTATTCTCTGCCAATCACCGCCCCGCTTCAGACGTTTTTTCCTCCTGGCGTTCTCAATAAGAATCCGCCTCATTGCTTCAGCAGCGGACCGAAAGAAATGGCCCCGGCTGTTCCAATCCTGTGCTTCGTCCTCAACCAACCGGATATATACATCGTGAACCAGGGCGGTCGCCTGAAGCGTCTGGCCGGGCGGCTCATTGGCGAGCTTCTGAGCGGCCAGAAGACGCAATTCATCATAGATAAGTGGAAGCAACTCTTCCGTAGCTCGAAGGTCACCCTGTTCAATCGCGTTCAAAATTCTTGTAACATCGGCCATAATCGTTTTATAATCCGAACTCCTCAATCAGGTCGCAACATTTTACTGAAAATTAAGCGATGGTTCAAATACTACGCACAAACAAGTTTGAGACCATAAAATTGGCTGGGGAGAATCATGAATCCGACATTGAGTTGCGTATAATGGAGATTTTTGAAGATTTCACTATATACTTAACAATTTTTATGGTATAATACACAGTTAACATGGAATTCAGAAAAAGAAAGGCAAATTAAGGAAAAAGGCAAAAGTGAAAAGGTAAGACAGAAAATAGGCGGCCAAACAGGAAATCCGGCGGTTTTCCGGCAGGGCCGTTTGAAAAAACAAAGCCAATTTGCTAAAGGGCAAATCCGCGTTAAGTTAGTAGCAACAATGCTTTATGGAGACTTTAATGGGCCGGGACGGCGAAAAAACAAACCCAATTCAAAGCCAATTCAGGGAAAATTAGGCGGGTAGATGTCAAGAAAACAGGATTTGCTGCGTAGAATTTAAGTTCAGTTTTTCGATTTGGATTCTTCGGGGAAACTGGTATATTGTCAAAAGCCGAACGATTATCGGTATAGGAAAAAACCGATAAGCTACTTACACAACATTTAAGACGTAGTTAGCAGTTTGGAGACAGACTCATGAAAGATAGCATAATAGAACGCCGGAGTTTTTTGAAATATGCCGCTACGGCTACAGTCGCAACAGGGCTTCTGGGCCGAACAATCACAGCTCAAGCCGGTCAACGAGGGGCCAAATTGCGCAAAGCGCTGCAACTCGGAATGCTGCCGAAAAGCCTTTCCGATGCGGAAAAGTTCAAGCTGGCGAAAGAATGCGGATTCGAGGGGATCGAAGGTTATCCCATGGAGGATTTGACGGCTGCTGAAGAGATGGGCAAACTGGCGCGCAAAGCCGGTGTTCCAATCCATTCAATTGTCTATGGCGGCTGGGGAGCACCCTTTTCCGATCCCGATCCCAAGGTCATAGACAAAGGTCTGGCCGGCATGGAAACAGCACTGCGAAGCGCAAAAGCCCTCGGCGCCGAAACGGTCCTGCTCGTACCGGCGGTTGTAAACGAGAATGTCGGATACGGCGACGCCTACAAACGCTCGCAGGAACATATCCGCAAACTGCTGCCGCTGGCCGAGAAGCTCGGCGTGGTCATCGCCGTCGAGAACGTGTGGAACAAGTTCCTGCTGAGCCCGCTTGAGTTCGCCCGATACGTCGATGAGTTCGACAGCCCCTGGCTCAAGGCATATTTCGACGTCGGCAACGTCATTATCTACGGCTACGCACAAGACTGGATCCGCACGCTCGGAAAACGCATCGTCAAAATCCATCTGAAAGACTTCAAACGCAAGGGTTATCAATGGACTAACCTGCTCGAAGGCGATGCGAACTTCAAGCAGGTCCGGCGGGCGCTGGATGAAGTCGGTTACGATGGTTTCCTGACGCCGGAACTACGCGGCGGCGACAAAGCTTACCTGACGGATCTATCCGAACGAATCGACCGTATCATCGCGATGTAGCAAACTCGCAAAGGCAGCCGACAAACAAAAAAATGAAAAAATGACCTGGAAATCCGGGCCCGAGGGCAGCTCTGCAGCCAAAAATCGCCAAAAACAACACCCTCGTTTTTAGCTCAAAAACCGCGATTTTAAATTTTTCCAGCAACTTTTTTCAGTCGGAGTGCCATAGGGTTGTCACTGGTAGAAAAATTTTCTTGCAAGCTATCTCACAAACTCCTACTTTCAAATTAAACGAGAGAATCCTCAGCCTATAATGAACGAGCAGCCTCGCTCTGTAAAAAAAATAGATATGCCTTCGCCTGAAGTCCGGCCTGCCCTGATAAAAATCGAAGGTTTAATAAAAAGCGGAAACAACAGAACAGTGCAAAAAATTTGACGGTGAATATAAATGTCCGTCTTACGGAAGAATTGGAAAGTTCAAAAATAGGATATATAAATATGGCAAAAACAATTAAGAGTCTGCCGGGTGGCAGGACTATAGGGATCGTTGGGCTCGGTATGTACGGCAATCAAGTCGGCTCAGTGAAACAGAATGTATACGACGGCGACACAATCAACACCCGTGCTCTTGGCAACATCAGCATCAGGTTTCTTGGTATCGATACTGCCGAAAAGAAGATCCCGCTGACGGGAGAGAGCCAATTCACATCTCTTTCCGATCCGCGCTGGGTAGCCTTCCTCACCGATCCTTTTGCCGCGGGCGGGCCATTGTCACCATCTCCGTTTTCGCCCGGACTCACGGCATACCTGCAGGGACGCAGTGGAGCCGGTGTTGCGGTGAATCACAAGAAGTTCGCCGACGCAGCAGAAGACAAGCTGGAGGAATTCGTCCAGGCGGATTTAGACGAAATGGGCGTACCGAAAGAAGACTTCAAATTTTATCTTTGCTTCGCCTATGAGATTATGGACAGGTACGGTCGGTTTCTGTGTTACATCAACCGCAATCAGCCGGACGCGAACGTTCCCTCGCCGAGGCCGGCATCCTATAACACGCGGCTGCTGGAAGCTGGTATGGCGATGCCGTACTTTATCTGGCCGAACGTCAATCCGTGGCGAGCGCAGGGATCTATTCTGGATGCTGTTCTTAGTCCGGGTACGGCAAAGACTACTGCCGAGGCCGACCAAAAGCTCAGCGCTGCACGTCAGGCCGTAAAGGCGGCCCGCCAGAGTCACCTGGGAATTTTCGATGCAGTCGATCCGCTCGTTATCGAATCGTTTGAAGTTCGGTTTCTTTCGCGCGGAAAGGCCCCGGATCGGTGGGTCATTGACCTGAGCAAGAACGATAGCGTTTTAATCAAACCGGAGAATTATTACACTATACTGCTGCCCGAGGACCGGCTCTATATCTCTCCGGAGCACATAGGATTGTTTGTGGCCGATGGCTGGCAAAAGCAATCCTGACAGACAAAAACTTACAGACTCAAGATGAGAGAAAGGAGGTCGAAATGCCAACGATTATTAAACAGAGCCCCGAGACGGTTCTCGGAGGCAGGAGGAATCCCCGCGAGCAACGCCGTTCAAGGCTGGACGGGTGTTCGGGCTACCGGGTCATTTTGCTTGGATTCGTACTTGTGTTTTTATACGGCTGTGCCGATCAGCAGCGCAAGCCTGCCAGGCCGAGCAAATCCCAGTTGCCGCAGAGCAAGGTTGTGGCGAGCATTGAGGTTCCCAGCACTAATCCTCAAGGTATCGTTTTAGTCAAAGACCAACTTTGGATTATCGATTCGAAAACACGAGCACTGCATAAAATAGACACGAAAGCGAAGAGGATTGTTGACTCCCTGAAAACATCAGTTGCAGCCGCAAGAGGGCTTGCCTGGGACGGTGAGTATTTTTGGTGTGCAGACAACAAGACCAAAACGGTTCACCAAATCAATTCGTCAACCGGACAAACCATTCGTACTCTGAAAGTGCCAATTTATGGAAAACGGGAATCGGTTGCGCTGGAGGCCGTGGCCAGCGACCGAAAATATCTCTGGGTCGCCATTGGAGCAGGGTGGTCCAGTCAAATCTTCAAGATGAACGCAAATACAGGTGAGGTTGTCCAATACATGTATGCTAATTGCTATCCCAGAGGACTTGCTACAGATGGAAAACATCTTTGGGTCGTGTCTTATAACCAAGGCAAATACACGGGGGTTATTAGCCGCCGAACTATTATGGATGATTCTAAGAAGATGAACCTATCGAGAGTATTTCTTTGCAGGACACAGGGAAAAGAACCTACCGGAATCGTCTTCGATGGTCAATACCTCTGGGTGTCCGACAAAGAGATTAAATCTCTGCAAAAGATTGAACTCCCATCCGACCGCTAAGCATATCTGTAAAGTCGGAAGAAAGGAGAATAGAAAATGAATATTATCAAGCGTTTCTTATTGATAACGGCGACGCTGATGTTCATACCGGCTGCTTTAACTCCCACAATCCTTGCTCAACAAAAATATGCTGTTCTTATCAGTGCAGGTCAGACAAATAACGATGATAACAATTACCATTCCGAGTACTGGTATGATCTTTTCATTATGTACCGGATGCTCGTCGAAGACGGTTTCACTCATAATAACATCTTTGTACTTTACGGCAATGGCAATGATTTTAACAGCAACCACGCTAATTATCAGACCGGGACCTTCTTTACGGGTATCGGTCAAATAACCGATTTCCCCAACAGTAAAACGGATGTAGCAAATATATTCACGTGGTTAGCAAACGGAAACGCAACGCAAAGTGTTCCTCAAATACAATCAAACGACTTTCTCTTCTACTGGTGGATGGGGCATGGTAGTTGGGACGGGTACCCGTTGTCGCCAGCTTCCACTCAATACCACGCCGATATCGAGAACACAGGTGAAACCATAAGAGATGATGAATTTGCTGCATACTTTAGCCAGTTGCCTGAGTGCTTGATTAAAACAGCATTCGTGATGACCTGCACCAGTGGCGGCTTAATCGACGACATGGAAGGGCTCCATATGATGATTCACACAGCAGCTCAATTCGACGAATTCGCTCAGTCAGATTTATACGACGTATGGCATGCAGAATTCAGCTATCATGTCGCTAACGCCTTCCGTGAACAAGACCCGTCGGGTGTCGCTGTCGCATCTGATGTTGACGGTGATGGAACAGTTTCTGTGGAGGAAGCCAACGTTTACGCTCATAATAACACCGTTAACACTAACTCGCAGACTGGAGATTTTCGGAACATTGCACCGCTGATTTATATCTCAAATGCCCAGCCTGCTGTTGACGTGCAAAATCAAGGCGTTTACAGCCGGGATTATGCTGAGGACGACGGGACCGAACCAAGCGACCATTTCGGCCACATCTGGTACCAAGGCCCGGATTTGTGGGTGCGACATGCTCAGGATGGGCAGCCGGACCATCAGGATCCGGAATTCGGCCAGACCAATTACGTTTACGCCAGGCTGCACAACATCGGCTGTACAACACTGAACGCCACGGCGGCTCTGTCTTGGTGCGACGTCAGCGCATGGGCGAGCCCGGCATCCTGGAACGCTATCGCTTCGATTGCGGTCAACAATTTCGAAAGCAGCGAGAGCAGGGAGATATCGGCGGCCTGGCTGCCGCCGGCGCCGGGCAAGTACTGTCTTCATACCGTGCTTGATGCGCCGGGCGACCCTGCAAATGCCGACGGGCGCGCTTACATGGACAATAACAAGGTCCAGATCAACGTCGACGTCAAGGACAACTATTGGGGCTATACGAGTAATTTCCACTGGTTTATCGAGAACGGTATAAAAAAGCCGGTCAAGGTCGACCTGGTAATTTCGAAACTGAAGGCAGCACAAGCGACCGCCCTGGAGCTTCATATCCCGGCTGACTTGAAGTTCGAGCGTATATCAGGCGGGCGGCTGAAGAGGATGCCCGAGTTTTCCGAAGTAGTAATCCCTGCAAGAACCCGCAAGGTGGTTGTTCACGGCGTCTCGCTTAAACCGCTGGAGAAGAAAGAGGCCGTCTTGTCGGTTGTGCTGCCAAAGGAAATGAAGCTCGGCCGGAGCATTATAGTAAAGGCGTCGGAGCAAATAAACGGCCGGGAAATGGGCGGTATAATCTTTAAGTCCCGCTCGGCGAGCCGCAGAAAAGTTTTCACAGGCGTATTGAGAAGGACGGAAAATCTGTTCAGAGTCTTAGACAGGAAGTTCAGCGTCCGGGGGGCGGCCGAGATTGTCAAGCTCTGTCGGGCCCTTCAAAAAGACGAGCGGATCGGCGGTGAAGGTAGTCTTAAGAAAATACAAAAGATAATCGAGCTTCAGGCAAAAACCAGAGCCGACATCTCGAAGCTCATGGACGTCAAAAGCTTCGCAAGATTTGACGCCGCTCTTAAGGCCGTTGTTGCGTCGATGAAAAAGCGGGACCCGGGATCATTCGTTGAATGGCAGGAGGAATTAATCTGGACAAGCAGGCCGATTTTTCTAAAACCTCAGAGATAGATTCGACTGCAATAACGCTCGGCGTCATAGACCGACATTACCGGGCAAATAAAGGAAAAGTTCCCATTCCGCGGTCCATCGGGGGATGGGAACCATTTTTACCAATGTCTCCGTCGAATCGATTACCACTTTGATATCGGGGGACTCACAGGCCGTTATCCTTTGACTTTGACTTTAACGGCTTTTGCCGAGGCGGCTTTCGGCAGTGTTATTGAGAGGACGCCGTCTTTGCAGGCTGCTTCGACCTTGCCCTGATCGACTTCGGTCGGTAGTGTAAGCTCTCTTCTAAAGCTGCCGTATGTGCTCTCGACGTGGTAATAGCCTTTTTCCTTTTTCTCTTCTTCGAGCTTCTTTTCTCCGCTGATGGTCAAGGTATTGCCGTATACGGAAATCTCGATGTCATCCGCCTTGCAGCCGGGGACCTCAGCCCTGACTACAATCGCATTTTCCTGTTCGGCCACATCGATAGCAGGCCATGCCTTGTATCCTGCAAACGGCCGATCCAGTCCTCTGAAGAAGCCGTCGAACAAATCGTCCATCTCGTTATGAAGTCTCGACAAACCATTTCTGTTTCTCTTGTTCAAATGTACCAGTGCCATAGTAACACCTCCAATCTTAATTTTACTGTCAACATTACACTTTTCTTCTAACCACACATCTGGTATATAATAATGTGCAAAATATGTGCCAGTTTTTCGGCCGGTTGAAAGTCCTCAAAAAATGCGTAAAATCGCCCTTTAGAAGGCCTCATTACCTTTTCGAGCTGTCAATTTGACATCTTTTCTGTCAATTCGGTATAGCGGTTGTATTGGCCGTATAAATGTTGTAAACTAATCGCAGTTTGAATTTGTTCCTGAGATCCAAGAGGTGAAAGCAAAATGACTGAAAACAAAACCAAGCTCAAATTTGACGCCCTGCATGTGCAGGTTCGGGATTCCGTAAAGGATTTCGCCGACAGACTTTCAACGGCCCTCGGCGACAACCTGCAGAGCATAACGGTCGTCGGCAGCAGCCTGACGGAAGATTTCAGGGCGGGACAAAGTGATATCAACACTGTTCTGGTTCTCGGCGGACAGACCCTGGCTTCGCTCAACGCCGTCGCCTCTCTGGCAAAGCCTATGAGCAGAAAAAAAATCTCGCCGCCGCTGCTTATGACACAATCTTATATCGAGCGGTCGCAGGATGTATTCGGCGTCGAGTTTCTCGATTTTCAATTAGCCCACGAAACGATAATGGGCGACGACCCGTTTGCCTCTCTGAAATTCGATAAAAAAGACGTCCGGCTCCAATGCGAGCGCGAGCTCAAAGCGACGCTGATCCGGCTCAGACAGGGCTACATCGCCGCGGCGGCCAATAAGAAGCTCGTCCGTGATATTCTCATATCGACGGCAAAGTCAATGGCCACGCTTCTGCGGGCGATGCTGTGGTTGAAAGACACCGACCGGACAGCACGGGCCGTAGCGACATTCAGCAGTGCGGCCGACGAGTTTTCAATAGATACTAATCCTCTGACATCGGCTAATAAATGGCGGCATGAAAAGGTCCGCCTGAGCGAAACCGAAATGGAAAACACGTTCGAATCGGTTTACTCTGTCATCGACCAACTGGCCGATATTGTTGATAAGCTTAAGGTCTGATTATGCGACGACTGCTTCACAGGTTAATACTATCTCTGGCTTTACTACCAGCCCTGTCGGCGGTGGGCTTCGGCCAGGCCGATCTTCCGAGCCCGCGTCAACACGTTGAAGACCACGCCAACGTAATAAACGACAACGACGAGCGCTCGCTCAACGGAGTGCTGAAGGAATTAGAGCAAAAGACCGGAGCACAGTATATCGTGCTGACAGTGCTTTCAACCGGGGGCCTGCCGATCGAGCAATTCTCCATCGAGCTGGCCGATAAATGGAAGCTCGGCCAAAAAGGCAAAGACAACGGCATGCTGTTCGTCTTGGCAAAAAACGACCGAAAGTGGCGGTTTGAGGTCGGCTACGGATTGGAGGGTTTCGTAACCGATCAGTACTGCGGCCGGGTCGGCAGAAATGTACTCGTGCCTTATTTAAGAAAAGGAGATTACAGCCGGGGAATCTACCAGGCCAACCTGCAAATCATCCAGCGAATTGCTACCGAGGCCGGTGTTGCTTTGACCGGTATGCCAAAGGTTTCGCCGGTTCCGGCCAGGGATAGAAGAAGGGGCCTGCCCTGCTGCAGCGCGCTTCCGATTTTGTTTTTCATGCTCCTGATTTTCGGCGGTATGGGCAGAGGCATGGGATGGTGGTTTTTCCTGCCGTTCATGTTGGGCGGGTTCGGAGGCCACGGCGGCTACGGAAGGTCAGGCTCTTTCGGAGGCGGCAGCTTCGGCGGGGGTTTCGGCGGTTTCGGGGGAGGAATGGGCGGAGGTTTCGGCGGCGGCGGTGCAAGCGGAGGGTGGTAGAAGAGAATATTGAATTGAGAAGCAAGAAGTGAAATAAGGGGAACAGGAAATGAGAAACTTCGGAAAAACATGGATCGTCCTTATCGCAATATTGATCGTTATACTTCTTATCGCGCTGGGAGTTTTCCGATGGTACGTCAGCGGCTATAACAAAGCGGTCAACTTCGAACAAGGCGCGGAAAAGGGCTGGGCGGATATCGACGCCGCTTTGCAGCGACGGCTCGATCTCGTACCCAACCTGGTCAATACAGTCAAAGGATATGCAGAGCACGAAAAGGAGCTGTTCGAGAATATCGCCAAGTCCAGGGAAAAATATTTCCAGGCCGGCAACAGGGCGGGAAAGATCGAAGCATCCAACCAGCTAACCGGATTTTTGTCGCGGCTGCTTATGCTGCAGGAGAGGTATCCGGACCTGAAAGCCAACCAGAACTTTCTGGACCTTCAGGTCGCTCTCGAAGGGACGGAGAACCGGATTAACGTTGCGCGCACGAGATATAACGAGGCGGCCAAACTCCTTAATTCTTACACAAGGCAATTCTTCGGATCGTTTTTCTGCAAGCGGGCCGGCGTGGAAAAGGTCGAGTACTTCGAGGCCAGCGAGCAGGCAAAATCCGAAGTGCCAAAAGTCGAGTTCTGAACGCACCCATAGGGTTAAGGAATAATGACAAACGAAAATGGCAAAAGTCCCAACGAAAGCGCGGTCGAGACGCGCTATCTGATTATGCCACATCAGGCGAATCCTCACGGCACGGCGTTCGGCGGCGTTATCATGGCCTGGATCGACATGGTCGCGGCGATGGCGGCACAGAGGCACTGTGGCAAAGAAGTCGTCACCGCGGGCATCGACTCGCTGGCCTTCAAAGAACCGATCTGTATCGGGGACCACGTCGTTTTAAGGGCGTCCGTAAATTACGTCAGCCGCTCGTCGATGGAAGTAGGCGTCCAGGTCACCAGAGAAGACCCTTATACAGGTGAGAAAGTCATCGCTACAACAGCTCACCTGACGTTTGTAGCTCTCGATAAAAACAAGAATCCGACGCCCGCTCCGCCGATACTTCCCGAAACCGACCAGGAAAAACGCCGCTACGAGCACGCAAAGCTGCGAGTCCGGGCAAGAAAAGAACTCTTAAAGAAAATGTGCTGATCCTCACAGGCTTGATTAGAAAAAATCGATTTGTTGTCAGTATCATCCCCTCAACATCTTCAGGCAATCGGAGCAGAGAAGCTGGCCGGAATCGATTTCGGACAGGTCTCTTTCCGGAACGTCTTTTCTGTCGCAGCATTCACACGTTCCGGTCTTCTCCGTGTCACCAAGAACTTCATTCAGCTTCAACTCGGCATCCGCCCTTGCCCGCGCCTCGTCGCTGGCCTTTTGTGCTTCAGCAGCTCTCAGCTTCGCTTCGGCCTGACCTCTTGCTTCGGCTTCGATTCTTGTTTTTTCTTCTGCTCTTACCAAGGCCGTATTGTATGTCCTTTCCTTCTCCTCGAATTCTTTTTTGGCCCGCTCGATGGTCTCTTTTATTTTTGTTATTTCCGTGGTGTAGTATTCTTCCATTTGCTCTGCCTGGGCCTTAAGTGCCACCTCTGCTCTCAGCCTCGCCTCGGCCTGAGTTTTTGCCCTTTCCTCCGCCCTCGCCAGGGCATGCTCGCACGTCTTGATCTTTCTTTCACTTTCGGCTTTAACTTTCTCTATCTCCTCGGCGGCCTTCTCTCGGACTTTTGCGACGGCCTGTTCGATCCGATCCTGCTGCTGAGTCCCGATTCTTGCTTCTACTTCAACCTCGATAGCATGCCTCCACATCTCGCGAGCGATCTCTTCGGCCTCTTGCCGGTCCGTTGCCGCGCAGCGCGAGCCTTCCGGCTTTAGCGCCCTGGCTCTTGTTTTGGTCTCGCCGGGCAGCCTGATCCTCCACCACCAGCGTCCGTTCTTTTGATATAAGCTTCCGGGCAGCGTCACACCGGCTGATACTTTTGCCATCGGACTACCTTTCGAATCAATGGCCGTGCATTATGGAATTATCGTTTCAGTTTACTGCGGGATTCTGCGCCGTGCCCGGAGGCGGGAATTTCCCGGATATCAATGGCATCGGTGTCTTTCGGCGTCGCTTTACGTCCATGCTTTTCCTTGAGCATTTCCCTTTTCTGGTAGCACTGCTCTGTGAAAACCGCGATCTCCGAGTCAAGATTCGATCCGGCCGAATCGCCGAAAAAGGCATGTATAATCGGAAAAACCAGATCCGGCTTTTTCTTTCGCAATTCCTTCGACATCGCTTCTATTTTCGCCGTTGCAACCCCCTCCTGCATGCAGGTGAAAGGACCTACATGAAAGATTCCCGAAACGTATGCGTCGCCCCGGGGCCTCGCCAAATCGTGCATGAAATAGTAAGCGATGCCCGCACTCAACGGGGACTCGCCTTCGATGTTGCCGTGATATTCATGCTCTTTTTCCAGGGTTTCGATAATCTGTATCGGCTTTGGCAGAACATGCCTGCCGTGAAGAACTTCATGAAACGGCCCGGCTATTTTTCGCTCGACCGACGACATATATTTGGATTTTAGAAGAGACCTGCCGTATTTTCCCGCTATCTTAAGCGCCCGGCCGAGATCGAGGTTTTTAAGTCGCAATCCCAGGTCTCTTCTTGCATTTCTTACATTCATTTTATTTACGTAATCGAGCCAATCCGTTACGGGATCTCGTACAACTTCCAGGCCGCTTTCTTGAAGTTGGCGAATTACAAAATTCGTGCAGGGATCGTGCTGGCGGACATAAATCTCCCCGATGTAGAGAACGAGAGGAAACCTTTCGTGGTCGCGGAGCTTGCAATCTTTGAACATAGAAACCGTTTTTTGGCCCCAGGCAATCAAATCGGGCGTATCGGCGCCGTTCTCCACAACCCTCTCCAACTCACTGAGTCGATCCTGTTTCAGCTTTGCCATCGACTCTTTATCCTCTGTATAGGGATTGAACCTGAGGAAAATATCCTCCAGCATGTCCGATGCTTTGATTCCCTTAAAGAGCATCTGCTGCATTCTCGTCTTGTCCGAGACGCTGAGTTTCTTCGGGAATGGGATATCGAGATAATCCGTCTCCGAGGACGGGCCAGCAACGGGTATTTTTTCCAAGCCCTCTCTGTCCAGGAATTCCCGCATCAGCTCGGTATATTTACCGAACCTGCACGGGCCGCTCGTGGTGGGCAGCATGACGAGGTAATTTTGCTCGACGTGTTTTCTGCCTTTTCGTTCAATTTCCTCTTCGAGAAATCCAATCGCATCTCCCACTACCCCTTTTAGCGGATGACAGACTTCCGTATAAATATGTTTCCTGGCTACTTCGTAGCCCCTTTGTGTATTCGTAGGCAAAACCGTGCTGGCCACGCCGAAGTATCTAAGCCCCGCCGCTCCGATGTAACTGGCATTTCCCATGTACGGTATCAGCCAGGTTCTCTGCTCGGTGCCATCATGCGAAAGCTTCGTTAATTGTTCAATGTTAAATTTCCTGTACTTGCTTTGGTTGACGACTCTCTCGTGCGCTTCTGTTCTGGTGACAAACGGGGCGTTATTGGTTTGGGCGTCCGTTAGCAGGACAAGAACGGGTTTGTTCGCCGCCTGCTGGATTTTTTCCTCCTGGTAAATTTTCAGGCTATCCGGGCCACACGCAAAATTCATCATTCTTATCGCAAACAAATTCGGATGCTTCGCCACGAACAGGTTCGCTCTTAGTATTTTGACGCTCTGGACCCAGAACTCGTTCTCGACAACGCCCTCGAGCGGTATATCGGCGAACTTATGCTCGAGGAACAACTGCGGCAGGTAATTCAATCCCCTTATCTGCGAGAACATGCTGCCGGAGTTCGAGCTTGCCTCCGGATCGAGCAGGACGTAGTCCCTGCCGATACCGATGTAGGCCTTTTCGTTATTTGCCTCGATCCTTTCGAGAAATTTATCGCCTTCGGCGTGAAGCTCTTCTTTGAATTCTTTCTCGGCCTCGTGTGCGTATTTCATAGCGTCTCTTATCTGCCGGTCCGTGAAGACAAATCCCAATCTGTCAAATTCCTGTCTCAGAGCGCGGGCAAGCAGCTCCTGGTCCCCGAAGTGCAGAATGGGATTGATCTGTTTGCTCTTATCGAGAGAGAGGACGTCGTTGAGGATGTAACCCTCCGACTCGGTATAGATACAGTATTTCAAATCGGGAGGGCTATCCATCCTCTGCTCGATGAAGCTCGGATTGAATAAGTATTCTATATTCGGATCCTCGTTCAAGACCGCTGCGTGTCCCGTTGCAAGCTTCCGAGCTATACAAAATTCAGTTCTCGAATTATCGATCCCCAACTTCGCAATTTCCTTATCGGTTCTCGGTGACACGACGGGGTAGAACTCGAGCTTATTGAACAGGGCGGCGCTCCATATCCCCTTTTCTCCGAGCGTCGCCGTGCTTCTCTTTATACCCACAGTTATCGCGCTGCCGTTATCCGCCCTTACGGAAGGAAGCTCGCCCAACAGGCAGCCATGCTTTTTGAAATGCTTTTCGAATATCTTGTGGTACCTCTCTACATAGTTAGTCTTGGGCTTCCCGGACGTTTCTGAGTTCCCCCTCGGGCAGAAGCCGCCGGTAATTATCTCATCATCTTCTATGGAGAAAACCTCGAGCTTGCAGTCTCTCATCCCGCATGATTTTTCTTTGAATAATTCTTTGCAGGACACCCTGCGTTTTTCGAACGGCATCTCTACGAGCTCCCAGCCTCTGAAGGCTGTTCCGTAGCTTTCGCCCTTCTCTTGCAGTCTTTTTATATTATCGATAATATCCAGCGCCTGTCCCCACGCCCCGAACATCTCCCTGTGGGGGTAAGCCTCTATCTGCTTTTCCGTGACCTGCGCCATTGCGGCGAGAAACGCTTTGCCCAGCGGCGGCCCTCCCTGCGCGGAACATTTTACGCCGGCGTGACCGGAGCCTCCGACGAACTTGTAGTAATAACTCGCGGCCGTCCCTCTTATTATTGCTGCGGCTATTTCTTCCCTGCTGAAACCTTCGGCAATTAGCCTGTTCTCGTCCATTTCCATGAAAACGCCACACGTCGAGTCGATGATCGGCACCTTTTCCGCTTTCAGGGCGGCTTGCTGCAGCGTATTCTCCACGTTGAGGTTTATTATGTCGGCCATGTTCTCGAGAGTCTGGCCGGAACCCGCCTGGCAGCTATAATTCATTTTCGCTTCTTTGACGGTCCCATCTTCCGAAAAGCTGGTGAACTTCATGTCCTGACCGCCCACCTCGAAAATAGTATCGACATCGGAGTCGTAATGTTTAACACCGAGGGCGTGACAGGTGATCTCATCTGTTATTCTGTCGACGGATGCTAATCCTTTTTTCGCCAATTCGTCGGCCTTTTTCTTGCTTACGAGGATTTTCTCGTACAGCTTCCTCGCCGAGCCGGTAGCGCCCACCCCCTTAACAATCACTTTATCCTTATGCCTTCCGAGGTACTTTATTACGTTCTTTAGAGATTCCTCGGGATTGCCGTGAGTTTTGATATACAGTTTGTCCAGCAGCTTGCCTGTTTTTAACTCGACCAGCGCTCCTTTTGTTGTTGTGCTGCCGCCGTCTATTCCTAAGACAACTTCCGTTCCCTGCTTTATTTCCTCCACAAGGTCCTGACTCTGTTCGTGCACTTTTTCTATCGACGCCGAAAGGGCCGGCGAGAATTTTCTTTTTTTCCTGTTGTATGCGGCTATTTTTTCGAGTTGCTCGAGGTTAAAAACAAATCTGTTATCCTCTTCTATGCCTTTAACCGCCGCCCCTATCGCAGCGATATTGTGATAGTGCTCCGGTCTCCGGACTGAAATTCCGAGGAATTCCTCGATGTTTTTCCTTATCAGATCATTAGCAAGTACACCGCCGGTCGCTATGGCGCCATCGGCATTACCAGAAGCATCGAATTGCCTGGCTCCCAGAACGTCTATTCTATAATTCCTTGCGACCGTTCTGAAAAGCCCGGCCAGATTATCTTCCCTTTTCGCGCCTTCATTCTGCTTGTGAATCAGATCGGACTGAATCACTACGCCGCACCTGGCCAAAAACTCGCTCGGCTCTTTCGATTCACCGGCCTCTCTCTCAGCCCTATGAAACATCTCATCCAGCCTTGCCTGAAGCTTCTTCCTGTTTCTTATTCGGATGTTCTCTCTCTCTTGTTCGTCCCGCGCCGAGTCCGCGTTTTCCAACTTGGGATTTTCGACCAGGCCTTCGAAGAGCCTCCTGCACTGTTTTTCTATAAGCGTGCCGGAGCCGCCACCGCATTTCGTACCGGTTCTCCATTCTTGGATTATCTTCTTGTCGTCTATTCCCTTGACGTCAAAAAAGTACGAATCTTTAGCTCCGATGTGAAAGATGTACTGAGCCCTCGGGCATGTTGTATTAGCGCCCTTGGGAATCGCGACGCTGTCGAACACATAAGTGACGCCGGGCATTACATTCGGAAATGTCTCCGCTCCGCTTCCCGTGAACGCGGTATTCCTTATCCTGCTCCTACCGAATCGCTCATTTATGTCGCGCCACGCTTCCCTGACAGCCCCTATCGGATTGGCAAAGTGCATAATCGGTCTCGGCGAGTATATTACCTTCCGGCCTTCGCCGAGAATCACGTAATGCACAAAACTGCTGCCGACATCTATACCGACGAAAAGATCCCCGTCTTTACTTTTCTTTTTCATCTTCCTGTTATTCTCATCCTTTGATCAGCGTAATATCATATGTTTAGTTAGCCAGTAAAAACACAACATCTTTCTATACTTTCGCAAGCAGGCTATTATAGCCGCCCGAACAAAACTTTCAAGACACTTGGACAGTCATGCGTCAAATTTGCATCACATTTCTTATATGGGAAATACCTGCACTCCGCGCAACAAACAATCATACGATTGTGGATAGCCTGTTAATCGTTGCTATAAGTTTTGTTGAAATCAACAACCTGATACAATTATACAACGTAGCACGTTAATTTCGACAAGGTAACCATCATCGAATATAACAGGTTTTGCACATAAAAAAATCGCTTTCTGTCCCATAACCACTTGCCAAACAAAAGCTTGTATTTCACAATTTTCCGAATCACACAATTTAACTGGCTATATGACTAATAAGAATAAGTTTCTTCTAATAATACTTATTATTAATCACAAGTCTAAAAAACTCGTCCGTTAAAATTTTATCTCGCTACAATCGGAAAATAATTTCCTCCGGTTGAGTTGTATTGTATAATATGCATATGGCAGTCCCGGGATTTCGTCATCCTTGATTCTATATTTAATACCATCTTGCTATTTTAACATTCTTTTAGTATTGTTTCACTTTATGGTTTCCTTACATTCAAAATCCGGTTTCTTACTTAAACGGATATTATCCGCCCGGCTCCTTTATGGCTTTCTTGCCCCGCGAGCATTCAGCGCTATTATGTTCGGGGCGTTATTTTGTACTCTGGCGGTTAAGCTTTTTCATTCCTTGCGTTACGATCTTATAAATGAGTATATAGGCTGGGTTCTCGCCGACATTTCGTTCCTTTTAGGGATTGAGGTGGTACTGGCAATCGTGTGCTTTCGTTGGCCCAAGAGGTGGGTCTTCCGGCTGATGACTGCTATTGCCGCCGTCTTATGCACATGGTCGGTTATGAATGCCGGCTGGTTGATTAGAACGGGCACACAAATCCTGCCAAGAGTTCTTTTACCTTTAGTTCGTGCACCAATAAGCTCTCTTTATATTGTCTGTATTAACCTCATAAAGATGCCCAAAGCGGCGGCGATTCTGCTGTTGCCCAGTGCAATTGCCCTGACGTTCCTGTTTTTCGTATTAGCAAAGCCCGTGATATTGGGATATAACCGTAAACGCTTTATCACCAGGATCGTGGTTTGTATTGTCATTGCTCTTACAGCCGTTGCTGTTCATCCTGCAGCAGCACGAAGAGGATCGCCGCAGATTGCTTCCGTGGGGCTGCGCTACAATTCTCAGCTTCGTGCCGTAATGAGCCTGGTGTTACCGGACTACAGACAACTGCCCAACCCGAAGCGTCGGATACCAACGTTCGATACGTTAAAAGTTGAACTGAAACAACGGCCGGTGACAAATAACATAATTTTGGTTGTTCTCGAGGGCGTGCAATACCAGTACACCTCGCTTGCGAATAAGGATATCCGTTTAACGCCTTACCTTGAGTCGTTGGCCGCGGAAGGAGTTGAGTTCACCAACACGCGCTCGTCATTGACACACACCACAAAGGCATTATTCGCACTTCTAACCGGCCGATTCGCATCAGCCTCTCAGGATATCGCAGAGGCGGTCCCCGCCATAAAGCCTTATGCAAGTATAGCAACGATTTTAGAAGGTAAACTCGGTTATAGAACGGCATTTTTTCAATCGGCGATGGGCAGCTTTGAGTCCCGGCCGGGCCTCGTGTATAATCTTGGCTATAATGATTTCCTGGCCAGAGACGACTTAAATGATCCCAACAGCTTCCTTGGCTACCTTGCCTGCGACGAGTTCTCGATGTTGAAGCCGATTAAAGAATGGATAAAAGCGAGGGAAAAACCGTTTTTTCTCACGGTTCTGTGTTCAGTAAGTCACGATCCTTATGAGGTTCCCGAGTGGTTTGGCGAGCCGGCCGATGAGCCTCTGGAGCGTTATCGGCAGTCAATTTCTTATACTGATAAGTTCCTGGCAGCTCTGGATGTGGAAATTGGCAATCTTGGTCTTACGGACAATACGATTCTTTGTGTTGTCGGAGACCATGGGGAGGCTTTTGGCGAACATGGATTGCTTGGGCACGAGCGCATAGCATTCGATGAGGTCCTCAGAATACCGTTTTGTATCCGTGCGCCGTTTCTGATAGAGCCCGGCGTTAGGATAACAAAACCAGTTAGTTCTATTGATTTAACGCCGACGCTGCTCGGAATTTTAGGATTCACAATCGATCCTGACGACTTTGACGGAATGAATTTGTTCGGGGAAGTCCCTGAGGATCGCAGGGTATATTTTTCAGGCTGGATGCGGGAAGGGCCTGCCGGTTTTATCAAGGGAAATCAAAAGTTCATATATAATCCGACGAATAAAACGACATGCATCTACAATCTTGGCGCCGATCCAAATGAGTTATGCAGGATAGAGCTGCCCGAACAGATGGCTAAGAAGATGGCCGAGGAGATTATCGCGTGGCGGCGAGGAACTATTTTTCGGCTTGACCAGAAACGAACCGGCAAGAAAAAACTCTTTGATCAATGGATTTGCCGCTGGACCGACCGCGTTGCTTCAACTCGGCGAAGCAAGAGAGGGGACGATTAGCTAACAGATCAAGCGCCGGCAATAATTTTTTTGTTTATATTATTCTCATACACGTTGTTTTTTGTAAACAACATACGAATTTATTAATGAACAGGCCAATACTCTTAGATTGGTGTGTTGAAATAGGTTGTATAGGCGGAATAGACGTTGTTAAAAAACAACATAGTATTAAAATACAATAGACCTCTACAATCGCGGTGGTAAGAGCAAATTTAAACGCAAATATCTTTATTGCAGCGATTTAGACATATCTTGCAGACGATTTCTGAAGCAAATCCCTTTTTTTGGCATATTTTTTGCAATTTTAATTGATTTGTCTTTCTGAGGCAGCAATATTGGGCGGACGGCCTAAAAATGTTTCGGAGGAGGATGTGTCCGCCCGATTTTTAAGAGCATCAGAATCGGTTTAGCCGGTTTTGTTTAAAATATAACTTTACAGATGGAGTCGTTCCGGAGGAGGGACGACTCCGGATTTTTGCGCATTCCGTCTGAATCACCCAATCACCCACCCGACAAGGCGTCTATCTCGGACCGGCGGTTGTTTTAAATGCCTGAATCGAGTATCGCAATAGTTGCTGTAATTTGGGCGATACGTGACAGGCGAAAGAGCGTTATCAATATTAAATTTGTCTTGTGGAATATTATAGATTGTGGTAAAATAGCGAAAGGTATGAACGAAACTTAATAAAAATGTGGTCCACAAGATTTATCCATATCGCACATGAACTGTTTGTTTAATCGATCTTAAGCAATATCGATGAATTAATATTATAGGAGCAAATGCATTACTGTGTATAGCCGAAGAGGATTTACTCTGATTGAGTTGTTGGTAGTGATCGCTATTATTGCTTTATTGATGGGCATACTCATGCCGGCGCTTGCGCGGGTTAAGAAACAAGCTAAATCTGTTGCCTGCCAGGCGTTGCTTAAGCAATGGGGCGTCATCTGGTCGATGTACTGCGATGACAATAATGGCAAATTCAGCAGGGGCCTTGTTGGGGGTAGTGGCTGGCATCGTGGTGAATGGGTTATTTGCCTGCGGTCTCTTTACCGGACGAAGACTGATATTCTCAAGTGCCCGATGGCCGTAAAGCGCAAACCAGATGGTTCTCAATGGGGCAGCACGTTTAACACCTACTACATGCCGCTGGGTGGAAGCGGCAGTAGTGGCGGAGGTGAAGAGCCCAGCTATGGCGGTAATAACTGGATTTACGATCCGCCGCCCGGTACGAGCGATATTCAGAACCGTCCCGCCGATTGGAACTGGAGGCATAAAGACGTTGCGCAGGCCTTCAATGTGCCGGTCTTCTCCGACACTATGTGGAGAGGGGGTGGACCTTACGAAAACGGCACACGCGGCGATCCGCCCCAATTTGACGGCCAATGGAGTGGCTACAACAGGGAGATGATGCACTTTTGTATAAACAGGCATGACGCAGGCATCAACATGCTTTTTATGGATTGGACGGTCCGCAAAGTCGGCCTGAAGGAGCTGTGGAAGCTGAAGTGGCACCGCCAGTTCGACACAAACGGCCCCTGGACCAGAGCGGGCGGCGTCCAGCCGGCAGATTGGCCGGAGTGGATGAAAAATTTCAAGGATTATTAGGAAAATAGCTCGAAAAAGCATAATAAACAGAACCAAAAATCCGTTTAGCGCATCGTATCAATAGGCCGGGCAACCTAAAGATTGAAGGATAATCTTTACAAAATTGTTAGAAAAAAGTAATATTTTACCGGACCTATAAAACAATAAATACAAAGAAACTTAACGATGAGATGGTGAAAGGGTATTACTGTGCATAAATACAAAAAAGCTTTTACATTAATAGAACTTTTAGTGGTGATTGCCATTATTGCTTTGTTGATGGCGATCCTTATGCCTGCTTTGCAACGGGTTAAAAAACAAGCCAGGACCACTGCTTGTCTGGCAAACCTCAGACAATGGGGCCTTATGTATGCCATGTATTGCGACGAGAACGACGGTTACTTTTTCACCGGGGAATTGAACGGTACGCGCAGCGGCATGGGTTCCGGCGAGTTCTGGCGGGAGACCATGAGGCCCTACACCAAGGATTTCAGTGAGAAGTTATGGCTTTGTCCTCAGGCGACAAAAGCTCGGCCGCAGGGCGGTATCCCGCAAGGCGGCTGGTCCAATTTTGCCTGGGAAACCGCTAATGATATCGGCAGCTACGGCCTGAACGGCTGGGTATTAAATATCGCCGCGTCCAGGCAGGCCGGCAACAGGAACAACGGTTGGGGACGCACGCCGGCAGACTGGCACTGGGGTACTCATCAGGTCCAGGGTTCAAACAACATTCCGGTCTTCACCGGCAGTTGGTGGGTCGATTCCTGGCCAAGAGAGGACGACCAGCCGCCACAAAGTGATGCCGGTCCGGGGGACACTCCCAATTCGAATGAGATGAACCGTGTCTGTGTAGACAGGCATGACGGATTTGTAAATTGTGTTTTTGCCGATTGGACCGTAAGAAAGGTCGGTCTGAAGGAATTGTGGACGCTCAAGTGGAGCCGGGGTTATGATACAGCCGGTCCCTGGACGAGAGGTGGAGGCGTCCAGCCAGGGGCATGGCCCGAATGGTTGCAACGCTATAAGGATTACTAATAACCAGAGTTTTGCAAAAGTTCATTAATAATTTACCTTGCATAGACTTATAGCAGTCATTATAATAAAATTGAATAAAATGTGGATTAGTGTCTTCAAGTAATTTACAGAACATAAAGGGAAGGAGTGTCATTATGAACAAAACAAAGGGCTTCACCCTAATCGAGCTTCTTGTGGTGATTGCTATTATTGCGGTTTTGATGGCGATATTGATGCCCGCTCTGAACCGTGTCAAAGAGCAGGGCAAGCGTGCGGCCTGTTTGGGTAATATGAGGCAATTGACGCTTACCTGGATTATGTATGCCGACGACAACGACGATAAGATTGTCAATGGCGAAGCGTATAACGGCGGAGACGGCATGGCGCCTGTACCGACGAGCGGGCGGCACGAGGGTGAGCAGTGGTGGACTGGAGACGATGTGGGAGATTTTTGGCTGGGCATAAATTTACCCGAAATACTCCAGAAAAAAGCTATCAGGGCCGGCGCCTTATATCCATATTGCAAGGATGAAAATCTTTACCGGTGCCCGACCGGCGTTCGTGGAGAGATGCGCACCTATACCATTACCGACGCCATGAACGGCCTTCGAAGGGAGGGAACATATTCCGGTAACTCGGGTGTAAGGGTCGGACGAACCGTCTTATGGGTTAAGCGAAGGGTTGAGATTAGCTCCCCCGGCCCGGCGTATAGAATAGTATTCCTGGATGAAGGCCGGATAACTCCCGACAGTTATGCTACCCATTACGTGAATGAGCGCTGGTGGGATCCGCCATTTGTCAGACACGGTGACGGCACGAATGTCTCTTACGCGGATGGGCACGCTGATTATTGGAAGTACAGAGGCATGAAAACTTTAAGAATAGGCAAGCTCGCCGCTGTTCCCAAACTTGATGCGAACCCGTTGCACCAGATGCAGCCCGAGAGCGAGGATGACTACCAGGATTTGTATAGGATGCAAAAGGCCGTCTGGGGCAAATTAGGTTATTCGCCAACTTATGTGCCGAGCTATTGATAAACAGGATTTCAAACTATAGAAATTTAAAAGGGCATAAAGAATATAAAGAAAAAAGGACTATGTTATGAACAGGTGGAGAGCATTTACGTTAATTGAGCTTTTGGTAGTAATTGCGATTATTGCTGTTTTGATGGCTATATTGATGCCGGCACTGAACCGGGTTAAGGAGCAGGGCAAGCGGATAGTCTGTGAGAACAATCTCAAGAGCCTGCAGCTTTGCTGGATTATGTATGCTGATGAGAATGGTGGTAAAATCGTAAATGGTGAAGGTGGATTCAATCACCAGAGTGGAAGCCTTAGGGAGATAGCCTGGATAGGCCAGGGTTGGGGGGCCAATTGGAACCAGCCAAACGCCGCATACGTTGGGACGCTCACTGACAGAGAAAAGAAAGAAGCAATCGAAGAAGGGGCCTTGTGGGAATATGTCAAAGACTACGACGTTTACAAGTGTCCTACGGGAAGGCGGGGTGAGTGCGTCACCTATGCGGCTGTGGACGCAATGAATGCCCGGGCTCGAGACGGTACATGGACCGGAGGCAATCATGTAACCGCCAGGGGCTTGAGAAATGGCAGGACGGTACTATGGATCAAACGAAGGAGTGAGATAAGCAGTCCGGGCCCGGCGCAGCGAATGGTTTTCATCGACGAAGGCGCAATGACACCGGACAGCTTTGCCGTACATTACAACCAACGAGGGCCTTGGTGGGACGATCCGCCGGTCAGGCATGGGGACGGCACTACAGTCTCCTGGGCGGACGGACACGTGAGCCATCTAAAGTGGAAAGCATCCGAGACCATTAAACGCGCCAGGGATACCAGAGATTACTATGGTGGCGGCGGCTGGATGCCCCAAACACCTGAAGGCCTCGAGGAATTAGAGGATTTCCAGAAAGCCGTTTGGGGCAAAGTCGGCTACTGATATGCAGGGTTTAAAATATAGCAACTAAAGATGATTGCAGTGTAAAAAAAGGAGGTATCATGAACAGAATGAGAGCCTTTACACTAATAGAGCTTTTAGTTGTGATTGCAATCATAGCAGTGTTAATGGCGATTTTGATGCCCGCGCTGCAGCGGGTCAAAGAGCAGGCGAGAGAGGTGACTTGTCGGGCCAACCTGCGTCAATACGGCATCGCGCAGGCTTTGTACCTGGACGACTATGAAGACCGCTATCCGTCCGCGTGGACCTCTCTGGTCGAGACGGAGGCTCCCGTGTCAGGTTACCAGCGTTTCTGCCGATGGCACGATCCGAGATATCCGGCGGACGGCCCGTTTTGGCCCTACCTGAAAAAAGGTAAGGTCCATTTGTGCCCTTCATTTGCGGTTATCGCAAAATCCGAGGGAAAAAGGCATCCCAGTCACGATCCCAGCATCCCCGTTATACCTTACTACAGTTACAGTATGAACGCCTACTTAGGCTCCACGAGCGGAGCTGCAGGCGGAGGCGTGCTGAAGCGCTCGGAGATTACCAGGAGCAAGGCGGAAGTATTTTTCTTTTCCGCCGAGAACATGTGGACGAGGCCCGGCTGCAGTTGGGTGCTGAACGACAACGCCTTGTGCCCCGACGGCCGTGACTGGTTCGGAACGTTCCACAGTACGATGAGCGGAGACCTCAATAGCGGCTCAGTTAACGCGGTGTTTGTGGATGCACATGTCGAAGAGGTGCGCTCAGCCTTGGGTCCTGATGGTGAGGACTTGGGAAAAGAGTTCGGACAGTTCGAGAAATACGGCTGGCCAAAGAAAGAGCCCTATAATTGATCAATTGCGGCCTCTGGAGTTCATTAAAGCGGCTAAAAGAATATGCCTTAGTCTGTCAACGCTTAGCTTGTTAAGATAATCCTGTGTAAAATCCAGCTTAAATCTGCCTCTGAAATTCCTGATTCGTCTCTCGAGCTCGTGCCTTCCTAATGCGGCAATTGATGTCGCCTCTCTCTCAAAATACTTTCTCGAAGCCATCCTCGTAACCTTTGAAAAGATTGTTCTTATAAGCCGGATTCATTTAGTCTCTATCGTCTCAGAAACCCGAGCACTTATGCTGGAAATTCGATGCCTTGCAACAAACGCGTAAATTGATTTATTATAAGGTTAAATTTTTTTTGTTTATTCAAAGGCAGTCTGATAACTTTTGGTTATGAAGACAGAGAAGCTTAATTATTACTTGCCGTCTGAATTGGTAGCTCAGAAGCCTCTTTCCATTAGGAGCGATTCGCGGCTGCTTGTTCTGGATCGTTCCTCCGGCGATGTTTCGGATTGCAGTTTCGGCGGCCTCGGCGAGTTTCTGTCGCCGGGCGATTGCCTCGTACTGAACGATACGAAAGTCCTGCCGGCACGCTTTTTCGCCCGGCGGACCACGGGCGGCAAGCTCGAAGGATTGTTTCTCGCAGCGACCGCCGACGGCGTCTGGACGGCCTACCTCAAGGGAATCCGAAAGCTTAAGCAGGGCGACGAGTTTTATCTGAAAGACAGGCAAAAAGCCGATTTCTGCAAGGCCGTGCTGCTCGAAAGGTTGGATCAAGGCAAATGTCGGCTCCGAATCGAGGCCAATGCCGATGCGCAGGGCGTACTGGATGAAATCGGCTTTCCGCCGCTGCCGCCATACATCAATCGCGACGACGATCCTGCAGTGGCGGCAGAGGATGAGATGCGGTATCAGACGGTGTACGCCAGGCAGGCCGGCGCCGTTGCGGCCCCAACCGCAGGGCTGCATTTTACAGAACCGCTCATCGAGCAGCTTAAGAAGGCCGGCGTAAAATTCGCCTTTATCACCCTCCACGTCGGGGCCGGAACATTCAAGCCGATTACCACGGATAATCTCGAAGACCACAAAATCCACCGGGAACGATTCAGTATCAACGAAGAGAATGCCCGGATAATCAATAAGGCAAAAAACGAAGGCGGCCGAATCATCCCGGTCGGCACAACATCGACGCGGGTCCTCGAAACCGTCGCCGCAGATTCACAAATCACGGTTACTGATGGCACGACGGAATTGTTCATAATGCCCGGCTATCAGTTCAAGGTTATCGACGCGATGATAACAAATTTTCACTTGCCAAAATCGACGCTATTAGCACTGGTAGCCGCCTTCGCAGGGCTCGAAAATGTCCTCGCAGCCTATCGCCACGCAATCGAGCAGCGGTACCGCTTCTACTCCTACGGCGACGCTATGCTGATTGTTTAAAGGATTCTCCTTGCCAATGGCAGTTTTCTGATAACGTTCGCCAAGGCAAAACATAACGGCACTGCGGTAAGTACGGCAAAAGCGAATTTCAAAAGCGGGTATAGGCTGATATTTCTAATAGCGATTGTCAGGAGGACTACAACCGGTGCGTGGATGATATACGCCGTATATACGCTGCCGGCCATCGCCCTGGCCGGCCTTCCCTGCCGGTTGAGCCGTTTGCGGAACAGGGCCGGCAGGCCGATGATTAACGCCACACCGGTAAGCTGCTCCCAGAGGGTGTAGCCAAAGCATTGCCAGTGCAGACCGCCGAGAAACGGTGCTATATTGCCTTTTATTGCTCCGCCCAGTATGAGCAGGACCGGGGCAACGATAACAATCATAACCACGGCCGTGCAAAGCCAAAGTCTGCCCATAGCATCGGGAATCCGTGTCAGCCAGTTACGGCGATAGGCGACGATTCCGATGATAAACATGCAAATGTACTGCGGGAAGAATGGAAACTGCAAATTCAGCGGCCGGAATATCCAGCCTACGGGAAGCCATATTCGCACGATAAAAGTAACGCCGGCCAGGGCAAGAATGAAAACAGCGATTTTCAGATTGCCGGGCAGACCGGTTTCATCTTGCACGGCCCCGGAAGGAGCTTTTACAAATGCCCGCCATAAAGCATAGCAAATCGCGAATATCAACAAAGCTTCGACGAACCACAACGGCCCGGTTCCGATGTGGAACGTGCTGTAATACTGGATAAGAAAGTCGAGATAAGAACCTCCTGACTCCTCGGCGCCGACCTTTATCAGCGGATAGGCCATCAACGGGCCGATGATAAAGTCGTAGCACAGCATGGGTATGCCCAGACGCAGCAGGCGGTCTTTAAGGAACTGTCGGGGGCCCTTGCGGTCGTATGAGCCGGGCGTGAAATAGCCCGCGATCATAAAAAACAGCCCCATTGAGAAGGCCTGGATAACCGCATTGTGCCAGGTCAGCAGAATGGATGAAAGTGTATCCGCCTGGCCGTCTCTGTAATACCAGCCCCCTTCGCCGCCGTAGGTTATGGACAGGTGAATCATCATAACCAGTGTGATCAGCAGGATTCGCAGGTTGTCGATGAAGAACAAGCGGGGTTTTTCCATATCTTCATTACAAAACAGAGTATCGTTAGTTTAGTTTTATGCTTTGGGCTTTTTGACGGGCCATGGCAGCACGTTGCAGCGCTTTGCCCAGCTTTTATAGAGGGCCTTTAATTGTTTGACCTTCTCGGGATACCTGTCGGCCATGTCATTTAGCTCCGTTCGGTCTGCATGAAGGTCGTAAAGCTCCCAGGGCTTGCCGTGCAGAGCAACGAGCTTCCATTTACCCTGCCGGACGGCCCGGTTGCCTTCGTGCTCCCAGTAGATGGCCTCGTGAGGCTCCCGCCGTTCGCCCTCGAATATCGGCAGTAGGCTCTTGCCTTCCGGCGGAACAATCCGGTTGCCCCTGTGAATGCGTGGATAATCAATTCCGGCGACATCCAGGCAAGTGGCCATAATGTCGATAATATGGCCCGGCTGGTGGGTGAGCGAGCCGCCTTTCTTGATCACGGACGGCCAGTGTGCGATTAACGGCGTGGCAATACCTCCCTCGTGAACCCAGTGCTTGTACCGCCTGAACGGCGTGTTGCTCGCATTGGCCCAGGAAAGACCGTAGCTCATGTAAGAATCGACACCGCCGGGAGGTAAGCCGTTCTTTCGATTGTCAAAACCCACGGGACCGCCCTCGGCGCAGCCACCGTTGTCGGCGAGAAACAGTATTAAAGTGTTGTCCCAGGCCCCGATTTCCTTTAGCCTGGCGAGCACTTTGCCTATGCCGTGATCCATCCGCTCTATTTGTGCCGCATAGACGGCCATCTTCAAATCCAGCAAATCCTTGTTCTTTACATCGGCCCACAACTGTGCGTCTGTATCCCTCGGCGACATCTTCCACTTGTCACTGATGAGCCCCATATCTATCATTCGAGCGTGCCGCTGTCGCCGCAGTTTGTCCCAGCCCTCTTTGTACTTTCCTTTGTACCTGGCGATGTCCTCCGGCCAGGCGTGTAAAGGCCAATGTGGAGCTGTGTAAGGTAGATAGAGGAAGAACGGTTTGTCGTTTCGACCGTAGGTGTCTATAAACTTCGCCGCGTTGTCGCTAAAAGCGTCGGTGATATAGAAGCCCTCTTTGGGCGGCGTGTAAGGCTTATCATCAATAGCCATTTGGCGTTTGACGCCTTTTGCTTTGGCCTTCGTGATATCGAAGTAATTAGCCCCGCCGCTGATCAGCCCGAAATATTTGTCGAATCCGCGGTCGGTCGGCCAGTGAGGCCGGTTCTCGCCGACGTGCCATTTGCCGGACATCAGCGTTCGATAGCCCCCCAGCTTCAGCGCCTCAGCGATTGTTACGCAGTGGTTGTTCAGATATCCCTGATAGGCCGGATACCCCTTGTTGCCTACCATGTGCCCGATTCCTGCCTGGTGGGGATATAAACCCGTCAGCAGCGAGGCCCGTGTCGGGCAGCATCTGGCGGCGTTATAAAATTGTGTAAAGCGAAGACCTCCGGCCGCGAGCCTGTCGAGATTAGGAGTATGTATCTCGCCGCCGTAACAGCCTATATCGGAGAAGCCCATATCATCGGCCATAATCAGGACAATGTTCGGCTTCTTGCCACTGCTGTTGGCTGCTTTTGCTGGATCCATACCACACGGCACGACCATTGCCGTCGCCCCGGCGGCCGCCCCGCGGAGAATAAGGTTCATAAAGTTTCGACGGTTCATAAGATACTCCTCAATCATTTTTACATCCCACGCCACTGAGATGGTTAGGCGGGCAGATTGCAACGCTTCACCCAGGCGTCGTACAACCTGGAAAGCTCCCTCGATTTGTCGGGGTATTTGTCGGCCAGATTGTTCAGCTCGGTCCGGTCCGCTTCCATGTCATACAATTCCCAGGGCTTGTTCGGATCGACCTTGACCAGTTTCCATTTGTCGGTTCGCACGGCCCGGCCGCCTCCATTCTTATTGATCTGCCAGAAGAGTCCTTCGTGTTCCTCTCGCCGTTTGCCCTGCAGGATCGGTAATAGACTTTTTCCTTCGGCCGGCAGCACTTCCCGATCCTTGAAAGAAGACGGATATTCCGCCCCTGCGATGTCCACGAAGGTCGCCATGATATCAATGATGTGACCGACTTGATAGGTTATCTGCCCACCTCTCTTAATAACGTTTGGCCAGTAAGCTATCAGGGGCGTGGAAATCCCGCCCTCGTGGTCCCAGACCTTGAACTTGCGAAAAGGCGTATTGCTGGCGTTGGCCCACGGAGGATCCACCGAACGATAAGATTCCACCGGGCCGGGCGGAATATCCGGCGTGTAGTTTGCTTTTCCCGCGCAGCCGCCGTTGTCGGAGAGAAACAGAACCAGAGTATTATCTTGCTCGCCCCGCTCGCGGATTTTCGCCAATATACGACCGATGTTCTGATCCATCCGGTCGATCATTGCCGCATAGACCGCCATGTTCAAGTCCCAGGCGTCTTTGTCCTGCACATCGTTCCACTTCGGGACGCCTTCGTCTCGTGGTGACATAGCCCATCGTTTGTCGATCAGACCCTTCTCGATCAATCGTTCGTATCGTTGCCGCCGGAGTTTGTCCCAACCAATCATGTATTTGCCGCGATACCTGGCGATGTCCTCCGGCCAGGCGTGAAGCGGATAGTGCGGCGCGGTATAGCCCACATATAAAAAGAATGGCTTATCCTCACCGGCGTACTCATCCAGATACTTGATCGCGTAATCCGTGAAGGCGTCCGTCGTATAGAAGTTCGGGTCCGTGGGTGAGTAGGGTTTGTAAACCTTATCATCGATGGCCCAGCCGCGGGGATATCCGTAGCTGGTTTTCTTCCTGCCGGGCTCCGGCTCTCCCGGCCGGCGCGGACCCGGATTCCAGAAATTGCAACAGCCGTCCGTAAGGCCGAAGTATCGGTCGAAACCGCGATCGACGGGGATCTCCCGGGCGTGCCACTTGCCGGTCATCAAGGTGCGATAACCGGCGGCCTTGAGCACTTCGCCTAAGGTGACACAGTTCTTCATTACCCTCGGACTATTACCATAGACGCCGACCTGTTGCGAATACAATCCGCTCAGCAGCGATGCCCGTGTAGGCACGCATATCGAGTTATTATAAAATTGTGTGAAGCGAAGACCACCCGCAGCGAGACTGTCAATGTTCGGCGTCCGGATTTCTCCGCTGTAGCATCCGATATCGGAGAAACCCATATCATCGGCCATAATCAGGACAATATTGGGTCTGGCTGAGGATGCTCTGTCCACAGACTGTCCTGCGGAACTCAAGTGTCCCGGCAGCGATAACGTCGCCGCCCCGAATCCCGCTGCTTTGAGGAATTCGCGACGGCTGAACTCGGTCGTGCTCATATTTGTTTACCTAATCGAGATTTTATTGCTTATACATCTTGTCGAAATGACCCTGAGCGGCGACAACCGCTGCCCGCATCATATCTTCGGCTTGGGCAGTCTCTCGCTTAGCAAGGGCGGCCATTAGGGCCTTGTTGTCCAGCTCTTTGGCCGCCGTTTCGCAGGCCTCCCAGCTCAGCACGCTTCTGACGACTCGGTCGATTCCCTGCTCGGTGTTGTCGTAGGCTCGCGTCTGCATGTCGTGGCCTTTCCAGCGGTTGAAGCCGGCCTGCTGGATAAGCCCGGCAATCGCGACGTTCATGCCGTTGATTCTCGCCCCGTGGTCGATGTCGTATTTTCCCGGTCCACCGAGAATGATACCGTCATTGTAGCCCTGGCTGTTGAGGTGCATGTGGACCATCATATCATTATCCAGCTCCTCAACAGTATCGGCAACGTGGTCGAGACCGATCATCTCGGAATGGCCGAACTCTTTGTTGACGCCCTTTTTCTTCAGGGTGATGCCGAATTCCTTTTCGACCTTATACCAGAACAACAGCGCGCTGGCGACCGTCGGTATCAGCATGGCCGGGTGTCCCTCGTTCGGCTTCGGCTCGAAACCGATGTAAAGGCTGCCGCCTTTTTCCTGCTCGTACTTACACAACCCGGCGATGCTTTCCTTGAGGTTCTGGTACATCTGTGCTATGCCGATCGTGGCGATGTCGTAACCGAACGAGCCGTTCCAGATAATCAATGCCGGCGACTTGTCCGGATGCCATGCCTTCTTCAAGGTCCCGTACGCCAGATCGACCGTCTTGGTGCCCAGTTCCTCGGCGGCCTTTCTCTCGACAGGATCGAGCGATGCAACGCCGCCGTAGCCGAAGTGACAATGCGCGCCCGGCGTAATCATCGCCAGGTAGAGATTGTTGTCCACCAGCGCATCTGCGACCGCCGCGGCGTTGTCGTCATCGACCTCCGCGTCGTAGTGCAGCTCGATTCCCAGCACGACGTTGTCAGGCAGCCGCGGCGCAATCTTGTCGGCTACCAGTTTAATCATCTCGGGCGACCCGAATTTGCCGCCCCACTCGGGCCTCATATCGCCGGGCACAAATCCGCCTTTGCCCGGATTGAACGTCCATCTGCAAATACTATGTAATGATTTTTCCATCAAATTTACTCCTTTCTCATCTGGATGGCTTTTGGCATATTGGCTTTAAAGCTGTCATCCAATCACATTTAATTCTTCAATTGTTGTTTCAGAGCCCCTTCCCACCCTGCGTATGCTTGCTGATAGGCGGAGGATAACTTGTCGTTAGGTTCGATAGTTTTGACCGGTTCGAGGCCGACAAATGCTTCGTCAGGGCCTTTATAGACACCTGCTCCGATACCGGCGCCGCGCGCTGCGCCCTGCGAGCCGTCAGTATTGTAAAGTTCAATTGTGGTTTGTGTCACGGTTGCGAAAGCCTCGGCGAACAACGGGCTCAGGAACATGTTGGCGTTTCCCGCCTTGACGGTGGCAAGTTGGATTCCAATCTCGCGCATTATGCCGAGACCGTAGTTCAATGCGAAGACGATTCCCTCCTGCGCGGCGCGCAGGAAATGCGATTTCTTATGGACATTGAAGTTCCAGCCGTGAACGGATGCACCTATATTCCTGTTCTCCAGAGTTCGCTCGGCCCCGTTGCCGTACGGCAGGATGGCAAGGCCATCGGAGCCGACCGGTACCTGTGCCGCCAGCTCGTTCATCTGCTCGTAATCCAGGCCATCGCCGGCGACGAAATTGTGCTTTAGCCAGCTATTGAGAATCCCTGTTCCGTTAAGGCACAGCAGCACACCGTATCTCGGATCTTCCGCCGAATGGTTGACGTGCACGAAGACGTTGACCCGCGAGAGCCGGTCGTAGTTCTTCTGATCGCTGACTCCATAGACCACGCCGGAGGTTCCGGCGGTGACGGCTATCTCGCCCGGCTGCAAAACGCTCAGTGACAGCGCGTTATTGGGCTGGTCGCCCGCGCGGTAGCTTACCATCGTCCCGGCGGCGAGACCAAGCTCCTTCGCTGCATCTTTCGTCAGCTCGCCCTGGATGGAAAACGTCGGAAGCGTCTCGGCGACAAGCTCACTCGAAATGCCGTAGTTGTCGAGCACGAAGTCTGCCAAACCATCGCTCTCGAAATCCCACATTATCCCTTCGGACAAGCCGGAGGGCGTTGTTTTTATATCGCCCGTCATCTTCATTGCGATATAGTCGCCGGGCAGCATCATTTTGTGTATCTTCGAATACACTTTCGGCTCGTTCTCTTTCACCCATTTCAACTTAGACGCCGTAAAGTTTCCGGGCAGGTTGAACAGTCTCTTGAGGCACTTTTGATCACCGATATCCGTCGCCGCCCGCTCGCCGATTTCCACAGCCCTGCTGTCACACCAGATTATCGAAGGTCTCAGAACTTCCTTGTTCTTGTCAACCACGACAAGCCCGTGCATCTGGTAGGAAATCCCGATTGCCGCGACATCGCCGGCGTTAAATCCCACTTCCGACTCAATCTTGCGCGTGGCGGCTTTTACATGCTCCCACCAGACGGCGGGATCCTGCTCGGCCCAGCCAAGCTGCTTTGCGACAATCTCCAGTTCCTTGTCCGGCGAAGTCGCCGCCGCCAGCACCTTACCCGTCTCAGCATCCATAAGCGTTGCCTTGATCGACGAGCTTCCAACATCGTACCCCAACAATAGAGCCATTTACGTATCCCCTTTACTGCTGTGCGATTAGTTCATTACCCATAATAATCGTCGCCGGCCGATTGTCAAGTTTCGGCGGATCTTTCATTCATATTTCCATTTGACTATCCATGGGTCATTTGTCCGTTTCTGGAACGCTTTCATTTCTGTTTTGAGTTCTGCAAGTACTTTTGCGTGTTTCGGATCCTCGGCGAGGTTTTTAACCTCGTGGGGGTCGTTTTGAAGGTCGTAGAGTTCGAATTTCGGCCGGTGCAGGTAGGCCTCGACTGTGCGTTTGCCGTAGTACTTTTTGCCGTTATTAATCGTCGCCTGCCAGGTCGAGGCGGCCCATAAATCGCTGGCGAACGGGTAATCCAGCCCGTGAGCGATGTTCCAGATCAGTTTGTACCTTCGCCGACGTACCACGCGCATCGGGTAATACATCGTAATCTCGTGGAACGTATGCGAGGCGTAAGTTACGTCCCAGCCCTTCGGATGCTCCCGGTCGAGCACGGATTTGAAAGACCGCCCCTGGAAGGTATTGTTGCCGGATAGTGTACCGGCAAAATCGAGAATTGTCGGCGCCAGGTCCGCAAAGTTAATCAGGGCGTCGCACTCAATACCCTTTTTCTTTTGGCCTGGCCTTCGCACGATGCAGGGCAGATTCATCCCCGGCTCGTAAAGCGTAGTTTTCGCGCCCGGAAAAGCGACACCGTTATCGGAGATGTAAATGACTACGGTGTTTTCGTATTTGCCTGCTTGTCTGAGAACGTCGAGGATTTTGCCCACGCCCTGATCTACGCGGGAAACAGACTGGTAATATTGTGCCAGTTCGGCGCGGCACTGGGGTATATCAGGCAAGAAGGGCGGTACGATTACGTCCTTCGGATCGTACTTTACTTCCTTGACGCCGGGGTAGCCTCCCTGAGCTTTGTTGCCGAACCGGTCGGGTTTGCCGGGCAGCTCGTCTGCAACACCACCCCCGCGGTGCGGGTCGCTCATGCAGAAGTATAAGAAAAACGGCTTGCCGTCATTTGTGTTGATGAAATCCCGGCAGTTCTGCGCCATCTGGACGGGGCTGCGGCTGTTGCCACGAAGTGCGACATCGAATTTGTAGACGCTCTCTGGCGCGACGTGGTACTTGCCGATTCGGCCTGTTCGATAGCCGGCCTCAGTCAGCAGGACCGGCAGCGTTTTGATGTTCTCGAAGGAGATAAAATGGTGATAGCTGTGCTGATGACCGTACTGGCCGTTTGCGTGATTGTACATGCCGGATAGAATAACCGACCGGCTGGCGCTGCAGCTTGCCGATGTACAGAAGGCGTTTGTAAAGCGCACGCCTTCGGCCGCAATCGCGTCCAGGTTCGGCGTTTTGATGACCGGGTTGCCGTAGCAGCCGAGGGTCTCGAGTCCGTGGTCGTCACTGACGATTAGAACGACATTTGGCCGGCCGTTCCGTGCCGCCGATGTTTTCTGTGAAAACAAGGCCGTCCCGGCAACGGCCGTTGCACCCGCCGCGCAAACCTTCATAAAGTCACGCCGGCTAACTGGTTTACCTTTCATAATTTTTACCTCCAACATTATTTGTATCTTTGTTTTATCGAGATGTACCTTAAGCCCTCAATTCAACGCCGGCTGAAACCTCCTGCTCCCAGGACGCAAGTTCATCCTGAAGCGTTTTGAGCATCTCCGGCTTCGCCCCGGCAAGATTATTCTTTTCGCCGAGGTCATTATCGAGATTACAAAGCCTCACGCTGTCACCCTGGACCAGCAGCTTCCAGGGGCCTTTGCGAACAGCTTTTTGTTTTCTGTAGCGCCAGAACAATGTGCGTTCGGGCAATTTCCTGTTTTCAGTTAACATTCCAAGCAGATCGACGCCGTCGAGTTTAAGTCCCGCGGGAATTTTCGCCCCGGCGATTGATGCCATCGTTGGGTACATATCCATCCCAAGTGTTGTTTGGTTTGTCACCGTGCCGGGCTTTATCCTGCCGGGCCAGTAGGCGACAGCCGGTACGCGGTGCCCGCCTTCCCAGAGGCTGCCCTTGTAGCCGGCAAGCGCGCCGTTGGAGCCGTTTTTGGTCGCCCCGTTGTCGGAGCAGAAAAAGATAAATGTTTTGCGTTTTAGGCCCAGGCGCCTGACGGTCTCGACGATTTTCCCGATTCCTTCGTCCATGACTTCGACCATTTCCTTATATGCGCGGGCAATTTCTTCTCTTCTGGCTTTCTTGCCCTTCTTGCCGCCCGGCAGACGCTGCGGCGGATCGTTGCGTCCCTGGTAGGGAGAATGTACCGACTCGTGCGGCAGATACAAGCAGAAAGGTTCGTCCTTGTGCCGCTCGATGAAGTCTATGCCGTGCTTTGTTATAAGATCGGTGCAGTAGCCTTCTTCGGGGACCTTTTCGAGGTTTTTCCACCAGTCGTCGAAGCCGGCGCCGTCGATGTGCGAGTGGTAGTCCACGTTGCCGCTGACGTAACCGCGGAACTCGTCGAATCCCTGCCGGGCGGGATTGAACTGCACGTTGTAGCCTAAGTGCCACTTGCCGAAAATTCCCGTTGCGTAGCCGCGTGTTTTGAGAACCTCGGCGAACGTCGTTTCTTCCAGCGCCAATCCCGTCTGACGGGTCGGGCCTTTGGCGTAGATGACACCTTCGATGCCGGCACGCTGCTGGTAGCGCCCGGTCAGCAGGGCCGCCCGCGTCGGGCTGCACACCGGACAGTTGGAATGATAATCCGTAAACTTCATGCCGCCGCTGGCCAGCGCATCGATATACGGCGTGCTGATTTTCGTGCTGCCGTAGCAGCCGATGTCACCATATCCGAGATCGTCGGCCATAATCAAAATGATATTCGGCTTGTCCGAGGCGTTTGAGCGGTTGCCCGGATTAGCCGTGGAGCAGGCGCCATTTGTGAGTGCTGCGGCGAGAACTCCACCGGCAATGTGCTTGATAAATTGTCGTCGGTTCATAAATATACTCCTGCGTTATTTGGCCGGGCTCAGTTCTTCAGATCCGGCGTGAATGTCATGGACTCCGCCTTTCCATCCTCTGCCCATTTTGCCAGTACACTTCGCGCCGGAATTTCAAGTTCCTGATACGGGCGTGATTCCTGTGAGAGATTTGCTATAAGTTCTAACCGGTTGTTAAAGACGGCACGTTGCAACATTCGGTCGGTGCTGAGCCAGTTGAAATCTGTCATTTGTGCGAAACCGGCTTTTCTATGAAGCGGTGAAAAAAAGGCGTAGTGCCTTTTCATAATTTCCCGGTATCTGTCGAACTCATCCAGGTTCATGTGATACAACGGCGGCACCATGTACAGCAGCTCGGTCAGGGCGACCGTATCGAGAACATTGCTGTATTTGAGGCTGCCGTTGGCCCATTGGTGAGTTGTCGCGACCGAGTCATGAAACACGATCTCGTAAAGGGGCAGGCGAAAGCGGGGATCATAGTAAAAGTACTGATACTGCTCTTTCATCGGGACCTGCTTGACGAAAACCTTCGGCCCGTTGGGGGGATAATACTGCCCCAGGTAGTATTCCGAGTCCCTGTTTCTCAAATCGGGATCTCCCCATCCGAACACCGGTCCGAACATCCCTTCTGCCACGTGAATCACCCCGGCGGCGTACGAGCTGCCGCCCTCAGAGCCTATAACAACCTGAAACGTGTCACTAATCCACGATAACCGATCCAGACGTGCGTTCACGTCGTCGGCCTGGCTAGCCCGGTGCAGTGGGGAATAATCGTCGTAAACTTCGCCGTAAGCATCACAATCAACAAAATAGTAACTGTAGGGGACGTTCTTCATATTCTCTCTAACGCGTTTTTCCACGTAGGGCCTGGCGGCAATCGGACTGAGCTTGAAACCGGCCCCTTTGAATCCACCTCGTTTTTTGCCGTCCCTGCGAACGATCGGGCCGGTCTCGTAGAGTTCCCGGTCGAATTGTGCCGTGGGCCATGTGTCGTCCGTTCCGCGAGTCGAAGGGTCGTGAATGCTGTGATACGAATCATACGTGCCGAACAGATAGCCCATCCGATTCGCCCGCTCCGCTACGTCGGGACGTTTTTCGATGCCTTCCCAGCCCTCGATGCACAGCCGCATCCGGTCGAAACCGTTTTCCTTAAACCGGTTCAGCATCATAGTCGAGACTCCATCGCCCCAGAGATAAACGTGAGCGGCACCTGAAAGCCTTGCGGCATTGGGGACCTTCTTAATCTTTTCTTTCATGCTTACAAATTTACCCTGTTCGATCAGCCATTGCCGAAACTGACCGGCGGGCTCGACTGGCGATTTATTATCACCCAGTCGGATCAGGAATCCGTATTCTTTCGCAGATGCAAGAGATGTGAATTCGTGGGTAAATCGAAAGCCAAAACCGTCACTTGCTTTTTGGAATTGTATCTCGTTATTGTATGGATTCGTCACGATATACGTCAGCGAAAAGTCGCCGCAATCCAGGCCCCAGAAAGGCATACTGAGCCCCTCCAGCGTATCCCATCCGCCGTGGTCCACGAGATAGTCTTTCCAGCGGGAGTCGTCCAGCGGTATATAACAGCCCTCCCATCGCGGCCAAATCAGCGCCTTGGTATTTGGTGTTTTCTGCAGAACGGGCCAGGTGAATGAAATGGCCTTCCGGGAGGAGAATCGGACTGACAGCTCTTTCTGACTCAGTCGAACATCTACCTTGATTCCCGTTTTGTCCAGCACCCATTGTGCATGGCCGGCCTTCTTAAGCACGCTGCTGGTTGTGCCGAGATTAGATGAGCCTTTAGACAGCAGGACTTGCCCGCCCTCCGGCAGCTCGGCGCTAATCTCAAGCGTTGCCGGCAATACCTCGACCGACCAAGACTCGTTGCTCAAGAGAATCTTATCCGGTTTGGCCGCGTAGATTCTATCCCAAACCGGACAAACCGTCATAATCAGCAGGCAGCAGTATAAAAGTTTTTGCCTGTGGATATTCAATTTCTGGACCGATATTTCCATTATCAGCGTGCCGATTGTTCTATAACGTCCACGAGGCCGGCGTCGATGTACTGGCCGCCGGTGGTTTGGCGGCAGTGGATGGCTATGCAGTTTGTGCCGATTTTCAAAGCTCTCCGAGCCTTTTCGTCCAGTGTCGCTCGAATGTAGCTCGAAGTGTAGCCTTGTAGTTTCGCCACAAGATTCCCGTTGATATAGACCTCAGCGTCCTCATCGTGGTGGATTGAAAGTTGAGGTCGGCTGAGTTTCGTATCTTCCAGCTCGAACGTTCGCCGCACCCAGATATCCGAGCTTTTCCACTCGGTGCGTACGATAGTACCGGGAGTTCCTTTGGTGCCGAAACCGCCCGGGCCTTTCTGCCAGGCAGAATCGTCGAAACCTGGCTTCTGCCAGCCGTCAGCCGGCTCACTCGTCGTATAACGCCAGATTTGCGGCTCTTTTTGCGAGGTCGGGACAATCGTTTTGAGGACGGGCGGCGGCAGATAAAGACGCTTATTAGCAGCGGCGGCCTTGTGCGCGTTCATTTTAATCATTGCCCTGTCGTAGGTCATCAGCCCGTTGCACTCGATCTCCACGTCGGTTGTCTGAGTATAGACTGCCGCTGATAAACCGTCGCTGATAAGCGAGCGCAGATTATCGATCAGCGCCACGTAGGCGTCGGTCAGGCCTTCGCGCGTCTTATAGCTGCGATAGCCCCAGTTCTTTTCGTCCTGCCATGTATGTCCTTTGACGGGCAGGCCGAGCCCGCCGAACTCGCCGAGCACTCCGGCACGGTTTTCCTCGACGGGCGGTGCGGCCGGGCCGGGATAGCTGTGGATGTCGTGAACGTCGCCGACGCCGCGATCTGTCCAGCCGCTGGCGTTATTCACCAGCCTTGTCGGGTCGAGCTTCTTGATCAAATCTACGATCCGCGGCGTGTCCCACTGCCCCCAGCCTTCATTGTAGGGAACCCACATAATTATACTCGGATGGTTGTAAAAGGTGTTTATCATCGCGGTGAGCTCCGCCTCGAACTGCCGCGCGGATTCCGGCGTTCGCTGGATGTCGGGGTCCCTGCCGCCTATGTACTTGTCGCCGCTCGGCATATCCTGCCAGACCATCAGTCCCAGCTTATCGCACCAGTAATACAGTCGGGCCGGCTCGATTTTGACGTGTTTACGCAGCATATTGCAGCCGAGCTTTTTTAATATTTCGATGTCATATCGCAGGGCGGCATCGGTCGGGGCGGTATAAAGCCCGTCCGGCCACCAGCCCTGGTCCAAAGGTCCGAATTGAAACAGCGGCTTGTTATTCAGGAACAGGCGGTTAATACCCGACTTGTCCTTCTTGACCTCGATCTTCCGCATGCCGAAGTAGCTATCCACGCGGTCACGCTCCTTGCCGTCGGCATACAGTCGCAGTTCTATGTCATGCAAAACGGGCGATTCGGGGGACCAGAGCTTGATGCGAGGATGGCCGGGAGTGTTCACTTTGAATCGTTTTCCGGGGGCTCCGTGGGCACGCATTATCCTCGGCTGGCTGTCCGGCGTTCTTTCCAGTTTAAGATTGGCATTCGCGACGACTGTGGTGCCGGGCTTTGCCCCGGCAGCGTCAGCTTCCACCCATACACAGTTTTCATCGAGATCGGGTGTAATCTTGATTGAGCGGATGTATGCCTCGGGCACAGGTTCAAGCCAGGCTGTTTGCCAGATTCCCGTTACGGCCGTGTACCAGATTCCTCCCGGTTTTTTGACCTGCTTGCCTCTCGGCTGGGTGCCGGTATTCGTTGGATCCCAGACGCTTAGCACAACCTCTTGCTGTCCGGTATCCTTCAGCGCATCGGTGATATCGAAGGTGAACGGGTCGTAGCCACCGCGGTGTGTCCCGACTTTTGTGCCATTGACCCACACCGTTGTGTCCCAGTCCACTGCACCAAAATGCAGCAGCACTCGCTGGTTCGACCATTTCTTTGGAATTTCGAATGTTCGTTTATACCACAAACGATTTTCCTCGCCGACAGGTTTCATTACGCCCGAAAGCGCCGACTCGGCGGGAAACGGTACAAGTATTTTTCCGTCGAAATTTTCCGGCTGTGGATTATCTTTTGGCTCGATAGCGTAATCCCAGAGCCCGTTGAGATTATACCAGTTCTTACGAACCATCTGCGGGCGGGGATATTCCGGGTGGACCTTCTCGGGCGAGACCCGCTTTGCCCATCGTGTCATAAGCGGGCCTTTGGCCGGCTGCCAGTCTGCACATACAAATGAGCAAAAGAGTAAAACCGTACATAATATAAGTGAGAGCTGTTTTGTGTTTTTATAAGACCGTTTGTTGAGGTGTTTCGATTCCATTTCCTGCATCTCCTTACAAATACCTGATGTTCGGTGAATAATTGGCTAACCGGAACGCATACACGCCTGGAAATCTGTGTGTAGGTTATCTGCAATTGGCCGATTTTGCAATGAAATTTGGCCGGCCGGGCGCGGATTTCCCGCTGTGACGAGGGATTCGTTGGGCTAATGGCGAGGTCCGGATACGCCCGCTATCCGGACAGTTGTCGCGATATGGACTTTCAATCCACGACTTCCACCTGTGAAAGGCCCGGATACATCAGGTTATAAATCAGTATTGCGTCGCCGTTGTGCATGCGAATGCACCCTTGTGAGCCTGCAGCGCCGATTTGTTCCGGTTCCTTTGTGCCGTGGATGGCGAAGCCTGTCCTGTTTTTGGCCTCGCCGGAGAGGCCCTCAAGTGCAATCCACCTCGAACCTAACGGGTAATCCGGGTCTTCGGGATGGTATGTTTTGCCGTCCATGGGATCCGTCCATATCGGTTTTTCCAGCTTGCCGTCGCTTTTGACGCGCCACAGTCCGGTTGGTGTATCCATTCCGGGCTTGCCCAGGCCGACGCGAAAGCTGCGGACGTAAGTCGTTTGAAGATACAGATCCATTGTAAAGGTGGAACGGTGTACCTTCACGTGGAACGGGCCGTTGACGACTTTTATCGTCTGTCCCGCCGGGAGGGCTTCGGGGCGGCTGATGTTGTTGATCGTCATAAGGATTTCGTAAGGCACCTTGTAGCGGTCGCCTATCGTTTTCAGAAGGTCGCCCCGCCTGACCTGGTAACTCTCGCAAAGGGGATCATTAGGTATGATAGTTCTGCTCATCAGCCATGTATCGGAAAGCTCGGATAGCTTGTCCTTAACGGATGAACGCTGCTGGGCGCTCATCGGCATACGCAGCGCCTCGTTCAGCTTGTCGCGTGCCTCTATAATCCCGCTGGGTTTTTCGCTAAGCATTGCCGTAGCGTCGGCGATTAGCGTGGCGGCCTCGGGATTAGGTTCGACGGTCGGCCCGGGCGCCGGTTCCGGCGGAGCTTCCGGCAGTTCCGTCTCGACTTGTACCGGCGGCACGAACGCGGTTGTTTCGTTGACCTCCGGCACTGCCGTTTCAGTGATAAGCTCGGATTCCTCGGGCAATTCGGGCATCTTGGGTAAGTCGGCCATATTGGCATCGCTGTTAACATCAGGTTGCGGGGTTGTATTATCGTCTATAATATCGGCTTCATTCTTGCCGAATGGGCCGTAGTAAAAGGCTATTGCCATGCAAACAACGAGCAGAGCCAAAAGGGCGGTATACATCCTGTTTCGGTTTCTTCGCCCGGCTCGCGGGCCAAAAGGATGACGGGCCATCTTAATCTCCTTTCTGGTTATCGAAATGAATTATTTCTTCATCGGTTACTACAATATCCACCGGCTCATCATGATCCGTAACCGGTACTGAGTCTACAAGCTGCTCTGCGAAACCAAATCCGCACCTGGCAGCCTTAAGTTCGTCGTTTGCGAAAAACCTGTCGTAGTAGGAGCCGCCTCGGCCGAGCCGATTGCCCTTTTTATCGAATCCCAGGGCCGGCGTAACTACCAAATCGATATCTCCGAACGGGACCGGCACGCCCGCGATCGGATTTCGCAGCCCGGAAGCGCCGGTCGAAAAACCTTTTTCCAGCGAGTTTATCCGTACCGGGATCATGTGCCTCTGCTCCCAGGAAATCTTCGGCACCGCAACGGCCTTGCCGAGCTGCCAGGCGTGCAGTATGGCCTCGGAAGTATCCACTTCGTGCGGAAGTGACAGAAACATCATAACCGTCGATGCTTTTTGAAACTGTTCTATCGAGGCCAAATTCTGACATGCTTTTCGGCTTCTTTCACTCCTCTGCTCCGAGGGTATAGCGAGCAGGCATTTCATCAACTTGCGGCGCAACTCGGCCTTATCCATTTACCTGTCCTTCTCTACGGTACTGTTTTCGACGGGTTTGCTATTTTGTATCAAGCTTTGCAGCTTTTGTAAATAACGCTTAATATTTTTTTCATAACCACGCTCTTTCGGCGTGTAATATTCCTTCTTCATAGCTGCCGGAAGATATTCCTGCGGCACGAAGCCGTCCTCACCATTATGCGGGTACTTATAATCAGCTCCAAAGCCGGCCTTTTTCGCAGCCGGATAGTGACTGTCTTTCAAATGTATCGGCACTCGTTGAGTCGGCTGCCCTTTCACATCGGCCATAGCCTGCCAAATAGCGGAAGCCGCGGCGTTTGACTTCGGCGCACAGGCGATGTATATCGCCGCCTGCGCCAAGGGCAACTGTGCTTCCGGCAGACCCACAAACTCGGATATCTGGACTGCTGCGGCGGCCAAGACACTCGCCATCGGATCGGCGTTTCCCACGTCTTCCGCCGCACAAATCGCTATCCGGCGGGCAATAAAGCGCGTATCCTCGCCGCCCGCTATCATCCTGGCGAGCCAGTAAACGGTTGCATCCGGGTCCGAACCCCGCATGCTCTTCTGCAGGGCGCTCGCCAGATCATAGTGCGTATCGCCCGTGCCGTCGTATATAATCGTTTTCTGTTGTATCGACTCCTTTGCTACTTCGAGATTAAATTTTATTATTTTTCGGCTTTTTTTCGTACTATCTTTATCTCGTTCGTATTTGCCGCCGGTCCTTCGGGCGGCCTGCGATAAAACGCCCACCTCAAGAGCCGTCAGGGCTTTTCTGGCGTCGCCGTCGCAGATGCCCGCGAGAAATTTCAGCGCCTTATCGTCCGCTTCGATATCGAATTTACCGAGCCCCCGTTCGGCGTCGGTAATTGCGGCCTTAAGCAGTTGCAGAACATCCTGCCGGCCGAGCGGCTCGAAACGAAAGACCGTGCTGCGGGATATCAGCGGAGAATTGACGGAAAAAAACGGATTTTCAGTAGTGGCACCGATGAGAATCAGGATGCCCGCCTCGACGTCGTCCAGCAGGACATCCTGCTGGGCACGGTTGAAGCGATGAATCTCATCGATGAACAGTACCGTCCTCGTAGCGCCGGCGGCGAGCCTGTCGCGGGCCTGACTTATTATCTGCCGGATATCCCTGACACTGGCCGCAGGGGCGCTTAGATAGTGAAATTCTGCCTTCGTGTAATTCGCAATCACCGCCGCCAGCGAAGTCTTGCCGACGCCGGGCGGACCGTAAAATATCAAACTGCTCAGCCTGTCGGCTTCGAGCATCCTTGTCAGCAGTTTATCGGGCCCGAGAAAGTGTCTTTGTCCGATAAACTCGGCGAGCTTTCTCGGCCTCATCCTGACCGCGAGCGGCGCCGCCGAAGCTATATTGGCCCGTTCGGAATCGCTAAAAAGAGTATTTTTGACTTTATCTTGATCCATCCGGAGTATTATATGCCTGTTATGCCGGGCTGTCGAAGGTTAATTTGCGGGTGGATACTAAGGGTGTGCGAGATTTTTTTCTGGCGATCATGCAGCTTTTTGTTTTGATTTCCAGTATTTATGCCATTGATTGCTGTAATATACACTGGCTAAGGCCATTACTGCTTCGGCATTGTCTCTATCCCA
>Ga0180434_10000175_pt1 | contig 97785 bp, 64 predicted proteins | sample SS_ome_7_FD_132453 | JGI IMG/M metagenome (GOLD analysis project Ga0180434, IMG submission 132453) | Hypersaline lake sediment archaeal communities from the Salton Sea, California, USA - SS_1_D_2 metaG | ecosystem: Environmental > Aquatic > Non-marine Saline and Alkaline > Hypersaline >... | reverse complement strand
GTTTGATACTCATAATCGTTTTGGCGTCCATGTCGATAAGCTCCTAAAAAATAATCCTTTACAGGAGTATCATCGACTGGTTGCATAGTTTTACTTGAGCTTTTGTAGCGTTGTAGTACTAGTCAAGATTGAAAATTTGCTTATCAGAGAAGATAACAAATTTGATGATAAAACTATTGAAAGATTGAAAGTGTTGTCTTCTTCTCTTGAACCCCAGACATGGCCAGACAAAATCGAACATTATATTTCGAATCCTGACTGGTTACATCGTAAAGACAAGGATGGGCATTACATCAATTTGTCTACTGAAAAGGCTGAACAACTTGCGGACGCATTGAGCACAGGTGATGAACTTTGGGATTTGTTATCTCTGATATATGAAGGAGAGCAGAGACAGGGATTTACTTTTGGCAAAAGGCTCGCATGTAAATTGAAAGAGGTCAGCCGTTTTACCACACAATCTGTTGTTGTTTTAGAAAAATGCCAAAGCCCAAATATTTTGGTACTTAATGGCTTCCTGTCGGGACTAGATGACAATGTCGTCTTTATGCGAGTATTGTCAGAACTAGCTAAATCCGAAAAGTTGGTTTGTTATGTTCCGGCTTTGTTTCAACGTGGAGGCGCAAGAAAAGAACACTTGGACTTTATTTTAGAATTGCTGAAAGAACATAAACTTGCAGTTAATGACCTTGCCGTTTTAAGGCACGGGAGCCCCTTGGATGCCTTGCAGCCCAAAGAAGCTATGGCTTTTTGTGAGGACTTGGCGAGTTTTGGGACAAGTGGTGCGTGGCAAGCATTGGAAATTTTGTACATGTATTGTTTTGGAACTCCCATGCGATTTGAGCAATGCAAAGAACAATTTATTACCATTATCTCAAAGGAGAATCTACTTGCAGATGCTACGGATACGCTCGACATAAACACTTGGTTAGAACTGGTAAAAAAACATATTCCCAACTCACCACCAAAATTCTCAGAACATATTTGTAAAGAACTTCTGGTTTTTTGCAGTTCTGACATTAGCAATAAATTGAGTTCTCTCAGGCTACTGAAAGATGTTGCGCGAGAATTGCTCAAAAATATGTATGAAATCGTTTGGCCTTATTTTGGAAACGCAATGCTTGAGAAAGACAATTGGGAGGTTGCGTTTGGAATTACTCATTTGCTTGAGGTTGGATGCGGAGACACTAAGAAAACAGAAGAAAGTCCATTAGTACAGATGCCATACGATTATTTGAAAAGCTGGTGCCAACAAAATGTCCCCGAAGGGCCTGCTGCTATCATGATGCTGTTGCCAGTCGTATGGGAAGAGAGTGCGGACCACTACGGTATTGATGAATTGAGCCGTAAGGTATTGATAGACTTTGGAAGCCACAAGAAAGTCCGTGACGCAGCTTCTCGCAGAATATTCAGTTTTTCGTCATGGGGTTCTCGAGAACCTTATTATTTGCGGAGAATTAATATTCTGATCGAACTAAGAAAATCAGCTCAAAGCAGTTTACTGAAAACTTGGATTGACACAATTAATGTTGAACTGAAGAGAGAGGCCCATGAATCAAAGGCTGAACACGATGAATTCAGGGCTGGCATATTAGACAGGTAGCGAATTGTTTAGGCAACCGGTCCGAAGTATCGCGCCACAATAGAATTTGACTGATAGCTGTGCTGTGCACAACCTAAGAGGTCTTTTTATCAACACAGTCTCCAAAGCCAGATTCGTGCCTGTCATACATCTGGCTAATTCGCCTTTCCTTACGAACATAAGGAATCAAGAATCTTGCATTCGAAGGCGAGTCAAGGAGATTTTTTCAGAAAGAGCTTGATTTTTGCAGAAGAATTTAGTATAATACATAACAAATTAAAATAGAATACAGAATTCAGAATACAGAATGGAGAAAGCGGGTATCAGCAGATCAGGGGATCAGGAGGCAGGGTAACAGAACAGCAGGAAATCGGTAAGATTTGAACTGATAATCTGATATTCTGATAATCACTGCCTGGTAACCCGATACCCTGATACACAATATGGTTTGAAAAAACAAAGCCAATGTTAATATGGGTAATTTGGCTCAATATCAGTAATATCAATTATTTATGGAGGTTTTTGGGGTTTGGGGCGGATTTTGTCAAGCAAAAACAAACCCAATCAAAGCCAATTTATTCGTTCTGCGTACTGCGTACCGCGAAAAGGAATTTGAAAAAACAAAGCCAATTTGTCGGTGAGCAAATCGGCGTAAACTCTTATTTGAAAGGATATTATGGTAATATAACAGCCTGCTGAGGCAAAAAAACAAAGCCAATCAAAGCCAATTTCAGACGAGGCGCCAACTGATTATCCGGATGTAGCCTTTTTCAGGTATGCGATTTCAGCTTTGTTTAGTGTTCTGGATTTGCCGACGCCGAGACCTCGAACAGTGAGCCTGCCGAAGCGCGTTCTCGTCAGTGATTTGACGGGCAAGCCGACATTCGCCAACATCCTGCGAATCTGACGGTTAAGGCCCTGTTTGATGGTAATTTCAATTGAAGATTCGTTATGCCCGCGTTTTAATATTTTTACCGACGCCCTGCCGGTTTTGCCCTCGGCCAGCCAGACTCCTTTTTTCAGCTTTTCCACCTGTTCGCCGGTAATTTCCTTATTAATCCTGACAACGTAGGTCTTGGCAATTCCGTATCTGGGATGAGTCAGTTTGTTCGTCAGCTCGCTGTCGTTGGTCAGAATAATCAGGCCCGTTGTATTGGCGTCGAGCCTGCCGACACAAAAGATACGCTCATTTGTACGGACAAGGTCAATCGCCTTTTTCCTGCCCCGCGGATCGCGGTTCGTGCAGATTACGCTCTTGGGCTTGTTCAAAAGGAAATAGACCTTCCGTGCGGCACGAATTTTTTTCCCGTTCACGGTTACGATATCTCTTTCAGGATCAACGAAGGCCGGCAGCTCGTCCACCACTTTGCGGTTGACTCTGACCTGGCCGCTAAGTATCAGCTCCTCGCATTTTCTCCGCGAATCGATACCCGCCGCGGCGAGAACTTTTTGTAATCTCTGTTCGGCCATAATAAATCGTCTCACATTAAACTTGTTAATATAAATGAAGCCGTGGACGGCGTCAATCCGACTTTTCCAAACCGTTCACGAAAAGGTTCATTGCTTCCGGGCTTCCGTACATAATTGTCGAGTAAGTCTTGCCCAGGCCCGGCCGCGAGGTGGGCGCCGTCAGGAGATGCTCAAACTTTGCATCCCATGCTTTTCGCAGTATCCTCAGGTGTTCGGGCTCTCCGTTTATTCTGACGCTGTTAACCAGCGCTGAAATTGTAACGCCTGTCCGGCCGACCGGATTTGTCGCCGGGCAGGATGTGTAGCGCCAGTCGCTGTACCGTTCCAGCCAGGTATCTCTATTAGTATAAGTTACCGCTCTTCTGATAACTTCGGGAATCCGCTGATCGCCTGATAGCTGGTAATACCGGCTCAATCCGTTGACTCTGACCGAACTGATGAAACCGGCTTCGCCGACGTGTTTGGTTTTGCAGTTGCAATGTCCCGCCGGCAGCTTCCAGAGCCAGCCGCCGCAATGCGGGTCCTGGGCCGAGAGGGCATCGTCGGCCAGCAATTTCATCGCCTTGCGATATCGTTCGTCGAAGTCGAGCTCGTAGGCGCCTGCAATCGCCAGCATTGTCCAGCCGTTTACCCGGCCGACGTGCGAGCCGGTTGCGAAGTTGAATTTGCGCTGTTCGACCAGGTCGGCAAGATTGTCGCCGATCTTTTCGACCGTCTCTTTCATCCACGGATCGCCAGTCAGAAAGTAATTGTAAACCATGCCCTGGGTCCAAATATGACCCAGGTTATAAGGACTCAGGCAAATATATGGTCTCGGGCCGCTGCCGATCCGCAGTGAAACATAAAGTTCGCGGATGCGCTCGACGCTGTAAAAACCGCTGACGTGCCCGACGCAATGCTGATGCACCATTCCGGGACGTATCGGATATTCAGAACGCCTGCCCACGTCGGAGATGAAATGCTGTTTAAGGTCGTCGTTGACAAATTGAATTACATCGACCTCGCTGGTATGACGGGCCGCCGCATCTCCCACGTAGAAGTATTTTGGATCGCCGGTTCGCGCGAATTGTACCAAAATATGCTTGGCCGTATCGTACTCGTGATTGCCCCAGTTACAGCGGCGCTCGCCGAACCAGTCTCCCCAGTTCATCTGCCCGTAATCTCGCTGCGTTTTGATGGAGTGACAATAGCCGTTGTCGAAAAGGTTCTCCGCCCACTTGTCGTATTCGGCCATACCGGGACTGCCGGCCGGGGCGGTATAACCCCATACTCCGCTCGCAAAAGCCCCGGCGGGCTCTGCCGACGGTACCAGTGGGGCGTTGGCAGCTTTGGCCAGAGCTTCACCATCTCCTGAAAAATCCAGCCATATCTGCCAGCGTGGGGCCTGGCCGGTTCTCAGCCGGTAGCAATTGCCCTCGAACAAATACTGGTACTTATACCAGGGTTTCATGTGGTCAAAAGTGCTCTTTTCGAATTCAGGGAACAGGCCGATTTCCAGTTTTTCCGAATCGACGCCGATACTCTTGGGCCACTGCTGCCAGAAATCCCTAATCGCAACCGCAATGGTCCCTTTTTCATCTTCTATTTGTCCCCATCCCGGCGCCTTCGAGCCTTTTGCCCGGGCACCCTCGAGCCGGTAGTTTTCGTCATCGACCTGGAACAGGCGCAGCGTCGAGACCGGCCTGCCGCTCCAGCCGGGATTTCCACCGATGGAAGCCGAGCGAACCGTACTGAGCGGAACCAGCTCAAGGCTCAAATATTGGATATTTTGCATCAGGCCTTCCTGCGAATCGATTAGAATCTGCGGTTCGAGATAGACTTTGGAAAGGCCGGCGAAAACAGAAGCCCGCATTTGAAAGCCGAAAATCCGCCCGCCGTCCGGCCTGCGAAAAGAGCCTTTCAAGAGCAAGGCCGAGCGGATTTCGCCCTCAGTTTGCATTTCTATCGATTCGAGGTTTCCATTGCAGGATTGCCCTTCGCCGCCGGTCAGGGAAAGTTTAATATCAACTCGATCGGAAATTCGCAGCAGAGCGTTTTGCGCCGCTGAAAGCGAGATTTCGCCTGTTTGAACAAGTGGTTGTTTCCGCCCTCCGAACTTTACGGGAAATTCAGGTTCGACTTTCCGGGCTGCCCGGCCCCACGACAATCTGAAATTCGCTGCCCCATTCGCTGGAGGTTCGGCCTGGAAATCGAGCAGTACCCAGCGGACACTTCCGTCCTTCCATCGCGCGAGAACCGAGCTCTGGCATGGTACTGGCTTACCTTTATCATCGTGCAGGACAAATTTAACTCCCTCGGAAGCTGCGCCTTCGGCTAAAGGCACGCCCCCTGTTACAGGCCGTAAAGATTTTAAGCTCGTTACGTCCCGGACACTGATGTCCAGTTGTTTCATAGGCGATTTATTTTTCGAGCCTCCTGCTAAAGCCGCCGGGATAATGCCTAAACAAATGAAAAAAATCACGATTCGTTTCATACAAAAGTCACCCTGTTATAAATTTTCAATGAGTCGTTGAGGTAAAAACAAAAATTCATATCTTAAGTTCCGCCGAAGCCGAGCTTGTCGGCGTAAATAATTGCGATGCACGATAAAATCCAGAGCACAAGGCCGATCTGAAACGGCAAATCCTTGTACACAATCTGCAGCGGGTCCGAGAAACTGCCCTGCTGTATTAATAAGCTGAAGCGGAAAATGCAGTACAAGACCAGCGGCGTGGTATAGACAAGATTATTCGTGCCGAAAATCCGCAGCGTCCTATCATCCATCGCATACAGCAGAAAACATACCACCGCCAGGCCGCTGGTGACATCAAGCATGTGTGCGAGCAGCTCGGGCGTATAGCCGGCCAGCGTTTGGCGAAATGATTCGCTGTCTTCACGAAGCAGGATTATTTCGCCCCGGCGCTTGCTGAACGCCAGAAACAGGCACAGAGCAAAAGTGCAGATAATCAGCCAGGGCGAGATAAACACACCCACAACAACGGCCCCGGCGATAGCCCGCAGACAGAAACCTATCGATATGACCACGCAGTCCATAATCATCATTCTCTTGAACAGAAGCGAATAAAAAATCATCAGCACAATATATGCCAGGACAATAATCGCAAAGCTTCGAGCGAGCAGGAAACTGCCGATTATTGCCGCGGCGGCACATATTCCGGACGTCACGGCGGCCGAGCCGATACTGACAATTCCCGCCGCGATGGGCCGTTTGCGTTTTTCAGGATGAAGGGTGTCCGTCTTACGGTCAATAATATCGTTAATGATATAGATAGCGGACGCCGCCAGACAAAAGCAGACAAAACCGCCTACCGCCCTGCCGACGGCCGAAGGGACGGTAATTTTCTGCCCGAATATAAGGGCCGCAAACACGAAGACGTTCTTCGTCCAGTGCCGCGGACGCATTATTTGCAAAAATTTCATGCCACTGCCTTTCGCTGCTTATTCACCGGAGTCAGTCTGCAATTCCAGCAAAAACAACAATCCACTTACTCGATGCGATTGACTTATTGAAAGTATCGACATTCAGGCCGATAAGGCGTAAAATAAAATTATATGGTAATATGCACATGCTGCATAGCGTATCGTGAAATTTTGTGCAAAAAGGGGCGGGAATTACGAGGCTCGAATTATGATAACGACTGTTGTTTTTGATTTGGACGATACGCTTTACAACGAAATCGAGTATTGCAGAAGCGGCTTTTCCGCCGTAGCCGGATTTCTCGCCGGGATGCCTGACGCCCCCCCTGCCGAACGTATTTTCGGCGCTCTCTGGGAGCAATTCACCGCCGGCAATCGCACGAAGACTTTTAACGCGGCCCTCGATGGGCTTGATATAAACTATGACGACAATCGCATTGTGGATATGGTAAACGTTTATCGCAACCATATCCCGGCGATAAAACTGCCGGCTGATAGCCTGGAAGTCCTTCGCGAACTGAGCAGAAAATATACGCTGGCCCTGCTGACGGACGGTTTTTTGCCGGGCCAGCAATTGAAAGTGCAATCGCTGGAAATCGAAAAATATTTTAAGTGCATCGTTTATACGGAACAGCTCGGCAGGGAATTCTGGAAACCATCGCCGGCCGGCTTTGAAAAAATAATGCAAATTCTCGAGACGAGGCCGGAAAATATGGTTTATATCGCTGATAACGAAAAAAAGGATTTTATCGCGCCGAATAAATTGGGATTTTTTACCGTTCAGCTAATTCTTAATGCACGCATACATGCGTCAGCCTCCGCCGAATCGGGAGCTAAAGCGCAGTTCGTAATACACAAAATAAGCGAATTACCCACCCTTTTGGACGAACTTTAAGGCTTAAGTTCGTGCCGCACATCATGTCTAAAACCGTGCTGACATTGTCCAAATAATCATTCTGCCGTAAAAAGGCTTCTCTGTTGGCTTTTTTTGTTGACTTTGATGCCTTTTCCGGCGATAATATGTTATCTGAACAAGCTTTTAAGGGTGATTTCAATATATCTAAGGAGTTTTTATTATGCCAGCACGCAGGAGAAAGCAGAGCAACGCTATGCTCTACACTCTAATAACTTTTGTCGGGCTTTTTATCGCTACAACTACGATAGCGGTTATCTACTACGTCAAAGCCGAGGAGTATAAAACCCGCGAGGCCGATCTGCAGCGAGACATCAACAATTTAGCTACCGACAGAGAACGCCAGGCCCTGGGAACAATAGTCGGGACAAAACAACCCGGCAAGACGTGGCTTAGTACACTGGTTGATTATCATGACAGAACCGTTTCAATGGTGATTGGCGGAGTGCCGGAGTCGACATCGGCGGAAGTCAAAGTCAATAACAGTAATACGGAAGTTACTAACGTCCAAAAACTGGCCCAGGAGCATATTACTATCGGGGATCCCAACTTGACGGGACTGGTCCAGGTAGTGCAGGGATTAAAAACAGAGCTGGACAAAACCATCAAGGAAAAACTCGCAGTCGAGAAGCGGCTCGAGGATACGGAGACGAGATTTCAAAACGCGGACAAAGCTAATCTCGAAAAAGAACAAACGCTGTTAGCTGAAAAAGAAAAATTAGTGCAGCAGGTTGCCGACATAGAACAAAAATATAACGAAAACTCAGCGTTGCTGGAGCAAACAACAGGTGAACAAGTTAAGACTCTCAGAGATCAGTTACAGCAAACGAGAGATGACCTGCAGGTATTAAACGACCAACTGCTCAAGACACAGGAGGAATTGCAGCTCGCCCAGGATGACCTGAAAAGCGAAAAGGAAAAGCTCAGCAGGATTGAGCCCGGTCCCGAACGTGAAGTGCTGGCTTACGATCCTGACGGGCAAATTATATTGATCGACGATCAGGCCCAGGTGGTTCATCTGAATATCGGCATAGACGACCATGTTTACCAGGGATTAACATTTACAGTTTACGACCGGGGCACATCTGTCCCCGAAGACGGCAAGGGAAAGGCCGAAATCGAAGTGTTCGACGTGGCAAAAACCTATTCGGCGGCTCGAATCACAAAATCGGAACTGAGAAAACCCATCCTTCAGGGTGATATTGTCGCAAACCTGATTTGGGATAGTGACAGAACGAATGAATTTGTGATTGCCGGCGACTTCGACCTCGATAACGACGGGATGATCGATTCCAACGGTGAGGAAAAGATAAAAGCACTCATCGAGAAATGGGGCGGTAAGGTTGCCGATTCTATTTCTATTGACACGGACTTCCTCGTACTCGGCAAGCAGCCGCAAGTTCTCCAGAAACCGACCCTTGACGAACTGGATATAGACCCAAGGGCAATGGAGGTATATAACGCCTCGCTGCGACGGCTCAACCGCTTCAACGAGCTTCGGAATCAGGCACAGACGCTGTGGATCCCCGTATTCACGTACGACAGGTTCCTGTACTTTATCGGCTATGAGGGACATATCGGCCAGGCCGGCGCCTTTTAGCGGGCGGCGATACCGATTGAGGCAACAAAAATCTCGCCCGTATATCGAGATGCGTTTGCAAATGTAAAGCCCTTCTTGACCGCGACGAACGTAACGGTCCATGTTGCATTTATCGCCGCACCGAGCGGTTCACCCGAATCGCAATCCAGGCCGGATGGAATATCCACCGCCAGAACGGGACGATTCCGTGCGTTGATGCTTTCCAGTAATTGCCTGTATTCGTCGCTCAAATTTCCCCTCAGTCCCGTACCGAAAAGGCTGTCGACAAGGATATCTGCGCCGGCGGTATGACGGTTCACCTGCTCGGCGATATCGGGATCGGCCGGATTCAGCCGTTCGATGGGCTCGCCTATCCGCTCTAAAATATCCAGATTGATTTTCGCGTCGCCTTTGACTTTGTTTCGCTCGCCGCATACGACCACAGTTACTCCAACGCCGCTGTTAACCAGGTGCCGGGCAACCACATAGCCGTCCCCGCCGTTGTTGCCGGTCCCGCAGAATATACAGACTTTCGGATTGGCAATACCTTTGAGCTTACTTTCTATCATCTCGGCACAACTGCGCCCGGCATTTTCCATCAGAACCACACCCGCTATTCCAAGCGTATTTATTGCCCAGGAGTCAACCGCACGGACCTCATCTCGGCTCATCACAATAAATTTTTTATCCGGTTTATATTTTTCCATAGCGATTCATTATACACCGCAGAGCAAAACTGTCAATTGACAGAATCCTGCAAGACGTTTACAATGCCGAACAGTTGATATTCAGGCTGCGCTGCCGATTTCAAAAAATTATAAAATAGTCTATATGAACATATTACTAACAAATGACGATGGCATTTTAGCCCCGGGCCTTGCCGCTATTTATAAAGAGCTTGTCGGGATCGGGAATGTTACTGTGGTTGCGCCTTCCGACAGCCGCTCGGGCGCCAGCCACAGCATTACTTTCGCCGAGCCGCTGGTTTGCAACAAGGTTGACATTAACGGGCAGTTTACGGGTTTCAGCGTCCAGGGCTCCCCCGCCGATTGCGTCAAGCTGGCGATAATGCAGCTTCACGCCGAGCCGATAGACCTGGTTGTTGCCGGCATAAACAACGGGGCCAACGCGGGAATCAACGTTTATTACTCCGGCACGGTTGCCGCCGCGATGGAAGGTGCGTTTCTGAAAATACCGGCTGTTGCAATGAGTCTCTCGAGAGAAGAGGATATGGATTACGAGCAGGCATCAAGGCACTGTGCCGAAGTACTGAAAAAGCTCATGCCCGTCAAAAAGGGTAACGTTATCAACATCAATATTCCTGAACTGTCGAAAGGCCGGCCGAAAGGCGTGAGAGTCGTGCCGCACTCCAGCAAAGGATTCGAAGAATATTACACCCGGCAGACAAACGAGCAGGGACAGACCGTCTTTCAACTGGCCGGCGGCTCCCACCTGCTCGACGAGAATCCGACCGATACGACATCTCTGGCGGAAGGTTTCATCACGGTAACGGCACTGGTCCCCGATATGACGGACCACCGGAAAACAGGTGAGCTTCGAAAAATAAAGTGGTGAGCTGTTCCGTCCGCGCGCGGCTCACAAGTACGGACAATATAAGAAAAATGGTGTCGCAGTCTTTCGTTTTGCGGAATTGAGGAAAAGAATCGATGAAAACATTGACAAAAAAGAAGCCCGAACCCGGGCTGTGGATGGAAGATGCACCTGTCCCCGAAGTCGGCAGCAACGACGTTCTGATCAAGATTCAAAAGGCAGCGATCTGCGGCACGGACATTCATATTTTCAACTGGGACCGCTGGTCCCAAAAGACTATCAAGACGCCGCTGGTCATAGGCCACGAATTTGTCGGCACCGTCGAGAAGATCGGCGACAACGTGCACGATGTCGAGCTGGGCGAGCTCGTCAGCGGCGAAGGGCATATCGTCTGCGGTCGCTGCAGGAATTGCCTGGCCGGACGAAGGCACCTCTGCACCGACCCGAAATGTATCGGCGTGAATCGAAACGGCGCATTCGCAGAATACTTGTCAATTCCGGTCTCCAACGTCTGGCATTGTGACACCAGCATCCCGAAAGAAGTGCTGGCCTGCTTCGATCCGTTCGGAAACGCCGTACACACGACCCTCTCTTATGACCTGGTCGGGGAAGATGTGCTGATAACCGGCGCCGGGCCTATCGGGTGTATGGCCGTGGCCGTAGCAAAACAAGCCGGAGCGCGATACGTTGTGATTACGGATGTTAATCCATACCGCCTGGAACTGGCCAAAAGAATGGGGCCGACGACGACTCTGGACGTACGAAACCAGAGCATCGAAGAGGCCGCCAGGAAACTCGATATGAAAGAGGGATTCGACGTCGGCCTGGAGATGTCGGGAAATCCACAGGCGTTCAAGGATATGCTCGCAAACATGTGCCACGGCGGTAAAATCGCACTGCTGGGAATCATGCCGGAGACCACCATCGACTGGGATTATGTCGTCTTCAACGGCCTGACAATTAAAGGTATCTACGGCAGGGAAATGTTCGAGACCTGGTATAAGGCCACGATGTTGATTCAGGGTGGAGTGGATTTGAGACCTTTGATTACCCACCGCTTCGGCTACACAGAATATCTAAAGGCCTTTGAAATTATGCGATCGGGCGAATCAGGAAAGGTGATTCTTGATTGGACGGAATAATGAATAACTCAAACTGACCGCTTTGCATTGTCATCCCTGCGAAAGCAGGGATCCAGCAACGCAACGGTTTTAGTGGATTCCCGCTTTTGCGGGAATGACAGATTGTGTTATGTTATTCTGATTGGACGATTTGCTATAACATTCGACTCGAAAACGTTCAGTTTGAGTAAATAAGTGACTCTAATTATGAAACCGAGGGATATGATATGCTTGGCCGGATGAAATCTCATATAGCTGAAGAACTCAAACAAATCAACGACAACGGTCTCTACAAGGCCGAACGCATAATTACCAGCCCTCAGGATGCAATGATTACGGTGCAAACCGGCCGGAAAGTTCTCAACTTGTGCGCCAACAATTACCTTGGTCTGGCCGACCATCCCGACGTCATTAAGGCCGCTCGGGAAAGCTATGACAAATGGGGATACGGCCTGTCTTCGGTTCGCTTCATCTGCGGCACGCAGGAAATACACAAACAACTGGAAAACAAAATCTCCGAATTTCTCGACACCGAGGATACGATTCTTTATTCCTGCTGCTTCGACGCCAATACGGGCCTGTTCGAGACGTTACTGACGGCAGAAGACGCCATTATCAGCGACCAGCTCAACCACGCCAGCATTATCGACGGCATCCGCTTGTGCAAGGCCCAGCGCCTGCGATTCAAGAACTGCGACATGCAGGACCTGGAGGCGAAATTGAAAGAAGCCCAATCGGCGAGATTTCGCATAATCGCAACCGACGGCGTCTTTTCAATGGACGGGACGATAGCGAAGCTGGACCGGATATGCGAGCTTGCCGAAAAATACGATAGCCTTGTCATGGTGGACGACTCGCACGCAACCGGCGTGCTGGGCAAACGCGGACGCGGGGCTCCCGAGCACTGCGGCGTGATGGGACGCATCGATATTATAACGGGCACACTCGGCAAAGCTCTCGGCGGCGCCAGCGGAGGCTTCACCAGCGGAAGAAAAGAAATAATCGAATTGCTGCGCCAGCGATCGAGACCTTATCTTTTCTCGAACACACTCGCTCCGGCCATCGCAGCCACCTCGCTCAAGGTCCTGGAAATGCTCTCGGAATCGACAGAGCTGCGCGACAAGCTCGCCGAGAACACGCGTTATTTTCGGCGACAGATCGCCGGACTCGGATTGGATGTTGTGCCCGGCGAGCACCCAATTGTTCCAATCATGCTCGGAGACGCCGTACTGGCCCAGAAGATGGCGGAAAAACTCCTGGAGAAAGGTGTTTACGTCATAGGATTCTCTTATCCGGTTGTTCCCAAAGGAGCCGCGCGAATTCGCACACAAATATCCGCCGCCCACAGCAGGGACGATCTGGATTTCGCCATTGAAAAAATCGGCGAGGTCAAACGAGAGCTTGGAAGATAACGCCGTCAAAACGTTAAAGGAGGATACGAATGAGAAGAAGGGCATTTACTCTGATCGAGCTGCTGGTGGTCATCGCAATTATCGCCGTGCTTATGGCCATTCTTATGCCGTCGCTGCGCATCGCCCGAGAGCAGGCCCGGAGCGTTTATTGCCGAAGCAATGTGCGAAGCCTGACGCTGGCGTGGATTATGTACAAAGATGAGAACGACGGCAACCTGGTCGGCGGCGATACCCCGACCGCAGGCCGGTCAACCTGGGTGCTTACTCCGCCTAACGGTGCAAATACGGGTATCGAGGAAAAAAAGGAGTATATCAGAAGGGGCCGGCTTTGGCCTTATGTCAAAAAGATTGAAGTTTACCGCTGCCCCTCCGACCGCAGGAATAATCAGTTCCATAAGTACGCTTATCGCACCTATTCGATTGCCGGCGGCATGAACGGCGTAAATCCCGACGGCGCATGGGAGATTCTGCCGTGCATAAAATATTCCGATATTAAAAGCCCCGCCACAAAATACGTATTTCTGGCCGAATGTGACCCCCGGGGATACAACATGGGCTCGTGGGTGATGTACCCGAAATCGAAGCAGTGGGTCGATCCTTTTGCCACCTGGCACCGCAGGAACAGCAGCACTCTCGGTTTTGCAGATGGGCGGGTCGAAACACACAGGTGGCTCAGCGATGGGTTAATCAAATGGAACGAGCAGTCGCTTTACGAGCCGTTGAGTTTCCAGTTCTACAGGACACCAAATTCGGACGAGGAGCTCGATGATTTTGAGTATGCCCTCAAGGGTTATGCTTTTCGAGCTTTTCAGTAGGATTGGTTATTGTCGGCACGTCAAGAATTTTTTGTTTTTTCCTTGACGAGATGCCGGCTAATTTTGTATATATATAATTGGTGATATTTATGTTCCCATAAGTTAGCATCGAATGTATTTAAACTTTTCAAAAGACCAATATTTATCGTTTGTTTTAAGTCCGACTCTTAAAATAGTAGTTCAAAACTGAACTTCTTGAAGGAAGGTAGTAATGAAAACAAAAGCTTTTACACTAATCGAGTTGCTGGTCGTCATCGCGATTATCGCAATCCTGATGGCAATAATCATGCCCGCCCTAAGAGCGGTCAGAGACCAGGCCAAGCGCGTACACTGCGTCAGCAATGTGAAAACCCTCTCCCTGGGATGGTTCATGTACAAGGACGAGAACGACGGCGATCTGGTGCCGGGCCATACCGATCCCGGCAACTGGGTTCTGCGACCGGCGGATAACAGTACTGTAGAGCAAAAAAAGCAAGCTCTCCGTGACGGCCTTCTTTTTCCTTACGTTGGCAAGGCGGTGGATGTGTATCGCTGCCCCGCCGATCAAAGATACAAGGACCCGGCCCAATTCACGTTTCGAAGCTTCTCGATTGCCGGCGGCGCTAATGGAGAAAACTGGAGCGGATACACCGAGGCCAAGAAATATACCGATCTGAAAAGACCTGCTACAAGATATATCTTTGTAGAAGAGATCGATCCCAGAGGATATAACGTTGGCTCATGGCAGATGAATCCCGGACCGAAAACATGGGTTGACCCGGTAGCCATGTGGCACAATAAACAAAGCACCCTTGGATTCGCCGACGGTCACGCGGAGATGCATAGATGGATCGACCAGCACTTTATTGAGTGGAACCTCAGGGCAATGTATCCCGGTCAGTCATTCTCCTTTAACTTGAGTCCCCCGGCGAATGAGCGCGAAGACATTGAATATATGGCCAAGGGTTTCCCGTATAAAAGTCTGGACTAATCCTTAATATCTGCTGAAGACAAGAGGCCGGGACATGTTCGACATTTTCGAGCAGCCATGGACGCTGGTGGGTGCGGCGGTTCTTGTATTATTCGGCATGTTGACCTTCCGCAGTTTTTGTCCTGAAAAACGCCGCTTCTGGCAGTTGCTTGTACCGGTGCTTGTAGTTGTCGCCGCTTTCGGCGCCGATTTGTTTGTTCAAACCGACAACGAGAAAATCATCGCCGTAATTAAAACAGCTTTAAGAGCGGTCAAAGAGGAAGATTACAAGGCAATTGAGCCCCTTATTATCAATAATTACAGCGACTCGTATCACAACTCAAAAAAAAGTTTGCTGGACCACTGCAAAAGAGAGCTGTCACGGCCATTGGTCGATAAAAGCATAAAGAGGGGTTTGCTGATAGACATATCGGACTCGGATGCGACTGCAATTTTATTTTTACTTATAATCTTTGACAAAGACAGTTACATCTCCCAAAACTATAAATCATTTCTCCTGGTCAAAGCCAGGCTTTCCTTCCGGAAACAACCCGACAAAAACTGGCTCATCAGTCGTATCGAAATACTCGAACTTGACCGCCAGCCAACCAACTGGAGCCGTATCAGATAAACAAGCGTCAAAACCAAAGCAATCGAGCGAATCCGGCATCCATAAAACAGCCGGATAATTTGACTGTAATATAGCAAAGTTGATACCTGAATTGGCCGATAGGGGGAGGGTGCAGTCACTATAGCTGAAGTTAATGGAAAACGAGATATGACGTTTAGCAGATTGAAAAAACAAAAGTTATTCTTGAAACCCAGGCTGTTTGCCGTTCGGTGGTATCCAAGCAGCAGAAGCTGTGTGAATCCGGGTTCTCGAACGGTCAGCCCGCAACAAATGCCGCCGTTAATGGTACGAAAGGCCGAATGGCGGCGATAAAATCCATCGTCATCCATAGCGGAACAATCGGGGCCTATATTGAATAAATCGATATAGGCCCCGAAGTTATTTACACTTTTTTATCTAATCGAAATCCCTTTTTACTGCACGGTAGCATTTTCCGATTTGTCCAGCCTGATGTCGTCGAAGTACATCTTTCCCGAACCGCCGGGTGTCGTTATATTACCCCTTGTGCCCAGGCCGATTGTGATACTGTCAATGTCGGTCAAATCTATGCCCTGGTCAGCAAAGACTTGCAGGGTAATGACCCATTTTGTCCAGACACCGATTTGTGCTGCTGCCGGATCATCGTGTGTAACGACGGCGGGGGAACCCGCGCTGTTGGCAACAGCCACATACAACGGTTCGGCGGAATTATTCGAATCGCCGTAGAACCACAGCGACAATTCCGCCATACCTTCCTCGGTCCAGTTTCGCTGGTCCGTCAATTTATGCTCCACTTCCGAATAGTTCGAGTAGCCCTGCTTGTTGTTGTCGTAAGCGACCGGCATCGACTGATTGCCGCCGTGGACTATGAGTTCCTCGGTATATGAAGCGGTGGTTTCATCACCTACCGCCGCTCCGGTACCATTGCCGGCGAAGTACGGATCGGTTCCCACCACACCATAACCGAGCCCATCGTGCCATGAGTACCATATCTGATTATCGCCGGCGTCGTAGTCCTCGAAATCGTCTATCACAAAGAAATCGCCGGTCGTAAAGCTCCAGACATTGCCGATCCACGGACTGTCGGGGCTGTCGTTAACCTCATCGATGCGCCAGTAGTAGGTCGTATTTAATGCAAGCATGCCGGGATCGTAGCTCTCGTCGCCGAGGGCTTGTGGCCCTTTGTATTCCGGCGATGTTTTCGTGGCTTTAGCCACGGCGTCGGCTTCCATGCCGAAGTATACTTCGTGCGAAGCGGCAACCGTTCCGGCATCCCAGCCAAGAACTATCGAAGGCTTCACATCCGCAGCGCCGTTGGCCGGATTAGGACTGCTGGCAGCGCCCAGAGTCCTGAAGCTCCAGACTTCGCCTTTATACGTCTCGACTCCGTCGAACTCATCAACACGCCAGTAGTAGGTCTTGGCCAGATCAAGTTGGCCGGGACTGTAACTCGCAGTACCGTTAGGAGTGCCCTGGGCGGCGTCATTGACTTCGTCGAAATCCTCGCCGAAGACTATATAGTGCAGTTTCGTGCCGAAACCCGCCGTCCATGTAAGCGTTACATTCAGATCTACTGACTCGGTACCTTCAGCCGGCTCTGGGTAATACGCAGTCTTCGGAGGTATCATGAAGCTCCAAACATCACCCTTCCAGGGACTGTTCGGCTCGGCTTCATTGACCTCGTCGATCCGCCAGTAGTAAGTTGTGCCGGGCACAAGACCGTCCGGATAAGCATATCCTGGAAAACCGGCAATATAAAATGTGGACGCATGGTTTCCTCTGAACGTATCGCCGGTACCGTCGTTCACATCGTCAAAATTATCACCGAGGTACACATCATGTGATGCCGCGTATGCTCCAGGTATCCATGACATAGTCAGCCATGTGTCTGCATACAGGCTGCCGTCAGCAGGAGAGGGGCCAATGGCATACGGCCACGGCTTACCTTCCATAGCTCCCATGACCTCGACCGGAGACAGAACGTGGTCGTATATACGGACGTCGTCGATAAGCCCGGTGTAGTAACGCGAGTCGAGGACGTTGCCTCCGATGGCAATTGTTTCCAGGGCGTTTAATGGACTATTGTTCGAGTGGTCTATTGTATTTTCATGCTGACCGTCGATATATATGCCGATTTGTCCATCCTGTGCACTTCTGGTTGCGACAACATGCACCCATTGGCCGGTCACGATGTCCGTATCGGAATTTACCGATGTGTCAGGATTTCCGCAGAAAAAAGAAAGCTTGGTTCCCAGTACCGCCAGGATAAAATCGTTTGCCACGCCTGCGATGTCCGACCATATAAGACCGCTGCCCTGATAACCCTGGTTACCGAGGCTGAGCCCGACAGTATCTGTCTTAATCCAGGCGGCCAGAGTGAAGTCATCCTGCACGACCCGAGATATCTCCACGTAGTCACCATCTCCGTCGAAGTCCAGCGCCCCGCCTATCCGCCCGGCCACCCACTGCGGATCACCGTTCAGGGTGCCGTTGTTTCCGTTGCCGGATGCATCATTGGCAACACCGCCGGAGCCCTCGTCGAAACTCAGATGGGCAACAAGATCGGCTGATACACTGCCAGCCACAATCAGCATCAGAACCAAAGCGGTAATGTAAGTCGTTTTTCTGTACATAATATTCCTCCTCGTAAATGATAATTAAAAATAATCATGCTTAAGCCACATACCGGGGCGGCTGTTAATGATTTTATCTCAGTAAAAAATCCATGAGTGAATCCGTCTGTATTTGTACCAAAACAGGCGTATCGTTGCAAGAAAAATTTCCGTGTGATTGCCGCCTTACTTTCGTTGTCTGGTTTTTTCCTTGCAATCCGGCCTTGTTGGAGCAATATTTATTGAAATTTTCTTGGCCGTTTTGTTAGTCGTACGAGGAAATATATCGCTGAGCAGTATGTTTGATTTTTTGCAGATATCGCAGGTTGAAAGGAAAGAGTCATGAAAAGCAGAAAAACTTTCAATTTACTAATCGTATTGACTATCATCCTGCTTTTTGAATTAGGTATATTTGCGGCCGAGGCTCCCAAGCCTCGCAGCCGCAGCGGAGTCGAAGCGGTCCTTTCGAAAGCCCCGAAACCGCCTTTGAATCGGAATCTGCGTGAGTTGAATATCGTGCTCGTGGCTTTCAAAAAGGACCACGCAGAAAATGAGCACGATTATCCATTATGGCAAAAGCGATGGGCCGTGCTGCTCGGCGGAAAAGACGCCGGGCGGGAAAAACAGGTCAATCTTTATGGCCCTGCGCCGAAAGGCAGGGAGAGTCGGGGGCTCGCCGGAGCGCCGAAGGTGAAAGTTTCAACCGCTTACGGATGGCCAAGCAAAGAGCAGTTCGAGTCCGCTGATTTGATTACCGCGTTCTGTTACGTTCAGTACGACAAGGACAAACTGAAAGACCTGGAAAAGTTTCTGTCTCGGGGCGGAGGTTTCGTTATCCTGCATCCGGCGGTAATTATTCCGGAGGGTGTAGATATCGGCGACGAGGCAGCGCAGCTCATGGGGCTGGCGTGGGAATACGGTTATACGCGATGGCGCCACGGCCGGATGTCTCTGAAGATTACGGCGCCGGACAATCCGATATGCCTCGGCTTGCCCGGGACGATTGATGTTTTGGACGAAGCATATTGGCCTTTGAAAGGCGACCGCAGCAAAGTCACGATATTGGCAACGTCCGACGAGACGATTAGTGAAGATTCCGAGAAGACCAGACCCGAGCCGATGTTCTACACCTATCAATACGGCAAGGGACGGGTTTTCAGTTGCATACTCGGACACTATACGTGGACGTTTGACGATCCTTATATGCGGATACTGCTGCTTCGCGGCATGGCCTGGGCGGCAGGCGAATCGCCCTACCGTTTCGACCGCTTGGTTATGCGGGGTATTGAACTGGAAGATTAAAATCAGCAGGTTAGTATATCTGCGCCAAGTGCAAAATTGCACGGCTGTTTAACTGTATTATAAAATCGAAAAATGGTAAACAATCAGGAAAGGACAGATTATGAAACTTTTTGAAAGACGAATGGTGCACTTACATGCCGCTGTGACGATAAAGGCAGTCGGAATCCTGTTGGCCGGAGCATTGTTGCTTCTTGTCTTCTCGACGGCAGGATGCGAACAGAGCTTGAACTATGACGGTCTGAACATGGATCTTGGAAATTTACCTCGTTTGTCGAATGCCCAGACCCGCTCGGTCAGCCCTGAGAATTTCACGGGTGAAAAAGGCAAGGGAGGCATGGCAACCGAAGGCACCGGGGCGAGAGCCGCCCGCGAGCTGGGACAAAAATGGAAAGTTTCTCCATCGGTCAGGATCAAGGCCGGCCAGACTTTCGTAATGGCCGATATCAAAGGTTCCGGAGCTATCCAGCACATCTGGATGACTCCGACGGGCAACAACCGGTTCAATATTCTGCGTTTCTACTGGGACGGCGAGGAGACTCCCTCGATCGAATGTCCCGCGGGCGATTTCTTTGCGTGCGGTATGGGACAATATACGACAGTGTCATCTCTGGCCGTATGCGTGAATCCCGGCAGCGGATTCAACTGCTATTGGCAAATGCCGTTTCGCAAAGGCTTCAAGATTACGATGACTAATATCGACGAAAAGGATATGGTCCTGTATTACCAGATCGATTACACGTTGACTGAGATTCCCGCCGACATGGGCTACCTGCACGCCCAATTCCGGCGTGTCAATCCGCTGCCGTACAAACAGGATTATACGATTCTCGACGGCGTTCGCGGACAGGGACAGTACGTCGGAACCTATATGACATGGGGCTCGAACAGTCCGGGCTGGTGGGGCGAAGGAGAGATAAAGTTCTTCATGGACGGCGACGAGGAATTCCCGACGATTTGCGGCACCGGAACCGAGGATTATTTCTGCGGCTCATACGGTTTCCACAAACCGGGAACGGGTGATTATCAGGAATTTGCCACGCCTTACGCCGGCATGCCCCAGGTTATCAAGTCGGAAAAGCAGCCGCGTTTCAGCCTGTATCGCTGGCATATTATGGATCCGATACGATTCGAAAAAGATCTGAAGGTGACAATTCAGGCGCTGGGATGGAAAAGCGAAGGAAGATATCTGCCGCTGCAGGACGATCTTTCATCGGTGGCGTTCTGGTATCAGACCGAGCCGCACGCGGCTTTCCCGAAATTGCCGGATAAGGATTCGCTGAAAATCAAGTAAGCCGGCTTAACGCTAATCTCGAACCTGAACCTCCAGCACAGACGAAAGGAAATAAATTGAACAGGTTTAATAAGACAAGACGCGATTTTTTAAAAACTCTGGGGCTGGGATTAGCATCGCTGGCCCTGCCGGAGTACTTAAAGGCGGCCGAGCGCAGCGTTTCGGCGCCGAATATAATTCTTATCATGGCCGACGATCTGGGGTATTCCGATATCGGTTGCTACGGCGGAGAAATCAGGACTCCGAACCTCGATGCCCTTGCGGCAGGCGGAATGCGGTTTACACAATTCTATAATTGCGCCAAATGCAGTCCTACACGGGCAACTCTTCTGACCGGCCAGTACGATCAGGCCGTGGGGCAAAAAAACATGGAGCACGGCGTCACTTTCGCCGAGATTCTTCGCCCCGCCGGCTACCGCACAATTATCTCCGGCAAATGGCATCAAAATCCCCTGCCCACTACCCGCGGATTCGACAGGTACTACGGCCTGGCGGACGGATGCTGTAACTACTGGAATCCCGGCATCAAAGCCAGAGAAGGAGAGGGAAAGCCCGGCCGCAAGAGAGCAAATCCCCGCCGTTGGGCCATCGAAGGCAAAGCAATTATGGGATACACTCCCGAAGACAAGGATTTCTATACGACCGATGCCTTTGCCGATTACGCCGTCGCCCGGCTCGAAGAATATAAGAATGAGACCAAGCCGTTCCTGCTGTATCTGCCTCAGACGGCGCCGCATTACCCGCTGCACGCATGGCCCGAGGATATCGCCCGGTATCGCGGCAAATATAAAATCGGCTGGGACAAGCTTCGCGAGCAGCGTTATAAGCGGCAGATAAAAATGGGCATGTTCGATCCGAAATATGAAATGTCGCCGCGGGATGAGCGTGTCCCGAGCTGGGATTCGCTCAGTGAAAGAGAAAAGGACCGGTTCGATTTGAAAATGGCGGTTTACGCCGCGATGGTGGACCGCATGGACCAGGCGATAGGCAGAGTATTTGAAAAGGTCAAGGAAATCGGCAAATGGAAGAACACACTTATTCTGTTTCTCGCCGACAACGGCGGCTGCCCCGAAACTCCCGATAAGACACCGAACATACCGCCGGGACCTGTCGAAGGCTATCGCACGGTTGGTCCGGAGTGGGCCAATGCCAGCAATACGCCATACAGAAAATACAAATCCACAGACTACGAGGGAGGCAACTGCACTCCTTTCATAGCCTACTGGCCCGGCGTAATAAAACCGGGGTCCAAAACCGACCAGGTCGGACACATAATCGATATAATGCCGACGTTCATGGAAGTTGCCGGCGCCGAATATCCGGACCGAATCGACAACAGAAAACTCAAACCCCTCGCGGGTAAATCGTTGCTTCCGATCTTCCGGGGAAAACGAAGACAAGAGCACGATGTGCTGTACTGGCAGTTCGGCAGGGCCAAAGCCGTTCGGACAGGCGATTGGAAACTCGTTAAGTACGGCAACGCCGACTGGGAACTCTACGACCTTGATAGGGACCGGACGGAATTAAATAACCTGGCCTCGAAGCATGCGCGGAAAGTAAAACAAATGATCGGCATGTGGGAAGACTGGAGACAAAAGTGCCGGCAATAAAGATAACACAATCGCTCTGTAGAAAACATCATGAGATTTGTCATTGCGAGCGAAGCGAAGCAATCTCAAACCCAACGATACCTTTTTTTGCTTATAACGCAAGAGGCTGCCACGGCCCTTCGGACCTCGCAATGACAGTTGGAGACGTCTTTAAGAATAAGCTTGAAATTACCGGCTAAATTGATAGTATCATGTGACAGTTGAAACATTAACATCAATCGAATAAGGAGTAAGTAAAATGAAAGTACAGAGACACATCGAATGTTTTGCGGCTATAGTTATATTTCTGGCATCCACATCGGCCGTATGGGCGAATCCTTATATGGGCGAATACAAGGGGACGTATCATCCGGACGGAAAGACTACGATGCAGGCAACCGCACAGGTCATAGCAGAGGGCGACGATGTTTATTACCGCATCGTGATCAAGGCAATCCCCAACGAAGAAAATCAGGACGGGGCGGACATCGAGATTCACGGCAACAGGAAGGGTTCGACCGTGCACATCGGTGACAGAGCGGGCGGTTATCACTGGGCTGGACAGATTCAAAACGGGCATATTTCCGTGCGCTCCGGGTACGGGCAGCACTTCGATCTGGACAAATTCGTGCCCAAGTCGCCGAAGGAAGGTTTGAAACCGCCCCAGGGAGCTGTCGTACTGCTGCCTTTCAAGGACGGCACCAAACCGGACACCAGTGCCTGGACAAATTCCCAATGGAAGAGACTCGACAACGGTGCTATGCAGGTCAACAAGGGAAGCAACAATACAAAGGAGCAGTTCGGCGATATAGAGCATTTTCACCTGGAATTCAAGCTGCCGCTGGAGCCGAACAACCGCGGGCAGGGACGCGCCAACAGCGGAGTGTACTTCGCCGGCCAGTTCGAAGTGCAGGTGCTGGATTCATTCGGTCTTGTGCATACTTCAGGCGACTGCGCGGGTTTGTACAATGTCGCGCGGGCCAGAGTCAACGCGTGTTTGCCGCCGGAGACGTGGCAGACTTACGACGTCAAATTCCGTACCCCGAGGCTCAACACCGACGGCAGTGTCAAAGAGAATGCACGTATCACCGTCTATCAGAACGGTATCAAAGTACATGACGACGTCGAGATTCCCTATTCCGGCAACAGGTGGAAAGGAAAGAGCGAGGCTACCGGGCCCATCCACCTGCAGGATCATGGTCACCCAATACAATACCGCAATATCTGGCTTCTAAAAGGCAAATAGCCGGTTTCAGCAGTAAAACACAGGGCACTGAGAAAAACTTATCCCGAAAACTGGATAATGCCGATTAAAGCTTTAATCGTATTAAGCAGTTATTAGATGAGTCTCCGTATAAGAGCAAGGACGAACTCCTGACCGGGAGAGACAATTTATGAATATCGCAAAAGCACCCGATAAGATATTGGAAGCAATGAAGGAACACGAGCTGGCACTCGCTGAGTTGTACGAAGTTTACGCCGATAAATTCCCGGAATATAAAGATTTCTGGACCAAATTCTCCAGAGAGGAATATCAACATGCCGACTGGATAAACACACTTCAGACGAGATTCGGAGAAAGTACCGAGGATTTTGTCGTTGAAAGGTTCCCGACAGGAGCCGTTGAACGTTCGGCGGAATACGTAAAGAAACTGGCAAATACGACACGCCAATCGGACATGCTGTTGATTAACGCATTATCGACGGCTGTACACCTCGAACAGGCTCTCATCGAAAAGAAGTACTTCGAAGTGTTTGAAGGTGACAGCGCGAAAACCAAATATATTTTGTCTTTGCTGGCTCAGAGTACTCAGAAACATTATGAGGAGCTGCATGCAGTCTGGCAGGAACATAGAAGTCAGTAATCATACCAATTTTGCTTACTTAAACTGACCGATCTTAATACTAAGGGTGAACGTTTCCCGACACACGTGCGGCGTTTTCGGGAATCTGCGGGGCCGTGGCCAGCAGGTTATTGACTATCATATTGCCACTGCCGCCAATAACTTTAAGCGAAACCGATTCGGTATCAGGGCGATTGTCACTGATAAGGCAGCCGGAGATTCGACTCTTGGATACGTTTTTCAGCAGCATACCGACGCTGTCGCAATCGAGAATCGTACAGTTGGTGACGTTCATCCGCTTGCAGCTCTCGAGAGCCAGGCCGGCCGGGGCCTGCCATACGTTTGTTACATGCAGGCCCGAAAGCGTGCAATCGTCGCTGTCGCGAACGAGAATACTGTTTCGGGCTTCGAGGCTGTTGCCGTAATCGTAGCGAGGGTTCCGGTCGAAGTTGTTGGCGCCGACGATGATATTAGAACAATCTTCAATCAGAAGATTGTGAGTGTATCCCATCCAGAAAGTGTTGCCGGCGAGAATAACACCCCGGCAGTATTTTAAATGAACGTTGAGTTTGACGTCGCTAAGAACGTTGCCGGTGACGGTCACGTTACCCTCACGAACGGGGCGCCCGTTGCGGTCGGACTTGCTTCGGCCTATTATACGGATGTTTGCCGATTCGGGCGAACGGCTGTTATGCTGAATCGTACAGCCGGTGATAGCCACCTCGCCGGTACCGTAAGGGCTGTCCGCAGAGTCGATCAGGACGTTTGCGGTCGGCGGCGTTTCGGGGCTCATATTGCTTTCTATGTCACAGCCGGTGATGTGAATGTTGCGGACGTTGCCGGCGCGCGACACAATGCCGCCCCGGCGATTATAGCTGATGTGGCAGGCGGTTATGTTCGACTGGTGAAGATTGACGTTGTCGTAAAAAATGCCGACCCCGCTGTTCTCGTACAGGTGACAATCGGAAATAATCAGGTTGCGGTTGTTGCCGGTAAGGTGGATGCCGTGCAGGACGCCGCGTATGTGGACCCTTGTAATCGTCAACTCCATGGTCCCGACGGCCTCGATTCCGACCGCCTCCGGATGGCCGCCGTCGATTGCGACTGCGTCCACCAGCGGCATGCGCTGCCGCCTCCAGACTTTCTCATCGAATCCTTTGGGATCGGCCGATTTGAAATGTGTGCCGACAAACTTCAACGCCGGCCCCGGCCCGGCCATAACGATTCGCGCGACTCCCCCGCCGCTCAGAGATGTGTAGCCGGTTTTTTCAAGGTTAATCATAATCGGTCGTGTGATACGATATACACCCTTAGAAAACGTAATCGCACCGATACCGGAGTCAACGGCTTTCTGAATCGCAGCGGTGTCGTCGTTTTTGCCGTCACCGGCTGCGCCGAAGCTGCGAACGTCACCTTGATTTGCTTGTTGGGCACTACTGCCGATTGCAAGGCCGGCGAGTAATGCTAAAACCGTAAGAGCGATTTCTCGTTTGTTAAAAAACATGATAATCTCCATAAAAGAAGGCCGAGCCATTATGTTCCAACTACTGCTCCGGCAGATTCTATCCCTTACCAGACAGCATGCTCAACGGGTGCCTGCGATTCTTCAGCGGCAGCTCAACCGGCGACTTGAGCCTGTGCGATTCGTATATCGCCATTATCATCTCCAGTGCCGCACGCCCATCATACATACCGCCCTTCGGCTGGGTATCGGTCTCGATTGCACGAATCAAATCCAGCGCGATTAGGTGATTGCCATAATCGAGGCCCGGATACTTGAGGGGTTCCGGTTTATCTATACCGATACTCGATATACGCTTCCACTGGGCCTTGCTGCGCCCCGGCTGCCATGACGGATCCTCAATAAACCATATCTCGGGCACTGCACCGGTTGTCATCGTTAGAACCCCCCTGCTTCCATAGACCTGCAGGCCGAAACGTGCCGCAGCGCCGTGTCTGGCCCGATGCGTCGAGAAATAACCCGTCCTTATCCCGTCGAAACGATACATTGCGTGAATCTCATCGCCGGCGAGCGGGCCGATTCCCTCAGCCCCGTCACGTACATGCTTTCCGGTGACAGGTTCATGATTATCTCTTACACCAGCGAAACACCACCTTGCATTTCCGGCAAAGAATCGCATCAGGTCCATAACGTGCGTACCGAGCACCATAAGGTCCTCACCGCCGCCGCGGCGGTCTTCCTTGCCCCGGCCGCGCAACTCGAGAATGTCACCGAGCATGCCGTCGGTGATTGCCTTTTGAGCATGGGCCAGTGCCGGGCTGTAGCGCGTCTGATGAGCGATTGCCAGTTTCAGATTCCGCTTCTCAAGGGCCCCAATCATTGCATCCGCCTGCTGAAGATTCCGGCACATGGGCTTTTCGAGAAATACGTGACAGCCAAATTCCGCACATGCCAGCACCATATCGTGATGACAGTCGAGCCAGCGAGGAGCCACGCTTACGATTTGAGGACGCTCCGTCTCAAGCATCCTGCGATAATCGGCATAGCTTTTTTGTGCTTTGAGTCGTTTCGCGGCGGCGGCGCGCCCTTGCGGATCCGGGTCGGCCACGGCCACCACTTCAGCCTGCTCGACATCGTTCCACACCACGTCCAGCCCGTGCCCGTAGTTTCCGCGCCCGGTCCTGCCGATAACGGCAACTTTGTACCCGGCCCCATTTGCGCCAGCATGTCCCGGCCGCCCCGCAGTCAATGCAGCCAGGCCGAATGCAGTACCGGCGATGAAATCCCGCCGTCTCATAAGCTCACTCCCATATCCTTAATTTTATCTATATTGTCCAGCCTTCGCGATAGTGAGGCTTGACGAATCTGTTGGCTTCGGGAACGTTCGTGACATTCATGTTCTTCCAGTCGAAGTTAAGTTTCCTGCCGGCACGCAGCGCGACGTTACCCATCAGTACAAATTCGGTAAGAGGTCCGGAATAATCGAAATGTGTGCTCGCCCGTCCTTTGCCCCGGCAGGCATCGAGCCAGTCGCGATGATGTCCCTTGACACGGGGCAGACTCTTGGGCGGCTTGCGGTAGGCCCGCATTTTTGTTTCGGGAATGATACGCGGGGACTTCGACCAGCCTCCGCCCAGGATGGAACCCTTGGTCCCGACGAACAGGATGCCGTGGTCGCCGAGGGTTCTGCCTTCTTCCAGTTCCGCAGGACGCGGTGGCATAACCCCGCCTTCGTACCAGGTGATACGAACCGGTCTCATGCCTGCCCGAGACGGGAAATCGAAATACATCAGCGACGCCGCCGGACACGTCTCTTCGGTCGTACCGTAGGAGCTTGCCTCGACGCTGAATGTCTCGCTCCGGTCCAGCTTTAGCGCCCAGAATGCCGGGTCAAGGTGGTGGCAGGCAAAGTCCCCTATTGTGCCGGAGCCGAACTGCCACCAGGCTCGCCAGCGGACCGGCGAGTAGTCGGGATGATAAGGACGGGCGGGTACGGGTTCGAGCCATTTCTGCCAATCGAAACCTGCCGGCACGGGCGGCGTAACTTTGGGCCGGACGGTAAGATTTGTCCAGCGGCGAGCGCCGGTGCTCGTCCATGAATGTACATCGTGCACCTCTCCAATAGCACCGTCCCATATCCATTCGCAGGCAAGGCGAATATCCTCGCTGGAGTGCCCGTAATTACCGAGCTGTGTAGCAACGCCGGCCTTGCGGGCGGCCTCGGTGACAATACGAGTTTCATACACGGTGCGGCAGAGTGGTTTTTCACAGTAGAGGTGTTTACCTTTGGCGATTACTGCCAGGGAAATCACGGCGTGAGAATGGTCCGGCGTAGCGAGCAGGACGGCGTCGATATCTTCGGCATCGAGCATTCGATTGTAATCCCGGTATGTCGGGCAGGGTTGGCCGTACTGCTTTCGGACCAGCTCGACAGCAGGTTTAAGTCCCGCCGTACCGCCATAGTAAAACATGCTGTAGTCGCTGACTTCATTTACGTCGCAAACCGCGGCGATGCGTACGTCCGGCTCGTTGAAGAGCTGCTTCATGTTGACTATGCCCTGGCCGCCCGTGCCGATAACTGCGACATTGACTTTTTCACTCGGTGCAGTGTTGCCGCTGCCGCCGAGGACGCGGCGAGGTACAATAGTGAAGGCCGTAGCCGCCGCTGCGCCAGCTAAAAAATCCCTTCTGCTAAACTTCTTCGGATCGGAATTGGCTGTTAGATTCTTCATAATCTCTTTCCTTAATTATGTTAATCTGAATTTCGGTAATTGCCGGCCGTTAAATTTGCAAACAGCTATGGTTTTTCCGTGTGGTATTATAGCAGGGGTAACCGGCTTAGAACAGCTTTTTTAAGTCTGATATAGCAACCGTTTCGGAGCTATAGCTGATTTATTCACCATTGAGATGATATTTACATTGACACAATCTTTGGCAACTTATTATACTCTAAAAGCTTAAAAGTTGTGTGCCTGTAGCTCAATTGGATAGAGCATCGGTCTACGGAACCGGGATGGCCCCCACAGATGCTTACCGCTAAAGCCTATTACTGCGTTCTTGAGCACTTAACGCAGGCTCTACATCGACACGCCACTGACTACACACGGCCAACACATACGGAACCCAACCAATGCTCGCGTATGACAAACGTATAGACGTTGAGCGATAGGGGTAATTTCAAAGAAAGCAGAGAGCTAAATGAAATGATTATACTTGGGATCCATCTAATTCCAAGTGATATCCCAGCAGAGGTGATTAACGGCTTGCCTGTCCGTTACTCAGATACAAGCTGCTTGGTCAGAATAACAGACTTCGAATCCGCGTGTCATGGTTTGAAGTGAGGCGCATAGGTCTTGTTGGACTATGCCCTATAAACACTTGCTTTCGTAACATATTGTTTCAAAAGGGCTTAAGATACAAGTAAGTTCCTTTGCTATTTTTATGTCTCCATTTTAGCTCTATCTGATCCATAACAGAATGCCTCCAATGACCTCGGCAATGGAAAATGCCGATACAATGGAGACTATGAAAAAACCATGGATCTACAAAAAAAAGAACATCAAGGATTGGTGGTGCGGGTGGTATGAGAACGGCAAGCGCAAGGCAAAGGCACTCCCTACCAAGGCTTTAGCAGAACACTTTCGGCACATCAAATACGCTCAGCTCAATTCAGATGTCTTCACCAGTGTCATCTACTTCGACTGGCATCAGATTATGGACGAGTATAAACGTTATAAACAAGTGGAGGGCATCGAGGAAACATCTATCTACGAGGTCACTTTGACTTTGCGACATTACGAGCGATTAATCAATCCAAACTCCTCGAAAGATATTACACAGCAAAGTCTGGATAACTTTGTTTTGAAGAGAAATGAAGAGATTAAGAAGAACACCCTAAATAAGGACATAAAAAACTTACATGCTTTCCTGAAATGGGCGTCTAAAAACCGGTTTGTGGTTCCAGACCTAAAGATCAAAAAAGTCAAAGTGGCCCCAAAACCTGTCACGTCACTCTCTGCGCAACAGGTCAAAAAGCTGATTACGATAGCGTCGATGTACCCGACTCTGCGTTTGAGAATACTATTGGCCGTGACCACAGGACTCAGACGAGGTGACATAGAGGCCATTCATATCGGCGATATACAATTTGATCGGAACATCATAGCGACTCGAAATCGCAAGGCAAAAAAAGTGATGCCGGAACGGCCTATTCCGGAACCTATGATGACTGAGTTATCCAACTACATCGCTACACTTCCAGAAGGGCAAGAGCGGCTTTTCCCAGACAAGTTCAGTGCGAAAAGGTGGGAGAAGGTAAGGAAGGCTATGGGACTGCCTAAACTGCAGTTCCACAATCTTCGTAAAACCTTTGCGTCCTTGCTAGCTCAAAAAGGCGTTTCTACTGCAGTGACTCAGAGGTTGCTGGAACACTCCAGTCCACAGCTTACGAATGATGTATACACCAATGTTGACCCAGTATTGCGCCAGGCTATTAGTCTTTTGCCGGTGGCTGACTGGTTTTAATGCGTGATCAATGCGCTATCGCTGTATTTTGGCTGTGCACAATCGCACAGCGCTGTAGGTGATTGTTGAATAGTTAGTATGTTGAGAAAGTATAACTCCAGCCTACAAGGCTGTAACTCTACGGTTACTCCTCCCCATTGCTATAAAACAAGGAACTGGACTACATAGGCGTACTCACCATTTTTATCTCTATATCCTGAGGCAAAGCGCCTACTATTCTGTTGCATCAAATGAAGTATTAGCGTTCGCAAAATGGTAAAAATTAAACGCAAATGGGCATTCCTTTCAGGGATAAAATCGGCTAAATTGATTAAAAGTCAAAGTTTCTGGAATAGCCTGTTCGAAGTGGTGTAGTAGAGTAAAACAGGTACGAAAAGAACTGCAGTTGCGAAGAATATAGGGCTTTTCCTTTAACATGCTTGCTCGGTTCGCTCCGCCGGCGTTGTTTCAGATAACTTTGTGAGTAGGAGATGTTAATCTATCTAAAAGCAGGCAACTACATTGGCGCAATCATGATCACGGATAGTAACACCATAGAATCAGGTCTCGCCGATTCAACAGTAAGCAAGACGACCGAGATGCAAGTGAGCCTGTAACTGAAAGACGACTTAGAGCCTGATCCCTGCAAATACCGCCATGTATTTGTTATCATAAGGCATTTAATATGAAGAAGATTGAATTGCTGTGGTTTTTGCATTTTTGAATTTGCAACGATATAATGGCTTTAAATACGCTGTGAGTATCAGCGGGAGAATTGAAAGTTAAAGGAATTACATAATGACAAGAAGACTTTTCATATTTGCAGTCATGACTCTGGCTTTGTCGGCGTTTGGCTGTAAGCAGAAGAAACAGGAATCGGCTGGTGGGCAAGAAGCCCAGGCGAAGGAGAAAATTGCAGTCATAATATCCACGTTGAACAATCCCTGGTTCGTAGTTCTTGGTGATACGGCCAAGACACGTGCCGAGGAGCTGGGCTACGAAGCAACGATATTTGATTCTCAGAATGACACCGCAAAAGAGTCGGACCACTTCGATAACGTTATCGCCGGCCGGTACGCAGCGATTTTGTTCAATCCGACCGACGCCGACGGGTCCATCGCAAACGTCAAGAAGGCAAAGCAGGCAGGCATTCCCACGTTTTGCATCGATAGAGAAATCAACTCTAAGGATGTGGCCGTCACGCAGATATTGTCGGACAACTACGCCGGCTGTGTGGAGCTGGGTCAGTATTTTGTAAAAAAGATGGGCCAAAAAGGCAAGTATGTCGAGCTTCTGGGAATACTCGGCGACAACAACACCTGGAACCGCTCGAAGGGTTTTCACAGTGTTGTCGACAATTATCCGGGGCTCAAGATGGTCGCTCAGCAGAGCGCCGAATTTGATCGCACAAAAGCGATGGAAGTTTTGGAATCAATTCTGCAGGCAAACCCGGACATCGAAGCGGTATTCTGCGGCAATGATGCAATGGCTATGGGAGCATACCAGGCCCTGGCGGCGGCGGGCAAGGCGGACAAGGTAATGGTGTTCGGATTCGACGGGGCCAAAGATGTGATTGACTCGATCCGTGACGGCAAAATAGTTACTACAGGAATGCAGTTCCCCAGGAGGATGGCCCGGATGGCTGCCGAACAGGCAGATGAGTACATCAAGGGCAAGAGAGATTTTCAGCAGAAGGTGCCTGTGGCCGTGGAACTGGTCACCCGGGAAAATATCGCCAAATACACGGCCTACGGCAGGCAATCCAACGAATAGACGGAGTGTTCATGAGGGATAAATCCATGAAAATAGCTGGTAAGTATATCCTGATTGTTGCAGTAATCGCGTTTTTGCTGTATCGCGGCACGTACTTTAAGAATCTTCAGGATGTCAGGCAGCAGCGGCAAAGAGAAGCTTTCAATGCGGCTGAGTATGCGAGGGATTTCTGGGACAATCAATTGCTGGGCGTTCTTGATAATGCGGTCGATGTCAAAGAGCTAATCAAACTCTTTAATACGGACATGGCCCAGGCAATCGAACGCTACGGCAAGGCGCCGGGTGTATCGAGGGTGTATTCCTACCTGCTGAAAGGGGAGGGCACGATCCTTGAAGTCAATGAGAGCGGATTTAAAGTGAGCGTTGAAGAGCCTCATACGAATCCGGATGTTTTGATAGAAGCAGGGTCTTACATTCCGGGAAACGCTGTCCGGGATGCATCCGATTTGATCGATGTAAGTAAGTTCTCGGACACAATTAAATTCAACGAGATCAGCGGCGAGATTAACAAGATAGTGGTCAAAGACGTAATTGAGCCCTTCCTGGATAAAGGGCCGGGTATGGGCAGAACGGTAAAGTTCTTCGGCGCGACCCAGGTAGCACAGGATGCCGCCGAGGAAAAGAAGCTTGAGTTGATAAAGATCATCCCAATCAGACTTCAATTGGAATAATTACGAAAAAGCAATATTGATATGGTGTTGTCTAAGACAAACAATACAGTTCTCCAGGCCAGGGACATAAGCAAGGCGTTCGGCGGCATCAAAGCCCTTGATGGAGTCAGCCTGGAAATTCGTGCAGGCAAGGTCAATGCCATCGTTGGTGAGAACGGCGCGGGCAAATCAACGCTGATGAAAATCCTCTCCGGCGTGCATCGGGAATACCAAGGACAGATAGTGCTGGACGGCAAACCGGTCGCATTTGCAAATCCGAGCCAAGCACAGGATAATGGCATTGCAATCATTCATCAGGAATTGAATCTGATCCCTTACCTGAGCGTTGCCGAGAACGTCTTTCTTGGCAGGGAGTTCGTAGGTAGAACGGGCTTGATTGATTACGGGGCGATGCACAGGGAGACGACTAAGATACTTCAAAGACTCGATCTGCACATAAATCCCCGGATTCCGGTTTGTAGTCTGAGGGTTGGCCAGCAGCAGGTTGTCGAGATCGCGCATGCCCTGTCGCTGCACGCCCGCATTTTGATAATGGATGAACCCACATCCGCTATCAGCAAGCACGAAATAGAAGTCCTCTTTGCTATGATACGGTCGCTTACGGCTCAAGGGGTCGCAATTGTTTACATCACTCACAAGCTTGATGAACTTTTTCAGATCGCCGATACGGTGACGGTCCTGCGGGATGGAAAGCTCGTCGGTTCCAGCCCCATCGATGGCGTCACGCACGATGACATAGTCCGGATGATGGTCGGAAGGGACATGCAGGATTTCTTCGTTAAGGCCAATGCTGCAAAGCCACAGGACGTTTTGGGTGTTAGAGATATCTGCCTTGCTAATCCGGGACGCCGGGATGCCTATGTTGTGGATCATGTCAGCTTTGATGTCAAGGCCGGCGAAGTTTTGGGCTTGTTTGGATTAATGGGAGCCGGTCGGACCGAGCTTTTGGAGACGATCTTCGGTCTCCATCCCAAAAGCTCGTCAGGAAGCATCCTTTTGGATGGGCGCAAGGTCGATGTTAAATCACCAACGGATGCAATCGGTCTTGGGATAGGTTTTGTAACCGAAGACAGAAAAATGGAAGGCCTGATTCTGGAAATGACCGTTGCAGAAAACATTAACTTAGCAAGTCTGGAACAAACGGAACGTTTCGGCTTTCTGAGCGACGCGGTTGGTAATCGAATTGCACGTGACTACGTCAAGCGATTGCGAATCAAGACGCCGTCCGTGAAGCAAATAGTCGAGAACCTCAGCGGTGGCAACCAGCAGAAAGTTGTGATTGCTAAGTGGCTTGTGACGAATCCTCGCGTGCTGCTCCTGGATGAGCCGACCAGAGGGATCGACATCAACGCAAAGAATGAAATCTATAGACTTATAAGCGAACTTGCCAAAGCTGGGCTTGCGATATTAATGGTATCGTCGGAATTGCCTGAGATCATGGCAGTCGCCGATCGGATTATTGTGCTCTCGGAAGGAAAACAGACCGTCGAGTTCACATCTTCAACAGCCACAGAAGAGTTAATCATGAAAGCGGCGATTCCGAAAAGTTTCGGATTGTCGAAAGTATAAGGAATGTGAATGCTTACATTAGACAACCATAAAGCTCTACTGGTAAGATTTCAGTCGCTGTTGGGCCTGCTGCTGATGGTGGTGATATTCAGCGTCAGCGCAGAAGGTTTTTTCTCAATAGACAACTTCTGGCTCGTGCTGACTCAAATCTCGGTCAACATGTGCATTTCTGTCGGAATGACCCTTGTGATTCTTACCGGAGGGATTGACTTGTCCGTTGGATCGATTCTCGCTCTGAGCGGGGCTGTGATGGCGGGACTTCTCAAGAACGGTCTCGAATTACCCGCACTCAACCTTTTTATAGGATTTACCGTTCTTGGTGCTGTTCTAATAGGCTTGTTCGTAGGATCGTTTCTCGGATTATTCAACGGGCTTATGATCACTGTGATAAGGATTCCTCCGTTTGTAGCTACCCTGGCGATGATGACAATTGCCCGAGGCCTTACTCAACTCTGGACCGGTGGTGCAGCGATTACCGGTCTGGGTGATATCTTTGGATACGTAGGTACTGCAAGGCTCGCCGGAGTCCCCGTTCGGGTATGGACCTGTGTGGCTATTGTCGGGATCGCTATATTAGTGCTTAAAAAGACACGATTCGGCAGATATGTTTACGCTGTCGGAGGAAACGAACAGGCTGCCAAGCTTTCAGGCCTGAACGTTAATCGAATAAAGCTACGTGTGTACACTATAGCGGGCACACTTTCTGCGGTAGGTGGACTTATCGTGACATCCAAGCTCGATTCGGCCACACCTGTCGCGGGAGACGGCTACGAACTCGATTCGATCGCCGCGGTAGTAATTGGAGGAACATCCCTGTCAGGTGGAAAAGGCTCGGTGCTTGGAACGGTTGTTGGGACCTTGATAATTGGAGTTCTGAACAGTGGATTGATAATACTCAGGGTCGCGCCCTTCTGGCAAAAGGTTATAAAAGGTTGTGTGATACTTCTGGCGGTTGCCATTGATAGACTCAATACGAAAGAACAGTAACATTAATTCGATGGGAAATTAACAACATGGATATGATGAAAAAGAAATTGACGTTTGGCCTGGTCGTTGGGACAAGAGGCTTCTTTAATCCCGAACTTGCCCGGCAAGGACGAATACAATTGCTGGCAAAACTTGAATCGCTTGACTATTCATACGTAATCCCTCCGGCCGAAGCGACTGCCCATGGGGCGGTTGAGACGGCCGCTGATGCTAAAAAATGTGCCGACCTGTTTAAGAAGGAACGAGATCGAATCGATGGTGTCATCGTTGTATTGCCGAATTTCGGCGATGAACTGGGTGTGGTCCAAACACTCGATTTGGCCAGGCTTAATGTGCCCGTTCTCGTTCAGGCGTGCAGCGATCGGCTCGATGCCGTGGATGTGCACGGCAGACGTGATGCATTCTGCGGAAAACTGTCGGTGTGCAATAACCTCTACCAGTATGGTATACCATTCACGGACACATCCGAACACACTTGTCATATTGATAGTGACTTGTTTGGAAGGGACATCGACCGCTTTGCAAGGATTTGCAGGGTCGTTAAGGGCTTGCGAAACGCCAGAGTGGGGGCCATCGGCGCCAGACCGGCGGCGTTCCAGACTGTACGATTCAGTGAAAAGTTATTGCAGGCCTCAGGGATTTCTGTTGTGACTGTGGATCTGTCTGAAATAATCGGCAAGGCTCAACGATTCGATACGGAGGCTCAGAAGGTACGGCAGAAACTGTCGCAGATCAGAGACTATGGAAATATTCCCGGCCGAATAGGAAAAGAAAAAGTACTCAAGCAAGCCAGGCTCTCAGTTGCCATAGACGACTGGATGGAAGAAAACGAGCTGAATGCCAGTGCGATACAATGCTGGTCAAGCCTACAACAAAATTATGGTTGTGCAGCTTGCCTATCTATGAGTCTGATGGGCGAAAGGTGTATGCCCAGCGCCTGCGAAACAGACGTCGCCGGAGCGATCTCGATGTACGCGCTTTTGCTTGCGTCAGAGGAGGTTCCCGGTTTTTTAGACTGGAACAATAATTACGGGGATGAGAAAGATAAATGTGTGGGTACCCATTGCAGCAACTTTCCGAAGAGTTTTATGGCGAATGACATTGAGATATCCGAGCTTGACGTGCTGGGCGAGACTCTGGGCCGAGAAAACTGTTTCGGAGCCATCAAGGGGCATGTAGCCGCCGGGCCCATGACCTATTTCAGGATTTCGACAGACGATAATAAGGGTAGAATCAAGGGCTATGTTGGCGAAGGAGAGTTTACCGATGATGCGTTTGAAATGGATGGTGGAATCGCGGTCTGCAAGGTCACCAGGCTCAGAGAATTACTGGCTTACTTGTGTCAGGGCGGTTTCGAGCATCATATAGCCATGACACGGACGCATTGTGCGGATATATTGAACGAGGCCATATCTAAATATATTAAATGGGACCTTTACTATCATCGATGGTGAAAGTCCATACCAAATGTATGAGATCGTGGAGAGTAAAATGGGAATGAATGGCAAGATCGTAAGACAGAAATAATCCGGAGGATGTCGTGACTGATGATGAGCTCAGACTAAAGTCGATTTACTACCGAAAGAATATACTCAAGTACATCAAGAAAGCAAATGCAGGCCACACAGGTGGAAGCCTGTCTTGCGTGGACATTCTGAACGTACTATACAATCGTATTTTGAACGTCTCTCCGAAGAGATTTACTGATCCGGGACGAGACCGATATATTCAAAGCAAAGGTCATTCGGTGGAAGCCTTGTATGTTGTTTTGGCGGATAAAGGATTCTTCCCCGAATCCGACCTTGAAACGCTTTGCCGGTATGGTTCGCATTACGTAGGCCATCCAACGCGGAAGGTCAATGGCGTAGAGCAGAATACCGGTGCGTTGGGTCACGGCTTAGCTTTCAGTGTCGGCGTGGCAATTTCAGCTAAAAAGGACAACGCAGATTATAAAGTCTATACCCTGCTCGGCGACGGTGAATTGGCCGAAGGTTCTAACTGGGAGTCCCTGTTAGCTGCAGCTCATTATGACCTGTACAATCTCACGGCCATTATCGACCGCAATAACCTCCAAATTACAGGCAGGATAGAGGATATCTGCAGTATCGAACCGCTTGCGGACAAATGCAGAGTATTCGGTTGGTGCGTCGAGATTGTTGATGGTCACAATATTGCAGCTTTAACCGATGTTCTGCGTGCGATTCCGTTGGAGGCGGGCAAGCCGAATATGATTATTGCCAATACCACCAAAGGAAAGGGAATTAGCTTCATGGAGAACGACTATAAATGGCACCACCGCGTGCCTGATGATGAGCAGTATCGGCAAGCACAACGGGAACTGGATGCGCTCCTGGAGGGTATTGAGCCATGAGATTCGAAACCGCATCAGAATTGGGCAAAGCGAACCTGGAGATTTTTTCCGAGACATTATTGTCGTTAGCCAGACAAAACAAGAACGTCCTTGCCGTGACCAGCGATTCAAGAGGTTCGGGTAAGTTGATGCCTTTTGCGGCCTGCCTGCCCGATCAAATCATCGAGGTAGGAATAGCAGAACAGAATCTGGTTGGGGTATCTGCAGGCCTTGCATCAACTGATAAGATTGTTTACGCTGTCTCTCCGGCCAGTTTCCTCACAGCTCGGGCGCTGGAACAAATTAAGAATGATGTTTGTTATTCAGACCAGCCGGTAAAGCTCATTGGTATCAGTGCCGGAGTTAGCTATGGTGCTTTGGGTTCGACACACCATTCCACGCACGATCTGGCTGTGCTCAGAGCAATAAATAACATCACCATCATTGTACCGGCAGACAACTTCGAAACCGCAGAAGCGATAAAGGCCGCCGCGACTATGCCCCACCCGGTCTATATACGATTCGGTAAACGCCCCATGTACCATTTGCATGGACCGGATACAGAATTCGAGGTGGGCAAGTCAATCGTCATCCGGGAGGGGACAGATATTACGTTCATTGCCACAGGCGAAACGGTCTATCATGCCCTTGAGGCAAGCAGAGTGCTCGAAGAGAAAGGACGGACGTGCCGTGTAATCAGTATGCACACCGTCAAACCACTTGACGTCGAGGCGGTTCTAAGTGCCGCACGTGATTCTCGCGCACTTATTACTGTTGAGGAGCATAGTGTTTCGGGCGGACTGGGGGAAGCATGCGCCGCAGTTCTGGCCCAGGCTGGACTTAGCCTGCCCTTTAGGATCGTTGGCTTACCTGATGATTACACAATCACCGGCAGCCAACTGGAAATTTATAATCATTATGGTATCAGCACTCAGGGTCTCGCTGATACAGCCGGAGCCCTTTTGAATTCTTAAACGCAGGGTGCACAATGATTGACTTTTTGCAGTCTGAGAAGAAAGAATAGCAATGAATAATGACTGTATCTTAACAATCGATCAGGGTACCGGTGGCACAAAAACCGTAATCTTCAGTTCCCAGGGTCAGATCATAGCCAAGGCTAACGAGCCGTTGGCTTCCTTGTATCCAAAGCCATGTTTTGTCGAGCAGGATCCTCTCGAAATCTATAAAAACGTTTTAAGCTCTCTAAAAAAATGCCTGAAAGAATTTGTAAAAACCGCCGGCAGAAACCTGGACGAAATCGCATGTTGCGGCATCTCTAATCAAAGAGAAACCTTTCTTCTGTGGGACGACTCAGGCCGACCTCTTTGCAATGCAATTGTCTGGCAGTGCAAGAGATCGGTTGACGTCTGTAATCGCTTGAAGGACTCGGACATGAGAGAAGAGGTTATGCAAAGAACCGGGTTGATTATCGACCCATATTTTTCCGGAACCAAACTAATCTGGCTTTGTGAGAACGATGCTGCAATGAAAAATGCAGTCGACTCAGGAAAGGCATATTTTGGAACCATCGATGCCTGGCTCCTGTTTAAGCTCACCGATGGCCAAAGCTATTTCACTGATTACACAAATGCCTGCCGTACGCTCCTTTTCAACATCAATGACCTCCAATGGGACAGCCATCTGTTGGAAAAGTTCAATCTGAATAATCTCAACCTCCCCCAGGCCCAACCGTCTTCATATTCATACGGACAAACGGATTTTGCCGGGCTTTTACCACACACAATTGACATATCGGCCATGGTAGGTGATTCGCACGCGGCCGCTTTCGGAGAAGGCTGCTTCTGGCCCGGTATGGCAAAGGCAACCATGGGTACCGGTTCTTCTATCCTGCTCAACACAGGTGCAAAAAGAATTCAATCCAAAAAGGGTATGGTCACAACCATTTGCTGGAGCTTGCCGGGTAGAGTAGATTACGCCCTGGAAGGAATTATTGTCAGTTGCGGCGCCACCATTAACTGGCTGCGCGATGGCCTGGGTCTGTTCGTTGATAGTCAGGAGACCCAACAGATGGCCTTGTCCGTTGAAAACAATAATGGCGTATACTTAGTTCCTGCCTTCAGCGGTCTGGGCGCTCCACACTGGAAAATGGACGCCAGAGCGGCGATTCTCGGCCTGACGTTCGGCTGCGATAAGAACCATATCGTCCGTGCCGCTCTGGAATCTATCGGATACCAGATCAAGGATGTCATCGCCGCCATGGAACAGGATAGCAGAATCCAATTAGAGGAACTGAAGGTGGACGGAGGGATCATAACTAACCAGTTTGTCATGCAATTCCTGGCCGATTTGTTGAGAACTCGTGTCGTCAATATTGGTATGGAGGAGGTCTCTGCCCTTGGCGCGGCCTACCTGGCCGGGCTCGGGCAAGGTATTTTCAAAGATATCGGTCAATTGGAGAGCCTCAATATAGAGCGAAAACAGTTTTATCCCAATACGAACGCCAAGGAAATTTACGTTTGTTACGAGGGCTGGAAGAAAGTGGTGCGGCAACTTCTGTAATCGGATCTGTGCTGTGTAAACTCAAACAGCTCTCTTAAGGGTTTATTTGAAAATGGTTTTGTTTCGGATCTACGAATGTCAAAGTAATATGCTTTGAAGTTTCAGTGGAGCGAAGATATGAAAAAGACAAAGGTTCGAAAAGTTGTATTGTTAATCACGCCCTCTAGCCAATACAAGCGAGGACTTCTGCGCGGTATCGCCAAGTACTCTCGTATCCAAGGTCTCTGGGCATTCTACCGGCCGTTGGATTACAGAGAGCCCAAAGGCAAGGAAAGATTATTGCCACTGCTGAAGACATGGAACCCGGACGGCATTTTAATGCGTGAACCTCATAAAATAGAAGACATCATTGCTATGGGGATACCCACTGTTTCCTGCCCATATACCAGAGAGAGAATCCCGGGCATAACCAACATAATGACCGACCATGTCAATGTTGGAAAAATGGCTGCCGAGCATCTGCTCGAGCTTGGATTTCAGCAGTTTGCTTATTGCGGTTTCAATGATTGGTGGTGGTCACGAAAACGTGGCGAAGCTTTTAGCAAAACAGTAGCGGAGGCAGATTATCCAACATACTTCTATCCACAACCACGCGCTAAAGCCAAACGGACATGGGACAAAGAACTACCAGTAATCGCTGACTGGCTGCTTACATTACCAAAACCAATAGGCCTGATGACCTGCAATGATGACCGTGGCGAATGGGTCATCGAAGCCTGCAAAATCGCCGGCCTGAACGTTCCTGATGAAGTGGCTATTGTAGGAGTTGACAATGACCCATTGATCTGCGATTTGTGCGACCCGCCTCTATCGAGCATCGTTCTCAATGTTGAGAAGGCCGGTTATGAAGCTGCTGCGCTATTGGATAAAATGATGGCCGGCGAAAGGGTAACCAGAAGCGACATTCATGTTCGCCCGACACACGTAACCACACGACAATCAACAGATGTATTGGCTGTCGATGACGCCAATGTTGCCGCGGCCATACGATTCATTCGCCAGCATTCAAAGACCGTGATTCAGGTCAGCGATGTTGTGGACGCAGTTGCCTTGTCGCGACGTGTCCTCGAAAAGCGATTCCGCAATATCCTCGGTCATTCAATTCACGACGAAATCTGCCGTACCCGAGTCGAAGAGATCATCCAAATACTGGCGGAGACGGCAATGTCAATATCTGAGATTGCACAGGCTTTGGGATTTTCCGATGCGGCGCATATTTCTCGATACTTTAGGAGAGAAAAAGGAATGAGCCCTCTGGCATATCGCAAACATTATCTTGGACAATGAGATGACTCCTATGCAGCAACAGTTCGTTGCTCATTCTCAAAGACGTTGTGAGAGCTGAGCCCTATCCTTAGAGAAGCCATCTATTCGTAAAATGGCAAGAAATAGACGCAAAATGGCGTTGTACAGACAAGGAAAAATGACGATCATACATGTAGCAAAGTGCTTCTAAGGGCTAAGTTATGCAAAGACGAAGAGGATTTACTCTGATTGAGCTGTTGGTGGTGATTGCAATTATCGCCCTGCTTATGGCGATTCTCGTGCCTGTTCTCGGCAAAGCCAAAGACCAGGCACAGACCATGGTATGCCGGTCGAACCTTAAGCAATACGGCATAGGCATGAGATTGTACCTGGACGACAACATGTATCTTTTTCCTGATTCCCGTACCTGGCTAAAGTCCGAGGGTCACGATTATGCTCGCAAGGGAGAAGAGCCGGATGGTGTGTTCTGGCCTTACTTGAAAGATCTTGACGTCCATATGTGCCCCAAGTTTTCTTCGCTGGTCAAAGGTACGAACTGGGAAGATACGGCTGTTAGTTACGTGATGAATTCGTATGTGGGCAGGGGCGGTACGATTTGGGGAGATTGGCTGGGTTCCAACGTAAAGGGAGTCAAGAAAGAAACCGAGGTTTACAGCCCCTCCAAAGTGATAGTATTTACTGAAGAAAATACGTGGACGATAGAGGGCTATAGCAATTATCCGTTTAACGACACCCACTTTACAGTTGGCAATTGGACCAGGCAGATTGATAATTATGCCACCTTCCACAACGCACCTGGAGACCTTGACAAAGGTGGGACAAACATCGTTTTTGTAGATGGGCACGTCGAAATCCTGCCGAGGGTATCTGATTTGGATGAAGGCTTCAAACTGGCCTGGCCCAAGAAGGACCTGCCTTACTGAGTGGGTTCCCATTTTGCAGTATTTTGGCGAAATGGGATTACAGTCTATGACGTCTTGCATTTTCTCATAGACGCAAAGTGGTTAGGGGAAAACGCAAAATGGCCTTTTTGAGTGGGTAAAAACTTGGTAGAATTTGGTAATATGAGGAAACACAGGAGGTGCCTATAACTCATTGAAAGTAACCGGGTTATATATATATGGCTCGCAGTGGCTCTTGTTAAACCTCCATGTTCGTCGAAGCCACAAGTCAAGTAGAGAAGGTATCTATTTATTTTGTCTGTATTCGTACATATATTCCCGGGATTAAATTTGCTGGATGTAATTCTGCTTCGGCTTCTGACCGGGGCAGATAAAGCCATTTATTAATTTTTCTAAAGGAGGCATATCATGTGTAGAAAATTGAGTCGTATAGTCATGGTATTGATGGTGAGTCTGCTGACTATGGCAACGGCCTACGGGGATGTCATCTGGGACTTTGAGAATGGAAACGACCATGGTTTTTCCCTGTGGTCTGTGAAGTATGCAACTGCTGCTCTTGATGACCCCAACACTGCGGGCGATGAATCATTGACAGGAGTAGGTGGAGCCGATGGTCTTCCTGGTGCCGGTGTGGCCTGGTCGATCGGTCCGCCCAACCAGTTTGACGGGCTTAAACCAGCCGTCGATGAGGGCAATCACAGGGACTCGAATGGTTTGCTGGATTGGACTCTTAACGGTCATCCCATTTCTTCCGGGATTGATTTCGACAATATAAACGAACGTGGTCAGTCCAGTTACCTGAATACCTACAATCTGAACCAATGGGGAGACGGACTCCACAGTGCAAGTAATGACCAGATTGCAACCTCACCTATTGTCACGCTTGGTGAAAACGCAGTTCTGGCTGTGTGGTCCCATGGCGGTGGCAGTGGTACCCATGCACCCGAATATGATCCCGATCCGGCCATGATGTACACGGATGGTTCTTCAGGTATTGCCGTCCTTTCGGCCGAAGCAGACGACAAATGGGCATTGCTTGCCAGCTTGCATTTGAATGGCAAAGGAACGCTAACAAAGGATACTCTCGATCTTTCCGCATTTGTCAGCCAAAAAGTCCTTATTGAGGTAGTCGATGCCTTTGAAGGTAGCTGGGGCTGGCTTGCGGTTGACGAGATCCAGATTACCAATGCGACAGTTAAAAATGCGGCATTAATCGTCCAAATGACGGATGGCGTGATGGATTGGGGTTTTGATGAGGCGATGAAAGAACGTCTTGAAACGTTGGGATACAACGTCCGGGTTGTCGATGGACAGAGTGAAATCTCGGCAGGTGACTTCACAATAGATGACGCCAATGCACTTGATCTGTTAGTCATCTCCGAGTCGATCAGCTCCAGCAGGTCTGATCCACTCATTGGTACAACCACGCCGACGATGCACCAGGAGGCTTATGGCTGGGACAACCATAACTTCGCGGGTGCAGCCGTGGCTACCAATTGGTATGAAGGCACCGACGTGGACATTGTTAATGATAGCCACCCGATCATCATGGACGCCAACCTTAGCATGGGGCCGATGAAATTTTTCGATCCCTCGAACTCATGGACTGCTGAATTAGCCAGCAATCTCGCTCCGGGCGCCGAGGTCCTCGCTCAGATAAATGTCGGTGGTGACGACTTGGCGATAGTCTTCGCGATAGAAAAGGGCGCGGAACTGGCCAATGGAGATCCAGCGGCCAGCCGGATTGTCGGCTTTTCTCTGCCAGGCTTGGGTACGGACAATGGCGGTCCCTTTGGCCCCGAAGCAATGACCGACGAGGCCTGGGCATTCTTTGACGCCGCTATCCACTGGCTGGATGCTCCGCCTCCCCCAACCGCAGCGATGATCGTCAATCCCGACGACCTGTCATCCGGCTTTGATCAGGCGCAATACGATCGTCTCGTATCGATGGGATACGAGATCACGATTGTACCGCAGAGTGATGTCGGCTCAGCGTTTACAATCACCGACGCCGAACGTTTTGACCTGTTGCTCGTCTCCGAGTCGATCAGTTCCAGCGGAGCCGATCCTCTCATCGGTGTTAATGTGCCGATGATGCACAACGAGAGCTACGGTTGGGACAACCATGGTTTCATAATTCCGGAGTTCAAAGGCGCCACATGGGTTGGGGGCAGCTCCATAGACGTTGTAAATGATGCTCACCCGATTGCCATGGATGCCGGACTCAGCGCCGGACCGCTGCAATTTTACAACATCGATGCAGCATGGACCGCAGATTTAGTCAGCGCTCTGGCCCCTGGCGCCGAACTCATCGCTCAGACAACAGTCGTTGATGGCAATAATGTCACCGACTATGCGCTCATCTTCGCCATAGAGCAGGGCGCAGAGCTGGCCGGTGGTGCCACAGTAGCTAACCGGATTGTAGGCTTTAGCATACCGGCTGACCAGTCCTATGATGCCGGTGTGATGACTGAAGAAGCCTGGGCATTATGGGAGGCCGCAATAGACTGGCTGGATTCCCCTCCAGAACCTCCGACAGGGCCGATGATAAATTGGGACTTTGAGAATGGAAATGACCATGGCTTTACCTTCTGGAGCGTAAATCCCGCAACTCCAGCACCGGATGATCCCAATACAGCCGGTGATGAAGCGTTGACGGGTGGATGGGAAGAAGGTAACCCAAATAACCTGCCGGAGGCGGGTGTGGTTTGGACAATTGGACCACCCACCATGATGGACGGGCTTTTGCCAGGCGCCGATCCAGCTAACGCGCGTGTCGATGAGAACGGGCTGTTGAATTATAGTCTTGGTACGTCGCGCATGACCGCTGATCACGGTTTCCTCAATACCTTCAATCTGAACTTGCACGGAGATCTTGTCCATACACAAGCAAATGATCAGATTGCGACCTCACCCGTTGTACAACTGTATGAAGGGGCTATCCTCACAGCCACAGTTGCAGGTTCTGGGGCCGATCATGAACCCATCATTGATGAATCAGGGAAGGGATATACAGACGGTTCTGGCGGCATCGCGGTTCTTTCGGCTGAGGATGGCACACTACTGGCAAGCATGGAAACGGAAGGTAGGGGAGGTGAGGACGATTTTATCCTCGACCTATCAGTCTTTGCTGGTCAGAAGGTAGTTATCGAGGTTGTCGATGCCCATGAAGGCGGTTGGGGTTGGATGGCTGTTGATAAGATCGTAATTACCAATGCACAATAAGCTTTGGTTTCGATGTTATGAAGGTAATTCAGGGCCTGTGTCACTGAAGCATAGGCCCTATTATATCCTTAAAAGGAGGCACATCATGTGTAGAAAATTGAGTCGTATAACCTTGGCATTGCTGGTGAGTCTGGTGACTATGACAACAGCCTATGGGGACGATGTCATCTGGGATTTTGAGAATGGAAACGATCACGGCTTTACTCTCTGGAGCGTCAATCCTCCGATTCCTGCTGCTGACGATCCCGGCAAGGCCGGTGATGAAGCATTGACGGGCGGTCTGCCGAATGCCGGTGTGGCCTGGTCAATTGGGCGGCCTGATCAGTTTGACGGCTTAAAACCACCCGTTGAAGAAGGCGACAAGATTAAAGCCGACGGAACGTTGGAGTACAACCAAGCCGGCTTAAATCACCCTTTTACGTTCCCGATTAACGGGCGAGGTCAGGAGAGTTATCTTAATACGTACAACTTTACTCAGTATGGCGACAATGTCCATACTCAGCAAAATGACCAGATTGCTACCTCGCCCCCGGTGTTGCTCGATTCAGGAGCAGTACTGACTATCTGGGCACATGGTGGAGGCAGCGGGACCCATGCGCCGGAACTTGATTCGAATCCGGATAGGGGTTATACAGACGGTTCTGCCGGCATTGCCGTCCTTTCGGCTGTTGATGGTTCCCTTCTCGAGAGTATCCTCACTAATGGCCATGGAACGTTGAGACAGGATACGATCAACCTTTCAGCTTATGCTGGCCAGAAGGTCTATATTGAGGTGGTCGATGCCTTTGAGGGTAGTTGGGGCTGGCTCGCGGTCGACGAAATCAGGATCACAAATGCAACCGACCTGGGAGTAGTCCCACCAGGCTTGGCAACAGCACCACAGCCGGATAATGAGGCCAAAGATGTGCTACGTGATATCGTATTGACCTGGACGCCGGGCAATTTTGCTGATAAACACGATGTTTACTTTAGTACGAATTTTGATGACGTTAATGACGGCGTAGCCCTGGTCAGCCCGGGCCAGAACGCCGACTCGTATGATCCTGGTCGTCTCGAATTTGGCCGGACTTATTTCTGGCGAGTGGATGAAGTCAACGCGCCGCCGGATTCGACAGTATATGAAGGTTCTGTCTGGAGCTTTACGATCGAACCTTTTGCCCGCGTGATATCAGCAGGCGATATAATTGCCACGGCTTCCAGCCAGACCGAACGTCAGGGCCCCGAAAATACTATCAATGGATCAGGATTAGTTGACGACCTTCACTCGGCTGAGATTGAGGATATGTGGGCAACTGTTGATGGGCAAGCATTGCCGGCCTGGATCCAGTATGAGTTTGATAAAACCTATAAACTCCATGAGATGTTGGTATGGAACTATAATGGACCATCTTTTCTTGCAAAACTTGGCCTTCAGGATGTCGCGGTAGAGTATTCTACAGATGGTGTTAATTGGACACTGAATGACATCGTCTCCGTTTTCAATCAGGCGCCAGGCACTGAGGATTATGCCGCCAATACCACAGTTCCTTTCGGTGGCGTGGCGGTTAAGTATGTGAAGATTACCGTTAATAGCAACTGGATCGGCGAGTTATTCAAACAGTACGGTCTTAGCGAGGTTCGCTTCTTCTATCTACCCGTTTGGGCGAGTGAGCCAAGTCCGGCCTCCGGCGCAGAGGATGTGGGATTGGATGTAACGCTAAGCTGGCGTTCCGGACGCGAGGCGGCCACGCATGATGTTTACCTGAGCACTGACCAGCAGGCCGTGATAGACGGGACCGTAACAGCGACCAATGTTGCCGATGCCAGCTACAGTCCGGATCTCGATCTGGCTAGCACGTACTACTGGCGGGTTGATGAGGTCAACGAGGCCGAAACGCCCACGACGTGGGAAGGCGATGTTTGGAGTTTTACAGTGGAAGATTACGCCATCGTTGATGATTATGAGTCCTACAACGCTGCTGAAAATCAAATATGGTACTCTTGGCGTGACGGGATTGGCTATGGTACGGAGAATAATCCACCCTACTATGCCGGCAATGGAACAGGCTCGGCCATAGGTGATGAAACCACACCTTCTTACACCGAGGAGACAATCGTTCATGGAGGCGGTAAGGCTATGCCGTACTACTACAACAACAGTGGCTCGACTGGTAAGGCCCGTTACTCGGAAGCTGAGGCGGATGTTTCTGATTTGAAAATTGGCTCTGATTGGACTAAGGGCAGTGTTGAGGTTCTGTCGCTGTACTTCTACGGAAATCCAGATAATAATGTCAATGCCAGCGATCGGATATATTTGGCTCTCAAAGACGGTTTCGGCCATCTGGCGTCCGTATCGTACCCCGGGGACTTGAGCGAAATGACCGAAGCGTGGTGGCATAAATGGGTGATTGAACTGAAGGAATTTGAGAATGCCGGCGTGGATCTCACAAACATCACCACTATCTACCTTGGTGTTGGTAACAGGGTTGCGCCGCAAGCTGGAGGTTCGGGCGTTCTATTCTTTGATGATATCAGATTGCTTCCTTCCAGTCCCGCGCCGCCTCTGCCTGAGCCGGAACCAATCAGCCAAACCCCTGTTTCGCATTGGGGACTTGATGAAGGTGCTGGCACCATTGTTAGCGACTCGACTGGTGGCCGTACTGGTACCGTAATGGGTGGGGTAGGCACCATTTGGGTGCCCGGTAAGAAAGGCACCCATGCACTACACTTCAATGGCCAGGACAATCACTATGTTGATTGTGGTACGTTCAATCCTGCAGCCGGAACGAACGAGTTGACCTGTGCGGTTTGGGCTAAGTGGGACGGAAGTACGAATAACTGGCAGGGTCTTGTCTGTAAAAGAGACACCTGGGCTGTGGATGGAATGATGTGGCAGATAGAACTAGATCGGGGCACTGACCTGCTTGGTGTTTTCATGCATGATGGAGGTAGACTGTACACTCCTGAACCGTTGTTGATGTCTGAATGGCAACATGTCGCTTTTACGATTGATAACGCAAACAATTCCGTGCTTTACATAGATGGTCAGGTCGTTGCTACTTCTACCACGTTTCAGTTAGGAACAGGAACCGATGCGCACTTATTAATTGGGGCCACGTTCTATCAGGACGGGACGGGCCAGGACTGTTTCAATGGCGCTCTTGATGATGTTTACCTTTTCAATGATGCCCTAACACAAGGACAGATTATAACGCTTATGGATCAATAGAAGGGACTTGTAGGGGTAGCCATAGGTGGTTGCCAGGACAGGCACACAGGCCCCTTTCTATGAGGTTGCTCCAATAATCGCCTCGGTTGGAAGACGGAGGAGATTGTTTTTTGTGTTAGGCGCGGATTCGCAAAGTGTTAAAAGATAAACGCAAAATGACATTGTATTTTAGAATGTATACGCTCATAATACCAACCGTAGAGCGCTTCAGGTAGTTTGTGAATCTGTTTTAATTCAGAATTGTGGTTCCATCGTTAAGGGAGCGATAAGATGCAGAAAAAGATAATATTATTGATTGCGCTTTTGATATGTGGCTGTTCGATTACCGCGACGGCTGTTGAAACTGAGCAGTGGAACATCTTTGAGTTGACTTTGGAAGGACCGTCGACCGGCAATCCCTTTGTGGATGTAAAGCTCAGCGCTGAGTTCACGCAAGGATCTGAAGTTTTTAAACCGGACGGTTTTTATGACGGCGATGGCATTTACAAGGTCAGATTCATGCCGAATGCCACTGGTGTTTGGACCTACACAACAAGAAGCAGCTGCAGCGAGCTGGATGGCAGGAAAGGCAGTTTTACCTGCACGAAAGCCGGGCCGGATAATCATGGGCCGGTGCGGATTTGGAATACCTACCAGTTGGCCTACGCCGATGGCACACCACATTTTTCGGTGGGAACGACGTGCTACGCCTGGGTTCACCAGGGCGACAAGCTGGAAGCTGAGACGTTGGAGACGCTGAAAAATGCCCCGTTTAACAAGATACGAATGTGTGTATTTCCCAAGGCGTATGCGTATAATCAGAATGAGCCTGAGTATTATCCCTATGAGGGCAAACCATTGAAGGACTGGGATTTCAAGCGATTCAATCCAGCATTCTGGCGTCATTTCGAAAAGCGCATGGGACAATTGCGCGATATGGAGATCGAGGCCGACATCATCATCTTTCATCCTTACGACCGTTGGGGCTTCAAGAGTATGGGACACGAGAATAACCTGTTTTACCTTCGGTATCTCGTGGCACGTCTGGCTGCTTATCGCAATGTCTGGTGGTCATTAGCGAACGAGTATGATTTTCTAAAATGGCCGATAGAGCACTGGGACACATACTTCCAATTTATCCGGGAACAAGATCCGTATAATCACCTGCGGGGCATTCACAACGGCCGCGACTGGTATGACCATACCAAGGAATGGGTGACGCATGCCAGCCTCCAGACTAGTAATTTCAATGCTGCGAAAGAATATCGCGACAAATACAAGAAACCGATCATATACGATGAATGTCGATATGAAGGCAACATTCCCCAGGGTTGGGGGAATATTAGCGCCGAGCAGATGACCCGCAATTTCTGGATGGGTTCGCTGGCGGGCTGCTACGTCGGGCATGGTGAGACGTACAAACATCCACAGGATGTCCTGTGGTGGTCCAAGGGAGGCGTCCTGCACGGAAAGAGTCCGGCGCGAATTCAGTTTATGAAGGATATCATTGAGGAATTGCCGTATCAGGACATGCAGCCGGACTTCAGCAATCATCCGAATGTTTGTGTTCTTGCCAAACCCGGCGAATGCTACTTGATGTACTTCGCGAGCAAAAAAGAAACGAAGGTTACTTTGCCGGAGGGTCGACCGTACAAGGTTGACGGCATCGATACGTGGGAGAAGAAGACTCTGCCGATCGGTACAGCCAGTGCGGGTGGATTCTGCTTTACGCCGCCAAAACAGGACTATGCAATCCGTCTTACAAGATATGCGCCCGGTGAGAAGATGCGTCCTGAGGCCAAAGCCGCGGCTGACAAAACAGAGGGTGTGGCTCCGCTGACGATCCGGTTCTCAACTCCATGGGAGCTGGATTGCCATTGGGATTTTGGAGATAGGAACAATTCGACCAGTAAGTCACCCGTACATACATTCAAGAAGCCCGGAATTTACACAGTTGCTTTGACCGTTACAGATACGGTAGGTGCTGCAGGCTGCGCGACCCTGCTGATCAATGTTGATCGAGATTCCAGTGAACCAATAGTCCGATTCGGCTTTGCCGATGGTGACGCTCCAGCAGTGACACTGCACGGTGGCAAGGTCACCCGCTCGGAGGATGGAGCCTACAACTTAGGCTTGGCGGAGCCGTTTTCATGGATCCGTGTGGGGGAAGGACCGATTAAGGATCTGGAGGGCGTTAAATCGTTTACAATTGCGGGATGGCTCAATGCATCGGATATGACCGTTGGTTCTGGCGGCAATAGAATCATCTTCAACCTCCAGCGTGATCACGCCGGAATCGACCTCGTTCATCACGCCGACGGAAGGATGCGACTGGCAGTCAATGAATGGCCTGATAACATTCGTAATGACAGCTCTCCTGGGAAAGTCCAGATCGGCAAATGGGTCTTCTTTACCGTAACCTACGATGCTTCGTGGGACGAGGATTCTGTTTGCTGGTACTTCGGCGATGAAAATATCCAGGCTACACTTGACCGCAAGACAAGCTATAACAACGGTCCGGTCGATGAGGGCTGCGGTAATCTGGTCATCGGGAACTTCAACAAGACCCTGCAGAGTGCCGGGCTGGACCGCCAGTTTCGGGGCCAGATCCGTGGCCTCCAGATTTATGCCAGCCGCTTGGGGGATCGTGGTGCACTTTCGCTTGGGAAAATCCGCGACCTGCAGGAAATGAAATAAACATGATTATGTACCATTTTCAATGAGATTGATCAATGAAGGCACAATACTATTTCCGAATCATTTTTACAGTGATCATTGCTTTAATGCTGAGCATGTCCACCACATTCAGCGCTAATGACAAGCACCGAGTTATTGTTGAGACGGACATTGGAGGAACAGATCCGGACGATTTTCAATCTATGGTGCATTTGCTTGTTTACGCGGACTGCTTCAATATCGAGGGGCTTATTTCGTCGCCTTATGGCCCCGGTCGGAAAGAGGACATTCTAAAAGTCATCGATTGCTATGAGCACGATTATGAAAACCTTCGGACTTATTCCGACCGCTACCCGACACCCGACACGTTACGAGCGCTCACCAAGCAGGGCGAGACCGAAAAGGCTCCTTATGCCGGTGTGCGACGCCCGACCGAGGGATCGGAGTGGATTGTGACCTGTGCGCAGCGCGATGACCCACGTCCGCTTCATCTCCTGGTCTGGGGCGGCATCGATGACCTCGCCCAGGCTCTCCACGATGCACCCGACATCCTGCCTAAGCTGCGCGTGTACTGGATCGGCGGGCCGAACAAGAAATGGTGTCCCAATGCTTATCAGTACATCATTGTTCACCATCCTGAACTGTGGATTATCGAATCAAACTCTACGTATCGCGGCTGGTTCGTCGGCGGTAACCAGTCGGGTCAATGGGGTAACAAGGAATTTGTAACCAAACATATCGCTGGTAAAGGCGCACTGGGTGATTTCTTTGTCAGCAAAAAGGACGATGTAAAGATGGGTGATACGCCGTCGGTCGGCTGGCTGCTCAAGGGCACACCCGACGATCCCGCACAGCCCGGCTGGGGCGGAAGTTTCGTACGGGCATGGGAGCGTCCCTATAGCCGTTTTGAGCGGATGACCACGAAAGCCGACCGCATGGAGATATTTGGTATCCTGGAGCTCGTGTTACCGATGGGCGATGATGTTCCGGAGCAGCCTGAGGCCGTACTGACAGTGGAGAATCAGAAGTTATCCGGCCATACACCCGGCGACGGGACAATGCGGTTCCGTTTCTGTCCGAAAGCCGCTAAAATCTACAATTTCAGAATCCGTAGCAATGTGCCCACGTTTGACGGGGAAACCGGCGGGATCACATCTTATCTGCCGTCTCCCGACGTCGCGCGGCATCCGTCTGCAAAGCATCCAAACTGGTGGACAGACGATCAGTCTCCGGATGTCGCGGAAGGATCGCATAGTGGTGCCAAGACTGTGAGCCGCTGGCGCGAAGATTTCCTTGGTGACTTTGCCAAACGTATACTTCGTTGTCAGTCGCCGGTTTCAGCGGAAACCAAAAAGTGAAAAGAGGATCATGCATTGTCTGCTAACTGCAAAAGACTGATAACCAAATAATGAATTAGAAGATAAAGCCATGAAAAAGAATCTGTTACTTGTTTTACTGACTGCCGTTACTCTTAGTATGGATTTTAATACGGTGCAGGCGAAATACGAATCCGGGCCCACCATAGGCAGGCTGCGCGTGATCATGTCGACGGACTTTCCACCAATAGGTGTTGTCAAGGAAGGCAATGTACCAAACACTCAAAAAAGCGATCCGGATGATATGCAGTCGATGGTCCGTTTCCTGTTATATTCCAATGAGTTTGACGTCGAAGGATTGATTGCTTCGGCGGGGACCTTTGCCACGGAAGCTCATAAGAAAAATATTCTGTCCGTACTCGACCAATACGAGAAGGTGTATGAGAACTTGAAAACACATGATCCCGACTATCCTACGGCTGACTACCTGCGTTCAGTCACCTTCGAGGGCAAGGGTAATAATCATGGTATCAATATTAAATGGGGGCGCAATAAACAACCCTACACTGACATTATTGGCAAGGGCATGGACAGTGAGGCTTCCAATGCGATTATTGCAGCCGCGGATAAACCTGATCCACGGCCGATATGGATTGGCATCTGGGGCGGTCCGCGGGAGGTTGCCCAGGCCATTTGGGATGTAAAGAATACACGCAACGAAGAAGAGTTCAAGGCCTTTATCAGCAAGCTGCGTGTCTTCTTGATCGCTTACCAGGACGCTACGCACGGGTGGCTGATGGACGAATTCCCTGACTTGCTTATTATCGACTCGAGAAAGACTTACCAAGGGATGTTCGGTGGCCATGATCCGATTTCAAACCTGGCCTGGGTAAATGAGAATGTTCGTAATAACCACGGACCTCTCTGTGATGTTTACCCGCATGAAGGGATGGGATGCACCGGGGTATGCGAAGGGGATTCTCCTACGTTCCTGTACCTGGTCAGCGCAAATCGCGGGATCAACGACCCCGAAGATCCCACCCAGCCCAGTTGGGGTGGACAATACAAACACAAGGCCAATACGAATCATTATGTTGATGGGCCCGGTGCATCTAGTATCTCCAGGTGGCGTAAGGACTACCAGAAGGAGTTTGCAGAACGCGCAGACTGGTGTATAGAGACACCTCCTGCAAAACTCAAACCACGGTTAGTTGTACTAACCGACATTTCCACATGGGAAACCGATGACCATGAATCGTTGATCCGGCTCCTTGTTCATGCCGACATGTTTGAGATCGAGGCTCTTATATTATCAACCGGCTATAGTATTGATACCTTAAACGATTCTACTAAGAGTGGTTTTATCAATTTAATTCATGGTGCTGTTGATGCATACGAAAAAGATTTACCCAACCTGATGAAACGCTCCAATCAGGTTGGACATGAACTCGATGATTCCAGACAGGAAATCGGATACTGGCCGAGTGCGCAATATTTGAGAGACCGTACCATGACCGGCAGCCGGAATAGAGGGAAACAGTTCATAGGAGATGACAATGACTCCCTCGGAAGCAACCGGATTATTGAGCTGATCAATGAGGATGACGACCGTCCAGTTTGGGTAACCGTCTGGGGAGGCGGGAACACAGTCGCCCAGTCAATTTACAGGGTAAAGAAAGATCGAACCGTAGAGGAATTTAAATCCTTCCTGCATAAAATCCGCGTCTATACCATAACGGACCAGGACAGAACCTACACCGGAGCTGAACCTCTTAGTTATAGCTCTCACGGTTGGATGCGCAGTGAAGCTGGAAGCGATCTTCTGTTTATCTGGGATGAATGTGCCTGGAAAGCTCATAATGGTACTGGGAAAAGCAACTGGGATCAGTATGAAGCCCACATCCAGGATCACGGTAACCTGGGCAGCCAATATCCAAAATACAAATATGGAGTTGAAGGTGACACCCCATCTTTCCTTTTTGTCACGCCTACCGGACTCAATAACCCGGAAGATCCAAGCCAGTGCAGCTGGGGTGGAACTTTTAATGTGGATGCGAACAATTTGTGGAGAGAAAGCAATTCTTGCAGATCGTTTTTTGACCGTTTCTATCCGGCAGCCTTTAACAATTTTGCGGCACGGATGGACTGGGCAAAAGACGGCGCAGGCAACCGGAATCCGGTTATTATCCTTGATGGTGACGACGGCATTAGCATTCTGATGAAAATTCCCAAGCAAGGCACAAAAGTCACACTCGATGCTTCCAAAACGTATGATCCGGATGGTGATAATCTGAAGTTTAATTGGTGGATTCAATCTGATACGGGGACCTATCCTGGGAATGTCAATATCTCAAACAGCAGCTCGAGTATCTCCACGGTCAATGTACCGTCCGAATCCTCGGGCAAGAGTTTTCATGTGATATGTGAGGTGATAGATGACGGGTCGCATAATCTTTCCGATTACCGCAGAATCATCTTTGGGCCTGTGCAGTGATTTTTTGACTTTCTGCGGCTGTAGAGAAGATCCGAGACAATATTGACAGGATGCTAACTCCGGAAAATTGACAATTAAATACTGATATGTGAGGTGAAATTATGAAAAAAAATTTGGTTGTTATTGTACTGGCTGTTATGGTTTTTAGTATTAGTTCAAATCCTGCTGGGGCGGCTGATATGGTCTTCGAGGTGGAGAACCTTGAACTCTCAAACGCGGAAGTTCGAGACCTTAACGGAGCCAGCCGCAAAATCGTAGCGTTCGATGCTACAAGCGCAGAAGCAAAAGGTGAAGTGGAATTGGATCGCGGAGTGTATAGAGTGTATCTTATTATGTATGCCCCGGATCCAGAGCAAGACGCGGTCTATGTTAAGATCGGGGAGACCCAGGAGCGGATCTATCCCGCAATACACGCCACTCTCACTGAATCGGAGTCGTTCTCTGTCAATATCCTGGAAAAGAAGAAGTACCCAATCTCGATCACATGCGGCGAAACCGGCGTACTCCTGGACAGGCTTGTTATCCAGTTCGTCTCAGGTCAAGTCGTAACCGAACCAGTTGAAGATGTGCCTAGCCCTGCTGTTGCCATACCTGTGCAGCTGGCGAATATCGAACCCGGTTCCATGGATGGCAGGCCGCGGGTAATTGCGACATCGGACGGCGAGATTGACGACGAGTGTTCGATGGTCCGATTCCTGCTATATGCTAATGAGTGGGATGTGGAAGCGATTATCACATCGAGTTCGCAATATCACTGGCAGGGACACAGTTGGGCCGGGGATGATTGGGTTCAGCCGTATCTGAATGCCTACGCGCAGGTTTATCCGAATCTTATCAAGCATGATCCCCGCTATCCCACACCTGATTACCTGCGGGCTCGTACGCTGCTGGGAAATGTTAAAGCCGAGGGCGAAATGGATATGGTCACCGCCGGTTCACAATACATCGTAAAAGTCCTGCTGGACGAAAGGGACGACCAGCCAGTATGGCTCCAGGCATGGGGTGGTCCAAATACCATCGCGCGGGCACTGAAAACTATCGAAGAAGAGCATCCGGATAAAATGTCTTACGTGGCGAAAAAGATCCGCTTTTTTTTTATCTGGGAGCAGGATTCCACCTACCAGGATTACATTCGGCCGCACTGGGGTAAGTATAATATTCCGACGATTATCTCCGATCAGTTTATAGCTATCGCATACAATTGGAACAGAATTATACCCGAGGATAAACACAAATTCTTTTCCGGGACATGGATGAAGGAAAATATCCTGGAGAACCATGGTCCCCTGTGCGCGTTGTATAAAGCGCACGACGACGGTCGTTTCAGGTCGGAGGGCGATTCACCTTCCTTCATGCATACGATTGTGACCGGATTGCGCAGCGTGGAGTCACCCGAGTGGGGTGGTTGGGGTGGCCGTTATGTTAAGGTCCGCGAGAACATCTGGCTCGATCCGGTACAGGAGCCGGGGTATCAGTATCCGGAGGGTAGATGGTATTCGTCATCAGCCTGGGGACGTGAACGTATGCGAAAGAATATCCAAAATGACAAGGAACTCATGGAATATCTCAAATCCATATGGCGATGGAGCGAAGCATTTCAAAACAACTGGGCGGCGCGGGCCGACTGGTGCGTGAAGCCTTATGATCAAACCAACCACCCCCCGGTGGTTATGCTAGCCCATGCCCATGACTTAAAGGTCCGGCCCGGGGAAAGAGTGTCACTGAGCGCAAAAGGAACCACGGATCCGGACGGCGACGAATTGACCTACCGATGGTGGCATTATCAGGAAGCGGATACCTATGATGGAACTATTGAAATCAAGGATGCAGGGAAACAAGATGCCTCGTTCACAGTACCCGACGATGCCGGCAAAGGAAAAATCATCCACGTTATCTGCGAGGTAACAGACAACGGCACACCACCGCTGACTCGCTACCAGCGTTTGGTCTTGACAGTGGAGGATTGATTTATCATGTATAAGTGTTTTACGCGAATCTTACTTTTGATTATGCTTATTGCTTGCGGCGCGGCGATCCAGGACTCCGTCACCTTCGGAGCTATCCGCTGGGGTGAGACGGTCCTGCGACAACAGGCGGAGTGGTATGGCTCCGCAGAGGCTCGCGCCGTCGCCGATAGTGTTATTCAATATCAGTCGCCCCAGGGTGGCTGGCCAAAGAGTACTGATCTTGCCACACTACCGCGCACGCCTGACGATATTCCACCCCCGGGACGCGGCCGAGCGAACAGTCTGGACAACAACGCGACTACGCTGCCGATGACCTTTCTCGCACGTGTGGCCTATGCTACGGGCGAGGCTAAGTACCGGGACTCATTTTTGCGGGGTGTTGATTACCTGCTCGCCGCCCAGTACCCCAACGGAGGGTGGCCGCAATTTTGGCCGCTGCGAGATGGTTACTACTCGCGAATCACCTACAATGACGGCGCGATGATACGCGCGATTACTATTCTTCGCAACGTGGCTGGTGGACAGCCGCCGTACGATTTCGTCGACGCGCTGCGTCGCGGGCGCGCAGCCGAAGCCGTGGAGCGCGGTATCAACTGCATCCTGAAGACACAGATTAAACAGGACGGGAAACTGACTGCTTGGTGCGCACAGCACGACGAGAAGACATTGGAGCCCGCCTGGGCGCGGGCATACGAGCCGCCCTCGCTCTCCGGCGCCGAAAGTGTCGGCATCGTGCGCTTTCTGATGTCGGTGAAGAAGCCCACCCAGGAGATCAATGAGGCGATTGAGGGCGCCGTTGCATGGTTCCGATCCGTTGCCATGGAAGGCGTGCGACACGAGAGCATCCGCGGGGACGACGGCCGGAGGGAGCGTCGCTTCGTCCCGGATCCCAATGCGCCGCCACTCTGGGCACGGTTCTATGAACTGGGGACGAACCGGCCATTGTATCTCGATCGCGACTCGGTTTTCCGCTACGACTTCACCGAGATCAGTTACGAACGCCGCAGCGGTTACTCATATCATGGCACGTGGGCCACATCGCTCCTCGCGACCGAATATCCCGCGTGGCGCCGGAAACACAAACTGCCGTGACGGTTGTGCCATAGCTAAATAGCATTTTTGCTCACAGAAAGAATAGGAGCCAGAAATATCAATAAGAGAAAACCATAAAGGATGATATCATGGTTTTAAAGAAACTTAAAAAAACATTTCGCACCATTGTTAATAACTATCTCAAACTGTTCCTGATCCTTCCATATGTCGGCACTCTCGCTCTGAGTTCGAGTGTAATAGCAGCGGAAGTTCCGTCTGTTCCTGCGTTTCCTGGCGCAGAAGGATATGGAAAATTTGCTACCGGAGGACGCGGCGGCAAGGTTTATGAAGTAACGACCCTAAATAGCTCCGGCCCGGGCAGCCTGGGTGAGGCGATTGGTGCGTCAGGGCCAAGAACTGTCGTGTTCAGAATTTCAGGCATTATTGAAGGAAATTTCAATATTAGAAATGACAATATTACCATCGCCGGACAAACGGCGCCGGGAGATGGTATTTGCATTAAAGGAAATCTTGGGGTTAGTGCCAACGACGTGATAATCCGGTATATCCGTGTGAGGTGGGACCCTGCCATGGGTGAAAAAGACGCAATAGGTGGCAGGTATCAAAAGAATATTATCTTCGACCATGTCTCAGCTAGTCTCAAAACAAGCGTGTTTTATTAGTGTTTCCTGTTATGAGTTTGGCGAATTTGTTTGGGCATAGTTTTTTTGTTCCGGCGGATTGGCTGGTTTTATTTGGTGCTTCGGGTTGTCGTTGTCGCATAAATTCTCGTTTCTTGACTTGTCAAATGGTTGACAAATATCGCGGCGTCCGTACCGCGATTTCTGTGAATTTTTTTTCAACATCGCAGTGGATGTCGCAGCATTTTAAGCCCTCTAAAAAACACATCCAGCCATGGATTCCATGACAGTATTCGATACAATATCTTTCTGCCTGTCCGAACAATCTGGCACGGAAGCTGAATAAACGCATTGCGAAATTTCTTGAACTCCATCTTCAAGACCGTCCCCTTGTCGGCCTTGTACTTCTCCTTCCAGCGTCCCTTTTCCGGAAGCAGTAAAGCGAACCACGCTTTCAGGGTCCAGGCCAATGACGCCATCACCATATAAGCCCAGTTGCTTGTCAGATTATCAACCGGCATACGCATCGCCTTGACGCCGTTTTTCAGTTGCTCAATCAAATTCTCCTGATTGCAGCGATTGTTGGCCAATCGAACAATTTCAGCTGACGTAGATTCAAAGTCGTTGGTGATATAAAAGAAATAGCATATATCATCGAACAAAACCTTTTCGCCTTTTTCCACCGACAGATTTTTTCGCAAGACAACAATACGATAAGTTTTCTTGCATTTGGCCGGACGATACTTAAACTCAGCAACATCTTCGGATTGCAAACGAATGTTCTTATACTCTCGTTCTACAACAATCCGTTCCTTGACATTCTCGGGTCGCTGTCTCGGTTCCGTACGAACGTCATATTTGGCAGGACGTACCAGAGGCCTCCAGAGTGCATCCGGAAGGCTTTCAGCGATCTTTACCAAATTCGGCATGGCGTTGATGCCAAAGATAAACCTTACGTTTTGGTCATTCCATTCATCCAGATGTTTTGTCTGGCTGAAATCGGTGTCGCCCCTGATCAGTATCTTTTTGAAACCTCCTCTACGGCATAAGCTTATCGCCTTGTTGATATACCGGGCCGCATTATGACTGCTGGTGCAGTTGCCGCTGCGATTGACAGTGTATAAAGGCTCCTGCGTATTGGCCAATGAGATCAGCAGGGGATGATAACCCCAGATGCCTTTATAAGACATATTCATGCCCTCCTTGCATTCGCCGGTCGTGCCGGTTATTGTGCCGTCGGCGTCGATGACGGCTTCATTGAAAAACTCTTGCGGCTGCTGCTTCCATATATCAAGGCGAACACTGTTGATGGTATCCATCAGAATCTCAACATCGCTGCCGGTAAATCGCCTGCAAAAATCTCCCGCCGTTGTGGGATCGGGGATCCTTTGGACGCCGAGGGCATTGAGATAAACTTCGTCGTTTCGCAAACGCTCAATATCTTCCAAGCAGTCGCCGTTACTGAAAATATTGTAGGCGATGTTTAGAACGTGATCGGATTCATGATAAGGCAGATGCCGCTTGAGAAGCTTGAGATTCTCGTCGATTGCCTTCATCAGCCCCGTTCTCTTTGCTACCAGGTGCATCCCGCCGACTCCACCGTAAGCCAGACCACCGGCCCGATCGGCAATGTCATAATGAATGTTACCCACCGAGAACATCGGCCTGTCCTGTTCTTCCCAGTTGATGGGACGGAGCCTGTAGTGAATTCTTTGCTTGCGTCGCCTGATCTTTTTTGATATTCTCTTGTTCACTCGAAATGCCTCCTTGCATCGAAATATTGCTTGTGTGATTTTTTACTAAAACCAATTATAAGCAAAGATACAGGGCATTTCGAGTACTTTTGTGAAGTCATCAATAATAAAACTCAAGAAGTCACGCCTGTATAGAGGCTAGTTGGAGTACCGATGAGACGATGACACTCTACCATAATGAGAATACAACGGTTCAATGGTGCATTATCGCGGAAGCTTGCCCCAAAGGTACCACCGATGAACATCGATTTGGGGGTATCTGGGGAAACAACTACGGCACTTGGCATCATAACCTGATTTCACATAATGCGAGTCGGAACCCACGTTGGGCTTCAGGCTGCGGATATAACGATTACAGAAATAATGTCATTTATAACTGGGAATATGCCAGTAGCTATGGGGGTGAAGCACATCAGAAAGGTGATAGGCGTAAGCCACCCATTGAACATTCTACGATTAACATGATTGCCAATTATTATAAGCCGGGCCCTGCAACTGACTCAAAAGTGAGGAGCTGCATTACTGCTCCTTCATCACGCAATGGAGATGCTGATGCCGGTAAATGGTGGGTTTCCGATAATTTCGTAGAGGGAAGTCCTACGGTTACGGCTGACAACTTACTGGGTGTAACAAAAACAAGTTCAGCATACAGACTTAACGAACCATGGCCAGCCATGGAAATTAATCAGCAAACTGCTGAGGAAGCCTTTCAATCTGTTCTTGACCATGCTGGTTGTTCTTTGCCAAAACGTGATAAAGTAGATTCAGATATTGTAGATGATGTACTTCATGGAACAGCAAAGTATGGCAATAAAGGCATTATCGATAGTCCCAGCGATGTTGGTGGCTGGCCGACGCTGAATAGTACAACAGCCCCCGTTGACAGCGACCACGATGGCATGCCGGACAACTGGGAAAAAGTCAACGGACTGAATCCCGAAGACTCCAAAGACGGCAAGGAAATCGGCAAAGACGGATACACCAATCTCGAGAACTATCTGAACAGCTTGGTCAAATCAAGCGACCCAAGTCTTTGATATTACAGGGAGCAGCGCGGTATCAGTGGGCGCCACCTTGCAAGGTCAAACTATATGTACGATGCTCTTTGCTGTTCTAAGTGTGATTTGCGTGATTGGCTGGCAGTAATAGCAGTGACATCAGGCAGTGCTATAGTACTGCTCTGGTCAGCGGTGTTCCATCCGAAGGATAACATACAATTACGTTCCTTAGCAACTCAATCTTTTGTCACTATTTTGTCTCTATGTCCAACCATTTCAGTGAAAACTGTTTATGCTAAAACCCCGGTCAAATGAAAAAAATGAGCTTTTTCCATTTTATCGGTCTGGAAATAGTCCTTGTTGGACGAATTCGCGCCCGATAAAGTATCAGAACTTCATTTTTCGCACTTGACAGAGGTTCTCTCGAGGTCCATTTTCATCAAAACAGGCGGAAGCGGAGACATTCTGGAGACAATATGTCACGAAGGTAAAGACCATGCTCTCCCTCCGTAAGAAAGTAAATTCTCTTGGTATCTTCGGCGCAGCCTTTCAAGCGAGACCGCGAGTTCTTCAGAACTCGGCTAACACCTCGGACATGAGCTGAGAAGCTGTTTGAACAAAAATAAATCCAAGCTGTCATTATCAATCAGATCAAGACCCAACCGACTATCAAGCACCGTTAGTCTCGCATGGAACAATCAGCATCCAATATTATGACTTGACAATGGCCGCCTCATGTAATGGTGATATATGATTCGGTCTGAAACGTGCAGATCAACGGCTTTTGACGCGAATTGACATGGTAAATGCTCTTGCAATATATTAGATGTCGAAGTGCAGGGGAAGCGCTCAGTTGCGCTCGTTTGTTATGCTCAGAAAGAAAGCGTCCTGCGACTCGATGATGATTTGGTTGCGTCCGGCTCTCAGTCTGGCGGGGATCCTTTCCTTGCCCGGGTGCCAGCCGGCCCATGGATTGTTGCTTTCGAAGATCTTTTCTTTGTTTAGCCAGATGCTCAGCAGCCTCGCGCCCGTATTAAGGAACACATCGCGGTCGGTCTCAGATTCGATACAGGAGACAGCCTGCACGATCTGATTGTCGCTTTCTGTCAGATGGGTCGCGAATCCCCTGGCCCGGTCGTGATGGACGAACGACCTGCCTAGCTGTGCCAGCCCGCCGCGAGAGTTTATCATCCTGAGGCAGGCTGAGTCGAGCCCAGGTTTCATCGACTGCCAACCTGGCCACAGATTCGGCGTCCAGACGATCATCATTGGGTCTGAGTCGCATCTTCCAGTTCGTGATTACTCCCGGCAATAGCGAAACGTCCAGTGATCGCGGCATTGAAATTTCGGGATAGCCAAATGATTCGAGCAAAGCGGCGGCCATAACGCGGAAGCCCTCAAATGTTGGCGAGAAGTAAGTGTTTACTATGTCCGGCTCAAAGTCCGGGTGTCTTTTCGAATTCATATCCACATTGGCCAGACGATATCTCCGCTGGATGGCAAGTTCACGAAGGCAGTTGTTATAGCTCTCCAGGAGTTTCCTGGCCCGTGGATGGGACGCTTGAAGAGAAGATGAAGAACCTGTATGACATCGGTTACGATGGATCCTACAGCGCCGAGTTCCACGCTGGCAGGCACGAGTACGCACACGTGGCGATCCAGTTGGCCAAGATGCGGGCGGTCTATACTCTTCGCAGAACGGCCGCCACAATGGCTGTAAGATCTGGAGATCCGTTTGCAGTTCAAAGGCTTCTCGGTCATGTTGATTTGACGATGGCAACGCGATATGTTCAGGATGTTTCTGAACAAACTGACAAAGTAATGGATAATAGCCGAAAACACTTCATTGGCAAAGAAGAGGTGGTATGATTTACTATAGTTTCACTTATCGGTTGTAGATACGGATGTCATCAAAGTACATTTTGCCCCGACCTCCAGGCACAGTCAGATTACCTCTGGTTCCAAAACCGATAGCGATTCTATCAACATCAATCAGGTCAATGCCTTGATCGGCAAAAGTCTGCAATGGAATTATCCATTCTGTCCATGTATCGATTCTTACAGCATTTGGATCATCATGGTAAATTACAGCAGATGTGCCAGCTCTATTGGCAACGGCCACATACATCGGCTCAGGATCATTATTGACAATACCGATGTCCTGATGCTCCCACTGCTCGCTGACCGTCCCGGTAATCGTAACATTTGAAAAAACTGCCTGAGATATCGCATCGGAATTATGAGCGGTCAGCGCCAAACCAATATAGACATTAGATGACATCGAGATGTTCATCGGAACCGCATTGTGTACCGTTTGCCAGGCAGTTCCATTCACCGAGTATGAAGCCGTAAAGTTGCCGGCTACATCACGCTCCAGTTTTAACCAGAGAGGTGCTGTGATTTCAGTTTGATTCATGGCAACACTGGACTGCCTCCATTCAGCACGAGTTTGGAAGGCAATCCCATTACTGGGAGTAACATAAACAAAGGCATTCTTAGAGATTTCATCCAAGCTCTGGCGAATCATCACACCGGCTTTGGCCCATTCATGTGTGTTCTCTATGCTTTCGATCCTCGCTACTATCGAGCCAGGGCCGGTGAGGCTTTTATAGGCAAAGTGAAACTGGTCACGTTCGCCCCCGATATCGGTGCCGGAACTATTGATAGTGAACACTCCGATCGGTTCCTCTATGAAATTGCCTGTGAAATCACTTCGGCCGTGGAACCATAGGGATAACTCTGAAACACTTTCTTTGGTCCAGTCACGTGGATAAATCAACGTCTTTTCTGCCTCTGAATATTTCGCATAACCTTGCTTGTCATTGTTGTACCAGAACGGCATGGATTGCTTGCCACCATGGATGATAGTCTCCTCCGTATAGGAAGGTGTGGTTTCATCACCTACTACCGAGCCGGTGTTGTTACCGAGTATTTCCCAGGATCCTGGTGTACCGTAACCAAGTCCATCTTTCCAGGTCCACCATACTTGGTTATCGGAATCATAATCCTCAAAATCATCCACGATAATGAAGTCAGCTATAGAAAAGCTCCAGATGTTACCGATCCATGGACTTTCCGGATTGAGATCGTTGACTTCATCAATACGCCAATAGTAAGTTGTGGTCCAAGAAAGCTCACCTGGATCGTAACTTTCATCACCAAGCGCCTTGGCGCCTTTATACTCAGGTGAGGATTTGTTAGCATCGGCTACAGTATCTGCATCCGTACCGAAGTACACTTCGTGGGAAACAGTGAAAATTCCAGGTTTCCAGCTAAGAACTACCTGTGTATTCCCATGAAGACCGCGATCAGCAGGACTGGGATTTATGGCATATTTAATAAGATTAGGTGTGGGCTCAATCACATAATCCGTTGCGTTTTCCCACCATAGTCTTGGATAATCGTTTCCTTCATCAATTGTCCACACGCCATTGGCTTCATAATCCCAGCCTCCCCAGCCAACGAACGTAAGCGATATATACATTTCATCTGTCATTTTACCGGTACCGCCGACACTTGTTGTCTGGCCGCTGGTCAAGATGTCCCAAAAGCTGTTAATTACCTCAGCATCGTTGCTTCCCACAAGTCCACCAACATTTGTTTTTCCCCTAATGCTGCCATTTGCATAGCAGTTCCTAATTGTGTGCCCATTATCTCCAACAAGGCCGCCGACATTTTCATTTCCACTTACTTCGCAGGTACTGTAGGAGTTGATTACATCGCCTTTTAAGTTGTATCCAACTAATCCCCCAACATTCAGAACGCCGTTTACTGAGCCAGTGCTACAGCACTGGCTTACAGCATCCAACCAGTTAAAACAGACCAGCCCTCCAACTTCGCTACTGCCGTTTATTATACTGTTGCTATAACAGCAGTATATTTTACCTCGTCCATTGTAGCCGACCAACCCACCGGTAGTTTCGCCACCATTGACCATGCAGATGCTGTAGCTGTGTATCACAGTACCGTTATTCATGCCGACCAGTCCGCCAATCATCTCCCATTTACCATCGATCGAGCCGGTACTGTAACAACGAATTATATCGCCTTCGTTCAATCCCACTAAGCCGGCGACATATTTTGAGCCATCGATATTAACATTGACTAATCCAAGATCCCTGATCTTAGTTCCCGACCACAATCGACCAAAGAGCGCCACAAAGGTGTGGCTCGAAATCGTGAGATGCGATATCGTATGCCTATTGCCATCGAAGACGCCGGTAAAGGGATGATGATAATCACTGCCTATGATGTTGAAAGGTGTTCCCTCCAAGGTATTCAGATCAACATCCGCCATGAGCCTGAAGTGCTTGTCCCAGTCACCTCGATACGCTCCAATAGCATTTAACTGCTCGGCAGTGTAAATCAAATATGGATCGTTGGGTTCTCCCGTACCGCTGCCATATCGGGCGTGAGCTGGTAAACTACAAAAGTACAGCATCACAAAGAACGAAGAAATTACCGATTGTATTTTTCGATTTGATATTTCCGCCATCTCTCTTCCTTTATATTAGAGCAGTGAGATTATCACCTCCTACAGCCTGATATTTTGTCGAGAAAGAAAAATGATACGCGAATGTTGTTTATCTCTAATGAAAATATATTATCACATCTCAGTAGAATTGTAAAGAATCTCGGATTGCATTCCATCTTTGGCTCGCTTCACTTTCTTGTCAAAAACGACATCACCTTAACAAGTACACTATTGAGGTTAATCGGGCTCACTGGATTCACTGGCCAGAAATGATAAAGTCCACTCCGGACGCCTTGCCTGCGACAGATAGGTCGTCTCCCACTCCTCATCGGTTAGTCGCTGAAAGTCTGTAGTCATGTATTCGTAGTAACTCATCACCGGCCCGACAAAGGCCACGGTGTTGAAATTGGGCATCTTGGCTGTTATAACTGCCAAATCCACTGGACCAGTACCGGCATGAGAAATCCAGCCCATAAGATTGCCTGCACAATCGGTTGGAGTAGTATGATAATCGGCAACTAAAAAGTCTGAGAAAGGTCCTGTCAGCCATTGAGGATCATAAGATGGGCCGTAAATTAATTTTACATACCATCCATCCAGGACACTATACCATCCACGAAAGATTATTTCCTGCATAAAGGATATCTCGTCTGATGTAAGAGGTTCGAAATCAAGCTCTTTTTGAGCTATTGTGGCAAGTGTATCTGCAACATCTTTGAGCATAACATAGTAGTCCAGGATATCGGCTTTTAAGTTGCTGTTAGAAAATGAAATATCGGCAAATTTGTCATGTGCTTTCTGAGCAATTTCATTCAGGTATTGGAAAAATTCAGGAAATGGTTCGACATAACCACAGGGATAGGAGCATACGAAAGCTGAACTATAAGACTGCTTGGCATACAATAAATTGTCGTGTCTTAGCTCTGCCCATGAAGCCAACTGAGTGTTCAATTTCTGATGCCACCATGCCGCTGTTTGCATGAATTCCGGCAGATGCTCGCGATTCGAAGGTGGATTCAAAGTTCTTATGGAATTTAGCCACATGTTATAAATAGAACTGTCCCAGAAAGCAGAATCATGGGCATCAACCAGATACCGCAGAGCGGCCAGGTTTGAGGAGTAGTGATACTGATCCAATTCTGGGATCAGCAGTTCGATTGCCATGTTGTTTCCAAGTCCTGCTAACACATCAAGAGTAGAGGGGAACAACCTGCAGATCGAATCGCCCTCGTATGTGATTTTGTCGAAGACAACATTGCCGGTAATGTAAGAATCGATAACGAATCTTTGGCCGAACAGCATGAATGCCGAAGCTGGTTGCGCGCTTTGCGTAGCTGTTGGATCACACCTCAGTACCTGCGACTGGATTTTCTGGAAGACAAACGTTTCTGTCTTAAGTGTCTCCTTAAAGGCTTTTACAGTTTGAATATCCAGCAGTTGCCTTGCATCGTTGATATTTACGAAATCCAGAATATACCGTAATTGCTTCGGAATAACGTTATCCTGCTGCCCGACAAGGAATGAAAGAACGGTCTCCATCTCGGCGTAAATTTCATTCACATCGGCCAGATCCATCAATTCGGTTATCAGCACAGCATCAATCGTCTGTCGCTGGATATCTTCAGGTGTTTGTGGTGGACAGGGTAAGGGAGCCACGTTTTGTGGCTGAAGTAAATACAATTCGGTGCGACCAAGCCACATCATGGTCTGGAAGTATTGTTTTAACTTATCATATCGTGTATAGTGTCCCCTGGGAGTGAACTGACTGAAGTCAATCTCCCTGCAAGTCTGAGAGAACAGAGAATAGACAGCTAAATCCTCTGCTTCTATCAGATCGAGTATTTCGTTCACTACTGCTTCATCGACAAGGTGTGCATCAACAGAATTTTCTCCCAGCAACCTCCTGGCCACAGTCAAGTACAGGTCCACATCCTCGAACATTGGCAACATGGCTTGTTCATCAGAGTACTTAAGAAACAATTCCGGCAGCTTTTCATGCAATCTCGAAAGAAGTTTCACAAGATGACTGTGGAGCATACCCAACTCGATTTTCATCAGTATCGTATCGTAGTAGCAGTGCAAAGCATGAAGTACGGCGTCGGTTGAAATAAAAAGCGGTAGATCTTTTTCCCAAATATCTAATAATTGCTCGATGAATGAGTCTTTTCTGAGTCTCTCGGTAACTACAAAACCATTCTTTCGAATCAGGGATTTTTCATAGTCGGTTAAAGTATATGCGGCCTCGATTAAATCGTGATGTAAGACCGGCTCCCGTGGTGTATTAATATCTTCTTTGAAATCTCCCGCCGGATACATCTCCAAAAGTTGAGAAGTCGTCATATCCCTATGCCGCTCAAGAAATTGCTGATATTCAGTCAAATCAAAAGTGGGTGTCTGTGCAAAGCAGCTACTAGAAAAGTTCAGGTAAATCAAAACCAATGGTAACATCTTTAAAGAATTCATAGTATCTCCTTTCCGTCTTACCTGACTTTGATGCTCATTGTCAGATAACATAAAAAGCTTTGCTCCATAATTACATACGCAAGAAATTCCAGATATTGCTGGATTTCCGGAAGCAGAAAAGAAAAATAGGGGCTGTGAGCGGATAATCACAGCCCCTATATGTTTCTTCGTATTAGCATTCTGCTATTGTGTTACTGCATTGTAAGCATTTACCCTTCCACGTCCATAATAGTCGTCTATTCCGGGCTTGCCCAAGTCATCCGCAGATTGCTGGAGAATCGCTTTGACCATCGCCGGATGCATATCACCGCCGTTCTTCTCAATAACCAGCGCTGCGACGCCCGAGACATGAGGAGCAGCCATGCTCGTACCACAAGACCAATACCACATCCCCAAGCTTCCGGTGCTGAATACATAGTCAAATACGTAGCAGGGCCGCGTAACTCCACCAACGGTACAGTCATCCCCGCCACCCGGTTCAAAAGAGTAGGCCCAATTACCGCCGGGAGCAACAAAATCAATTGAGCGTTTACCATAATTCGAATAGGTAGATGCAAAAACGTCTAAATCAGTGGATGGATCTGCCGCCCAGCCCAAAGGCGAGGTTGCCGAAATCGTCAGTACATTTGGTGCGTCAGCCGGGAGTATCAACAGATCTCTGGTTGTGTTGCGATTCAGTTCATCATTACCAGCCGATACGACCACAGTAGCACCATTCTTATAAGCGTAGTTTAGTGCCCGTTCATAGGGTACCATGAAACTAAGCTGAATTCCGGGTGCATAGTAGCTCTTATCTCCTGAACCGCCAATACTCATATTTATAACGTCAGCACCATTGTCTGACGCGTAAAGTACTCCATTAATGATCCACGAAGTATATCCATAACCCAGCATGTCGGAGAGTACTTTAACCGGAACTAACTCGGCCTCAGGAGCTATTCCTATTGTACCAAATCCGTTATCAGCAGCGGCAATCGTCCCGGCAGTATGTGTCCCATGGCTCCACGGATCATTAAAAAGATAATCCACAGTTTCGAAGGGAACAAAAGATGTTGAAAGGCCATAATTGATGTTTGGTACCAAATCAGGATGGTCCATATCAAAGCCTGTATCAAGGACAAAAACTCTTACGCCCGCTCCCCTGTAGCCGGCTTCCCAGGCTTCCGGAGCATCAACGGCATCATGACCCCACTGTAAATCAAAGAAGAAATCGTCATCGCCGCTGAAGGGTGGATTTGCCGCATCAGCTCCAATAGAAACAGGTTCTATGGGTGGTTCTATGCAGTCAATTTTCAGATCCGGTATCACTCCCAAAACTCCAGGTATACCTGATGCCTGTTCGAGAAAATCCGGATCTTCAGAAACAACAACCGCCATTCCAACTTGAGGCATGGTGTTGGTCAACTCTCCACCGGCTTCGAGAACCGCTAATTCCAGGTTCTTAGGGATTCCTTGTTTGGATGCCATCACAATGATGTATTGTCCATCCACATCTTCTGGTGGCTGGGCTTTGCTTGTCTCGACAAAGCTGATGAAAGTACAGCTACTGATAATAATTAAGGTTCCAATTATTTTTTTGTTGTAAAACATTTTTTTGTCCTCCCTGTAAAGCGTACTGTTTGTATTCATAAATATTAAAACATGTGGGTAATTAACTACTATTTACTTTCTCATCTCATAATTATTACCTCCTTTCCAGTCCGCTCGATCAGGTTATTCTTGAGCAGGCAATACAAGTAGCCTGCTTTCACAATCAGATACGCAAAAAAACTTGAAATTGTCAGATTACTGGCCCGATAATTATGGTCCTTGCATAATATTCCTAATCTCATCCTGCGACAACGCCTGTGTAAACAGGCGAAACTCGTCCATGAGCCCTGTGAAAGGTCTGGCATCATCGATATTTTTCCCTACACGAGCACCCAGGTCCCAATCTCCGGCTATGTCCGCGGGATTCTTAACATCAAGCTCTTTGGCTACTTCACCGTTGATGTAGAGCATGGCCTTGCCAGACGCTTCGTCGTATGTACCTGCGAAATGTAACCACTCGTCCCATGTCACAACTCCCGCACGTATATCGAACAGTGTGGCTCCCCCATAAGCGCGGAGCAACCATCTAAACTCGCCGCTACTGCGGGCCTCCGGGTGAACCACCCAGGTTTGGTCAGATGCTCTGGCGTTAAATATGGCGTGATGGTCGCCGGTATTTGTACATTTTATCCAGGCAGCAAGCGTCATTCCGAATGTCGGAATATCCTCAGCAGTGAAATCAGGGCCATCCAAATCAAGATAGCCGGCATTTGAGAACCTGGCTGCTCCATTGTACTTGCCACCGGCCTCAGCTGTTACGTCACCTACGACAGCAGCATCATGGCCTTTGCCTGATTCGTCCATGACAACGTCACCGACACTGTCAAAGGAATAGTAAATCACAGCCATGAGCGGAACGGAGATGATGTTTATCTCATCACTGCCCTGAATGGGTTGGCCTCCATAAGTCTTCCCAGCCAGAACAGCGTAGCCTGTTTGTAAGACGCCCGGATTGAGATTCTCCGTTTCAACCTGACAAACCAAATCGGTCAGTCCGTCACTGTTTACGTCTTCTTCGTGAGCCATAAACCTGTTAACTTTTCCACGCACGGCTACACTCGAGCCGCCAAGTACTACCGTATCTGGATCCACCGTCGTAGCCTTGAAAGATGGGCTGGATAGAATCGCTACGGGAATTGTGCCGTGCGAGTCGAGATTGATAGTGTTCGGATAGCCACCAGGCTTGATATCAATACTGACCGACTTGACGGCTGCGATACCGTAGAAGTTTCGACTGCCCGATCCATCGTCTGTTGGTCCAAGCTTGTAATAACCGGCAGATACTTCTGCAGCATAAATGTAGAATAGCCTCGTGTTGAAACTCTTTTTAGGCAATATCTTCTCTTCGTACAATAGAAGTCTAAGCCCCGTATCAGAGAAAAAGGCTCCACTGCTGCCATCGGTTAGCCAGTGGAAAGGAGGATTACCGTGCGCCACTACATAGCGGCTGTCTATAAAGATGTAAAGTTTGGCCTCCTGACTGACTGTCACTGCGTAGATCACATCTACATCGTGCTTATCTACGTTATAAGTCTTGACATAGTCAGCACCTACAAGTTCATCGGGAATTTTCTCCCAATAGAAGTAGCCTTCGTTATTCGGAGGCCACTTGCCCCATCTGTCCATGTAAGCTTGGGCTGCGTTTTGGAGCCCATAGGGCCAAGCCACAATTTCAGGCTGGTCATCAGATGCGCATCCTGCCCGGTAGACATCCGTAATCACCGACGCCTGAAGGACTGTAGTCTCAAACATTAGACAGACTACTGTACAAATTGTTAATAGAGGTTTCATTTTCAGCTCCTTTCAAAAAGCTCCCCAATATTTGGTTCATCAATAAGACTCGTTGCCAGGAACCTCACCTTGTGTGTTTCTTCATTCACCTCCTTTCTATTCACACTGGCTCAGCATCCGGGCTATACAATATCTGAACAATGTGCATACCCTTCGCGCTGTACGTCTTTCTTTCAGAGTTCTGTTGCCATCATGTCTGGATTCCGTTCGCTATTACCTTAAAATATAGAGTACAAATCCCGCCACCCAGAATCCGGTACAGGCTACGTGTCTCCATAATGACATACGCAGAAAATTCCAGATATTGTAGGAATTGAAAAAACTAAGAATTTCATTGATCTTGGCTCTTGTAGGTGGGACCAATCTCTGATAAAATCTCAGATAGATATATTCCGGCATTGAGCGGACACTTCGATTTTAGTAAATAAATTCATGGCCATCATAGTGTGTGGGGCTATTGCGAAAATCCGCTATTTAGGAACAATGGCTATGAGATCCGATAAATACACGAGTATCGGAGAAGCAACGAGAAGTTTCCAGACAACTCACTGGACCGCAATTGAGACGATTGGATCAGATGACAGTATTGACAGTAAGGCCCTGGTCGGCGATTTGTTGAAAAGCTACTGGAAACCCGTATACTGCTATTTACGACGCAAAGGGCATAATAACGAAGAGGCCAAGGATTTTACACAAGGCTTCTTCCACGAAGTTGTCCTGGGCCGGAAACTCATTCAACGTGCGGACAGAACAAAAGGCCGTTTTCGGACACTTTTATTAAGGGCTTTGGATCGCTATCTTGTCAGCATGCACCGGAAGGAAACCGCTCAAAAGCGGATACCTAAAGACAGGCTCATTTCGCTGGAAGATTCAACCTTTGGTGAACTGCCTGAGGCGGCCGGCAATCTGGATTCGGATGAGGTTTTTCACTACGCCTGGGTCTGCGAGTTATTGGACCAAATACTCGAGAAAGTGGAAATTGAATGTTGCCGGCGAGGCATGGCCCTGCATTGGAACCTGTTTCACGATAGGGTACTACAGCCTATTGTAACGTGTACGAAACCGCCAACACTTGCGAAACTCTGCCAAAAATACGGCGTTCATGCAACAACCAAAGCCTCTGGTATGATATTTACAGTCAAGAAACGGATTCAAGCCGCAACAAGATGTTTGCTCAGCGAATCGGTGGCTTCAGAACACGAAATTGATGAGGAAGTAGTGGAATTATTGAAATTCTTGTCAGAAGGAAGGCAATATAGTCAATAAACCGCGTATTATATGGTAGGGACACAGATAGGTCGTTTGTGTATATGGATGTGAAAAGCAGAGGCATTCAGTACCTGCATTGGCTTTGGACTCTGAGATGAGTGAAAAGAGAAAATCAACATTCGGATTAGGGCTTGGTCAACTGGCGGACATCTTCGTTATGGCTACAAAAGATCAGGCCTCGACAGAGCGAAACTGTACCGAAGAATGTTTGGTCGAGATGCTTCGCCACCGGCTCACAGAGATTATGCCTGGTAATAGCTTGTTGTTTGCAACAGCCTCGAAGATATCAGAATACGATCAGAGCGATGTGATTTCACTGGCAGAACGTTCCTTGCAAGAAGTATTACTCAATCCCGAATCAAGTGTAAAGCAACTACAAATTATCAAGGAAGCAGGCAAGCTTTTGACAACCTCGTCTGATTCTAAAGCAGAACGTGCCTTGGCGACCGCGATCTATCATGCAGCAATAGCGAGTTGCCTGGTACATCACGGCAAAAAGATCACACAACATTCTTACGAGAAGCTGGATGAATCATTTGTGTTGCTGATAGAAAAAACGTGGATGACTAATGAACTGATAGAGCTTTTTTCTAAGGCTCGTCGTATTTGCCAGAGTAAGCGGAACAAGAAATGAAAGCGAATGAAGACAGTGAGATAGGTCGTCTGCCTGCAGTTAGTGGTTCTCCGCAGGGCTCGGCGCCTCTTTCTGCCCCACCTGAAGTCGGTGGATATGAGATTCTCCGAGTTCTTGGAGAGGGTGGGATGGGAGTGGTCTATCTGGCTCGACAGAAGGTTCCTGTCCAACGGCAGGTCGCGTTGAAGATCGTCAAGCCCGGCATGGGCTCCAAGCAGGTGATCGCCCGCTTTGAGGCAGAGGAACAGGCCCTGGCCATGCTGGACCATCCAAATATTGCGCAGGTTTATGATGCGGGGACCACCAAGGACGGACACCAGTACTTCTCTATGGAATATGTCGAAGGCCTGCCTATCACCGAGCATTGTGACAGGCACAGGCTCAGCATCGAGGAACGGCTGCAATTGTTCATCCAAGTCTGCGCAGGTGTCCAACACGCTCATCAGAAAGGGATTATCCATAGGGATATCAAACCCTCGAACATCCTGGTTTACACAGAAGGCGACAAGGCATTACCTAAAATTATCGACTTCGGGGTCGCCAAGGCCCTCACCTCGCCTTTGACTGAGCAGACCTTCTTTACGGATCAAGGGCAGTTGCTGGGCACTCCTGAATACATGAGTCCTGAGCAAGCGGAGATGACCCAGCACGATATCGACACTCGTTCGGACGTCTACTCACTTGGTGTGGTGTTGTATGAGCTCTTGACGGGAGCACCACCATTCGATCGAAAGGCGTTAGAGCTTGCTGGCTTTGCAGAGATCCTAAGAACCATTCGAGAACAAGACCCGCCGCGACCCAGCACGCGTCTTTCGAGCTTAGGTGTGAAGGCTCAGCTCGTCGCCGAGGCCCGCAACACGAGTCCTAACCTACTGCCAAGGCGGGTGCATGGTGATCTGGACTGGATTGTGATGAAGACTCTGGAGAAAGACCGGACCCGGCGATATAATACGGCCGCCGAATTAGCGGCTGATGTTGGACGGCACTTAAATAGTAAGCCAGTACTGGCCGGACCACCTTCTCTAACTTACAAGCTGCATAAGTTCATCCGGCGACATCAGGTTGGCATATTAGCGGCGTTACTAACAGTCGCAGCACTATTTGTAGGCTTAATTATGGCTACCTGCGGTTTCTTACAAGCTCGCCAAGAACGTGACCGAGCTATTGGTGCGGAGAGTAAGGCCAAACGAAGTCTGTACCATGCTCATATGCTCATAGCCCGACAGAATTGGGAAGATGGCCTTGTCACAGGGCTTCAGGAATTACTGGATGCACATCGTCCCCAGCACGGCGACCAGGACTTGCGCGGCTGGGAGTGGTATTACCTCAAGGCACTATGCAATCAGAGTCTTTTGACACTGCAAGGCCACACAGGCCCCGTGCGGTATGTGGTATGGAGCCCTGATGGTCGGTATCTTGCCTCAGCAGGTGATGACCATACTGTCAGAGTCTGGGATTGGCTCGGGGCGAAGGATATCTGTACCCTGTGCGAGCATAAAGCCAAAGTACGTTCAGTGGCGTGGAGTCCGAATGGTCAGCAATTGGCCTCAGCTAGCGATGACGAGACTATTAAGATCTGGGATTGGACTAATGGAAAAGTGGTCACCGAGCTGCAGGGCCATAAGGGACCTGTGCACTCCATTGCTTGGAGTTCGGACGGTAAGAAAGTAGCATCAGGTGGCAAGGACGCAACTGTGAGGGTTTGGAATATCGTGACAGGCGAGGAATTTTCTATGTTCTCATGCGCATCGAGACCAGAGCCGCCTCTTTCAATAGATTGGAGTCCGGACGACAAATGGCTGGCCTCGGGACACCTGATCATGGGCACGAGCGCCCCTCCCTTAATCACCATATGGGATGTTACCACGGGCAAGCATCTTCATATTGGCGACGGAGAGTATCTAGGAAACATGTTTTCAGTGACTTGGAGCCCTGACGGCCAATACTTGGCTTCAACAACAAAGTACATGAAAATTAAGATTTGGAGTCCGAAAGATAGGCAGAAGAAGGCCGTGCTTAATGACCACAAGAATGGGGTCTACTCATCAGCTTGGAGCCCTGACGGCCAACGCCTTGTATCCGCAGGTGAAGACTATACAATCAAGATATGGGATCTCGTAAGCCAAGAAGTACTCGTGACATTATGCGGGCACAGAGGTCCGGTTTTTTCGGTAGATTGGAGCCCTGATGGATCTCTAATCACCTCGGGCGGGGAAGATGGGACAATCAGGGTCTGGGATGCAACACGAACGGAGGAGGCGATGAGCAAACGCCAATTCGACTTCTGGGCAATCTCAGTAGATTGGAGTCCGGATTCGCGATTTCTTGCTACCGCATATCTTAGACCTACAGTTCAGGTCTGGGATCCCGTGACTGGACAAGACGTGTTTACCCTGCGTGGTCACAAACACAACGTTTGGTGTGTAGCATGGAGTGCCGATGGTAAACGACTAGCTACTGCCAGCAAAGACAAAACAATCAAGATTTGGCATAGTGGGGGAGGGACGCCCATATTTACCCTCAGTGGCCACAAGGAGGAGGTCATCTTTGTCGCGTGGAGTCCCGACGGGAAAAAGCTAGCCTCCGTAGGAATGGATCCGGGGATCAGAATTTGGGATACGACCACGGGGAAGTTTATTTCCACCCTGAATAGAGGCAATCTAGGCCAGCAGGGTGTCAAAGCTTCAGTCGTATGGAGTCCGGACGGTTTATATTTGGCGTCGCCGGGCGACCATGGAGAAATCAGGATTTGGGACATGCGAACCGGCAAAATTAATTGTATACTTCAAAGCAATGCTGCTCAAGGCTGGGCAGTGGCTTGGAGTCCAGATGGAGGATATTTGGCATTGGGGTGCAATGATGGGACAATGCAAGTTTGGGAATTATGTGAACAGCGGCTGACATACTCATTGAGAAGACATACTCACCGCATACGCTCAATCAAATGGAGTCCCGATGGTCGGCGTCTGGCCTCAGCCTCGCAAGATGGAACGGTTAAGATTTGGGAGGTTACTACAGGAGATGAGGTCCTAACCCTCCGGGGGCATACAGCTGCGGTGTACTCGGTAGCGTGGAGTCCAGATGGGAAGAAACTGGCCACAGGCAGCTTTGATTATACTACGAAAATATGGGATGCATCGAAGGGCTATGAGCTAGAGAGCAGCTCCGATATACAGCCAATGCGACACATTCTTCTGCAAGCCCATGCTTGGGAACAAGCTAGCAAACCACACCCAGCGGATCATAGTACTTTTTGCAGCAGAGTTCGGACCAAGCTATGTTGGAAATCAGGTGCAAACACGATAAATCACATTATTCATTTCGGTACTGATCCAAATAACTTGCAACTGTTAAACAAGTTGGCTGACACATGCTATAAAGAAATACCCCAACTTAAACATCAACGCTGGTATTATTGGCGTGTGGATTGTGAAAAGCTTAACGGTTCTATAGTAAAGGGTAAAGTATGGAGTTTCTACACGGGTGGCCATGTGGTTGCGCAGTGGGTATTTGATCAAACCGACGGACTTGTTGTGCCCGATGTGGATGACAATGGTCTGCAAGCAAAACTTGTGGGTAATGCACACATTGTTGCAGACCCGGAAAGGGGTAATGTGGCCAGTCTTGATGGTAATGGCGGTTGGATCGATTGCGGCAATGGTGCCCGATTCAATATCACAGGCGAGATCACCGTCTCCGCTTGGATAAAGGTCGCTGCATTCGACAGACGATGGCAGGCCATTGTAACCAAAGGTGACACTTCATGGAGGCTTCAAAGAGACGGGAATGAGAATAATGTGTATTTCGCCTGTACAGGTGTTCAGGTTCATAGCAGCATGCGAGGAGAAGTACAAGGAAACATAAGCGTGAACGATGGCCAGTGGCATCACACTGTAGGAGTGTACGACAGAAGTAAACTATATTTGTTTGTCGATGGTAAATTAGATAGTTCAGTAGAAGCTTCAGGATATATCTCCCAGAACTACCTGCCTGTTTTGATAGGTGAGAATGCAGAGACGATGGGACGGGAGTGGAATGGTTTGATTGATGATGTCCGAATCTACAGCTATGCACTGACAGGACAAGAAGTCAGACAACTCTATGAAAGTACAAAAAGCCACAATACAAAATAACACACAGAGTCTTCTTCGACTCGACTATGTTTAAATCGATGAAACATGGAACAAGCCGGAAAAAGCTAAAATGTGGCAAGCAAAACTGCGGCAAACAGAAGCTAAGATAAAGTGACATCGAACCCCAAAAATGGCCCAATTTTCGCAAAACTTGTACAACCATGAAGTCAAGGGGTTTTCTCCAATTCCTCGACGGGGACACTAATGGAAGTTTCAATGAGCATTTACTATGCATCTTATGGTTCTGCAATGGTTTCATTGGTGGTTGACACACTACTGATCGGTCACAAAGGAGATGGCGCTGTAAAGCTCACTGCTCTGAACATCGTTAAAGACCCTCATTGTGTAAGGTCCAGCAACATTAGTTTGTGGAATAGTGACGGATATGCCATTTTCCGTACTGACGGTCACCGATGTGAGTTCCACTGGAATCGGAAAAATGGCTAGGCCGCTGAAATAATCGGCAACAAAGGCGGTTTTGCCGGAAACAGCAACGTCTTTTGCATCACTGAATGTATTCATCGCGCCAATGGTTATGGGCTTGGATGGATCAGTTATATCAATAGTCTGTATGCCCTGTTTACCAATGGCTAGGTAAATATAGTTGCCGGCCATTGTTATATTTTCGACACTATCAGTCGTGTCAACAGCTCCTATTAGCGTCATGTAATCACCTGTATGCCTGGGGTTGATATCAACCACTGACATCTTGTTGTACCCGCCGACATAGGCATAGTCACCAGAGACAAGAACAGCTTGGGCATAACCAACATCGATTTTGTCGCTCATTACCGAGTTTTTCGGATCACTTACATCGATGACCCTCATACCAGCAGAGGTGTCTCCAATGATACATATGGTGTTGCCTGAGGCTGCTACCCCCAATGCATCGGAATTGCTGGCCGGATCGGGATCCAAACTGGCAATGAAGACGGGATTCTCCGGGTTGCTGACATCGATGATCTGAAGTGTAGGTCCGTCTGCGAGGCCCACAGTTGTTCCGCTGACCGCAACTTCTCTCGGGCTCCCAGGATAGTCGTAGGTCCCGGCTATCCGGGGTGAAGCCTTTGACGTAATATCAAGAATAAGCAGCCCGTCCGAACTCCTGGCTATGTAGGCATAATTGTCTTGTATGTGAATGTCATAACAATAATTGGCATTAAGCTCGTCGACTACGACGGGCTGGAACGGATCGCTTATATCTATGGTGGTTACACCTGGACCCAGTGCTCCCCCTTCAGTCACATAAGCGTAGTTTCCCGAAATGGCAATTCCCTGGACCCAGGTCGATGTAGCAACAGAGCCAATGAAGATGGACGTGGGCTTACTCACCTCAATCACCTGGAGGCCACTGTAGCCGTCAGCCATAAAAATATTGTTCCCGGAAAGAGATATGGCCGAACCGTCTCCGGATGTGTTGCCTGAACCAATAATTGCAGGATTTTCAGGTGTGCTGATATCGATAATCTGTAGCCCACCTTCTCCATCGGCCACGTATATGCTGGAACCAGCGAGAATGACATCCTGGGCCCAACCGGGCGTTTCGATGGATCGAATTATTGTGGGATTGGCAGGATCATTGGCATCCACAAAATAGAGCCCTGTGTAGCTGGTAGCCACATACACAGTAGTACCGTCAACAAACAGGCCGCTTGCATATCCGCCCATATGTTCGATCGAACCTTCGCGGAAGGACGCCGATGGAGAAGATACATTGATGATTTGCAGCCCACCATAGGAGTCTGCAATATAGGCTAGTGAACCGAGGATAACTATATCCAGGGCTTCTCCTGGTGTGTCGTAGAAACCTGTAATTGCTGGCTGTATGGGATTACTCACATCGATGATCTGCATGCCACTCTCACGATCAGCCACATAGACGGTGGTTCCCGAAGCAGCCACGTCATGGGCAAAGTGAGGTGTGTCCACAACACCAATAATCTCAGGTGTTGCGGGATTGTCAACATTGATGATCAGCAATCCGTTTTCACCACCCGCAACATAGACAATCGATTCGGAAACGGCCACACCCCAGGCTTCACCCGGTGTATCTACAAATCCAATTTCCTGTGGACTAGTTGCATCGGCAATATCTAGGATGCGCAAACTGCCGTGACGATCAGCAATATAGGCTTTAGTCCCGGAAAGGGCGATATCTTCGGCATAGCCAGGAGTCTCCAGGAATCCGATTATGGCCTTTTTGTTGCCGACATCCGGTGAAATGGAAACGCGGGTGTTTTCATCGAATCCGCCTCCGGTGAGTACCACTTTAAGTTCTTCTCCGAGTTGCCCCACCGTTGGATAAACTGAGTTCAACACCAAATTGAGAGGAGCCAATGAAAAATCAACATCGGTGAATAAACGATCGATAACGTTGACATCCTCGATGGTTTGTGATTTAAAGCCAGTTGCCGAAGCAATCACATTGTAGGTGCCCACAGGATGCGCAATCATATAGAAACCTTCCGGACTGCTCACATCCGTGTATTCAAGAGCAGTGGTTATCAAAGCGGAATCGATCGGTTGCGATGAATCACTTCTAACATAACCTCTGATATAGCCGAAACTCCAGCAGACGTTAGAAGGTAGATGAATTGCAATAAGAGAAATAGTAGTCAGCAATACAGCTCGATGTGAGATTTTAGGTTTCATAAGAATTGTAGCCCTCCAATAACTGATAAGCTATCAAGATAACTGATTTCCACCAACAAAAATGATTATACAAACCGATAACCGGCAGATAAAGGAAAAACACAATCTAAAGGTTCATAAGTCCCAGTAGTATCTGCCAATGTACTTTGTTTCTTTCTCTTTTCTTTGCCAAAATCATTAAGGATTCTGTACACAAACGACCATATAAACTGCGAAACAAATCCATTTTTCAACCGCTTTGCCCTGTGTTGACGTCCACAGTAACTTCTATACCAGGATTTCCCATATACACTTCACTTAAACACTCCTACAAGCTTGAAGTCTTATAATAACGTGATTTATTCTAATTATCAATAATCTGATGGAGAAATCAGCGATTTCTCTCGCAAAAAACGCAAACGAAGTCGAGCAAATACATCGAAGAGCCACTTTTTCCTACTATATCTGATCGACCTCTACGAAGCCTAAAACAGGCCCGAAGAAGCTGAAAAGTGGCAACCAAAATTACCTCAAACAGAAGCTGTAAACGAGTGACATTGAACCCGTAAAATGGCCCAATTTTGACTCGCAAACGACTACAACGGCACTACAACCCGAGAGGCCAATATCTATCAATTCTGCAAAATTATTCATCTCATAAGTGCTTTTTTATTAGTGCCTTATGGCGATATGAAAAATTCTACATCGTATTCAATGGACGAAGTCAATTAGTGAGGGATATTGGCTGTTACGTTATGAAATGGATGCCCCTCAGAGAATCGTTCGCGACTACAGTAACTGTAATACTTAACTTTGAGTTCTTTGTAAATGCATTATACCAAAAAGAAGTGCAGAGTTATTAACAATGTGGTGTACAGGAGCATCGAGCAAGAATCCAGATGGGGAATGCTGGTTTTTCGCTACCGTTTGCATCAAGGATTGATATAATACGACGAAGTCATTAATGGTAAAGACAGGATAACTACTACGTAATAAGAAAGACACCCTCCATGAAAACCCTATTTAATGAGAAAAAATCCCGTTACTTGACTCTTCTATTAATAATAGGATGGACACTTGTTGCCGTATCTGGCCTACAGGCGCAGTTGAAACCAGATCGACTGCGCTGCGAACACCTGGAAAATCCGTTTGGCATCGACGTGACCAAGCCGCGTCTGTCCTGGCAGTTGATCGCTCCACAGGGGGAGCGAGGCCAACGTCAATCAGCCTGGCGAATTCTGGCGGCATCATCTCGTCATAAGCTTGACCGCAACGAAGGGGATCTATGGGATTCCGGCAAAGTTGTATCTGAGCAATCCATTCTGGTTCCATATGAGGGTGCACCGCTAAGCTCGCGGCAACGCTGCTGGTGGAAGGTCATGGCCTGGGACGTACAGGATCACTCCGGGCCTTGGAGTCCTCCTGCTTTCTGGGAGATGGCCCTTTTAGACCGGAACGATTGGCATGCAAAATGGATTGCCAGTTCGGCGGAAGAGACGTCGCCGCCACCGACTGAACCGACGCCTATGTTTCGGCGCGAATTCGAAGTCGAGCATGAGATACGCCAAGCGCAGGCTTACGTGACCGGTCTGGGTTATTTCGAGTTATCCGTTAATGGCCGGCAAGTTGCGACTCTCGGTCGAGGCACCGGCGGGAACGAAGATCAGCCTAAAACAGGGAGAAAGGCTCTACCCGAACGGTACGGTCGAACAGAAGCAGATCGCCCGCTTCATCAAATCGGGTGAATTGCAGACCGACACTTATATCTGCAAAGGAGGCGGGCGTGAGGTTTGGGGGCCGCGTTTTGTGTATCACGGTTTCCAGTACGTGGAGGTTCGGGGCCTGTCTGAGGCGCCCACCCTTGATCTGCTACGAGCCAAAGTGCTCCACACGGACTTCGCTTCTACAGGTTCCTTTGCCTGCAGTAATGACCTCTTCAACCGGATTCAGGAGTGCACGCGCTGGTCCTTCATCGGCAACTACCACGGGATTCCCACGGACTGTCCGCACCGGGAGAAAATCGGCTGGACTGGTGACGCCCACCTTGTCAGTGAAACCGGCCTTTTCAATTACGACATGACTGCGTCCTACACGAAGTGGATTCGTGACTTCGCAGACGAGCAGCGTGAGAGTGGTGACCTGCCCGGCATCGTACCCACCAGCGGGTGGGGCTACCAGCACGGCAAGAATCCCACCTTTCGCGAACTGGGTTACGGTCCGCAGTGGGAAGGAGCTTACGTGATCCTCTCCTGGTATGTGCACCTCTATACCGGCGATACGCGGATATTGAAAGACAACTACCGTGGTTTCTGTCGTTACCTGGATCATCTTACGCGTCATGCCGAGGATGGTATTATTCGTTTCGGTATTGACGATCACGCTCCTGCATGTACAAAAACGCCTCCCGAGGAGTTTGCCACGGGATTTTATTATCAAATTGCTCAGATCGTCAGCAGAACGGCAGAGATATTGGGCAAGTCGACGGATGCGGACCGGTATGCTAAATTAGCTGAGTCGATACGGTCAGCCTACAACCGGCATCTTTTCAATCCGGCAACGGGCTTGTATGGTAGTGGCTCTCAGACGGCCCAAAGCGCTCCGCTTTACTTCAGAATTGTCGAGCCTGAACAACAGGATCGCGTACTGGCCAATCTCGTTGCAAACGTTGAGAGCCAGGGCAATCATCTTGACACGGGGGTCGTGGGAATCAAGTTCCTGTTGAACGGCTTGGTGCAGCATGAGCGAGCAGACGTGGCCTACTGCATTGTCTCACAGAAGACTTTTCCCAGTTGGGGTGACTGGATTCGCAAGGGCGCCAATACACTATGGCAGAAATGGGATGATAGCATGTCGCATAATCACATTATGTTCGGCGACGTAAGCGTGTGGATGTTCAAGAACGTTGGCGGCCTGCGGCCTGATCCGGATGCCCCCGGATTCAAGCACTTCTTTATTCATCCTCAGTTCTTCCCGGATATCGACTGGGCTACTATCCAACATCAATCTCCCTATGGCTTGATTAGTGTTACTTGGCGTCGCAAAGACGACCGAATCGAGTTGGTACTCGACGTGCCGGTAAACAGCCGAGCCAATTTGCATCTCCCGAGTTCCAGAGACCATATCATGGAAGGTGACCAACCACTTTCCGAGGTAAAGAGTATTCGCCAGATTCATGTTCAGGATACCTCAACCAACCTGGAGTTAGGATCCAGCCGTTATCATTTTAGCCTGCCGGATCCAAGCAAGCAGCTTCACCAAATATAATCCGTATATTGTCAAAGAGATGTCACCGTCGATTGAATACGTTTGCAATTTTTTGGCCCTTGCCTAAGTTATTTATAGATAACAACTTGTGGAATATAATTTTTTTAGATAGGTAGATATTGGCCTTTCGAGTTGTACTTTGGTTGTAGGCGCCTACGGACAAAAATTGGACCGTTTTGATGGTGTAATGTCACTCTGTCTTAGCTTCTGTTTGCTGCAGTTTTGCTCGCCACTGTTGGGCTTCTTCTGGTTTGTTCCAGGATTCGTAGCGTTGGATTAGAATAGCAGATATTACCACCATCTTATGAATGAATATATTTTGGGTCTCGGAGTTTCTGTTGCTTTGCTTGTCGCTTCATGATAAGATCGCATGATCGTAAGATTAATCACAGCAGACCATTTGCTCGACGCTAATTGTATTTTGGAATTCGATTCAATGAAAGATTTAATTAACTACTCAGCCATGACGAGATTTACGTACATTCTTTTCATCTTATTATCCACATACACTCCGGGTATACGGGCTACAGAGACGGAGCCCGCCGCCATCGTTTCCTGGCAGATTGGTACACCCATTGCTACCTACTGGGCCGGGCCGTCACTGACCGATGCCGTCGCAGAGCAAATGGTCGAAGGTGGTTTCAACCTCGTATGGTGCGGCAGTGAAAAGGAACTCAATGTGGCAGGTCGTCACGGCCTGCGTGGTATGCTCACCAACGGGCTGCTGGCGCCTGCGTCGCTTGACGACTCCAAGCTCCGTGAGCAACTTGATGCTCTCATTACCCGCGTCAGTAAGCACCCGGCGCTTTACGCCTACTACATCATTGACGAGCCCAACGCATCACAATTCCCTGCGTTAGGAAAGCTTGTCAGTTATTTACGACAGCGCGATCCTCTTCACTTAGCCTATATTAACCTGTTTCCGACCTACGCCAATAACAAACAACTCGGCACAAAAGGCGACGTTGTCACAGCGTACAAGGAGCATTTGCGCCTTTATGTCGAGCAGGTTAAGCCTTCGCTTATTAGCTACGATCACTATCAATTCAGGCTCAAGGGTGATGGCGACCAGTATTTCCTGAACCTGGCGATGATCCGCCGTACCTCGCAGGAGACGGACGTTCCGTTCCTCAATATCGTGCAAGCCTGCACGTGGGCGCCGAATTCGATGCGCGTACCGAACCCGGACGAACTGCGCTATCTGGTCTATACCACTGCGGCTTACGGCGCGCAGGGCATCAGCTATTACGTTTATGCACATGCGAACCATATAGGTAGTCTTGTCAGTCTGGATGGTACGCCTGGACCTCTTTACCATGCTGTCAAATCATATAATCGCGAGTTCGTCGCTATTGCGAAGCAGCTCCAACCGCTGAAATCGCTGGGCGTGTATCACACTGTGATGCGTGAAGCTGGTTGCGAGCCGCTGCCGGCAGACGCACCATTCCATCTCGAGACCATACAGTCACCCACCACACCGCGAGGATTTTTACTCGGTTTCTTCGGAGCTGCAGACAGGCCTACTCATGCGGTCGTTGTGAACTTAGACTACACAGCCGATGTGAGCACGACACTTCTTGGCCCGGGCAAACTCGAACTCTTCGATGCTACGACCACTCAATGGACCTCCGCGAAAAATGCTGCAACAGAACTGATCCTACTACCCGGCGGTGGAAAGCTTGTTCGGGTCACCCAATGAATGAAGGTTGCCGGGAGTGTGGATCCATGGTATCCTGTTGACCATGATGTCCAATGAATTCAATAAAAGGCAAGTCGCTTCAACTGCTTCATATACAAAACGCCTGTATCTGGTACTCTTTGTTTCGCTGATTCAAGGATTTTGTGCTGTTGCTTTTCCCATCAGGACCGCCTTTTGCAGTTGGGAGGAACGTTTCGCTGTGCCGCCGGCCGATGCTCGGATCATAAAGATCATCCATAACTGGCCCGATGAGCCGGCCGCGCAGGACAAGTACATCAACAGGTTTCGCACTCAGGGCTTCGGGGGCGTAGTCTGCAATGTCTCCTTTAATCAATACCTCGAAAGTGACGCTAAGTGGCTCGCCTTTGTCCGTGCCGTCAATGAAGCAAAGAAGGCCGGCTTTGCCATGTGGCTTTACGACGAACGAGGCTATCCTTCGGGCAATGCCGGTGGTATCACGTTGCGAGATAATCCTGAGTGGGAGGCACGCGGTTTGCTCGTGAATGATGTTGAATCGAATGGCGGTCTTGTCACGCTGAAAGTTCCGCCGGGCAAACTGGTCTTTGCAGGTGCGTTTGCGGTTCAGGACGGTAACATCGAAATAACGAAGAAAATTGATTTAGCTGAACAGGTTAGTGACGGCAAGCTGAGCTGGCAGTCACCTGCCGGCCGCTGGCATTTGATGGCTATAACTGAAAACCGACTCTATGAGGGCACACACGCAGAGGGCAACCTACACGCCAAGATTCCGTATATCAACCTGCTCATGCCCGAGCCGACGGCACATTTCATCGATGTGACCTATGGTGGCTACGTAAAGCACCTGGGTGACGACCTTGGTAAATATTTCATGGCCACGTTTACAGATGAGCCATCGTTGATGAGCCTTTTCCTGAGGCCGATGCCGTATCGTCCGTTGCCCTGGGCGTCGAATCTGTCGACCGAATTCAGGAAGCGCCGCGGCTACGATTTGGATGCTGCGATACTCCCGGCGCTTGTAGTTGATGCCGGACCCGCGGGCGAAAAGATTCGCTATGATTTCTGGCAGACGGTTGGTGAGCTTGTTTCGGAGAATTACTTCGGCCTGATTCAAACTTACTGCCGCCAACATGGTATTCCTTCAGGTGGGCATCTATTGGCTGAAGAAGGAATTGTCGGTCACGTCCCGCTCTACGGCGATTTCTTTCGTTGCATCCGGCGGCTGGATGCGCCGAGCATTGATTGCCTGACCAGCGTTCCGCCCGAGGTGCCTTGGTTTGTTGCTCGGCTGCTGAGCAGCGCCGCAGAACTCGAAGGACGACCTCTTGTCATGAGTGAGACTTCAGATCACGGCCAGCGATACCGACCAGCCGGTGACAAGCGACCCAAGCGTGTAGTGACCGAGGCCGAAATCCGCGGCACCTGTAATCGACTGATTGTCTCAGGTGTCAACTGCATCACCAGCTACTACAGCTTCGTAGAATTGTCTGATGAACAACTGTGCCGGATCAACGAGTGGGTGGGCCGCTGCTGCACGGCACTTCGCGGCGGGCATCAGGTTGCGGACATTGCGGTGCTGTATCCCACAGAAAGCCTTTGGACAAGGTTCGTTCCCTCACGCCACTGGACCAGAGAGGCAGCCGCTGCGGCGAGGATTGAAAGTCTCTATAGGACTGCCGCCGAGAGCCTCTTCGCTTCACAGCGGGACTTTACGTTCATTGACAGCCGCGCGATCAAAGAAGCAACCGTGGATTCGTCCGCATTGGTGCACGGCAAGCTGCGCTGGCGAGTGGTCGTCCTGCCGGGCACCGATACCATGCCATTATCAGCCTGGGAGAATATCACAAAGTTCGTGCGTCAGGGTGGGGTCGTTATTGCGCTCGGTGCTATGCCGGCCAACAGCGAGAGCGAATTCCCATCCGTCCGAGTCCAGTCTCTGGCAAAAGAAATCTTCGGCGAAAACGTATCCGACTCTACATCCGTTCGTGAGCCGCAATCCAATGTGAATGCTGCAGGTGGTGCAGGCATCTACCTTCCTTATGGTCTGGAAAGCTTGCTCCCGCTTGTACTCGACGGCTTGTTGGAACCGGATGTGAAAGTGGCCGAAGCCAAGTCTCCCTTGCGTGTTACACACCGTCGCCTCAATGAGAGTGAAATCTATTTCGTAATCAATGACAGCGCCGAACAGTGGACGGGCCAGGTGGATTTTGCTGCGACCGGGATTGGTGAACGCTGGAATCCGGCTGCCGGCAAAATGGAGGAGACTTTTACCTCCAATAGCGCTCGGATTAGTCTGGAACCATACGATGCTGCCTTTTTCCGCTTTGCCTCCGCGAAGCCGCCCCGGCGACGTACTATAACCAGCGGGGGAATGCCGAACCTGGTTCTCAGTGCCTTGCCGGAAGTAGAGCCAACCGAAGCTCATGGTGAGTTCGTTCGTGCCGAACTGGCGCCGGATGCTGCTCACTCCCGCGCTAATTCTCCGGCCCGGCAAGCCTCTGCTGTCCTGACAAAGAGCAAAGTTGACACATTTTTATTCCTTCAGTTTCACTATTCGCAGCCGCCGGACATGAGCGATGCTGACTGTCTCGCAATAGAAACCTGGGTGCCCTATGGCCAATCCACACCGAGCCAGATTCTGGTGATACTCCATGAAGAGGGAGGCGGCGATTTCATCGCGGAAACGGGCCGCTCTTTAGCCGCTCCAGGCCGGGAACAATCCTTCGTTGCATTAAGCCGATTTCAACTCGCAGGCTGGTCGAAAGATGCCGATGGCATTCTGAATCTAAAACTCGTTAGCGATATCCGTATCGGATGGGGCGGCTATTTCGGAGCGGAACACGAAAAAATACAATTCAGTGTAGCACTACCCCAAGTCGGCTCTGTTATAGGCAACCACAAGTAAAAAATGTTGCCTTGGTAAAATGTACGTAGTTAAGCGCCGTTTCTTTTACAACTTTTTCCACGCGCTCTACTCTCTGTATTCGTTCGGCTATGGCCTGCCGGGCCTCTTGGACTATGTCGGGTGCGCAGCCGTCGAGCCCATTACCGAAATATGGTGCCAGAGCATAGGCCTGGGGTTTAACTTTATGCATATTGAGGACATCCCTGTATGGATTTTGCGAGTGTAAATTGGGCCATTTTGTGGTAGTAATGTCACTCGTACACAGGTTCTGTTCGAGGCAGTTTTGTTCGCCGCTCGTTGGCTTTTTCCAGGCTTCGTAGAGGGGATTAACCCACAAGTATATTTCATACGACGATCAGCATATCCAAAGATTTCAAGGTTACATACCTTTTAGTCCCTAAAGAATGGTTTTAAATATGTAACTTTTGTATAATTCAGGTCTTGATAACATATTTACAGAATTTTATTAAGGATACTGGTTATGGTTAAGCATCATAAAAATCGAGAGCCGGCATACTTCGTGTGGATATCAATTGTTAGCGTTTTATTTATACACTGTAAAACAACAACGGCGGATACACAGGTTATCACTTTGCTGGAAAAGGAGAACTTTTGGGGTGGCTGTGTTACGGACGGTCGTGCCATGCCCTTCGGTAAGGTGGACTTTGAGCGGGACCTCTATGGCTCAACTAGAGGTAATCAGGCTCAGCCTTTGCTCATTTCAGACCAGGGACGGTATGTTTGGTCAGAAGAACCGTTTAAGTTCACTTTCAGTGGCAAGACTCTGAAGGTTGAATCGATGAAAGGTAAAATACATTCCAACAGAAAAGGTAATACTTTACGTGATGTGTTTCAATACGTCAGCCGCGGCTATTTTCCCAGCAACGGCCGGATTCCGGATGAACGGCTCTTTACTAAGCCCCAGTACAATACCTGGATTGAGCTGATATATGACCAGCGTGAAGACCGAATCCGCAAATATGCAAATGATATTCTGAGTAACGGTTTTCCATCCGGTGTGTTGATGATCGACGATAACTGGCAAGAGGATTATGGGGTTTGGGAATTTCATCCGGGACGTTTCTCCGATCCCAAGGGCATGATGGACAAATTGCACAATCAGGGTTTCCAGGTCATGCTTTGGATATGTCCCTACTTCAGCCCGGACTGTGAAACTTTCCGTCTGCTACGCAAGAAGGGCTATTTGCTCAATGATATACGCGGGGGCACTTATATCCACCGCTGGTGGAATGGTTACAGTGCCTCTCTCGATCTGACAAATCCCGATGCCGTGACCTACTTCCAGCAGCGACTCGCCTACTTGGTCGAGGAGTATGGAGTTGATGGCTTCAAACTCGATGCAGGAGATGCCAGCGCCTACCACGACGAGAATATCAAAGCCACCAAGGACATCAGTCCGAACGCCTTTTCAGAACTCTGGGCCCGCCTTGGTTTACCCTTTGAACTCAACGAGTATCGTGCATGCTGGAAGCTGGCCGGCCAGCCTTTGGCCCAACGGTTGCGTGACAAAGGGCACAACTGGGAAGATCTCCGCCAACTCATCCCAGATGCCCTGGCTTTGGGATTGATGGGCTATGCATATATTTGTCCAGACATGATCGGCGGCGGTGAGTACAGCTACTTTTACAACAATCCGGACAAGCCCCTTGACCAGGAATTGATTGTACGTTCCGCCCAATGTTCGGCCCTCATGCCCATGATGCAATTTTCCGTGGCTCCGTGGCGTGTTTTAAATAAAGAAAATTTGGCTATTTGCCGCAACATGGCCCTCTTACATGAAAAAATGGGAGCCGAGATTTTAGCCCTGGCCAAAGCCTCTTCTAATTCCGGCGAACCTCTGGTGCGGCCTTTGGAATACATGTATTCCCACCAGGGTTACGCCGAGATTAAGGACCAATTCCTGCTGGGTGACAGCATCCTGGTAGCACCGGTATTGGAAAAAGGCCGGCGCAGCCGCAACATTGTCTTCCCTATGGGCAAATGGAAGGGAGATGATGGTTTAATTGTGAAAGGCCCATGTCAACTTGAAATCAAAGCACCTCTTGCACGTTTACCTTGGTATCGCTTAGTGAAATAAATGGATATCGAATGTATCCGATACTCCACATCTCGGGGAAAAGAACTATATCCGCTCCCATTTTTTTGGCTTTCCTGCAATACTCTTCTCCCTTCTGCATATTTTTATAAAGATCTGCCCCAAAAGGTTCCAGTTGAAGAAGTGCAACTTTTATTATGTCTTTGTCATTAATCCCAGAATTATTATAACATTTCGAAAAGTCCGTTGACTTGCAGCCATAAATAAAAAGAGCAAGTATTGCTAAAAAAATGGCTAAATGGTAATTCCTATATAAATGAGTCCCAAACATAACTTCTCTTTATCCACTGAGCTGTAATACTTTCAACAAAATATGTGTCTATGGCATTAACTATTTAACCGGAATCTTCCTAAAGGTTTATTACCACGAATGACACCAAAGCCTTGGGGGGCCGGCCACTATTCAATCGGTGATGATTATAATCCAATCATACAGTGATCTGCAACATATCTTATTTGATTAATAGCGGATTAAAGCTAAAGATGATTATTGATATTAACATGAAATTACGTTATAAAGGGACATGAAGTATAAAGAAGCGTTTCAGCGAAAGGTAAATCGGGAATCCCGGTATATCTATCTTAAATGAGAAGGTATTTCATTATGAAGAGAAGAAAAAGCATTATTTGTTTGTCGCCTGTAGCGGCGACTATTTTAAAACTCGTTCCGGTTGCATTTATATTGCTGAGTAGCAAGGCTGCTCTGGTGGCTCAAAATAGAATCCCAGAGATGCCCGTTACGATTGCGCCCATTAAAGCGCCATTCGAAATGCCACAGCTCAGACGTCCTTCGTTTTCTGATCGAACGTTCGATATCCGTGACTATGGAGCTATCCAGTGTAAATGGGAAGATGGCGACAAACATAAAAGTACCAAGGCGATCAATAAAGCCATTGTCGCCTGCCATGAGGCTGGCGGCGGGAAGGTGCTTATCCCCATGGGCGATTGGCTTACCGGCGCTATTCATCTAAAAAGCAACGTGAATATGCACCTTGCAGAAGGTGCCGTTGTCCATTTCAGTAACGAGCTTGAGGATTACCTTCCGGTGGTTCATGTACGATGCGAAGGTGTAGAGGCATATAACTACTCACCGCTAATTTACGCACCTCATGCTGAAAACATAGCTATCACCGGCCGAGGTACGCTCCACGGACACGGCCGCTGGTGGTGGCAATGGGCCAGAAACAACGATAGAGGTAATCGTATAGAAGCATCCAAAGTACCGCTAAAAGAGCGCCGTTACGGCAAAGGCGGCGGGCGGGAAGGTATGCGACCAACTTTTATCGTACCGTGGAAGGCCAAAAACATTCTCATTGAGGGAATCACACTTACTGAATCCCCAATGTGGAACGTTCACCCAGTCTATAGTGAGAACATCATCGTGCGCGGCATAACTGTGCACAGCCTCGATTCGCCCAACGGCGATGGAATTGTGCCCGATTCCTGCAGGAATGTCCTGATTGAATACAACCATTTGGAAACCGGAGATGATGCCGTGGTGATTAAATCCGGCCTAAATGAGGATGGGCTGAAAATCGGAATCGCTAGCGAAAACATTGTGGTGCGCAATTTCACAGCTCACGACGTCCGTACCGGCAGCGGCGGGATTGTTTTTGGTAGTGAGACTTCCGGCGGCATTCGTAACATTTACGTGCACGATGCCTATTTCGACGGCTGTGATCGCGGCATTCGCTTCAAGACCACACGCGGACGCGGCAATGTCATCGAAAACATCTACATCGAGAAAGTCGAAATGAAGAACATCGAAGCACAGGCCATTAACTTCAATTCTTATTACGAGCGCGAGGCAACAGGTAAATCTCCATTATTCCGCAACGTTTACATAAACAATATTCGAGTCAATGGTGCTCATACTGCAATTGAAATGATTGGTTTGCCCGAGAAGTGGCTGGAAAACATCAACGTCAAAAACGCAGTTTTCGAAAACGTAACCAACGGTGCTATTGCCCATCGGGTTAAAGAGCTTTTTCTGGAAGATGTTTCCATCACATCGAAGGGACGCCCTATCTCTCTCGATGATGTCTTCGAGGCAATTATAAAGAACGTAAGTCTTTCGGGTCAGCTTCCACCTCTCTTTATCAGCGGTTCCGAAAGCGGCGCGATTACTATTGATGGGCTTAAATATAATCAGGTAGAATTCAAAAAAAGCGTACCTCGCAAGGCTGTCACTGTCGGTGGAGAGAGACTACCCTAAGGGATCAGGCTTATTGAAGCGCCCAAATTGAAACCAAAAAAAGAAACTAACTCTTGGTGATTGACTATGCTTATTTGAGTAATACTATTATAAGAACTACGCGGTTTTACATAAATTCCGTGATGTTTTGTATGCTAAAGACAACGCTGTCTCAGGGTGTTGCTGTAGTTCTCTGAAAGCATCATCAACTGCTGTTTCAAGAGAAGAGCCATATCTCCATAAAAATAGTTATTCAGAGCAGAACTTTTCAGATAGCCCCAAAGCCCCGCAATTGCATTCAACTCAGGACTGTATTTGGGTAACCAAACCACATACACATGATGCTCTTGCTCAGCCAATATGTCCAATGCTTCGGCGGTTCTATGGTAAAAGTCTCCTGGATATAAGAACTAATAGCTTATGAGAGTTTATTAGCTCTTATCATTTTTCGTTCCCCCCACCTATGAAAAGCCCAAAGTCAAAAACTAAAATTCATATCACTAAAAAAATTTTCCTTAAGACATCCATGTCACGAGGTATCGATCAATGTCACTTACTAATTGACGTTGTACATTGAATCCGGAGACGGCACAAAATTCCTATAAAAATTTTGCTTTATGGCAAGAAATGAGTGTCCATGTCAGGTTGAAGAGGGAAAAATCAGTGTCTGTGCTGTCAAAATGGAGTCAAGAAGTCACCATGTCAATTGCTGTTTTTTTAGCTAATGAAAAAAATGACTTTTCACTCGTTTACATCTTCTGTTTGTGGCAGTTTTGCTCTTGACTGTCGCGGGGCCAGGGCTTAGAAGGTTGTTATTATTTGTCGCCGTGCCTACGAAGAAGTTCAACAATCCTCTTCCGCCCTCTTTCCTTCGCCAAGATCGTCAATCTGAAATTGGGCGATCATATGGTTGTTGAAGTTTTTTTCTTGACTGAAAGGCAGATAATCTGGTATAAATAATTCTGTGGAAACGTGGACTTTTGCTTTTTGAATAACGGCAAAATCAGGGCTTCTAAAAAAGGAAGGAGGCTATACCAAATCTAAGTTGTATCTGGCAGATGTGAAGAATAGATAATCAGCATAAAGATTATTGACCTTTTAACGTCAACTCTCTTTTATGAAGGAAAATCATTATGGTTAGTAAAATATTTTGCCCATTGCTGGTATTTGGGATCTGTCTGACCAGCGGTGTTTATGCCGAAATAGACGATGGCCTTATCGGTTGGTGGATGTTCGACGAAGGCACAGGCACAACAGTAACAGATTCGTCGGGTGCCGGGCATGATGGATTTTTTGTCGATAGCACCCCCGAGTGGGTACCTGGTATGTACGGCACAGCCCTCGAATTCGACGGCACCGACAAAGTCGAAATTCCCGATCATGCAGCTTTCCACCTCACCAATGCAATGTCGGTGGCTCTGTGGATGCAGCCCGGAGCAGAGCAGGTCAGTTCCGCTAAATTATTCATTAAGCAAAAATCGGGGCAATATCCCTACTCTCTGCAATATGATGAATCTCGTCAGGGCCTATTTGCCACAGTCTATGCCTCGACTCGTTATGATACTGCTCCCCATATTCCGGATGTTCCCGACGAATGGGCACACTTATGTTTTACTTATGACGGAAGCGTTCTGGTTCTGTATAAAGACGGAGAAGAAGTGGCCAGTGTTAATACCTCAGGCGAGCTCCAACAGAATGATTTGTCGCTTTCCATTGGTTGCCGGCTCGATTACGCTCAGAACTTCAACGGAATTATTGATGATGTAAGGCTTTTCAACCGTGACTTGTCACCTGAGGAAGTTCAGCAAGTCATGGTGGATGCCCCCACCGACGTGGTTACCGATCCGAGCCCGGTAGATGGGGCGACTCATGTACTGCGAGATGTGGTCCTTAGTTGGGTACCGATAGATTCCGCTGCCCAGCACGAAATATATTTCGGTACCGATGCGCAAGCTGTTGCCGATGCGAACACCTCCGATACGACCAACATATATCGCGGACGTGTAATTGCCCACAGCTATATTCCCGCCGAGACGCTTGAATTCGGCAAGACTTATTACTGGAGAGTCGATGAGATTGGTGCTCCACCCGACAATACTGTGCTCAAAGGTAATATCTGGAGCTTTAAGGTTGAACTTTTCGTTTATCCAATTACGAACGTTATCGCGACGGCTTCCAGCAGCGAACCGGGCAAAGAAGCAATAAATGCCGTGAACGGTTCCGGACTGGATGACAGCGGTTTACTGCACACTAACAAGAGTGTAGGCACTATGTGGCTAAGTAGCGAGGGGGGCGAGCAACCGACCTGGATCGAATTTGAGTTCGACAGAGTGCATAAGCTCTATGAGTTGTGGGTATGGAACTCGAATGACAGCTTAGAGCGGATGACCGGTCTGGGTTTCAAAGATGTGAAGATTGAATACTCGGTTGATGGCATCAACTATGTGACATTAGGCACGACGCATGAATTTACCAAGGCACTTGGGGAACCTGACTATGAGCATAATACTACTATTGATATGGAAGGTGTAGCGGCGAAATACGTCAGGCTTAAGGCAATAAGTAATTGGAAAAACATTTTTGAACAATTTGGTCTAAGCGAGGTTCGTTTCTTCTCAGTACCAGTCAGTGCAAGAGAGCCTTCTCCGGCCCCAGGGGCAACTGATGTGGAGCTGGATATAATGCTCGGCTGGTCGTCCGGAAGAGAGGCGACTATGCATGATGTTTATTTCGGTGATGATTTACAGGCCGTGACAGATGGCATCGAGCCTGTAGCGACCGTGACTGAGGGCAGTTACGGCCCTGTTTCGCTCGATGTGGGCACGACTTACTACTGGCGTATCGACGAGGTAAACGATGCCGAGACTACATCTGTATGGCCGAGTGTCATCTGGGACTTTACTACAGTTGATTCTCTTGTCGTGGACGATTTCGAGACCTATGACTCAAACGACAACCAGATATGGTATGCGTGGAAAGATGGTCTCGGTTACGGAACGCCGGATGCTCCGCCTTATTATGCCGGTAACGGTACAGGTTCAGCGGTAGGCGACGAGTCAACTGAATCGTTTACCGAGGAAATAATCGTTCATGGCGGCAAGCAGTCAATGCCGCTCTCGTACAATAACAACAAGCAGGGCTATCTGAATTATTCCGAGGCTACAATGACACTGAGTTCCCAGCGGGACTGGACGGACAGAGGTGTTGCAGAGTTATCGCTGTGGTTCAGAGGCTACCCAGCATCGGTGGGCAGTTTCGTCGAGGAACCGGTCGGCACTTATACGATAGCCGCAGCCGGTGAGGATATCTGGAACGAGGGGGACCAATTCTACTATGCTTTCAAGCAGCTAAACGGCGTCGGTTCGATTACAACCAGAGTCGAAAGTGTCGAGAATACTAATCCGTGGGCCAAAGCAGGTGTGATGATTCGCGAGACGCTGGATGAGGGCTCCATGTTTGTTGGGGTGTTCATCACACCCGTCAATGGGTGCAGCTTCCAGGCGAGGACTAATAAGGATACCGCAGCAATAAGCGACGCTACAGTATGGACCGATGAGCAAAGGTCTGTCACTGCACCGTACTGGGTAAAATTGGAGCGTGATGTCACAGGAAGCTTCAGGGGCTACTTCTCCGAAGACGGCGTGAACTGGCAAAAAATGATTTGGAAGCCGAACGTCTCTATGGGCTCGAACATTTACATTGGCCTGGCATTGACCAGCCATGATGCGGCTTTGACATGCGAAGCTGTATTCTCAGGTGTCCAGACGACCGGTACGGTTACAGGACAGTGGCAGTCACAGGACATCGGCATTTCCAGCAATAGTGCCGAGTCGATGTATATAACCGTCGGCGACAGCACCAACGTCTCGGCGATTGTTTATCACGATGATCCTGCAGCAACGCAGATAGACACCTGGACCGAGTGGATCATCCCGCTTCAAAATCTTGCCGATCAGGGCATAGACTTAACCGACGTTGACAGGATTGCAATCGGCTTGGGTACCAGGAACAATATGACAATCCCCGGTGGTTCGGGTAAGATGTATATTGATGACATCCGGTTCTATCGATCACGAGTGGAACAAGAAGGACAGCCATAAAATTGACATAGCGAGTGAACACATAATGTCATTTCTGGGCCTATACGAATCAATTCGGTATAGGCCCTGTTTTTTAAGACCTTCATATTACAACTTAGCAGTTAAAATTCTTAAATGATTGACAAAGTTCACCTATGAAAGGCTCAAAGTCAAATAGTTAAATCACTGTTGCCACAATACGTTACGATACATCAACCACGTTTCGTTGTGTACTCTCGGTATGTCACTTGTATACAGAAAACTTATGCATCAAATCCGATACTTCTTAGCATCTCTTTTTTGGGGATTTCTATATTATTACTGCTCGCCGGGGCAGGGATGGTCTCTATGAGAATCCTGGTTTTCTGAGCGCTCTTTTTCTCTTTAGCAGCTTGTCTTGGCGTGTTATTACCAAGAGCAGGATTTGGCTTATCCAGCCAGTTCATATAGTATTGGTACATTCGATCCTGTACCGCAGCTCTGACTTCCTCGGGCAGAATTTCTTCGGCAATATCTTTCTTCTTTGCAGGAACTTCTTTTAACATCTCTTCAACGTCTTTACTCTCATGCTCGAGATAACGAACTCCCTTAATGTTTTCGAGCATATCAATCAAGCAATCCAATCTGTTTTCAGAGTTAGTCTCGGCTTTAATTTTGCTATCCTGAAAAAATATCCTTGCAAGCAGGGTCGTCTCCATAACCGGATCATCAGGATTATCTTTGAACCATATATACTCATCACAATCCTCGTCATAATCAATGTCATCTCTTTGTAGAAGTGTTTTACGAACCTGTTTGGAATTTTGACAATCAAAATAAGCTGTAATAAACTCCAGCGGTTCGCCATCTGTATTAGCCAACGATGGTAGCACCGAACCACGCTCGAGTATTTCATCATATAAAGCCCAAAGCCTTCCAAATATATATGCATTTTCCCGGAGCCATTGAACTGTAGGTTCAGCCGGCAATTTTAGTTTTAGCAGTTTATCAATAACTTCTGTTGAGTTTAACGCATTGAATATAGGCCCTGCAATGTCAACAAAATGAAAATTTCCAACTGGATAAACCCAGAAAGGTGCTATCCAGCCCTGCCTAGTACTACAACGCTACAAGGAATTGCAGTGACATTTGCGTATGTTTTTCAATTTTATGCCTATCGTATGTAATCGTCTTATTGTGCGGCGTCGATGGCTGCGAGCAGCTTTGCGGTTTCG